>Ga0189284_100005_pt1 | contig 625802 bp, 583 predicted proteins | sample N32C7minimetaG_FD_130314 | JGI IMG/M metagenome (GOLD analysis project Ga0189284, IMG submission 130314) | Marine microbial communities from the Costa Rica Dome - N32 C7 mini metaG | ecosystem: Environmental > Aquatic > Marine > Oceanic > Photic zone | place: Costa Rica: the Eastern Pacific...
CTTCTTCGTGGGCATCAACGCGCAGTGTCATATGACGAAGAACATCTTCGTTCAGGCTCATCTGACGCTCCATTTCAGCAACCGCAGCGTGCGGCGCGTCAATGTTCAGGAGCTGATAGTGACCCTTACGGTTCTTTTTCACTTTGTAGGCAAGGTTCTTAAGGCCCCAATATTCGCCTTTGGCAATCTTGCCGCCATTTTCAGTGATTACATTCGAGAACTGCTCGGTGAGGCTCTCGACCTGCTGCGCGCTCACGTCCTGGCGCGCAATAAAGACATGCTCATAAAGAGGCATATCGGCCTTCCTTTCCTAAATATGAAGCCCCGGCGCAAAGCCCCCTTTGAGCCCCGGAAGGCTCTAAAGGTGCACAAAGAAGCGGAGACACTGGAAGCGCGGAGACCTCTCCTGTCGGCAATAAAACCGACGCTTCCTTCAGCCCCCAACCGGGACCTCTTCGAAGTGGCGCACTATAGTGGGGAAATGGCGGCGCGCAAGTGCTTTTTGCCGCCCCAGCCGGGGATTTTGCAGCCGCTTGACACCCCTTGATTAGCCTGTATCTCTGGTCGGCAAATTTTGGCCCCATTTCCAAGGTTAGTAGGGGCGCCAAGGTTGGTAGCGGCGAAAGAAACGAAAATCAGGGGACAAGATGACACGGGCATTTACCTTTCCGGGACAGGGCTCACAGGCGGTGGGCATGGGCAAAGAGCTGGCAGACGCGTTTCCCGTCGCAAAGGCCGTGTTCGATGAAGTTGATGAGGCGTTGGGGCAAAAACTCACAACTCTCATGTGGGAAGGCCCCGAAGACCAGTTGACCCTGACCGAAAACGCCCAACCAGCCCTGATGGCCGTATCACTTGCCGCCATGCGTGTGCTCGAAGCTGAAGGCGGCTGGAAACTCGCAGACAAGGCGAGCTTCGTTGCGGGTCATTCGCTTGGCGAATATTCAGCTTTGGCGACAGCCGGTACTTTTTCGATCGCAGATACAGCGCGTCTTCTGAAAATCCGCGGGAAGGCTATGCAGGCAGCCGTTCCGGTGGGCGTCGGTGCAATGGCCGCAATGCTTGGCCTCTCGTTTGAAGATGCTGTCGCCGTTTCACAAGAAGCAGCCCAGGGTGAGATTTGTTCAGCCGCGAATGACAATGCAGACGGTCAGGTGGTGATTTCAGGATCAAAGGCCGCTGTGGAGCGCGCGGCAGAGTTGGCCAAGGGCAGGGGCGCAAAACGCGCTATGTTGTTGCCGGTGAGTGCCCCCTTCCATTGTGCCCTGATGCAGCCCGCAGCGGATGCGATGGCGGAGGCACTTGGCACGGTAGAGATGAAAGCGCCTTGCGTGCCGTTGATCGCAAACGTACGGGCAAGCGCCGTGGCGGACCCCGCAGAAATCCGAAATCTGCTGGTTGAGCAGGTAACAGGTATGGTGCGGTGGCGTGAAAGCGTCATCTATCTGGGTCAGCAAGGTGTTACGGAATTGGTTGAAGTGGGCGCTGGTAAGGTCCTGACCGGACTCACAAAAAGGATCGACAAGTCAATCGGTGGTTCAGCGGTCGGAACTCCGGCAGATGTTAAAGCCTTCCTCGAAAGCCTCTGAGCTTCCGTCACAAAAAAATGGCGATACCCATCCCGTGGGCGCCCATAAAGGAGACATTCATGTTTGATTTGACCGGCAAGACCGCCCTTGTAACCGGGGCATCAGGCGGCATCGGGTCCGCTGTGGCCAAGGCACTGCACGCACAGGGCGCGACAGTTGCGCTGTCCGGTACGCGGGTCGAAGCGCTTGAAAAAGTGGCGAGTGAACTTGGCGAGCGGACGCACATTCTGCCCTGCAATCTGTCAGATGGCGCTGCCGTTGACGCACTCCCCAAACAGGCCGAAGACGCCATGGGCGAGCTCAATATCCTCATCAACAATGCAGGCATGACGAAAGACAATATCTTCATGCGCATGAAAGATGAGGAGTGGGATCAGGTCATCGCCGTCAACCTCACAGCGTCTTTCCGGCTCGCCCGCGCCTGTATGCGAGGCATGATGAAGCGCCGCTGGGGGCGCATCATTTCCGTTACCTCTGTTGTGGGCACAATGGGGAACCCCGGTCAGGCGAATTATGCCGCTTCAAAAGCCGGGATCACGGGCATGACCAAATCCATTGCTCAGGAAGTGGCCTCCCGCAACATCACGGTCAATTGTATCGCCCCGGGCTTTATTGCGACCGCAATGACAGATGTCCTGGATGAGGCTCAGCAAGCTCGCGTGAATGCAATGATTCCCATGGGGCGTATGGGGACAGGCGACGAGATCGCGGCGGCCGCACTTTATTTGGCCTCACAAGAGGCAGCCTACGTGACGGGCCAGACAATTCACGTAAACGGCGGTATGATAATGATCTAAAGGTAAGGGAAATCAGGGGGTTAAGGTAGATATACTTGGCCTTTACCGCTTTCTCGGCCTCTGGTGTGAGCTGAAAAAGTATGGTACCTAACCCGCGATTTTCTCTTGCGAAAGCGGCGCGAAGAGGCCAGAACAGCCGCCAAGCAGGCCAACGGTCGCTGGGCCGGAGGCCAAGACAGTTCCAAGCGCTTCTGCGCGAGGCCAGCCAACGGTGTCCATCAATGAAATGGGTTGGATGCCAGCAATCAAAGTCCGGTGCATGAAACCGGGTTAGAACACGAAGGATCTGAGGACAGAACATGAGTGATATTGCAGAGCGCGTGAAGAAGATCGTCGTCGAACACCTTGGGGTGGAAGCCGACAAAGTTCAGGAAAACGCAAGCTTCATCGACGATCTTGGCGCAGACAGCCTTGATAACGTTGAGCTGGTAATGGCGTTTGAAGAAGAGTTCGGCGTAGAAATTCCAGACGACGCGGCAGAAACCATCCTCACGGTTGGCGATGCTGTGAAGTTCATCTCTTCTGCTTCCTGATTTCATCAGGTAAGGGACGGGCGCAGCATCCCGATAGGATGCATGCGCCCGTTTTTTTTCGAAGCGAGCGGCTTGTTTTCAGGCTAGAGTTTTATCGTTCGACCGTGCCTTGGTCGGGCGGGGTCAAACAGAAGATGAGGTTGCCCGACAAGGGGCAGACTTTTCTGTAGCGGAGTGAATTGGCATGCGACGGGTCGTAGTTACGGGATTGGGAATGGTGTCACCGCTGGGTTGTGGTGTGGACACAACCTGGAAGCGTTTGCTTGCCGGAGAATCCGGTGCACGAAAGATCACCAAATTCGAAACAGATGACTTGCCATGCAAGATTGCCTGCGAAGTGCCGCGCGAAGGCGAAGGTGCGTTCATTCAGGACGACTGGATTGAGCCGAAAGAAGCCAAGCGCATTGACGACTTCATTATTTTTGCGATGGCGGCAACCGATCAGGCCCTGGCAGACGCCGGGTGGCATCCCAAAACGGACGCCGATCAGTGTGCAACGGGCGTGATGATCGGTTCGGGGATCGGTGGTCTGCCGGGCATCTATGACACATCCATTGTGTTGCACGAAAAAGGGCCCCGGCGCGTGAGCCCGTTTTTCATTCCGGGTCGTTTGATCAATCTGTGTTCGGGACAGGTCTCGATCAAGTACGGTCTTAAAGGGCCAAACCATTCCGTCGTGACAGCTTGTTCGACGGGCGCACATGCCATTGGTGACGCCGCACGGCTTGTTATGCTGGGCGACGCCGACGTGATGGTTGCTGGCGGTGCGGAAGCCTCAATCTGCCGGCTGGGCATCGCTGGGTTTACAGCAGCCCGTGCCATGTCTACCGGGTTCAATGAAACGCCGGAAAAAGCCTCGCGGCCTTACGACAAAGATCGCGATGGTTTTGTCATGGGCGAGGGGGCCGGTATTGTCGTGCTGGAAGAGTATGAGCACGCAAAAGCGCGCGGCGCGAAAATCTATGCCGAAGTCACAGGCTATGGCCTGACAGGCGATGCCTATCACATCACCTCGCCAGCGCCTGATGGTAATGGGGGGTTCCGTGCGATGGAGATGGCCCTGAAACGTTCTGGCCTGGGCGTAGGTGACATCGACTACATCAACGCGCATGGCACATCGACACCGGTCGGTGATGAAATTGAATTGGGTGCTGTACAAAGGCTTTTTGGCAATTCGATCGAAACTATGTCTATGTCGTCGACCAAGTCGTCAATCGGGCATTTGTTGGGAGCCGCAGGCGCGGTGGAGGCTATCTTCACAATTCTTGCGATGCGCGACAATATCGCGCCGCCGACCATCAATCTCGACAATCCTTCCATTGAAACGGATATGGATCTGGTGCCAAACACGCCGCGAAAGAAAGAGATCAATGCGATCTTGACCAATTCGTTTGGCTTTGGCGGGACGAATGCATCGCTCATCATGCAAAAAGTAGACGATTGAGCGAGCCGACGTCAGACGAAAACAAGGCTCACGAAGAAAAGGTCTCAGGCGATCTCCAGCCTGAGGCCGGTTCATCTGAAATGAGCATCAGCGCGAAGCCGCCGCGCCGCTGGCTGCGTTGGATACTTCTCTTCAGTTTTGTATTTCTCATCTTGTCCACCTCTCTTCTGGGGGGCGGGTATTTCTACGTGCGCGATAAATTTACTGAGCGAGGCCCCGCCGCAGAAGATCAGATCTTCATGCTGGAGCGGGGAAAAGGCCTGATTACTATCGCACGTGAACTGGAGCGGGAGCATCTGATCTCTGATCAGCGGATCTTCCGTTGGGCGCTGCAGCTGCAGGAGAGAGGGGCCGGTCTCAAGGCAGGTGAATATCTCATCCCCTCCGGCGCGAGCATGGCCGAAATAGCCCTTATTCTGGAACAAGGGAAATCTATCCTTCATAAGCTCACAATCGCGGAAGGGCTGACCAGTTTCGAAATTATGGCATTGGTTGAAGCTGATCCCGTGCTGGAAGGCGAGCTTCCAGAGCTTCCTGCCGAGGGGACATTGCTGCCGGAAACCTACCTTTTCACGCGCGGCATGACCCGTGCGGAACTGGTGGATCAGATGCGGCGTGCGCATGAGGATGTTGTGAACCGTCTCTGGGATACAAGAGCAGAAGGTCTGCCGATCACGACCAGAGAGGAGGCTGTTATTCTTGCCTCCATCGTTGAGAAGGAGACGGGTTTGGCGGCAGAGCGCCCACGCGTTGCTGCCGTGTTTGTCAACCGTCTCAAAATACCGATGAGACTTCAGTCCGATCCGACCATCATTTACGGCATTACGGAAGGCAAAGGCCCGCTGGGGCGCCCCATTCGTCGCTCCGAAATTGACCGAAAAACAGCATACAATACCTATCAGATCGATGGCCTTCCGCCGACACCGATCGCCAACCCGGGAGAAGCGGCGCTGGCGGCTGTGCTCAATCCACCCCAGACCAGAGATCTCTATTTTGTGGCGGACGGGACGGGAGGACACGCATTTGCGACCTCTCTTGCCGAGCATCAGCGTAATGTCGCCAAGTGGCGGCGGATTGAACGGGCGCGCCGGCAGTAGGTTTGGGCGGCTGCCGGGGTATACTGTCCCATCAACACATCGCGATTCTGTAGCCAAAGTGCCTGAACGGGACACCTAAAAGGACAAAAATGCCGCTCAATAGTATGACAGGGTTTGGTCGCGCCGAGGGCGCAGAAGGTGCCTACAGATGGCGCTGGGAATTGCGTAGCGTCAACGGCAAGGGGCTGGATTGTCGCTTTCGTCTGCCTTCTGGTTTTGAAGCGCTTGAGCCCAGGTTTCGCGACACGCTGGGCAAACATATTCGGCGCGGCAATTGTCAGGCTGCTTTGGTGCTGGAGGCAACAAGCCCAACAACCTCCGTTCAGGTGAACAAGTCTGTGGCTGCGCAGGTTCTGGCCGCCGCAAAGCAGTTAGCTGAAACAGCGGTTGAGCATGGTGTTGATTTATCTCCGCCCACCGTGGAAGGCCTGCTGGCCATCCGGGGTGTCCTGGAGACCCAGGAAGATGTGGAAGATGATGCCGCGCGGGCCAGCCTGGAAAATGCGCTCCTGGTGTCTTTTTCCAGCGCCGCCTCCAGTCTCGCTGTGGCACGCGGTGATGAAGGACGCAAGTTGACGGCAATCGTCGAAGGTCAGATTGAAACGATTGCAAAGCTGACAGAAGCCGCTGCCGCCTCGCCGTGCAACAACGAAGCCACATTCAAAGCGCGTTTGAAAAACCAGATCGCGGAGTTGCTGGACGCGTCTGTCGGTTTGACGGAAGAGCGGTTGGCGCAAGAAGCCGCGCTGTTGGCAACCAAAGCGGACATTCGGGAGGAACTGGATCGGTTGCGCGCGCATGTTGCGCAAGCACGGGACCTGATCGCCTCAGGAGAGCCTGTCGGGCGTCGGCTTGATTTTCTGACACAGGAGTTTAATCGTGAGGCCAACACGCTCTGCTCCAAATCTTCAGATGTGAGTCTCACCCGCATCGGGCTGGATCTCAAGGCAGTTATCGATCAATTGAAAGAACAGGTTCAAAACGTCGAATGAATGAAGTGGATATTGATCGCAGAGGGCTGATGCTGGTTCTGTCTTCACCGTCAGGCGCAGGGAAGACAACCCTGTCCCGTCGTTTGCTGGCAGAAGATGACAACATCACAATGTCGGTATCTGCAACAACCAGGACCGCACGTCCGGGCGAGGTGGACGGCAAGGACTATCATTTTCTGACGACGGAGGATTTTGGTCTGATGCGTAACCAGAACGAGTTTCTGGAACATGCAAAAGTCTTCGACAATTATTATGGTACGCCCCGGAAGCCGGTTGAAAAAGCGTTGGCGGCCGGCAGTGATGTATTGTTCGATATTGATTGGCAGGGCACGCAACAGCTGGAGGAAAGCGCATCAAAAGATCTGGTGAAAGTCTTTATCCTGCCACCCTCTGGCCATGAACTGGAAAAACGGTTGAACACCCGCGCGCAGGACCCGGCAGATGTCGTCGCCGCACGCATGGCCAAGGCATCGGATGAAATCAGTCATTATGCGGAGTATGACTACATTATCGTGAACGATAATGTGGAGAAGGCACTGGTAGAGTTAAAAGCAATACTCACCGCCGAGCGCCTTCGCCGTGAGCGCCGCGTGGGGCTGCGCACTTTCGTGCAACAGCTCCAGCAGGCGCTTTGACAGATCAGAAGATCAGGGTGTCAGGACAACCCGGCCCATGACCGTTCCATTACGCAAATCGTCGAGTGATTTGGTGGCTGCTGACAAGGGACGCTCTTCAACCGGGATGGGGTCAATCTTACCCGATTTGACGAGTTCCATCATTTCGATGGTTTCGTCAAGCGTACCGACATAAGAGCCACCAATGGAGATGGCGCGCATCGGGAACATCGGGATCGGCATCGAGAAACCACCGCCAAACATGCCGACCACAATTACCTTGCCGCCTTTGCGCACAATAGATGTTGCGAATTTGAGAGAAGCTTCAGAGCCGACAAAATCCACGGCAGCAGGCACGCCACCATTCGTATCCGCCAGAAGCTGTTTGATCGCGTCTTCATCTTTCGGATTGTAAACCGCATGGGCACCCGCACCCATGGCAGCCTGCAGTTTCTGCGCATCAACATCCGCACCGATGGGCGCTGCATCGAACATGGTTTTGGCAAACTGCAGACCCATCATGCCAACGCCGCCAAGGCCCACAACCGCGACACGCTCTTCCGCGCTGATATCGCCAAGCTTCTTCATGGCTGAAAATGCGGTAAGGCCTGAGCACATATAGGTAGCGGCAAGACCTTGCGAAACGCCGGTATAGTCCAGCAGATAGCGCGGGTGCGGTACCACAGCATGTGTGGAGTAACCACCGGCAACCTGAATGCCCAGATTTGCCGGCTTGTTACAGAGATTTTCCTCGCCTCGACGGCAGGTCGGGCAGTCGCCACAGCCAATCCATGGATAAGCAACCCGCTTGTCGCCAACAGCAACGTCTTTAACGTCAGGCCCAACCGCGACGACTTCGCCTTCAATCTCATGACCGAGTGTGAAGGGGAGTTTGCGGCCTCGGCTGACATCAAGCTTGTTCCCGCCACCCAGGTCGAAATGACCATCGTGAAGGTGTACGTCGGAGTGGCAGACGCCACAATGGCTGACTTTCAGGAGAACCTGCGTTCCCTCCAGCGCAGGAAGGTCGCTTTCAACCTCCTGCAAGGGAGCCCCATATTCGACAATGGCTTGTGACTTCATACCGCAATTTCCTCTGTTAGCTGTGATCTTTGAAGCGATCTTGTTGGGGCGCAATGTGGCACGGCACACGCTTTCGCTCAACTCTGTTCGCGTTTCTGTTTGAGTGTCACATAAGCGCGGGCGAGCGCCCCGAAGTCCGGGATAGACAGGCGTTCAGCACGTAGTGACGGATCGATACCAGCCATCTCGGTGAGCACCAGAGGGTCCACGCCAAGCCCTTTGAGGCTCGCCCGGATCATCTTCCGTCGCTGACCGAACGCGGCCTTGACAACAGTCTGAAGGGCTTCCTTGTCTGCCTCTACAAGAGGTATCTCCCGTGGCTCAAGATGAACAACGGAAGAGGTGACTTTCGGGGGCGGTGTGAAGGCCCGCCGATCAATATCGAAAGCTTTTGTCGCTGTTGCACGCCATTGGGCGAGGATCGCAAGTCGTCCATAAGCTTTACCCCCCGGTTGGGCGACAATACGCTCAGCCACTTCCTTCTGAAACATAAGCGTGAGGCTCTGATACCAGGCAGGCCAGGGCTCACTCTCCAGCCAACCCGTCAGCAGCGGGGTGGCAATATTGTAGGGCAGGTTCGCAACGATACGCACCGGCCCCTCAACGAGAGAACGATGATCGAGTTCAAGTGCGTCCCCTTCAATCACCTGCAAACGCCCGGGATAGGCCGCCGCGACATCGGCCAGAGCCGCCAGGCAGCGCTGATCCCGTTCAATCGCGACAACTTTCTTTGCACCATTGGCAAGAAGTGCACGCGTGAGACCGCCTGGGCCCGGACCAATCTCAAGAACAGTGACATCATCGAGCGAGCCCGCCCGCCGGGCAATACGTCCCGTCAGGTTAAGATCCAGCAGGAAATTCTGACCGAGTGACTTTTTTGCGTTGAGTTCATAACGCTCGATCACATCCCGTAAAGGAGGAAGCCCGTCAATATCGCTCATGCCGCCACCGCCCGGTTTCGGGCGATCAGATCCGCCTGTTTGAGTGCGGCAATAAAGCTTGCAGGGCTGGCTTTTCCGGTGCCCGCAATATCAAGCGCCGTGCCATGGTCCGGCGACGTGCGCACAATCGGGAGGCCAAGTGTCGTATTAACGCCATTGTCGAAGTCGATGGTCTTGAGCGGTATGAGAGCCTGATCGTGATACATGCAAAGTACAGCATCGTATCGGGGCCGCGCTTGCGTATGGAATAGCGTATCCGCCGGGAATGGACCTTGGGCATCAACGCCTTCGTTCCGCAGCGCCGCAACAGCCGGAGCAATGATGTCGATTTCTTCGCGACCCAGGGCCCCGCTTTCCCCACCATGGGGGTTGAGGGCGGCTACCGCCAGACGAGGGGCGGCGATGCCGAAGTCACGCTTGAGCGACTGTGAGAGGACCCCCCCGAGAGATACAATCATGCTCTTGTTGAGCTGGCCGACAACGTCGGAAAGCGGAATATGTATGGTCACCGGTACAACACGCAACCCCGGACATGAGAGCATCATAACGGGCGTCGCGTCAGTCGCATTTGCCAGATATTCTGTGTGCCCCGGGTGGGTGAACCCCGCACCATAGAGCGTTTTCTTGTGGATAGGGTTGGTGACCAGACCAGATACCTGCCCGGTCATGGCCATGGAGACAGCCTGTTTGAGGGAGGAAAGCACTGCATCCGAATTGCGTGGGTCTAGTGTTCCAGGCTCAGATGCATGCGCCAGTCTGCACGGCAGGACGGGAAGCCCTTCATCAAAACATTCAGCCGCCTCCCGCGGGTTTGCAATTTCAATGATGGGTATATCGAGAGCCAACCGGGCGGCCAAGAGCATCAACCGTGCCGGATCATCGATCAGAAAAAAACAAGGTAATTCATGGGCAGCACGTTGTGCCCACGCCGCCAACGCAATGTCCCCGCCAATGCCGGCCGGATCCCCCATCGTTACGGCATAGACAGTGTCCTGCGACGTTGAGGTGTCATTCGACCGCGTCGTGCTGTTTGTCTCGGCCCCCATTGGGAACTCCAATCCGGGCTGTAATTTGATGCTTAGCGCATCTCGATCACAGCATCCCGTCGTAGGTCACGCAAATGTCGGCGCGCCATCATGGAAACACCCTGGTTAAACAGGTTGTTTTCGATGGATTCGAAGGTCGGCTGATTACCCAGGTCATCTTTTCGATCACAGATAATGATGGCTTCGATGCCGCGTGGGGTTCGCCCGGCTGGAATAAATGTGCCGGCTTCGTGCTTCAGGATCTCGGTGCGGATCGGGTCGCGGATCTGCGCTGCTGTGACAGTTGATGGTGGTGTCGCATTGGCACCGGGAATTTGAGCAACCTGTTCCGGCAGGGCTGCACAGGTTTTAAACTGTTGACGCAACTGCTCCGCCTGCCGCGCCCGCTCCTGGGCTTGTGCCTGCGGGGCATCGGGAGAAAGGGCAAGCACAACCTGAATAATGGTGAACTGGGTGTTGAGAGGGTTCGGGCCAAGACCTTCCCGTTTTGAGCGAAGCTGCATAATGTAGAAGCCATTATGCGTCCGAACAGGATCTGAGACTGTACCAACAGACATGTTGCGGATCGCATTGGCAATTTCTGGCGTCAGCTGGCTTTCTGCCACCCACCCAATATCGCCACCATTCGCAGCGGATGCAGCCTGGCTGAACTGTTGCGCGACGGAAGAGAAGGGAGCCCCGGCACGCATCTGTTCCACAAGACGCTGCGCACCAACACTCATCTCCCGCTCCTGGGCCGGGTTGTCGAAACCCAGATAGAGTTCGGCCAGTTGATACTGGACCTGCTCTGCATCTTGCGAAATACGCTGCATCACTTCGGCAACTTCGTCATCGCCAATTTCAACCAGTGGCGCGAAACGGGCACTGATAACCTTGTTCCAGGCTGTATCCGCACGGATCTGTGTATAGAGGGCGACCTCATCCACGCCATTGCCTTTGAGATAACTCAGGATTTGGTCGCGGGTCATACCAGCGCGCTGTGAAATACCATCAACGGCAGAATCAACTTCTTCCTGCTGAACCTCGATTTCCAGCCGTTCCGCTTCCTGCATCTGCAGTTTTTCATCAATGAGCGATCGCAGGACCTGTTCGCGAATACGTTCAATGTTTTCCGGTGTTGGCTGAATGCCCGACGTCGCCATGACAAGCTGGACGCGCTGGTCGAGGTCGTAGCGGGAAATAACGGAATCATTCACAATGGCGGCAATACCCTGTACGTCGCCAGCGGCGGTAGCGGGCCCTGACGCAAAGAAGCCGAGCATCAGCGCGACGCCGATTGCGCCTGTCTGTTTGATGAAGAAGGACCGCAGAAGCGAGCCTGGGCCGGGAAATCTGGGTGAAGATGATGCAAGCGTGGTCAGGGTGGGCCTCATGATCCGGCAAAATGCCTGATTTTTCATTGAATACAGGCTGTTAGAATACTCGTTTCGAGGCATCTATCAACCGAGGCCCCGCAAATATCCTGATGATTGGTAAAGGCCGATTTGGGCGATTTTACGACCTGTTGATTGTAGTTTCTTACTCGGCGGCGCCAAGCGCGGAAGAGAATTGCGTCCCGCCCAGATGCTTGAGGATAATGGTGAACATAATTGAGTTTTCCGGCTCAATATCACGGTCTCGGGTGAAGTTCTGATTGAAGGCAAGCCCCATTGTCATACATTCATCTTGATAGGTGAGGCCGATATTGTTCTGGACAGTCTGGCCCCGCTGAATATCGTGCCGCGTATAAGCGTTGGCTCTCCAATATTCCGTGAGCCGGTAGCCAAGGCTGCCCTGAATTTCTTCGCGTGCGCTCCGGGTTGTAGAGAAGCTTTCGTCCAGATAGGCGTATCCGAGTGAGGTGCTGAAATCACCTATATACGCGTAGGCGTCAACTTCGTTCCGGCGGAACGTGAAATCATCCTTATCCAGGCGGAACCTGTGCTCAACCATAAACTTGTCTGACGGTTCGAGCGCTATACGGCCCACATAATCAGATTCCTGGTCACGCAAACCGGAGGCAGTACGGAACGTATTGTTTTCTCTCAGGCGGTAGGTTTGCCCGAGCTCCAATGACGCACTCCCGCCTTCCTCCCCATGCACGGAGGTGCGGAAGCCGACATTCGCGCGGGCACCACCCTCCCAGCGGTCCAGACCTGCAAAACGCGAAGGATCGAAAAGATTGGTCGTATCAAACTCGAAGCTGAGAGAATCTTCATCCGAGATTTCGTCCCTCTGTCCGGTATTGGGGGCATAAATCAGCTGAACAATAGGCTCTACGATTTGCCGTGTTGTTCCCGCAGTGCGAACCAGAGGCCAGCGCCATTCCGCCCCGACAGTCGGCAGAATACGCCCAACCGTTGTCGGGTCGGAAAGAGACCCGTTCGGAAGGAGAACATTGTCAGTGTGATAGAGGTCGCCTCGTGCGCTCGTGAAGAACGAATAGACCTCACCCGTCGAAAGAATAGTCTCGGCATTCCAACCCAGGTCAAGCGATAGCCGTCGCGAATCGGCCCCGTCATTTCTGTTGAGAACCAGGACATTGATATCGGCAGTTGCAGTGCCGCCTGCAACATCTTCAGGATACTCATAATGATAGTTGAGGAGGGGCGCAATCACAGGTGTTGTGCGTGGATTGTCTGTGCTGAGCAGACCCTGAAAATAGAAAGTCTCTGCAGAAAACTCATTACGTCCGTTTTCAGACCGAACGAAGGCCGTTGTCGTCAGGTCGGTTTCATCCGAAAGATTGAAACGTCTCAGAAACGTGTCATCCGTTGTCAGTTCAGTTTTGAACCCCCAACGCCAGTTCTCATCAATCTGAAAGTCACCGTAAGAAAAGAGGCTCCCGCGAAAGGACTCTGTTGACGGTGTCCCTGCGACGCTGTCGTCCGGCCAGATTGCCGCAACATCAAATTCCATCTGCCCGGAGTTCAAACGATGCCGATATTCGACTTCATAAAGAATGCTCTCCTTCGTCATGAAAGTTGGCGCAATGGTTGCGTCAATATTTTCCGCGATCACCCAGTAATACGGCAGTTGAAAGTAGGTGCCCAAGTCACTTGAGACACCAAAAGAAGGCGCAAGGAAACCCGATTGCCGGTCAACAGTGGGGTCCGGGTGAGAGAAGAAGGGGATGTAGGCAATGGGAACGCCGAACAGTTCAAAGAAAGCATCCTCATAGATGATCCGTTGCTCTTCCTGATTGTGGATCACCCGAAACGCTTTGATCTGCCAAAGCGGTGTCGTTTTCCCTTCCTCGTTACAAACATCACAAGGGCTGTAGACGCCCTTGTAAACTGTCGTAACGTTGCCATTACGACGTTGTGCTTCTGTCCCGGCTAGCCGGGATTGATCAATCATCAATACCTGAAGAGTGTCGACGACACCGGCTCGCAATTCATCGGACAACTCGACATTGTCTGAAAAAATGACCTCTCCGGTCGGTTCTACAAGCACGACATTTCCAGAGGCGAGGACCACACCTGTCTCTTCGTAATAGATCATTTTGTCGGCTGTCATGACACGGTCAGAGAATGCCACCTCAACATTGCCCGTCGCAGTCACTGTTTTGGATGCCTGATCGTAAGACAGCTCATCTGCCTGCATCAGTACTTCTTCTGTTGCCGTTTGTTGGTTTTCTTCTGCAAGTGCCTGTGAGGGCACGATCGCGACCGCGCTGCTTGTAGCGAGTAGAATGGCAAACGCCGTCTGCGCGGCAGTCAAAACCTGACTTATGGGCGCTCCCGCCATGTACGTCCCCCAAACCCTCAAACATATACGTGACATTTCACGCAGAACCGTGAGGCTGAACCGAGTTTCAGCCGATTGCGACAACATACCGCTCTGTCTATCAGCCATCTTCCAAATGGAAAAGAGCGGAAAGTCCCAGCAGCATGGCAATCAATGCCGGCGCCCATGCAGCAAGAATAGCCGGAAGTATGCCAGAATTACCCAATGCAAGGGAGAGACGGGTAAGGAAAAACAGCATAAAACCCGCAAAAATAGCCGCCACAATCAACTGACCGACCCCCCCGAGCCGTGAAATGCGCATGGAGAAGGTTGCCGCAATCAAAACCATCGTACAAAACAGGACCGGACTGGCGAGCAGGGAGTAGAAGTGAATTCGGTGATTCCGGGCGGAGAAGCCCGCCTCCTCGGCAACATCGATAAATTCCGGCAGCTTCCAGAACGAGATGGTCTCGGGGCGATTGAAACTTTCCTGAACCCGCTCCGGCTGTAGCTCGGTAGGCAGCGAATAGGTTTTGTGAAAACTCGGATGTCCTTCGCTGGTTGAAACCCATGCGTCAGTGAGCTGCCACGCACCAGGTGCAAGCACAGCAGATTGCGCATCAATGCGTTGAACAAATTCGTCATCGAGAGAATACTGAAAAATGATCACGTCGAGCAGATGGATATCCTCAAGCGAGTTCCCGCGCAGCGCGTGCACGACCGACTTTCCCTCGTCAGTTGCTTCGCGAAGCCAGAACCCCGTTTGTTGAACGGACAGAAGGCTTGCCCGCCCCTTTATATATTGGGACTCCATGTGCTCGAAACGGCCGATCAGCGTGGCCGCGATAGGATTGTAAACCGTGACGGCCACAACGCCGATAACGAAGGCCACAACAATCGCCGGCATAAGAAACTGCCAGACGGAGACACCCGCTGCGCGCGCGACGACCAGTTCCTGGTTTCTGTTGAGTTTCAAAAGGGATGCCATGCCGCCAATCAGAACAGCGAAAGGCATGACCTCCCATCCCAATGTCGGCAGTCGCAACAGTGTCATAGCGAGGCCGATCCCGACACCACCGTTTTCCTTGTTGGACAGCCGCCGCATGATCTCGACAAAATCAGCCAGGAAAATAATGGTCAGGCAAATCAGAAATGAAAGCCCGACAGCCACAAGAAACTGGCGTGAAAAATAGCCGGTAAACGTCCAGGAAATATGCATGTCTTACGCCTCCTTCGGGGGAGTGGAGACGAGGGCGCGTAACCTGTCCCACATCCCGGCAAGCATAAGGTCAAAGCGCACACCGTTAATGACGGCCGCAGCCAACCCACAGACAAGTGCGGGAAACAGATACATCAGGATTGCCGCAGAAGGGTAGGAAATGGTGATGTTGAACAGGAGCAGGGAAAACAAGCGCGCGCCCAGCGCAATGATGCCGGAAACAGTCAGGCGGAACGCGTAGCCGCGCCGGTTGAATTCGGCAGCGATCAAACTGGCAAGAGCCACAAACACAAACATAAACGGATAGAGAATACCTGCGAGCCTGTCATGAGCCTCCGCCAGCAGACGGGCACGAAAATTGGTCGCGTAAATGTCATCCGGCGCGGGCCAGAGAAGGTCATTGAGATAACGTTCGCGACCTTCATAGTATTTGTCCTCAGGTCCGGAGGCGAACTGGGAGAGGTCATACGTGTACTTGTCGAAATAGAGGAGGCTGATAGCCGTGTTGCCGTCAGTCTTGTTGGAACGCTGGATATTCCCGTTATACATCACAAGCCGTGGCCCGCTATTGGCGAAGACAAGATTGCCTGTTTCCGCCATATAGGTCACAGGCTCGAGCGGTACCCGGTTATCGTGAACCAGAATACCTTCAATCGTTCCATCAAGTTTTCGGGAGCGGACGTAAACCGTCAGTCCCGACATAGGGTTGTTGAAAGAGCCTTCCTGTATCATGGCACTCGCAAAGTCAGCCCGAATTTCATAGAGGCGCTGCTTAACCTCCCGAAGTCCCGCAGGTGCAACAAAGAGATTGATCATCAAGATTAGGAAGCTCACAAAGCCTGTCAGAATGATAAAGGCTTTGGCAACACGCCAACGGCTGATCCCCGCGGCAAACATCACGACCAGTTCGCTGTCGGAAAACAGACGGTGGAGCGCATAAAGCACACCGATAAAAAGCGCGATCGGGAGAACCAGTGAAAGGACACTGGGAACAGAGAGCAGGGTAAGCAGGAAGTATGTCCCCGCAGACTGCCCTTGTCCGATAATCACATCCAGCAGACGAAGTGCCTGCGTAAGCCAGATAATGCCGGTGAGCGCCAGTGTGGCAAGCAGCACCGGGCCTGTGGCCTGAACGAGAATATAGCGGGTGATGCCGCTGACCATATGCTTGTAACCTTTCATTGGTCGTTAGGACCAAATCGTCATATTTTTCTGCGATGCCCTAGGCCCAAATACAAGACTAGGATAGCTTGCATCTGAAGAATGAATGGTTAATCCATTTTAACCATGGGAGGAAGTGGCGGAAACCCGCCATTCCGAAGAAAAATTTGTGAGAACATCAAGGAACGTTGCCCATGAATGTGAGTTTTGCTGACATCGCCCTGCCGAAAAACGGTGCATTGGCGCTTTTTGTGTTGGAGGGCAAGCCTCTGTCTGGCACAGCCGCAGATGTGGATAAAAAGACCGCAGGCGCGCTTAAACGCGCCATGAAGGCTGCGGATTTCAAAGGAGCAAAGGGTAAGATTGTCGATCTCTTGTCTCCCAAGGGCGTGTCTGCAGACCGGGTATTGCTGGTTGGACTTGGCAAACCGGCGGACCTGACGGTGAACGTATTCGAGACCCTGGGGGGAACGTTGACCGGCTATCTGGACAAAACACCGGACAAGATAGCAACCGCAATCCTCGATCTTGAAAAAACCGGCAGTGTATCTGCCGAAGATGCCGCCGCACACTTGGCCTTCGGCGCGAAACTCCGCGCTTACAAGTTTGACAAATATCAAACGAAAAAGAAGAAGGAAGCGGACAAAACACGCCTGACCAAACTGACATTCATGAGCCAGGAGACAGCGAAGGCCCGCCGCGCGTTTGGCCCGCTGTCAAAAATTGCAGATGGTGTTTGTCTGGCGCGCGATCTGGTCAACGAGCCGGCCAACGTGCTGTATCCGGTAGAGTTCGCAGCACGTGCAAAAGAGCTTTCAAAGCTCGGCGTTAAGGTTCAGGTACTGGGTGAGAAGGAGATGACCAAGCTCGGCATGGGGGCCTTGCTTGGGGTGGGGCAGGGCTCCATTCGCGAAAGTCAGCTCGTGGTCATGCAGTGGCAAGGTGGCGCTCCGAAAGAAAAGCCTGTTGCTTTTGTTGGCAAAGGGGTTTGCTTCGACACTGGCGGCATCTCGTTGAAGCCTGGCGCCGGTATGGAAGACATGAAGGGCGATATGGGCGGTGCCGCCTGTGTTACCGGCCTGATGCACGCACTTGCGGCGCGTAAGGCAAAAGTCAATGCGATAGGTATTCTGGGGTTGGTCGAAAATATGCCTGACGCCAACGCGCAGCGGCCCGGCGATATCGTGACAGCGGCAGATGGGCAAACAATCGAAGTCATCAATACAGATGCGGAAGGGCGTCTCGTGCTTGCTGACGCTCTCTGGTACGCACAGACCAAGTTCGACCCCAAATTTGTGATCGATCTGGCGACCTTGACCGGGGCCATCATGGTTGCACTTGGTCAGGATTATGCCGGCTTGTTCTCAAACAATGATGAGCTCTCCGAGCGTCTGACAGCATCGGGGCAGCGCGTGGACGAGAAAGTCTGGCGGATGCCGATGGGCGAAAGCTACGACAAGATGATCAACTCCACGTTCGCTGATATGAAAAACGTCGGGAGCCGCTATGGCGGGTCGATAACGGCGGCTCAATTCCTGCAACGTTTCATCGATGGCAGGCCATGGGCTCATATCGATATCGCGGGAACAGCCATGTCGTCTCCGCCTTCGGCTATCAACACAAGTTGGGGTTCTGGCTATGGTGTCCGTTTGCTGGACCGTCTGGTTGCGGATCATTACGAACAGTGACTGAAGTTTTGTTCTATCACCTGCAGATGGCAGCGCTGGAAGAGGTGCTGCCGTCATTGCTTGAAAAGAGTCTCGACCGGGGTTGGAAAGCCGTTGTGCAAAGCGGAAATCCCGAGCGGGTGGACACCTTGTCACATTCGCTCTGGACGTACCGGGACGACAGTTTTTTGCCCCACGGCACAGCCGCCGACGGACGTCTGGAAGAGCAGCCGGTGGCGCTTGTCGCCGACGGAGAAAACCCCAACGGGGCCGATATTGTTTTCCTTGTAGATGGAGCCTCTCCACCCCATTTGGAGACTTACCAGCGATGTGTTCTGATGTTTGACGGTCGCGATGAAGAGGCTGTCAGCGCCGCTCGAATGCACTGGAAGACACTGTCAAATGATGGACATGCTGTGACCTACTGGCAGCAGAACGATGCAGGTGGTTGGGTCAAGAAAGCCGGATAAGCTGGGCTACTGGGGGTATTTGATGAAGAAGTTTGCAGCCATTCTTGTGGCACTGGCCGCTATTTTGGGGGCCGCGTATTATGTTCTCTTCCTGCATATGGGGGGGACGGACCGAAACCTCTACGCTATTAATCTGGAAGAAATCAGACGCTTGGCGACAAGCCAGCCGGGCGACATGCCGACCGCAATCAATGCGGAAGCACCGGTCGTCTTTGACTTTCCCGGTGCCGCCGTTGTGACAGGCTGGGCCTGGGCCGCAAACCCGATGGTTATTTATGCCTATCAGGTAGAATATCCTGACGGTCATATCATGATTGATACGTCCTTGAGCAAGGAGCAGGCCGTCGTTATGGCAGGTGATGACGTGCTCTATGACGAAGATGTCTACAACCGCCTGATGAGTGCACTCACCGCTGCCAGACAGATCGTCTTTACACATGAACATGGCGATCATTTGGGCGGAGCGGTGTCACATCCCGACGCATTGACCTTGCTGGATCGTGTACGCTTTACAGAGCGGCAATTATCGGATCTCAGCAAATGGGGGGGGGTGGCTTATCCAGAAGGTGCGCTCGATGAGTACGAACCTCTGGTTTATGATACGCTCCACGCATTGGCACCTGGCATTGTGCTGATCGAAGCGGCAGGACATACGCCGGGGTCACAGATCATCTATGTGCAGCGGGCAGATGGTCAGGAATATTTCTTCGTCGGGGACGTGGCGTGGAACTACGCCAACATCGATTTGGTTCGCCCAAGGCCCAACGCGGTGAGCCTTGGTTTCCTGGGCGAGGACCGTCCGCGTACACAGTCCCAACTGGCGGCCTTGAAAGAGCTGGCGGAGGCGAACCCGAAGATTGCCGTTGTCGTGGGGCATGATGGACCCAGGACCCGGGCACAAATTTTGGCGGGTCTCCTGGGCGATCGTATTGACTAGGCCTCACGCGTCCGCTGTGGCTTTCGCGGCTTCATAGGTTTCTGAAAGCTCCAGCCATCTGTCTTCAGCCCGCGCCATGGCTTTTTCAGCTGCGGCGCGGCCTTTGACAAGTTCCGCCGCACGTTCCGGCTTGTCGATAAACAGTTTGCCGTCTGCCAGACGCTGATCAACTTTGGCGATAAAATCGCGCGCTTTTTCCATTTCAGCGGCGGCTTTGTCGATTTCTTTCTTGAGTGGCGCAAGCTGTGATCTTGCTTTGGCGGCGTCCTGGCGTTGCTGTCGGCGGTTCAGCTCCTGTACGTCACTGGAAATTTCGCTGTCACCATCAACATGCACCATGGGACCGTTGCGCCGCGCAGGGTCCAGCAGCCATTTCTGATAGTCGTCCAGATCGCCTTCCCATCGTTGTACGGATCCGTCTGCAACAAGCCAAAGCCGGTCAGCGGTCATTTCGATCAGGTGTCTGTCATGGCTGATGAGAATGACAGCACCGTCAAACTCGTTGAGTGCCATGACAAGAGCATGCCGTGCATCCATGTCCAGATGGTTTGTCGGTTCATCAAGGATCATCAGATGAGGTTTGTGAAAAGTGGCAAGCGCAAAGAGAAGCCGGGCCTTCTCACCACCAGACAGATTGCCGGCTTTCGTATCCGCCTTGTCCGCACTGAAGCCGTAAAAGCCTGCACGGGCGCGGACTTGCGCTTGTGTGGCATCCGGCATCAGGTCGCGGAAATGATCATAGGGGCTTTCTTCCGGGCGCAACTCGTCAAGCTGGTGTTGCGCGAAATAGGCAACGCGAAGCTTCTTTGATTTGAAGAAGCTGCCTTGACCGACGCGCAGCTTGTCTGACAGGAGCTTGGCAAAGGTCGATTTCCCGTTACCGTTGGCACCAAGCAGCGCGATCCGATCATCCTGATCGATACGCAGGTTCAGGCCCTTGAGAACCGGGCTGTCATCACTGTATCCGACGGATGCACTTTCCAACCTCACAATTGGGGAAGAAAGAGGCTTGTCAGAACCGGGAAAATGGAACGGCTGAACACGGTTTTCCACGATATCCGGAATGGGCTCAAGCTTGGAGAGTGCCTTGAGGCGGCTTTGCGCTTGCCGTGCTTTGCTGGCTTTGTAACGGAACCGCTCGACAAATTTCTCCATGTGCCGACGTTCATCATCCTGCTTCCGTTTTAGGGCAAGTTGAAGCGCCTGTTTTTCGCGCCGCACCCGCTCAAAGGTTTCATAGTTCCCCTGATAATAGGTGAGCTTGCGCTGATCCAGATGGAGGATGCCATTAACCGATCTGTTGAGAAGGTCTCTGTCGTGGCTGACGATAACGACGGTATACGGATAGGTTTTCAGATAATTTTCCAGCCAGATCGCGCCCTCCAGATCGAGATAGTTTGTCGGTTCGTCGAGCAGCAAAAGGTCGGGCTCGGCAAAAAGCATCGCGGCGAGGGCCACCCGCATGCGCCAGCCACCGGAAAAGTCGGAGCAGGGGCGGGCCTGTGCGGCCTCGTCAAACCCCAGACCTGACAGAATAGTGGCCGCGCGCGCCGGCGCGGCATGCGCGTTCATATCGGCCAGACGGGTCTGGATTTCAGCAATCCGGTGCGGGTCTTTAGCGGTCTCTGCCTCCGCAAGCAGCGAACTCCGTTCTTTGTTGGCGGCCAGTACCGTGTCGATCAGGCTGGTTGGTCCGCTGTCGACCTCTTGTTCCACGGTCCCAATGGTCGAGCGCTTGGGGAGTGAAATCCCCCCGGTTTCCGGCTCTATATTGCCCAGGATCAGATTTAAAAGCGTCGATTTGCCAGACCCGTTCCGCCCGACAAGGCCGACCTTATGCCCCCCGGGGATAGCCGCCGTGGCATGGTCGATCAGGAGTTTCCCATCGATACGGTAGGTAAGGTCATTAATGTGAAGCATGGGAATTTCGGACCGGAATGAGACTGGAAAGCGCGATATCTATCACGCACCGGTTGCCGATACCAGAAAGCCCCGCTATAACCCGCGCGAAATCCCGTCCGGCCCGCCGGATATGCCCGAAAATGATCCCTGCCTGTCCACGCACAGGCTTCACGTGAACTGAAGGAATGCCAAATGGCTCTCGAACGTACTTTTTCGATTATTAAACCGGATGCAACCCGCCGCAACCTGACGGGTGCCATCATTGCCCGTTTCGAGGAAAATGGTCTCCGCGTCATTGCATCCAAGCGCATTCAGATGACAAAAGCACAGGCCGAAGGCTTTTACGCTGTTCACAAGGAACGGCCTTTCTTCAATGACCTCGTATCTTTCATGATTTCCGGTCCTGTGGTTGTTCAGGTGCTCGAAGGCGAAAACGCTATCGCGAAAAACCGTGAAGTGATGGGTGCGACCAATCCGGCCGACGCTGCCGCCGGCACAATCCGGAAGGATTTTGCAGAGTCCATCGAAGCAAATTCAGTGCACGGTTCGGACGCGCCTGAAACCGCTGCCGAGGAAATCAAGTATTTCTTCAAGGACGAAGAACTCGTCGGCTAACGGCAGCAACTCGTTTCAGAGATTAAAGCGGGCTCGCTTTTTCGACTGTTGCTTCAAGCAAGCGGCGGAACGAAAAGTGGGCCCGTTTCCGTGTGGCCTGCCGCCTGAAGGGCAACACGTTCGCCTTGAACGCGCGCTTTGCCTTCGGCAACCAGCCTCAAAGCCATGGGATAGAGCTTGTGTTCTGCGGCCAGAACCCGGGCCGAGAGGGTTTCGACCGTATCATCAGGCTGCACGGCCACCGCAGCCTGCGCAACGATGGGGCCTTCGTCCATTTCCGCACGGACAAAGTGAACAGTGGCGCCGGTGATCCGGGCACCCGCCGTCAGAACCCGCTCATGCACATGCAATCCTTTGAACGCGGGAAGTAGCGAAGGATGGATATTGAGTTGGCGGTTCTTCCAGCTCTCAACAAAGCCATTGGTGAGAATGCGCATAAACCCTGCGTTGCAGACGAGTTCAACGCCGGCAGTTTTCAACGCGGCATCAAGTGCAGCATCAAATGTTTCCCGGTTCTCATATTCCCGATGATTGATCACATGGGTGGGAATACCGGCCTTCTGCGCGATGGCAAGGCCGCCCGCATCGGGATTGTTGGAAATAGCAACAACAATCTCTGCCGGAAAGTTCGCGTCTGAACAGGCTTCAATCAGGGCCGACATGTTGCTGCCGCGCCCTGAGAAAAGAATGCCGATTTTCATGCAAGTGATCCCAGATTGCCGTTAATGGTCACGTCGCCGGTCTGGCCAGCGCGAAGGTGGCCAATCCGCGAAACAACCTCTCCTTCCGCCTGCAGGGCGGCGGTAACGGCGTCTGCTTCCTCGGCCGATGTCACGATAACCATGCCGATCCCACAGTTGAATGTCCGGCCCATTTCCGCGTTCTCGATGCCGCCAAGTTCGGCCAGCCATTTGAAGATGGGCGGCATGGCCCAACTGGTTCCGTCAATCTCCGCAGCAATGTTTTCCGGTAGAACACGGGGGACATTCTCGGTGAAGCCACCGCCCGTAATATGGGCGAGCGCTTTGATCCCGTTGGTGGCCTTGATCGCGGCAAGAACAGATTTGACATAAATCCGTGTCGGGGCGATCAGAACCTCACCAACGCTTTTTGTTGGGTCCAGCGGGAAAGGGGCGTCATAGCCGATTTTGTGATCGGCAATCAGGCGCCGCACCAGCGAGTAACCGTTGGAGTGAACACCGCTGGAGGCCAGACCCAGCAAAACATCACCGGGTTGAATATCGGCACGGGGGAGAACTTCATTCCGTTCCACAGCCCCAACGGCAAAGCCGGCAAGATCATAGTCGCCGGGCGCGTACATGCCGGGCATTTCCGCGGTTTCACCGCCAATAAGTGCGGCCCCGGCCAACTCACAACCTTTGGCGATGCCAGCAACAACACGCTCAGCGATGCCGAGTTCCAGCTTGCCCGTTGCAAAATAGTCGAGGAAGAAAACAGGTTCTGCACCCTGTACGATCAGGTCGTTGACACACATGGCGACAAGATCAATCCCGACTGTGTCATGCGCGCCTGTATCAATCGCAATTTTTAGCTTGGTGCCGACACCGTCATTGGCAGCGACCAGCAAAGGGTCTTTAAAACCAGCCGCTTTCGGGTCGAAGAAACCGCCAAACCCGCCAAGGCTCGCATCTGCGCCAGGGCGTGCTGTGGCACGGGCGAGCGGGGCAATGGCTTTTACAAGCGCGTTGCCCGCGTCGATATCGACCCCGGCGTCACGGTAAGTGTAGTGATTGGGGCGCTTCTCGGGCGGTTGGGTCATGGGGCTGTCGCGATGGCTCAAAAATGGGCGCGGTCAGGCCTCAAATGGGTCTGACCCCTCAAAGTCGCGCCCAAAACACTCCAAATTGGGCAGTAATGCAAGATTAACTTGAGAAAGAAGGGCGGCTTTGGCCTTCTCTCCTTCATGGGGAGGGCTCAATGATGTAAATTGCGCCCAACTTAAGGGGTTTTGTCGGTACCAGGTGCGTTGCATGGGGCTGGGCGGCATAAAACATGTGAGGCTGGAACCAGGTATGAAGTGTGGAGACGTCGGAATGCGAGTGTGGAGCCGTTCAACGGCGATTCTCTTGGGCGTGGTTTTGATGGTCGCAACGGCCGGGAGTGCCGGGGCGGGTGATGTGTTCACCGTTCGCGGGATTTCCATTGATGCAACGGCTGCAAGTGCGACGGCAGCAAGAGACGCCGCCGTACAGACGGGGCAGAAAAGGGCGCTAGAACAACTCCTCAAGCGCTTGACCCTCCCCGATGACTGGTCTCAATTGCCACAGGTTGACGATGCGTTGGCGCAAAGCATGGTCCGGTCCTTTCAGGTCGCAGGGGAAAAGCGCTCCGCGACCCGTTATCTGGCTGACCTGTCCGTCCGCTTCCAACCGGCAAGCATCAGGGGGCTTCTGGCTGCACGCTCCATTCCGATCGCCGAGGCACAGGCCAGGCCAGCTGTCCTCGTTGCCGTACTGACAGACGCACGCGGCGACATTCTGTGGGCAGAGAGCAATCTCTGGACCGTGGCGTGGGCGCGGCAGGACCTTCAGAATGGGTTGGCCCCGCTGACAATCCCGTTGGGTGATCTGGGCGATATTTCGACCCTCAGCGTCGAACAGGCCCTGAACGGCGATCGAGCGGCCCTGAACGCTCTGGCAACACGGTACAACGCGGACCGCGTAATTGTGGCGCACGCGACGGTTGGGAGCGCGCCGGGCACCATTTCTGCGCGGATGCTCACCTATCCCACGGGGGAAGCAGCCCCGACAAGTTGGAGCGGCAGTGAGGCCGCCCCGTCGACGGAGACGGGGGCTCATCGTTTGGCAGCACGTTTTCTGGAAGCGTTGGAGGCGGATTGGAAGCGAAATTCCATCGTGCGGTCCGGTGAACGGGCGGTCCTGTCCGCATCTGTTGCCTACAGTTCCCTCGGCGAGTGGCAGACCATTCGCAGCCGTTTGGCACAAATTCCGCCTATCAAGACCATCAACATCGTGGCGGTTTCTGCCGGGGGGGCACAGGTCGAGCTGGACTATGCAGGAACCGTGGACACGCTGGAACTGAACCTGGCACAGCAGAACCTCGCGCTGACAAACCTTGATGGTTACTGGTATCTGGCCATTATCCGCTGATCGCCTGCACCGCACGGCAGAAAGAAGAGAAACGCCGAATGACTTTGCAACGCCAAGCCTTGTTCTGGATGCTTGCTTTCACCGTGTTCATTCTGCTCGTCTGGGCTTTGAGCGGCATTCTGTTGCCTTTCGTCGCGGGTCTGGCAGTGGCCTATCTGTTGGACCCCGCTGCCGACAAGCTGGAAGACTGGGGCCTGTCGCGCATGGCGGCAACCAGCCTCATCACGTTCCTGTTCATTCTGCTCTTTGCCGTTGCTTTCGTACTTTTTGCGCCTCTTTTGTACGAGCAGACTATTAATCTGCTGCAGGCAACCCCACGCCTGATGGACCGGGCGCGCGAGCTGATGCAAAATGCGGGCGACGGCTACCTGGGGAAGCTGCTGGAATACGCGAATATCGATGTGAGTGAAGGGTTTGCCGTCGGCTCAAGCGACGCGGTAAACTGGGTGCTCTCATTCCTTGCTTCGCAATGGCAGCAGGGGGTCGCGGTTCTGGGACTGGCATCCCTTTTCTTCGTCACGCCAATTGTGGCGTTCTACATGCTGCTCGACTGGGACAATATGGTGGAGCGCGTGGACAACCTTCTCCCGCGAGATCATCTGGGTACCATCCGAACCATTGCGCACGAGATTGACGAAGTCCTGGCCGGGTTTGTTCGCGGGCAAGGGACAGTCTGTGTTCTGCTGGGCAGCTTTTACGGGATCAGTCTGACATTGCTGGGGCTTGATTTCGGGCTGATCGTCGGCCTGATTGCCGGTCTTATCAGCTTTATTCCTTATGTCGGGACGATTGTGGGCTTTCTGCTGGCGATGGTTATCGCGCTCGTACAGTTCTGGCCGGACTATGGCTGGATTCTGGCTGTTGCTGGTGTCTTTGCGGTCGGCCAGTTTTTTGAGGGCAATTTTCTCACCCCAAAAATGGTAGGGGGGCGTGTCCGGCTTCACCCTCTATGGGTCATGCTCGCACTGTTTGCGTTCGGTTATCTGTTCGATTTTGTGGGAATGTTGCTGGCGGTGCCTGTCGCTGCCGCCATGGGGGTTCTGGTTCGGTTTGCGACAAAACAATATCTTCAGAGCAAACTCTACCAGGGACATGGAAACATCATTCCTGAAGAGATTGCCGCTGAAGTTGTTGAAGCAAAGCGGGAAGAACAGGCTGCAAAAGAAGAGGGAAGCGCGGCAACGTGACCTCGACACAATTACCTCTCGACCTGCCACATCGCGAAGCGTTGGGGCGGGAAGATTTTCTCATAGCAAACGCGAACGAGGCAGCGGTGGCCTTTGTGGACCGCTGGCCCCACTGGCCGTTCCATACGGCTGTCCTTGTCGGGCCTGCGGGGGCGGGAAAAACGCATCTGGCGCAGGTCTGGTGTGCACGAAGCCATGCCCGCATGGCGGAGGCAGAGACCCTGCGCGAAGAAGATGTGCCCCTGCTTGCAGAGCGAAAGGCAGTGCTGCTGGAGAATATAGACCGGCTCCCCCCAACCGCCGAGCCTGCTCTCTTCCATCTGATCAACCAGATCAAGGAGGTCGGCGGACATCTGCTGATGACCGCCAGAGTGTCGCCTGCCCATCTGGACATAACGCTCCCAGACTTGCAATCCCGCCTTCGGGCGGCGCTCGTTGCAGAGATCGGTGCGCCAGACGATATGCTGCTGTCGGCTGTGTTGCAAAAGCTCTTCAACGACCGTCAATTGATGGCATCGGAAGCGGTTCTGACCTATCTTACTGCGCATATGGACCGCTCTGTGGCTGCAGCGCAAAAGCTGGTCGCGGAGATAGACCGGGCGGCGCTGGCTGGAAAACGGCGCATCACAGTCCCGCTTGTGGCGGAAATCCTGCGGCGCGACACATCCTCGTCATGACTCAGTTACATTTTTGTCGTAAATTTAAGGCTTAACATTGGTTCGCGATGCAGGCGGCACATGTGTTGCCGTCCTGACGGTCCCGAACACCAATGGAAGCGAGATTTTGATGAGCGAGCGAGCCCCAGTCGAACAAATCAGCGAGCCTGAGAACCGTGCGGTGGAATCCATTGATCTGTCATCGCCAGACCGCTTTATCAACCGGGAATTATCGTGGCTGGCGTTCAACAAGCGCGTCCTGGAAGAAGCGGACAATCGAAATCACCCGCTTTTGGAACGCCTGCGTTTTCTGTCAATCTCTGCAAGCAACCTCGACGAGTTTTACATGGTCCGTGTCGCGGGACTCAGGGGGCAGGTCCATGCGGGCGTTGAAACGCGCTCGCAGGATGGTCTGACCGCGGTTCAGCAGCTCGAACGGGTGAACGAGACAGCTGGTGTCTTGATGGCAGAACAGCAACGGCAATGGTATGAGCTGCGGAAAGAGCTGCGGGCAAATGACATCGCGCTTATCGAAGGCAGTGAAGTTACCCCCACCGAATTTTCCTGGGCTGAGACCCGTTTTCTGGAACAGGTTTTCCCGGTCCTGACCCCGCTTGCGATTGATCCGGCTCACCCGTTCCCGTTCATTCCCAACATGGGTTTTTGTTTGGCGCTGCAGCTTCGCCGGATCACGGACGGGAAACAGATGAACGCGCTGCTGCCGATACCACAGCAGGTGGAGCGGTTTATTCGCCTGCCGGATGTGGAAGGCAGCCGGGCTGTGCGATTCATCAGTCTTGAAAACCTTATTCGCCTGTTTCTGGACCGCCTTTTCCCCGGATATGAGGTGATCGGGCAGGGCGCGTTTCGCGTTTTGCGGGATAGTGATATCGAGATAGAGGAAGAAGCGGAGGATCTGGTTCGTTACTATGAATCCGCGTTGAAACGGCGCCGGCGCGGAAGCGTGATCCGCCTTAAAATGGACGCCGCCACACCCGAGCGATTGCGGAATCTGGTGGTCAGCGAACTGGAAGTCGCACAACATGAATTGATCCTTGTGGAAGGTCTGATCGGCCTTTCACAGACAGGCCAATTGATTGTCGATGATTTTCCCGACCTCAAATTCCCGCCTTACAATGCCCGCTTCCCCGAACGCGTGCGGGACTTTGGTGGAGACTGCTTTGCCGCCATTCGCGCGAAGGACTTTGTGGTCCATCATCCTTATGAGAGCTTTGATGTTGTGGTGCAGTTTGTGAGGCAGGCAGCCGCAGACCCGGATGTCGTCGCCATCAAGCAGACGCTTTACCGCACCTCAAAAGATTCCCCCATCGTGCAGGCACTTATTGAAGCTGCGGAAGCAGGGAAGTCCGTCACAGCACTGGTGGAGTTGAAAGCACGGTTTGACGAAGCCGCAAACATTGTCTGGGCGCGTAATCTGGAACGCGCCGGGGTTCAGGTCGTATTTGGCTTTATCGAGTTGAAGACGCATGCCAAAATGAGCCTTGTGGTCAGGCGCGAAGGTGGCGGCCAATTGCGTTCCTATGTTCATCTGGGAACGGGTAACTATCACCCTATTACAGCCAAAATTTACACGGACCTGTCCATGTTCACGGATGATCCGGCGATCGGGCGCGATGTGACACAGATATTCAATTATCTGACGGGATATGCGGAACCAGAACGCCTGGAACAATTGGCGATGTCACCGAAAAACCTGCGCGCCCGGTTGTTGAGCCATATTCAGCGTGAAATGGAATACGCAAAGGCCGGCCGCCCTGCGGCTATTTGGGGGAAAGTCAATTCCCTGGTGGATCCGATCATTATTGATGCGCTGTACGCCGCAAGTTCTGCGGGCGTGCAGGTTGATCTTGTGGTGCGCGGGATCTGCTGTCTGCGCGCCGGGGTCCCCGGCCTGTCTGAAAATATCCGCGTGAAAAGTGTCATTGGCCGGTTTCTTGAACATTCCAGGATTTTCTGCTTCGGCGACGGGCACGGTCTCCCCTCGGATCACGCCAAGATTTACTTTTCCTCCGCCGACTGGATGCCCCGTAATCTCGACAGGCGCGTGGAAATTCTGGTGCCCGTGAGTAACCCCACGGTTCATGAGCAGATCGTCGACCAAATCATGGTTGCCAATCTGAAAGACAATGAACAGAGCTGGGAGATGTTGCCTGATGGCACCTATCAGCGTATTGAACGTAAAGCGGGCGTTGAGCCGTTTAACGCTCATACGTACTTCATGAATAATGCCAGCCTCTCCGGGCGTGGCAAGTCAATACAAAGGAATGAACCTCCTGCAGTTGATCTCCCGACGTCGCACCAGTGAGAGACAAACAGGCGCTGCGTCGGCTGGCCGGCGATCAGAGCCGTTCGCTATTATCGACATTGGTTCAAACACGGTTCGTCTCGTCATCTACGAAGGGGCGAAGCGCAATCCGGTTCCCATTTTCAACGAAAAGGTAATGGCTGCGCTGGGCAGTTGTCTGGGTGAAACCGGGCGATTGGACCCCGAAGGAAAAGTCAGGGCACTTGATGCGCTTGTTCGTTTCGCAGCGCTGATCCGTCAGCTCAAGGTATCGGCGTTTGAGGTTGTTGCTACAGCGGCAATTCGCGATGCAAGCGACGGAGACGAGTTCCGGCAATTGATCGAAACAACAACCGGTTTCAAGGTGCGACTGTTGTCTGGCGTTGAGGAGGCGAAGTTTGCAGCCCTCGGTGTCCTTTCCGGCATCCCTGACGCAGACGGTATCGTGGGGGATCTGGGCGGTGGAAGCCTCGAATTGCTGGATGTAAAAGACGGAGGCATAACAGGTGGCCCGTCCGCTGGCGCGAGCTTGCCACTGGGGTCCTTGCGGCTGATCAGTAGTGGTCGCACCTCCAAAGATCTCCTGGAGGAGATCGACCATGCCCTGAAACAGGTTGATTGGTTGTCCGGTGGAAAAAAGCGGACACTCTACGCCGTGGGTGGCGTATGGCGTAACCTCGCACGCATCCACATGTCGCATCACGATTACAAGATTCGCGTTCTGCAGAATTATGTGATCAACGCGTCAGAGGCAGCTGAGCTTGCCCAGCTTATCGAAAAATTGGGGCCGAAGACACTGGCCAAGATTCCCGACGTGTCAAACCGCCGTGTGGCCGCTTTGCCGATGGGAGCACTGGTTCTCAGCCGTCTGATCCTGTTGACCGGCGTGAGCCGTGTTGTCGTATCGGCAAACGGGGTGCGCGAAGGCCTGTTGTATGAGCGTATTGATGCAGCGGAAAGGAAGCGTGATCCCCTGATTGCCGGGGCGATGGACCTTGCGGAAAGGCTGGTTCGTTTTCCCGAGCATCATGAGGAATTGATGAGTTGGACGGCGACCCTTTTCGCGAGTGAGAGTGTGCCGGAAACCCCCGCCCAGGAACGCGTGCGGCATGCAGCCTGTATTCTGGCGGATATTGGCTGGTACGCACATCCTGACTACCGCTCCGCCTACGCGTTTGAGCAGGTATTGGCTGCACCGTTGACGGGCATCACACATCCTGAGCGTTTGCACCTTGCGCGGATCGGATATCACCGCCACGAAGGAGCGAGTGAGCCGGCCGCGTTGGGAGACCTGAAGCATTTATTGGCGGAAGACGGGCATGAGCATGCGCGTGTGATGGGGCTCGCTCTTCGCCTGGCATACACCCTGTCCGCTGCAAGCATTGGTGTTCTGCCGACAACGCGCTTGTTGCTGGAAGCGGAGAAACTCTACCTGATCGTCCGCAAGGAGAGTCGAGCCTTTATAGGTGAGGTGGTTGAAAAACGACTGGCCGCGCTGGCCCGGGCGTTAAACGTGGAACCTGAAATCAGAATTGAATAACAGACATGCGCCTACAAAAAAGGCCCGGTATGAAAAACCGGGCCTTTTTGCTTTTAGGGGTATGCAGGATCAGGCTGCACGAATGCTCGCCACAAATTGGCCCACCTGCTTCCTCAGCTCGTCCGCTGTTGTCGTCAGGCCGACCGCTGAGCTCAGAACCTGCTCCGCCGCTGCGCCGGTCTGTTGTGCGGCAGAGCGCATCGTATCGACGCTGGTTGAGACATTGCGGTTCATTTCGGCTGTCTCCTCCGCACTGCGGGAAATTTCTGTCGTTGCGGAGCTTTGCTCCTCGACAGAACTCGAAACAGCTGTCGTCACGTGATTGATTTCGCCGATCTTGCTGGCGATATCAGACATGGCGTGTGCGGCTGTCGCAGTTTCCTCCTGAACGCGGGAAACGTGATTTGCAATCTCTCCCGTTGCTTTGGCGGTCTGGTTCGCGAGGTCTTTGACCTCCGCGGCCACAACGGCGAAACCTTTACCAGCTTCACCTGCGCGGGCGGCCTCAATAGTCGCGTTGAGGGCAAGCAGATTGGTCTGTTCGGCAATCTCTTGGATGAGTTCCATGACAGCGCCGATTTTGGTCGCGGCGTCAGCAAGGTTTTTCATCTGAACATCTGTCTGTTCGGATGCGGCGCGGGACTCATTTGTGAGGGTTGCGGATTTGTTGATCTGCGCAGTGACCTCGTTGATAGCCTGCGAAAGCTGCGACGCAGCAGCGGCAACTGTTTCAACATTCTGTGTCGCGTTTGAACTGGCCATGGAAACGGAAGCGGCTTCATCCATTGTGGAGCTCGCCAATTCCAGCATGGTCCGTGCCGTTTGCTCCAGCTCGCCGGACGATTTGGAAAGCGTGTCGATCATCTGGCCGATAGATGATTCAAGATCATTGGCCATCTTCTCAAGGCTTTCACGTTTCTCTTTCGCTGCGCGTTCTTCGGCACGCTGCTGCTCGTCCCGCAGCCTGTTTGTTTCACGACCCTGGTCGCGGAAGACTTCGACGGCACGAGCCATGTCTCCTACTTCGTCACTGCGTTGCGCGCCGGCAATGTCGATGTCGAAAGCGCCATTGGCCACTTCACCCATAGCTGACTGCAAGCGAGCAAGAGGGACCGTAATGGAGCGGCCAACAAACCAGCACGCGGCACCGGCAATGGCGAGGGAGGCGAGTGTAGAGAAAATGGTAACCAGCAAAGTCGCCCAGGCTGAAGACAGGGCATTGTCAGCGGCGGCAATCAGATTGCCGGACACATGGTCCTCAACCACTTTGATAAGGTCAATTTTGGCGGTGATATTGTCGAACCATTGTTCGTCTGTGATTTGATCGTAGAGTTCGTCATAACCGGCCTCTACCGCGACATCACGCTGGTACTCGACTTCGTCAACAAGATCGCCGGCTACCGTTGTCTGATAGAAAGTCCGCTCGTCTTCTGTTGCATACGCATTGAAAACTGCCAGGAAAGAATCCTGCTGGCCAATCAGTGTGATGAAGTTCGTGTGCGTCAGGCTGTCGAAATTTGATGCCCCATACCCGTTGGCACCAAAGGCGCGTTCCAGGCCGGCGCGTTCCTTGGTTTCCAGAAGGCTCATATAGGCTGTTGTGCGACCTTTGATCTCTGCATCGCTGGCGATGGCAGAGGCAGTTGCAACAGTGTCGAGGAACTGCCGAATGGTGCGCGTGTAATACTCGGACATGTTGATGATCGTTGTCCGGCGCGAGAGGGTGTTCTCGCGGTATTTCGCCAGCTGTTCAATCTCAGTCAGACCAAGCGCCAGTCTTTCCTCGAAAGCGGTCCCGTAGTCTGCAGCGGGGAAGGCCTGCATTTCCGGAACAAAGTCAGCCAGCAAGGCGTCGGTGCGTTTGACCTGCTCAACCAGTCGATCATTCCACATGGCAGCGCCACCGGACGAAATGAAGCTGGATGACAGCGCACGTTCTGTTTGCAGCTCATGCACGACGGCACTTATCTTGGGCGCGACGGTTGCGAGTGCATGAAGTCGGCTAAGCGACGCAAATCGCGAATACTCGACACTGGAAATGTAAGCGCCGAAAAGCGCAATACCGATAATTGGAACAATTGCGGCGAAGAAAATACGCTTGCCGATCGTTGCATTCAAAACACGTGAAAGCATGCCATCCCCCGATAGACTGGAATATCCCGTTGTCGCTATCGTGCAAAGAGAACTATAAATTCTCGTTAAAATGGGAAAGTTCGTCATTTCGCGGTGCGATGAACGCGGCGATATGGTTGATCAGGCCTTAATGATACAACTATTGGGCGTGCTGAATATTGTAAACAGCTAAAACGAGCATGGCCGGAAGATGATCCGCAATGCTCGTTTTGATGTCGTGGACGCCAGTTGGGGCGACCTTGAGTTGAACCTGGTAGACGCCTCAGGACGCGCGGATGGATGAAACAAGGTCATTGACGACCGTGTTCAGTGTTTCCGATGTCGCGGACAATTCCTCGGCAGAAGAGAGAACCTGATCAGCAGAAGCGCCCGTATCAACAGACCCGGTTTTCACCTTGGTAATGCTGATGGAGACGTTTCGGTTCATCTCGGCAGTTACCTCCGCGCTGCGGGAAATTTCCTCAATCGCGGAACTCTGTTCTTCAATAGCAGCAGAGACCGCCGTCGTGACCTGATTGATCTCCCCTATCATTGCATTGATTTCCGACATGGCTGTAGAGGCGCGTGCCGTTTCTTCCTGTACGCGTGTCACATGGTCGGAAATCTCTTCTGTCGCTTTTGCTGTCTGATTGGCAAGGTCCTTCACCTCGGCGGCCACGACGGCAAACCCTTTACCCGCCTCACCCGCACGGGCAGACTCGATTGTCGCGTTGAGTGCGAGAAGGTTTGTCTGTTCGGCGATCTCCTGGATCAATTGTACAACAGAGCCAATCTTGTCAGCGGCATCCCCAAGCGAGAGCATTTGTGCTTCCGTCTGCTGCGAGGCCGATTGAGAATCGACAGTCAGCTTGGCGGCCAGGGTAATTTGCTCGGTAACTTCCCGGATAGCGGCAGAAAGCTGGGTGGATGCAGATGCAACCGTTTCCACGCTTTGTGTCACACTTGCGGCCGCCTCACTCATAGAGGTTGCCTCAGTGCTGTTTTCCTCAGCACGTTGCGACATGTTCCGGGCTGTTTCCGTCAACTCGGTGGACGCGGCAGCCAGTGTGGAGATCATTTCACCGATAGAGGTTTCAACGTGGTTGGCCATATCGGCAAGGTTCTTCTTTTTCTCCTCTTCAGCCTGAATGCGCGTGCGTTCCTGATCTGCCTTGATGGCTTCGGCCTCCTGGCTGGCCTGGCGAAGCACGTTCACGGCTCTTGCCATGGAACCGATCTCGTCGTTTCGGTCCGTTCCATCGACAGCAATCTCATAAGACCCCTCTGAAAGCTGCGCGAGAACACTTTTCAAGGCGAGCAACGGGTTGATGATCGAACCGGCGAAAACCCAGCACAAAAGACCAGCCACACACAAAACAGCGAGAACGGTCAAAGAGACCAATATGAGAGAAAACCAAGCGCCTGATCTTTCGGCGTGCGCGCGGGTCAGGAGTTCGTTGGAGACTTGTTTTTCCAACTCAAACTGTAGATCGATCTTCTGTGATATCGCGTCGAACCATTGGGTGCCTCGCATTGTGGAGGGCAAAGGCTCCAGGCCGGCAGCAAACGCCGCATCGCGAAATGTATTTACTTTCCGCGATATATCGCTGGTGACAAGCTGATTGAAAAGTGAGGCCATTTCAGCGCTTGAAAACGCTTTGAAATTGTTTTCAAAGGCCGTTTGCTCGCCAATGAAAGCAACAAATTTTGCATATGTATCCGCAGTGAACTGGCCCGCACCGAAGCCGGCAGCGCCCATGGCACGTTCAAGCCCTGCGCGTTCTTTCATCTGCAGAAGGTTCACATAGGCAATGGTCTGGCCTTTGACTGCAGCATTGTCCGCAAGCGCGCCAATAGCGGAAATCGTATCCAGAAGCGCCCGGTTGACGGACGTGTAGTAAGCGGCAATGTCACCAACCGGTGTGCGCAGCCCGTTTGTTTTGCTTCTTATGTCATCAATTTGCGCGATGGAGGTGAGGGCACGCGAGAGGTTCTCGTTGACCGCTTCACCATAGGCTTCAGTCGGGAAATTCGAAAGAATGGGGAGTGAAGTCGAGAGCTGCATGTCCGTTGCGGCCTGCTGTTCAGCGAGGTTTTCACGCCAGACACCTTTCCCGTTATTGGAGACGTAGCCGGCCGACATGCCGCGCTCACGTTGCAGAACATGGACGACAGCGCTGATTTCCGGTGCAATTTCAGCAAGGCGCTGGAGCTTGTCCAGAGAGCGATAGCGCGAAAATTCGTCCAGCGCGACATAGGCCCCAAGAACGATAACGGCTGCAAGAGGTATGATTGCAGAGAAAAATATACGTGTGCTGATAGAAAAGTTTGAAATTTTGACCATGATTATCCCCTATCTCATGTAGGGTTAAGTTAGCATCACAGTCTCAATCAAAGATTAAGGTTGAAAAAAAGAGGGGGCAGCGGCGCTAAAAATTTGTCCGCGTCAGGATCAGGCGGCGTCCCTTGGCAGAGATTGCCAGTTCGCCGCGCTTGAGGGCCAGCGCATCTTTCCCAAAAATATCGTAACGCCAGCCGTGCAAGGCTGCGACATCCGCATCATCATCGGCAGCAATCTGTTCAAGGTCCGAGACCGTGGCGATCAATTTGGGTGCGACGTTGTGATCTTCCGCACGCATTTTGAGCAAGACCTTGAGAAGCTCAACCAGTGGACCAATGCCGGGAGGCAAGGGTTTACTCTCTTCAATCTGGGGCAGATCTTGCTCGTCAATATTGAGCCCGGCCTTGATCGCATCAATCAGGCTTGCGGCCGAGCGACTGTTGGAAAACCCGCGTGGAACAGCACGAAGGTTTTCAAGGGCCGTCAGGTCCCTGGGTTGTTGATTGGCAAGCTCATAAAGCGCATCGTCTTTCATGATGCGATTGCGCGGCATATCCCGTTCCTGTGCTTGCCGCTCCCGCCAGGCAGCAACCTCAATCAGCACCCCCACGGCTTTTTTGCCCTTAACCCGCATTTTGAGGCGCTTCCAGGCATTCTCCGGGCGCTGCTCATAGGTTTCCGGGTTCTGCAGGATGGCCATTTCCTCTGAGACCCAGGCGACACGATCTGTGCCGGCAAGTTCGCGGGCCAGCGTCTCATAGATTTTGCGAAGATGCGTAACGTCGGCAATCGCGTAATTGAGCTGCTTTTCCGAGAGCGGGCGGCGGCTCCAGTCTGAAAAACGGGACGATTTATCGACTTTGCCATTCGTCAGTTTGCGTACAAGGGTTTCATACCCGACCGACTCGCCAAAACCACAAACCATAGCGGCAACTTGGCTGTCGAAAAGCGGGTCAGGAATGGCGTTGGCTTCCTTGTGGAAAATCTCGATATCCTGCCGGGCAGCGTGGAAAACCTTGATAACCGACTGGTTCGTCATCAAGGCGTAGAAGATGCTCAGGTCGATCCCATCGGCGAGGGGGTCGATAATGTACTCACTACGAGGCCCCGCGACCTGGATCAGGCAGAGTTTCGGCCAGAAGGTCGAATCCCGCATGAACTCGGTGTCCACGGTGATATAGGGGGCTTTCGAGAGCAACTTGCAGGCGCTCTCCAGCGCGGATGTGGTGGTGATGATTTCCATGGCGCTCCTAATACCTGAAAGTTTTAGCGCTGTCGCCCCCCAAGAAAGCGAGCAGACAAGGCTGCTAAAGCCCGGCAGACCTTGACAAATTGCCTCTCTCATGCGCTTTTCGGGCCTCAGAACCGGGCGGTCGGCGGAGCCTGACAGCCCTTGATTCCTGCTGGATTCTCGAAGATCGGGGGTCCCGGCCAAGTTTCTGGCCAAACTCTGGATTGTGACCGACATGCACCCATATCGCAGCCATACGTGTGGCGAACTGACAAAATCGAATGTTGGCGAAACTGTTCGCCTGTCCGGCTGGGTCCATAGGAAGCGCGACCATGGCGGGCTTCTGTTTATCGACCTACGCGATCATTATGGCATGACGCAGCTTGTCTTCGATCCCGACATGGGTGAAGGCTTCGCGCTGGCTGAGCGCGTGCGGACAGAGTCGGTCATTCGCATCGAAGGGCCGGTTGTGGCCAGAACCGATGATGCTGTGAACCCGAACCTGCCAACCGGTGCGATTGAAGTCCTGGTAAAAGGGGCCGATGTTCTGTCGGCAGCCCAGGAATTGCCACTGCCGGTTTTTGGCGAGCCTGACTACCCGGAAGAAACCCGTCTGCGTTATCGCTTCCTGGACCTTCGGCGTGAAGGTTTGCATAAAAGGGTCGTCCTGCGCTCACACCTGATCCGTGCGATCCGTAACTCGATGGAAGGTCAAGGCTTTCTGGATTACCAGACCCCCATCCTGACGGCATCCAGCCCGGAGGGCGCGCGCGATTTTCTGGTACCAAGCCGACTTCATCCGGGCAAATTTTACGCCTTGCCGCAGGCACCGCAGCAGTTCAAGCAGCTGACCATGGTTGCCGGCTTTGACCGTTATTACCAGATTGCACCGTGCTTCCGTGATGAAGATGCACGCGCAGACAGGTCTGCGGGCGAGTTCTATCAGCTCGATGTGGAAATGAGCTTTATTGAGCAGCCGGAAGTCTTCGCGGCGATGGAGAAAGTGATTGGTGATACGTTTGGGGTATTCGCACCACAGATGGAAACACCGCGCGTTGCCGACACAGCACCTTTCGTTCGCATTCCTTTCAAGGAATCGATGCTGAAATATGGCAACGACAAGCCGGACCTTCGCAACCCGATCGAAATCGTAGATGTCACAGAATTCTTCACGCCAGACGAAGTCACGTTCAAGGCATTCAAAAATGTGATCGCCCAGGGTGGCGTGGTGCGCGGTATTCCCGCGCCGAGTGCCGCGGACCGTCCGCGCTCCTTCTTTGACAAGTTGAATGATTGGGCCCGCAAGGATGTGGGTGCAGCAGGGTTGGGATACATCATTTTCGAGGAGGAGAACGGTGCTCTGTCGGGCAAGGGCCCGATTGCCAAATTCTTCCCCGCAGATGTACTGACGTCAATGGCGGAAAAGGCCAGGATTAAATCCGGTGATGCGCTTTTCTTTGCTTGCGACAAGGAGGCCGCTGCCGCAAATCTGGCAGGTCTGGCGCGCACGCGTATTGGCGCAGAGCTGGACCTCATCGAGAAAGATGTATTCCGTCTTTGCTGGATCACGGATTACCCGATTTACGAATTCAACGAGACCGAAAACCGGATCGACTTCTCGCACAATCCGTTCTCAATGCCCGTGGGTGGACTGGAAGCGCTGGAGAAAGAGGACCCTCTGACCATCCTTGGTCAGCAATATGATCTGGTTTGTAATGGCTATGAGCTGGGCTCCGGTGCAATCCGGAATGCTGATCCGGATTGTATGTTAAAGGCATTTGAAATTGCCGGTCACGCGCGGGCGGATACGGAAAAGAACTTTGCCGGCATGCTGAATGCCTTCCGTTTTGGTGCGCCGCCGCATGGTGGTATCGCACTGGGTATCGACCGGATTGTCATGTTGTTGGCGGATCAGCAAAATATTCGCGAAGTCACAATGTACCCGATGAACCAGCAGGCGGAAGATCTGTTGATGGGTGCACCGTCAGAGCCGAACAATCATCAATTGCGGGAATTGCATATCCGGCACATTCCACCTGCGCCAAAAAAATAGAATGTCAAAAAACAGGATGTATTGGGGCCTGGCCACGAGAGGCCGGTGAAGCGCTGGCGCACTGTCTTTGGGATGGTGCTCCCGTGCCCTCAACATCCTCTCCAGGCACTCTTGCTGCGCCCTCGCGGAAGATCCATCCGTGCAGGGCATGGCTGCCTAGCGCTGTTCCACGTGTTTGCGGGCGGCGGTCATGTGCAGCCAGTCCGGGCGCCGCTGCATCGGATGAAACATCTTCACGGTCTGCTCGGAAAACTGTGGCGTGAAACTGTCACCATAGGTCATGGTCTGGAGTGGCAGGACATGGACAATCGTGCGCAATGACTGATCCGCTTCTTCGACGTATGGAAAGGCGAGACTTTCAAACTGGACTTGTAGTCCCAGCTTGCTGTTGAATTTGCCGAGCACGTATCGACAGAAGGGGGCTTCCTCGCCAAACTCGGCACCATAGGCCGTAAAGCTCGCCTGGCGCGCCGAAGAATCTTCCAATGCCATAGCTTCTTCCAGGCAAGAGCCTGTCATGTCACGGCCAAAAAGTTCCGCGAGCGCCGTGCCAAACAGGAGGCAGAACGTGCGTCCCTGATCGTTCCGTTTGTGCATGATGAGCCACGGCATTAAGGGCGCAAGGTCTCGAAGTGGAATATCGCGCTTGAACGGAATATTCCCATGCGCTGCAGCTTGCGCTCTGTACCAAAGGTCTGCGAAGACAGCCGTCTTGGAAGACAGAAGCATTTTTTTGAACCCAATCATCACCCCAAAGAAGATTGGGCATTTTGCCAAATATAAAGGTCTAAGTCTATATGCTCATCACACTGATCAGGCGTGGGTGTACATCCATGTGGGGCGAGGTTGGAGGGCGTTGAACTCTTCTCCATCAAGTTTCATATCATGTCCGCCGATCGTGCTACCGAGCGCCAATCCACCTACGATATCGTTGACTGTCATGCGACGAACGAGGCCATCAGGGCCAAGATAGGGAAGCGTCAGCCCTTCGACATAGGCTGTCCGCCCGTCACTTGTCGTCATCGGCCCGATGAACCAGCGCCCATTGACAGAAATTTTCTGCCTTTCCAGCTCATCGGCAGCATGCAAAACGGTCAGGAATTGATCTTTTGCCAAGGCTGTCATGTTCTGCGTGACGTCGCACCCGGTCATATCAATGCCGAACCCCCGCACAAGTGCGGTACCAAAGAAATAATAGTAGGGGGTTCCGTCTTCCCGCCGTTGCGTGAAGGCAAGATGGGGAAGATAGGGGGCCAGACGCACCAGATCAAAATCATCTTTTGCGGGAATGTCATGCCCGCAGCTGTCCCTGACCTCATACCAGAGATCAGCGAAGGCTGAGATCTGTTCCGATTGAAGAGAGGGTCCCCGCAAACCAAGCCTCGCGTCCTAAAGAAAGGGGAGACCCTAGGGTCTAAATCTTAATGATTGTCTATTTTTGAAGGCTAATCCGATCAACTTTCTTTGACAGGCGGTGGGATTTTTCCTTCCGCGCCAACAGACTGAACGAGGGACATGGAAGGGTCAAATTGCAGCCATTCAGGTCGGGGGTGGTCGATAGCGGGGAAAATGATGGTCTCAATCTCGTGGATGACCGGGTTGAGTATTTCCTCAAAAGTCAGCACCGAAAGCGGCGTGGCATACATGATGAACCGTTTTTCGGCTGTTGAAGGCTCGCGATAGGGCAGCGTCAGGCTTTCATAATGGACTGAGCGCCCTGTGGTGGCCCGGCCTGTACCGAAAACCCAGCGACCGAAGGGCGTGTCCGTATCGTGCTTTGTGTAAAACTCCAAAAACTCAGCCGCAACATGCGCGCGCGTTTCTTCATGCATCGATTTCGTCAGGGCTTGTCCGGTAAGGTCCATGCCAAAATCTTCCACCAGACCTGTCCCGAAGAGCGCGTACCGGGCCTCCTGGCCCTCCGGGAGTTCAATGAGGGCAATCTGCGACATCAACGGGGCAAGGTCTCGAAGCGGCAAGTCAGTTTTGAGGGGAATGTCGGGGGCGGATGTTTTTTGCGCGGCGTACCAGATATTGGCAAACGCCTGCGTTTTGGGAGATTGTAATTTCGGCTCGGTCAAAACGAAACGCCATTTCTTTCCTGAGTGCCCGATAGACGCGATGCCTGATATATCGGTCAGGAGGCATATTCTATAGGTCTATGCGCGACGTGCAATCATCCTTTGGAAAAAACCGGTGCGGGAATCCCTTATGTTGAGTAAGTGCGGAAGGGGCTTGTGTACATACAAAAAGGGCCCTCATTGAGGGCCCTTTTGGCAGCACTGATACGGGATTGGTCAGGAACAGCCGCTGGTCCCGCCGCATGTGTCACATTTCAGACAGGTCCCATTCCTGACCATCGTGAAATTGCCGCACTCACTGCAGGCCTCACCCTCGTAACCTTTCATCCGGGCTTCGACGACAGGGCTGATCCCCCCTCTGGCGGATGAGCCACCGCCACCGGCAACGGCAACCTGTTCGCTTGCCCCGGCAAGGATCGTGCTGGCCTCAAGCTCCGCGTCCAGAAGCGCGGTCGTGGCAACTTTCTCAGCCACCGCCCCTGCGCGCTGGGTCGCAGCGCCACCCCGAACAACATAGAGGTTGGCCAGCTGGGTGTTCCGTGCAAAGCCGGGAGACGCGATGGCAGTGGCCGGCATCGGGGGCAGCTTGCCTTCATCGGCGCCGTCACCCATCGCATCGGGCATAAGGTCGGCCGGATCTACATGGCCCAAATCGTGACGCCCAAGGTAGGAGACAGCGAGTTCTCTGAAAACATAATCGAGAATGGAGGTCGCATTCTTGATGGTGTCATTCCCCTGCACAAGCCCGGCGGGCTCAAAACGGGTGAAGGTGAAAGCCTCCACATATTCTTCCAGTGGCACGCCATATTGCAGGCCCAGAGATATGGCGATGGCGAAATTATTCATCAGGCTGCGAAAGGCAGCTCCTTCCTTGTGCATGTCGATAAAGATTTCGCCAATCGTCCCGTCTTCATACTCCCCAGTCCGCAGATAGACCTTGTGCCCGCCGACAATGGCTTTTTGCGTATAGCCTTTGCGCCGGTCCGGCAATTTGGCGCGCTCTCCGCGCGTGTCGAGCTGTTCGCCATCTGTTGCAGATGGTGGCACGGCGGCAGCGATGGAACGGGAAACGATCTTCTGGGCCAGTGTTGCGGCCTGCTGTGCGGCTGGTTGTGAGACAAGCGTGGATGGTGCGGCCTCATCTGCTTCCGTGTCCTCGTCAAATGCCTCATCTTCCAGCAATTGGGCATTGAGAGGTTGTGAGAGTTTGGACCCGTCGCGGTATAGGGCGTTTGCCTTCAAACCCAGACGCCAGGACAGCATATAGCTCTCGGTACAGTCCTCAACCGTCGCGTTGTTCGGCATGTTGATGGTTTTGGAGATCGCGCCGGAGATAAAGGGCTGCGCGGCGGCCATCATGCGAATATGGGCCTCCGTCGACAGGAAGCGCTTGCCAACCCGTCCACAGGGGCTCGCACAGTCGAAGACAGGTAGGTGCGCTTCCGCCAGGCCAGGGGCACCTTCAAGGGTCATGGCCCCACAGACATGAAGGTTGGCGGCCTCAATTTCCTTTGCAGTGAAGCCAAGGGCTTCCAGCATGTCAAAGTCAATGTCATCCATGGCGTCCGCGTCCAGGCCCAGCACGTCCGTGCAGAAAGCCTCCCCGACGGTCCATTTGTTAAAGGCAAACCGGATGTCGAAAGCTGTAACAAGGCCTGCTTCTATCTGCTCCAGAACCTCAGCGGTGAAGCCTTTGGTCGCGAGCGTGTCATGGTTGATCCCCGGTGCGTTTTTCAGGCTGCCATGGCCAACAGCATACGCGACAATGCGTTCAATCTGCTCGGCACCATAACCAAGCGTGCGCAACGCTTGCGGCACAGCCCGGTTGATGATTTTGAAATAGCCGCCGCCGGCCAGCTTTTTGAATTTCACCAGCGCGAAGTCCGGTTCAATGCCCGTTGTGTCACAATCCATCACAAGCCCAATTGTGCCCGTGGGGGCAACAACACTGGTTTGCGCATTGCGATAGCCATACTGCTCGCCCATCGTGACGGCGAGATCCCAGGCTGCACGGGCGTGCTCAACAAGATCAGCTTGTGGACAACTGGCCGCGTCGAGTGGAACGGGAAGGGTGGAGAGGGCTTCGTAGCCGTCGGTTGCACTACGCGCGGCCTGACGGTGATTGCGCATCACACGCAACATGTCATCCGCATTATCCTTGTAACCGGGAAAAGCCCCCAGTTCCTTTGCCATCTGGGCAGATGTCGCATAGGCGACACCGGTCATGATGGCGGAAATCGCGCCGCACATGGCCCGTCCCTCAGCGGAGGCATAGGGCACGCCCGATGACATGAGAAGACCCCCAATATTGGCAAAGCCAAGCCCCAGCGTGCGGTAACGGTACGACCGTTCAGCAATCTCGCGGGAGGGGAATTGAGCCATCAGCACAGAAATTTCGAGCACAATAGTCCACAATTTGGATGCATGCTCAAATGCTCCAACGTCAAAGCGGCCCGAGGCCTGACGGAAAGTCATCAGGTTGATGGAGGCAAGGTTGCAGGCGGTATTGTCAAGAAACATATACTCCGAACACGGATTGCTTGCACGAATCTCGCCGGACTGTGGGCAGGTATGCCATTCATTGATCGTGGTGTGAAACTGGATGCCGGGGTCTGCACTTTCCCAGGCTGCCTGGCCAATCTGGTCCCAAAGCTCACGTGCGGGAAGAGTTTTGGCGACATCACCATCGGTGCGCCGTATCAGGTTCCACGGCGCATCAGCTTCAACCGCATTCAGAAAGTCATCTGTAACGCGCACTGTGTTGTTTGAGTTCTGCCCGGACACAGTGAGATAAGCTTCTGAATCCCAATCGGTGTCATAGGTCTGGAATTCGATATCCTTAAACCCCTGTTTGGCGAATTGAATAACCCGCTGCACATAATTCTCGGGGATCATGGCTTCACGCGCGGCAATGACGGCCCGCTTGAGTGCCGGATTTTTCTTCGGATCAAAACAGTCGCCTGCGGGACCGTCACAATTGTGCGCGGCACGCATGACAGCGGAGAGGAATTTCTGGTTCGTGCGCGAGCCTGTCACCAGCGCGGCAACCTTCTGCTCCTCAATCACCTTCCAATTGATAAAATGCTCAATATCAGGGTGGTCAACATCTACAACCACCATCTTGGCCGCCCGTCGGGTTGTGCCCCCGGACTTGATCGCGCCAGCGGCCCGATCCCCGATTTTCAGGAACGACATGAGACCGGAGGAACGACCACCGCCCGACAAGCCTTCGCTCTCTCCGCGAAGGGCGGAAAAGTTGGAACCGGTGCCCGATCCATATTTAAACAGCCGCGCTTCCCGGACCCACAGATCCATGATGCCGTTTTCGTTGACGAGATCATCTTCCACGCCCTGAATGAAGCAGGCATGCGGTTGCGGGTGGGCATAGGCTGACTGAGACGACGTCAATTCGCCAGACTGATAGTCTACGTAGAAATGGCCCTGCGCGGGACCGTCAATGCCGTAGGCCCAATGCAAACCGGTATTGAACCATTGCGGGGAGTTTGGCGCGGCAATCTGCGTTGCCAGCATGAAACGCAACTCGTCATAGAAGGCCCGGGCATCCGCTTCAGCGTCAAAATAGCCGCCTTTCCAGCCCCAATAGGTCCAGGTCCCGGCAAGACGGTCAAAAACCTGCCGGGCATCCATCTCCGGCCCGAAACGTTTAGCCTCTGGCAAGGCTTCCAGCCGCGCTGTGTCGGCTTCGTGCGCCCACAGCCAGGTCGGCACATCGTCTTCTTTCACGGGGCGCAACTCGGCAGGCACCCCGGCTTTCCGGAAATATTTTTGCGCGATGATGTCGCTGGCAACCTGGCTCCAGTCTGCGGGAACCGAAATGTCAGCAAGCTTGAACACGGTGCTGCCGTCGGGATTCTTGATCTCACTCGTCACCGTGCGGAATTCGATTCCGTCGTAAGGTGACTTTGTTTCGTCCGTAAAACACCGATGAATACGCATTAGGCCCCCGTCTTCCATCCGCTGCTGGGGACCGCCGCCGCAGTTACCCCGATTATGTCTCCGAGACACGCATCACCCGTTTCGACTCATCGTTCGCGCACGTCCAATTGGCAAAAAAGCGCCGGAACGTGGGAGAAACGGTGGGAAGAGGTGAGTGCCGTCTTGTCGCCGTTTGCACCAGATCATGTGTTGCTGTTCTGGTGCGACACAAACTGTGGGGCTGTGTTAACCACGCGTCAAGGACTTGTGTGTAATGGCGCTGGCATCGCGGATTCCGCGTGGTCCGGCATAGATCGGGCAGCGCGGAATCGGACACCAGTCCGGCTCGATTCGCCAAAGTTAACGGGTTGAGAAGGAGGAGCCGCTATAAAGAAACGAAGATATCAAAGGCGAACAAATGACCACCCGCAGCACCGCATATGGAAAAAAGCTGGAGGAGTTGGATGTGCTGATTGTCGACGACAACACGCACATGCGCAAACTCGTGAATACAATCCTGCATGCGTTTGACCTGTGCAAGCTGCGCGAAGCCAAGGACGGGTCCGAGGCGCTTGCGGAAATCAGTTTTCGTATGCCGGACCTGGTGATCTCCGATTGGGAGATGAAACCAATGGACGGGTGCGCCTTTCTGGAAGAACTGCGCAAGGTTGAGAACAAACCCGCCTGCTTTATCCCCGTGATCATGTTGACGGCTCATGGGCGACCGAACCTCATTCGGCGCGCGTTTGACGCGGGGGCGAGCCAGTTTCTGGTGAAACCGCTGACCCCGGCCAATCTGCTTCATCGCATCGAATGGATTGTGGCAGATGAGCGCCCCTTTTTTGAAGAAGAAGGGCATATGCGCCAGCAGATGACTTTGCGCCTGCCCAAGGCCGCTGTTGCCGTCGCGGAGCAAAAGGTTGCCCAAGGCAGTGCCTGGGATTTGGATATCTAGAGCAATCTAGATTTCATATTTCGGCCAGAATCCGTACGAACGAATCTGATCGTCGCGCATGGTAAACTGAGCACCTGTCTGTTCATTCAGCGTAACGACGTCTATTGCCTGCTCAAGCGGTAAGACGAAGAGAGCGGTGGAGAGACCGTCTGCAAGGGTGGCAGACGGTGCGGTCACACTGACTGACTTGAAGTGATTGGGAGGTGCATGTGTTTCGGGATCGAGAATGTGTGCCCCGAGGGGGGTCGCGTTCGAAGAAGTTGCAATGGCGCCGTTGATCAATGGGACATGAGAGTTAACACGCCAGAGCGCACTTGGATCTCTGAGACCAACGATCCAGGGGTTGCCGTCGATTTTGGGGCCCGTCGCGCGATACTCACCCAGATTAACAAGTGTGTGTGAAGCGCCCGCGGCGGAGAACAACTGGCATATACGATCCGTTGTATACCCTTGTGCGATACCGTTAAGTGTAATCTCGGTGTCTTGCGGCAGCTTGATGGACTCACGATCCCATTTAATCTGAGACCATTTTCTACGACTGAAAGCTGACTGCTCCACCGGTGACATGACGGCCGGATCAAAAGCACCCCGCGTTTGTGAGAATAGATCTGCGGAAAGATCAAGCATCTGTAGTAGCTCAGGGGGAGGCTCTTCAAGATACCCTTTCCTGTTCAAAAGACTAAGGGCTGAACTGTCATCGTAGAGGCTGAAAATACTCTCAAGACGAGTCAACTCCTGTTTGGCCATGCTGACCAGACGCTCAGCCGACAAATTTGAAAAACCATCCAGCGTGATTGATATATCACCACCCATGCCAGTACCTTCCCAAAGGTACGGCTCATGAACGGGGGACGCAAAAACGCTTCCTGGTACGAGTGATGCACTTGCACAAAGCTGCAGGAAGCGGCGACGAGGCAAAGCCACTGGAGTTATCTCCTGGGAAAATGCCCAAAATGGACTTGGTGTAAAACGGAAATTGCGCAGCAATTTTGACACAATAGCGACATAAATATAACGAATCCATAGGCATGCTATTGCGTATAACTCTCATTAGTAACATAGAAGCATCGCACAAAGTGGCGATTTTGGCCACTATTAATGTACATTAAAGCGATGGAAAATGAAAATGCAACTCAACAAAAAACTGAGGATCGGTGTATTGGCTGCCACCATGACGGTCCCGACCGGAGCTGCGCTGGCTGATGATCTTCCGAGCAGGGAAGAAATGTGGAAGGTAATTCAGGCGCAGCAGGCTCAAATTTCTGAACTGTCTCGCAAGTTGACGAACACCGAGGAAAAGGTCGAGGCAACCGGTGAAGCGGTGGAAACAATCGCCGCAAGCGGTTCGACAGCCACGCCTGGCTGGTGGCAACGCACGAGTATCGGCGGCTATGGCGAACTTCACTACAATGGTGGAAAGACAGACCGAATTGACTTCCACCGCTTTGTTCTCTTCTTCGGCCACGAGTTCAACGAGGATGTACGCTTCTTCTCAGAAGTTGAGCTTGAGCACTCAGTTGCGGGCGAAGGGCAGCAAGGTGAGGTTGAGCTTGAGCAGGCATTCCTTGAGTTTGACCTTGGAGAATACCACGCGCTGCGCGCCGGTGTGCAGTTGATTCCGGTCGGTATTTTGAACGAGACCCATGAACCACCAACCTTTTACGGGGTAGAGCGCAATCAGGTGGAAACCAACATCATTCCAACCACATGGTGGGAGGCTGGTGTCGGCATCAGCGGTGAGCTGGGCGAGGGCTTTAGCTATGATCTGATGTACCACTCAGGTCTTGAGGTGCCGACAACAGGTGGAAATGCTTTCCGTATCCGCAGCGGTCGCCAGAAGGTAGCAAACGCCGATGCGCGCGATGGGGCAACGACGGGTCGCCTGAGCTGGACGGGTTTGGCGGGTGTGGAAGTGGCCGCAACTGTTCAATATCAGGAAGATCTGACTCAAGGCTCTGCGCAGGAAACGCCTGCAGTCCTGATCGAGGGGCATATTGATGCACAGCGTGCCTTTGGTCCGGGTACAATCGGCTTTCGTGCGTTGGGGGCTGTATGGGACCTTGATAGCACAGCCGCTACTGTTCTTGGTCGTGACGAGCAATATGGTTGGTACGTTGAGCCGTCTTACCGGTTTGGAACGGACTGGGGCGATCTCGGGTTTTTTGCACAATATGCGGAATGGGATAATGCAGCGGGCGACTCAACGGACTCTGTGTTCTCGCAAACCCGGGTCGGGGCCAATTTCTGGCCAACACCTGATACCGTGTTCAAGCTTGACTATCAGTTTGATGATGCCCCAACCGCAGCATCTGAAGACAATCGCTTGAATATCGGGCTTGGATATCAATTCTAGGGCCAAAAACACGAGGTAGGGTGTTTGTTGACGCCCTGCCTCGCAGGTTAGGAAAGTTTTATGCGTGTAACGCTGGGGTTCATCTCCCTTTGGGTGGTCTCAATTTTGCCGGCGCAGTCGGCGGAGGTTTTCCAGGAGCCGAATGTATTCCTGAGTGAGGTGTTTGCCAACAGTGTGCCTGATCCCTCCTTCTTGTGGTTGAAGGGCGAGATAAAGGAGGCAGCCCGAAATGTGTTACGGCGAGATGCGGGAGTATTGCGCCAAAGGTATTGGCACGCCGATGGACGCACGGCTTGGATACTAGATGAGATTGGCAAGACACAACCGATTACGACCGGTATTTCGATCAGAAACGGCGAGGTCGAGCGCGTTCAGATTCTGATTTATCGCGAGAGTCATGGATGGGAAGTGCGCTACCCCTTTTTTACCGATCAGTTCCGAGGGATGACGTTGAGACAGGAGAACGAGTTGTCATCAAGAGTGGACGGTATTTCCGGCGCTACACTCTCTGTACGGGCAATTACGAAACTGGTGCGGCTAGCGCTTCTCTACGATGCCTTTGTACAGCAGGAACAATAGTCGTGATGAATAGGCGAAAACTGAGGAAGTGGCATCGGCGACTAGGGGTTGTTGCTGTTGTATTCACAATTACATTGTCAATGACGGGGTTGCTTCTCAATCATGAACCTCGCTTGAACATGAACAAGATACCAGTCTCTACCGGATGGATATTGGGCTGGTACGGCATTGCAGGTATTAGTGATGCGGCAGAAGGGATCTACCTTGACGGTCAATGGCTGACACAGATTGACAGCCGACTGTATCTTGATCTTAAGTCGGCGGGAGAGACTGCAGGCCGGATCGTTGGCGCTGTAGCCTTGCCAGACTTCTTGGTTGTTGCCGACCAAACGCATTTGACACTTCTGACGCGAGCGAGCGAAACTGTTGAGCGCTTCACCCCCTCTGGTGTGAACGGCCGGTTGGAAGCTCTGGCGCGGTCGGGTGAAACAATTTTCCTGAAAACTCAATCGGGCATTTACGCTAGCAACTTGAATTTGGCTCATTGGGAACCTGTCAGTACGTTTGAAGGTAAATGGTCAGGTGCTGAACCATTACCCCGAGAAATTTTAAGTGGATTACGACGGGAAGCAGGGGGGAGTCTGCCGCTTTATCGTATCGTACTGGACTTACACTCGGGACGTATCCTCGGGTGGGGTGGGAGACTCGCCATGGACGGGGCGGCTATCGTCCTGATTATTCTATCTGTGACGGGGCTCTGGATATGGTGGTCTAGGAAGTAAGGTTGTTTTGGTCATCGCGCCGATGGACGTGTATTTTTCATGCAATTTCTTAACACATTGCCATTTAATGATTTTCGCAGCACCTCTTCAAAAGAGTTCTAAAACCATCTCGGCGGTTTTCCAAACCGGCCCGATCCCGACATATGGGGCTGGACGGGTGCGTCTCCCGGTGTCATATTCGGCGAAATTTCACGGAAAAGACGGGCATTCCCATGAGCTTTCTCAAGCAGTTCTTCACCTGGTGGAACGGCCAGACCCTCGGCACACGCTTTTACACTTGGCGCAAAGGCGAATGTGTCGGCGAAGACGCTCAAGGAAATAAATATTACCGTACAACAGACGGTTCCGACCGCCGCTGGGTTATTTATAACGGCCTTGTGGAAGCGTCCCGCATCCCGGCGGAATGGCACGGCTGGATGCACCACACCGTGGATACGCTCCCGACAGAGGAAAACTTTCAGGCGCGGGACTGGCATTTGCCGCACAAGCCGAATCTGACAGGAACGCCTTATGCTTATCGTCCCGATGGAAGCTTGCTGGCCGGGGGGGATCGTCCGCGCGTAACCGGTGATTACGAAGCCTGGCAGCCTGAATAAGCCTCTCCGGACGGGATAAACAGGCTTTATCTGCGTAAAACGGGCCCCAAGTTTGTACAAGTCTTAGACAAGTCTTGGAAAAGGCGCACTTATTAGGGAAACTCAAACCGATTTTCGGCATTCTCTGAACAAGAGAGAGCGGAATTCGGCATGAACCACAGCCGGACGCGTATTCCGGGAGGCAGGAAATGGAAAATAGTTTTGTCGAAACACTGGTGGGGGCCATCGTCGTCGCCATTGCAGGCGCGTTCATGGCATATGGCTATTCGGTAACAGATGCCGGACGTATACAAGGAATTGAAGTTCAGGCGGAGTTTGATCGGATCGACGGACTGGCTTCAGGTTCTGATGTGCGCATGTCTGGTATCAAGATCGGTACGGTGACGGCCCAATATCTCAACACGCAGAATTACTATGCTGTCGTGAAGATGAGCCTGTCGGATGAAATCGCACTGCCGGTGGATTCGTCAGCCAAGATCACAAGTGAAGGACTGCTTGGTGGTAATTACGTTTCCATCACCCCTGGCGGCTCTGAGGAAATGTTGGAGAACGGGGGCGAAATCCAGTTCACGCAGGGATCGGTCGATTTGATCGGCCTGGTTGGGCAGGCCATCTTCTCCGCACAGAGTGATTCTGAATGAAGCGCTTCATTCATATAGCGGCCGCTTTGGCGCTCTTTGGAGCTGCTCCCGCCCTCGCTGAGCCGGTGGGTCGGACCGCCGTCTTTACCGGTCTCGACAAAATCACCGCTCGGATCACCCGGCTGGAAGTCAATATCGGGGAGCGCGTCAGGTTTGGCACGCTTGAAGTGTTGGCAGACAGTTGCAGCAAACGCCCGCCGGAAGAAACACCGGAGACAACAGCCTTCGTGGAAGTCTTTGATGTGGGTCGCTCTCTGGCTGACGAACTGACTGCCGAAGAGGACAGTCGTGAACCCGTTATTGAGCACGAACCCGAACAGATTTTTTCAGGCTGGATGTTTGCCTCCAGCCCGGGGCTCAATGCGGTTGAACATCCCGTCTACGATGTCTGGCTGATCGACTGCAAAATGGTTGAGCCGGAAACAGCCTCCCCGAGCGAATAAAAGTCACCGGGTTCGCCCTGCAAAGCGTCATTCAGCAGGGCTTTATAAATGTCTCGGGGGATTTCAACCGCGCCGAACTGGGCAAGATGTTCGGTCACGAATTGCGTATCCAGCAACGTAAAGCCACCCGCAATCAGCCGACCGACCAGATGCACAAGAGCAACTTTGCTTGCATCGCGGACACGGCTGAACATGCTTTCACCAAAATAGGCCCGTCCCAGGGACACCCCATAGAGTCCGCCGACAAGGTCGTCTCCCTGCCAGCATTCGACAGAGTGTGCCGCCCCGCGTTCGTGAAGAATTGTGTAGGCATCAAGAATTGCTTCGTTGATCCAGGTGCCTTTCCGCTCATCTGTCTCGGTGGCACAGGCCTCCATAACGCGGCGAAAACAGGTATCAACCGTCACCACAAAAGGATCACGTCGCACGGTACGCTGCAACCGTTTGGGAATATGAAAACCCTCAAGCGGCAGGACACCGCGCTCTTCCGGGTCGACCCAATAAAGCTTGTCGGACGCGGCGCTTTCACCCATGGGGAAAACCCCATAGGCGTAAGCCCGCAAAAGAATATCAGGGTCAATCATCTCCATGGGGGCCGTCGCCCTCAATCGCGCGCGAGAAACTCTTCAAGCCAGTGAATGTGATAATCACCATTCATGAAATCAGGATCAGCGATCAGGTCTTTAAAGAGAGGGATCGTCGTATCAACGCCTTCAATCACGAACTCGTTCAAGGTTCGCCGAAGACGCATGATGCACTCGTTACGATTGCGGCCATGGACGATAAGCTTGCCGATCAGACTGTCATAATAGGGCGGAATTTTATAACCCGTGTAAACGCCGCTATCGACACGCACACCCAGACCGCCAGGTGTGTGAAACCCGCGTATGGTACCTGGTGAGGGAGCAAATGTTTTCGGGTTTTCAGCGTTTACCCGACACTCGATCGCATGGCCGTTAAACTGCACTTCTTCTTGTGTGAAGCTCATCTCAAGCCCGGCCGCGATACGGATCTGTTCCCGAACCAGGTCAATGCCCGTAATCGCTTCGGTTACGGGATGTTCAACCTGCAGACGCGTGTTCATCTCGATGAAATAGAACTCGCCGTCCTCGTAGAGAAACTCAATCGTTCCGACGCCGAGATAACCAAGCTTGCCGATCGCCCGCCGAACAATTTCACCGATCTTCTCGCGTCCCGCATCATTGAGCGCGGGCGAAGGGGCTTCTTCGAGCACCTTCTGGTGGCGACGTTGTAAAGAACAATCGCGCTCGCCCAGGTGCACAACATTGCCGTGCGCATCTGCAACAACCTGCACCTCAATATGGCGGGGCTGGCCAAGATACTTCTCGACATACATGGCGTCATCGCCAAAAGCAGCCTTTGCTTCAGACCGCGCCGTGCGCAATGCTTCCAGCAGATGGTCTTCGTCCTTGGCAACCTTCATGCCACGCCCGCCGCCGCCGGCAGCCGCTTTGAAGAGCACAGGAAAACCGATTTCCTTGGCGACTTTCATCGCTTGCTCTTCAGAAGTAATGCCACCGTCAGACCCCGGCACAACAGGAATACCAAGCGCCTTCACCGTGGATTTCGCAACAATCTTGTCACCCATCATTTTGATGTGGTCGGACTTGGGGCCGATAAAGGTGATGTCGTGTGCTTCGAGAATTTCGGCAAAGCGGGCATTCTCCGACAGGAAGCCATACCCGGGATGGACGGCGTTCGCGCCGGTAATCTCGCAGGCGGAAATAATCGCCGGGATGTTGAGATAGCTTTCCGACGCGGGGGCCGGGCCGATACATACGCTCTCATTGGCCAGGCGCACATGCATGGCATCAGAGTCGGCCGTAGAATGGACGGCGACAGTGGAAATACCCATTTCCTGGCAGGCGCGATGAACGCGAAGGGCAATTTCGCCGCGATTGGCGATCAGGACTTTTTCAAACATCGTTTCGCGGCGCCCCCGCTTATTCGATGATGAGAAGTGGTTCGCCGAACTCGACCGGCTGACCATCTTCAACAAGGATTTGTTTGATCGTTCCCGCACGAGGTGCCGGGATCTGGTTCATTGTCTTCATGGCTTCAACAATGAGAACTGTCTGACCCTGCGCAACGGTTGACCCAACCGTCACGAACGGGGCTGCCCCGGGCTCTGCGGCGAGGTAGACCGTGCCGACCATGGGTGAGGGCAGGGTACCAGGATGTGCCGCCGCCTCTGCGGGGGCAGCCGTTGCCGGCGCGCCGGCAGCAGGTGCCGCAGGGGCGTGACCGGCTGCAGGTACGCTCACAAAATGGGAAGACTGGCGTGCCACACGCAGCTTCAGCTCATCCGTTTCAATTTCGATCTCGCTGAGATCAGTCTCTTTCAGGAGATCAGCAAGTTCCCGGATCAGCTCCTGATCAACACCTTTTTTGCTCATGTGGCCTAATGCCCTTCTTTACTGTTCAACTGCCCAAATGTTTGGCCAAATAATCCGAAAGCGCCTCAACCGCCAAAGCGTAACCGATCGGACCAAGCCCGCAGATCACGCCTAGAGAGACAGTCGAAACGTAAGAATGGTGCCGAAATGGCTCCCGTTTGAAGATATTGGAGATGTGGACTTCAACCACCGGCAATTCGGATGCGGAAATCGCATCCATAAGTGCGACGGACGTGTGAGTGTAGGCTGCGCCATTAAGAATGATCCCGCAGGCCTTCTCGCGAGCTTCCAGAATCCAGTCGACGAGTTGCCCCTCGGAATTGGTCTGTCTGAAATCGATCGTATGCCCGAACGCGCTGGCGCGGTCAGCCGTCATGGCTTCCACATCGGCAAGCGTCTGCGAGCCATAAATATGCGGCTCGCGGCTTCCCAGCATGTTGAGCGTCGGCCCATTGAGCACGTAGATCGGCTTAGCCATGTTCGTTCCGTATCAGCCCCCAAAATGGCAGAAATCTGCTTGAAATGGGTATACCCCGGCTGGGTCCTTGTCTAGAAGTCGAAAGGGGCGAAATTGTGTTCCGCCTGCCTCAACAACTCTTATAAAGGCCCAATCGCGCCAAGAGGTTAACAACCCGGCTGCCGCGACTCGGCCCTTATACGCGCTTGCGAAGTCCGCGCCAATGCCTTGAAGCGCCGGAAATGCTGTCAAATCAAGCCTGCATGACCATCTTCAGCGCACCGTCCTCCTTGGTATCAAACAGACGGTATGCTTCCGCTCCGTCTTTGAGGCCCATGCGATGGGTAATCACGCTCTCCGGGTGGAGCCGTCCGCCCTGAACAAGGGCGATCAGTTCGTCCCAGTGGCTTTGGACCGAGCAGGCGCTGATCCTGAAAGTGAGCCCCTTGATGAAGGCAAGTCCCATCGGGAACTTGAAATCCATGCTCTGGTTCACCCCGATCACAGATACAGTCCCCTGCGCCCCGACAATATCGATAGCACTGCGGATGCTCGCATCCGCGCCGACAGCTTCGACCGCGCAATCCAGCATCCGGCCTTTGGTGGCTTCGGTGATGAAGGCTTTGGCCTGCGCGGGGTCCACAGGGATCGCCCCTAGCGCCTTTGCCCGTTCCCGGCGTTCAGCGACAAAATCGAGCGCATAGACTTCAGCAGCCCCCATAACCTTGGCAATTTCAACGGCCATGAGGCCGATAGGTCCCAGCCCGACAATGGCCACCCGTTTGCCGGGGCCGATGTCCGCGTTAAGACAGCCAAGATAGGCGGTCGGCAAATTGTCGGTCAGAAGCAGGGCCTGATCGTCACTCACACCGTCCGGGATAAAGCGCGCGTTATAATCGCCCATCGGCACCCGGATCCCCTCTGCCTGGCATCCTTCCAGCGCATGACCAAGGCCATAACAACCCATCTGGTTGTTTTCACAGCGATTGATGTGACCACCAAGGCAGGCGCGGCAATTGCCGCACCCGACCGCTGCCGAGATCATTACTTTGTCACCGGGCTTGAAGCGTTTGACACCACGCCCCGTTTCCGCCACTTCGCCGATAGCCTCGTGGCCGACACAAAAGCCTGTGTCGCCGGTGAATTGAGCCCCGTGATAGATGTGCAGATCAGACCCGCATATGCCACAGGCCTTCATCTGGACGATCATGTCCGTATCGGCATGACAGGTCGGGTCAGCATAATCTTCGTAACGAATATCGCCTTTACCGTGGCTGGTAAGCGCTTTCATGTGAACTCCCTCGCTTCAGGAAAGAATGAGGCCGCCGTCGACCGGAATAGTTTGGCCGACAACATAGGCAGAAAGGGGCGACGCAAGAAAGAGCGCGACACCTGCCATGTCGTCCGGTGTGCCCAGCCTGTTCAGGGGGATATTCCGCAATGTGCCTTCAAGTCTTTTGGGATTGTCAGTCGTGACCTTGGTGAGCTTCGTATCGACAAGCCCGGGGGCAATACCATTGACCCGGATGCCGTCGCTCGCCCACGCCTCACCCAGGGTACGGGTGAGCCCAACAGCCCCGGTCTTGGAGGCGCTGTAGGCGGGGTTGCCACGGGTTGCATGGAAACCGGCCGTCGAAGAAATGGTGATCAGAGATCCCTTGGTTGCCGTCAGCATATCGTGGAACTTTGCAGCACACGCCATGAGGCTGCCCAGGTTCACATCCATCACTTTCTGAAAGCCCGCCATCTCAAATTCCTGGCGCTTGTAGAGGACAATTCCCTGGCTCAGCACCAGAACATCAAGCGTCGTGAAGGGTGGTGTATAGGCTTCAATGGCGGCGAAATCGCTCACATCCATCTGGGCATAGGAAAGGCCGGACAGGTCGGACCCGTCATCACCTGCATAATCAGCTGCAGTGGCGCGCGTGCCCCACACATGAACGTCTGCACCCGCGTCGAGGAAGGCACGGGCAATCCCGTTGCCGATCCCGCTTGATCCACCCACCACCAGGACGCGCTTGTTCGTAAAGTCCAAAGGGTTCATTTCCGCCTCCAGTTTAGATTTTCTATATTCTTGGATAGCGCGTTAAACAGGGGGCGTCGAGAGAAGGAGATAAGCCCCTGATTTCGCGGGGGGAGCTTCCCGGCAGAGATCTGGTCTCATATAAAAAATCGACATCTTCGCCCTTACATTCCGGCGCTCAATGTGAGATTTTCCGCCTGAATGAAGAGGCAATCATGTCCAACCCACTGAAACTCACGATCAATGGCGAACGCCACACGTTTTGCCAGGACCAGGAAGAACCGCTGACCATTGCGGGCTTGCTGGTCAAGCTCGGTCTCGATCCGCTGAAGCTGGCTGTTGAACACAATCACGAGATTGTTCGGCGCTCGACCTATGATGATGTGACGGTGCACGATGGCGACAATCTGGAACTTGTCCAGTTTGTCGGTGGCGGTTGAACGGCAGGCAGGCGCAGGAGAGTATAATGGCGGAAGCAACAGCAAACCCCTCAGTCTCAAAGAGTGAGGCAGGTGACACGTTCAGCATTGCCGGGAAGACCTATTCGTCGCGTTTGATCGTTGGTACCGGCAAGTACAAGGATTTTGAAGAAACGGCCCGCGCGCTGGAAGTGTCGGGGGCGGAAATCGTCACCGTCGCTGTGCGCCGCGTGAACGTGACCAATCCGAACGAACCCATCCTCATGGATTTCGTGGACCCCAAGAAATACACCTACCTGCCCAACACGGCGGGCTGTTTTACCGGCGAAGAGGCTGTCCGCACACTTCGCCTGGCCCGCGAAGCAGGTGGCTGGGATCTGGTAAAGCTGGAAGTACTGGGAGACCGAAAGACACTTTACCCGGACATGATCGAGACGCTCAGTGCCGCCGAACTCCTCATCAAGGAAGGGTTCAAGGTGATGGTCTATTGCTCCGATGATGTGCTGCTTGCCAAGCGGCTGGAGGATATGGGGTGCGTCGCCATTATGCCACTGGGTGCGCCCATCGGCTCCGGCCTTGGCGTGCAGAACCCGATCAACATTCGCTTGATCGTGGAACAATCGAATGTGCCGGTCCTGGTTGATGCAGGTGTCGGCACCGCGTCTGACGCGGCTTTTGCAATGGAGCTGGGCTGTGATGGCGTGCTGATGAATACTGCAATCGCCGAGGCCAAAAACCCGATCCTGATGGCAGAAGCGATGAAGAATGCGGTGGCTGCTGGCCGCGCCGCCTATTTGGCAGGGCGGATGCCGCGCAAGCGCTATGCTGACCCGAGTTCCCCGGTCGCGGGTCTGATCTGATCAACGGGGCCTGAAGTCATTTCCAGGCCCCCGCTTTTCCTTTGAGATCTTCGTCTGGTGACGTCGAAACGAGGACGCGTTCAGCAGTTCACACAGGCTGTGCGTTCTTCTTCCACAACTTCCAGCAGACGATCCTTGCTGACAGCACCAGGTACAAGCTGGTTTCCGATAACAAAGGCAGGCGTGCCCTCAATCCCAATCTGGCGGGCAAGCGCATGTGTCCGCTCAATGGCATCATCCAATGCCGGGTCAGCCATATCCTGTTTCAGTCGATCAATGTCGAGCCCGGCTTCCTCCGCAATGCGCAGGATTCGTTCTTCCGGCAGGGCGCCCTGGGTTGCCATCAGCGCACGGTGTAGCTCCATGTATTTGTTCTGGGAGATCGCAGCCATGGCTGCTTTGGCCGCCAACTTGGATTCGTCCGACAGGATCGGGAATTCTTTGTAGATAATCCTGACATTTCCATCTTCTTCCGCTGCATCCAGAATGTCATCAACAGCGCGTTTGCAGTACGGGCATTTGTAATCGAAGAATTCCACAATCGTGATGTCGCCATTGGGGTTGCCAGCGACAAATGAGTAGGCGTCTTCAAACAGGCTCGACTTGTTTTCAGCAATGGCTGCCATGGCCGCTGCTTTGTCAGCGGCCTCGCGTCGCTCTTCCAGCTTGGCGAAAACTTCCAGCATGATCTCCGGGTTTTCAACGAGATAGTTCCGAACAACCTGTTCAATGGCTTTGGTCTCGTTTGCATTGAAACGCGGCTGCGCATCCTCTGCCACGGCGAAAGTGGTGCCGACAAAAAGCGAGCCGACAACACTCAATACCCCAACCAATGCCGCTCCCCAAAGTGGAAGCATGTTTATTCTTTTCATATCTCTCTCGTCACTCTGGCGCACGCTGCCCGATATCGAGCAGGCAGGCATGCTGGCTTACTGGATTTAGCGCCGCTGCGGACGCTCTGCGAGAATGTCTTCCGCACGCAGCCAGCCGGGGGACCCCGATGGCAACTCGCTCTGGGCACGTTTCGCATGTTGCTGAGCGCGAGGCAATTGTCCAATCACATAAAAGCGTTCAGCGGTTGAAAGCTCGGCATTGCCATAGTCACCAAGCCGGGCATATGCGATGGCCGCCTGATGATAGGCTGTTGAGTTTTCCTTGTCCTGTTGGCGTGCGATTTCCAGCTGTTCAAGCGCTTCCTTCGTCATGGCCATGTCTTCGGTGGCAATAAGAGACTGCGCCAGCCCAACCCTCAGGAGCGGTGCATGGGGGGCAAGTTCGACAGAGCGCCGGTAAGGGGCAATGCTCTCAACAATTTTGCCGCTCTCAAACAGGATCTGCCCATGCAATTCGGCGATCCATGGATTATTGGGAAGAGCGGCAATGATTGGCTCCAGCTCTGCGGTGGCGCGGGCAAGGTCGCCGCGTTTATGGTGCGCGACTGCACGCGCATAATGCGCGGGAATGCTTGTATCTGTCGCCGGAAAACGCCGAAAGGTAAGGTCTGGACGGTCCAGAAACCCGTACAGTTTGGCTTTCACCATATCGAAGGCGAGGATCCATTCCACAGGATCTTCCACATCGGCATAGGGTGATGTAAGGACCCTGTCTTCAAGGGCGCTCAGACGATCACCAGACAAGGGGTGGGAGCGCAAATAAGGGTCTTGCTGGCGATCACTCAGGACCTCCTGGCCACGGAACAGATAGAACGTGTCCATCATCCCCTTGCCCGACCAGCCGACACGATCCAGGTAGGTGACAGCGGCCTGGTCTGCCGATGATTCCTGTATCCGGCTGTATTGCAGAAACTCGCGTTGAGCGACGGTCTGCCCGCCGGTAATGAGAGCCATCCCGACATCGCCGGCGCCAACAGCAATGGCGCCGATCCCGAGAATCGCTGAAACGATTGTGGAGGTGGAGGCACTGGCAAGGGCCTCTTGCTGACGGGACAGATGCCCGCCGGCCATGTGGCCCGTTTCGTGCGCGATAACGCCGATCAGCATATTGGGTCGGTCAGCTTCCAGTATGAGCCCGGTATGAAGAAACATGCGCTGTCCGCCCGCAACAAAGGCGTTGAGCGTATTGGCGTTGACCAGATGAATATTGACGGCGTCGGCATTGAGCCCGGCTGCCTTGAAAATAGGTGTGGAAAACTCGCGCATCAAATATTCGGTTTCAGCATCGCGGATGAGGCCGATTGCGTGCGCGGGAGTGGAAAACGCGATCATGGCAGCCATCAGAACCACAACCGTCCGGCGGCTGCGAGCAATGAAGCGGCGCATTGTAAAACGCGTTTTGAATATGTTTCTCGAAGGGCTGTGAGCCAAGCTGATCACCATCATATCCTCGACCCGCGCGAAAGTCCGGCAACCCGCCGGCGCGTGGGCAGTGTCGGGAGAGTGGTTCGCAAGACCACTCCGTTACGGGGCCCTCTTTGCCAGACAAAATCGGCTATATTTAGGCAGACATCGTCAGGCACCCTTCATTTACGACCCTAGGAGTGCAAAAGGGTGCGGTCAATCTTCTGCTGGGGTAAAGTCGCGAACTCGTGAGCAAAGGTGCGCTTTGCTCACGAATTGGATAATCTGATGGTTAACACGTGGGCGAGGGCAAAAGGTCCAGAATCTCACCGAACACCAAATTGGGCGCGCAGCTCGCTCAAGTGAAATCAAGGAAGTGCTTATTCCCATGAAGCCTGAATTCGTTCGTCCAGCCCGTTTTGCGGGCTCGTTTTCGACGCGTTTGAAAGCGGTATCCGTTCTCACGATTCTGGGTCTGGCCCTGACGGGGTGCGGCTCATTGTTTGGCGACGACGCACCGGATACGAGTGCGCCTTTGGGGGCCGTTGTCGGGCCGGAGCGCAATGACAAGGGCCTGACCGGTGTCGGGCGAGTGTCGCAAGCGGCGGCGGTCGAATCTATTGCGGGCGGCTTCGTCGTCTCTGATGAACCGCAGGCGTCCCTTGCTGCCCGTAATGTCCTTGAACAGGGAGGGACGGCGGCAGACGCGGCCGTGGCACTCTATTTCACCCTTTCCATTACCCAGCCGCAGGCTGCGGGGCTGGGCGGGGGCGGCGTCTGCCTGGCGAGCAATCCAGGTACAGGCGTCACTGAAAGTATCGAGTTCCTGCCGCGGGAGGCGACCGCAGGTGGTGGTGTGGCTGTCCCGGGCAACGTGCGCGGGTTCGCATTGTTGCATGCCCGGCACGGGCGCACATCATGGTCAAAACTGTTGGCCCCGGCTGAGCGGTTGGCGGCAACAGGGACACCTATGTCACGTGCCATGGTGCAGGCCCTGGCACCTTACCGGAACCTGCTGGCAAGCCAGCCACAATTGCTTCCGGGCTATGCAGGCACACCATTGCGCGAGCTGGAAAATCTCAGCCAGATTCAGCTGGCAGCCACGCTCGGTCAGATCCGTTCGCAGGGGGTGAATGCTTTTTATGTGGGCGACGGTGCCAACCGTCTTGCACGGGGTATTCAGGACGCAGGCGGCAAGGTGAGTGCAAATGATCTGCGCAATTACCGCCCGGTCGTCTCTGCCACCCAAAAGCAGATTGTGCAGGGAGCCGAATTGCACCTGCCATCCAGAAATACCGGTGCGGGCGCTTTTGCGGGGGCGTTGTGGGAGGCTCTGCAACAGACCCCGGCAGGTGATGGGCAGGCAGCCTATCGTATCGCGATCGAGACAGCCGCCAAACTGGGCGCGGCGATCAATGCACCCAATGATACGGGAGCAACCGGTTTTGCTGTTGCCTCCGCCAGAGGGGATGCCGTGGCCTGTGCTGTCACCCTGAACGGGGCTTTTGGGGCACAACGGTCCGTACACGGCCGCGCTATCACGCTGGCCACCACACCTGTAGACCCGGTCAAAGGGTTGGCATCCGCTTTCCTCGCGCCCGTCATGATAACAGGACCGAACAGCAGCGGTACCGCCTTTGCCGGGGCAGCAGGGGGAAGCCCGGCAGCCACCGCAGGTGTTTTACAAACGCTGCGCCAGACATTGGGAGACGGGAAGTCAGTCACGGACGCACTCGCATCCGCCACGCCTGACCGTTCCGCCCGCGTCAACGCAATCGCGTGCCCCAAAGGTTTGCCGTTCGGTTTTGCGAGCTGCAGTTTCGGCGTTGATCCGGATGGCGCGGGTCTCGGCGTTGAGGCCATCGGGCGGTAACATGGCGCGACATGGGGAGCCTGCCGAAAGAAGCGGTGTTGATCCGTTCATCGTTATGGACGTTATGCGTGAAGCCAATCGGCTGGAGGCTGAGGGGCGGGCGATCCTGCATCTGGAAGTCGGACAGCCAGGAACGCCTGCACCACAGAAGGTTCGGGACGCTGCGCAAACAGCGTTGGGGCAGGGGGCGTTAGGGTATACGGACGCGCTTGGCCTTCCGTCCCTGCGGGCAAAGATCGCCGCCTACTACCAGATACATCACAATCTCGCGGTAGCCCCGGAGCGTATCGTGGTAACCGGCGGTTCCTCGGCAGGGTTCATTCTGTCTTTTCTAACTTGTTTTGAAGCGGGTGACCGGGTGGGGGTTACTGAGCCCGGGTATCCCGCTTACCGGAATACGTTGAAGGCATTGGGATGTGTACCCGTCGGCATTCCCGTTGGGCCGGAAACCGGCTGGGTACTGACACCTGATGCTGTGGCGCAGGCAGAAGAAGAACATGGGTCTCTGAAGGGCATATTGGTAGCAAGTCCGTCCAATCCAACCGGTGTCATGATGTCTTCGAGCGATATCAAAGCCCTGACTGATGATTGCGGGAAGAACGGACGCTGGTTTATCTCCGACGAAATCTACCATCGTATTGGATATGGAAAACACGATGTCACGGCCCTGCAATGCAGCGACAGTGCGATCATCATCAACAGTTTTTCGAAATATTATTGTATGACGGGTTGGCGCCTGGGTTGGATGGTGCTGCCGGAAAGGCTGGTACGCCCGGTCGAACGGCTCGCGCAGAACCTCTATATCTCCCCGCCGACCTTGTCGCAGATCGCCGCTGAAGCAGCTTTTGAGGCGACGGCCGAACTGGATCGCAACGTTGCCGCCTATGCACAAAACAGGCGTTTGTTACTCCAGGCTCTTCCTGCTGCCGGACTGACAACGTTCGCGCCGGCGGATGGTGCATTCTATCTCTACGCGGATGTGTCTGAACTGAGTAGCGACAGCACCGCTTTCTGTCAGCGCATGCTGCACGAAACCGGTGTGGCGGCAACGCCGGGCGCGGACTTCGATCCACGGGAAGGACACCGGTTTATCCGCTTCTCATTTGCAGGAAAAACGGCGGACATTGCCGAAGCAGCCCGCCGTCTTCAAACCTGGTTGCCGACACTAGTGTCGCGCTGATGTCAGTCTGCTGATTTCCGGCGTCGCCACCAGCCAGTCCGGGCCGGACCTGAAGGCGTTTCCGCCGTTTCTGCCGGTTCCTGCTCAGCAGGTGCATCCTCTTCAGGGGCCGGTTGTTCAGCCGGAGCCGTTTCTTCTGCCGTGGTCGATACCTCTTCCGCTGAGGCAACTTCTTCCACTTCGCCTACGGGCGTCTCTTCTGGGGATGGGGTCGCAGCTTTACGTGAGTAACCAATCAGGACGGGGGCTTCCCCTTCAGCTTCTTCCGCCGCGCCCTCATTATCCGTTACACCGTCAGTGTCGGAAATGGCGTCAGGCGGCGAACCATCTGTGGTCTCATCTGCCGTGCCTTCCTCTCCTTCGGCCGTGGTTTCGCCGTCACCCTCACCATTCCGGCGGTTGCGACGACCACCCCGACGACCGCGGCGACGGCGACGTTTAGGCTTGTCTTCGTCATCCTCGCTCTCATCGTCACTGGTGTTGCTCGTCTCTTCCGAAGCATCTTGGGCTGTGTCGGTCTGAGCGTTGCTGTCTTCGTCCGCATCGTCGGCAGCCTCATTATCCTGCCCGTTCGCTTCGGCATCATCGCGCCGGTTGCGACGACGACGGCGACGACGCTTTTTCTTCGGCTGGTTATCTTCGTTCTCTGCGTCTGTTTCTTCGCTGGCTTCAGGTTCGTCCTGGTCGGCGATGTCATCTTCAACGACGGCAACATCCGCGGCAGGGTGCTGGGCTGGTTTGGCCAAGCCGCGAGACTGTACCGGTTCGACCTTGTGGTCGGCACCGTGAACATCGCGGTCTGTCTCAACAAATACGGAAACGCCATAGGTCTCTTCAATACCGAGCAGATGAGAGCGCTTCTGATTGAGAATGTAGATCGCAACTTCCGGCGAGACCGTTACAGTGAAGCTGTCATGCTTTCCTTTGATGGCATCGGACTCAACAGCCCGCAAGACATGGAGAGCGGTTGATTCAACAGATCTCACCAAACCAGAGCCTGAACAGGTCGGGCAGGTGACAGTGGAACCTTCAATGATCCCGGCACGCATCCGCTGACGAGACATTTCAAGCAGACCGAAATGGCTGATGCGACCAACCTGAATGCGGGCCCGGTCATTCTTGAGGGCTTCTTTAAGTTTGCGCTCAACCGCACGATTGTTGCGGTTTTCGTCCATGTCGATAAAGTCGATGACAATCAGGCCGGCCAGATCACGCAGACGCATCTGTCTGGCAACTTCAGCGGCAGCTTCCAGGTTTGTCTTCAGCGCTGTGGCTTCGATGTTCCGCTCTTTGGTGGAGCGTCCCGAATTCACGTCAATGGCAACAAGAGCCTCGGTTTGGTTGATGACCAGATAACCGCCGGACTTCAACGTCACCGTATTGGAGAACATGGCGTCAAGCTGCGTGTCCACGCCATGCTTCTGGAAAATAGGTTCCCGTTCTTTATACGGCTGAACATTTTTGGCATGGCTGGGCATCAGCATGCGCATCAGGTCTTTCGCCTCGCGATAGGCGTCATCGCCTTCAACCAGAACCTGATCAATATCCTTGGAATAAAGATCGCGGATTGAACGCTTGACCAGACTGCCTTCCTCGTAAACGAGGGCGGGGGCAATTGATTTTAGGGTTAGGTCGCGAACCTTCTCCCAGAGCCGCATCAGGTATTCATAGTCGCGTTTGATTTCAGCTTTGGTACGCGATGCACCGGCTGTCCGCACGATCAGGCCCATACCATCGGTAACGTCCAGCCCTTCCGCGACAGCTTTCAGACGCTTGCGGTCCGCACCATTGGTGATTTTGCGGGAAATCCCGCCGCCCCGTGCGGTGTTGGGCATCAGCACACAATAGCGACCGGCCAGCGAGAGATAGGTTGTAAGGGCGGCGCCTTTGTTGCCACGCTCTTCTTTTACAACCTGGATCAGAATGATCTGACGACGTTTGATCACTTCCTGAATTTTGTAAGTGCGGGCGGATTTGCGCTGTTTCTTGGGTTGCGCTTCTTCCAGCGCATCATCCCCTTCACCGACGGCCTCTACGGTATCGTCAAAATTGACATCCTCACCGTCACTGTCTGCCTCTTCGCCATTGTTGTCCGAAGAAGCATCTTCAGCAGCAGGCGTTTCAACAGCTTCGGGCTCGTCGTCTGAACTGTCTTCAGCCGCCCATTCTCTTAGCAGTTCTTCGCGGTCAGCAACCGGGATCTGATAATAGTCCGGGTGAATTTCGTTGAAGGCGAGGAACCCGTGGCGATTGCCGCCATATTCAACAAAGGCAGCCTGCAGCGAGGGTTCTACGCGGGTGACTTTCGCCAGATAAATATTGCCTCGAAGCTGCTTTTTGGCTTCGGATTCGAAGTCAAACTCCTCAACACGGTTTCCATGTACCACCACAACCCGGGTTTCTTCCGGGTGGGCGGCATCGATCAGCATTTTGTTTCCCATTAGGGGTATCTCCGAAACGCCGTGTCACGCCGTCACGCAGGCAAGCCATATCAGGCTCGCGGAGACGCAACGGGGCGGCGTTCAATGTAAAGCCGTCAACACGTCCCACCGAGCGGATGCCCCTGAAGGCTTTTGCAGAGTGGGTGTGGCGGCAAGTTGATGAAAGTGGGGGCAGATCGCACGAGGCGCGGCGCGAAAGAGAGCTCATCAGACCATTGCTGGTCATCGCGCTCTTGCCGCTTAGTGTCTCAGGCCGTGCTGTCTGCATCATTTCTCTGTCGCGCCCTGGAAAAATTGGCCGCCGGGCGCGGGCAACCTGTTCGTTGGGAGCGGTACGCAATCTTTGCGACCGCTGGGTTTAAAACGGGCCGGTTTCAGCCGGCCGAGACGGCGACAGGTAAGTGTTGAGAGCGAGGCCTTGCGGGCCTGTACCAGAGACGCTCATAGCGAAACACTCAAGGTTTCTCCCAAAAATCTTGCGGAAACCTCTGGTTTCTATCATGAGCAGGTGGTTTTTCCTCCAAAACCACCTTCCTGCCGCCCGTTAGCCGGTTGGTCCGACTCAAATTACGTGTCGACGAAATAGGTGAGAGACTTTTAGCGCCTTGCTTTCCGCCTTGGCAAGCAATGGTTTTACCAACCCGGCGGGGCTTTGACCGATTGGTCTCCAAAATGGTGGATGGATCGCCCAAATCAGGCGCTGCAGGTCTCACACCAATGATTAACCATATTAGACGTTGAAAAATTGCTAAGAACCCGCAAAGTAACGGAATCTCAAGCGCTGGCGGCGAAACTCGCAATGACGGACAAGAAGCCTTCTCAAGGTTTTCTGCCCTGAAATGGGCTCCGAAAAGTGAATGAACAAGCTCAGCAATACACAATGGCGTCGCCTGAGGCCGGGCGTATGTGCCTGATTGTTGATTGAGGTTGGGTGCCGGAAGATGGAGCACCCGGCAATGTGGCGGAAGAGGATCGGTCGAGTATGCGTGGGAACCGGATCCATGCGGTGAAACAGACGGAAAGTCAGCCAGTGGCGGGCGCGGTGATCGCGCATGCACTGTGTATGCTGTTTCTGATTTCTTCGGCAATCATGATCGTGCCTTTGTCGGGCGCCTCGGCAGAGCCGGCGCTTCAGGCTGCAGCCAATAGGGCCATCGTTTCAAATGTTCGTCTGGGCGAGCAGGGGCCTTTGACCCGGCTCGTGATTGACATGGGCGAAGGGGCACCAGGGGCGGGCAATGCAAGTGCCGCCCCGCAGAACGTTTTTACGCTGGCTGATCCGCATCGCGTGGTGATTGATCTGCCGGAAGTGGAATTCAGGCTGCCCGCAAATGCGGGACAGGCATCTCGCGGTCTGATCAGTGGCTTCCGTTATGGCCAGTTTCAGGCCGGGCTCTCTCGTATCGTGGTTGACGTAACAGGCCCGGTTGCCATTGACCGGAGTTTTGTTCTGGGGGCACAGAGCGGGTTTGGCCGGCGGGTCGTCATCGATCTGAAACCGGTTACCGCAGCCGAATTCGCGCAGTCCGTGGGGCTAGGCCGACCGATTGCAGCGCCAACGGCTGCGACACCACCTGTTTCCACACCGCAGGAACCAACCGACCGCCGTGTCGGCAAGCGCATTGTCGTTGTGGATGCCGGGCACGGGGGGGTTGATCCCGGGACGCATGGTCAGTCCGGCGCACGGGAAAAGGACGTCGTACTTGCTTTTGCAAAGGAATTTGGTGAGCAGCTGAGGGCGACCGGGCGATATGAGGTTCACCTGACCCGGGATACAGATCGCTTTATTCCGCTGACAGAGCGCGTCAATATTGCGCGTCGCACGCAGGCGGATCTCTTCATCTCCATCCATGCGGATGCCATCGACAGAAGAACGGTCAGCGGCATGTCCATCTATACCTTGTCGGAAAATGCCTCGGACAAGGAGGCGGCTGCACTCGCCGCGAAGGAAAACCGTTCCGACGTGATCGCGGGGGTTGATTTGCAGGGGGAGTCGAGCGAAGTCACGGACATTCTGATCGATCTGGCCCAGCGCGAAACCAAAAACTTCTCCGTCCGGTTTGCCCAGACCGTGGTGAGAAACGCCGGCGGGGTCACGCCTTTGTTGGAGCGGACACACCGCTTTGCCGGGTTCCGGGTGCTGAAAGCGCCCGATGTGCCCTCTGTTCTGGTGGAGTTGGGGTTTCTGACAAACCGCTCGGATGAGCAGAACCTGACATCGGCAAGCTGGCGCCGTCGGGTTGCCGGGACCCTGGTCAAATCCGTTGATAGCTATTTTGGCGAGCGCTATGCAGAGGGCAGTTATTAGAGCGCCGTTTAAGAACCCGCCGCCCGAGCGGAACCTTGGCATAACTCCAGAAGGGCCGATCTGCCAACAACCTGACACAATTCGCCTCTAAATGAGGCTCAGGCTGGCATTTTTCCGGCTCAGGCCTTTGATTTTAACCATAGAGCATGAATTAGAGCCTATTTTATTAATTTTTCCGGTCCGGTTATCCCCGCCTCTTCGCCATGTGATAAATCTAGGGACGAATGCGAGAGCCGTTGAGGCTGGAATAAACGACTGAAACGACAGGGCTGGCAAGAGACCGGCCGAAAGAGGCAAAAGGGGCCAATCAGCATATGTTGCGAGTGTTTGCCACATTGTTCGCGGGACTGGTTGTGCTGGGCCTCGGCGCCGCGCTGGCCGGCTTTTACATGCTGTGGCGCCTGTCCGAAGACCTGCCATCCTACGAACATCTGGCTGACTACGCGCCGCCCGTTATGACCCGCGTGCATGCAGGGGACGGAAGCCTCATTGCAGAATATGCGCGCGAACGTCGCATGTTTGTACCCATCGAAGCTGTTCCCGACCATGTGGTGGAAGCCTTTCTCGCCGCTGAGGACAAAAATTTCTATTCCCATGCGGGGATTGATTTCACGGGCATCATGCGCGCCGTCGTCACCAATATTTTCAACGTGATGAATGATCGCCGGTTGGTTGGTGCATCCACCATCACCCAGCAGGTGGCAAAGAACTTCTTTCTGTCGAGTGATGTGAAGGTCGAACGCAAAATTCGCGAGGCTTTGCTTGCGCTGAAGCTGGAGCGGGCCTTCACCAAAGATCAGATCATCGAACTCTATCTGAATGAAATTTATCTGGGGCTGGGGTCCTACGGGGTGGCGGCAGCTGCCCTCAATTATTTTGACAAGAGCCTGACCGAGTTGACCCTGGCAGAGGCGGCTTACCTTGCTGCGTTGCCCAAGGCACCCAGCAACTATCATCCTTTCCGCCAGCGCGAACGGGCAATCAGCCGTCGCAACTGGGTGATCGGGCGGATGCTGGACAATGACTTTATCAGTGCCTATCAGGCTTCTGTTGCCCGGGCTGAAGAACTGGTTGTGACACCGCGTGCATTTGGGGCACAGATTACGGAAGCAAACTATTTCGTTGAGCAGGTTCGGCGTTCGCTCTACGAACGCTACGGAGAAGAGAAGCTCTATGAAAGCGGTCTGTCTGTAAGAACCACGCTGAACACCGACCTTCAACGCAAAGCCCTCAAAGCCCTGCGCGATGGTCTGGTGGCATATGACCAGCGTCACGGCTGGCGGGGCGCGGTTACCAAACTCGAAGCCAATACGACCTGGACGACAGCACTTGCTGAGGCCGAAATTCCCGGAGACATTGCTCCCTGGACATTGGCCGTTGTACTCGGGCTTTCCGATGCGGAAGCCAAAATTGGTCTCCGGCCGACACAGGACGTGTCCGGTGCATTCAGCGAAAGCGTGACCACATCCGCTATACCGCTTTCAGCAATGAAATGGGCACGGACCTATATCAATGATCGCTCGCTTGGGCCCGAGGTCAAACGGCCATCCGATGTGCTGGCAATCGGCGATGTCATTTATGTGGAGCCCGTCAAGGCAGATGATGGTAGCGCCAAACACTATGCGCTGCGGCAGATCCCGGCTGTGAACGGCGCGATCGTGGCGCTGGATCCGCATACCGGGCGTGTGCTGGCTATGCAGGGTGGTTTCTCATACGACATTTCCGAGTTTAATCGTGCCAGCCAGGCGACGAGACAGCCCGGCTCCGCGTTCAAACCCTTTGTGTATGCTGCCGCCTTGGACCGGGGGTTCACCCCTTCCAGCCTGGTGTTGGATGCGCCATTCGTTATGGATCAGGGTCCCGGTCTCGCGCTGTGGAAGCCGGACAATTACAGCAACAAATTCTATGGACCATCGACGCTTCGTCTGGGAATTGAGAAATCCCGCAACGTGATGACAGTCCGCCTGGCGCAGAATATCGGGATGGGTGTCGTCCGCGACTATGCGCGTCGCTTCGGCATCAATGAGAACCTGCCGCCGGTTCTTTCCATGTCCCTGGGGGCGGGCGAAACAACACTTCTTCGGATCACCTCCGCCTATGCGATGCTGGTGAACGGCGGGAAACAGGTGACACCAACACTGATTGACCGCATTCAGGACAGGCGAGGCTCAACGGTCTTCCGCCACGATGAACGCACCTGTGATGCATGTGAGGCCACGCAATGGGAAGGCCAGGCCGTCCCGGAACTGCCGGATACGCGCTCACAGGTCTTGAGCCCACAAACCGCCTATCAGGTTGTCTCCATGCTCGAAGGTGTGGTCGAACGTGGCACAGCCGGAAGTGTTCGCGCCGTCGGGCGGCCGCTTGCGGGTAAAACAGGCACAACCAATGACGAGCGCGATGCCTGGTTTATTGGCTTTGCACCAGACCTCGCGGTCGGCGTCTTTGTCGGGTTTGATGACCCGCGTGCCATGGGGCGCGGTGAGACCGGGGGGCGGATCGCCGCACCAATCTTTAGAGACTTTATGGCGGCCGCGCTGGCTGACGCACCGCCGGTACCGTTTCGTATCCCGTCGGGTATCAACCTGGTGCGGGTGAATGCAAAAACGGGCCTGGTTGCCGGACCGAATGACCGGGATGTGATTCTCGAAGCCTTCCGGGAAGGAACAGAACCCCGCATTGCCGATGAACCTGTTTTCAACAGCGCACCGACTTTGGGCGGCGCGATCGGTCCGGATGGAGAGCCCATCACCAACACAAACACATCACCTTCTCTTGGCACAGGGACAGGCGGGCTCTACTAGCAGTTTGAATGAACGAAAGCAGGATTGCCCTTTGCATTTCAGGGGGGCAGCGCCTATTTTCCCGTTCAAACGAATGGAGATAGATAAGCATGCGCGCTGAAACGCAAGCAATCGCGGACGAGATCAGAGACTCGTTGGCCTTGCTGAGGAGGCATCTTTGACTGGGATAGCGCCCAGAAAAGAATGGATGAACTGAACGCAAAAGCGGAGGACCCGAGCATTTGGGACAACCCGCAAAAGGCGCAAGCCTTGATGCGCGAGCGAACAAAGCTTGATGAAGCCATCAAGACCTACCTCTCTCTCGAAGCCTCTCTCGACGATAATCTGGAATTGATCGAGATGGGTGAGGCTGAAGGTGACAACGAGATTGTTGCTGAGGCTGAAGCCTCTCTCGCGCTCGCCCGCGCCGAGGCAGGGCGTCAGCGTGTGGTGACACTTCTGTCCGGCGAAGCCGACGCCAACGAAGCATATGTCGAAATTCACTCCGGCGCCGGGGGGACCGAGAGCCAGGACTGGGCCTCGATGCTGCTGCGCATGTATACGCGGTGGGCAGAAGCCAAGGGACACAAGGTTGAGTTGATTGAGCGCCATGACGGGGAAGAGGCAGGGATTAAATCTGCAACCATCCATGTCAAGGGCGAGGATGCCTATGGGTGGTTGAAAACGGAAAGTGGCGTGCATCGCCTGGTCCGTATTTCGCCCTATGACAGCAATGCCCGGCGCCACACAAGTTTTGCATCCGTTTGGATTTTCCCTGTTGTTGACGACACGATTGATATCGAGGTCAATGAAAGCGACTGTCGTATCGACACGTATCGTGCGTCAGGCGCAGGGGGGCAGCACGTCAACACGACTGATAGTGCGGTGCGCATTACGCACGAGCCTACCGGCATCGTGGTGCAATGTCAGAATGAACGCTCACAGCACAAGAATCGGGCAACAGCCTGGGACATGTTGCGCGCCCGTCTTTACGAACTGGAACTCCAGAAGCGGGAAGAGGCGGCCAACGCCGAAGCAGCCAACAAGACAGAAATCGGCTGGGGGCACCAGATCCGTTCCTATGTCTTGCAACCCTACCAGATGGTGAAAGATCTGCGGACAGGTGTGGAAAGCGGCAATCCCGACGCTGTATTGGGGGGTGATATCGACGCGTTTCTGGCAGCAGCACTGGCTGCGCGTGTGGAAGGAACGACGGCCGAAGTCGAAGATCTGGACTGATCTTCTCCGTGGATACAAAAAGCCCCCGAAGCGAAAACTTCGGGGGCTTTTTGTGCTTCAGGTGTCGTCTTATTCAGCGGCAGGGCGCTTGACGACGACGCTACCATCTTTCACCACAACAGGGCTGTCAGTGGGCGCTGTCGGGCGTGATACTTTGGCAGAAGCCGCAGGTGCCGGCGCCGGCTGAGGTGGCGATTGCGGGCGACGAGGCTCACTCGCCTGCGCATTTTCTGCCAGCGGGTCATCTGAATGACGGCAATTGCCTTCAAAGAAGGCGCCGGTTTCAACGGCAAGTGCTTCGTGAAGAATATCGCCCTCGACATGGCATGTGGAGCAAAGCTGGACGCGGCGCCCACGAATGCCACCCATCACACGGCCACGGATCACAATATCCTCAGCCACAACTTCGCCTGCGATATGGGCCTGCTCACCAATCGTTACGGATGATGAGCGGATATCGCCTTCCACTGTCCCGTCAATCTGGATATCACCACCAGCGACGAGATTGCCATGTACCACCAGATCATTTGAAATGATGGACGGTGTCAGACGAGCGTTAGAGCGACGCGCAGGTGCAGGCGTAGACGGGCTGCTGCTTGCGGTGGCTTTATCGTTATCCTTGTTGCGTGAAAACATACTTTCCTGCCTCAATGAACTTTGACGGATCCCTTACCTGGTCGTCAAACCACACTTCATAATGCAAGTGTGGACCGGAAGACCTGCCAGACGATCCGACTTTGCCGATCAGGTCTTGAAAGTTCACCTCTTGACCGACTTTGACTTCGATCTTGTTGAGGTGAGCATAGCGTGTGCGGAAGCCATTGCCATGGTCGATCTCGACCAGGCGACCATAAGGTCCGCGACGGGATGCATAGACGACGACACCTGAAGAGGGGGCGTAAACAGGTGTGTTGTAACCCGCCGCCATGTCATACCCGGAATGAAAAGCCATACGGCGTTTGAACGGGTCCATGCGGGGGCCAAAGTCGCTTGTAAGGCGAAAGTCTTCAAGAGGAGACGCCAATGGCAGAAAGCCGACGGCGTAATTAAGCGCTGCCAGATGGTCAAGGTTCTGCGCAACGCGCTGGACCTGACGTGTGAAATTCGTACCGGCGCTCGCACCAGCCAGGTCTTCACCGCCAGCCAGGTCGATATAAGGGCCGCCGCTGGCTGCCTGCTTGGCGTCCACGCGTTCCATGAAATCCTGAGGAGAGGTGACACCGGTCATCGCGATGATGCGTTCAAGCTCTTCAATTTCACGATCCGTTGTTTCTTCCATCGTGTTGATCAGGCTGCGCTGCGAGCGATCCAGCGCGGCAAGGCGCGTATCGATATCGACCGCCGCGTCGTTGCCGAGTACAGAGCCGCGCAACAGGCCGCCAAAAGTCAGCGGTGTTTCGGCTGTCAGTACATCAAACAGGCTCTGTCCGCGAACTGCGGCGGCGACAGGCGCTTGTGGCGCAGCCCGGGACACGCGTTGCGCACCGGGGGCATCGGAGAGCGCCATCAGCACACTGTTCTCCCGCTCGCCGGCAGCGCGGTCCGGGCGGACATCGGCAAGCCGTGTGCGAAGACTTTCCAGACCCTGTACAGCCGCTTCACGGTGAGAGAGAACATCACTGATTTGCTGGTGCTTCGCTTCAAGCTCCTGCGTTGTGGCGATAAAGCGTTCCTGCGCGATAATGAGCTGACCATTCAGATCATCATAAGAAGCCTGCATCTGGGCAATACGCTCCTCATAAGCGGCTTGCACTTTCACGAAGCGACGGTCTTTTGATGCGATGATTTGTTCTTTGAAAACGACATTCACAGACGTGAAGGCAACCCAGGACAGGAAACCGGCGGCAACAGCAGCCATGCAGATCTGTGAGAGTGGCGATAGAGAGATAAATTGCACGTGACCGTGGCTGCGCAGATAAATCTGGCGTTCAGCATATAAATGTGCGAACGCACCTCGCAGACGGTCCATCGCTCGTTTGATGGTGTGATACATGCCCCTCAATACCCCCGTATTTCCCCCCACTTGGGAGAAAGCTAATCTCACCCTAATTCGTATGAGATTTCAACAGATGGACCTTAACATATCGTATTAACCTTAATGTCGACGCGGCAAAATCGAGTTTTCCACACGGGTCCATCACCGTGCGGCAGCAGCATTCTTGTCTGCCTTGGCCCTTCGTTTCAAGTCTCTTTATTGACAGTTTGGTAATCTTCTGCGAGCGGCTCATAGAAATCTGCCGGGAGCCCGGCAGAAAGTCGGGCGGCGTCGTTGAATGGTCGCTTCAGATCACCTCGAAAATGCTGCCGGACAAGGGCATGAAAAGTCTCGGCAGGGGCAAGGGCGCGTTTTTCAATCTCATGGGTAAACCAGCGACTGCCCGCTGCGACATGCCCTTTTTCATCCTCGTAGATGATGCGCAGCACATCGGCACTGTCCGGGTCGCCCACGCGCTCCAGCTTGTCAATCATGGCCGGGGTGACATCAAGGCCCCGCGCTTCCAGAACCATGGGGACAACAGCCAGCCGGGCAAGGATATTATCGCGGGTGGAATAGGCGGCATCCCACAATCCGTCATGCGCGGGAAGGTCCCCATATTGCCCGGAAAGAAGGTGAAGACGTTCAGCTAAGAGGTTGAAATGCTTACCTTCTTCGGAACCGACCTGAACCCAGTCGGATGTAAAGGCACGAGGGCATTGAGGGCCGAAGCGCGCGACCATATCAAATGCCAGATCAATCGCATTGAGCTCAATATGAGAAAGTGCATGGAGAAGGGCAAAACGTCCTTTTACCCCGCCCGCTCTGCGACGGGGCATGTCCCGGGGCAATCGGAGTGCCGGTCGTGCGGGACGGGCCGGTCGGTCCGGCGGGGGAGCCCTGAATGCAAAATCAAGTTGACCATGGAACCAGGCTGCGCCGACTGCCTGGGCAAGACGGGCCTTTTCAGCCGCCTGGGCCGTCGAAAGTATCGCGACCGCCGCGGATCCGATGTCCGGCCCGATCTCTTGCCGAATGTCTTCAGAAGACACTGTCGGCATGTCTGGTGCGCCGGTGAGCCGCGATGCGGCCTCACTTTCCGGTTTTTTGGGCATTAAAGCGCTTTTGCGGCGGCGAGCACCTCATCCGCATGGCCCTTTACCCGGACTTTCGGCCAGATTTTGGCGATACGACCTTCAGCGTCGATCAGTAATGTTGATCTTACGATCCCCATGAAAACCTTCCCATAGAGCTTTTTCTCCTGCCAAACGCCATATTTCTCCAGCATTTTGCCGTCTTCATCTGAAGCCAGCGTGATGCTCAGGTCGTGTTTGGCCTTGAACTTGTCATGCCGTTCAACACTGTCCTTCGACACCCCGATAACCACCGTATTGGCTTTTTTGAACGATGGTGCAAGGGCAGTGAAGTCAATCGCCTCGGTGGTGCAGCCGGGGGTCATGTCTTTGGGATAGAAGTAGATCACCACGTTCTGGCCTTTCAAGTCAGCCAGCCGGACTTTGCCGCCGCCGTCGGTGGGTAGAGAGAAGGCAGGAGCCTTTTGGCCCTCTTTTAATGTTTCGGTCATGGAAGCGTTCCTCCGGTTTGCGCGGATGAGGGAAAAATGTCTGCCAGAAACTAGCGGAATTTGAAGAATTTCAACACCTTGGTGCCACATTTGTGAGACATGGTGGGGAAATGCCGTGAAGGAGAGGATTCGAAACAGGACCAGATGGCGCAGTGTCGCTGATCGGGTGCTTGCCTTTGCACATATTCCCACCTTGAACCTGTTCAAGAACCGGCATGAACTTCTTCCTCGCAAGTCCATGGCCCAGCAAGTAGCGGTAGAAACGAAACAGTGATCCGGCCCGCGATCAAATATGGATTGGAAGCCCTCGGGCTCCTCCTGGTAGCGATGACGCTGCTGGCAGGGTTGCTGGTATGGCGCATCGGGTCGGGGCCGGTGTCGCTGTCTTTCCTGAACGAAACGATTCTGAGTTACGCGAACGAAGAGCTGGAAACCGGCTCTCTCGCACTTGCGGATACCCAGCTCTTGTGGGTGCCGGAAGACCGCCGCCTGGCGTTAAGTGTCCTGGGAGCGGAACTGCTCGACGGAACAGGGGCCTCCATGATCCTGATTCCGGAAGTGCGTATTGATCTTCGCATGCGCTCGCTCGTGCAGGGCATCGTCGCATTGCAGAATGTTGAACTCGTCGGCGTGGAAGCATCCGTTATCCGCCGCGCCGGAACCGGCATCGAACTGGCGCTGGCAGATGATGCAAGCCCGCAGAATATTGAGACCAGTATCGACCTGGAAGAAATGCTCACACAATTGGCAGACCCGGAAGGAGAGCCCGACAGTCTGCTCGGTGGTCTGCAAAGTTTCGGCATGCGCCACGCTAAACTGCGCTTCATCGACAAGGTGAATGATGTGGAATGGCGAACAGATGATGCGACGCTCGTTCTGTCCAGAGATACGCAAGGTGTGGCCGCCCTGTTCGATGCAACCTTGATGCTGGGTGAAGCCCGTCTCGATCTGGAGATGTATGGTAGCGCAAAAGCCAATGCCGACAGGATTGTGTTTGACGTAATCGGCAGTCGCTTTGTTCCTGCGGCACTGGCGCGGGCCGCCCCCATATTCTCCGACTTCAGTGTATTGGACGCCCCCCTGTCAGGCTATGGGACCTTGACGATCGGCCGGACGGGGCTTTGGCTCGGGGCAGAGCTGAAATTGAAGGCCGGGGAAGGGCAGGCCCTCTTTCCACCTTTGGGGGATAAGCCGATCCCCGTAACAGGGCTCGAAGCCGATCTGACGCTTGACCCCTTGAACAATGAGCTGCTGCTTCGCGAGCTCACATTTGCAGCCGGTGAAAACAAAGGACGTGTCAGTGGCAACGTCACCTATGACCAGATGGAAGGTTTTCACGTGGCGGGGGCAACCGTCGCTTTGACCGTGGATGATCTGGCGCTCAATGTGGATGGATTTACGGACGGACTGTCAGAAATCGACACAATCTCGTTTGCGGGCCGTCTCGACTTTGATGCACTGACCGCGGATATCAGCGCCTTGTCACTGCGTGTGGGGGAAGGGCAATTGGCTCTGTCCGGTCGTGTGGAAGACCAGCCCGACAGCCCTCTGGTGTTTGCACAGGGGGAAGCCAGCAATATTTCAGTTGAACGTCTTGCAGACATCTGGCCGAAACCGCTCGCCAAGGGTGCGCGCGAATGGTTCTTTGAAAACGTCTCCACAGGCAGGATTGACACTGCCAAAGTCCAACTGGAGTTTGAGGGCGGCATGATCGCCATGGCAGACCGGGATGAGAAACTGCCTGACAATGCCATGCACCTAACCTTCACGGTATCGGATGCAACGGTGAACTACCTTGAGGGCCTGCCGCCGCTTCAACGGTTGTCCGGGCGGGGACATCTGCGTGGTGACCGGTTTGACACCTGGGTGGATGCTGCCTACGTGGAGATCGCCAATGATCGGCTTCAACTGAATGCCGGACATTTTGCGGCGACAGCCCTGCATGTGAAGGGTGGACCCGGCGAAATCTCGATGAAAGTGACCGGCGCAACGAGGACTGTTCTGGCATTGCTGGACGAGGAGCCTTTGGGTTTTATTTCCCGGTTTGGGATGGACCCGGCAATTGTGGGAGGGTATGGCGAAGTAAACGCGAAACTCACCCTGCCGCTCCGCAAAACGGTGACGATGGACGATGTGGGTTTCTCCGGGCGTGCCGTTGCACGCGATATCATGCTGCCCAACATTATTGAGGATGTATCGCTTGATGGCGGCATGCTGGTCATTGATGTGGAACGCAAAGGGCTGAGTGCCGCCGGAGATGTAACCCTCAACGGCGTGGCGACCCATCTTAAATGGCAGGAAGTTTTTGAAAGTGGCAATGCGCCCTCATCAACTTTTGAACTGACCAACAACACGGATGACGAGGACAGAAAGGTACTGGGGCTTGACCTCTCGTCCCTGGTCAACGGGCCTGTACATTCAAATGTCATGGTCGTGGGGGCAGGTCCTGATTTGCTGCGGGGCAAAGTGTATGTGGAACTGACGAACGCGGTGTTGCGTCAGGACACGATCGGTTGGCAAAAGCCAGCGGGTTCCCGCGCGGAAGCACGCTTTGCTCTGGGATTTGAAGATGAAGGCCGTGTCCGTCTGAAAGAGATCAATCTGGTTGGCGAGGAGGTGATCCTCAACGGGATGGTTTTGCTGAGCCCGCAAGGCGATGTGCTGGAGGCGAACCTGCCTCAGGTCATTCTGGGCATGGAAACCGAAGCAAGTTTCACCGCCAGGCGTCTGGACAATAATGTGCTGGAAATGCATGCCGAAGGTCCGCGTTTTGACGGGCGTGGTGTGCTCTCCAATGTCTTTGGCGGTGGTGGTGCGGAACAACCGGGCGAGGATGCATCAGCGGCGGACGAGGTGATCGACGAGGACGAGACTGATACAGCGCTGACGGCGCGGTTTCCATCCGTCCTGACCCATGGCGGCGTCCGCGTTCAGAACGTGGATGTCGACCTTCTGGTAATCAATGGTGAAGCGCAGCGCATGGTCGTGACCGGCATGATGGGTACCGAAAATGCGTTTTCCGCGCGCATCACCCCGACTGCCGAAGGACGCAGAGACCTGGCCGTGATTGCCAGCGACGCCGGAAGCGCATTCCGGGCGGTGGATATTTACGGCGATATGAGAGAAGGCAAGCTCGCTATTGTCGGCACCTTTGATGACCTGGCAGACGGTGCCCCGCTGAATGGGCAGTTGGAGGTCATGAACTACCGGATTGTCGATGCACCGACATTGGCAAGCCTTCTGACGGTTGGATCGCTCACAGGTTTTGCCGACACGCTGCAGGGAGAAGGCATTCGTTTTGTAAAGCTCGACATGCCGTTCACGATGACATCGGAACGTTTCCATGTTCACGACGCCCGCATGAGTGGTCCGGCTTTTGGCCTGACTGTGAAAGGGCAGATTGACCTGAAGGACGGTATCATGGACCTGAACGGTACCGTCGTGCCCGCCTACACGATCAATTCCATTCTGGGCAATGTGCCGATCCTGGGTGACATCATTGTCGGGCGCGAAGGCGAGGGCATTTTTGCGGCAACCTATGCAATGCGAGGCCCCACATCCGCCCCCACGACGACGGTCAATCCGCTGGCGGCGTTGGCACCCGGCTTTTTACGCCGGTTGTTTGAGTTTAGCGATACAATGGAACCGGAGAAAGAGGCACCATCAACCCCGCCGGTCTCCGCACCTGTGTCGCCTGCATCCCCTGTGTCACCTGCATCCCCTGTGTCACCTGCATCCCCTGTGTTGCCTGTATCACCGGAGCCGGAAGAGCCTCAAGTGGCACCCTCCAGCCCTTGAGTTAAGTCTTCCAGGGTCTTGAGTGAGGAAAGAGCTGGCCGTTTATTCACGCTGGAGCTTGGCAGGTGAAAACGATATGCTGCGCACACCTGTCTGAAAGGCGTTGCACAAAAGCCCGAACGGACAGGTCGAAATATAAACCGGAAGGAGAAATTTGTGATTGTTCTTTTGTCTCAGCTGGCTGGTGTTCGCTGTTAGACGAGCTGGATGCGGCGTGATGAGGGACGAAGTGTCCCCACCTGCACCTTGTCTTTCTACACCAGTGGAATGTCGGATTTCATTGTCGCTCGAATATCTCTTCGGGCGTTGCGTGGTCCGGCACTGTTTTTATCTGCCCGACATACGTCGCGGCGGGAGCTGGTGATTACAAGATGACAACTCAAATTTCTGAACAAACTTCCGACCTGGCCGAACTGGGCTGGGGCAACTTTTTCACATCGCAATTGCTATCAGACGCATTGATGAACCTTACACCGGCACGGGTGAAGGCTGTTCATCGCAATCGACTTGAAGTCATCGGTGTTGGCTTTGAGCGAATGGTGCCCCCTTTCTCACCAAATGAAGGTGAACTGACACCGGTCACAGTGGGAGATTGGTTGCTCCTTGATGTCGAGACTTTTCGCCCGCTGCATCTTTTGGAGAGAAAAAGTCTCGTCAAGCGCCGTGCTGTGGGAAAGGCCGCGACGGAACAATTGATTGCGGCCAACATTGACACCTTGTTTATCGTAACCTCCTGCAATCTGGACTTCAATGTGGCGCGGCTTGAGCGCTATCTGGCGCTGGCGCACGAGGCAGGCGTTATCCCGGTTCTGGTGCTCACCAAAGCAGATCTGGCCGAGGAGGGGGTGGAGACTTACCTCGATGCAGCCCGCGAGTTGGAGCGGGGATTGGTCGTCGAAGTTCTGGATGCACGAGACAAGGCCACGGTCCAGTGCCTGGCACCCTGGTGCGGGCGGGGGCAGACGGTTGCTTTTGTCGGCTCGTCGGGTGTCGGTAAATCGACCCTCATCAACAGTCTGAAGGGGGGCGACGAAATCGCGACAGGCGCTATCCGCGAGGACGATGCGAAAGGACGGCACACAACAACGGGTCGCACCCTTTATCGACTGGCAGGTGGCGGCTGGCTGGTGGATACACCGGGGATGCGCGAACTTCAATTGACGGAGGTTGAGGCCGGAATTGAAGAAGTTTTCGCTGATCTCATAGATATCGCGGCTGAATGTCGCTTTAGCGATTGCCAGCATCAGTCAGAACCGGGATGCGCGATACAGGCGGCAATGGCTTCCGGTGTATTGGAGGAGGCGCGTTACAAACGATGGCAGAAGCTGAGAGCCGAAGACGCGCGCAATACAGCCACGCTGGCCGAACGGCGGGACCAGGGGCGCAAGTTTGGCAAAATGGTCAAAAAGGCGAAGAAAGACAAAGCCCATTGGCGTGACGACTGAGACAAAATGGCCCGGCAATGTGCCGGGCCACCGTGTTTATGGGCGTTTGCTATTTCGCGTTTTCGTCCCAGTACATGGCTTCAATCTTGTGCCCGTCCAGGTCGTAGACAAAGCAGCCATAATATCCGGGGCCATAGTCACTGCGCGGGCCCGCCGCGCCATCATCGCTGGCACCTGCCGCAAGCGCGACTTTGTAGAACTCATCAACTTCCGCTTTGGAACGCGCCATGAAACCAAAATGGACGCCATTGGCTGTATTCGCTTTGCCTCCATTGTGTGGCGGATGAACCCAGAATTCCGGGAAGAGCTTGCCGTAGGCAACAGCTGTCGGGTGCTCCAGAATGCGCTTGGCCCCGATCGTCGCAAGCACCGTGTCATAGAAGGCGACCGCCTTGTCGAAATCGTTCGTGCCCACCGAAACATGGGACATGATGCTGGGGTTTTCGTCTGACATGTTTTCCTCCTGCGGAAATATGTTCCCGTTGATCTTCTGTGCTCAGAAGATACGTGGCTTTTTCGCCGATACCAGAGCGTGGGCCCCCACTCCTGACAGGAGATGTCAGGAGTGGGTGGAAAAGCGAAGCACTCGCAATGCTGCATGAAAGCCACTCCGGACGGGCGTATGCCTGAGCCGGGATCCATAAGGCCCGCTCTACATAAGGCGTCACCCCGGACTTGTTCGAGGGTCCAGGAGCGATGCGCGCAGGTTTTTGGATTTGGCTCTGGATTGCCGGAACAAGTCCGGCAATGACGACAGAAAGGAAGGAAGTTTTGATGGTACACGTCCGGGCTTGGCACCATTGTTTCTCGTTCCAGATCGCAACCATTCTCAGGCGTCATCCCGGACGAGCGTATGCCTGCGTCGGGATCCATAAGGCCGCTCTACATAACGCGTCACCCCCGGGCTTGTTCCGGGGGTCCATGCGCGATGCGCGCAGGCTTGTGGACCTGGCTCTGGATTGCCGCCGCTATGATGGTCCTAAAGACAAAGCGTGCTCAAACGCCTTTCAGCAGTACGTGTTTTTTCTTGCCAAGTGAAAGTTTGATCACGCCATCAGCGGTCACGTCATTCTGGGAAAGTGTCGCCCGCTCGTCAGCAACAGCAACATCGTTCACGCGGGCTCCGCCACCCTTGATCTGTCGGCGGGCCTCGCCATTTGAGGCGCAAAGGCCGGCCGTGACAAAGGCGCTCAACACGCCAAGGCCCGCTTCCAGTTCGTGCGCCGCAATCTCAACCGTTGGCAGGTCGGCGCTAATAGCGCCTTGCTCAAAGGCCACGCGGGCGGTTTCTGCCGCCTTGTCAGCCTCGATGCGCCCATGGGCCATGGCCGTGGCTTCCGTCGCGAGCACTTTTTTTGCGTCGTTCAACTCAGCGCCTTCGAGCACTTCAAGGCGTGCGACCTCGTCCAGCGGCAACTCCGTGAAGAGACGAAGGAACTTGCCGACATCAGCATCTTCCGTGTTGCGCCAGTATTGCCAGTAATCATAAGGTGACAACATGTCGGCATTGACCCAGACAGCGCCATTGGCGGTCTTGCCCATTTTCCCACCGGAGGATGTCGTGAGCAGATTGGTGGTAAGGCCGAGTAGAGACACGCCCTCGGCACGTCGGCCAAGTTCGATCCCGTTGACAATATTGCCCCACTGGTCTGACCCGCCCATTTGCAGTACGCAGCCGAAACGCTTGTTCAGCTCCACAAAATCATAAGCCTGAAGGATCATGTAGTTGAATTCGAGGAAGGAAAGAGATTGCTCCCGGTCAAGCCGGAGCTTCACACTGTCAAATGACAGCATCCGGTTGACGGAGAAATGGCGACCATAATCCCGCAGGAAATCAATGTACTGCAATTGGTCAAGCCAATCGCGATTGTTGACCATGATCGCCTCATCAGGACCTTCCCCGAAGCTCAGGAAGCGATCAAAGACAGACCGGATGCCGACAAGATTTTGTTCAATAATCTCGTCCGTCAGCAACGGGCGCGCCTCGTCCTTGAAGGACGGATCACCAATCCGGGTGGTCCCGCCACCCATCAGGGCAATTGGGCGATGGCCGGTTTTTTGCAGCCAGCGCAGCATCATGATTTGAATCAGATGTCCTGCATGGAGGGAGGGGGCCGTGCAATCGAACCCGGCATACCCCGTGACGGTGCCGCTTGAGAGTTGCTTGTCCAGCATCTCAAAGTCGGAGCACTGGGCGATAAAGCCGCGCTCTTCCATCACGTTCAGAAAATCGGATTTGTAACTGCTCATTGAACCGGCCAATATTTGTCGTAGAAGTGCCGCTTGGGTGCGCGGCTGAAGTGGGTGTATCACGGATTGAGGCTAAAAGATCAAGGTCTCAAGGCAGGGGTAAAAGGTAAATGGCTGAGTTGATGCGGGTAATTGGGCTGATGAGCGGCACATCCATGGATGGGATCGACATCGCCCTGCTCGAAACCGACGGTGAAGAGATTGTGCGGCGGGGACCTTCGCAGGCATTCGCCTATTCTTCCCAGGAGCGCGCGTTGCTGCGCCGTGCGATCGAAGCCGCAGCCAAATGGCCGGCACGCGCGCCGGCACCTGAGGTGATTTCCGTCGCAGAAGCACATGTTACCGACGCGCATGGTGCTGCAATCGAACAATTTATGAAAGCGCAGGCCTTAACACCCGCGCAGGTGGATCTCATCGGATTTCATGGGCAGACCGTGCTCCATCAGCCCGATCAAAGGCGAACCGTGCAATTGGGGAACGGCCATGACCTGGCGCGGCGAATTGGCATTGATGTCGTGTATGACTTTCGCGCGGCAGATGTGGCGGCGGGCGGTGAAGGTGCGCCCTTTGCACCGCTCTATCATCGGGCACTGGCAGCAAGCCTTGCAGGTGACAAACCGGTGGCCATCTTGAACCTGGGCGGTGTCGGGAATGTCACCTGGCTTGGAGCGGATGGGACCATACTCGCCTTTGATACCGGCCCGGCAAACGGCCTGATTGACGACTGGGTGTCCGAGCACGGGGCAGGCCATTATGATGAAGATGGTCGGATTGCCGCCTCAGGCAACGTAAATAATGACATTCTGGCGGCCATGCTGGATCAACCGTTTTTTGAAGTTGTGCCGCCTAAGTCATTGGATAGGTTGGATTTTTCACTGGACCCTGTAAGGGGGCTTTCGTTGGCGGATGGCGCGGCAACGCTTACCGCATTCACGGCCGCTTGTGTCGCGCGGGCATGTGAGCATCTGGCATCAAAGCCCGATCATTGGATTGCATGTGGCGGCGGGCGCAAGAACCCGACATTGATGCGTGCGTTGCAGGCGCGTTTGGGCGCTACAGTCGATACGGCCGAAGCCGTGGGATGGCGCGGCGATGACATTGAGGCGGAGGCGTTTGCCTATCTCGCTGTGCGTTCCAGAAGAGGCCTGCCCTTGAGCGTGCCGGGAACAACAGGTGTCCCCGCGCCGCAACTGGGCGGCGTGTTTGCCGCCGCCCGTAAAGCGTAGAAACCTTACTCGGCTTTGGCTTCGGCTACTGCGGCCATGCGCTTGTCGAGATAAGTGCCGACAGTGCCACTCAGATCTTCAAGCCGGTCGTCGTAAAAATGGTTCGCGCCGGCAACCGACTGATGCTCGATCACGATGCCTTTTTGTGTTTTCAGGCGTTCCACCAGGCGAAGGACATCGCCTTCGGGGGCAACCTGATCAACGCTGCCCGATACAATCAGCCCGGAGGACGGGCAGGGTGCCAGGAATGAGAAATCATACATGTTGGCTGGTGGCGCGACGGAGATGAAACCATCAATCTCCGGGCGGCGCATCAGCACCTGCATACCAATCCATGCGCCGAAAGAGAAACCGGCAATCCAGCATTGCGGGGCCTCAACGTGCTGGGATTGCAGCCAGTCGAGCGCCGTGGCCGCGTCAGACAATTCGCCAATGCCGCCGTCAAATGCACCCTGGCTGCGCCCAACCCCGCGAAAGTTGAAGCGCAACACGGAAAAACCCCGGTCAACGAACAATTGATAAAGCGAGAAAGCAACCGGGTTGTTCATCGTCCCGCCAAACTGCGGATGCGGATGCAGCACGAGAGCCAGCGGCGCATTCTTTTTCTGGCTGATATGGTAACGACCTTCAAGTCGTCCGGCGGGACCGTTGAAAATGACTTCCGGCATCTTTGTCCTAATTCCTCAAACTCAAATATTGGCAGGAAACTGCCAAAAAGGGCGACGATCTCAAACCCGAGAGTATTTGTCGGCTATTTTTGCTGACAAAATGGTTGAAAAAGCCTAATAGTTGACTACCTAACTCGGAGATTGTCGCTGAAAGCGATGACGCAGCCGATTTCGATAATCCCTGTCCCGAGTACAGCAGGGCCGACCGGAATGGGCCGTTACTTACCACAGTAGACCGCTATTTGCGCAAGAAAATGGTCATCAGATGTTTGATCCCGTTCCGGGCATCGTTTGAAAGCCGTTCTGATCGCCGGATAAAGCGGTCTCCGCCCGCGCAGCGCGGCTTCAAAGGGCCGCGCACCAAAGGGTCTGAAACTGTGGTTGCGATGGGCAGCTTCGTCCCGAACGGGGCAGCGGAAGGAGAATATTGTGAGATTGACCACAAAAGGCCGATACGCCGTGATGGCCATGGCAGATTTGGCAAAGCACGCTAAAGGAAAGCCGGTTTCGCTGGCGGATATCGCCTCCCGACAGGAAATCTCTTTGTCCTATCTGGAGCAATTGTTTGCCCGGCTGCGCCGCGCGGGGCTCGTAAAGTCCGTCCGGGGGCCGGGTGGCGGCTATTTGCTGGCGCGTGAACTCGACGAAACCAGAATTTCAGACATTATCCTGTCCGTGGATGAGCCCATGGTCGCAACCAGATGCAAGTCCGGTTCGCCGAACGGTTGCCTCTCGGACGGCTCGCGTTGTCTGACCCATGACCTTTGGGACGAACTGGGGCACCAGATTCACCTTTTCCTGAGCAGCGTATCTCTGGGTGATGTGATGGCTGGCCGGGTTCGCCGCCAGGGAGATGGTAAACCGGATTTGCCCGCAAATTTCCTTGATGTGGCGGATTGACCTCTGGTCCTAAGGACTTGGGGCGACTAGAAGAACCTGAAGATTGCCAGGCACCGGACAAATGAGAGTGCTTGGTCGCAATCCCTCGAAGCGATAAAGGGCCCACCTGTGATGGCCAACAAGCGCATATATCTGGACCATAACGCAACTGCCCCCATCCGGGCAGAGGCGCGGACCGCGATGAATGCGGTGCTGAATGAGACCGGCAATGCGTCCTCTGTGCATGGAGAAGGACGCAGGGCCCGCGCGATTGTTGAGACCGCGCGCAACGAAGTTGCAGCGCTTCTCGGCGTGAAAGCAGACGGCGTCACGTTTACAAGTGGCGGGACAGAGGCGAACCATCTGGCTATGGCGCAAGCCAAACCAAGGGGCGCGACGGCAATCCTGATTTCAACGGTAGAGCATCTGGCGCTCGTTGAGGCTGCCGGGCTTGCCGCCCGGGAAACGGGCTTACCCGTTCTGCAGGCACCGGTGACAGGCGACGGCGTGGTTGATCGTATAGCGTTTCGTTCATTGCTTGAAGGGGCGGGCGAAAGACCCTTCGTCTCCATCATGTCGGCCAACAACGAGACCGGTGTCGTACAGCCGATTGCAGAGCTTGCGGCACAGGTGAAGGAGACAGGCGGCATCTTCCACACCGATGCCTCGCAGTCTGCAGGTAAAATGCCGTTCGATCTCGCGGCGCTGGGTGTGGATATGGCGACCCTGTCAGCCCACAAAATGGGTGGCCCGCAAGGTGTAGGTGCACTGGTGCAGCGGCACGACGATACAATCGTTGCACGCCAGACGGGTGGCGGTCAGGAACGGGGCCGTCGTTCCGGTACTGAAAACCTGATGGGTATCGCTGGCATGGGAGCGGCCGCAACAGCCGTGGCTCGCCTTGACCTGGCTCAGGCGGCGGCGGAGATGGCGGCTCGCCGTGCCGCATTTGAAGCAAAGTTGCAGGCGGCGAGCGCGGAGACTGTCATTTTTGGGAACGCAGTCGAGCGTCTTCCAAACACGATTTCATTCGCCGCCCCGGACCTGAAAGCAGAAACGCTTTTAATACAGTTCGATCTCGCAGGGTTTGCACTGAGCGCGGGGTCGGCCTGTTCGTCAGGCAAGGTGGCGCGTTCGCACGTTCTGACGGCAATGGGTATTGAAGCCGGTTTGGCAAGCGGTGCCCTGCGCGTGAGTTTTGGATCAGAGACTACAGATGAAGAGCTTGAATTGTTTGCCGACGCATGGGCGCGTTATGCAGGCAAGGGCAGGCAGAAGACAGCTGCAACACAATCTGTTGCAGCGGAAGGATGAGTGATGGCCGCTACCCGTGAAACAGTGGAAGCCGTTGACGAAGCTGTCGGCAAGTACAAATACGGTTTCTCTACCGATATTGAATCCGACAAAGCCCCCAAAGGGCTGAACGAGGACACGGTACGTTTCATCTCCGCAAAGAAGAACGAGCCGGCCTGGTTGCTTGAGTGGCGCCTGGACGCGTTTCGGCGCTGGCAGACGATGGAAGAACCGGAGTGGGCGAAAGTTCATTATCCGAAGATCGACTATCAGGATGCCTATTATTATGCGGCCCCGAAATCCGATGATGACAGGCCCAAAAGCCTGGACGAAGTCGATCCAAAACTGCTGGAGACATACGAAAAACTTGGCATCCCTCTGGTGGAGCAGATGGCACTGGCCGGTGTCGCTGTAGACGCGGTATTTGACAGTGTTTCAGTGGCGACAACCTTTAAAGCCAAATTGAAGGAAGCCGGGGTTATTTTCTGTTCGTTCTCCGAAGCCGTGCAGGAATATCCGGAGCTTGTGAAGCAATATCTGGGGACCGTTGTTCCACCATCCGATAATTACTTCGCGACGCTTAACTCGGCAGTCTTTTCGGACGGGTCGTTCGTTTTCGTTCCCAAGGGCGTTCGGTGCCCGATGGAATTGTCTACTTATTTCCGCATCAACGAAAAGGATACGGGTCAGTTTGAGCGTACCTTGATCATCGTTGAGGACGGGGCCTACGTCTCCTATCTGGAAGGCTGTACAGCACCGATGCGCGACGAAAACCAGCTGCATGCCGCCGTTGTGGAACTGGTTGCGCTGGATGATGCTGAAATCAAGTATTCCACGGTGCAGAACTGGTATCCGGGTGATGAAGAAGGTCGCGGTGGCATCTATAATTTTGTGACCAAGCGTGGCGACTGTCGTGGCGTAAATGCCAAAATCTCCTGGACCCAGGTTGAAACCGGTTCGGCTGTGACGTGGAAATATCCAAGTTGCATTTTGCGCGGCGACAATTCGGTCGGCGAATTCTACTCGATTGCGATTTCAAACAATCTGCAACAGGTGGATAGTGGAACCAAGATGATCCATCTGGGGAAAAACACGTCGAGCCGGATTATTTCCAAAGGCATTTCGGCAGGACGGTCTTCCTCTACCTATCGGGGGCTTGTGTCTGTGCACAAGAAAGCCGAAGGCGCACGGAACTTCACACAATGCGACAGCTTGCTGATCGGTGACAAATGTTCGGCACACACTGTGCCTTATATTGAGAGTAAAAACCCGTCAGCCATTCTGGAACACGAGGCGACAACGTCCAAGTTGAGCGACGATCAGCTTTTCTACTGTATGCAGCGTGGGCTGAATGCGGAGGAAGCTGTAGCTCTCCTGGTAAACGGTTTCTGCCGCGACGTGCTGCAAAAACTACCGATGGAATTTGCGGTGGAAAGCCAGAAATTGATCAACATTTCACTGGAAGGCAGTGTCGGCTGACGCTGGCAGAGCCCGAAAGACGGAGAAGAAAATGACAACGCCACTTCTGGAAATTCGTGACCTGCATGTCACCATCAAAAGCGAAGGTAAGGAAATCCTGAAAGGGATTTCGCTCACCATTCCCGAAGGTGAAGTGCACGCAATTATGGGGCCGAACGGCTCCGGCAAAAGCACGCTTTCCAACGTCCTGGCCGGGCGCGAAGATTATGAAATCACATCGGGTCATATTCTTTACAAGGGCAAGGACCTGACCGAACTCGCGATTGAAGAGCGCGCGGCGGCAGGCATCTTCCTTGCGTTTCAGTATCCGACTGAAATTCCCGGCGTGACCACAATGACCTTTCTGAAAACGGCGGTGAATGCCCAGCGCAAGGCACGGGGCGAAGATGAGCTGAATGCCGTTGAGTTTCTCAAACTCGTGCGGGCGAAAGCCAAGAGCCTGAATGTCAGCGAAGATATGTTGAAGCGTCCGTTGAATGTTGGTTTCTCCGGCGGCGAAAAAAAGCGCGCCGAGACGTTACAAATGTCTCTCTTCGAGCCTGCGCTGGCGGTGCTGGATGAGACAGACAGCGGTCTGGACATTGATGCACTGAAAGTGGTGGCCGAGGGCGTGAACGCATTGCGCGCGCCCAACCGTTCCATGATCGTGATTACACACTACCAGCGCCTGCTTGATTACATCGTGCCGGACCATGTGCATGTGCTGGCGCAGGGACGGATTATTCGTTCCGGCGGCAAGGAGCTCGCACTGGAACTTGAAGAAACAGGCTATGCCGGAATTGTTGAGAGTGCCGCATGAGTGATCGCGCGCTTGCATATCTGAAGGAAGTTGCCGTAGCGAAGGGTGAGCCGGCGTGGCTCGACAAGCGTCGCAAGGCGGCGCGGGCAAGTTTTGCGGATGCCGGCTTCCCGCATCGGCGGATCGAGGCGTGGCGCTATACTGACCTCGCTCGCCTGATGGACAAGACCGACTGGAAGCCTGCACAGCCTGAAACAGGGGCAATCCTGCCGCCTGAAGGGAGAAGCAATCCCTTTGGTGGCATTGAAAGCTGGAAGCTGATCTTCGTAAACGGCTTTTTCCGCGCTGACTTGTCTGATCTTGCGGCCTTACCGGAAGGATTGGAAATCACATCATTGGGGCAGGCGCTGGCCGCTGGCACCAAGTTTGAAAGTATTTTCGATGCAACTGGGCCGGAAGCCATCGGCTCCCTTGCGGATCTGAATGCGGCCTGCGCCCGCGATGGGGCAGTCATCCGTGTGAAGGCGGGCGTCAAGCTTGAGAAACCACTTGAGCTGATCCACTACACGACCAAAGGGGATGGCTGCGCATCGCATTTGCGGCATATCGTTGAACTGGGACAAGACGCGTCGCTGTCTGTGCTGGAAGCGCAGATCGGTTGGGGTGGTCATTATCTGGCAGACCGGTTCATGCATGTGAACTTGCAGGCACGTTCAAATTTGACCCATGTGCGGGTGGAGGATGAGGACACACAGGCATTACATCTGACAACCTTGCTCGCAGAAATTGAAGCGGATGCGAATTACAAGGCGACAACGCTTGCCCTGGGCGGGCGCGCGGGACGCATGCAATCTGCCATACGCTTCAAGGGCGAGGGGGGCAATGCCGTCAGCGACACGGCCTATCTGTTGCGCGCAGACCAGCATTTGGACACGACCATGGTCGCCGATCATGCCGTACCGGCTTGTAATAGTGCCGCTCAGGCAAAAGGCGTGCTGGCTGGCCGTGCGACGGGTGTTTTCCAAAGTAAAGTTGTTGTAGCGCCAGGTGCGCAGAAGAGCGATGCACGCCAGATGAGCAATGCACTGCTGCTGTCACGCGATGCGGCGATGAACGCCAAGCCGGAGTTGGAAATTTATGCCGACGACGTGCAATGCGCGCATGGCAGCACAATTGGTGAACTGGACGGGGATGCGCTTTTCTATCTTCGTTCCCGCGGCATTGAAGAACCGATAGCCCGGCAGCTTCTGATTTCTGCTTTTCTGGCTGAGGTGCTGGAGAATGTGCCGGAGGAACTGGGGCGGGAGCCATTGCGTGAACGTGCGGAAAACTGGTTTGAAACAGATGCAGAAAAAGGTGGAAGCGCATGAATGCGATTAATCCACAGACAAATCCTGACCGGGCAGGTACGCGGCCTTTTGATGTCGATGCCGTCCGTGGGGACTTTCCCATTCTCGCGCGCGAAGTATATGGAAAGCCTCTGGTCTATCTCGATAATGCGGCCTCCGCGCAAAAGCCGAAGGTTGTAATCGATGCGATACGTGACGCTTATGAGAATGAATACGCTAACGTACACAGAGGGCTTCATTATCTGTCAAACGCGGCAACGCAGCGGTTTGAGGATGCACGCGAAAGTGTCCGTCGCTTTTTAAACGCATCCTCGCCGGATGAGGTGATTTTCACAAGCGGTGCAACAGACAGTATCAACCTTGTGGCAGACAGTCTTGGTGCCGATATCAAGGAAGGAGATGAAATCATTCTCTCCGTCCTTGAGCACCATTCCAATATTGTGCCCTGGCATTACCTGCGCGAACGCAAAGGCGCGGTCCTGAAATGGGTGCCCGTAAGTGACGACGGGGACCTGCTGGTTGAAGAGTATGAGAAGCTTTTCAGCTCGCGTACAAAACTGGTTGCCATGACAGCCATGTCGAATGCAATCGGTACGGTTACGCCGATTAAAGAGATGATTGAAACGGCGCACAGGCACGGGGTGCCGGTTCTGGTGGATGCAAGCCAGCGCGCTGTGCACCTGCCGACCGATGTTCAGGATCTGGATTGTGATTTCCTGGCGATTACCGGTCATAAGCTTTATGGGCCGAGCGGGATCGGTGTCCTTTACGGGAAGCGGAACCTGCTGGCCAGCATGCGCCCCTATCGGGGGGGTGGTGAGATGATCCGTGAAGTGACGATGGAAAATGTCACTTATGGAGAGCCTCCCCATCGTTTTGAAGCAGGAACGCCCGCCATCGTGCCAGCCATCGGACTGGGGGTTGCGCTCGACTATATGGCAAGCTTCGGCATGGACGCTATTGCGGCGCACGAGGCGAAACTGCTGGCCTATGGTACAGAGCGGTTATCAGAGATTAATTCCCTGAAACTGGTAGGGACTAGTGCAAATAAGGGAGCGATCCTCTCTTTTATTGTGGAAGGTGCGCACCCACATGACATATCAACGGTGATCGACCGCGCTGGTGTGGCCGTTCGCGCGGGTCATCATTGCGCCCAACCGGCGATGGACAGGTTTGGTGTCACAGGCACCTGTCGTGCATCTTTTTCGATGTATAATACAAAAGCAGAAGTGGATGCGCTGGCAGAGGCTATCGGAAACGCGATTAAGTTTTTCGGATAACATTCAGCGTAGAGTGTCAGGCAAATGGTGGTTGAGATGAGCGAAAATCTGCCGATGGACGAAACCTCGGAAACGGTAACCCAGACGGAGACGGCTGACGCTGTCGCTGAACCGTCGGTCTCGGCAATTCCGGCGGATGAACTGGCCCGTCTGACGGATGACCTGATTGGCGCTATCAAGACGGTTTACGACCCTGAAATCCCGGTGGATATATATGAACTGGGCCTGATCTATCGGATCGATGTGTCCGACGAGCGGGATGTGGAGGTCGATATGACCTTGACAGCACCGGGCTGTCCCGTTGCGGGAGAAATGCCAGGCTGGGTTGCAGACGCTATCCGCTCGGTAGACGGTGTCGGGGATGTGGAGGTGAACCTTGTGTTCGACCCTCCCTGGGATCCGGGCCGGATGACCGATGAGGCGCGTGTGGCACTGAACATGTTTTGAGTTGAATGTACTGAGCTGGAGAGAGGTACATGACGACAGTAAGAGAAAGACCAAAGGCCGTTACACTGACGGAACGCGCGGCGGAGCGCGTAAAAGCCATTATGGCCAATGCTGAGAAAAACTATGTCGGTGTCCGCATCGGCGTGGAAAAAGGTGGTTGCGCCGGCATGGCCTACACGATGGACTATGCGGAGGATATCGCGGCTCTTGATGAAGTGATCGAAGACAAGGGGGTCCGGATTTTGATCGACCCGAAGGCGATTTTGTTCCTCATCGGCACGGAAATGGATTGGGAACAGGAGAAGTTTACATCCGGTTTCAAGTTCAACAACCCAAACGTGACGGATGCCTGCGGCTGTGGTGAGAGCTTTACGATCACACCAGCCATCAAGAACTGATCGGACAGGTCAGACGTTCAGCAAAAAGGCCACTCCTGTGAGTGGCCTTTTTCTTTGTCTCGGCATTGAGGCTCATTTGCCCGTGAAATTCGCCGGGCGCTTTTCAAGGAACGCTTTCACGCCTTCCTTGAAGTCAGCACTTCGTCCGGCATCGCGCTGCAATTGCCGCTCCAGATTGATTTGTTCTTCATACGTATTATCGTCGCTTTCCCAATAAAGTTTGCGAATGAGACCAAGCGAGAAGGGGCCATCGGTAAGGGAACGGGCGATGGTCTGTGTTTCAGCTTTCAACTGATCGTCTTCAAACACGCGGTTAACAAGGCCCCATTGTAGTGCCGTTTCAGCAGGCAGCTTGTCTCCCATAAGAGAAAGCTCCATGGCACGGGCGCGACCAATCAGACGTGGCAACAACCAGGTGGACCCGCCATCCGGCACCAGGCCAATCCTGCGAAAGGCCTGGAGGAAATAGGATGACTTGGCACACAGAACCATATCACCCATCAACGCGAAGCTCATGCCGACACCAGCCGCCGGGCCGTTGACGGATGTGACGAACGGGATATGCAAATTACGCAGTCGGCGCAGAAAGGGGTGATAGGCCGTCTCGAGAGCAGAACCGGCATCAGGGCGGGATGGCGCATTGTCACCATCTGCCCGTCCTTGAAGGTTGGCGCCGGTACAAAACCCGCGACCTTCTCCGGTCATGATCAGGCAGCGGACCTGTGAGGCCGGATCTTCCACAACATCCATGGCATCGCCCAGTCCTTTGAGCATCTCCATGGAAACAGCATTCATCACTTCAGGGTGGTTGAGCGTGAGTGTGGCAAGCCCGTCTTCAATGCTCAGTTTGACGCGTTCAAATTCCATATTGGTCTCCCATTGTCATTCTAATGTCAGATGCCAGCCTTGTTTCAGGCCGAGAATTCCGGTTCTTTTTTCTTGAGAAAGGAAATAACCCCTTCGCGAAAATTCGGGTGGTCACCCAGCATGCCTTGGGTGTCGCGTTCGTAATCAAGCTGTTCCGACAGGCTGTTGTGTGCTGAAAGATCAAGCGCCTTCTTTATCTCGCCAAATGCATTGGAAGGGCCAGCCGCCAACTGCCGGGCATAGGCCATGGCATGCTCCATAAGCTTGTCATCGTCTACGCACTCATAGATGAGCCCCCAGTCTGCGGCTGTCTCAGCCGGGAGTTTGTTGCCAAGTAACGCCAGCGCGCGCGCGCGGGCGCGGCCGACAAGACGGGGGACAAACCAGGTACATCCCATGTCGGGTATCAGCGCAAGTCGCGGACCAAAAACCTGCACGAATGTGGCTGACCGCGCGGCAATAACGATATCCCCGGCTAAGGCCAGTCCAACACCACCGCCTGCCGTCATGCCGTTGACGGCCGTGATAACGGGTTTGCCAACTTCAGCAAGCTCCCGCACCATGGGATTGAAACCGATATCCATGCCGTGCGCCACGCGCTGACCCTGGCTCATCGTATCATCGCCCACCACGCCATCTGCAAGGTCAGCCCCGGCGCAAAAGCCGCGCCCGCTGCCGGTAATCAGCAGAACACGGGCGGTTTCGTCCGCGGCAAACTGGGTGACGGCCTCGCGCACATCGGCAATCATCTGCGTATTGATGCTGTTGAGCACCTTGGGCCGGTTGAGCGTGAGCTGCGCCACGCCATCAACGGTGTCATAGAGAATGGTTTCCATCTGTCCTCACCAATTTGTTTGGCGTGACATTAATCCGGCAAACCGGCAGATGGAAGGATTCAGCGTCCCGGCGCGACGGAAACGTTGAAAGGCGAGGGGAGCGCGACGTCACCCTCGCGGAAAAATCATGCAGAAATACGCTCTTCTTCGGCGCTGTCGCCGTCAGATTTGATAACGCGGTTCCGGCCTTCTTCCTTGGCCCGGTAAAGCGCTTTGTCGGCGCGTTCAATCATCGTCTGGGGCGTGTCACCCAGTACAAACTGGGTAATGCCAAATGACATGGTTACCTTGCCGAGATTCTCACCGGTTGATTTTTTGACCAGCTCACGGGACTGGATCGTCTCGCGAATATGATTGGCAAGTTTCACGGCATCATCGACAACCGTGTTTGGCAAGATCATCGCAAACTCCTCGCCGCCATAACGTGCGGGTGTGTCTTGCCCCTTCACATTGCCGTCAAGGCAACGTCCAACCAGACGGAGAACCTGATCCCCCGCCTGATGACCAAACGTGTCGTTGAATTTCTTGAAAAAATCGATGTCTGCCATCGCCAGACAAAGTGGCTCACCATTTTGTGCGGCGGCTGTCACCTGTGTAAGGAGGACTTCGTCAAACGCTTTGCGGTTGGAAATGCCGGTCAGCTGATCGGTCATGGCTTCATTGCGCGCTTGGGCCAGGTTGGTCCGAAGTTCTTCCACTTCCTGTTTCGACTGGGTGAGGCGTTCTTCGAGTGCGCGGGAGCGTTTCTCCATCTGCTTGGTTGCCGCAACCACGGTGTCTACAACCCGACCAAGGTCTGCTGCCGAGATTTCACTGGAAAGGGCGGCGCTGACCCCTTGCATGCTTTTACCGAACATATTGGTGTCGCCGCTGGCGGTCGCAATAATTTCCAGAACGCTGTCCATTTTACCGGTCAACTGATCGCTGGCGGATGTTGTGGAATTCGTAAGGGCGATCTGAGGCGCGTTAACGAGCTCATCCAGCTCATGAATGAAGGTTTCATCGAAAGGCTGCCCTTCGCCAAGTCGATCATTGATCCTGGTCGTGAGGGCAGGGTTCTGGCCGGCGGCGTACGTATACCAGACACTGTAGGCAGAGGGGGTCGGGTCAACCTGATATTCGTCCATAAGACGCATGGCTTCCATGCCATAACTGGCTGCCGCTGAATGTTGGTCGTCTGACGACACGTTCAATCCCCCGAAATACGCGTAATGGATACAACACCCAAATTCTACGGACCGACTGTTACGCGAGAGTAAACCTTTGGGTCTTCAACCGGGTGGAATATACGTTTTTGGTGGAAAAAGACGCGAAATTGGCGGGGATTAACCGATTTTCTGGCGAAACAGCCGCATGAATGCTAGCCTTTATACCGAATTAAGATGGCGGTTGGTCACATGTTGAGCAAGCCCATCATAAAACAGGAAAGACTGTGGCCCGCTTCAAAAAGCGGCGGAAACCCATAATGGGAGGGTCAAAATGAGCGTAGCAGAAGAGAACAGAAGCGAAGATTCGGCATCGGCCGGGGCGGCTATCCGAGAGATCGTCGAACGCCAACGTGCAGCACATATTCGTGAAGGCGCCCCCAGTGCCGAGCGGCGCATCGAATGGATTGACCGCGCGATCGCCCTTCTGGTGGACAATCAGAAAGAAATTGCAGAGGCCATGGCCTCCGACTTCGGCCATAGAAGCATTGAGCAATCTCTGCTGACAGACATTATGGGGTCCATCGGACCGCTCAAGCATGCCAAAAAGCATCTGCGCAACTGGATGAAGCCGGAAAAACGCAAAGTGATGTTTCCACTCGGCCTTTTTGGTGCGAAAGCGCGCATCGAATACCAGCCCAAAGGCGTTGTCGGTGTCATTTCCCCGTGGAACTTCCCGATCAATCTGACCTTTGTGCCACTGGCGGGTATTTTTGCCGCGGGCAACCGGGCAATCATCAAACCATCGGAGTTTACACCGGCAACGTCAGAACTGATGGCCCGTATGTTCCGCGAAGCCTATGACGAAACCGAAGTGGCCGTCGTAACGGGTGGCCCGGCTGTCGGTGAGGCGTTTTCGCGGCAGCCGTTCGACCATTTGCTTTTCACAGGCGCGACGTCCATCGCGTATCATGTCATGCGGGCGGCAGCAGAAAACCTCGTACCTCTGACATTGGAACTGGGCGGAAAGTCTCCGGTAATCGTATCGAAATCTGCACCGATTGAAGAAGCCGCCGCCAAGATCATGACGGGCAAAACCATGAATGCGGGGCAGATTTGCCTGGCACCGGATTATGTTTTTGTACCTGAAAGCAAAGTGGATGCATTTGTCGATGCAGCACAAAAGTCCGTCAAAAAAATGTATCCGACGATCAAAGACAATCCTGACTACACTTCCATCGTCAACCAGCGTCATTTTGACCGGCTGAATTCTTATGTGGATGATGCACGCGCGAAGGGTGCGAAGATTGTTGAGATCAATCCTGCAAATGAAGATTTCTCGCAACAGCCGCATCACAAGATTGCGCCTACCCTGGTTTTGAACCCGACCGAAGATATGAAAATCATGCAGGATGAGATTTTTGGTCCTCTTCTGCCGGTTAAAACCTACAAGGACGCGGACGACACGATCGACTATATCAACGCTAACGACCGACCATTGGGCCTCTATTACTTTGGTGAAGACAAGGCTGAGGAAAACAAGGTCCTGACAAAAACCACTTCAGGCGGCGTCACTGTGAATGATGTGATCATGCATGTGTCGATGGAAGACTTGCCTTTCGGTGGCGTCGGTCCGTCGGGTATGGGCGCGTATCACGGCGTGGATGGTTTCAAGGAATTCAGCCACCCCAAAGCCATCTATACTCAGGCAAAAGCGAAGATGGTGGCCGAAATGTTCCGTCCGCCATATGGTGCGGCGACCCGCAAACGTCTGGCTAGCCAGATCAAGAAATAAGCCTTTCTCGATAAATAACGAAGGGCGGCCTGAAAGTCAGTGCCGCCCTTTTTGTTTTTGAGGTCTTGCTTAGCGAATACCGAGCCGGCGAATGGCGGAAGGTGTGTAGCGTTCTTCCTGAAGTTCCGAAGCGTAGAAATTGACCGCCGGTTCCTCGTTGATCAGGCCACCGACAAGATAGCGCCCATTCGTGAGATCATAGAACGACATGCCTGATCCAGAGCATAAAGGAACCTCATACGCGGTCATCGGATAGCCCTCCTGGACACGCCACAATTGGCCGCGAGTGTCGTAAAGCTCAGCCGCAACAATCCCCCAACTGTCTTCCTGCAGATAGAAACGACGACGACCATAGACATGACGTGTGGGGGGCTTGAGGTTCGCCTCAATCACCCAGGCACGTTGCAACTCGTAACGAACGAATTCCTGGTTGATATGTCTTGGCGTGACGATCTGGTCGTACTTGAGTTTATCAGAACCAAGACGATAATTATTGTTAGGCAGGTAATATTCGCCTTTGCCTATAACCGTCCAGTCGTACCGGTCAGGTGAGCCATTGTAGCCACCAAGGCTGTCGACCGTCGTCATGCCGTCGGAGTTGACGCCGGGATTGTCATACGCGATATCGGGTGCACGACGGACGCGGCGTGTGCCGGGGCTGTATTGCCAGGCAAGGCGGGTTTGTGCGGCGGCGTTGATGGTTTCGTGGACCAGAGTCACATTGCCCGCGCGCCGGGCAGGGGCCACTGTATGGGCGATATATTTAGCCCAGATATTGTCGAGATCTTCAGCTTTTGATTTTGTCGGGTCATTCCATGAGACGATAGCTTCGTCCTGAACGGTATAGAGCGTGTAATCGCCACTCTCTGTTGGAATGGCCGCTGCAAATTGCCGTGTCGCCTTGAAGTTGATAAATGGCAGCATATGGTTCCAGATAATTTCATAGGCATTGTTGGGGATCGGGAACGGTTTTGACATGATTGCGCCATTCACACCGTTCCCACCATCGGCCAGCGTGCCCACGGTCGCGTTGTTGCGCGCGGCAGCGAAAACGTTTTCCGGGAATGTGCATGTACGTCGTGCCTGATAAACCGGCATCGTGTAACTGCTGCCGTAAATGTCGAGCAGGGCTTTATTGGCACCCGTCAGCTTGTCTGCATACTGGGCCATGTTCTGAGGCGAAATAGTGAAGAGACGAGGATCGCTCGCGAACGGGTCCGGGTGATGCATGCCCACCTGGTAGGTGATATTGGAAGGGGGCTCGGAAAGGCCGCCCGTCCAGGCAGGAATGGTGCCATCCGCATTGCCTGCTTTCTCAGCACCTATGGGCGTGAGGTCTGTTCCAAGCCGTGCTGCCTGCGCCGCCGGGACTTCCGCTTGTGCCGTGCTGGCCAAAAGACTAAAGCCAATAAATGCCAGCGCAGCGCCTTTGATCCTTCGTGTCATCTCGCCCTCTCAAGATAGTAACGTAAAATTACGATGTGAAGAGTGCCGTAAGGACTAGGGCGGATCAAATGAAAAATCGGCAAGGTGCACGTAATAAAAAAGGCCGGTCATGGACCGGCCTTTTTTTATGCGTCTTCTGTCTCGGCAGCTCGGGGCTGTATCGGCCTGGCCATAAAGGCGGGCATATGCCCCTCAAACGGATCATGCGTTTTGTTCCCCTTGCGCGGTGCCGGTGCGTCAGGGACGCTGGCTGTCTCAACTGGCTGGGGTGCAGCTTTCGCCGTTTTGGCTTTGGCGCGCGGCTTGCGTGTTACAGGCTTCTTGGGAGGCGTTTCTTCGGCTTCTGACGTTGAAGCCGGTTCTTCACTCGCTGTCTCTACTTTTGTTTCAACAGGCGCTTCTGCTTTGGTATCGCTGGCCTTTTTCCGACCGCGCGAGCGTGGCTTTTTCGGCGCGGCTTCTGCCGTCTCCGGCTTGGCGTTTTCAACTGCCTTGTCAGCAGATGCTTCCACAGCTTTGGCTGGCTTTGCACCTTTTTTGCCATAGACCGGATCAATATCAATCTTGCGCTCAATCAGCTTTTCGATGGCGCCGAGATATTTTGCATCTTCCTTGGTTGCAATCATGAAGGCAGAACCTTCGCGGCCCGCACGTCCTGTACGACCGATCCGGTGCACATAATCTTCAGCATGGCTGGGCACGTCAAAATTCACCACATGGCTGACCGCTGGAATATCAAGGCCGCGTGCCGCCACATCGCTGGCGACAAGAAGCTGGATTTCGTTTTTCTTGAACGCATCAAGGGTCTTCATGCGGGTTGCCTGGTCCAAATCGCCGTGCAAACACCCGGCGGAGAAGCCGTGCTTCACAAGCGAACGATGAAGCACGCCAATATCCCGTTTGCGATTGCAGAAAATGATGCCGTTTTTCACGTCTTCATTCGTAAGGATCGTGCGCAACACTTCGCGCTTGTCGAGCTTCTGTGTCTGGATCAAGGTCTGCGTAACAGTGGTGGCTGTCGAGGAAGCCCGCGCAATTTCAATGCGTACAGGGTCTTTCAGAAAGGCCTTGGTCAGGCGCTGGATTTCAGGCGGCATTGTCGCCGAGAAAAAGAGGGTCTGTCTCTTGCCGGGAATGAGCTTGCAGATGCGCTCAATGTCGGGAATGAAGCCCATATCGAGCATACGGTCAGCTTCGTCAATCACCAGTGTCTGCACACCTGTGAGCAAAACCTTGCCCCGCTCAAAATGGTCGAGAAGGCGACCTGGCGTTGCAATCAGAACGTCAACACCGCGATCCAGCTTCTTTTCCTGATCCGCGAAAGAGACACCCCCAATGAGCAAAGCCATCGTCAGCTTGTTGTTTTTACCGTAGGTCTCGAAGTTCTCGGCAACCTGTGCGGCGAGTTCGCGCGTCGGTTCCATAATGAGGGAACGTGGCATGCGTGCCCGCGCGCGACCGCGCGACAGCATGTGGATCATCGGGAGTGTGAATGAGGCCGTCTTGCCTGTACCCGTCTGCGCAATGCCAAGGACATCACGACCTTTCAGCGCTTCGGGGATAGCCTGCGCCTGAATAGGCGTCGGTGTCGTATAACCAGTATCCTTCACGGCTTGCAGCACTTTAGGGTCAAGGCCAAGATCGTCGAAGGTTACGTTGGGCATCGTGCCCAAATCATCTGCTGTCATATGTATCAGTCTGCCATTTCAAAATAGCCGTTTGGGTACACCCGGATGGCGTCCGTTCAAATCGGCGGAAGGCAGCTTTATGTCGGCGCTGCCAACGGATTGCGGCGGACATTATCGCCTGTGGGCGGATTGTCAACAAATCCGCCACAATGCACGTTGTATTCCGGCAACAGGTAGGAAAAGAGCTCAAAAATAGGACAAAAAACCGGCAGATCAGCGTGAAAGGAGCCCTAAATGTCCAAATCCGTGGCGAAAGCTGCATGTTCCTGAATGAACTGAAAGCGTAGTTCCGGCTTGTTGCCCATCAGCTTGTGGATCGAGTCGGCGGTTGCTTTCGCTTCTTCTTCGGGCACCGTGACTTTGAGCAATGTCCGGTTGGCCCGGTTCATTGTCGTTTCCTTCAGCTGCGAGGCCAGCATTTCGCCCAGACCTTTAAAGCGGCTGATTTCGACTTTGCCGCGACCGTTGAACTCAGATTTCATCAACGCATCCTTGTGCGCATCGTCGCGGGCATAGGCGGTCTTGCCACCTTGTGCAATTTTATAGAGCGGCGGCACGGCTAGAAAGAGGTGCCCTTGCCGTATCAGCTCCGGCATTTCCTGATGGAAGAACGTAATGAGGAGCGAAGCAATGTGTGCCCCGTCAACATCAGCATCCGTCATGATGATGACTTTCTCATAGCGCAGGTCTTCATCCCGGTAGCTGGAGCCTGTTCGTACACCAAGCGCCTGAATAAGGTCGCTGATCTGTTGATTGGCGGCAAGTTTGCCGGAGGTCGCGCTGGCGACGTTCAGGATCTTGCCTCGAAGTGGAAGAATAGCCTGCGTCTTGCGATCCCTCGCCTGTTTGGCAGAGCCACCAGCACTATCACCCTCGACAATGAATAATTCAGAGCCAAGCGCACCGGACTGAGAGCAGTCAGCCAGCTTGCCCGGCAGGCGGAGCTTGCGCGTCGCAGACTGGCGATTGACCTCTTTTTCCTGGCGACGCTTAAGTCGCTCCTCGGCCCGGTCCACCACCCAGTCCAAAAGCCGGGCAGCTTGCTGCGGTTGTGCCGTGAGCCAATGGTCAAAATGGTCACGGATCGCACTTTCGGTGAGCTTCTGGGCCGAAACAGTGGCCAGCTTGTCTTTCGTTTGCCCTTGAAACTCCGGCTCGCGAATAAAGACCGAAAGTAGCGCGCCCGATGATGTCATCACATCATCAGCGGTGATTTGAGCGGCCTTCTTGTTGTTGACCAACTCCCCATAGGCTTTGAGACCTTTGGTCAACGCGGCGCGCATGCCCGCTTCGTGCGTGCCACCTTCCGGCGTTGGCACCGTATTACAATAGGAAGAGGAAAAGCCGTCTGTATTGTACCAGCCGACCGCCCATTCAACCGTCCCGTGGCCGCCATTCTCCCGCTTTACCCGGCCGGTGAACGGTTCCGCCGTGACGGAGGTCAACCCTTCGGTGGAGGCTGCCAAAAAGTCGACAAGCCCATTGGGGAAATGCAGTACATCCTTGTCAGGCGTTGCGTCTTTGCCGCCTACAAGCGATGGGTCGCATGACCAGCGAATTTCCACCCCGCCGTAAAGATAGGCTTTTGAGCGCGCCATTTTATAGAGCCGCGCCGGCTTAAACCTTGCCTCCGCGCCAAAAATTTCCGGGTCCGGGTGAAACGTGACCGCGGTGCCGCGCCGGTTTTTCACAGCGCCCTTCTTCTTCAGACCGCCTTTGGGTAGACCCTTGGAGAAGCGCTGTTCAAAAAGTTCCTGATCACGGGCAACCTCAACAACAAGCTCATCAGAAAGCGCGTTGACGACAGAGACACCAACACCGTGCAAACCACCGGACGTCTCATAGGCGTCACCACCAAACTTACCGCCTGCGTGAAGCGTGGTCATGATGACCTCAAGCGCAGACTTGTTCTTGAATTTGGGGTGAGGATCGGTCGGAATGCCGCGGCCATTATCCGCCACACGCAGCGAGCCGTCCGCCATCAGTTCAACGTCGATCCAGCTCGCATGGCCCGCAACAGCCTCGTCCATCGAATTATCGAGCACTTCAGCAAACAGATGGTGGAGGGCGCGCTCATCCGTGCCGCCAATATACATGCCGGGCCGGCGTCGGACAGGTTCAAGCCCCTCCAGAACTTCAATATCCTTGGCAGAATAGCTTTTCTTGGCGGCTGGTTTTGCAGCGCTCGCAGCCACTGTCTTGGGGGTGGCACTTTTTGTGTCCTGGGTTGCCGTCGCCTTTTTTGGCGCGGCAAACAAGTCCTCGCCGGACGAAGAACGGGTCGTTTTGCGGGCTGAAGCTTTCTTGGGAGCGGGCATGGATACTCGAATTGTGAAGAATGTCCCCGCGTCCTGAGAAGGCGAGTGCGGGGTGGATACGAATCAAAGACCTATACTAGGGCTTTTGCTAGTGCAAGGGGAGCGCATTGAGCTCGAACCAGTTGCCGCCCGTAATAGGTATTCTTTGATCGGCGCTTGGGTTTTTGTCAGAAGTTTTCACTGTGACGAATGCAACCTTATTGCGTCACTGGCATTTTTAAGGAGCGCATTGCTTGCGCGTATTCCGTTTTGCACATCTTTGATGGAGATTTTCGGAGACCCTGGGTGGGCCGTAGCGTGCCTCGCCAGAACAACGGCGGAATACGCAGCGACATCCTGTTCAGTACAAGAGTTATTGAAAGTTTCTTTGCAATCGTCGCCGAACATGCCGATTGTCTTTGCAAGATCAGATTTTGGAATTCGTTGTATGATACTTCTCTGAGTTTGCGCAATGACGTTCGCAATTGCAGACGGCGCAATTTCATCAAGCCGTTGCCAAATGGACGCCACAATTTTTTCTTCAATCTCTGCGCATACGACTACCGCCAAGTATTCTGCGATGATCCCTTCGAGAAAAGGCAAGTTGCCAATCCTCTTATCCCGACACTCATCGAGTATATCAAGAAGGAGATCTGATATTTTCGTCGCGCGATCAAGCATTAGTGTTCGAAAAAGCTTCTAGTGCTTTTTCAATCCGCTGTTTTAGCACTGATGCATCACTTGTGTTGAATGAAGCGCTTTGAATGTACGTATCATCGCTTTTTAGCTGCCTAAATTTGTCAGCAATGTTGGATGTGTCTGGGTGTGTCATCAGTGCAACCAGCAGAGAATCTAGTACGCCATAGTTAAGCCTATTTTTTAGGTGGAACGGCTTATCTCCAATTTCCGATTGAGCTAGATCGCATGCTTTGCAGAACTTGCTTTTAAGCTCCGGGAACAAAATTTGTTTTTCCCGCATGGTCTCGGCAAATTTATTCAAAAAGCTTTTCATCGGCTTTTCGTAGCTTGAATATCCGGAAAAAATTGCAAAGCACCTTAGTATGAGTTCTATGTCCCGCAGTCGCTTGTCTGGTTTCGTGCTGCCTAGGCAATTCCGCCAAGAGGGATGATTGTTCACTTCTTCCAGAAGCTGGATGAATGGTCCATAGCTCACACACCGCCGGACTTCCATTGGGTTCAGGTTTACTCCTCCAGTATTGAGACGCTCAAATATTTGATAAATACTCGAGTTATCGTCAGGGCTCAGTTGCTGTATAATCGTTGCCCTCATTACGGAAGATTCGAGCGTGAAACGATCTGCTTCATCAAGTTCACTAAAGGATTTATTGTCCCAAGGCTTTGCAACTTTTTTAAGCCTAAATTTGTTGTCGCCAAACAACTCTGTTTGAAACTGAACAAGGCTTTGAATGCGTTGCTGGCCGTCTATGATCATGTACTTGCTAGCATTTCGTGCCTTGTACAAGAATACACCCGGCACCGGTAATCCAATTAGAAACGATTCTATGAGCTTGCTGGCTTTTACTTGGTCCCAGACAAAATTTCTCTGAAAATCGGGGACGATAAGCTGATCTGAATCCCAGAGGTCCTTGTAGCCTTTAACGGTTGTGTCCGCTGGGTAGTTGAGTATTTCATAAGTAAGCGAGGGAGACTCTTCTTCCTCCGGATCATCCTCAGTTTTGTCGCGATCGGTCGTCCAATCGTCGGATTCAGCTTCGTCCACCATGTTCCTCATACTTCTGTTATTTTGCAAAGAATGCAGGAAGTCTGAAACGTTTTCCACCAAATAATAAAAGAAAAGTTTTTCCAATCATTGTGGAGAGATTGCGCAGTTCGACAAGCCAACCTGCGATCACATCATCCGGTTGCATACGCATCCCTCCATATTGTTAGCGCATGACTTACTTGCGCAACATCATTTGTTAGCTTTGCAAGCAATGGAAAAACCTAGGGGCGGAACAAAATGCATGATCTGGTAGTTCGAGATCGCAGTTCCGTTCAAGTCACATCACCGTCATGCGTCGATCATCATCGTGTCATTGAACCGTTGCTATAGAGGGTGAAAGCCGAACCCGGAAAAAAGGGGCCGGCAGCCCCTTTTTGAAAGGCAGCAGCCTCATGGCCTCCTCTCCCAATGCACTTCGCGAAACCTCGCGCCGGTTGAAATCGGCAGTTCATCAGAACAAGGCCGTATCGCGTGCCGGCGTCACCGAGCGTTTCTTTACCTTTCTATTCAAGGGGCTTGTCTATCCCCAGATCTGGGAAGACCCGAAAGTGGACATGGAGGCATTGAAACTCACCCCATCGTCGCGTGTGCTGACCATCGCATCCGGCGGATGCAACGTACTTTCCTATCTTACGGCAGACCCGCGCGAGATCGTCGCGGTTGACTTGAACCGGGCTCATCTTGCCTTGACGAGGCTCAAGCTCTCCGCCGCAAAGAACCTGCCGACCTATGATGCTTTTTACCGGTTTTTCGGGGAGGCAGATGCCCGAGCGAATATCGTGGCCTATAAGCGCTTCCTGCGAAACGAGCTGGACCGGGAAACCCGTCATTACTGGGAAGGGCGCGGCCTAACCGGGCGCCGCCGGATCTCCCTCTTTTCACGTGACCTCTACCACCATGGCTTGCTTGGCTATTTTATTGGTCTTGCGCATTTCGTTGCCAAACGCTTGGGTGTCGACCCACGCGAGCTTGTAAACGCCAAAAGCCTGGAGGAGCAACGCAGTTTCTTTGACACGGCCCTCGCCCCCCTTTTCGACAGGCAGATTGTTCGCTGGATGACATCGAAAAAATCCTCGCTCTATGGTCTGGGGATTCCGCCCGCACAGTATGAGGCACTGGCGGCAGATGGCGGAGGCGATATGGCGGCCGTGCTGAAAGGCCGTCTGGAAAAGCTTGCCTGTGGTTTTCCCCTGACGGAAAACTATTTTGCCTGGCAGGCCTTTGGGCGGAGTTATGCCTCAGGCCCAACAGGTGGCCCGTCCGGGCCGTTGCCACCTTACCTCAAGGCAGGTCATTTCCATGAGGTCCGCACGCGGGCCAACCGGGTGAGGGTCAACCATTGTTCAGTGACAGAGCAGTTGCAGCAGGAAGGCGAGGCCGCATTCGATGCCTATGTTCTGCTGGATGCGCAGGATTGGATGACAGATGCCCAGCTAAATGAACTCTGGTCCGAAATCACCCGAACAGCGGAACCTGGTGCCCGCGTTGTTTTTCGCACGGCTGGCACGCACAGCATTTTGCCGGGCCGGGTTGCGGACAGCATTTTGGGGCAGTGGACCTATCACGAGGATGAGAGCCGTATCTATACGGCCCGCGACCGCTCGGCAATTTATGGCGGCGTTCACCTCTACACACTGAACGGGCCAGAAACAGTCTGAAAGAGAAAATCATGACCGCGACAGGCGCTTTGATGGATAACATCTACAAATATCAACGCCATATCTATGACTTGACCCGACGATACTATCTGCTGGGGCGGGACCGTCTGATCGGCGAACTCGCCCCGCCTGAAGGCGGGACGGTGTTGGAGATTGGCTGCGGTACAGGCCGTAATCTGATCAAGGCGGCCAGACGATATCCTTACGCGCTTTTCTACGGGATCGATATTTCAGAAGAAATGCTGACGACGGCGCGGGCGAAAATTGCACGTGCGGGACTTTCTGATCGTGTGCGCATCGGCCGGGCTGATGCAACGGATTTCGATGCCATGCAATTGTTCAACCGATCAATGTTTGACCGTGTGTTCTTTTCCTATTCGCTGTCAATGATCCCTGATTGGGAGGGCGCGCTTGCACACGGATATCGCGTAACGGTGGAAGGAGGACGGCTGATCGTCGTCGACTTTGGTGAACAGCACCAATTGCCGCAATGGTTTCGTAACCTCCTGACTTGGTGGCTCAGGCTTTTCCACGTCACGCCCCGTACGGGTCTGGAGCCGGTGATGCAAGCATGTGGTACAGCGCGTTTGACATCTCTCTACGGGGACTATGCGAGGCTGGGAGAAATTCAGCGCATAGCCTGAAACACCATTCGTCTCAGCGCCCGGATACTCTTCCTGTCGGATAAAACCAGCTTTCCGTTAGGGTAGGTTGCGCAGCAAGAGCGGGGTTACCTTCCGCCCAACCGTCACGCTTGCCGGCCTTGGCATATGTTTTGATCCGCCTGCGGAACCTGCTACGCTCATGGCAATTAGTCATTGGAGAAACGGGAGGAACGAAAATGCATGATCTGGTCATTCGGGGTGGAACAATTGTCGACGGTACAGGCTCGACCCCCTTCGTTGCGGATGTGGCGATTGATGGCGACAGGGTTACACTGGTTGGAGAGGTCAAGGCGCAAGGCCGTGAAGAGATCGACGCGACGGGAAAAATTGTGACGCCGGGCTTTGTTGATGTGCATACGCACTATGACGGTCAGGCGACCTGGGACGACGAAATGGCGCCGTCCAGCTGGCATGGCGTGACGACAATTGTAATGGGAAATTGTGGTGTTGGTTTCGCACCCGCCAAACCGGACAAGCATGACTGGCTCATTGGTTTGATGGAAGGGGTGGAGGATATTCCAGGCACCGCCCTCGCTGAAGGGCTGCCGTGGAACTGGGAAACTTTTCCGGAATATCTGGATGCTCTGGAAGGGCTGCCGCGCACGGTCGATGTGGCGACCCACGTTCCGCACGGTGCGGTGCGGGCTTATGTTCTTGGCGAGCGGGAAAAACCGGGAGCAGTTCCCACCGATGATGACATCCAGGCCATGTCCCGTATTGTTGAAGAAGGGCTAAAGGCAGGCGCCCTCGGTTTTTCAACGTCGCGCACCATACTCCACCGGTCTGTTGATGGTGAACTCGTGCCGGGCACAACGGCAACGAAGGAAGAGCTGATCGGTATTGGCCGGGCCATGGGCCGGGTCGGTTATGGTGTCTTTGAAATGGCATCCGACCTGCGGCCTGAATGGAAAGAATTCGAGTGGATGGGGGATTTAAGCCGCGAGACCGGCATGCCGGTTACATTTGCAGCTTTGCAATCACCGGCCAAGGCTGTGACGCTTGAGGAGCAGATTGCGCAGATGCGGGCGCAAAATGACAATGGCGCAAATATCGTGGCCCAGATCGCGCTGCGGGGAAATGGCATTGTGATGGCGTGGCGCGGTACCGTTCACCCGTTCATCAATCACCCAAGCTGGAAAGCAATCAAGGATCTCTCTTGGGATGAGCAATATGCAAAACTTAAAGATCCGGCATTCAAAGCTCAATTGTTGAGTGAAGCGGCCACGCCGCCGGCGGAGGTTGATCTGCAACCGATCTTCATGATCGTTACGGCGGGTTGGCCTATGCAGTTTGAGATGGATGAAGACTTTAACTACGAACCGCAAGCAGACGAGAGCATCGCTGCGCGCGCCGCCGCCGCTGGAAAGTCCGGCCCGGAATATGCCTATGATCTGATGATGTCAGATGAGGGAAAGGGGTTTATCTATCTACCTATCCTGAACTATATCGACGGTAATCTGGACTTCCTGGTGGATTTGCAACACGCGGACGACACGGTGAACAGCCTGTCGGATGGTGGGGCTCATTGCGGTACAATCTGCGATGCAGCAAGCCCGACCTTCATGTTGGAACACTGGGTGAAGAACCGGGCGCGCGGGACAATCTCACTGGAAAATGCCATCAAACGTCAATGCCTTGATACTGCACGCTTGTACGGTTTGAATGACCGTGGGGTTTTGAAGCCCGGTTATCTGGCTGATGTGAATGTAGTCGATATGGACCGGATCAAACTTGGCAAGCCATGGCTGGCTTTCGACCTTCCCGCAGGCGGTAAACGTCTGCTGCAAAAGGCGGACGGTTACGACTACACAGTGAAGTCAGGACAGATAACATTCAAAGGCGGCATCGTGACGGATAAACGCCCGGGCGGACTTATCCGTGGTCCCCAGTCAGTTGAGGTGCAGGCGGCGGCTGAATAAAGACGGAAGCTGTTACCCTTCCAGCGCGTCGGCGAGATAGAGCTCGGTCATGTGCTCCATCTCCCGGCGGCGCAGATCGCGTGCCGCGACGTCGTCGAGAAGCAGGGCAAGATCAGTCAGCGCGGACAGCGCGCCAAGGACCGTTTCAATAATCGCATCTTCACGCGCTGGCGGCAGCGTCACACCACCCTTGGCCAAGCAATAGCGAAGCAATTCGCCGATATCGCTTTCACCTGTGCTCATGGATTGCGACAGGCTCTGCGTGACGGTCGCTTCCCGCTGAAGCGCAATGTAAACAGGCCGCGCCAGCAAGCCATCCCAATAGGTGTTGAACGAACGGCGGTTCACGTCCCGCCAGTCTTCGCCGTCTGGCATCGCGTCCACGGCTGCACGACATTCCGCGACGATCTCTGCCCCCATACGCCATTGCAGGGTTTGCAATATGTCGGGCGCTCCTTCAAAGAACTGGTAGACCGACCCGACGGGCACCTGCGCGGTCTTGGCGACATCGGTCGTCGTAACCGCATGGACACCGCTTCTGGCCACGATCTGGGCCGCCGCCGCCAAAATGGCTTCAACGCGTTTGCGACCGCGTTCTTGTGTTGGTTCCCTCATGCCGTCCTTCTGCAGATTTCTGGCCTGCTTGACAAGTGATATCATAAACATGAATATATTTCATAATTTAAGATGATCCGGATGGGGAGATGATGATGGGGTGGAGTCGGTACGTGGTCGCTGTCGGGGCGACCCTTTTTACGTTGTCGGGTGCCGCGCAGGCAGCGACGGTTGAATTGCCAATGACAAGGGAAGGAGCGGATGCGCAGGAGGTGCTGCAATTGGCTCTTATCGATGCGACCCCGGGTGACACACTTGTCATGCCGGCGGGCCGGTTTGCGCTGACGGATGGATTGTCCCTTGATATTGATGGTGTCACCCTGCGAGGACAGGGGCCCGACAAAACTATTCTCTCTTTCAGGGGGCAGGCAGCCGGCGGGGAAGGGCTGCTTGTAACGTCTGACAAAATCGTTCTGGAAGGTTTTGCTGTTGAAGACGTGAAGGGAGATGCCATCAAGGCAAACGGATCCGACGAGATTACATTTCGCAACATTCGTGTGGAATGGACTGATGGTCCGGCTGCAACAAACGGTGCATACGGATTATATCCGGTCTCATCCACACATGTGTTGATCGAGAATTGTGTGGCGATCGGTGCTTCCGATGCAGGCATTTATGTCGGGCAGTCCCAGCATATCATTGTCCGAAATTCCCGTGCGGAGATGAATGTAGCGGGTATCGAGATCGAGAATTCCTACTACGCCGACGTTTATGACAATGTCGCTACCCACAATACCGGCGGCATTCTGGTTTTTGATTTGCCGGGGCTGCCACAACAAGGTGGGCATTCGGTTCGGGTGTTCAATAATCAAGCCATCAACAATGATACGCCGAATTTTGCGCCGGAAGGCAACATCGTGGCCGACGTACCCATGGGCACGGGCGTGATGATTATGGCCAATCGTGATGTCGAAATTTTTGGGAACGAAATCGATGGAAACGCGACAACCGGCATCCTCGTCGTAGCCTATCCCTATGACACTGACGACGCAGCGTACCAACCATTTCCGGCAGGTATCTCGATCCACGACAACAAGATCGGGCGCAATGGTTTCGCGCCGGACAATGAAATTGGAGAGCTGATTGCCGAAGTAGCCGGAACACCCATTCCCGATATCGTCTGGGATGGGCGGCTGCCATGGTGGGAAACATTCTTTGGCCCCGCACAGGGTGATGGGATCTATGTCGGCGCGAACAGCGCGACAGATGGAGAGGCTGTCGGGTTTATCAATCTCGATGTCACATTCTGGTACGCTGCACGCTGGCTCCACAGCGTCGATCGCGAGCCGCCAGCCCACGCCGGTGAACCAGCAAAGCTTGCCACTGTCTCTGTGAGCCAGGAGGCACGTTAAGAACATGTCCGCCCGTCTTTTTAGTGGGATACCCTGTCTTTCAGGTGGAATGCCCAGTCTTTCTGGTAGAATGAAGAGCATGGTTCTGGCAATCCTTGCTCTGCTTTGGGCGGGGCAGGCAGAGGCCGTCAATCTGGAGGTGGCAATGGCGGAGAAGCCGGCGGCGCTTCTTTCAGACTATGGCCTGTTTGATGATTTGGGTGCACAGGTACCAGCCGACGGCGTGGTGCCTTATGATCTCATCACACCACTCTTCACGGACTATGCCACAAAAAGGCGGTTTGTTTTCCTTCCTGAAGGAACGGTGGCTGACTATCAGGGGGCTGGTTTGCCGGCCTTTCCGCTTGGCAGCATTTTGGTGAAAACCTTCGCCTATCCCAGGGTGGACGGAAATGAGGGTCTGCGCCTTGTCGAAACGCGGTTGCTGATCCATCAGCAAAGCGGTTGGGTGGCTTATCCCTATGTCTGGAACGAAGACCAGACGGATGCTGTCCTCAAACGGGCGGGCGCGCGCGTCAGCGTGACGGCGACCCGCGACAATGGCCGCCTGGAAGATATTCGATACGTTGTGCCTAACGTAAATCAGTGCAAGGGGTGCCACGTTTCAGATGATCGTTTGACACCGATTGGCCCCAAGGTACGAAACCTCAATCATGACTTTCCTTACGAAACGGGTGCTGAGAACCAGCTTGCTCATTGGGCGCGCTTGGGGCTTCTGGATGGCCTACCCGCGGCACCCGACCGTTTGCCGCGCATGGTGGACTGGCAGGAGGCGGCGTCTTCGGTGGAGGCTCGTGCGCGCGCCTATCTTGATGTGAATTGTGCTCACTGTCATGTCGCGTCCGGACCGGGGAAAACATCGGGTCTCTTCCTCACTTGGGAGGAAACAGACCGTACCCGTCTGGGCGTGGAAAAACGCCCCATTGCGGCTGGGCGAGGGTCCGGCGGGTTGGCATATGACATTCAGCCGGGGGAACCCGAGGCCTCTATTCTCCTGTTTCGGATGGAATCTGTCGATCCGGGTATCATGATGCCGGAGACAGGTCGAACACTTGTCCATGAGGAAGGTGTGCGTCTTATTCGCACCTGGATTGCCGGACTTGAGGAATAACCTGCTTGTGGGAGCGTGACTTTTTGCGCTTGTTGAGATGATAGGTGAGGGCCTGCGCTATGCAATGGCGCACAGCCTCTGTCGGCAAAGTGTCGTCGATTGAAAAATGCAGGGCTCTGTTCCCTTCAAAATGAAGCAGGTCCCCATATTGGGTGCGAAACAGATCAACCAGTCCCGTCTGGCAATGGAAGTAAAGAGCATATCCCCGGTCGTCCCCTTTCAGTCGGTCCAGGCGAATGGTGGAACCGCTACCGGTCGCGGGGGTAAGGTAGCTCGGTTGCCCCCATTTCAGCGTTTCCTCCACTTGTCCAACACCTGCTGTTTTTGAAGCCGTGTCGAAGATGAGCGCGCGTAACACCAGCAAAGCGGTGCGCACGGCGGGCGCATATCCGGCAAACACGTCTTCGACGGCTTGATGCTGGAAGGGGGGGGCCGTCCTTTTTGTCATTGGCGATACTCTTTCTCGCGCGGCATTGTATGAAGTCTGATTTGAAGTATGAGCGTAAGCCATTTGTTCTGCCAGCCTGGTGTCAGTAGTGCCGGGGCCGGTTGGGGCGGAACGGATGTAATGAGGAATTTGGTTTTTCCGCCGAATCCCTCGAAGATAGGGCTATTCACGTCATTCGCTTAAATGCAATGCTTCCGGGAGGTTGAAGATGCTTCGCCAATACGGTGCTATTCCGTTTACGTTCCTCAAGGAGGAACCGCTCGTCCTGATGATTACATCACGCACGCATGAGCGCTGGATATTTCCGAAGGGCGCGATTGAGGAAGCTGAAACCCCGGTCGATGCGGCGCATCGTGAAGCGTTTGAAGAAGCCGGGGTTCGCGGGCGGGCTCTGCCGGACTGTTCGCATGACGTGAAGGGCGTAAAGCAATTGCCGGATGGCCCAAGGGATCTGCTGGTGACCTATTTCCCTCTGCATCTGACAGAACAGGTTGACGATTGGCCTGAACGCAAACGCAGAGACCGGCATTGGGTAACGCTGGCGGACGCGCGCAAGATCGCGGGTGGTCAGGATATTTTGCACGTGCTGCAAGGGTTTGAGAGTTTCCTCCCAAAACTTCAGAACATTGCGAGCGCCAGATAAATCCCCGCAGCCAATGCAGCCGTTGCGGGCACGGTGATGACCCAGGCAGCTGCAATTGAATAGGCGAACTTTCGCCGCACCAGCATGCGGCGTTGGCGAATGACCGTCTGTTTAAGAGCGGCGTCGGGCGTGGCATTCAGAAGTGCTTTACGTCGCCCGGCTTTTCGCTTGGGGTTTTCAAGATATTCACGCAAAAACCCAACGCCAAAGATGGAGCCGATGGCAATATGTGTGGAACTGACGGGCAGTCCCATGCTTGTCGCGATGAGTACGGTGATCGCAGCGGACAGAGCGACACAGAAAGCCCGGATGGCATTCAGGCGGGTAATTTTCTCCCCGACCGTGCGGATGAGTTTGGGGCCGAAAAGAGCCAGTCCGATAGAGATGCCGGTCCCGCCAATCAGAAGGACCCAGAAGGGGATCGTTACCTTCGCCTGGACGGCCGTATCGCCGGTATGGGTAAGCACAGAGGCGATGGCCGCCAACGGGCCAACTGCATTAGCCACATCATTGGCTCCATGCGCGAAGGACAAGAGCGCTGCCCCAAAGATAAGCGGCAGATGGAAAAGCCGGGAAATATCTTTCTTCTTGTTGCGAAGCGTGCTGGACAGCGCACGGACATAAGGCACTGCAAGAGCACCCGCAATGACGAAAAAGGCTGCAGAGACATAGAAGACACTGGCCAGGTCAGCCTTCCAGATCTTCTTGAGCCCTTTCATGGACATGTAGGCAGCAAACGTTGCTGCCATGATTGCCATGAAAACGGGAACCCATTTTCGCGCGGCGGCGAGTTTGTCCTTTTTAAAGAGGATCAGCGTTTTGATGGCGTAGAGCATGCAGGCGGCAATAAGCCCGCCCAATACAGGTGAGATAACCCAACTCGCCGCGATGCTCCCCATCATTGGCCAGTTCACCACGGACAATCCGGCAGCGGCGACCCCACCACCGAGAACACCACCGACAATAGAATGGGTCGTGGATACAGGGGCGTTCAGAATGGTTGCAAGATTGATCCAGACAGCCGCAGCAATCAGCGCAGCGAGCATCAGAAGGACGAACGTATTGGGATTGTCGAACGCGGTTGGGCTGATAATCCCTTTGGAGACCGTGCTGACAACATCACCCCCGGCGAGCAGCGCGCCCGCAGCCTCCGCAACGGCGGCAATCGCGACAGCCCCCCCAATCGTGAGCACCCGTCCACCAACGGCGGGGCCCATATTGTTGGCAACATCATTGGCCCCGATATTGAGGGCCATATAGCCACCAAAAATGGCAGCCAGAATGAGGATCAGGCTGCCATTGAGATAACTTTCATTCGCCGAGAGTGAGCTGGTTGAAATGGCAATGCCGATGACAGCCAGAAACAGCATTGAGAGAAATATGGGTAATGCCTGGTTGAGCGCGCCCCGTGCTGTCGACTGGATAAATTCCTGTCGTCGCAGATCGTTGACATAGCGGTTCTCGAGTTTCTTTTCTGCCACGGCTCGTCCCCATAAATCGCTCTCAGGTCAATTCGCGCGGGACGTTACACGTCGCGGTGAATCGTGTCACTTCTGTTACATTCACTAGCATTGATAAGGAAGATTCGCGAGAATTGCGTTTCCATCGCGAACGGCGAGGTTTGGTGTGGGAACGGCTGGAAACGGGCGCTTTTCGCCGGTTGAACAAGGAGAGTGGCATGAATAGTACAGAACAGCCGAATGCCCCCTTATTGGCCGGCTTCAAAGTGGGTTCCAGCGGGGAAACCGCGCCTCTCGACTGGCCGCTCCCCGACGCCGCCCGAACCGAGAAACCAGGCTACAGCTGGATACATCTCCTTCACGGCGCAGAAGAGGGTGTGGTGTGGTTGCGGGAACGCAGCGGTTTGCCTGACTTCGCCGTGGAAGCTTTGCTTGAGAACGAAACTCATCCCCGGTGCGCGAAGTTCGACAATGGGATGCTTGTTATCTTGCGAGGGGTGAACCTGAACCCGGGCGCCGACCCCGAAGACATGGTTTCAATTCGCATGTGGGTTGAGAAAAACCGGATTGTAAGTGTGAGAATGCGCAAGCTTCTGGCGATCGCAGACATGCGGGTTGCAATGGAAGGGCACAAAGCACCAACGACTGTGGGGGCATTTCTCGTCGCGTTGTGCGAAAGCCTGTCAAACCGCATTGAAACCGTTGTGATGCAACTGGCTGACCAGCTGGATGAGCTTGAAGAGCAATCGTTGGACGAAGAAAGCAACCTGTCGCGTTCGGCAATAAGTGAGTTACGCCGTACCCTTATTGTGATACGCCGATACGTAGCTCCTCAGCGGGAGGCGCTTAGCCGCTTGGCCAGCAGCGATGATGACATTCTCACCACGAAAGAACGGATACATGTGCGCGAGACATTGGATACCGCCGTTCGGATTGTCGATGAATTGGACGCGTCGCGAGAGCGTGCGACGGTAATCTCCGAGCAGTTGATGGACAAACGTGCGGAAACGATGAACCGTAACATGATGGTGCTCTCTGTGGTTGCTGCGGTGTTTCTGCCATTGGGATTCCTGACAGGACTTTTAGGTATTAATGTTGCGGGCATGCCGGGGTCTGAAGATCCGGCAGCTTTCTGGATCGTGTGCGGGCTTCTGACGCTTTTAGGTGGTGGTGCAGTCGCGTTCTTTCGCCTTAAACGCTGGATCTAGATCCGTGTATCAAACTGTCAGAAAGCCGTCGGGCTGTCTGATTGTGACAGCACCCAGTCTTGCAGACGTTGTGGGTCGGGCAGCGTGATCTTGCTGTAAGCGCGTGCGACCAGTTTTTGTTGCTCAAGCTCTTTAAGGGCCTTGTTCACAGAGGCCCTGGTAACCCCTAGAATTTCTGATAACTCGGTTTGGGTCATGTTGACAGTGTTTCCAGCTGCAAAGGACCGGGCGGAGACGGCAAGAACTTTCCCGACCCTCACAATGAGGGGGAGGCGTCTGAGATCGTCAACAAACTCAAGAGCCGCGTGAAGCCGAAAGGCAAGCGATGACAGAAAATGGGCGCGCAACCCACGGTGTTGCTCAATCAGACGATCAAACCGAAGGCGACTAACCTCGCTGATGACCGTCGGGCCGATAGCGATGGCATCAAACTCGCGCGGCAGACGGGCAAAAATTGTAAATTCACCAAAAAACTGACCGGGCCCCAAAATCGCTGTGGAGCGATAATTGCCTTCGCGATCGACATAGCCCAATCGGGCGGAACCGGAGTGAACGATGGATAGTGCTTCAACACCGTCCCCCCGGGCATGAATCTGTTGACCATCCTTGAAATGCATCCGCACCGCCGCCGTCCCCAGCGCGGTGGCAAGCTCGGGCGGCAGGGTGGCCATGAGACCGGGAATACCAAAATCGAATAAAGCACTCATTCTGCCGGAAATGTAAAATATTAGACATTTTGAAGCAAGCGTACTCGCTATCACGGGCCGGGCAACCAAGGAGGTCGGCATGAACACTGAAATCTGGATCATTCTGGGGATTTACACAGCTTTCGCCATGGCGGAGGCTGTCCGGACGGGCTTTCTGAAGAAAGAGGGAGAAAATAGTGATGATGCGAAGGTCGAGCTGATTTCGACCATCGTGTTGCTGGTCATCACCCAGCCTCTCGTTTTGTTGGCATCAGGCACGCTCGCCAGCCTGATAGCTCCATCCGCTGCCGGGGTCCTGTCCGGCCTTCCTTTTATAGCGGGCTTTGCGCTGCTTCTAGTCTTTGATGACATGTCGCAATACTGGTGGCACCGCGCGTCCCATTCTTTGCCCTGGCTCTACAATCTGCACCGCTCGCATCATAATCAGGAGTATCTGAGCGTTCGCGTCGTTTACCGGAACAATCTCTTCTACTATGCGATGATGCCAAGCCTTTGGTTCTCAGGTGTCCTTATTTACATGGGGCTGGGACCTGTCTATGCCGTCTACATCATCATCAAGCTGACGGTCATTATTGGTGCACATTCTGATGTACGGTGGGATGTGCCGCTCTACAAGGTCAGGTGGCTGCATCCGGTCATGTGGGTGGTGGAGCGGACGATCTCGACACCGGCAACACACTCGGCCCATCACGGCAAGCACAAGGATGACGGCATCACTCATTACAAAGGCAACTTTGGGAACCTGCTGTTTTTCTGGGATGTATTATTCGGTACTGCCAAAATCACCCGCCGTGTGCCTGAGGCGTTTGGCGTTGAAGGGCTGGAGCCCGTCACGCTGGGAGAGCAACTTGCGTGGCCGCTCTTTCAAGGAAAAGGATCAAACTCCGCCATTGTCACAAAAATCACCTAAGGGGAGGTTGGGTCCTCCGGGAGAGGTATCTTTGAGCAGGACGGAGGAAGGGCCTCTGCGTTTTATCTTGTCCGGTTGTTCTGGCGGCGGTAAATCCACATTGCTGGCAGAGCTGCTTGCCCGCGGCTTTCCGGTCTTTGATGAACCGGGTCGCCGGATTGTAAGGGAACAGCAGGCTCTGGGGGGAAGCGCAGTTCCCTGGCGTGATCCCGAAAGTTTCGCATCCCGGGCCATCCACCTCGCGCGCGCAGACTATGAGGCAGCATCGGAGATAAAGGGGCCGATTTTTTATGATCGTTCACTGATCGACGCGATCTCTTTTCTGGAGGAGCTTGGGCGCGTTTCCGTAAATCACGCGGAGATGCTTGTCACCCATCGATACGCAAGCCTGGTCTTTCTCGTCCCGCCGTGGCGGGAAATTTTCACAAAAGATGATGAGCGGCAGGCGGACTTCAAAGACGCCGTGGATGAGTATGAGCGTTTGCTGCGCTTTTATCCCAGGTATGGTTACAAAACGATAATTGTTCCGAAGGCACCCGTGGCTGTGCGGGCTGATTTCGTCCTCCGAGAAGTCGTGCGCCGTAAGAGGCTTGCAGATCCGGAGAACCCGGACTAGAACAAGGGCTCAGGTGCTTGCGGATGCGCCTGATCCACCGAAAGCGAAAGCAACCGCATATCTGACAGAAGCATTGTTTTGAGCAACAAACAGCTTTCTTGAGACCCTGTGGAGTGGAATGGGTCCTATCGAGGAGCAGACCATGTTGACTTCGAACGAGTACCTGTTGGGTGGAACGGCGACGGACGTACTGGAGCGTCTGAAGGCCGTTGCCAGAAAACTTCACAAGCAAATCAGGGCGGCGGATCCACAGGCGGCCAACTCTCCCGCGATTGCCCGCGCACGCGTGGTGCGGGAATTCGCGACATCAACTGACGAAGAGCTTGTTGCTGGTCTTCAACGGCGACATTGTTTGAATGTTATTGCAGCTGAACTCGGCTTCCGGGTCTGGGCAGAGCTGGCCCACGCGCTGGAGGGTGGGACACGCAAGCAAAGCTATGGAACGCTTTTGTGTCCCGGTCGAATGATGGCGCATCAAAACATCTGGCTGGCAGATTATGAAGAGGCGGTTCGCATTCGCGAGGAGCATGGTGGCTTTCTGCTCGGCTATCGGAAACAGTACTTCATCGCTGATCGCGACTATGTTCATGAGCTCGGGCTCGACCCCGAATGCGAGGACTGGGCGCGCATGCAAAACAACTGGATCGAGCCGAAGGACAATAACGCTCGGGCTCGCTTGTATGCCCGCCTTTTCGCAGAGCGCTTGCCAGCATAGAGCGGCCTGGCTGCATAGGGGCAGTTGTCTTTTTTTGAAGGATGAGGTGTTTTAAAACAATGCAACCCCGTGCTCCTCAGGTCAGCGACCTGGGACGGGGTTGCGCTTGTGCATCTTGCACGTGCCCATGCTTAAGAGCCGGGCTTGTCATCGTAATCGGTCAGTGACCGGTGCTGCGTAGAGCAGCTATGGCTAAAGGTCTGTATTGCGCTATCTGGCCTAAAATCCTTTGCAAGGGAGCCGCGCATGCGCGCGCACCGTGTGACATTACGTATTCAGAAAGTTTGAAATTCTTACTGCCTGAAGGAGAATTTTTCAGGCTACGCTACGCTTCTCTGGTGGAGTCATCTTCTAAAACCTCCTCCTTTGTGTGCAAGAAAACCGTAGCAACAAATCTTCTCAATGTCAATAAATACGTGCACATGAGAAGTGTTGCACGTATGAGTCTGCATTGCTGACCTAGTTGGATACAAGTTTAATAATCAGTAGACTGATAATGTGAGAACAAAAAAAGGCCGACGAGATCGCCGGCCTTTCTGTCGTTCTGTAAACCGCTCTTATACAGAGTAATACATGTCGAATTCGACAGGATGCGGCATCATTTCGTAGCGCATGTTTTCTTCCATCTTCAGTTCGATGAAAGCATCGATCTGACTGTCGGTGAAAACATCACCCTTCTTCAGGAAGTCGCGGTCAGCGTCGAGCGACGCAAGTGCTTCCCGCAGAGAGGCTGCCACAGTCGGAATATTGGCAAGCTCTTCAGCAGGCAGTGCGTAAAGGTCCTTGTCCATCGGGTCGCCAGGGTGGATCTTGTTCTGGATACCATCAAGACCAGCCATCAGCATGGCTGCGAAAGACAGGTATGGATTTGCAGTCGGATCCGGGAACCGGATTTCGATACGCTTTGCCTTCGGCGATGTGCCGTAAGGAATACGGCAGGAGGCAGAGCGGTTGCGCGCAGAATAAGCAAGCAGTACAGGCGCTTCGTAACCAGGGACCAGACGCTTGTAGGAGTTGGTCGAAGGGTTCGTGAACGCGTTCAGCGCCTTGGCGTGCTTCAGGATACCACCAATGTAGTAGAGGCAGGTTTCCGACAGATCGGCATAACCATTGCCAGCGAAAGTCGGTTTGCCATCTTTCCAGATTGACTGGTGGCAATGCATGCCGGAGCCATTGTCGCCAAAAACAGGTTTCGGCATGAAGGTCGCTGATTTGCCGTAAGCGTGTGCCACGTTGTGGATCGCATACTTGTAAATCTGAAGATGGTCGGCAACTGTGGTCAGCGTGTTGAACTTGATGCCAAGCTCATGCTGTGCGGAAGCCACTTCGTGGTGATGCTTCTCAACGGTCACACCCATTTCAGCCATGACAGTCAACATCTCAGACCGCAGATCCTGTGCGCTGTCTGTCGGATTGACTGGGAAATAACCGCCCTTCGTGCGCGGACGGTGGGCCTTGTTGCCCATCTCATACTCTGTTCCAGAGTTGGATGGCAGTTCAACGTCATCCAGCTTGAAGCCGGTATTGTAAGGATCCGTGTTGAAGCGAACGTCATCGAACAGGAAGAATTCAGCTTCAGGACCAAAGACAATTGTGTCCCCGATACCGGTTGTCTTCAGATAGGCCTCTGCACGCTTTGCTGTGCCGCGCGGATCGCGATCGTAGAGCTCATTCGTACCGGGCTCCAGCACATCGCAGAAAATGGCGAGTGTTGTCTGGGCATAGAACGGGTCAATTGCAGCAGTGTCACAGTCTGGCATCAGCACCATGTCGGACTCGTTGATCGCCTTCCAGCCAGCGATGGAAGAACCATCGAACATCTGGCCGTCAGCGAAGAAATCTTCGTCAACCATGCACACGTCAAAAGTCACGTGTTGCATCTTGCCGCGCGGGTCGGTGAAGCGAAGGTCAACGTATTTTACGTCTTTGTCTTTAATGGTCTGCAAAACAGCTTTGGCATCGGCCATGGTATTCTCTTTCCCTGCTGTATCTCTAAGTGAGGGTGGGTTTAATCCCACCAGGTTGGATTATGCTGCTCTCGGGCGAGGAGGGCGGCGGTCTTAGATGGCTTCCGTTCCGGTTTCTCCGGTCCGAATGCGGATTGCGTCTTCAACGGCCGAGATAAAGATCTTCCCGTCGCCGATGCGTCCCGTCCGGGCGGCATTCTGGATAGCTTCGACAGCTTTTTCTACGGTTTCGTCGTCCAATACCACCTCGATTTTCACTTTTGGCAGAAAATCGACCACATATTCAGCGCCACGATAGAGTTCTGTGTGGCCTTTCTGGCGACCGAAGCCTTTTGCTTCCGTCACGGTGATGCCTTGGAGTCCGACCTCTTGAAGCGCTTCTTTCACTTCGTCGAGTTTGAACGGTTTGATGATCGCCTCTATTTTTTTCATCGCCTGTCTTTTCCTGAGCCCGTCTTAAGTCTTGCCATAAGTGTAAGGCTTGTCGTTTTTGGAGCCCTTGATTGTTCCACCCGTTTCGAAAAACGCCGCATCCAGAACTCCGTTTGACGCGCACCCGCCGCGCCGCGGTACCAGCGTTAAGAGCATAAGTCATGCCAGTATGTGGAAGTCGTAAACTTCACGTAAAAACAATAACTTATGAGGAATTGCCTTTTCTTTGGGCGTGCGTGACCGGATGTTATGGGTAAAAAATAGGCAAAATGATAAAAATATAACCACTAAAACTGCCCAATATCTCGGCTTCGCTGGGCCGTGTGCCTCGCCATTGCAGGGCGCGCGAGACTCTGAAATGCTCCGCCACAGCATAACGGACGGTAAAACGGGAAGATATAGTGATGCGCGGCGGGAACAGGGTTTTTGCAGGGCTGGGAACAACGATTTTCAGCACAATGTCTTCTCTGGCGGTGACGCATGGGGCCATCAATCTGGGGCAGGGATTTCCGGATGATGAGGGCCCGGAAGAGTTAAGAAAACGAGCAGCGCAGGCCATACTGGATGGGCCAAACCAGTATCCACCCGCGATGGGCATGCCGGTGCTTCGGCAAGCTGTCGCCGATCATGGCAATCGCTTTTACGATCTCGGGGTCGATTGGGAACGCGAGGTGCTGGTGACATCGGGCGCAACAGAGGCCTTGGCTGATTGCTTTCTTGCGCTCCTCAATCCCGGTGACGAGGTCATCCTGATAGAACCTTTCTATGATTCATACCTGCCGATGGTAGAGGTGACGGGGGCAAAAGCCGTCACTGTTGCCCTGGAGGCGCCAAATTGGAGACTCGACCCGGAGGCGTTGACGAGGGCCTTCTCCGATAAAACCAAACTCATTGTGCTCAATACGCCGATGAACCCGACTGGCAAGGTGTTCAGCGAAGAGGAATTGAAACGGATCGCCGAGCTGGCGCTGCAGCATGACACCTATGTGTTGCTGGACGAGGTCTACGAACATCTTGTCTACGCAGGAAGTCAACACAGAACCATGATGGCGTTGCCGGGCATGCGCGATCATTGCATTCGCATTTGTTCCGCAGGCAAAAGCTTTTCGCTGACGGGATGGAAAATCGGGTATGTGACGGCAGCACCGGCGCTTCTGGCGCTCGTGACAAAGGCGCACCAGTTTGTGACCTTCACAACACCACCCGCATTGCAGATTGCGACCGCTTGGGGCCTCGGTCAGGATCGCACCTATTTCGATGATCTGGCGCGTGATCTGGAGGTGAAGCGGGATATTCTCTCAAAAGGTCTCGCAGATGTTGGTTTTCAAGTCGTGCCGTCGCAGGGCACTTACTTTGTTACAACAGATATAAGCGGCTTTGGCTATCAGGGGAGCGATCTCGATTTCTGTAAGGAGATCACGGAGAAGGCAGGGGTGAGTGCCATTCCGGTTAGCGCGTTTTTCAAACCGCGTGCGACGGGGGAAGCAGTTCCCCAAAACATGGTGCGCTTTTGTTTTTCCAAACAACCGGCGGTGCTGGAAGAAAGTATAGCCCGCCTGAAGCACTATTTTGGTTGAAGGTGAGCAAAGGGCGTTACGCTGCTTTTGTCCCTCCTCGGCCGAACAATTGAAACAGGCGGCGAGATTGCTTTTGTGCTTCTTTTTGCGTTTGATCTGTTGTGGAAAGTGCATGCTCCACCTGGTCAGCCCCACCAACATATCTGCCGTCGTACCACACCTGTGGAACGGTAATAGGCGTTTTCGGTCCGACGATGGCTTTGACGCGTGAAAACATCTCGTACATGGCGCCCGGATTTTTCACAACATCGAGATAGGTGTAGGTCACACCGGCTTTGTCCAAAGCAGCCTTTGCGCGCACGCAATGCGGACACCCGTCTTTGCCATAAATGCGCGTGTCTGTGATGTTGAAGCGGGCGACAGCAAGGCTCATCACGCGCTCCGCGAGAACGCCCCTGTTAAGTGCTTCGCCGACGCTGACAACCTGGCCTTCGACCAGAACGATAGGCGCGTGCCAGGCGCCCAGACGAAGCGGGCGCCACCATTCGCTCAACCATTCCCGGATATCCAGCGTAACGGGAATGCCCTGGAGCTCATTTGAGATTGTATCCTTTACAACATCGACGGTCAGCGCACATTCGCCGCATGGCACTTTGATTTTGAAGGGACCCCACCGGCCGGCCCAGCGATAAACAACAATGTGGATCGGGGCGGCTGAGGGCCGAATGTCTGGGCGTTGTACCGGACGTTGCTTTGGCATTGGGGGGGGCTCCTTGTCACTTGGAACGAAAGTAGGAGCGGCAGCAAAAATACCAATTGAATTTCAGTGACGATTACGTGATCCGGTGGGGGTCTTTGCGTTAGACTGCTCAAAATAATCAGCGAGGGGGATGGTATGCAAAAGAAGTTGAACGAGGGACCACTGCATGATGCAAAAGGCCATCTGTTGGAGGCTGGTTATGCCACACGGGAGGTAAAGCAATACGACCGGGCGGCGGTCAAAGCGCCTTGGTTCCGTATCAAGGAGTGGGATTATTATGGCATTTTCGGTGAAGACTTTGGCCTCGGCCTTGTCGTCGCCGACAATAGTTATATGGGGTTGCTGTCCCTCGCCTGGTTTGACTTTCGTGCAGGGTGCCAGAAAGACGTCGTCGAAATCATTCCTCTCACACGCGGGAGGTTGAATCTGCCCTCAAGTGCGGACAGGGGAAATATCCGGGCCGACCACAACGGGTTCTCGATATCATATAAGCACGCCGACGGCGGGCGGATTTTGCAGGTAGAAGCGCCCGGGTTTGAATCCGGGAAAGGATTTGCCGCAGAAATTTTTCTGCACCAACCGCCGATGGACCGGATGGTGATCGCGACACCTTTCCCGTCTGACAAGCGTGCGTTCTACTACAATCAGAAAATCAACTGCCTGGCGGCAGAAGGCCGTGCAATGGTTGCAGGCGTGGAGCACACATTCGCCCCGGATAAGCATTTTGGGGTGCTGGATTGGGGTCGTGGGGTCTGGGCCTACAATAATCATTGGTATTGGGGATCGGCCTCCGGTCTGGTGGGCGGGCGCTCATTTGGCTTCAACATCGGTTATGGGTTTGGTGACGTGTCAGCAGCGTCCGAGAACATGATTTTCCTGGATGGGCGCGCCCACAAACTGGACCAGGTTCGCTTTCACATTCCAGAGGCCGGTTATGACAAGGGCGAGTGGATGTTTACCTCGAACGACGGTCGTTTCGAAATGAGATTTACCCCCGTTTACAATCGGCATGACAAGACGGATCTGCTGATCCTTCGTTCAGAGACAAATCAGACATTCGGGCATTTCTCCGGTCATGTCATTCTCGACAATGGAGACCGGCTGGATGTGCCAAATCTGTTTGGCTTTGCCGAGGATGTATTTAACCGCTGGTAGCGGCAAGGTCGACGAGGCTACCAGCGCAGATATTGTGTTTCCGCAAAACCACCAAGCCCCTTGATGGGAAGGCGTCCCAATGTGGAATCCTGCAAGATACCATCAAAATGACCGAACATCTGATGAAAATTGCTGGCAACGATTCCCGCATCCCCGACGGCATGATATCCGCCGACGGGCGTGAAGGTGAGGTCAACCGCTCCATCACCGGATTTGATGAGCCAGGGCTTGTCCAGGTCTTCATCATCAAACTGAATCAACACAAGGTCGGTTTTGACGAGGCGTCCATCAACCCAAAAGCAGTTTTCAGTAAAGCCGCTCTCGTTGACCCCGTTTGAAACATTGAGACCCAGTATCCTTCCTGCCTCATCGCGTGCGGAAAAGCAGGCCCAATTCCAATAGGTTTCCGGCCGCAGAAAGCCAGACGTGTAGTCATGGTGAGCGCAGGCGCCCATCTCCACAAGGTTGAGCGAACCAAATGGACCGCTGATTGTTCCAATAGCCGGAACCCCCGCCACTTTTTGCGCATAAGTCCAGCCCGTAGCACCTGTTTGCGTACAAACCCGCATAGGCGAAAAATCGGGTGCAGCGTCTGCAAATTTCAGGTCAATCGAGACCCCGTCGGCAAGCGTCGCACGCAGTGTCTTTGTTCCGTGCGCTTTGTCGGCAGTCATTTCGATGCGCGCGTCACCGGCAACGAAGAGGCTGGTTCCATCATCCGGGTCATGTGAAAGATCGTATCTGTCAGCGTCATTGCGTACGGAAAGGCGTGTCTCAAGGATGAACTCCCGGGCAGACATGTCATAGAGATAGAGAAAGGCGCCTTTGATCAGAGGGGAGTAACTCAAAGCGCATCCAAGCGCATACCGGGACGAAACAGCCCCCATGAACTGAAAGTGCCGGAACGCCTGATCGCGGGCTTCCAGTGGCAGAAGTTCGCCAAGGGGCGATTTCAGGCGCGCCTTCATGTGCTCGATCGGCCCGACCGGTTGATCGAAGAAACCTCGTACCACCCGACCTGTCTCATCAATCACTGACATCGCATACCCCACCACTCTAATTCTGGTTTTTACAGTTTCATCGAGTCACGGTTTACGCTAACCGGTGTGCAAAGCGAAGAAAAGAAGTGCGAGGGGGACGCGACGTTATACGTGCGGCGCTGGACAGCGCGCCTCGCATCATTATCTTCTGCCGCAAACAAATTTAGCCCAAACAAACTCAAGCAGGTAAGGAAACAGCAGGATGACAGACCCGCGCACCCCCGTTCTCGTTGGCGTTGGCCAGGTCGTGCAGAAGGAAAAAGATCCGCTAAAGGCTAAAGACCCTGCGTCGCTTATGGCAGACGCGGCACGTCTGGCCTTGGGGGATACAGGCGTGGCGGCGCTCGAAGGCAAGCTCGACACGGTCACCTGCACGCGATTTGTCATCGACAGCCCCGGCACCCGTGGCGGACTGCCGATCAATCAATATACCAATCTGCCTTTGTCACTGGCGAACCGTATTGGTGCGAAGCCAGCAAATACCTGCTATGGCCCGACGGGTGGCAATTCACCCCAGCTGCTGGTGAATTACACAGCGGAGCGCATTGCCGAGGGCGACCAGGAGATTGTTCTGCTGGCGGGTGTCGAGTGTTTTGGTTCCTTCCAGAAGTTGCTGATGTCCGGCCAGTCACCTGAAAACTGGAATGAGGATCCGGGGGGCAAGAGGATAGACATCGGATACGAAAAAGAAGGCGTATCGAAAGTTGAGAATATCCACAAACTCTCTCATCCCGTGAATTGTTATCCTCTGTTTGAAAACGCACTGCGCGGTGAGGCGGGCCGGACAGTTGAAGAACAACAGCAATTTATCGGCAAGCTTATGGCACCGTTCACTGAGGTGGCGGCAAAGCACCCTCAGGCCTGGTTCCCGATAGCGCGTACCGCAGAAGAGATTGCGACCCAGACAGACAACAACCGGTATGTGGGGTTTCCATACACGAAGTACATGAACGCGATCATGGCCGTGGATCAGGCCGCGGCTGTTGTCATGATGTCGGTGGAAAAAGCGCGCGAACTTGGCGTGCCGGAGAACAAATGGGTCTATCTGCACGGTAGTGGCGATGCGAATGACCTGTGGTATCTGACAGAGCGGCAGAATTTCCATTCCAGTCCGGCAATCCGCACCATGGGACAAAAAGCTTTTGCACAGGCTGGTTGGTCCATTGACGAGATCGAGATCATGGATCTCTACTCATGTTTCCCAAGCGCGGTTCAGATCGGTATGAAGGAATTGGGCATTGCAACGGATGATCCCCGGGCGCTCACCGTGACCGGCGGTCTTCCCTACTTTGGCGGCGCCGGAAACAATTACGTCATGCACTCGATTGCCACGATGGTGGAAAAGCTTCGGGCGAAACCTGGTGCCAAAGGCATGTGCACATCGAACGGTTACTATGTGACCAAGCATGGCATCGGTCTTTACTCAACCACACCGACCGTCGGCAAGTGGCAGCGCGAAAACCCGGCGAATTACCAGAAGTCTTTGGATGCGATGGATCATCCGCGGGTTGAAGAAAAACCCGACGGGTCGGCCAAGATTGAAACCTACACCGTCATGCACGGCCGTAACGGCCCTGAGTTCGGTATCGTCATGGGCAGACTGGATGCAGACGGCGCGCGTTTTGTATCGCATGTAACGGAACCTGCCGGCGTTCACAGTCTTATGGATCAGGATAGTTTGGGGCGACCAGGCCGCGTGGCGACCACAGATACGGGGCTAAACATCTTTACGCTGTAAGCCGTTCGCCGGGTATACCATAAAAAGAGGCGGCCACGTCAGCGCACGGGGCCGCCTTTTGCATAGGTAAAGACGCTACCAGAGCCAGGTGTTGACATCATCCATAGCGCGCCCTTCGCCAATTGCGATAAAGCCTTTTACATTGCGTATGATTGCCCAGATGAGCCAGGCAAACAGGATCAGAAAGCCGATCAGCAGGAAGGATGTGATTGTGCCAATAGCGACATAAAGCACACTCATCCAGAAGGTACGGATCTGAAATGTATAGTGCGACGCAGCTAGCGCATCAGCATCACCGCGTTTCAAGTAGGCAATCACAACACCAATAAGAGCCGTGATCCCGACAATGAAACTCGCAAAATTCAAAAGATAAACCAGCTTGACCGTGTCGCTCTGAGCGCTCGCACCCGGGCGTCTGTTTTCAATGTCGGACATGCTATCCCCTTGGTTGAAAGTTCCCATCAAACCCTACAAACATCAGATCGGCCTGTCGATTAAAGAGTGGGTGAGGCACCTGCGGCGGATGCCGGGGGTGATGAGGTCGCCTGATTTTGGTCAAACTGGCGACCGACGCTATCAAGATCGGCAGCCTGCATCTGATCAAGCAACGCTGTGCGGCAAAGCAGGTGCTCGGGGGCGAGGCCTCCCGCACATTCCGCGGCCCAGGTTTTTCGCTGCGTCGCCCAGTTTTCCCGCGCTACGTTGATGGTGTCTTCGCGGGTGGTGGCTGGTGATTGGGCAAAAACGACATGAGCGATCGGCGGAAAACGACGAAACAGATGTTCGTTGGATGAACTGGTTGCAGCCTGCGTGATACCCAACAAGGGACCACCGAACAAAAAGGAGCTTGCAGTGGAAACGGCGCGATACTCTTCGAAGTCGTCCGTCAGAACGGAACTATGGAGCGTGAGTTTCTGAGGCTTGTTTGCATGCGTGCAATAAATATCAAAGGTCGTTGTTTCCAGAAAAATACTTGTGCTCCATCCTCCGGCACCGTTGTTTGAACGCAGGGTGCGCGAACAATTGGCACCGTCGGGAATGGTTTTGATTGATACTTTCTGCAGCAGATCCCCGTCCAGTACCCCGAGATCTCCCTGGCGCACAGGGGCGCGGTCGGCGGCGCAGCTTGCGATGAATACTGAAGAAAGAAGAACGAGATGCTTTTTGTTGAATGCCATGGTCCCCCAATAAGTCTTTTAAGAAAATATCAGTTTTATCATATGTAGGCTGTTGGGCGTGAACAAGGCGTTTTGTGCGGGTCAACGGACATGTTATGGCAAGGCCGTTCGAAGCCGTGCAGAAAGAGGAAGCCACATGCCCCGCATATATATGATCCGTCATGGTGAAGCCGCCGCAGGTTGGGATGCGGACAAGGACCCGGGGCTTTCCGACCTTGGCTGGCAGCAGGCCGAGCAGGCAGCGCGAAATATCATGGCACGCGAGGGCCGTGCTTTGCCGGTTCTCTCAAGCCCGCTTCGCCGATGCCGGGAAACGTCGGAGCCCTTGTCAAAGGCATGGGGCCTTCAGGCTGGTATTGAGCCGCGGGTTGCGGAAATTCCCTCACCGGAGCTGTCCCTGTCAGAGCGTGGGGTCTGGTTGCGCAGAATTATGACGGGGACCTGGGCAGAGACATTATCCGACGCTGCCAATCCAGACCTGATGGGCTGGAAGCAGGCTGTCGCCGACGCGTTGCTTGAGCTTGACGAGGAGACCGTCATTTTTTCCCACTTTATTGCAATCAACGCAGCCGTTGGGCACGCGCTGGATGACCCCAGGGTGATCTGCTTCAAACCCGATAATTGCTCTATCACCATTTTTGAGACATCAGCGGGCCAGTTGAAACTGCTGGAGCAGGGCGGCGAAGCCGAAACAAAAGTGAACTAACCGCGACAGCACGATATACTGGTGCCATGAGCGCTGTTTTAAACGTAGAGCAGATGTATGCAGCCGACCGCTGGGCGATGAGCCGGGGGACGAGCGGTGTCGCATTGATGGAGGCAGCGGGGCGGGCCTGCACCGACGCTATTCTGGAGCGGTTTCAGAAAACCAGCGTATCCGTCCTTTGTGGGCCCGGAAATAATGGCGGCGACGGTTTTGTTGTCGCGCGACTTCTTCGGGACCATGGGTGGAATGTCTCGCTCTTTTTGCTGGGGGAGCGGTCAAGCCTGCAGGGTGATGCCGCGCACATGGCCCACAAATGGAATGGGCCAGTACATCCCTTGACAGAAGATGCCGCGCATGGCGCCGGTTTGATCGTGGATGCATTGTTCGGTGCAGGCCTCGCAAGGGACATCACCGGCACCGCCGCCGCGCTTGTCAAGAGTGTCAGACAGGCAGGTGTTCCGGTTGCGTCAATTGACGTACCAAGCGGTGTTGATGGAAATACCGGATATGTGCGGGGCGTAAGTTTTGCTGCTCGCCTGACCATTACTTTTTTCCGAAAGAAACCGGCACACCTTCTGTTTCCCGGACGTGCCCTGTGCGGGGAAATCATTGTCGCTGATATCGGTATCGGCGACAGCGTCTTGAGTGAGCTTGATGTTCGCCTGCATGAGAACAACCCCGCCCTCTGGAGAGAGAGCCTCCCGTCGGCAGGAGCTGCAGCACATAAGTACACCAAAGGTCATGTGCTGGTTGTATCTGGAGGGGCAACAGCAACCGGTGCAGCGCGGTTGGGCGCGCGTGCCGCACTGCGGATGGGGGCCGGGTTGGTATCCGTCGTCTCTCCACCAAGCGCGTTACAGGTGAATGCGAGCCATCTCACCGCCATTATGCTGCTGCGCTTTGAAGGTGCGGAGGGACTTGCAACCTTGCTGGAGGACAAGCGCCGGAATGCCGTTCTGGTAGGGCCGGGAAATGGCGTTGGAGCGCAGACACGCGCCAACGTTGAAGCCATCATGACAAGCGGTGCAGCCTGTGTCATCGATGCAGATGCAATTACCTCGTTTGAGCAAAGTCCGCGTGATCTCTTTGTGGCAATCGGAAACTATTTTGCAGGGCCAACTGTGCTCACTCCACATGAGGGGGAGTTCAAGCGCCTTTTCCCCGATCTTGAAGGATCAAAGCTTGCGCGCGCGCTGGCGGCTGCAAAGAGGGCCGGCGCCACCGTTCTCCTGAAAGGGCCGGATACGATTGTCGCCGCACCGGACGGCCGGGCGATCGTCAATGCAAATGCAGGGCCCGAGCTTGGCACCGCCGGGTCAGGTGATGTGCTCGCCGGGATGATTGCGGGATTGCTTGCACAACACACACCGGCGTTTGAGGCGGCGGCTGCCGCCGCATGGATGCACGGGCGCGCCGGAACGCTTTTTGGTCGGGGCCTGATCGCGGAAGATCTACCGGAACTCTTGCCACAGGTGCTGAACGAGGTTTTCCCATGACGCGCTCACCGGTAACGTCCTCACCGGTTTTTCGTCATGCAACGCATGACGACCTGCCGCGTTTGAACGAGATCTACAACCACTACATTCTGCATACACCGATCACGTTTGATGTTGAGCCGAAAACCCTTTCACAACGGGCGGAGTGGCTTGCGCAGTTCAGCACAACAGGCAGACATCAGTGTTTTGTTGCCACGGAAAACAATGTGCTTCAGGGGTGGGCCTGTTCCGGGCCTTATCGGCCAAAAGCAGCCTATCAGACGTCAGTTGAGTTTTCCGTCTACCTTGCGCCTGAAGCGCAGGGAAGGGGATTGGGGCGCACGCTTTACGGTACCCTTCTCTCCGCACTGGCAAATGAAGATGTTCACCGGGCGTTGGCAGGGGTGACCCAGCCCAACGACGCATCAATGGCGTTGCATCGGCGGGTCGGTTTCGAAACGGTCGGTTTGTATACCGAAGTCGGCCGCAAGTTTGACCGCTATTGGGATGTGGTCTGGATGGAACTTAAACTTTAGGCGGCTTGCGCCATTCAACTTTTTGGTGCCCCATGAGTGAAGCTAACTAAAATTGAGGGTAGGCACGTGAAAAATATTTTGGGCGTCGTTCTTGTTCTCCTGATCGCTGGAACCATGAGCGCTCGTGCCGACGATCATCAGAATTATCTGGTAGGGCGTGCCATGACTGATGTCACAGGCCCCGCCTTTGGTGTTCAGATGTGGGGTTTTGGCCGGGAGGACCAGCTTACGCAGGGACTGCACATCAGGCAGCGTGCGCGGGCTTTCATCATCTCTGAGCCTGATCCTGAGGCGGGCAAGCGCATCGCCTTTGTCAGCGTGGATATCGGCAGCATCGAGCACAATATGGTTCTCGAAGTGCTGGATCGGCTGGCAACGAAATTCGGCCCGCTCTATACGCTCGACAATGTAGTGCTGAGTGCAACACATACCCACGCCGGCGCCGGTGGATACTGGCATACGCGCGCGGAGCTGGGCCTGGCCGGGGCTTTCTATCCCGAACATTTTGATTATATCGTGGATGGTATTGTTCGCGCCGTTGAGCGCGCTCATGCCGATCTTGCGCCGGCATCAATCCTGATTAACAAGGGTGATGTGGAGGGGGCTGGTGCCAATCGCTCCCTCATTGCTTACGAACAAAACCCGGCAGAAGAACGAGCGCGTTACAACTCGCCCCTTGATACGCAGATGACCCTTCTGCGTTTTGAGCGTGAAGGTGGTGCTGTCGGGTTGCTTAACTGGTTTGCAACTCACCCGACATCCATGACCTATGACAATCACCTCATTTCGGGTGACCACAAAGGTTACGCTTCGCTCACCTTCGAAACACAAGAAGGTGTGACCTATCGTTCAGCGGAGGATTTTGTTGCTGCCTTCGCGCAATCGACACCAGGCGATGTAACACCCAATCTGAATTTGAATAATACAGGCCCCGGTACGGACGACTTTGAAAGTACGGCAATCATTGGAACGCGCCAGATGGATGTCGCGCGCAACTTGTTTGAAGCGGCCTCGGAAACGCTGGCAGGGTCGATCAGGTATCGGCAGGTCTATGTGGATATGTCGCACTATCAGGTGGAAGAGGCTTTCACCGGTGAAAAGCCACAAACCACCTGTCCATCTGCTTACGGTTACTCGTTTGCGGGCGGCTCGACTGAGGACGGGGGCGGGCATTTTCTTTTCCGGGAAGGCATGACCGAGCAGCGCTTTTATCTGGATTTCCTGATCGGCTGGCTGACAGGTGCCCCGGACTGGACGCCGGAGGTCAAAGCCTGTCAGGAACCAAAAGCCATTCTGTTCGAAACCGGCACCGGTACACCGCCGCTACAATCCCAGATCCGCTCTGTCTCAATTATTCAGATCGGACAATTGGCCATTCTGGCAATGCCCGCCGAAATTACCACCATGTCGGCGCGTCGTCTGAAAGAGAGCCTTAAAGCTGTATTGGGCGATCCGGCACAACATATCGTTATCGCGGGCTATGCGAACGGTTATGCAGGCTATGTAACAACGCCTGAGGAATACAGTATTCAGCAATATGAAGGGGGACACACGCTGCATGGCAAGTGGACGCTGCCCGCCTATCAGCAGATCGTCACCCGGCTCGCCGAGCAGATGGTCTCGGGTGGCCCGCAAATGGAGCCCGTGGCCTATGACGATTGGCGTGGGCGTTCGACGGCGCGCCCTCTTCATGATGGGGCGCCTGATCTCCTGCCCGATGGTGCGTCGTTCGGCGATAGGCTGCCTATGGCTGAAACCGTTTTTGCGCCCGGCAACAAGGTCACGGTGTCTTTTCTGTCAGGCAACCCCAGTGCGGGCTATGGCAGCATCGCCAATTTTCTGACCGTGGAACGAAAAAACGGGTCTGAATGGGAGCACGTTGCAGGTGATGAAGCCTGGAGCACCAAAATTCATTGGCGGTCCGAGCGCGCGGATGGTGAGTTGCGGGCGGAAGTCACCTGGCAGAGCGCGCCGGATACGCCGCCAGGGCTCTATCGGATCCGGCATCAGGGTGTCGCCACAGGGGCGGAGGGGCAGTCCTCACCGTTTGAAGCTGTGACGGAGCCGTTTGAACTCCGTTTGCCGCAGGGCACCGCGCCTTAAGCGATCCAAATACCCGGTTTGGCTTGAAAAAGTCCCAATTCGCCGGTTTTCACAGCTTTATTTGGCTTTCCAAGGCTCCAAGCCCTTGCTATAGAGGGCGCCAATTCGGACGAACCGTGCCCGGCTCACCAATGGCGGGGCACTGAGGTTCGCTTATGCCCTTAAGGCAGGTTGGTCAGGCGGGCGTGGTGGAATTGGTAGACACGCTAGATTTAGGTTCTAGTGCCGCAAGGCGTGGGGGTTCAAGTCCCTCCGCCCGCACCACGCTGAGTGCCGACCTCCTCCAATTAGGCGGGCAGGGCGGGCAGAAACCCATCCGGCAAGGGCCGGGAATAGTGAACGGAAGCGAATAGAGCATGCAGGTCACCGAGACGGTATCAGAGGGTCTCAAGCGCGAACTCACCATCACAATCGGTGCAGACACGCTGAATGAGCGCGTAGAAGGCAAATTGGGCGAGATGAAAGATCAGGTTCGCCTGAAAGGTTTCCGCCCCGGCAAAGTGCCGCCAGCTCACCTCCGCCGCACGTTTGGCCGTCAGGTCATGACGGAAGTCATCCAGGAAACGGTGACGAATTCCAGCGCGGAAGCACTGCAGGAGCGCGAACTTCGCCCGGCACTTCAGCCTGAAATAAATCTGGATGGCGAAATTGAACAGGTTATCGAAGGCAAGGCCGATCTCGTCTTCAAGGTAGCTTTTGAAATTGTGCCTGCATTTGAAATTGCTGATCTCTCCAAGATCGAGCTTGAGCGCCCAACAGCTGAAGTGTCGGACGAAGACATTGCAGAAGCTCTGGAGCGCCTCGCATCAGCGCAGAAGAATTTCGAGCCGAAAGACGGGAAAGCCGCGGAAGGTGATCTCGTCGTGATCGACTTTATCGGCCGCATCGATGGCGATGCGTTTGATGGTGGCACGGCAGAAGATGCGCGGCTTGAGCTGGGCTCGGGCCAGTTTATCCCTGGTTTTGAAGATCAACTGGTGGGCACGAAGGCTGGTGACAAGCTGGACGTGACCGTCAGCTTCCCGGAAGAGTATGGCGCTGAGCACCTTGCCGGCAAAGAAGCCGTTTTTGAAACGACAGTAAAAGGGGTGGAAGCACCTGCCGAAGTCGTGATCGATGATGCGTTTGCCGAGAAATTCGGCATGGAAAATCTCGATAAACTCAAAGAAGCCGTTTCAGGGCAGATCAAGGGCGATTACGATCAGGTCTCGCTCGCAAAGATGAAGCGTGAAATGCTGGATCGTCTGGACGAGCTGCATTCGTTTGAATTGCCGCCAACACTGGTCGAGCAGGAATTCAACCAGATCTGGCATCAGTTTGAACATGAGCTGGAGCATGAAGGCAAGACCATTGCCGACGCCGATCAGCCGGAAGAAGAGCTTCGGGCTGAGTACCAGACAATTGCAGAGCGTCGTGTCCGTCTTGGCCTCGTTCTGTCTGAAATTGGCTCCAAGAATGAGTTGAAAGTCGAGGACGCTGAAGTAAATCGTGCTATCGCACAACGTGCACAGCAGTTCCCGGGGCAGGAACGTCAGGTCTATGAGTTCTACACAAAGAACCCGCAAGCTATTGCAGAAATCCGGGCACCTCTTTTTGAAGACAAGGTTGTCGCTTTCGTCGCAGAAATGGCAAAGGTAACGGACAAGGTTATTTCGAAAGAAGAGCTGTTGTCTGACCCCGAGAGCGAAGACGGGGAAAAGGCCGCCGCTGAGAAGAAACCAGCGAAGAAGAAAGCTGCGACAAAGAAAGCAGCAGCAAAGAAGCCAGCCGCTAAGAAGAAAGCTGCGCCCAAGAAGGCAGCAAAAGAAGACTGAATTCAGACTTCACGCTTATCACGCAAAAAGCCGGTGGTTTCCCACCGGCTTTTTTGTTTGTTGTCTGCCTGTGACGGCGTGATGTTTTTAATAGGTGCTCGCATTCGGATCGCGGCGGAAGCCGTCGTCAGCGTTGCGCTCTCTCAGACCACGCCGGTAACGGCGGGTTGATGCGTTATCGAGCTCTGCCGAACTGATGACCCCGTCTCCGTTGTGATCAAGGGTCAGAAAGTCTGTTTCGGGCAGGGCGGTAATCTCCCCGAAACTCAAACGGCCATTCCCGTCAAAATCCAGCGCTTCGAAGGACGCGCGGCTGATGCCGGAGCCGTCATCATCCTGAATGTCTTCCCACTCGTCCTCGTCAATGCTGCCATCCTTGTCCACATCGCCGCGAATGAAGATGTTTTCCCGGAATTGCCGATATTCGGCACGTGTCGCTGCACCGTTATCGTCCAGGTCCCATTGATAGGCAGGGTGCCGGATAATCTCCACATCACCTTTCTGACCACTGGAGCATGCCACCAGGACAGGGAGAGCCAGACCCAGAACAAGCAGGTTTCTGCTCTTCAGGCTGAGTGTGGGACGGGAAATCTGTGACGCAATACGCATTGAGCCTCCGGTAAAACTGACTGAGAGAGCAAATAGATTAGGGAAACGAGTATACGCAAAAAAGCTGAAAATACGGCCTTTCCCACGCTGTGGGGTGGCATTTTCAGCAAACAACCCCATATATTTGTTCGTTTCGTGCAGAATCTGGCGCTTCCGCTATATTCCTGCACTGTCCATTTACCGAATCATCCTATGCATGTGATGGGGCGATGTCTGGCGACAAGCAGTCCGGCTGGTGACAGTTGTGCGAAAAGTCTCCAGCGGACTGGATCGGCCCACAGAACAGACGCGTGCAACCTTGGAAAGCAGACAATGAAAGATCCTTTAGAGCTCTCGATGAACCTGGTGCCAATGGTGGTCGAGCAGACCAACCGCGGTGAACGCGCCTATGACATTTTCTCCAGGCTGCTGAAAGAGCGCATTATTTTCGTAACAGGTCCGGTTGAAGACGGGATGGCGACACTGATCACCGCCCAGCTCCTGTTCCTGGAAGCGGAAAATCCGAGCAAGGAAATTTCTATGTACATCAACTCGCCAGGCGGGGTGGTGACAAGTGGGCTCGCGATTTACGACACGATGAAATACATCAAGCCCGCCATCACAACAGTTTGCGTGGGACAGGCGGCTTCCATGGGGTCGTTGTTGCTGGCTGCCGGTGAAAAGGGAATGCGCTTCGCGTTGCCGAATGCACGGATCATGGTTCACCAGCCATCAGGTGGCTTTCAGGGCCAGGCGACTGATATTGAAATCCATGCGCGCGAAACGCTCGCATTGCGGGAACGTCTGAACCAGATTTATGTGGATCACACAGGACAGCCGATCGAAAAGGTGCGGGAAGCTTTGGAGCGCGACAACTTTATGTCACCTCAGGCTGCGCAGGAGTTCGGTCTGATCGACAAGGTGGGCGCCACCCGCGAGGATTTCGCTAAGGCTGAATGATTATTTGGCTGATTCTGAGCGAATTTTCCAGGCGGAATGCCTCGAAAAATATGGTAAGTACCTGAAAAATAAGGGGTTAATGGAATTTTGATCCAACAGGTGCTACCATTCCATGGAATTTTTGGCATTCTGAGCCGGAACCGGAGCTTAAGAACGCCACGGATTTGGCAAGATGCGAGGATCTGACTTGGTGTTCCATCAGATCAGATGATTGAAAGAAACTGGCGCGTGACGATTTTGTTAAAGTTTCGCTGCCAGGATTAGGTCTAAAGTGCGAGACGAAGTCGGCAAGCTAGGCCGTAAGGAGAGTATATGAGCAAGGTCAGCGGCGGTAGCAGCGGCGATTCCAAAAATACGCTTTACTGTTCCTTCTGTGGCAAAAGCCAGCATGAAGTCCGAAAGCTTATCGCAGGACCGACGGTGTTCATCTGTGATGAATGCGTTGAGCTGTGCATGGACATCATCCGCGAGGAAAACAAAACCTCGCTTGTGAAGTCACGTGATGGCGTGCCGACACCCCAGGAGATTATGGGTGTGTTGGACGATTATGTGATTGGTCAGCCTGCAGCTAAACGCGTTCTCGCAGTCGCTGTGCACAATCACTACAAGCGCCTCAATCATGCTGCCAAGAACAATGATGTGGAATTGGCAAAGTCCAACATCATGCTGATCGGTCCGACCGGTTGCGGCAAGACATTGCTCGCCCAGACGCTCGCCCGCATTATTGACGTGCCGTTTACAATGGCCGACGCCACCACGTTGACCGAAGCCGGTTATGTGGGTGAAGACGTTGAGAACATCATTCTGAAATTGTTGCAGGCCGCCGATTATAACGTTGATCGGGCACAGCGCGGCATCGTCTATATTGACGAAGTCGACAAGATCAGTCGCAAGTCCGACAATCCGTCGATCACGCGCGACGTATCTGGCGAAGGTGTTCAGCAGGCACTCTTGAAGATCATGGAAGGCACCGTGGCCTCGGTTCCACCACAAGGTGGTCGCAAACACCCGCAACAGGAATTCCTGCAGGTCGATACGACGAACATCCTGTTTATCTGTGGCGGTGCGTTTGCCGGTCTCGACAAGATCATCTCACAGCGCGGAAAAGGCTCAGGCATTGGTTTCGGCGCAAAGGTACAGGACCCTGAAGCACGCCGTACCGGCGAGGTTCTGATGGAGCTGGAACCGGAAGATCTGTTGAAGTTCGGTCTCATTCCGGAATTTGTGGGTCGTATGCCTGTCATTGCAACATTGACCGATCTGGACGATGAGGCACTGGTGAAAATTCTGACCGAGCCGAAGAATGCATTGGTGAAGCAGTATGAACGTCTTTTTGACATGGAAGATGTAAAGCTGACTTTCTCCGAAGAGGCGTTGGTCGCTATTGCGCGCAAGGCCATTGAGCGCAAAACCGGTGCACGTGGTTTGCGCTCGATTATGGAGGCCATTCTGCTCGACACAATGTTCGAGCTGCCGGCTCTGGAGGGCGTGGAAGAAGTGGTCATTTCGGCTGAAGTCGTGGACGGCAAGGCACAACCGCTTTACATCTATTCTGAGCGCTCAAATGATGCTGAAAGCAGTGCATAAAGCACATTATTTTCCATAACGAATCATGAATGGCCTTGAAAGTTAGCGCTCTCAGGGCCATTTCTTTTATGGAGCAGGTCACGCGGTGGCGGTGCAAATAAGACCGAAGCAAGCCACTTTTTGAGCCTGAAAAACAGTCACGCCGACCGAATCTTATTGGATTTGAGTCAGTATTCGTTCAGCAGTGACGTGCCATACTCATGAGAGATTCGGAATGGATGCTTGGTAAAGGTCCACCCGACGGCGCGGCACCGAACAACAAGGTTTTGGATATGACCGATAAAAACGATGATCACGAAACAGGCAACACCCCGGCGGCTGACCGCGAAGAGGTGAAAGAGTTCAAGAGCGGCGTTCTGCCCGTTCTCCCGCTTCGTGACATTGTCGTCTTCCCGCACATGATCGTGCCGCTTTTTGTCGGGCGCGTAAAATCTGTGCGTGCGCTGGAAGAAGTGATGCAGGACGATAAGCAGATCCTGCTGGTCGCCCAGAAAGATGCGGGCGACGATGAGCCAAAGCCGGAAGATATCTACGAGACAGGGACAGTGGGGCAGGTTCTGCAGCTCCTGAAACTGCCGGACCAGACTGTAAAAGTACTCGTCGAAGGCACGACGCGTGCCCGGATTGAACGCTTCACAGACCGTGAAGACTTTTTCGAAGCGGAAGTTGTCGCCATTCCTGAAAAGGAAGAGGAAGATGAGCGCCTGGAAGCTCTCTCGCGCACGGTTGTCAGCCATTTCGAAAACTATGTGAAGCTCAACAAGAAAGTGCCGCCGGAAGTCCTGAGCTCGGTTGCACAGATTGAAGATTACGCGAAACTCGCCGACACAATCGCGAGCCATCTTTCTATCAAGCTGGAAGAGAAGCAGGAACTGCTGGAAGTCGTGAGCACGGCCGAACGGCTGGAGCGTGTTTACTCAATGATGGAAGGTGAAATCTCTGTCCTGAATGTGGAGAAAAAAATCCGCAGCCGCGTAAAGCGTCAGATGGAGAAGACCCAGCGCGAGTACTATCTGAACGAACAGTTGAAAGCGATCCAGAAGGAACTTGGTGGTGAAGGCGACGATGGTCGTGATGAACTGCATGAGCTGGAAAGCCGGATTGAAGAAACCAAACTTTCGAAGGAAGCGCGCGAGAAAGTCGACGCGGAAATGCGCAAGCTCCGTCAGATGAGCCCGATGTCGGCTGAAGCCGCCGTGGTGCGCAACTATCTTGACTGGATCCTGTCAATTCCGTGGGGCAAGAAGGGTCGCGTCAAGAAAGACGTGACAAAGGCCGAGGAAATTCTCGATACCGATCACTTTGGTCTGGAGAAGGTCAAGGAGCGTATCGTCGAGTATCTGGCGGTGCAGCAGCGCGCCAATAAGCTCAAAGGACCGATCCTTTGCCTCGTAGGGCCTCCCGGCGTTGGTAAGACCTCTCTGGGGCGGTCTATCGCCAAAGCAACAGGTCGCGAGTTTGCCCGCCTGTCGCTGGGTGGTGTACGCGACGAAGCAGAAATTCGTGGCCACCGCCGCACCTATATCGGGTCGATGCCGGGCAAGGTCATCCAGTCGATGAAGAAGGTAAAGAACACAAACCCGCTCTTCCTTCTTGATGAGATTGACAAGATGGGCGCGGATTTCCGCGGTGACCCGTCAGCAGCACTGCTCGAAGTGTTGGATCCGGAACAGAACGGCACATTCCAGGACCATTACCTGGAAGTGGAATATGATCTGTCCAACATCATGTTCGTCACCACGGCAAACACGCTCAACATTCCAGGGCCGCTGATGGATCGGATGGAGATCATTCGTATCGCCGGATATACAGAAGATGAAAAGGTCGAGATCGCCCGTCGTCATCTGATCCCGAAATCCATGGCCAACCACGGGTTGAAGCCGGCGGAATGGTCTATTGATGACGAAGCCCTCCTGCAACTGGTAAGGCTCTACACCCGCGAGGCTGGTGTGCGTTCGCTCGAACGGGAGTTGGCCAAGCTTTGCCGTAAGGCCGTGAAAGAGCTTGTGACCTCCGATAAGACCGAGATCAAGGTCACGAAAGAAAATCTGGCGGACTATTCAGGCGTGGCCAAGTTCCGCTTTGGTGAAATTGACGGCGAAGACCAGATCGGTGTGGTTACCGGCTTGGCCTGGACTGAGGTGGGCGGTGAGCTGCTGACCATCGAAGGGGTCATGATGCCGGGTAAAGGCCGCATGACCGTAACCGGCAACCTGAAGGACGTGATGAAAGAGAGCATCTCGGCGGCAAGCTCCTATGTGAAGTCGCGTGCGACAACCTTCGGGATCGAACCTCCATTGTTCGACCGCAAGGACATTCACGTTCACGTGCCGGAAGGGGCAACCCCGAAGGACGGCCCAAGTGCAGGTGTCGCAATGGCGACCTCGATCGTGTCCATCATGACCGGCATTCCCATTCGCAAGGATGTGGCGATGACGGGTGAGATCACGCTTCGCGGGCGGGTTTTGCCAATCGGTGGCCTGAAAGAGAAGCTTCTGGCAGCCCTTCGCGGCGGGATCAAAACAGTACTGATTCCAAAAGACAACGCGAAAGATCTGGCAGATATTCCAGACAATGTGAAAAACCAGCTGGAAATTCTGCCGGTTGAAACTGTCGATGAGGTCCTGAAGAACGCGCTGACCCGCGCGCCGGAAGCGATCGAGTGGGATGAAGATGCCTATGCAGCGCAGCAAGCAGCTCGCAGTGCAGATGATGCATCAGCAGACGCGCATACTGCCCACTAAACAAAAGGAAAAAGCCTTCTTGCCTGTTTCATTGCAGGGAGAGGGCTTTTTGCTGCCCGCTGCCTGCTTTCGCACCCGCACACAAGGTAAAACTTGTATCTAGTTTGAAAAATTTCGCAGAAAACCTTGTCTTTTTCTGCTTAATCCTTTGACCGCCCCTTCCACCAGCGTTTACAATTTTGGCTGATTATCAAGGGGATTCGCTCCCCGCAGCCAGAGGGGCCGAACGTGAACAAAAACGATCTTATTGCAGTCGTTGCCGACCAATCGGGTCTGTCGAAAGCAGACGCGACTAAAGCTGTTGACTGTGTGTTTGACACCATCACCGCTTCACTCAAAGGCGGCGATGAAGTGCGCCTGGTTGGGTTTGGCACATTCAATGTGACCCGCCGTGCAGCATCAGAAGGCCGTAACCCGCGGACCGGTGAGAAAATCCAAATTCCAGCCTCTAACCAGCCAAAATTCAAGGCAGGTAAGGGTCTGAAGGACGCTGTGAACGAGTAATATCGTTTGCAGACCAGATCGAAAAGGCCGGTGCATGCACCGGCCTTTTTGTATGTCGCCTCTTGATGGCTGTGCTTTTTGATGTTCGAGCGCGCACTGGCGGATCATTGTGAATTTGAGAACGTCTCTTGAATGTCGCGGTATGAAGCCACGCCCTTAAAGCGATGGCTTGTTCTCCGGGTCGTCATCCTCATCAACATTCTCGCTAATATTTTCGTCCGTGTCCGGGGTGATATCAGAACGCGGGTCGAGGTCCATTTGAGGGGTTGCCGCACGGGCGAGAGGGACCGCCACAAAGTCTTCGCGTTCTTCCTGGGGTACAGGGGCCCGAACCATGATCCGTCCAAACACAAAGACAATAAAGGGCAGGTAGACCAGTACCCCGGCACCAAACAGCACACCGGCCCCGAAGAAGGGCATCAGAAGTGAAACGATGATCGGGCCGGCCATGGCGCCGACTGAAAACACCAGCATCATGCCGCTGGCGACCATCACAAACTGGTGCGGCTGGGCATTGTCGTTCGCCTGCGCAATGCAGAGCGCGTAGAGGGTAAGGGCGAACGCGCCAAAGGCAAATGCACCGCCGTACAGCACATATTCATTGTGCCCGGTGCCGGAAAAAAAAGACAAAAAGAGGGAGGCAATCGCGGCACCGGCGAGCGTCCCGATCAGAACCCAGCGCCGGTCGATCCGGTCAGACAGCCGACCGAACGGCACCTGCGCAATAGCGCCCCCGACAATGGCGGCTGTCATGAAGAAGGAAATGCCCTGCAGATCGAGCCCGGCTTGTTGCGCATAGACAGGCCCCAGCGTCCAGAAAGGACCATTGGTGAGGCCGATAACAAAACAGCCCAGCATACCAACTGGTGAGATTCGCCACAGTTCCTTGAAGTCCGGTTTGATGTTCTCAATAGGTGCGGGTTGCACCGAACGTGTCAGGGAGACCGGCACCAGTGCGATCGAGGTGAAGATTGCAACAATGGCAAAAAGGGTGAAACCGTTTGGGTCGGCGACATTCAACAGCAGCTGGCCACCGGTCAGCCCCACCAGGCTCACCACGCGATAAAGGCCAAAAATGCCCCCGCGGTTCTCATTTGTCGCCTGCTCGTTCAGCCAGCTCTCAATGATCATGTAGAGCCCGGCCAGGCAATACCCGCCCAACACGCGTAAAAGCACCCAGGTCGCAGGCTCCGGCGCCAGAACGTGCAGAATGGGCAGGGCAGAGGCGATGGAAGCGAAGACAGCGAAGGAGCGGATGTGCCCCACGCGACGGACGCTATAGGGTGACAGGAGACTGCCCAGCATGAACCCGGCAAAATAGGCCGTACCCATCAAGCCGAGTGTGAGGTCCGAGAAACCATCAAAATTGGCCCTCAACGGCAGCAGAATGCCAAACAGCCCGTCCCCCAGAACCAAAATGGCCGTGGAGAGAAAGAGCGAGAAAAAGGAAGCAAGGCTGCGTGACATAAATAGGTCCAGTGGGAGGGAAAAGATGCCCAGACTGTGGCTGGGGAGCGACCGCTGCGATGTCCCCTAGCCGTAACCCGTTGTGGGTCAGGTGACAAGGGGGGCTTGGGCGGCAAATAGGGCGGCGACGTTGGGAAAGTGGGAAGAAAGCACGCTGGGGCCTGACTATTTTTCCCCGTCCGGCAGAAGGCGCGGCTTAACGGTCCGGGTCATGATCTCCGCGAAACGCGCAGGTTCTTCCCATGGCGGTGAATGGGCCGAAGCCTCAAAATAGATCAACGCCTTATCGGGTGCCTGCAAGACTTCAAAATAGGCAGCGGCGAGAGACGAGGGGGTCTGCTGATCAAACCTCCCTAGCAGGAAAAAGACAGGCACTTCAAACCGGGTGTAGGTCTGGTCAAGGTTGAGGGAGCCGATTTCCGACCAGAGATGATCCATGGAGAAAAGCGCACTTCGTGCAAGTGCAATGAGATCCGGAAGGTTGAATTCGGGAACAGACAGCGCCGTCCAGGCAAGCTGTGCCACAGACCGCCCATCGCGGGTAATGCCACCCCCAAAATGCGTGAGCCATTTGCGTTGAACAAGCGTCGCCTCCACGCCGTAGGGCGGACGTCCAATGCCGGTAAGTGCATCAATGGCAGCCTTGTTTGAAAGCCGATGAGCCTCGGAAAGCGTGAAGTCGTAGGATGCAGCCTCGTTCGCCCGCATGTCTGCAATCTGGCCGGTGCCGATATAGCCCGAGATTTTTTCAGGGTGGCGCGCGATGTAGGTTGTTCCCAGCAATGTACCCCACGAGTGGGCAAGGATGGCTATGCGCTCACGTCCGAATTTTATTCGCAGATGATCGACCATCGCGTCGACATCCTGAACGATGTTTTCAAATGTCATGGTGTTTGCAGGTGTGGCTGGGTCGAAGCTTTTGCCGGCGCCACGCTGATCCCAGTGGACCACGACGAATGTCCGCTCCAGTTCTGAATTGTAAGCGCGGAACCAAGCAAATTCACCGGCGCCCGGCCCCCCGTGCAAAACCAGCAGGATGGGTGCATCCCGGTTGTACCCGCGTGTGAGTGTCCATTGCGACAGACCATTGATCATGACCCGTTCTTCTTCGGCAATGCTGTTGGCCTGTATTGCGCCGGAGGTGCCGGTGATGGGTGGTGTTTTTGTCGGGAGTGAAAGCCAGCCCGCGACGGATAGAAACAGACTGAGTGTAATGAGCAATCCAATGCCGCCGTACTTTGCGGCTTTCCAGGCTGTCGCCCCGGTTGATCTGGTCATATGTATCGCTCCCGTGGTGAGCCCCGTTTTTTGAGCCCTGTCTGTCCCGTCTGTCTGTACGACGGGGCAGTGAGACCGTCCATGAGACACAGCGTATCAGGCCCAGCGCTGCGAGAATGGCATTAAATTGCGCCTGATGGGCAGTGCTTATGATTTGGGGCTTGACGTGGAGAATTTCATGGCTAAGTTCTGGCCTTCTTCGACGCCCGGTTCGCCGGGCCCGGAAGGGCGGTTAGCTCAGCTGGGAGAGCATCTCGTTTACACCGAGAGGGTCGGCGGTTCGATCCCGTCACCGCCCACCATTTTTCCTTCATCTAAATCAGATTGATCACCTTCGGGTGTACATGGCGCGTCAGCGCTGGTCTTTCCGTGTGTCTGGCGACATGCTGCAGCATTGGCGCATTGGCACTCCCGGAGGACGAAAGAAATGATGATCTGCTTTCGATTCGTGTTCGCGCTCCTGTTGGGTTTGGCGATGGCGCCCGCTTTGCCGGTTGTGGCTCTAAGTGAAGACGCAACAGCGGCAGAAGACATCAACTTGCTGGGGGCACGCGAACTGGAGCAAGGATGGCAGGTGCTGGGCGTGCCGGGCAAACCTGAAACTTCCTTCCATATGACGGGCGGCCAGGCTGACGAACGGGTCTTGCAGATCGAGGCGCAGGATGCTGTGGGCTTCCTCTACAGGCAGATCGACGAAGCAGGCACCTATCTGCGCTGGCGGTGGCAGGTGGTGAATATGGGGCGTCCCAGTGATCTGACGGAGGTGGGGCGTGACGACCGGCCTATGGCTGTGCATCTCTGGTTTCCCAAAGAATCAGAGACCTCTTCAATATTTGGCGGTGTCGCTGAATTGTTTGGCTATCCTCGCGTTGGTCGCGCGCTGACTTATGTCTGGGGTGGTGCGGCCGACATGCCGCGACTGACGGGCAACCCTTATATGGAAGAGGGACAAGGCGCGATTGTCGCGTTGCGCCGCGCGACAGATCAGCCGGAAGGCTGGTTTGAGGAAGTCGTGGATTATCGGGCAGATTATGAAGCCGCTTTCGGCATGTACCCGCCGCGCCCGACTCACATCGCGATTTCCGGGGACAGTGATGATCTGGGTGGCTTCCGAAGCGGCCGCATAGCAGGTCTGCGCTTTTCTAATTCGGGGAATTGAGGCTCATCACTGGTACCCGACAATTGTACCAAAAAGCCAGGATCGGTGCGATTTCGGCTATGCAAACGGGTTATGGCCCGCCAAGGGGTGCGGCGGTTCCGGGCGATCCCCAGAAAAGTATAGGATTTCCGCTAATAGCTGCTTGACAGGATAGAGGGGCTGCCGTACATGACCGCATCCCCGGAGACAAACTGTCTTCGACCAAGGGGGGTGTAGCTCAGTTGGTTAGAGTGCCGGCCTGTCACGCCGGAGGTCGCGGGTTCGAGTCCCGTCACTCCCGCCATTTTTAAAATGGTGCAATTTTAAAAATGGTACGATGAACATTCGCCAGTTCGTAGTTCGCCAGTTCGTAGTTCGCCAGTTCATAGAATGGCGCTTCAGAATGTTCAGCACCGATATTCATCTCTTGTTAAGGGCAATAAATGCCCGCGAATGTCCCTGCAGCGGGAATTCTTGTGAATAGGGCCTGCTCTCATCGGCTTGCCGTGGGGCTTTGCGCCGGACTTTGAATGGATCTGGAATTGTGGTGTGAACGGACCCTGAAGAGGCGTCTGGTGAGCCCCGAAAAGGCCCGGAAACGCTTTGCGAACAGGTCGCATGATTGAACATGACGCTATGTTCAAAATATAGTCACTTCAGGCGGTGTCGGCGTTTGACTTGGGACCTTCGAAGGCTATACTCCGCGCGAATTTAGAGGGGCAACTTGCGGGAATCATTTGTTCATTTCAAACGGAGTGAACAGAGCGCATAAACGCAAAGCAGTCTGGAAGAGCGACCACCGTCACCAGCTCGTTTCAGACATTCAGGTGCTGATATGGAAGAGCTATTAAGCGAGTATCTGCCGATCGTGATTTTTCTCGGTCTCGCGGCGGTCATCTCGCTCGCATTGTTGATTGTACCTTTTGTCATTGCGCCTTCAAAGCCCGACCCTGAAAAGCTGTCCGCTTATGAGTGTGGTTTTGACGCCTTTGACGACAGCCGCATGCGTTTCGACGTGAAGTTCTATCTCGTCGCTATTCTGTTTATTATTTTCGATCTTGAAGTGGCCTTCCTGTTTCCCTGGGCGGTGTCTCTCGGCGAAGTGGGTTTGTTCGGCTTCTGGTCAATGATGGTGTTTCTGGGCGTGCTGACGGTCGGCTTCATCTATGAATGGAAGAAAGGCGCGCTCGAATGGAACTGAGTTCATCCGAAAGCACGGTCATTGCCGAGGCACCAAAGGGTGTGATTGATCCGCGCACGGGCGCTCCCGTTGGTGAGGATGATCCGTTCTTCAAGCAGATGTCTGATGATCTGGCGGAAAAGAATTTCGTCGTGACCTCCCTCGATAATCTGATCAACTGGTCTCGCACGGGATCGCTGATGTGGATGACGTTTGGCCTTGCATGTTGCGGTGTTGAAATGATGCAGACCAATATGCCCCGCTATGATCTGGAGCGTTTTGGTATCGCGCCGCGCGCGAGCCCACGCCAGTCGGATGTGATGATTGTGGCGGGAACGCTGACCAACAAGATGGCGCCTGCGCTACGCAAGGTCTACGACCAGATGCCGGAGCCGCGTTACGTCATCTCCATGGGTTCATGTGCCAATGGCGGCGGTTACTACCATTATTCCTACTCGGTCGTACGGGGTTGCGACCGGATTGTTCCTGTCGATGTTTATGTGCCTGGCTGTCCGCCATCCGCAGAGGCTCTTCTCTATGGCATTCTTGCGCTTCAGCGTAAAATTCGCCGGACGGGTACGATTGAACGCTAATTTGGTCTGCACGTCCCGGGGATGTGCAGGCGCCTGCCGCGCAATGCCAGCTCGTGTGAGCAACGGCATCAAGAATTGTTAGAGACGTAAAATTGTCAGAGACAAATGCCATGGACGAAAGTCTGCAGGATCTGGGAGACCACATTGCCGGGGCACTGGACAATGAGGTTTCGTCGTTCGCCATTTCATATGGGGAGCTGACGCTGGAAGCCAAGACCGACAAGATCAATCGTGTCTTGAAATTTCTGCGTGATGATCCGGCCTGCCAGTTCACGATCCTTGTGGATATTTGCGGGGCGGACTACCCGGAACGTGCTGAGCGGTTTGATGTAGTTTATCATCTTCTGTCGATGCGCCAGAACCAGCGGGTACGCGTACGTATTACCGTGGATGAGGATGCGCAGGTGCCTAGCGCAACAGCCGTCTTCCCTGCGGCCGGATGGTATGAGCGTGAAGCTTTCGACATGTACGGTATTCTTTTCTCCGATCACCCGGATTTGCGACGAATTCTGACCGACTACGGATTTACGGGCTATCCGCTTCGCAAGGACTTTCCGGTCTCCGGTTTTGTTGAGCTTCGCTACGATGACGAGTTGAAGCGCGTGGCTTATGAGCCAGTGAAACTCGCGCAGGAGTTTCGGAATTTCGATTTCGAAAGCCCGTGGGAAGCCGCTGAATACCTGTTGCCCGGCGATGAGAAGGCGACACCAGCAGGGGACAATAAGTAAGTCATGGCCGAGTCCCAGATTAAAAACATCAATATAAATTTTGGCCCGCAGCACCCGGCAGCGCACGGCGTGCTTCGCCTCGTGCTGGAGCTGGATGGCGAGATTGTCGAGCGTGTCGATCCGCATATCGGCCTCCTGCATCGCGGTACTGAAAAGCTGATCGAGCAGAAGACCTATTTGCAGGCATTACCTTACTTCGACCGGCTCGACTATGTGGCGCCGATGAACCAGGAGCATGCCTATTCGCTCGCGGTAGAGCGTTTGTTGGGCATTGATATTCCGGCACGGGCGCAATACATCCGCGTCCTTTATTCCGAGATTGGGCGCCTGCTTAACCATTTGCTCAATATTACAACGCAAGCCCTTGATGTTGGCGCGTTTTCACCGTCCCTGTGGGGGTTCGAGGTGCGCGAAGAGCTGATGACTTATTATGAGCGCGCGTCCGGCAGTCGCATGCATGCGGCCTACTTCCGGCCCGGTGGTGTGCATCAGGATCTGCCGCCGAAGTTGCTTGAAGACATCTATAATTATTGCGATTTCATCGAGAAAATTATTGATGATCTCGACAGCCTGCTGACGGGCAACCGGATCTTCAAGCAGCGTAATGTTGATATTGGCATCGTCACCGCTGAAGACGCCCAGGCCTGGGGGTTCTCCGGTGTGATGGTGCGCGGTTCCGGCATGGCCTGGGATCTGCGTCGCTCGCAGCCTTATGAATGCTATAGCGACCTGGAGTTTGATGTTCCGGTTGGCAAGAACGGCGACAATTTTGATCGCTATCTTGTGCGCATGGAAGAGTGCCGTCAGTCGGTACGCATCATGCGGCAGTGTATCGAGCGGATGCCGGACGGTCCTGTGACGACGACCGACGGCAAAATCACCCCGCCAAAGCGTGGTGATATGAAGAAGTCGATGGAAAGCCTGATCCATCACTTCAAACTCTATACCGAAGGGTATCATGTGCCTGCCGGTGAGGTTTACGCGGCCGTTGAAGCTCCCAAGGGAGAGTTCGGGGTTTATCTCGTGTCCGATGGCTCAAACAAACCATCGCGCTGTAAAATTCGCGCACCGGGATATCCGCATCTTCAGGCAATGGATTTTCTATGCAAGGGCTACATGCTTGCCGACGTCTCGGCAATTCTGGGCTCGCTCGACATTGTGTTCGGGGAGGTTGATCGATGAGTGTTCGCAGACTGGACCCGAACCAGCCTGACAGTTTTGAGTTCACGGCTGAAAACAAAGCCTGGGCCGAAGGTCAGATTAAGAAGTACCCGCAAGGTCGACAGGCTTCGGCCATAATTTCCTTGCTTTGGCGTGCGCAGAAGCAAGGGGACGGATGGCTTTCGGAGCCGGCAATTCGCTATGTGGCGGACATGCTGGGCATGCCCTACATGCGTGCGCTCGAAGTGGCGACGTTCTACACAATGTACAATCTCTCTCCTGTGGGAACACATTTTGTACAGCTGTGCGGCACAACACCTTGCTGGCTTGGCGGTTCTGATGAATTGAAGTCCGTCTGCAAAAAGGTCATCGGTGAGGAAAAGACTGTCTCGAGCGACGGCAAGCTCTCCTGGATGGAAGTTGAATGCCTCGGCGCTTGCGCGAACGCACCCATGGTGCAGATCAACGACGATTATTACGAAGACCTCAACCCGCAGAACTTTGAGAAGCTGCTCGACGACCTGCGCAATGGTCGTGAAGTCAAGACGGGGTCTCAAACAGGTCGCAAGGGCTCGGAACCTGCTGGCGGTCTCACCTCACTCACCCAAGTCGAAGGGGCGGATTGATGCTTCAGGATAAAGATCGCATCTTCACCAATCTTTACGGCCAGCGCGATTGGGGCCTTGAAGGCGCGCGCAAGCGTGGTGATTGGGACAAGACAAAAGACCTTATTGCCAAGGGGCGTGACTGGATCATTGACGAGATGAAGCAGTCCGGTCTGCGTGGCCGCGGCGGTGCAGGGTTCCCCACAGGTCTTAAATGGTCCTTCATGCCAAAAGAGTCCGACGGGCGTCCGCACTATCTGGTCGTGAATGCAGATGAGTCAGAACCGGGGACGTGCAAAGACCGGGAGATCATGCGCTACGATCCGCACAAGCTGATCGAGGGCTGTTTGCTGGCCGGTTTCGCGATGGGGGCCAACGCGGGCTACATCTATGTCCGTGGTGAGTTCATTTTTGAACGCGAACAATTGCAGCGCGCGGTCGATCAGGCCTATGACGCCGGGCTTTTGGGCAAGAATGCCGCTGACAGCGGCTGGGACTTTGAGCTGTACGTGGCACATGGTGCCGGTGCTTACATTTGCGGCGAAGAAACAGCTCTGATTGAGAGCTTGGAAGGCAAGAAGGGCATGCCACGCCTGAAGCCTCCATTCCCGGCCAATATGGGCCTCTATGGGGCGCCGACAACGGTCAACAATGTGGAGAGTATCGCTGTTGCACCAACCATTCTGCGCCGTGGTGCCGGCTGGTTTGCAGGGCTCGGGCGGCCCAACAATGCGGGCACGAAAATCTTTTCTATTTCCGGACATGTGAACAATCCATGTAACGTCGAAGAGGAGATGGGGATCCCGCTGAAAGAGCTTATCGAGAAGCATTGTGGCGGCGTACGCGGCGGTTGGGACAATCTGCTTGCGGTTATTCCCGGCGGGTCTTCTGTACCGCTTCTGCCGAAGAGCATTTGCGATACGGTCCTGATGGATTTTGACAGTCTGAAGGAAGTGCAGTCCGGTCTGGGGACAGCAGCTGTCATCGTGATGGACAAGTCCACGGATGTGATCAAGGCGATCGCGCGCCTCTCGGCTTTCTACAAGCACGAAAGCTGCGGCCAGTGCACGCCGTGCCGCGAAGGCACAGGCTGGATGTGGCGGGTGATGGAGCGTCTTGTCACCGGTGAAGCAGAAGTAAGTGAAATTGAAATGTTGCTGGACGTTTCCAAGCGCGTTGAAGGTCATACGATCTGTGCGCTGGGAGATGCGGCAGCCTGGCCTGTGCAGGGGTTGATCCGGCATTTCCGGCCAGTCATTGAAGAGCGTATTGCATCCCGTAAAGCGGGACAGGCTGCGCAAGTAGCGGCGGAGTAGGCCCATGCCAAAACTCACAGTCGATGGCATCGAAGTGGAAGTCGAGAACGGGACAACTGTTCTGCAGGCGTGCGAAGAAGCAGGCGCGGACGTACCGCGGTTTTGTTATCATGAACGCCTTTCCATTGCGGGCAATTGCCGTATGTGTCTGGTCGAGATCGAAAAGTCGCCGAAGCCGGTGGCAAGCTGTGCGCTGCCAGTGGGTGAGGGTATGGTCGTGCATACCAAAACACCTTCGGTAAAGCGGGCACGCGAGGGGGTGATGGAGTTTCTCCTGATCAACCATCCGCTTGATTGTCCGATTTGCGATCAGGGTGGCGAGTGCGACCTGCAGGATCAGGCGATGGCGTTCGGCGTCGATACATCCCGTTTTGACGAGAACAAGCGGGCTGTCGAAGACAAGAATATGGGACCCCTGGTCAAAACCATCATGACGCGTTGCATTCATTGCACACGTTGTGTTCGTTTCGCGCAGGAAGTGGCCGGCGTGCCGGAAATCGGTGCGATTGGCCGTGGCGAGGATATGGAAATCACGACCTATCTGGAGCAGTCTTTGACCTCCGAATTGTCAGGCAATGTGATTGACCTGTGCCCGGTTGGTGCGTTGACATCCAAGCCATATGCTTTCACCGCCCGTCCTTGGGAACTTCGCAAGACTGAAAGCATCGACGTGATGGATGCCGTTGGCTCCGCGATCCGCGTGGACACACGTGGCAAGGAAGTCATGCGGGTGATGCCGCGCCTGAACGACGATGTGAATGAGGAATGGATTTCCGACAAGACGCGTTTCATCTGGGATGGCCTGCGTTCGCAGCGGTTGGACCGCCCTTATATTCGCGAGAATGGAAAGTTGAGAGCGGCAAGCTGGGACGAGGCTTTCGCCGCGATCGCTGAAAAGGCGAAGACGACAGCACCGGAGAAAATGGCGGCAATTGCAGGTGACCTTGCCTGCGTGGAAAGCATGAGCGCGTTGCAGGATCTGATGGGCGCACTTGGTGTGACCAATCTGGATTGTCGGCAGGATGGGACAAAACTCATGCCGGGTGACCGTGCGTCCTATCTTTTCAATTCAACCATTGCCGGTATCGAAGAGGCAGATGCGCTGTTGATCGTCGGCTCGAACCCGCGCCTTGAAGCACCTGTTCTGAATGCCCGCATTCGCAAGCGCTGGCGCGAGGGTGGTTTCCCCGTCGGCATCGTCGGCGAGAATGTGGACCTGACCTATGATGCCCAGCATCTGGGCGCAGGCACCCAGACACTCAAGGAGATTGCGGACGGGTCTCACCCGTTTGCCCGCGTGCTCGAAGTGGCGGAACGTCCATTGATTATCATTGGTCAGGGCGCGTTAAGCCGGGCGGACGGCGCAGCCGTTCACGCAACGACGCTAAAGATCGCCGAGCGTTCCAGCGCGATCACAGCGGCATGGAATGGCTTCTCTGTTCTCCACACGGCTGCAGCGCGTGTTGGCGGCTTGGATCTTGGTTTCGTTCCCGGTGAGGGCGGTCGCGACGTGGCATCAATTCTCGACGGCGCGGCGAGCGGTGATATTGAATTCGTTTATCTGCTTGGCGCGGATGAACTGGATACGTCGAAGCTGGAAAAAGCTTTCATTGTCTATCAGGGGACACATGGTGATGTTGGCGCACATGCTGCCGATGTGATTTTGCCTGGCGCTGCTTATACCGAGAAGAGCGGCACCTGGGTCAATACCGAAGGTCGGGTGCAGATGGGCCGCCGTGCGGCATTCCCGCCCGGCGACGCGAGAGACGATTGGTCTATCTTGCGTGCCCTGTCTGAGCGTCTGGGGCATACGCTGCCTTATGACAATCAACAGCAATTGCGTACAAGACTTTACGAAGCTCACCCGCATTTCGCCGCACAGAACGCGGTGACCCATGCGGCAAGCGTGACGAGTGGTCCTGGCGGGGCTATGGACGACGCACCATTCGTATCGGCGGTGACGGACTTCTACTTCACCAACCCGATTGCGCGCGCCAGCAAGATTATGGCGGATTGCGCAGCGGTTTACGGGCAGAAGGATACGGGGGCAACGGGTACCAATGGCTGATATTCTGATCACATTCGGCATTCCGCTGCTTATCATCGTCGCCCAGTCGCTGGCGGTGCTTGTCGGCCTTCTGTTGTTCACCGCCTATATTCTTTACGCTGACCGCAAGATTTTTGCGGCGGTACAGATGCGTCGTGGGCCGAACGTTGTGGGCCCGTGGGGGTTGCTCCAGTCTTTCGCAGACCTGACCAAGTTTCTTTTCAAGGAAGCGATTATCCCGTCCGGCGCCAACAAGGGTGTTTACCTGTTGGCACCCTTGATTACGGCAACCTTGGCGTTGGCAGCCTGGGCTGTTGTCCCGTTTGACGACGGGTGGGTGGTTGCCGACATTAATGTGGGCATCCTTTACATCGTGGCGATCTCGTCGCTTGGTGTTTACGGTATCATCATGGGGGGCTGGGCTTCCAACTCAAAATACCCGTTCCTGGGTGCGCTCCGTTCCGCAGCACAAATGGTGTCCTACGAAGTCTCACTTGGCTTTGTTATTGTCTGCGTACTCATGACGGCAGGTTCGTTGAACCTGTCTGACATTGTGCGGGCACAGTCCGGCGACGGGGGCTTGTTTAACTGGTACTGGCTGATCCACTTCCCGGCTTTTGTGATCTTCTTCATTTCTGCAATTGCGGAGACAAACCGTCCGCCGTTTGATTTGCCGGAAGCAGAGTCAGAACTTGTGGCCGGGTATGCGACTGAATACTCGTCAACGCCCTTCCTGTTGTTCTTCCTGGGTGAGTTTGTTTCGATCAATCTCATGGCGGCCATGGTCACCATTTTGTTCCTGGGTGGATGGCTACCGCCGTTTGATATCGCACCGTTGAACATGGTCCCCGGTATTATCTGGTTTGTGCTTAAAGTCTGCTTCGTCTTTTTCCTCTTTGCGATGGTTCGTGCCTATGTGCCCCGTTATCGCTATGACCAATTGATGCGTCTTGGCTGGAAAGTTTTCCTGCCATTGTCGCTCGGCTGGGTCGTGGTGACAGCCGGTGTATTGGTCGCGTTCGATCTCGCGCCGTGATTTAGGGAGTATGTCCATGGCTAGTTTGACACAGTCTGTCCGCTCTCTGTTTCTGGCGGAATTCGTTTCGAGCTTCTTTCTGGCACTGCGGTATTTCTTTGGGCCCAAGGCAACATTGAATTATCCGTATGAGAAAGGACCTCTCAGCCCGCGCTTCCGTGGTGAGCATGCGTTGCGTCGTTATCCCAATGGGGAAGAGCGTTGCATTGCGTGCAAATTGTGCGAAGCCATTTGCCCGGCGCAGGCGATCACGATCGAGGCCGGCCCGCGCCGGAACGACGGGACGCGCCGCACGGTTCGCTACGATATCGACATGACGAAATGCATCTATTGTGGCTTCTGTCAGGAGGCCTGTCCGGTGGATGCCATCGTCGAAGGGCCGAATTTTGAGTTCGCCGCAGAAACACGTGAAGAGCTTTTTTATACGAAGGAAAAGCTGCTTGAGAATGGGGCTCGTTGGGAACGCGAGATCGCCAAGAACATTGAGCTTGATGCACCGTACCGTTGAAGGCCGGGCATTGGGGTTGGAAAGACTAGAGAGGGCTAAGGGGCAATGATCCTCGCCACCATCGCGTTTTACATATTTGCCGCTGTCGCGGTTGCTGCGAGCTTTATGGTCATCGCATCGCGCAACCCTGTGCATTCGGTATTATTTTTGATCCTCGTGTTTTTCAATGCGGCGGGCCTTTTCGTTCTGATGGGGGCTGAGTTCCTCGCAATGCTCCTCGTGATCGTTTATGTGGGCGCGGTAGCGGTGCTCTTCCTCTTTGTGGTCATGATGCTCGATATTGACTTCAGCGAGCTGCGGGAGGGATTTCTGCAATATATGCCCGTTGGTGCCCTGATCGGCTTCATTGTTTTGCTGGAACTGATCATGGTGGCCGGAACCTGGGTGTTGGGTGCAGACACGGCAACCCTGGTCGCAACACCTATTCCTGACATGGGTGAGGTCTCCAATGCGGAGGCCATCGGCCAGGTTATGTACACACAATATGTCTATTTCTTCCAGGCGGCCGGCATGGTGCTGCTTGTGGCTATGATCGGGGCCATCGTGCTCACGCTTCGGCCACAACCGGATGCACGCCGTCAGGTGATTGCTGATCAGGTGGCACGCACCAAGGAAAGCGGCGTAGAAATCAAGAAAGTGGAGCCAGGCCAGGGTATCTGACTTTAGGTCGGGTTCTGGCTGCGAAAGAAAAACCATGGAAATTGGCCTTGCACATTATCTGACGGTTGCGGCGATCCTCTTTACGCTGGGGATTTTCGGAATATTCCTGAACCGGAAGAACGTCATCATTATTCTTATGTCGATCGAGCTCATGCTTCTCGCGGTAAACATCAATCTTGTTGCCTTCTCCACTCATCTGGGGGATCTGACAGGGCAGATTTTTGCTTTGCTGGTGCTGACTGTTGCCGCAGCTGAAGCTGCCATTGGTCTGGCTATTCTCGTGGTCTATTTCCGCAATCGCGGCTCCATTGCCGTCGAAGACATCAACCTGATGAAAGGCTAAGGCGCGCATGTTTGAAGCAATCGTCTTCCTCCCGCTCGCTGGCTGTTTGATCGCGGGCCTTTTTGGACGCCAGATCGGTGTTGGTGCATCGCAAATCATCACCAGCGGATTCCTGGTTCTGTCTGCTATTTTAAGTTGGGTCGCTTTTGTGTCGGTGGCGCTGCAGGGGAACGCAGAAACAGTACAGGTTTTGACCTGGATCGATAGCGGGTCATTTGAGGCGGATTGGCGCCTGCGGGTTGATACCCTGACAGCCGTCATGCTGGTCGTGGTCACCAGCGTATCCTCGCTGGTACATATCTACTCGATTGGCTATATGAGCCACGATCCTCACCAGCAGCGCTTCTTCGCCTACTTGTCTCTCTTCACTTTCGCCATGCTGATGCTGGTGACGTCAGACAATCTCATCCAGCTATTCTTTGGCTGGGAGGGGGTAGGGCTCGCTTCCTATCTGCTGATCGGCTTCTGGTACAAAAAGCCGAGCGCAAATGCTGCCGCCATCAAAGCCTTTGTGGTCAACCGTGTTGGTGATTTCGGTCTCATACTCGGTATCTCGGCGATCTATCTCACAATCGGCTCCGTCGATTACGATACGATTTTTGCGGCTATTCCTGGGCTGGTGGGGCAGAACTTCCATTTCCTGGGGACAGATTTCCCGATTATTACGACGATCTGTCTGCTGCTCTTCATGGGGGCAATGGGCAAGTCCGCGCAATTCCTGCTGCACACATGGCTGCCGGATGCGATGGAAGGCCCGACACCGGTATCAGCCCTTATTCACGCGGCAACCATGGTAACCGCGGGTGTCTTCCTTGTCTGTCGCATGTCACCAATATTCGAGTTCTCACAGGATGCGCTTTTGGTCGTGACCGTTGTGGGGGCGACAACGGCCTTTTTTGCAGCGACCGTCGGTCTCGTTCAAAACGACATTAAGCGTGTCATTGCGTATTCAACGTGTTCGCAGCTTGGCTACATGTTTGCCGCAGCGGGCGTCGGTGCTTACGAGGCGGCCATGTTTCACCTCTTTACGCATGCCTTTTTCAAGGCACTGCTGTTCTTAGGCTCCGGCTCTGTCATTCACGCCATGTCGGACGAGCAGGATATGCGAAACATGGGGGGCCTGTTCAAACTCATCCCTGTGACCTGGGTGATGATGCTGATCGGGACGATCGCCCTGACTGGGTTTCCGCTCACGGCGGGCTATTTCTCGAAAGACGCCATTATCGAAGCAGCCTATGCGGCACATAGTCCCGCACACATGTATGCGTTCACACTTCTTGTGGTCGCAGCCCTGTTCACGAGCTTCTATTCCTGGCGCCTGATTTTCCTGACCTTCCATGGGGAAAGTCGTGCCTCGAACGAAGTGTTGAGCCACGCGCACGAAAGCCCGCCGTCAATGATGATCCCGCTTGTTCTGCTCGCCGTGGGTGCGCTTGGTGCTGGCGCGGTCTTTGCCAATCTCTTTATCGGCCATGCCGAAACAGAGTTCTGGGCCGGGGCAATCTTTAACGCGGATGGAAACAACATTCTGGAAGAGGTTCATCATGTGCCGGCGTGGGTGAAGTTTTCACCCATGGTGATGATGGCGCTCGGTTTCGTGACGGCCTGGTTCTTCTATATCAAGAGCCCGGAGACACCGAAGACGCTCGCGAAAGATCAGGACATGCTCTACAAGTTCCTGCTCAACAAATGGTACATTGATGAGCTTTATGACTTTATCTTCGTAAAGCCCGCTTTGTGGATCGGTCGTCTGTTCTGGAAAGAGGGTGATGGCCGGATTATCGATGGTTTCGGTCCCAATGGTATTGCCGCGCGTGTACTGGACGTAACACGCGGACTGGGGCGCCTTCAGACCGGCTTCGTCTATCACTACGCTTTCGCCATGCTGCTCGGAATTGCGGCCTTGACCACTTACTTCATGTTCGCAGGAGCCCACTGACATGACGGGCATGTTTCCAATTCTTTCGCTGGTCACTTTTCTTCCGCTCGTGGGGGCATTATTTATCTTCGCGATCCAGTCCGACGATGAAGCCATCACCGCGCGTAACGCGCGCTGGGTGGCGCTCTGGACAACGCTGATCACGTTCATCATGTCCCTTGCGATCTGGGTCGATTTTGATGAGAGCACGGCGGCATTCCAGTTTGTGGAGAATGCTGAATGGCTTGGTGGCTCCATCAACTACCATATGGGTGTTGACGGCATTTCGATGCTGTTTGTGATCCTCACCACCTTCCTGATGCCGTTTTGCATCCTGGCGAGCTGGGAGGCGATCGAGAAGCGCGTGAAGGAATACATGATCGCGTTTCTGATACTCGAAACATTGATGATCGGTGTGTTCTGCTCGCTTGATCTGGTGCTGTTTTATCTCTTCTTTGAGGCAGGCCTGATCCCGATGTTCCTGATCATCGGCGTTTGGGGCGGCGCGCGCCGCGTCTATGCGAGCTTCAAATTCTTCCTCTATACATTGGCAGGGTCTGTGCTCATGCTGCTGGCCATCATGGCCATGTATTGGCAGGTCGGCACAACTGACATTCCAACATTGTTGGCGTACGAGTTCCCTGCGGGCATGCAGACCTGGCTCTGGCTGGCTTTCTTTGCATCATTCGCCGTGAAGATGCCTATGTGGCCGGTGCACACCTGGTTGCCCGACGCGCACGTGGAAGCCCCAACAGCAGGTTCCGTCATTCTGGCCGGTATTTTGCTCAAGATGGGTGGCTATGGTTTCCTGCGTTTCTCGCTGCCTATGTTCCCTGTTGCTTCCGATATGTTCGCACCACTCGTCTTCTCGCTCTCTGTGGTTGCGATTATCTACACCTCACTGGTGGCCCTCGTGCAGGAAGATATGAAGAAGCTCATCGCTTATTCGTCTGTGGCACATATGGGTTTTGTGACGATGGGGATTTTTGCGGCAACAACCCAAGGGGTGCAGGGCGGGATTTTCCAGATGCTGTCGCACGGCTGGGTTTCGGGCGCTCTCTTCCTGTGTGTTGGTGTGGTCTATGACCGGATGCACACGCGCGAGATTGCCGCCTATGGTGGCCTTGTAAACCGGATGCCGGTCTACGCATTTGCCTTCATGGTCTTTACAATGGCCAATGTCGGTCTGCCGGGAACAAGTGGTTTCGTGGGTGAGTTTTTGACCATTGTTGGCGTGTTCCAGGTTAACTCCTGGGTTGCACTTCTTGCCGCAACCGGTGTCATTCTGTCGGCCTGTTACGCACTCTTCCTTTACCGCCGGGTTGTGTTCGGGGTGCTGGAGAAAGACACGCTGAAAAATATCGCAGATGTGAACCGCCGGGAATTGTTGACCCTCGCGCCATTGATTGTGGCGACGATCTTCTTCGGGGTTTATCCGCTTCCGATATTCGATGTGACAGCTGTGTCTGTCGAAAATCTGGTAACAAACTACAACGCCGCGCTCGAAGCTCACGCTGCTTCCGGTGCCCAAGTTTTTGACTTTGCAAGCCTAGTGTCCAATCGCTAAGCCTGAATGACGTCTGGAGATAAAGACTGATGGAAACCGCTCTCGCTATGCCGGACCTTGGGCCAGCCCTCGCGGAAGTCATTCTGGCTGTTGGTGCTATGGCGCTGCTTATGTTCGGTGTCTTTCGGGGGGATGGCTCAACGCGCTCCGTAAACATCGGTGCGGTACTGCTTCTCATCGGGGCAGGGATAGCCGTTGTGAGCCAGCCGGATGACCGTATCCTGACCTTTGGCGGGGCCTTTGTGATGGATGGCTTTGCCAAGGTGATGAAGCTTCTTGTGCTTCTGGGTTCGGCGACCGCAATCATCATGGCAGCCGGCTTTATGGTGCGCGAGAACATGGCACGCTTTGAGTTCCCGGTTCTGATCGTTCTGGCGACGCTTGGCATGTTGATGATGGTTTCAGCTAACAGCCTCATTGCGCTCTATATGGGGTTGGAATTGCAAAGCCTGGCGCTCTATGTTGTTGCCTCATTTAATCGTGACAGCACGCGCTCAACCGAAGCGGGACTAAAATATTTTGTTCTGGGCGCATTGGCGTCGGGCATGTTGCTGTATGGCGCATCGCTGATTTACGGTTTCTCGGGTACTACCAGCTTCGATACGTTAAGCGCGCTTCTGTCAGAAGGGGGCATCTCCACAGGCTTGGTTTTTGGTCTGGTCTTCTTGCTGGCCGGGCTTGCCTTCAAGGTTTCTGCGGTACCATTCCACATGTGGACACCAGACGTGTATGAGGGTGCGCCAACCCCGGTTACCGCATTCTTCGCTGCTGCGCCAAAGATCGCTGCAATGGCTCTGTTCCTTCGTGTCATGTATGGCGCCTTTGCACATGCGGCGACGGAATGGCAACAGATCGTTGTTTTCATCTCCATCGGCTCGATGGTGCTGGGGGCTTTCGCCGCTATTGGACAAAATAACATCAAGCGCATGATGGCTTACTCATCCATCGGTCATATGGGATTTGCGCTGGTAGGTCTTGCCGCCGGCACGCCCGAGGGGGTGAAGGGCGTCGTGATCTATCTCACGATCTATCTCATCATGAATGCGGGTGTGTTTTGTTGCATCCTCGCGATGCGCCACAAAGAAGGGCCTGTTGAGGAGATTTCTGACCTTGCAGGCCTGTCGCAGAACCAACCTGTTCTAGCAATTGTGTTTGCGATTTTGCTTTTCTCGCTTGCCGGCATCCCGCCGCTTGCTGGTTTCTTTGGCAAGTTCTATGTCTTCCTGGCGGCAATCGAGGCAGGGCTTTACGCACTGTCCATTATTGGTGTGCTGGCCAGTGTTGTGGGTGCTTACTATTATCTGCGCATTATCAGGGTCATGTTCTTTGATGAACCGGCCCAGAAGTTTGAAACGCCCTTGGCAGGAGAATTAAGAGCAATTCTGGCTATATCCTGCCTCTTCACTTTGCTGTTCATTGCCTATCCCGCGCCGGTTTTGTCATTTGCGGAGGGGGCAGCGACCTCTCTTGTAGGGACGACAGAAACCGCAGAAGCGGCGCCAGCTGAAGTGCATTGACCGGTTCATTCAGCGCCAGCGACATCAATCTGCCGGAGGGCTATGGCCTCCGGCATTTTGCTGAGATTGATTCCACAAACGATGAAGCCAAGCGCCTCGCGGCGGCTGGCGAGGCAGGGCCCGTCTGGATTGTCGCAGAACGCCAGACAGCCGGGCGCGGGCGCCGTGGGCGCGCCTGGGTTTCCCCAACGGGAAACCTCATGTGCACACTTCTGGTACGGCCAGCGTGCAGTCCCTCAAAAGCGGGTGAACTTGCCTTCGTGGCTGGCCTGGCACTGCACGAGGCGGCAACACACCTTCTTCCCCATTTCCCGTCGGACAAGATCACGCTTAAATGGCCAAATGATCTGCTCGTGTCGGGCAGGAAGGCCAGCGGCATTTTGCTGGAATCTGAAAGTGATGGTCGTTCGAACGTGAGCTGGCTGGCCGTCGGTATCGGGCTGAACCTGGCCCATTTTCCAACAGATACGCCTTATCCGGCTACCTGTCTGGGGGATGAGGGCGGTATGGTACCATCTGTAACAGATGCGTTGACGGCATTGGCCATGGGTTTTGATCGCTGGTATCAGCGTTGGCAGAATGACGGCTTTGGCGCCATTCGTGAGGCATGGCTTTTCCGCGCACATGGCGTTGGTGGCGCAATTGTGGCTCGCCTGGCCGATGAAGAAATTGAAGGGGTTTTTGAAGGGATCGAACCAGATGGCGCCTTGCGTTTGCGGGTGGCTGGTGGCGCGGTCCGGCTTGTCGCGGCTGGCGATGTTTTCTTTGGACGCAGGCCGCAAGAAGGCCGGAAAGAATAAGCAGCGTTATGGGCAAAAAACAGCAAGCCGACACGCATCAAACCGACACTGGAGATGAACTGGTCTTTGTGCCGCTTGGCGGGACGGGTGAGATCGGGATGAACCTGAATCTGTATGGTTTTGGCCCGGTGGATGGTCGCAAGTGGATCATGGTGGATCTTGGCGTTACCTTTGCAGACAGTCGCAGTCCCGGCATTGATCTCATCATGCCCGACACCACGTTCATCGAAGAGTATCGTAAGGATCTGATTGCTATCGTTCTGACGCATGCTCACGAGGACCATATTGGCGCGGTTGCGCATCTTTGGCCGCGTCTGCGATGCCCGGTCTATGCCACGCCGTTTACAGCCGAGCTTGTAAAAGCGAAGCTGATTGAGGCGGGACTTGAACACAAGGTACCCCTCCATATCGTTGAACTGGGTGCTCGTTTTGAACTGGGCCCATTTGACATTGAGTTTGTCACTCTGACCCATTCAATACCGGAGCCAAATGCGCTTGCCATTCGTACAAGCCTTGGCACGATCATGCATACCGGTGACTGGAAAATAGATGCTTCGCCCGTTGTGGGGGACGATATTGACCGCAAGCGCCTCGCTGAAATCGGAGACGAAGGGGTTCGCGCGATTGTCTGCGACAGTACGAACGTCTTTTCACCCGGTGAGTCGGGGTCGGAGGCAGATGTCGGGAAAAGCCTGACTGACCTTATCGGGACGCTGAAAGGTCGCGTGGCCGTTACAACTTTTGCATCGAACGTGGCGCGGCTGGAAAGCATCATCCGTGCTGCGGAAGCAAATGACAGACATGTGGTGCTGGTCGGTCGATCCATGTTTCGCATCATTGCCGCAGCACGCGCGACGGGACATCTCACAAACCTGCCTGCTTTCATGGATGTGGAGGATGCAGGCTACCTGCCACGCGAGTCTGTGCTTTATCTTTGTACAGGGTCGCAGGGAGAGCCGCGGGCCGCGCTGGCGCGTATCGCGTCCAATACCCATCCAGAACTGACTTTGGAAGAGGGCGATACTGTCATCTTTTCCTCGCGGGTTATCCCCGGAAATGATGTCGCCATCTATGACATGCAGAACGAGTTGGCATCACGCGGGGTGCAGATCATTTCAGAAAAAGATCACTTCATTCACGTCTCCGGTCATCCGTGCCGGGACGAGTTGACGGCGATGTATCAATGGATCAAGCCGGAACTGTCAATTCCTGTACACGGCGAGGCGCGGCATTTGCGTGAGCACGCAGCCCTCGCAAAGGAATTGCAGGTTCCCGAGACATTGGTACTGAAAAACGGTGACATGGTGCGGATTGCGCCGGGCCCGGCTAAGATCATTGATGAAGTTCCCGCAGGCCGCTTTGTGCTTGATGGTGATGTCCTGGTGCCATCCTGGGATATCGGCATTCAGGAGCGTCGTCGCCTTTCCTTTGCGGGTGCGGTCTTTGTCTCTGTCGCACTGAATGCAAAAGGTGAGGTTGCCGGTGATCCCGAAATTCGGTTGATCGGCTTGCCGGAGCGTGATGGCGACGGAGAGCGTTTTGATGAACATGCGTACGATGCGCTTGATCGTGCGCTCGACCAGCTCCCGCTGCGCAAGCGACGTGATGAAGAATATGTCGCGGAATACATTCGCCGTGCTGTACGTGGCGCCCTCCGGCGTGTCTGGGGTAAAAAGGCCGCTGTAGAAATTATCGTAACCCGTGTCTGATCGTTCCCGTTTGCGATATGATTTGCTCGCTTGCGATATGATTAGACTGTGTAGAATGAAAGATGTCGGACATTGCCGACGTCGGGAAAAATTAGGAACAAGATATGAGCTTGGGTGCAGGGTTGGCCATTTACGCCATCATTTGGTGGCTTACTCTCTTTGCAGTTCTCCCGTTCGGTGTTGTCACGCATTATGAAGATGACAGCGTGGAAAGAGGCACCGCGCCCAGCGCGCCTGTAGCGCCGCGCATGTGGATAAAAGCTCTGATAACAACCTGCGTGGCAGCGGTTATTTTTGCCGGCGTCTATTGGCTGATTGTCGAAAGCGGGCTCCACCTTGATGATATCCCGTTTCTGCCGAAATTCGGTGAGAACTACTGAGGATTGGGAGCACGGCTGGCTCTGTATCGCGGACAGGTTGAAAACGGTGGTCGGAATCGGAGGCAAAAAAAAGCAAGGTGCGTTTCCGCCACCTTGCCGCAGTCATCCCATTCAGCGCTTCGTACGGGTTTTCCCGGAAGCCGAGCGTGATGTGAACCGCCCTTGGGCTGAATGTGCCCTCCCTAAACTCAGGCTGCTTATGCATGCCCCTTTTTATGAGAGGAATTATAACGCGGGGATGACAATGTGTCACGTTCTTTCCAGTAGATCTGCTCTGTAATTGCGCAATGGCTGGAAATTGAAGGGACGCCCGCCCGGTGATTGCACGGTAGTTGGGAAAAGAGGGCGCAAAAGCGATTCGAGACACAGTTGAAAATGGCGGAAAATAAGGGGTTTTGGGCCCCGGCATTTGCAGCGTGATTTGATGAAAGAAACCAGAAGATAGTTGAGGACTCCTTAAGGAGCTGGGCGTAGGATGATTTGATGAACGATCAGGCACAAATGGCAGCTGTTCTCTTGGCGGGTTTTTTCTCGACAAATGAAGTTGCCGTGCAAGGTGATGGTCTTGCCGGGGCCGTTTTGACGCCGCGTGTAAAGCCGGAAATTGTTGAAATCAGTGATGGTACTTGCGCGCTGGTGGCAGCGCATCGGCCCGCCGCAGATGTTGCTTACGTTCCTGGTGTGAGTGTCGATGGCAGGTCTGTCGTTTCCGCCAGTGCTGATAGCGGATTTCAGTACAATCTGCGTCCCATTTACGAGTTTGATGTTCGTTTGAAGCCACTTGCAAGTTCAGGTCAGGCGGGAAGCGTACTCGGCGATTTAACGGAACTGAATGTCGCGGCTGTAACCTATGAGCCGGAAACCGGGCGTGTTCTGGTGGATGGACAGGAAGTGATCTGGATGCATGAAAATGCGTTGAAGGCAGCCTGTAGAAGCCAGATCACGATCGAACCGTGATGGTTTATCCGTGATCTGTTGCAGGGATCACACGGCACTTTCTCCCTTTCATCAAATAAGTCGATAAACCGTGCGAGTTTCTTGACTCTGTTCGGAGCCTCCCCGAGTCTGGCCTCTTGTCTGATGAGGGGAAAAGGGGCGCGGCTTGAATGGCGCAGCAATGGGTCGGCGGAAGAGATATTCGTCTCGCAACAAAAGTGGTTTCGCATGTCGCAGCATGTCTTGTGCTGACAGTCTTTTTGTTGCTACCGGGGAACAAGTCGGCGCAGGCCGCTGCAGCTGAACCTTGGCAGATTACCAAGGAAGCATGGTCCGAGGCCGATGAACGAGGCTATTCAGAATTCGTCGAGCTGATTGGCGCTTCAGATTGCTGGAATGTTGACGATTGTTTCGAGAGTCCGGCAAACCCTTACCGTCATCGTCATGGCAATTTCAGGTTTCGTGCAGACTGTGCTGATTTTCCATATCTTTTCAGAGCGTATTACGCCTGGATGAATGGTCTTCCCTTCGCTTATCAGAACGGTATCCTGCCGCAGTCAGGGCGCACCCGTGATATTCGCTATACACGGGGCGGTAACCGTGTGGTATCGCGTCATAGCGTCCCGGCAACGGCGAACGGCATCAATGCACGCTCTGTGTTGGTCGATCTGCAAAGCGCAGTGTCGACAGGCAGCTATCGCGTTCACGCGAACGCGAACGACAAACGCCTTTTTACAGATATGTATTCGCCAAGGATCGCGCGCGACACAATACGTCCCGGTACAAGCGTTTACGACGTGAACGGGCATGTTGTACTGGTCTGGCGTGTGGAAGATGATGGTCGCGTTCTGACCCTGTCGGCTCACCCGGACAATTCGGTCTCCCGCTCTTTCTACGGCCGGAATTTCTTGCGGACTCATCCCCGTCTGGGAGCCGGGTTCAAGGAGTGGCGTCCGGTAAGGCTGGTCGGCGCAACACGTGCAGCCAACGGGGCGCTGGTGGGTGGGCATATCGAAGCCCTTCCCAACGAAGCATTGCCGAACTTCTCTCTGATGCAATATATCGGAACGGAGACGGACGACACCTCCAAGCGCACGTTCGACCAGTGGCGACAGGCCCGCTTTGTCCAGAATGGGGAACCTGTTGACTACTATCATTATGTACGCAATGCCATGGCGAGTGGTAATCTGGTCATGAACCCGGTGGACGAACTGCGTTCGTCCATGCGTTCGGTCTGCTACGATGTTCGGGCGCGCAAGCAGGCCGTCGATGCGGCCATTATCAACGGCATCGACAAACAACCGGCGCTTCAGCGCTTGCCACACAATATTTATGGCACGTTTGGCTATTGGGAGTTCTATTCAACACCATCCCGCGATGCGCGGTTAAAGACGGCTTTGAAGGAACAGCGCGACCATATTGAGGTCCTTGTCGGCCTGCAGCGGCAAGGGTCTGCCAGCGTTGAATATGCGGGCACCAATCTGTTGGATGATTTGATCGCAGCATATGACGAGGAAAGTCAGAAGTGCGTGACGACATATGTCCGGTCAAATGGCGCGCGGGTCAGCATGACCATGCACGACATTATCGTGCGGATTTATGATCTTTCGTTCGACCCTTATCAGTGTATCGAACGGCGCTGGGGCGCGCGGGACCCTGAAGAGTTGTCATCGTGTCGCGACACGCCGGACAAAACGGCCTGGTACAAGGCTGAGCGTTTTCTGCGCAACCAGATAGACAGAACGTATGACGTTCAGATGAGCTATACCCCCGCAGAACTTGAAGCCGGACCGCATGGTCCGTTTACAGGGCGCGGTGTCGTCGAAGGGCCGGATCTGGATGTGCGGGCCATGCTGACGGAGATGCGGAACGGGGCGCGTGCTTCAACAGAAACAGACCGCACAATTCGCTAGAAAGAGCGAATTTTGGGCAAATTCATTGCTATCCACGGGTCTTGCCCCTAATACTTGGGGGTGATTTGCGGTGCGGCATGCCTGTTTGCATGGGGGTACCGAGCGACGGAGGCCGTGCCTCCCAAAGAGACATTTGACGACTTATGCGCCTGACCCAGTTTCTACTCCCCACATTGAAAGAAGACCCGGCTGAAGCCCAGATCGTATCGCACCGGTTGATGTTGCGCGCGGGGCTGGTTCGCCAGACGGCGGCGGGTATTTATGCCTGGCTGCCGCTCGGACTGAAAGTTCTCCGGAAGATCGAGAAGATCGTACGCGAGGAGATGGATCGTGCAGGCGCTGTCGAACTGTTGATGCCGACATTACAATCGGCAGAGCTATGGCAGCGTTCAGGCCGGTATGACGGGTATGGCAAAGAGATGCTCCGGATCACCGATCGTCACGATAGGGAGATGCTCTATGGTCCGACAAACGAGGAAATGATCACTGATATTTTCGCCGGAACGGTTCGCAGCTACAAGGACCTGCCGCTCAATCTCTACCATATTCAGTGGAAGTTTCGCGATGAGATCCGACCGCGCTTTGGCGTGATGCGGGGCCGTGAATTCCTGATGAAAGATGCTTACTCGTTCGATCTGGATGAGGATCGCGCGCGCGCTGCCTACTACCGTATGTTTGTTGCCTATCTGCGTGCGTTTGGCCGCATGGGGCTTAAGGCTGTTCCGATGGCGGCAGATACAGGGCCTATTGGCGGTGATTTGAGCCACGAATTTATTATTCTGGCGGAGACGGGTGAGTCAGAAGTTTTCTGTCATCGCGATCTGGTGGAGATGCCAATTCCTGGTGAGGATACTGACTATACGAGTGATCTGCAGGCCGTGGTTAGAGCCCGTACGGACCTCTACGCCGCGACAGATGAGGTTCACGATCAGGCCAGGTTCGAAGCCGAAGTGGCAGAGGAAGACCGCTTGTCTGCACGTGGCATTGAAGTCGGACATATTTTCTTTTTCGGCACAAAATATTCAGAACCCCTGAACGCCGTTGTGACCGGACCCGATGGAAAAGACGTACCGGTCCAGATGGGCTCTTACGGCATTGGTGTTTCGCGTCTGGTCGGCGGGATCATCGAGGCGGGGCACGATGAAAACGGAATTATCTGGCCGGAATCTGTTGCGCCGTTTCTCGTGGGCCTGATCAATCTCAAGCCGGGTGATGCAGAAGCGGATGCAGCCTGTGACGATCTTTACACAAAATTGGGTACCGCCGGCGTGGACGTTCTGTACGATGATACAGATACGCGGGGAGGGACCAAGTTTTCAAACATGGACCTTATCGGGCTTCCCTGGCAGTTGGTCGTCGGGCCGCGCGGGCTGAAGTCGGGTGTGGTCGAGTTGAAAAACCGGGCAACAGGCGAACGTCAGGAAGTGCCCCCCGATGTCGCAATCGAAATGTTGATCGCAAGGCTTTGATGTAGTGAGGCTTTGGGGCAATTACGTTCTGAAACCAGAAGACAGTTTGACTATTCCAATAAATGGGCGGGGCTGGAACGGCAGGTACAATGACTGAAACCAGCAGCATGAATGCAGTACCCGATAACGCCACACGGGCCTTCTCCGGGTTTGAATGGATGGTTTCCCTTCGCTATTTGCGAGCGCGTCGTCGTGAGGGGTTTATTTCCGTCATCGCAGGCTTTTCCTTTGCCGGTGTTATGCTGGGAGTTGCGACACTCATTATTGTTATGGCGGTCATGAATGGATTCAGGACCGAACTGCTTGACAAGATCCTTGGTCTCAACGGGCACGTCATGGTACGTGGGCTGGGATCAAACCTCGCGGACTATGACGCGGTCGCAGATGCCATTCGACGTGTGCAGGGTGTGACGCGGGTTGCACCGATGGTTGAAGGGCAGGTCATGGCGTCAACATCTGTGAGTGCGGGGGGCGCGTATGTGCGCGGCATGCGCGCTGAAGATCTGGAAGGGCTGACTTCGGTTTCCGATAATCTGTCTTTTGGCACATTGGACGGATTTGACGAAAGCGGCGGTGTCGCTGTCGGCATCCGCCTGGCAAACATGCTGCGTGTAACTGTCGGCGATGAAATTACATTGCTCTCACCACGCGGGGCTGTCACGCCGTTCGGCACGGCACCGCGTGTCCGGACTTATCCTGTGGTTGCCGTTTTTGAAATTGGCATGTCTGAATATGACAGCTCCGTGATGTTCATGCCCTTGGGAGAGGCGCAGCAGTTTTTCCGCACAGGCGATACGGCAACCGCGCTGGAAGTCATGGTCACCCATCCTGATGATGTAAATGAGTATCGAACCCCCATCGGTATGGCAGCCGGTCCTTTGTCTCAGGTCTGGACCTGGCAGCAGACAAATCAGAGCTTTTTTAGCGCTCTCCAGGTTGAGCGCAATGTAATGTTTCTGATCCTGACACTCATTCTGCTTGTGGCAGCCCTCAATATTATTTCCGGCCTTATCATGCTGGTAAAAGACAAGGGGCGGGATATCGCGGTCTTGCGCACAATGGGGGCAAGCAAGGGGTCTGTTTTGCGCATCTTTCTGATTGCGGGGGCAAGCATCGGTTTTACCGGCACGATAGCCGGGCTTGTTCTGGGCACGCTGTTTTGCGCCAACATCGAGAGTTTGCGCCTCGCCCTGTCAGCGCTGACGGGAACGGAACTCTTCTCACCCGAGGTTTATTTCCTGACGCGTATGCCGGCGGAAATGGACCCGACAGAAGTTGTCTCTGTCGTGCTTATGTCGCTCACACTTTCACTGGGGGCGACGCTTTACCCGGCTTGGCGGGCCGCCTCTCTCGACCCGGTGGAGGCGCTTCGCTATGAATAATCGTGGACACGAGGTGCTGCGTCTTGAGCAGGTCACGAGAGTTTATCACCAGGGTGAAATGGAGTTGCAGGTTTTCAAGGACCTGACGCTTTCGGTTTCAGCGGGAGAGATTGTGGCCTTGGTCGGCCCTTCCGGGTCGGGAAAATCGTCACTTCTTCACATAGCGGGACTTTTGGAAGCTCCGGACAGCGGCACAATTCTGGTGAACAATATCGATTGTGGCACGCTGGAAGATAAAGGACGTACAGCCGTCCGGCGGACAGATATCGGTTTTGTCTATCAGGCACATAATCTCCTGCCGGAATTTACGGCGCTCGAAAACGTCATTTTGCCGCAAATCATCAACGGCAAAGATAAAAAAGCGGCTGCCCTTGAAGCAGAGCGTTTGCTGTCCAGTTTCGGTCTGGGAGCACGTCTGACCCACCGGCCTGCGGAATTGTCGGGAGGGGAACAACAGCGCGTCGCAATCGCGCGGGCGCTCGCGAACAAGCCCTCTTTGCTCCTGGCAGATGAACCTACAGGCAATCTTGATCCGAAGACCTCCAAAGCCGTATTCAGCGAGATGGTTGAGGTAACGAAGCGGGAAGGGGCGGCAGCCTTTATCGCGACCCACAATCTCGATCTGGCTGCGAAAATGGACCGGGTTGTCCTCCTGCACGACGGCAAGCTGATTGAAGGCTCTTCTCTCGCGGCGGACTACAAGTCACTCTGATACTTGGATAAGGCAGGGAGATTGGGATAAAGCTGGCACCCTCTCGGGGCTTGCACCCTTCTGAATTGTGCCTATATTCCGCCCGGAAGTGAGGACGACCTCCCCCAAAAGGGTATTCAGTCGGGACGGCCCGAAGATCAATCGGGAGATCCCATGAGAAATGTCAAAGACCGTATCCGCCTTGCTCTCAGCTTCGAAATAATTGGGCTCGCAATCGTCATTCCGCTGGGGGCATTGGTGTTCTCCATGCCAGTGGCCGATATCGGCATTGTAGGGGTGGTCAGCGCCACCATCGCGACAGTCTGGAATTATCTGTTCGGGCTGATGTTTGACCACGCAAAACTCTGGCTCATGGGCGACGTGCACAAGTCGGTGCTTGCCCGGGTAATTCATGCCGTTCTGTTTGAGCTGGGCCTGCTGGCGATACTATTGCCCTTCATCGCGTGGCAGCTCGGTATCTCCGTGTTTCAGGCATTTATTCTCGATATCTCTTTTGCTCTCTTCTATCTGGTCTATGCGTTTGTGTTTAACTGGCTCTATGATCTGGTTTTCCCCATCCCGACAGAGCTGACCGGATCAGAGTCTGCCTGACCGGCGCGAGCGTGAGCCAGCCCCCCAGACTCCAGACCCCCCCCGGACTCCAGACCCCAGCCAAGCTCCAGTAAAACCGCTGGACATAAGATGGGTTGACAAAAGAACAAAACATGAACATATTTATCTCAAGGTTAGAAATGAGGAGGATATGAGATGCGTAAATTGAGAGAAAACGAGGAATTGACACGCTGGTTTCAAGACGTTGCTGCGCTGGTAAGTGTCGCGGCAATGGGATGGACCGTTCTGGTCTGGGGGCGGATCGCCGAAAGCCTGATCAGCGGCTAAAATTGTTTTCCACAACTTTCCTTCGCGGAGACGGGTGACATGGCGGGGGCCACATCCGACAATGGGCGTGCGAAGGAAAGGAGACAGAAGCAGACCGGCATCTGTCTGGATCGTTCCTTTCAACTTGATTAGGCCCCACCAGTGTCAGACCAAACGCCCGCACCTGTTGCCACAAAAATTCAGTCTCGCTCCAAGTTGGAGAAAGCGCGTACCAAACTCGGTATCGGTGCCGAAGTCGCGGATGAGCCTGTCTCGAAGGAGGATGATCTCCGGTTCGTCCATCTACGCCTTCATTCAGCCTATTCTCTTCTGGAAGGGGCAGTCCGGCTCAAGGAACTGCCAAAGCTTGCGCGCGTGAACCACATGCCTGCTGTTGCGGTTACCGACACAGGTAATCTCTTTGGCGCGCTGGAGGCGTCGCAAACGCTCGCCGGTGCCGGTATTCAACCCATTACAGGGTGCTCGCTTGCGCTGGATCTGGAACTTGAGGCGGAACCGGGTGGACGGCGGAATGAGCGTTTTGAACCTGATGGCGCTGTGGCGCTCCTGGTTCAGAATGAAACCGGTTACGCGAATTTGATGAAGCTGACATCTGAGGCTTTCCTCAAGTCAGATGGCGCGGACGCGCCGCATGTCAAGATCAGTACGCTTGAGGGCCTGAGTGATGGGCTTATTTGTCTGACCGGTGGGCCGGAAAGCCCAATTAACAAGATGATTGTTGCAGGTCAGCCTGAAGCGGCAAAAACAGTGCTGCAGCGGCTGGCACGCGCCTTTCCCGACCGGCTTTATGTAGAACTGCAACGACATGGTATGCGCGAGGAGGCAGAGGCGGAGGGGCCTCTGATCGATTTCGCCTACGCGTTGGATTTGCCACTTGTGGCTACAAATGAATGCTTTTTTACCAGTCGGGACGAGTTTGAGGCCCATGATGCGCTCATTTGCATCTCGGCAGGGTCATACGTGATCGAAAGCGACCGCCGTCGCCTGACCCCTGAGCATTATTTCAAAAGCCAGCAGGAAATGGTGAACCTGTTTGATGACTTGCCGGAGGCCATTGAGAATACCCTCGAAATTGCCCAGCGATGTGCGTACCGGCCGCTGACACGTAACCCCATTCTGCCCCGTTTCGGGACGAGCGAGGGCGCGGCGAATGAAGCGGATGAACTGCGTCGGCAGGCGCATGAAGGGCTGACAGCGCGCTTGGCAGTGACAGAAACCGTGGCAGACGAGCAGGTCTATCGGGATCGGCTGGATTATGAGCTGAACGTCATCATCAAGATGGATTTTCCGGGTTACTTCCTGATCGTGGCAGACTTCATTAAGTGGGCCAAAGACCACAATATTCCGGTGGGGCCGGGCCGTGGTTCGGGTGCAGGCTCCGTCGTCGCCTGGGTTTTAACGATTACAGATCTGGATCCGCTGCGCTTTAATCTGCTGTTTGAGCGTTTCTTGAACCCGGAGCGTGTGTCCATGCCGGATTTCGATATCGACTTCTGTCAGGACCGGCGGGATGAGGTGATCCGCTATGTACAGGATCGGTACGGGCATGATCAGGTTGCCCAGATCATCACATTTGGGAAATTGCAGGCACGGGCGGTCTTGCGGGATGTGGGGCGTGTGTTGCAGATGCCTTTCGGCCAGGTCGACCGGTTATGCAAAATGGTTCCCAACAATCCGGCCAATCCAGTCACTTTGAAGGAGGCGATTGAGGGCGAACCCCGTTTGCGGGAGGAGCGTGACGGCGACGAAGCTGTCGCCAAGCTGCTGGAGATCGGTCAGCGTCTGGAGGGGCTCTATCGGCATGCATCTACCCATGCAGCCGGTGTGGTGATCGGAGACAGACCTCTTGATGAGTTGGTGCCGCTCTATCGCGACCCGCGCTCGGACATGCCGGTAACCCAGTTCAACATGAAATGGGTGGAGCCGGCAGGGCTGGTGAAGTTTGACTTTCTGGGCCTGAAAACCCTCACGGTTTTACAGCGGGCGCTGGAGCTGATTGAGCGTCGCGGGGTCACACTTGACCTTAATAACCTGCCCTTGGACGATGAAAAAACATACAAAATGCTACAGCGGGGGGAGACGGTAGGGGTCTTCCAGCTGGAAAGCGGCGGCATGCGGGACCTGATCCGCCAGGCCATGCCTTCAACGATTGAGGACATTATCGCTCTCGTGGCCCTCTATCGACCAGGACCAATGGAGAATATTCCCAAATATCTGGCCTGTAAGCATGGCAAGGAAAAGCCAGAGGTTCTCCACGAAACCATTAACCCGGTAACGGAAGATACCTATGGCGTCATCATCTATCAGGAACAGGTGATGCAGGTAGCGCAGGTCTTTGCGGGCTATACGCTGGGCGAAGCCGATCTCCTACGGCGCGCGATGGGGAAAAAGATCAAGGCGGAGATGGACGCCCAGCGCGCCCGTTTCGTGAAGGGTGCTGAGGAAAAGGGCGTTTCTGCAGATCAGGCAAATTATGTCTTCGATATTGTGGACAAGTTTGCGGGTTATGGCTTCAACAAGTCGCACTCTGCCTGTTATGGGCTCGTGGCTTACCAGACGGCCTATCTCAAGGCGAATTACCCGGTAGAGTTTCTCGCTGCGTCCATGAGTTTGGACTTGAATAACACAGAAAAACTTCATGTTTTCAAGCAGGAAGCGGATAGGCTTAAGATAAAGGTTCGGCAGCCGAGTGTTGCTGAGTCCGCCGCTACTTTCGATGTGAAGGATGGCAGCATTCTTTACGCCTTGGGCGCAATCAAGAATGTCGGTCGTCAGGCCATGGACCAGATGATTGAGGAACGGGAAAAGAATGGTCCTTTCAAGGACTTCTACGATTTTGCTCGCCGTTTGAATCCAAAATCCATCAACAAACGCCAACTGGAAAATCTGGTGCGCGCGGGCGCCTTGGACGTGTTGAACCCAAACCGGGCACAAATGCTGGCCTCGCTCGATCTGCTCATGAGCCTTGCCAATCAGGCAACGACCGAGCGCGAGAGCAATCAGGTGAGCTTGTTCGGGGACGCGATGGAGAGCGATCTCGACAATCCAGCGCTCCCGCAGGTTGAACCATGGTTGCCCATGGAGCGGCTGAATGAAGAGTTTAACGCCGTGGGGTTCTATATTTCGGGCCATCCATTGGATGATTATGCCAAAGCCATGAAACAATCCTCTGTGCTGACTTATGCTGAGATTCAGCAGGGGTCAGTGAGTGCGGCCAAGGTTGCCGGCACGGTGGCGGCCCGGCAGGACAGGCGCTCCAAACAGGGGAATCCCTTTGCTTTTGTAACCTTGTCAGACCCGACGGGCCGGTTTGAGGCTGTCGTCTTCTCTGAGGCGTTGAACACTTACAGAGAACTGCTGGAGCCAGGACGCTCCGTCGTGTTGGGGGTGGAGATCGACCGTGAAGGCGATGAGGTCAAGATGCGGGTGCAAACCGTTCGACCTGTGGACGAAGTCGCTGCGACAGCGGCAGCGGGGCTGAAAATATTCCTGGACAGTCCGGAACCTCTTGCGTCGATTAAATCCCGTCTGCCGGATAAAGGGCGTGGTGTGGTCTCTTTGGTGCTGCTTGCTGGTGCCGGGCGTGAGGTAGAAATGGAATTGAAAGACCGGTTTCATGTCACGCCGCCGGTTATGGCGGCTATCCGGTCCATTCCCGGTGTCGTCGATGTGCAGGATCTCTAGTTTTTGAGGGGTCTAACCCCCTGAAAATGTCAATTGACGCTTGCCTTTCTGGTGTTGAACTCCTATACGTGCGCTCATTCCACACGCGGGGATACGGGATCTTTCATGGGGCAAGAGCCGAACGGCTGGCGCCCCCTCATAGAATGATCTCGATCCGGTCCATCAAAAGATGGTTCCCCCCGCGGAGGTTCAACCGGAAAAAAGGAGAGAGGGCGTCATGGCACTCCCTGATTTTACTATGCGTCAATTGCTGGAGGCCGGTGTTCACTTCGGTCACCAGACTCACCGTTGGAACCCAAAGATGGAGAAATTCATCTATGGCGATCGCAATGGCATCCACATTATCGACCTGACACAGACAGTTCCGCTGCTTCATCAGGCACTGGTCCAGATCCGTGATGTTGTTGCGGCTGGCGGGCGCGTCCTGTTTGTAGGCACCAAGCGTCAGGCATCTGAGCCGATTGCTCAGGCCGCACAGCAGTGCGCACAATATTACATGAACCACCGTTGGCTCGGTGGCACGCTGACGAACTGGAAAACCATTTCCAATTCGATCCGCCGTCTGCGCGAGCTGGAAGAGCTTTTCGAAGGCGAAGCACGCGGTCTCACCAAGAAAGAGCTTCTGAACCTGACGCGTGAACGCGACAAGTTGCAGCTCTCCATTGGGGGTATCAAGGACATGGGTGGCGTGCCCGACCTTATGGTCGTCATCGATACCAACAAGGAAGAGATCGCAATTCAGGAAGCCCGCAAGCTTGGCATTCCTGTCGTGGCCATCCTGGACTCCAATTGTGACCCGGATGACATTGCGTTCCCGATCCCGGGCAATGATGACGCTGCACGTGCCATCAGCCTGTACTGCGACCTGATTTCGCGTGCCGTAATCGATGGTATTTCGCAGAGCCAGGGTGCGTCCGGTGTCGACATCGGTGCGGCTGTTGAGCCCGCCGCCGAAGTGTTGCCGGAGGCCGCAGCTGACGCGTCCTGATCACGGACCTGTCACTGAACCGCTTTACTGAATTGAAGGACCGGTGCGCCATTTGGGTGGCCGGTCCGAAAATCTGAAATGAGGAAAACCAATGGCTGAAATTACCGCAAGCCTGGTGAAAGAATTGCGTGAGGTTTCCGGCGCAGGCATGATGGACTGTAAAGCAGCCCTCAAGGAAACAGATGGCAATATGGAAGCCGCAATCGACTGGTTGCGGACCAAAGGTCTCGCAAAGGCGGCAAAGAAAGCTGGTCGTGTGGCCGCTGAAGGTCTGGTGGGTATCGTGGCAAACGGCCCGAAGGGTGCTGTTGTCGAGGTGAACTCCGAAACGGATTTCGTCGCCCGCAACGAGACCTTCCAGAAAATGGTCTCGGCTATTGCCGGCGTGGCAAACGATGTCGATGGTGATTTCGACAAGTTGCTGACTGCAAACTTTCCTGGTTCATCAAAAAATGTGCAGGAATACGTAACCGAAGCCGTAGGCACGATCGGTGAAAACATGAGTGTCCGCCGCTCTGTTTCCATGAGCGTCCCGCAAGGTGTGGTTGTCTCCTATATGCACAATCAGGTTGCACCTGGCCTCGGCAAGATTGGTGTACTGGTTGCACTGGAATCTGCAGGGGATGCCGAAAAGCTCTCCGAACTTGGACGTCAGATTGCCATGCACGTGGCAGCAACAAGCCCGTTGGCGACCCGTGTCGAAGAACTGGATCAGTCTGTCGTCGAGCGCGAGAAGAACGTTCTGGCTGCTGAGGCTCGTGAATCCGGCAAGCCGGAAAATATCATCGAGAAGATGATCGAAGGCCGTATCCGGAAATTCTACGAAGAAGTCGTTCTGCTGTCGCAGACCTTTGTCGTCGATGGCGAAAACACCGTCGAGCAGGCTGTAAAGAATGCCGAAGCGGGTGTTGGTGCCCCGATCAAGCTCGTAGGCTTTACACGTCTGGAGCTGGGTGAAGGTATCGAGAAGGAAGAAAGCGACTTCGCAGCAGAAGTTGCGGCTGCCGCTAAAGGTTAAGCCACAAAAAATACGTGGATTTGGGCGAAAGATCGCTACGGCGGTCGCCATGCCCATCCACCGGCGCTATTGTCGGGGCGTGCAGGGCAGGGATTCGCGGTCAAACCGCACCCGGCGCTACACGCCCTAGTTTTATCTGCCGTCCCGCGTGATGGGCGCATCGTTCGTGCTTCCCTCCAGGTGAGGCCGGGCGCTGGATGACCGGGGCCGAGTCTTGCGGAAACCGGAAAACAAGGTGAACCATGTCGGCTGAGCCAAAATATCGTCGTGTATTGCTGAAAGTGTCAGGCGAAGCCCTGATGGGGGATCAGGCTTACGGTATTGATGTGGGCATGGTCGCCCGCATCGCAGGCGAGGTTAAACAAGCCGTCGATCTTGGTGTGCAGGTCTGCCTGGTTATTGGCGGCGGAAATATTTTCCGTGGACTGTCAGGGGCCGCCAAGGGGATGGAACGCGCGAGCGCCGATTATATGGGCATGCTCGCAACCGTTATGAACGCCATTGCCATGCAAAATGCTCTGGAGCAGGCGGGAGTGCCAACCCGGGTCCAGTCCGCCATTCCAATGATGAGCGTGTGTGAACCCTATATCCGTCGCCGCGCGGAGCGGCACATGGAAAAGGGGCGCGTGGTAATTTTTGCTGCCGGGACAGGCAATCCCTTTTTTACGACCGATACTGCCGCAGCTCTGCGGGCGTCAGAGATGGCGTGCGACGCACTGATGAAGGGTACGCAGGTGGACGGCGTATACACGGCCGACCCGAAACTCGACCCGTCCGCGACACGTTATGATCGACTGTCATACACAGACGTTCTGGCACGTGACCTGAAGGTGATGGACGCGTCGGCTGTTTCACTTGCACGCGAAAACAACATTCCCATCCTGGTTTTTTCCATTCACAATCCGGGTGGTTTTGAGGCCGTTCTCAAAGGGGAAGGGCGCTTTACAAAAGTTGATGGTGGCACAGCCTGAACGCAGGTCGCCTCGAAAGAATATGGAAGAGAATGACGCCGATCTGAAAATCTGGCGAACAAGAGTATAGACCGCTGGCGGTCAGGAAAGGGACGAGAACATGGCAACGCAGGAACTGGATTTCAAAGACCTTGAACGCAGAATGTCTGGCGCTGTTGCGGCATTGAAAAGTGAATTTGGCGGTCTGCGGACAGGCCGTGCCTCTGCCGGCCTTCTGGAACCCATTCAGGTGGATGCATATGGCTCGATGATGCCGCTGGATCAGGTTGGCACGATCAGTGTGCCGGAGAGCCGCATGATCACCGTGCAGGTTTGGGACAAGAGCCTTGTCGGCCCCACAGAGAAAGCCATCAGAACCTCAGGTCTGGGTTTGAACCCGTCCACCGATGGTCAACTGCTTCGCATTCCAATTCCCGAACTGAATGAAGAGCGCCGGCAGGAACTGACAAAGATTGCCGCCAAATACGCTGAAGAAGGCCGAATTGCGGTACGCAATGTGCGTCGTGACGGTATGGATGAGTTGAAGCAACTGGAGAAAGACGGCTCAATGAGTAAAGATGAGCACAAATCCTCCTCTGACAAGGTGCAATCCCTGACGGACAAATTCATTGCCGAAATTGACAAGGCACTGGAAGCGAAGCAAGCCGAGATCATGCAGGTCTAGAGAAGATTATCCTGAAACGGGAACGGGATCGGAGTTCATCCGTGGTGCAGTCGCAAGAACAGACATCGGTAGATGGAGCCCCGCCGCGCCATGTTGCGATCATCATGGACGGCAACCGTCGCTGGGCCGCTAAAAGGCACTTGCCCAAGAAGCTGGGCCACAAAGCCGGCGTGGATGCGGTCCGTAATATCGTACGCGCAGCAGGTGAAATCGGGGTCCGTTACCTCACGCTATATGGTTTTTCGTCCGAGAACTGGAACCGCGGCCCGGAAGAAGTTTCCGATCTGATGGGGTTGCTTCGCCTGTTTATCCGGCGGGACCTGGCTGAGTTGCATCAGAACGGGGTGAAAGTCCTCGTGATTGGTGAGCGGACGCATCTTGAACCGGATATTGTGTCGCTCATCGAGGAAGCCGAAAACCTGACGGCGGATAATCAGAACCTCGTTCTGACCATTGCGTTCAACTATGGCGGTCATCTGGAAATTGCCGCCGCTGTGCGCCGTATTGCCGCAAAGGTGAAGGGCGGCGAACTTGATCCCGCGAAAATCGATCCCGCCGTGATTGAGAGCCATCTGGACACGGCGGGCACACCGCACCCGGATCTCGTCATTCGGACGAGTGGCGAGCGGCGTCTGTCCAATTTTCTGCTATGGCAGAGCGCCTATTCGGAATTTGTGTTTACAGATGTGCTTTGGCCTGACTTTGACAGGGCCACGCTGGAAGACGCCATTCGGGAATTCCAGGCGCGTGATCGCCGGTTTGGTGAGGGGTGATCATGGACACCGGCACACAACCGTCAACGCAGGCAGGTAATTCATCTTTGAAATTGCGGGTGATGTCGGCAGCGGTTCTGGCGCCTGTTGTGTTGGGATTGGTCTGGTGGGGTGGTCTGCCTTTCCTGATGCTTCTCGCTATTGTGGGTCCGATCATGGTGTCGGAATGGGCATCGCTTGTCGCACCTGAAGGCGATGCAAGGCTTGAGCGTTGGGGCGTTTCGCTCGCTGTTCTTGTCATTCTGGCAGGGCTCGGGCTCGGCGACCTGATGTTAGGCATTATCCTTTCACTGATGATTATTGTGATGGTTGCCGCTGCTGCGATTTGGCGGGGGACACCCGTCATGCGGCCCTTCTGGGGGGCGGCTTATGTCGGCATGGCTATTCTCGCCTTTGCCTGGCTGAGGACAGACCCGGCATATGGTTTGATCTCTTTGGTCTGGCTGCTGGGGATCGTCTGGGCAACGGACATCTGTGCCTATTTTGCCGGTCGCACAATTGGCGGGCCAAAAATGGCCCCGCGCCTGTCCCCCAACAAAACCTGGTCCGGGCTGACGGGTGGTGTTGCCGGCGCTGTTCTGGTGGGTGTTCTGGTTGCGTTGTGGATAGAGACAAATGCAGTCTTGCTGGGTTTGACGAGTGGTGCGCTCGCTCTTCTTTCTCAAGCGGGTGACGTTACAGAATCGTCCCTCAAGCGAAGGGCCGGTGTGAAGGACAGCGGTGCTCTGATCCCCGGTCACGGTGGCATCCTGGACCGGGTTGATGGCTTGATGTTTGCGGCCATTGGGGCTGCTGCGATCGCGATGATGCGTGGCAGCGGCGCGGGAGGCGTTCTGTTGTGGCCATAGCGTCTATACCCCTTAACCAGCCTGATACAGCAAAGCGACCGCGCCGGGTTACGGTGCTGGGGTCAACGGGCTCTGTCGGGTGCAGCACGCTTGATCTGATCCGCCGGTCCGTACCCGGTACGTACGAGATTGTTGCCCTCACAGCCCAGACAAACGCCGTGGCGCTGGCGGCGCAAGCAATAGAGTTCGGGGCGAAAGTTGCGGTTATCGGTGACGAGGCAAAACGGGCGGAACTCGACAACGTCCTGTCCGGGACGGGGATTGAAGTCGCCGCAGGTCGCGAGGCATTGCTGGAGGCGGCAACACGCCCGGCAGATTGGGTGATGGCGGCCATTGTTGGGACAGCAGGGCTGGCCCCGACATTGAATGCTGTCCGCCAAGGCGCGCATGTGGCGCTGGCGAACAAGGAATGTCTGGTGTCAGCAGGCCATGTCTTTATGGGTGAAGTCGAGGCGTCCGGCGCGACGCTGCTGCCAGTGGATTCCGAGCACAATGCGATTTTTCAGGTGCTGGAAAAAGATCGGCTGGACTGTGTCGACAAGATTATCCTGACAGCGTCCGGCGGGCCGTTTCTTCAGAAATCGATAGAGGACATGCGACGGGCGACACCGGCTCAGGCTGTTGCGCATCCTCAATGGTCCATGGGCGCGAAAATTTCCGTCGACTCCGCCACCTTGATGAACAAGGGGCTGGAAGTAATCGAAGCCTATCACCTGTTTCCGGTGGGGCTCGACAAGCTGGATGTGGTGATCCACCCACAATCCATCATCCACTCAATGGTTGCCTACAAGGACGGATCTGTACTGGCACAACTGGGTTCGCCCGATATGCGAACACCCATTGGTTACGCGCTTGCCTGGCCAAACCGGATGGAAACCCCGTCGGAAAAGCTGGATTTGGCCAAAATTGGTCAATTAACCTTCGAGACACCGGACCTGGAGCGCTTCCCCGCGCTGGGATTGGCGCGTGAGGCCCTTCGCCTGGGGGGCATTGCCCCTGCGGTCATCAACGCGGCAAACGAGATTGCTGTTGCAGAGTTTTTGGCAGGAAACATGGGTTTTCTGGAGATTTCGACCTGCGTTTCGGAGGTTTTGGAGGCAGAAATGGCTGGCGGGAAGACATCGGCCCCTCAAAACCTGGAAGAAGTCCTCGAACTCGACAAAATTGCGCGCCAAAAAGCCCGGGAATGGGTGCAAAGTCATACGTTCTGAACTAGTCTACTGTATGCTGTGGCATGCCGATGAATCGGCACCTGCACCAGCTTGGGGGGGATTGCCCGTTAGGGAGCCCATGTAAGCGACACAAAAGGGCGAAAAGCTCTCGAGTAAAGGGCGACTGATATCGCAATGGAATTTGTATCAGAGATCAGCGGATGGGGCGGGTCGTTCTTCGGCTATGTCATCCCGTTCCTTTTTGTTCTGACAATCGTCGTCTTTTTTCACGAGCTGGGGCATTTTGCCGTGGCGCGCTGGGCGGGTGTGACTGTCGAGACATTCTCCATCGGCTTCGGACGGGAGATTTTCGGCTGGATCGATGCCAAGGGCACCCGCTGGAAGGTGAGCTGGATACCGCTTGGCGGCTATGTAAAATTTCTGGGCGACGATAATGCCGCCAGTATGCCATCCCGCCGGGACGGTACGTCCGAGAAAGATCTGGCCCCCGGTAACTTCCATAACAAGAATGTCTGGCAGCGGATGGCTGTTGTCGCCGCCGGGCCCGTGGCCAATTTTATTTTGGCGATTGTCATTTTCGCTTCATTGTTTGTGGTTCTGGGCGAAACAGTTGCAGAGCCCATGGTGGACGAAGTGCGGGCAGAAAGTGCGGCGGAGAGAGCCGGCTTTCAGGCCGGGGACCGCGTGCTGGAAATCGATGGAACTTACATCGACAGTTTTGGTGACATGCAGCGCCTCGTAATGAGTTCAGCTGGTCAGAGCCTGAACATCGTTGTTGAGCGGGATGGGGCAGCACTCACACTTTCCGCAACCCCGGAAACCCAGGAAATTACGGATCGTTTTGGCAATGTTCACCAGATCGGTCTGCTTGGCATTGGCCGGAACGCGGATAGCCAGGCAGTTCGGCATGTGCGCTATGATCCCTTGACGGCGCTGGGCATGGGGGTTGGTGAGACCTGGTTCATTATCTCCCAGACTTTCTCTTATCTCGGTAGCATGATTGCCGGTCAGGCAGACACGACCCAACTGGGCGGTCCTTTGCGTATCGCCCAGGTATCGGGGCAGGTGGCGACAATCGGGTTTTCCGCACTCATCCATCTTGCCGCGGTTCTGTCCGTCAGTATTGGCCTGATCAATCTGTTTCCTGTACCGATGCTGGATGGTGGACATTTGCTGTTTTATTCCTATGAAGCAGCGCGCGGGAAGCCGCTCGGTGAAGAAGTTCAGGAATACGGCTTCCGGATCGGGTTGGCACTTGTGATGATGTTGATGATTTTTGCAACGTGGAATGATCTTGTTCACCTTCAGGTGTTTGAGTTCCTGTCCACACTCCTGAGTTGATGCAGACAAAAAATGTATGAGGCGTAGAGCGCATATGATTATTAAGCGGCGTAACGAGTTGACGAATGCATTGACAGCAACAAGCATGGCTGTGCTGATCGGCTTCGGGGTGGGTGTGTCTGGTCAGGCAAGGGCAGAGACAGATTTCTGGGCCACGCAGCTTGCTGCGAGCGATACGATTGTCAGTATTGACGTGGAAGGCAATCAGCGTATCGAGGCGGAGACGGTTCGCTCATATATGTCCTTCAAGGCGGGGGAGACATACGACGAAAAGAAAGTCGATGAATCCCTTAAAACCCTGTTCCAGACAGGGCTTTTTGCAGACGTTACCATTCGTCGCGACGGCGCGCGCCTGATTGTAACCATCGCGGAGAACCCGGTTATCAACCGCGTTGCCTTCGAAGGCAACAGCGCCATCAACACCGATACGCTTGACACGGAAGTCGAGCTGAAGCCGCGTACAATCTACACGAGAGCAAAAGTGCAGGCGGATGTGCAGCGCATCGTGGACGTGATGCGTCGCTCCGGTCGCTTCTCTGCGACCGTTGAGCCAAAAGTCGTGCAACTGCCGCAGAACCGTGTTGACCTTATTTTTGAAATCGACGAGGGCCCCGTCACGAAGATCGGTGGCATTAATTTCGTCGGCAATAACGTGTTCTCTGATGGACGCTTGCGCGAGGTGATTTCAACCTCGGAATCCGCCTGGTGGAAATTTCTTTCAAGCTCCGATAATTATGACCCGGATCGGCTGTCCTATGACCGGGAGCTTTTGCGCCGGTTTTATCTCTCCAACGGTTATGCGGACTTCCGTGTGGGTTCTGCCGTTGCAGATTTGAGCCGGGATGGTGAGGAATTTTACATCACCTTCACCGTGGAAGAGGGGGAGCTGTATACGTTCGGGCCGTCTGAGGTAACGACAGAGCTGGACAAGTTGGACGTCGAGAAGCTGAACTCGCTGATCTTGACCCATGAGGGGGAAGAGTATGATGCGGGTCTCATCGACAAAACCGTTGATGCGCTCACCTTCGAAGCCGGTACAAATGGATATGCCTTCTCCGAAGTGCGTCCGCGGGTCCGTCGCGACAAGGAAGCCCGAACGGCAAACATCGTCTATCGCATTACCGAAGGCCCGCGTGCCTATGTCGAGCGGATTAATATCGCAGGCAATGTGCGAACGCTGGACCGGGTTATCCGCCGTGAAATGAGAATGTCTGAAGGTGATGCCTTCAACCGTGTCCTGTTGGAACGCTCAGAGAAGAGCATTCGTGCACTTGGTTTCTTCGCGAATGTGGATGTGAGTGAAGAGCCAGGCTCCGCGCCGGATCAGACCGTGATCAATGTGGCGGTTGAAGAACAATCAACCGGCGAACTGTCGCTCGGGTTCGGCTTTTCTTCAACGGACAACGCCGTTGCCGATATTTCTCTGACCGAACGTAACTTTATGGGCAAGGGTCAGTTGCTGCGTTTGCGTCTCGCTCTGTCCGGCACGAGCCAGCAGATTGATCTGCGCTTTACCGAACCTTATTTCCTGGGACGAAATCTTGTCGGCGGTATTGATATCTTCGGTGTGGAAAACGACTTCCAGGACGAATCCGGGTTTGACGAACGGGTAACGGGCTTCGGCTTCCGCTTCGGTTTCCCGCTGTCGGAAAACGGCCGTATCCTGACCCGGTACGCCCTGCGCCGGGAGCAGATCCTCAACATCACAACAAGAGCGTCTGCCTTTATTTCGCAGCGTGACGAAATCCGCTCTTCTGTTGGCTATACTTACTACCTCGATCGCCGGAATGACCCGGTTGAACCAACCGGTGGTTGGGACTTTGAGGTGGATCAGGAGTTTGCGGGTGTCGGTGGTTCCGTGCGGTATGTCAGCAATCAGGTGACGGCCCGTACGTATCTGGAAATCACTGAGGAATTCCTCGCAAGCTTCAAGGTACAAGGGGCGTTGATCGAAGGGATCGGCCAGGACGTCAACATTTCTGACCGGTTCTTCGTGGGTGGGTCGGACTTCCGTGGTTTTGAACGCTCCGGCGTCGGTCCACGTGACCTTGTGTCGGGTAGTTCGCTTGGGGCGCAAGCCTATGCCATCGGTAGCGCGGAAGTTACTTTCCCCAACTTCCTGCCGGAAGCATTGGACATCACAACAAGTCTGTTTACAGACTTTGGTGTGGTCGGCAAGGCAGACCAGCAAAATCTGTTTATCGGCGCAACCCAGATTGTGAACGTCAAAGAGGAGTTGGCGCCACGCGTGACTGCCGGTGTCAGCGTTTACTGGCAATCACCGTTCGGGCCCGTTCGTGTGGATCTGAGTAAGGCAATTCAGAAAGAAGACTATGATAAGCCAGAGGCCTTCCGGTTCTCTGCAGGTACACGCTTCTAGAGTATTGGAAAAAATGATGAATTTTGTAGGTTCCGCAAAGAAATTGTTGGCAGGTGCTTGCTTGTCGTTTGCGCTTGTTGCTGGCCAGGGGGCTATGTCTGCCGCTCATGCTGAAAAGACACCCACAATTATTCTGATTGTTGATCCGAGCATGCTGTTTAACGGATCATTGGCCGGGCAGGATGCTGCACGCCAGGTTCGTGAACAGACAGAAGCGTTGCGTGATGAAGATCTCAAGATCCGGGAAGCGATCCAGAACGAAGTAACCGCGCTGCACGAAGAGAAAGACAAATTGCCGGAAGAAGAATGGCAGGCAAAAGCTCTGGGACTGCAACAGCAATTGCAGGCCCATGTGCAGACCATTGGCTTGCGCCAGCAGGCGCTGCAATTGGGTGAAGCACAAGCAAGAGCCGAGATGGCAGCCGTCATCAAACCGATTTTCTCAGAGCTGCTTGTCAAACATGGCGCCGGGCTGTTGGTCAACCAGTCGGCCGTTATCGCGGGGGGTGTGGACCTCAACATCACGGCAGAAGCCATGGCGCTGCTCAATCAAAGACTGCCCAAGATCACTGTAACACCGGTCGATCCGGCGTCATTGACCGGGGCAGAGTAGAAGCTGCACCACAGAAGGCTGGAATTGTGAATGGCTGATCCTCGTTTTTTTAAACGCGCAGGACCTTTTTCCCTCGCCGAACTCGCTTCACGGATTGAAGGAGAACTGGCGGAAGGAGAAACAGGGGAGTTGAAAGTAGCTGATGTTGCGCCGTTGGACAGGGCGGGTACGGGCGAAATCAGTTTTCTTGATAACCCGAAATACCTGCCCGCCTTCAAAGAAACAACAGCCGCGGCATGCATCATCCATCCCCGCTTCAAGGAGCAGGCACCCGACGGCGTGGCACTTGTCTTGAGCCATCAGCCTTACCGCTCCTATGCCCTGGCAGCACAGGCCTTCTATCCTGAGAGTGTTCGGGCGGAAGATACATATGGTGATGCGGGGCAGGTTGCAGCGGGGGCGCATGTGCACCCGACGGCTAGGCTCGGCGAGAATGTAACGGTGGAACCCGGCGCCGTTGTCAGCGCCGGTGTGGAGATTGGCAGTGGGTGCGTGATTGCGAGTAACGCGGTCATCGCGCGAAATGTGACCGTTGGCCGTAACTGTTATATCGGTTCGTCCGTGACCATTTCACATGCGCATATTGGTGACCGTGTGTTGATCCACCCCGGTGTTCAGATCGGGCAGGATGGTTTTGGTTTTGCGATGGGGCTGCCGACACATGAGAAGATCCCCCAATTAGGCAGGGTCATCATTCAGGATGATGTTGAGATTGGCGCAAACTCCACCATCGACCGTGGTGCCGGGCCTGATACAATTATCGGCGCGGGAACCAAAATCGATAATCTCGTCCAGATCGGCCACAATGTGACGATGGGTCAGGGATGCATCATCGTTGCTCAATGCGGCTTGTCTGGCAGTTCCTCTTTGGGTGACTATGTGGCGTTTGGCGCACGTGCCGGGCTTGCTGGCCACATTAAGATTGGCGATGGCGTCCAGGTTGCTGCTCGGTCGAGCATCATCCATGATATCCCTGCCGGTGAACGCTGGGGTGGAACGCCTGCAAAACCGGTACGCGAATGGCAGCGGGAGTTGGCAGCTATAAAGCGGCTTGGAAAAGCAGGCTTCAAGAAAACCTCGACTGAGTAAGTCATGACGTCTGAAAACTCCCCCGACATGATGAATATAATTGAGACTGAAGAGACGAAAGCATGAGCGAAACGGAAAGCCGGAAATTGGAGTCAGCCGACATCAACCGCGTGATGGAGTTACTGCCACACCGCTACCCGATGTTGCTGATTGACCGCATCAAAGACATGGACGGAAATGAATCCGCTATCGGCGTAAAAAACGTAACGATCAATGACCCCTTCTTCGAAGGGCATTTTCCGGGGCATCCGGTCATGCCGGGCGTGCTGATTGTTGAGGCAATGGCCCAGACAGCAGGGGCGTTGGTGATCAACGCCATGTCGAGTGACGCCTCCAACAAAGTCGTTTACTTCATGGCGATTGATAAGGCGAAGTTCCGCAAGCCGGTTGTCCCCGGCGATCAGCTGGAGCTGCATGTATCCAAATTGCAAAACCGTGGTCCGGTCTGGAAGTTCCGCGGTATTGCGAAAGTCGACGGACAGGTGGTCGCAGAGGCAGATTATGCGGCGATGATCCGGGAAATGGCGGATGAAGAATGACAGATATCCACCCGACAGCGCTCGTTGACCCAAAAGCGGAGTTGGCGACGGATGTGGTCGTTGGGCCTTATTCCATCGTCGGCCCACGGGTGACGCTTGGCGAGGGGGTGAAAATTCATTCTCATGTCGTGGTCGATGGCAAAACAAGCATCGGTGCAAAGACCGAAATTTATCCCTTTGCATCCATTGGCCAACCGCCGCAGGATCTAAAATACCGTGGTGAAGAAAGCCAGTTGATCGTCGGTGAAAACAATACGATCCGCGAACACGTCACAATGAATTCTGGCACAGAAGGTGGTGGGCTCATCACCAAAGTCGGGAACAATTGTGCCTTCCTTGCTGCTTCCCATGTAGGGCACGATACAATCGTTGGCGATTATGTCGTGATGTCAAACAATGTCATGCTCGCTGGCCATTGCCATATCGGCAATCATGTCATTATCGGTGGCGGCGCGGGGATTCACCAGTTCAGTCGTGTGGGGGACCACGCGTTTATCGGCGGCATGAGCGGTGTCGAGAATGATGTCATCCCGTTTGGCATTGTGCTGGGCAACCGGGCGCGCCTGGCCGGTCTCAACATTATCGGCCTGAAGCGGCGTGGCTTTGACCGGGAACGTATTCAGGCTCTTCGCGGTGCCTACCGGGTGCTTTTTGCCGACGATGGTACATTGCACGATCGGGTGGACGCCGTTGCCAGCCAGTTTGTCGATCAGACTGACGTAATGCAGATCGTCAATTTCCTTCGGGCTGATAAGTCGCGGTCAATCTGCACCCCGCGTGATGCACACGAGGCTTGAGCGAGGCCTTATCGAGGCTTGGGCTGGGGAGGGCGCGTGATGTCGCCTGTTTCTGAACATGATCAGAAGCGCGGAACGCTAGGTATTCTGGCAGGGCGCGGTCCACTGCCCTTGGCAGTTGCAGACGCGGCCGCGTCTCAGGGGCGGGCCGTTTTTATCGTCGGTATTAAAGGGCGCACGGATGCTGGGATTGAACGTCACCCGCATACCTGGGTGCGCTATGGGGCGCTTGGTCAAACCCTGGCTCGTCTGAAACAGGCCGAGTGTCGTGAGCTAATTCTGATCGGACCGATAGACCGTCCCAGGCTTTTTCAGTTCTGGCCGGACTGGGGCGCAATCAAGGTCCTGCCCGACTTGCTGAAATTGCTGCGTCAGGGCGATGACGGGTTATTGTCCGGCGTCGTCGCGTATTTTGAGAAGGAACATGGGTTTCTCATCCGGCCCGCTGAAGATGTTGCAGCGGAGTTGACAGCACCCGTCGGATTGCAGACCCGGAATGCACCGAAGGATCAGGACATGGCGGACCTGAAGCTTGCGATTGAGATCGTCCGGGCGCATGGAGCTGAGGATTTGGGACAGGGCGCTGTCGTCGCCGGTGGGGTAGAGCTTGCCCGTGAGGCAAGTGATGGGACTGATGCTATGCTGAAACGCGTTGCGGTCATGCGTGCGAACGCTGACGCCAGGGCGGAACGCGAGGCACCAAGCCGGACAGGGGTTCTGCTGAAATTGCCAAAACCAGGTCAGGAAAGACGTGTTGACCTGCCAACAATCGGTGTGCTGACGGTTGAGAACGCCGCTAAGGCGGGGCTCGCCGGGATCGCCTATGAAGCGGATGGTACATTGATCGCAGATCACAAAGCAGTTGTGGAGCGGGCGAACGAGTTGGACCTCTTTGTCTTGGGCTTGCCTGCGGGCACAAGTGAGGGACAGGTATGACCGCTCAACATCATGTGATGCTTGTCGTTGGAGAGGCATCCGGCGACACGCTTGGTGCGGCATTGATGATCGCCTTGAAAGACGCGCTTGGCGAACGGATACGCTTCTCTGGCGTCGGCGGGCCACGTATGGAAGCACAGGGCATACATTCCGTGTTTCCCATGACCGACATCGCTGTCATGGGGCCGCGGGAGGTTATTCCCCGCCTGCCGCTTATCCTCAAACGCATGCGCGAAACAACGAACCACGCGATCGAAAACAGGCCAGACCTGATCGTAATTATCGACAGTCCCGACTTCACACACACGGTCGCCAAGCGGATACATAAAAAAGCGCCGGAAATCCCGATCGTGAACTACGTATCGCCCAGTGTCTGGGCCTGGCGGCGTGGCAGGGCGAAGGCAATGGCAACCTACCTGCGTAAGGTGTTTGCCCTTTTGCCTTTTGAGCCGGCATTCTTCAAGGCAGAGGCTGGGCTTGATTGTGTTTATGTGGGCCATCCCGCGATTGAGAAGATCGCCCCGCCGGAAGAAGGCGTGGCGTTCCGTGAGCGTCATGGCCTGGCACCGGATGCTGAATTGCTTCTCATGCTGCCGGGGAGCCGGACCAATGAAGTTAAACGCCTTATCGGCCTGATGGGCGAAACGGCTGCCTTATTGGCGAGTGAGAACCCGCAGCTGAAAGTCGTGATACCCGTTGTGCCACACGTACGCGAGATCGTGGAAGATGAAGTAGCGAACTGGCAGGTCAAGCCGGTTCTTGTTCACGGTGAGGATGATAAACGAGGTGCCTTCGCGGCGGCGAATGCGGCTCTTGCTGCATCCGGCACTGTGTCGCTGGAACTCGGATTGGCGGGCATCCCGATGGTGGTGGCTTACAAGATTGACCGTATCGCGGCCTGGGCGGTGTCCCGCATGCTGAAAGTACCGACAGTGGTGCTGGTCAATCTGGTGTTGGACAGGCCGTCGGTACGTGAATTTTTGCAGGATGCCTGTGAGCCGTCGGCTCTCGCTGGCGCCCTGTCTCCCTTGCTGAGAGACACTGATATTCGCCGGAAGGCGCTAGTGGACCTTGCGGACTTTCAGCGTGAAATGGGTGTGGGGGGCGCGTCCCCGAGTGCGCGTGCCGCAAAGGCCGTTTTGGAAATGTTGGGTGAGACCTGAACGGCGGGAGAGAACAAAAGGTACGCTCCAGGCAGAAAAAAGGCACTCCAGCCAAAAGCGGGAGCGCCTTTTTCGTTGCGATCAGACTTTTCAGCGCTTTGCGATATCCGTGTAATCGCGTGACGCTGCGCCATTGTAGAGCTGGCGCGGACGGCCGATCCGCTGTTCCGGATCCTGGATCATCTCATTCCATTGAGCAACCCAGCCAACGGTGCGTGCGAGCGCGAACAGAACCGTGAACATGGTGGTTGGGAAGCCAAGCGCTTTGAGCGTGATACCGGAATAGAAGTCGATATTTGGGTAAAGCTTCTTTTCAATGAAGTAAGGGTCATTGAGCGCAATTTTTTCAAGTTCCATCGCAACGTCAAGAAGCGGATCATCCTTGATACCGAGTTCTTTCAGCACTTCGTGACATGCCTGCTGCATGACAGTGGCGCGCGGATCGTAGTTTTTGTAGACACGGTGACCAAAGCCCATCAGGCGGAAAGGATCATCCTTGTCTTTTGCTTTAGCAACAAATTCAGGGATGCGGTCCACAGTGCCAATTTCCTGCAGCATGTTGAGCGCAGCTTCATTGGCACCGCCATGTGCAGGACCCCAGAGGCAGGCAATGCCTGCTGCCATACAGGCAAAAGGATTGGCACCAGACGAACCGGCCAAACGAACCGTGGATGTCGAGGCGTTCTGCTCGTGGTCGGCATGGAGAATAAAGATCTTGTCCATCGCACGGGCGATAACAGGGTTGACCTTGTATTCCTCTGCAGGCACCGCAAAGCACATGTGCAGGAAGTTCTCTGCATAACCCAGGTCATTGCGTGGATAAACCATCGGCTGACCAACTGAATATTTGTACGCCATCGCGGCAATAGTCGGGATCTTGGCGATCATCCGGCGGCTCGCAATCATGCGCTGCTTCGGATCATTAATGTCAGTCGAGTCATGGTAGAACGCGGACAGCGCCCCAACCATACCAACCATGATGGCCATCGGATGCGCGTCACGGCGGAAACCACGCATGAAATACTGCATCTGCTCGTGAACCATCGTGTGGTTGGTGATGGCTTTCGAGAACTCGGCAAACTCGGCTTTTGAAGGCAGATCGCCGTTCAGGAGCAGATAGGCTGTTTCAAGGAAATCACCCTTGTCTGCCAATTGTTCAATAGGATACCCGCGATAGAGAAGCTCGCCCTTGTCGCCATCAATGTAAGTGATGTCGCTGTCGCAGCTTGCAGTCGAGGTAAAACCCGGATCAAACGTGAAAAGGCCGGTCTGACCATAGAGTTTGCTGACGTCAATGGCGCGAGGGCCAACGACACCTTTGTAGATCGGCAATTCGAGCGTCTTGCCGTCGACTTCCAGTTTCGCAACGTCATTTGTTTGGCGGGCGCTTCTGTCTTTTGTCATTTGTTCGACCTGTTCCTTCACGTTGATCTGCTGGTCGGTGGGCCCCAGAGGGGCAGCCTCCAATCAGCCGAGTTGCGGCATTATATTCATGTCACTCCCGTCCGGCCACTTCCGGATCAGGATCAATCAAACCTGATCTTCAATCCGGGCAAGCGCTTCTGCCTGTCCAAGTGAAGCCAAAACATCATAAATTCCGGGTGAAACACTGCCACCGGTCAGCGTTGCCCGCAAAGGCTGGGCAACTTTGCCCAATTTAAGCTCTTTTGCCTCAAGAAACTGTGTAACGGCTGCTTCGATTGTTGGTGCCGTCCAGTCAGAAAGCTCCTTGAGGACCAGAACAAGGGCACCCAGAAGCCCCTTGGCGTCGTCGCTCAACGCTTTCTCAGCCTTGGCAGACAACGTCAGAGGGCGTGAAAGGCGAAGATATTCCGCCCCCTCAATCAGCTCGGGAAGTGTCTTGGCACGTTCCTTCAGCCCGGACATGGCAAGCCCCAGGCGCGTGCGGAAAGTCTCATCTTCCACCGGCCATTCACCAGACTTGCGCATCAGTTCAAGAACAGGCGTCATCAGCCGGGCATCGTCGGCCTGGCGAATGTAATGGGCGTTCAGGTTTTCCAGCTTGGCAAAGTCAAACCGGGCTGCCGACTTGCCGATACTTTCCAGGTTGAACCATTCAATGGCTTGTTCAGTAGAAAAGATCTCGTCATTGCCGTGGCTCCAGCCCAGCCGTACAAGATAATTGCGCATCGCTTCTGGCAGATACCCCATATCGCGATAGGCTTCCGCCCCCAGGGCACCATGCCGTTTGGAAAGCTTGGCGCCATCCGGGCCCAAAATCATGGGCACGTGGGCAAACACCGGTGGGGTCCAGCCAAGGGCCGCATAAATCTGAGACTGGCGTGCCGCGTTGGTCAGATGATCATCCCCGCGGATGATGTGGGTGATCCCCATATCCTGATCGTCGACCACAACAGACAACATGTAGGTCGGAGTACCGTCGGAGCGCACAAGAATGAGATCGTCCAGTTGGTCATTGTCAAACGTCACATCACCAAGCACCTGGTCATGGACGATCGTCTTGCCGCCGAGTGGCGCTTTGAAGCGGATAACAGGATCAATGCCGGAGGGGGCATCGGCCGCGTCCCGGTCGCGCCATGTTCCGTCATAACGCATGGGTTTTCCTGCCGCGCGTGCCTTCTCCCGCATCGCGGTCAATTCTTCGGGAGAGCAATAGCATTTGTACGCATGGCCTGTCGCGAGCAACTCATGGGCTACTTCCAGGTGTCGCGCCTGACGCGCAAACTGGAAAACCGGTTCTCCATCCCAATCCAGGCCAAGCCAGGAAAGCCCGTCGAAAATTGCCTCGACCGCAGCATCTGTTGAGCGCTCGCGGTCCGTGTCCTCAATCCGCATGAGATAGGTGCCGCCATGATGGCGCGCAAACAGCCAGTTAAAAAGGGCTGTTCTGGCGCCGCCAATATGCAGGAAACCCGTGGGGGACGGGGCAAAGCGGGTGATGACTTTCGACGTTGCACTCAAATGATCAATCAAGCTCCGGGTACATCGCGAATGCGTTTCGCGGTGGCGAAGAAACAAAAAAAAGGGCCAGCCTGTTCACGCCTTCTGAAACGAGGGGAAGGCATGGGATCACCTGTCGCTGAATATCAGGGGCAGATGTTCCATAAGGCTGGCGTTCTTTAGCACATTGTGGCGTTGCACCAAAGCGGGAGACACGCACTTTTGTATGCAAACCCAACGTTTTTCCGGCATAGTCTTTGGGAAAATGGTGGTTTCTTGGGAAAAATCAGGCACATACCCGCCTGAACGGAGGTTTCGTGGCTGGCTGGATAGCTTCATTTTATGGAGTTTGACCCAAATAGGCCGGATGAGCGCCGTTTTGAGCCCCAGAATCTCCATCGAGCAGGGACGAACCGGGCTGTGGGCACCAGTCGCAATGGCTGTCGGGATCGGGCTCTATTTCGCTTGGCCGGTGGAACCTGCCGGGCGATGGGCATTTATCTGCCTGGTGGTTGCTGTTTTTACAGCTTTCCGACTTCGCCGGACGACATGGCCCGCTCTGATCTCGCTGGGAATGGTGGCCGGGGTTTTCGGTTTCAACGCGGCGCTGGTGAGAACCATGCTGGTCGATGCCCCAAGCCTGGAAAGAGAGATGCGCGGTGCCGACCTGGAAGGTCTCGTGATTGCTGCAAATGTGGACGATGGAGGAGGGTTGGTTCTGATCATCGAACCCACACATATCGACCGGCTTTCGCAATCACAATTGCCAGCACGGCTGCGTCTGAAGGTGAGCCAGAAGCAGGTCAGCCTGTGGCCCGGAGACCGGATTGCCACGCGGGCAATGCTGTGGCCGCCGTCCGAGCCTGTGGCACCCGGTGCGTTTGACTTCGCCAGGCAGGCGTTTTTTCAGCGACTGGGAGGGACAGGGGTAACTCTCGCGGCCCCTACGATCATCCAGGCTGCGCGCGCGCATGGCGCGTTGCAGGACGATTCGTCACGGGCATTTATCTGGCTGGAGCAGATACGCGAACGCGTGTCCCGCCGGGTGATTGGGGTCATGGGGGCTGAAACAGGGCCGATTGCGGCCGCCCTGATGACAGGGCAGCGCGGGGCAATCCCGGATGATACGGTCCAGCATCTCAGGGATTCGGGGTTGGCCCATATTCTCGCGATTTCCGGTCTCCACATGGTTCTGTTTGCGGGAACCCTGTTCTGGTTGCTCCGGGCGGGGCTCGCATGGGTGCCACGACTGGCTTTGCGCATGCCGATCAAAAAATGGGCCGCATTTGCAGCGCTCATAGGTGCTTTCGCCTATCTGCTGTTGTCGGGCAGTGCCGTGGCAACGCAGCGCGCCTTCATCATGACGGCCCTTATGTTTCTGGCTGTCCTGCTCGATCGGCCGGCATTCTCTCTCCGAAATGTGGCGCTCGCCGCGCTCATCGTGTTGACCTTCAGGCCGGAAAGCCTGCTTGAGCCCGGCTTCCAGATGTCGTTTGCCGCGGTGACGGGGCTCGTCGCGGTTTATCAGAACCGCGAACTGCAATTGTTGCGGCTGAAAGAAAGATCAACTGGCGTCAGCGGTATCTTCTCCTTGTTGCTGATCTACGTCACCACGCTTGCGCTGACAAGTGTGGTCGCCGGTGCAGCGACAGCGCCCTACGCGGCCTTTCACTTCAACCGCATGGCGACTTTCGGCTTGATCGGCAACCTGCTGGCCATGCCATTGGTGGGAATGGTGATCATGCCTGCGGCCCTGATTGCCTACCTCCTGATGCCGCTGGGACTGGACGGACCGGCGCTATGGATCATGGGGTGGGGATTGGAAGGTCTGCTGTGGGCAGCGGGGCTTGTGGCGGGATGGGACGGTGCTGCCGTAACTGTCCCTGCCATGTCCGCCACAAGCCTTATCGTCATCACACTCGGTGGCTTGTGGATGGCGCTTTGGAAAACGGAGCTGCGCATGGCGGGCATCCCGCTTGTCGGTCTGGGCCTTCTGATGGCGGTTGGCTTTCAACAACCCGATATTCTGGTCAGCGCGGAAGGTAAGTTGGTTGCCGTGCGTGGTGACGACGGACGCTATCACTGGTCAGGACGGACGCCCCGTTACACCGTGGAAACCTGGAACCGTCGAAACGGGGATACGCCCGGTCTGCAACCTATGGTCTGTGATCTCCTGGGATGCGTTGCGCAGACAGGGACGATCAATGTCGTGGTTTCGATGACACGTGCGGGGTTGGAAGATGATTGCGCGAGGGCGGATATTCTGATCGCACAGTTCCCAGTGCGCGGTGCACTTCGTCGTGCCTGTGCGACGCCTGTGCTCATCGACATATTCGACACGCACAGGCAGGGTGCTCATGCGATCTACCTTGAAGAAGGCCGTCCCCCCTATATCCGCACTGTGGCAGAGGAGAGGGGGCAAAGGCCCTGGAGCGTCCGCGAAGCTCAGTAGCGACGCATCAATCCCACAAGGCGCCCTTGGACTTTCACACGGTCAGGGCCAAAAATGCGGGTCTCATAGGCCGGGTTTGCCGCTTCCAGTGCGACGGAGTTTCCCTTGCGGCGAAGTCGTTTCAGTGTCGCTTCCTGATCATCGACCAGTGCGACGACGATATCGCCATTCGTGGCCGTGTCGCAGCGCTCAATGATAACAGTATCGCCATCAAGAATGCCCGCATCAATCATCGAGTCGCCTTTGACCTCCAGTGCGTAATGCTCCCCACGGGCCAGCATGTCGAGCGGTACGGAAACCTGATGACTTTCCTGCTGCAGGGCTTCAATAGGCGTACCGGCCGCGATGCGTCCCATAACGGGCACAGGCATCGAATCCTCGTTTGCCGCAACGGGGCGCGTGTTCTGAGGGGCGGTGCGTTCTTTGCCAAGGCTGCCCTCAATCACCGCGGGGGAGAAGCCATTACTGTTCCGGCCAAAGCTCGGTGAAGCGGATTCCGGAAGTTTGACAATCTCCAGTGCGCGGGCCCGGTGTGGCAATCGCCGCAGGAAACCCCGTTCCTCCAAAGCGGTAATCAGCCGGTGGATGCCGGACTTGGACCTGAGATCCAACGCCTCTTTCATTTCATCGAAGGAAGGCGAAACACCGCTTTCCTTGATCCGCTCATTAATGAACATCAGGAGTTCATGTTGTTTGCGTGTCAGCATTCTGACGTCCCCGGAATATAGAACAAATCAAAAACATTTATGCATGTTCTAGTTTAGTTCTCCGGAGGCGTCAACCTTATTCTGTGGATAAGTTGGGTGTCCGCAGGGTCAGCGCGGGCACAATCTCACCGGCACTCACGGCAGGCGCATGGGGCGTGCGTACAATCAGGCAATCACTTGCCGACAAGGTGGTGAGAAGCGAACTGTCCTGTACGGGAAAGGGCGTTGCAGCCCAGGCGCCGCCGGATGTCAGGCGCAGTCTGGCCCGAAGGTAGTCCTGTCGCTGGTCATTCTCCTTCAGATCAGTACCCGCAAGGACCGGTTGCAAAACAGGGTGGGTAGCGGCGCGCCCGCGCGAGGCGTCAATGGCTGCCCGAAGGAAGAGCTGGGCACAAATAAGTGCGGACACAGGATTACCCGGCAGGCCGATAAAGGGAAGGGTGCCAAGCTTGCCAAACATCAGCGGTTTGCCGGGACGCATCGCTATTTTCCAGAAATCCATCTCCAGCCCCATGGACTTGAGAACCGGCTGAACAAGATCATAATCCCCGACAGATGCGCCGCCGATTGTCAGCAGAATATCGGCGTCAAGTCCGCGTGTTGCGTGCGCTCGAATACTCTCTTCCGTATCACGGGCAATGCCCAGATCGACCGGCTCTCCGCCAAGCTCACGAATGAGAATGGAAAGCCCTGCGCTGTTGGAGCTGATAATCTGGTCGGGGCCAGGTGTTTCTCCCGGAAGGACAAGTTCATCCCCTGTTGCAAAAAACGCAACGCGAGGTCGTCCGTAAACGGAGAGTTTCGGAATATTCATCGCCGCGGCAAGCGCAATATCAGAATTTGAAAGAACACGCCCGGCGCTAAGGTAACAGTCGCCATCTCTGAAATCACCACCTGCACGGCGGATGTTCTGCCCCTCGCGTGGTGCAACGAGGATCGTCACATTGTCTCCCTCGCGGGTCGTGTTTTCCTGAATGACGACACTGTCCGCGCCGGGCGGAACGGGCGCACCGGTGAAAATACGTGCTGCCTGTCCCGTCGCAAGCTGATTGTTGAATGCACTGCCGGCGGCCGATGTTCCGACAACGGGCAGGGTGACAGGCACAGTAGCGACATCGGCAAACCTGACCGCATAGCCATCCATCGCGGACCCGTCAAAGGGCGGCTGCGTGCGTGTCGCGGTAAGAGGGGCTGCGAGCACGCGGCCCCCGGCATCCGCCAGGGGGACCATTTCAGTTGGAAGAGATGGGCATGCGTCGGCAATTCGCGCGATTGCGTCTTCAACCGGCAAAAGAGAGGTGCTGCTCATGCTGCGTCATACCTGCCTGATTTACCGCCGGACTTGTGCGTCAAACGGATATCGCCGATCACCATCGCCTTATCAACCGCCTTTGCCATGTCATAGATCGTGAGGCAGGCAATGCTCACCGCGGTAAGGGCTTCCATTTCGACACCCGTTTTGCCAGACACGCGCACGCTTGCCGTCACGTTGAGCGCATGTGCGCTTTCGTCCGGTTCAACATCGATATCGACTTTGGTAATGGCCAGCGGGTGGCATAGCGGGATCAGATCATGGGTGCGTTTGGCTCCCATAATTCCCGCAATACGGGCAATCTCAATGACGTTCCCCTTGGGGGTCTGGTTTGCAAGGATGAGCCTTAGCGTATCTGGTGCCATGACAACACGGCCCTGCGCCGTGGCAATCCGGTCCGTTACTTCCTTGTCGGCAACATCCACCATGGCAACACGCCCGGTCTCATCCAGATGGCTCAGTTTGTTTTGGCTCATGGAGCGAGTTCCTTTCGCATGACGCATCGCCGGGACATGTCAAGCCCGCTTCCTTCCTCACGCCCGCTCAGCAACCGGAGAGCCGGCGAAAAATCACCGGGCTCAACAATTGAAAACCCGAGCTTTGCATAGAAAGGCGCGTTCCAGGGCAGGTCGGTAAAAGTTGACAGGGTAACCGCATTGTAGCCGCTCTCAGTCGCCCAGTTGCAAACCGCATTCACAAGCAGGCGCCCGACGCCGTGCCCTTGATGATGCCGCGAAACCGACACTTCATAAAGATGCGCATGCCGGTCAAAGCTTGCGGCAAGCGCAAAGCCCGCAAGCTCCCCTTTCATCTCGGCGACAAGGACTGTGCCAAAACGGGCGCAGGACAAAATGAAAGGCATGTCCGTTGGCGGGTGATCCGCGATGTCACCATGACCATGCTCGCGAAACAATTCTCCCGCCGACACTTCAATGGCGCTCAGTTTCACAAAGTCTTCCGGTTCTGCCCGTCGAATTACAACACTCATGCATCGACCTTCGCAAGCAACCGGCGTGTGGCGCTGGCCACATCGGCCTGGCGCATCAGACTTTCACCAATGAGGAAAGTATTGACCCCGGCCTTCGACAGGCGCGCGAGATCAGCCGGAACGCTGAGGGCGCTTTCACCCACGACAAGCCGGTCTGCGGGCACGCGTGGGGCAAGATCAATCGTCGTCTGCAATGTGGTTTCAAAAGTGCGCAGATTGCGGTTGTTGATGCCGATGAGCGGGCTTTTGAGTTTCAATGCCCGGTCCAGCTCCGGCCCGTCATGCACTTCGATCAATGCATCCATTCCCCAGTCAAAGGCAGCCTGCTCAAGCTCTGCAGCCTGTGTGTCGCTGACGGACGCCATGATGATCAGAATGCAATCCGCGCTCCAGGCCCGTGCCTCGACAACCTGGTAAGGGTCGTAAAGAAAATCCTTTCGCAGCGCCGGCAGGGAAACTGCGTTGCGCGCAGCGGTAAGAAAGTCAGGCGCCCCCTGAAAGCTCGGTGCATCCGTCAGCACGGAGAGGCAGGCAGCCCCACCATTCTCATACGCTTCTGCAAGCAAGGGCGGGTTGAAGTCAGCGCGGATCAACCCTTTCGACGGGCTCGCCTTCTTGATTTCCGCAATAAGAGCATAGTCACCGGCCGCCATTTTGGCTTTCAGCGCATGGGCAAACCCGCGGACGGGTGAGGCGGCTTTCGCCTTCGCTTCAAGCGCGGCCAGGGGCACTCTACCTTTCGCAACGGCAATCTCTTCAAGCTTGTAGGCTTTGATTTTCTCCAGAATATCCGCCATCCGCTTCACGCCTCGTTCGAGATTGAAACAAGCTTTGCGAGCGCTTCGCGTGCCGCACCGCTGGCGATCGCTTCAGCGGCCATATCAACACCTTGCCTGAGGGTGTCCGCTTTACCCGCCACAACGAGAGAGGCGGCGGCATTCAGAACCACAATGTCGTGATAGGCACCTTGCTCCCCGTCGAGCAAACGGCGTACCGCGGCGGTGTTTTCCTCCGGATCACCCCCTTTTAAATCAGCGGGTTTGGCGCGCGTCAGGCCGGCATCCTCGGGCGAGATTTCAAAGGTGGAGACCTCGCCGTCTTTCAGCTCTGCCACAAATGACGGCCCGGTGGTTGTGAGCTCGTCGAGCCCATCGCTACCGTGTACGACCCAGACCCGTGCCGAGCCGAGATTTTTCAAAACCTGTGCCAGCGGTTCGACCCATTTCTGCGCAAACACGCCCATGACTTGAAAAGGAGCCCCGGCAGGATTGGACAATGGGCCCAGCAGGTTGAAAATGGTCCGCGTTCCCAGTTCTGCCCGTGTCGGCCCCACATATTTCATGGCCGAATGGTGGGCAGGCGCAAACATGAAGCCGATCCCCGCTTCCACAATACAGCGCTTGATTTGTGCAGGATCAAGGTCAAGCCGTACGCCAAGCTTTTCCAGAACTTCAGCGGAGCCGGACTTGGATGAAAGAGCTTTGTTGCCGTGTTTGGCAACAGGAACGCCGCAAGCTGCTACAGCGAAAGAAGCTGCGGTAGATATGTTATACGTGCCCGACGCATCACCGCCTGTTCCGCATGTGTCCAGAGAGCCTGCGGGCGCATCAATTTTAACGGCCTTGGCGCGCATGATTTTCGCCCCGGCGGTAATCTCGTCGATCGTCTCACCGCGCACGCGCAGCGCCATCAGAAAGCCGCCAATCTGCCCGCTTGTCACATCGCCCGACATCATCGCCTCAAAGGCATGCTCCGCGTCCAGGGCGGAAAGGGAATGACCGTCAGCGACTTTAGCGATCAGGCTTTTAAAATCAGTCATGAAAACTCTGCTTTTTGAAGAACGGTCGGTCAGGCAAGGGCAGCCCGCTTGATACCCGCAAGATCAAGAAAATTGGCCAGCAGTTCCCGTCCGTGTTGAGAGGCAATGCTCTCCGGGTGAAACTGTACACCATGGATGGGAAGCTCCTTGTGAGATACGCCCATAATCACTCCATCGGCTGTCCAGGCTGTTTGAGTCAGGCAGGTGGGCAGACTTTCCGGTAAAATGGTGAGCGAATGATAGCGCGTCGCTTCAAACGGGTTGGGCAGGCCTTTGAAGACACCCGATCCGTCATGATGAATGTCGCTCATCTTGCCATGCATCATTTCAGGCGCGCGGACAATCTTCCCGCCAAACGCCTGTCCGATGGATTGGTGACCAAGACATACCCCGAAAAGAGGCACTTTGGCGTCAGCTGCCGCAGTCACAAGATCCAGACAAATGCCTGCCTTGTCAGGATCACAGGGGCCAGGCGAAATGATGATGGCTTCGGGCCCGCGTGCCATCGCATCCGCCACGGAAATCTGATCATTGCGGAACACGTCACAAGCCGCCCCCACATCGCCCAGAAAATGGACGAGATTGTATGTGAAACTGTCGTAATTATCGATCAGCAGCAGCATGAGTGTAGGGCTCCCAACAGGCACAAAGCGGGCAAAAAGAACATCCTATGTCTTATAGGGTTGCGCTCTCCCCGCAACAAGGGGCTCTCCTGTCCGGTGTGTTGAAGAAAACTTGTGGATAAGCCTGCGGCTCAAACCCAAAAGGATGGGAAAAACCTACCAAATGTGGTGAAATGCAAGTGCTTGAATACAGCATATAGTTGTTTTTGGGGCGAGTAGAGCCCCAACCGGAATAATCGGATGGCTAATCGGGGCAGATAGCCATTTATAACAGGCATTCGGGGAAAATCGTGCGGCAAATACCAGAGCTTGCAAAGCCGGAAGGGCTGACAAAGACCCATGCCTTTGCTGCGGCATTGTCACTGGCATTGCTGGTCGGGGCGGGGTTTGGTCTGGCTGCCAGTCATTTCCTGCCTGCAAATGCGGCCCGTGTCGCAACCATGCCCGATACCCGGAACGAAGGCGGGCGTTTGCCGCCGCTCCTGGCGCAGCCAGCGACCAATGCCCGGCATGGCAATCCGCAGATCAGTTCGCAGGTCAGCCCACAGATCTTGGGGCCCGTGGGGGCGGCACCTGTCGCCGACTATGTGCCGGCAGAGACCAGCACCCGCTTGCCTGCGTCCCGGTACGCGGCTCCCCGCTCGGTGGCGGATGCGCTGGACCTGCCATTGGAGGAGGGGATTACACGCTTTCATCAGCAACCTGTCACCGTGGCAGCGCTTGCGGCGACAAGGGGGGCAAGGGCCACAGCACCGGTAGAGGCACAATCCGGTGCGAACACGGCGGCAACACTTGCCCCGCGGCCGCAGATTGCAGTTGTGCTGGACGATCTGGGGTTGGATGAAAAATCAACCAGACGGGCAATTGCTTTGCCCGCGGCAGTCACGCTTTCCTTCCTGCCTTATGGGCGAACAGCGGCAGGGCTGGCCGTGGAAGCACGGGCGCGCGGTCATGAAATCATGGCACATATCCCGATGCAGCCGGAAGGACCGCAGGACCCGGGCCCCAATGCATTGCGTGTAGATCTGCCGGCAGATGATATTTCCGCACGGCTGGCCACCCAGTTGGACCGGTTTCCTGGGGCCGTCGGGTTCAACAATCATATGGGCAGCCGTTTCACCGCCGATGTGCGGGCGTTGCTCCCTGTCATGCGAGAGGCCCGTGCACGAGGGTTGATTTTTCTGGATAGCCGCACAACGGCAAACTCGCTGGCAGACAAGGTTGCAAAAGCCTCAGGCACGGAAACGCTTACCCGTGATGTTTTTCTCGATCATGCAACCGGCCCCGACGGACTTCTGTCGCAATTGGCGGAGCTGGAGCGCATCGCCCGCATGAGCGGTGGTGCGATCGGGATTGCACACCCGCATGCACTGACGCTGGATGTGCTGGATGTCTGGAGCCGGGGACTGGACGCAAAAGGTTTTGACCTAGTGCCGATCACCGTAATGGCACGCGGCAAGCGTGAGCAGGGCCTATTGGCCGCGTCCCGCTTCTGAGGCGAACCGTACCGCTTCCTCCGCAGCCCTGAATAGTGCTTTGGCTTTGTTCACCGATTCCTGATGCTCGTATTCAGGGGTGGAATCAGCAACAACACCACCGCCAGCCTGCACATACATTTTCCCGTCCTTAACGACCGCTGTGCGCAGCACGATACAGGTGTCCATATCCCCGCCCGCAGAGAAGTAACCGACAAGCCCCGCATAAGCGCCCCGCTTCTCGAGTTCCAGCTCATCGATAATTTCCATCGCCCGTACTTTTGGCGCGCCGGAAACAGTGCCGGCCGGGTGCCCGGCAATCAGTGCGGAAATAGCGTCGAACTTGTTATCAAGTTCACCCTCCACATTCGACACGATATGGATGAGGTGTGATGTGTACTGAAGCGCAAACTGGTCGGTCACGCGTACAGAACCGAGTTTAGAGACGCGACCCACATCATTTCGCCCCAGATCAAGCAGCATCAGGTGTTCTGCGCGCTCCTTAGGGTCTTCCAGAAGGTCCGCCGCAATCAGCGCATCTTCGGCACGGCTTGTGCCCCGATGCCGGGTACCTGCAATCGGGCGGATTGTCACTTTCCCGTCCCGCACCCGAACCAGAATTTCAGGGCTGGAGCCAACCAGTGAGAACCCTTCAAAATTGAGGAAGAAGAGATAGGGAGATGGATTGATCCGGCGAAGCGCGCGATAGAGAGAGAAGGGAGGCAGCTCAAATGGTGCTTCAAATCGTTGGCTGAGCACGACCTGAAAAATATCCCCTGCAGCAATATATTCCTTGGCGGCACGGACCATCTCAAAATAGGTCTCTTTCGGCGTATTGGAAAGCGGTGCGGGCATGGTGGCAACATTGACCATGGGGTCTGCATGAGCGAGTGCCTGATCAAAATCGGCAATGGTCACCTCAAGCCGCGCCAGCGCACGCTCGTATGCCATTTTTGCTGTCACAGCATCGGTAACACGGACAGGCGTGACCAACATGACTTCATCTTTGACGGAGTCAAAAACGGCAATCACCGTTGGTCGAAGAAACAAACCGTCGGGCAGGCCCAGCACGTCCGGATTTTCGTCAGGCAGATTTTCCATCAATCGGACGGAATCATATCCCATATAGCCAAAAACGCCGGCAGCCATGGGGGGCAGGGCCTCAGGTAACTCAATGCGTGCGCTTTCAATGAAATCCCGCAGGGATTGAAGTGTACCAGCCTGGCAGGGTTCAAAAGCCTGCGGGTCTGTTTCAGCCTGCAGATTGAGGCTGGCTTTGTCGCCTTGCGCCTTCCAGATGGCATCTGGCTTCAGGCCGATAATGGAGTAACGGCCCCGCGTATCTCCGCCTTCAACAGATTCCAGGAGAAAGCTGTTGGGCAGTTGCTTTGCAATCTTCAAATAGGCAGAGACGGGAGTTTCAAGGTCAGCGACCAACCGTGTCCAGACCACCTGTGGCGCTGCGGAATGATAAGCGGATTCAAAACTCTCAAAAGCAGGGTGAAACATGGGATCAGTCCAAAACACAGTTCAAAACGAAGGTAGGTTATCTGCACGCACAAGCAAAAAGGCGGGTGAACCGTGAGGGCCACCCGCCTTGCTCACGGTTTAATCAAGCTTAGTTTCGCCACCAATACATCATCAATCGCTCCCGCACGTTCATCAACTGCCAGAGGCATCGCCGACCATCTGGTCAAGCAAGCCGTAATTGACTTCGACAACATGTTTTTCCTGAAGTGCCGTCACGAGTGAGGCAATCAGATCATCACCGGCGCGCTCTGAAAGAGCATCGTGAATTTCGTCAAGACCGGCCGTTCCGTTGCCGGGCTCGGGTGTTTCAATCTTGGCGACCTGCATCACCACCATACTGTCGCCAAATCCGGCGAGCGCGTAAGAAAACCCGCCTTCCGGCGAACCAAACAGGCTGTTCACTCCAATGCGCGAGAACGTGTCATTGGAAAAACGACGAAGCATGGGCTGTGAAGTCTGGGCAACGCGTGACTGCTCTGCCGCCAGCGCATCAATAGACTCGCCCGCATTACCGCGCTCAACCAGGCTCTGCGCGAGCGCGTCCAACAGGACTTTGCGTTGCTCACTTTTCCAAAGTGCAATGACCTGCGCACGGACATCGTCCAGCGGTTTGACCTCTGCCGGGGTGACACCTGTTACTTCGACCCAGTAATAGCCACCGTCGGGAAGGTCGTTTGCGGGTGTTTCAATGCCGATATCCATTTCGTAGACCTCAGAAATGAGGCCCGGAATGCTGGGCATGTTGGCAGGCGGCTGTCCGGCACGGGTCAGCCCCGTACGCGTGGCCTCATCGACGCTGACCACATCAAGTGAGAAACGTGTCGCCACTTCATCAAGTGTGGCCCCACCGGCGCGTTCATCTTCAATCTTGTTGTAGAGATCAAAGACCGCGTCTGCGGCGGCATCTTCAACCAGTTGGGCTTTGATTGCCTCTTTGTGGTCTTCAAAAACCGCGGGGGCGGCCGGCGAAATGTTCTCCACCTTCAACACAACATGGGCAAGTGGGCCGTCAATGGCGTCGCTCACCTCACCTTGCTCAAGCGCAAAAGCCGCCGCCGCAATGTCGGGGGACAGGAAACCGCGTTCCGTGACGTTGGTCAGGGTCACATCGTCGAGGCTGAGCCCTCTCTCCGTCAGAACGCTTTCAACTGTTTCGCCCGCCTTCAACCGGGCGGAAACATCGGCCGCAGCTTCCGCGTCCGGCAACGGGATTTGAATAACGGTACGGGTTTCGGGTTTGTCGAGCAGTCCGCGACGGTCTTCAAAGGCCTGCTCCAATTGCGCTGCATCAACACCGATGGTTGGCGCAATGTCGGAGGGTTTAACCGTCAGCACAGAGAAAGAGCGCGTCTCTTCTTTCGTAAACCGGTTGGATGCTTGAGCATAATAGGCTGCAACGACATCTTCAGCCGGGTCTTCAATATCGCCGACAAGGTCCGGTGGAAGCACAATATAGCGCGCTGTCCGGGTCTCATACTGGTACTCATACATCGCTTCCGCCAGCCCGGCAGGGACCGTTGCACCACCGGCTACAGCTTTCAGAAGCTGGTCGCGGGTCATGAATTCGCGGCGGTCATTAACGAAGGCAGCTTCGGAAATCTGGCTTTGCGCGAGGGCAAGCTCATACGTTTGCCGGTCAAATTTGCCAAACGCGCCGAAGAAATTCTGATCGCCGCGAATATCCGCTGCCACGAGCGCATCCGAGACTGTGAGACCGAGGTCTGATGCTTCTTCGGACAAGACAGCAGACCCGGCCAATTGGGCGATTACCCGGCGGTCAATACCGTATTTCCGCCCCTCAGCAGCCGTCAATGGCTGGCCGATACGCTCGGCAAACTCATTCAGGCGCTGGCGGTATTCCGCGGCAAACCGGTCTGCGGGAATTTCCGTGTCACCTGCCGTCAGGATCGTGGTGCTGGTGAACCCACGGAAGACATCGGCGATGCCCCATACGGCAAACGCCATGACGAGCAAACCGATAAGGATCTTGGCGACCCAGCCGCTGGCGTGACTTCTGAGGAAATTGAGCATCGTTTATTGTCTTTCACCGCTTGAATGAGTTTCCGGGCCGAATATGCCGCCCCGAAGCGCGCCGCATGATAGGGGGGAGGGTCAGGTAAGGGCAAGTGGCATCAAAGAAATTTGGCTTGAACCGGGTCACTTGCTTGGCCTCCTCCCGTCCTTCTGGTAAACGCAACAGGAAGGATCGCACATGCGAAGACAGAGGGGATAAGTCATGGCCGCAAAAAAACCGAAGCCACTGGTTGCTGGCAATTGGAAGATGAACGGGGGAAAAGCCTCCGCACGGGAGCTTAAATCTCTTGATACAAAGCTTAAAAAGGCAGGCCGTCTTCCTTGCGAGGTGCTGATTTGCCCACCCGCAACATTGATCGAGGGGTTTGTGGCCAAGACCCGTGGGACAAAGATCGCCATTGGCGCGCAGGACTGTCATTCTCGGGAAAATGGCGCACATACGGGCGATATTGCCGCGGAAATGCTGAAAGATGTCGGCGCGAAATATGTGATTGTCGGTCATTCGGAGCGTCGGGCGGACCATGATGAGGACAGTAAGCTGGTCCGCACCAAGGCAGAGGCAGCCCACCGCGCCGGACTTACCGCCATTGTCTGTGTGGGCGAAACCGAGGCCGAGCGTGATCAGGGATCGACCCTTAAAGTCATCTCGGCACAGTTGAAAGGCTCGCTGGGCGATACGTTCACCGCAAAGAACACGGTTATTGCTTATGAGCCCGTATGGGCTATTGGCACAGGCCGCACCCCGACCCCTCAGGATGTTGCCAAAGTACATGCCGCGATCCGCAAACGCCTCATCACCCGCTTTGGCGACGAGGGAGCCTCTTTCCGCATCCTTTATGGAGGGTCCGTAAAGCCCTCGAATGCGGTGGAGCTGATGGGTGTTGAAAACGTTAACGGGGCCCTTGTCGGGGGCGCCAGCCTAAAGGCAGAGGATTTTTTCGGCATAATCTCTGCTTATCTCTGATATTACGGCTTTGGCGGGTGCGGGGGGCTGGCAATGCCAGCACCAATAGGTTAGAACCGCGCCCGTCTGCCTTCCAGTTTGCCTTGCTGAATTTTACGTCCGGCAGGAAACGCTGAACCGCCCAAAGGAACCGCAAATGGCTACCATTCTGCTCGTGATCCATTTGATGATCGCTATCGCACTTGTTGCAACAATTCTGTTGCAGCGCTCGGAAGGTGGCGCATTGGGGATTGGCGGCGGCGGCGGCGGTTTTATGTCCAACCGGGCGGCGGGCAACGCCTTGACCCGGGCGGCAGCCATTTTGGCAGCGCTCTTTTTCCTGACCAGCATTGGCCTTACGCTGATTGCCAAGTTCGACAATCAGGGCGGCTCGATCCTCGATACTGTTTCAGAGGAGGAAACCGCACCGCTCATTCCGGCGATTGAAAATGACGCGGGCGATGCAACACCACCCCCGGCACCGCTGGGTGCCGAGGAACCGGCTGCACAAGGGCCGCTGGTTCCCCGTGCGGAATAAAGGCACGCCGGGTAAGCTGACTTTTCAAGACGAACGAACCATTTTTCCAGTTTTTTTACGTGTACGACGTTTCTTTGCTTCGAATCGTCGCGCGTTCCATTTAAGTTGAGGGTCCATGACGCGGTACATATTCATCACCGGCGGCGTGGTCTCTTCCCTGGGTAAAGGACTGGCTTCCGCAGCACTCGGCGCTTTGCTCCAGGCACGCGGTTACACCGTTCGCCTGCGCAAGCTTGATCCCTATTTGAATGTTGATCCGGGCACCATGAGCCCGATCCAGCATGGTGAAGTCTTTGTGACCGATGACGGGGCAGAGACTGATCTTGATCTGGGCCATTACGAGCGTTTCACCGGTGTCCCGGCGACAAAGCTCGACAACATCACGACCGGGCGGATTTACCAGAACATTATTGCCAAGGAGCGCCGTGGCGACTACCTCGGTGGGACGGTACAGGTCATCCCGCACGTCACAGACGCGATCAAGGACTTCGTGCTGGCGGGCAATGACGGCGTGGATTTTGTTCTTTGCGAAATCGGTGGCACCGTCGGTGACATTGAAGGCCTGCCATTCTTCGAGGCGATCCGCCAGCTCGGCAATGAGCTGCCGCGCGGCACCGCTTGCTACATCCACCTGACCTTGCTGCCTTACATTCCCAGCGCCGGCGAGATGAAAACAAAGCCGACCCAGCACTCCGTGAAGGAACTGCGATCCATCGGGATTCAGCCTGACATTCTGATGTGCCGCTGCGACCGTCCGATTCCGCCGGATGAGAAGCGCAAGATTGGCCTCTTCTGTAACGTGCGCGAAAGTGCCGTGATCCAGGCCATGGACGTAGACACGATCTACGACGTGCCAAACGCCTACCACAAGGAAGGGCTCGACCGGGAAGTGCTGGACGTGTTCGGACTGGATGCGAGCACGGCTCCTGTACTGACTGCGTGGGAAGAGATCGTACACACGGTGCGGGAGCCGGAAGGCGAAGTCACCATCGCAATCGTCGGCAAGTACACCGAGCTTCAGGACGCTTATAAATCACTGACCGAAGCACTCATTCATGGCGGTATCGCCAACAAGGTACGCGTAAACCTGAAATGGCTGGAAGCGCAAATCTTCGAAGAAGAAGACGCCGTGTCCTACCTGGAAGATGTGCAGGGCATTCTGGTGCCCGGCGGTTTTGGGGAGCGCGGGGCCGAAGGCAAGATTTCGGCGGCAAACTTTGCCCGCGTTCATGGCGTGCCGTATTTCGGTATCTGCTTCGGCATGCAAATGGCGGTGATCGAAGCGCTGCGCAATCTCGCAGGTATCACGGACGCGACTTCAACCGAGTTCCGCCATGCGGATAAACCGGCTGTCGGTCTGATGACCGAGTGGATGCAGGCCAATGAGCTTGTTCAACGCAAGGAAGGTGGAGACCTCGGTGGCACGATGCGTCTCGGTGCTTACAATGCGCGCCTGAAAGAAGGCACGAAGATCGCGGAAATCTATGGGTCCTGCGATATTTCCGAGCGCCATCGCCATCGCTATGAAGTGAACATGGCCTACCGCGCGGAGCTCGAAGCATCCGGCATGGTCGTGTCGGGTGTGTCGCCGGACGGGCTGCTGCCGGAGACGGTCGAGATCCCGGATCACCCCTGGTATATTGGCGTGCAGTTCCACCCGGAGCTGAAGTCAAAGCCGCTCGATCCGCATCCGCTTTTCAAATCATTCATCGAAGCGGCCATCGCGCAAAGCCGTCTGGTTTAACGCGGCGCATTCGGAGCACTGGACCCTCGGAACAAGTCCGAGGGTGACAGTCTGGGTCCGTCTTGACGAAAGCAGCCTTCACGGGCTTCTTCGTCATTGCCGGACTTGTTCCGGCAATCCAGCTCGATCATCCGTGACCGGATTGCCTTTTCGTTTTATCTAAGCGCCACGTGTTGTAAAGCCCTGCGCCCAGTGCCAGCACAGTGAGTAGGAGCCAGACCGTTCCCGATTGCTCCATGTATACGATGCCCGTGTCTTCATCGAAGCACCGGCCCAATTCGTTGAAACAATCGCGCCTTTTGAAATAGTCGACGTAGTACAGATACCCAAAAGCGAGAGAAAGCCCGAGACAGGTCAATGACGCGAGCATTCTGATCATCCGGCAATCCAGTGCAATCACCCGCGGCCGCGATAGGGGGCAACGCCCTGATCCGGGATCCAGACATCAGCCGGTGCGGCACCGGTCTGCCAGAATACGTCAATCGGAATGCCGCCACGCGGGAACCAGTAGCCACCAATACGCAGCCAAACCGGCTTCAGCTCATCCGCCAACCGGCGGCCGATGCCGACAGTGCAGTCTTCGTGAAACGCACCATGGTTGCGAAAGGACTGGAGATAGAGCTTGAGCGATTTGCTCTCCACCAGAAAGTCGCCCGGCACATAATCGATCACCAGATGTGCAAAATCAGGCTGGCCCGTCACAGGACAAAGCGACGTAAACTCAGGGCAGGTAAAACGCGCTACATACTGGGTCCCACTTTGTGGATTGGGCACACGCTCCAGCACAGCCTTGTCAGGACTGTCTGGCGCATCGCTTGCGCCACCAAGCTGGGTCAGATTGTCTGTATAATGGCTCATGATCCTAAACCTTCGCTCAGTCCTTACTTGGGGCCGTCATAGACGCAACCTTCGCGGCACGAGTCCCTATGCACTTCCACCCGCGCCAGTCGTTTCAGTTTCGGTGAAAGCCGGTTCCAGATCCAGACGCAGATATTTTCAAGCGTCGGCACTTCGAGGCCCGGAACTTCATTGAGGTAATGATGGTCGAGCTCGTCGCGTACCTCGTTCAGGATATCAAGCAGGCTCCCGAAGTGGCGAATGAGCCCCGTTTCAGGATCAGGCTCGCCCTCCAGCCAGACGACCGCGCGGAAGGAATGACCGTGAATGCGACTATTTGGATGGCCCTCTGGTGCTGACGGCAGATGATGAGCCGCCTCGAACCCGAATTCCTTGTAAATGCGCATTAGTCAATCCCGAGATACTTGTGCGTTTGTAATGACAATTGCCAGCGCGGATGCGTCTTGCAATAGGCAATCGCCGCCTTCAGATGGGCGTCATACAATGCATCGTCGAGCGGTTGTAGCAGGAAATGCTGAAAATCGAGCTTTTCGAACATTTCGGGGCTGTTTTTGGCCTGAGGGTAAACAAGCTTGAGCTCGGAACCCTTGAGTTGCGCAAGCTCCGCATCCGCTTTCGGGCTGACACAGACCCAATCAATACCGTCTGGCGCTTCAATTGTGCCATTGGTTTCCACGGCGATTTCAAAGCCTTCCGCATGGACCGCTTCGATCAGGTCGGCATCGAGCTGGAGGAGGGGCTCCCCCCCGGTAAAGACCACATAGCGATGTTCGGTCCTTCGTTCCGGCCAAAAGGACGCGACGCGGGCCGCAAGCTCTGCGGCTGTTTTGAACTTCCCGCCATTTTGGCCGTCCGTACCCACAAAGTCCGTATCGCAGAACGTGCAGACGGCAGAGGCCCGGTCCTGTTCGCGGCCTGTCCACAGGTTGCACCCTGCAAACCGGCAGAAGACGGCAGGACGCCCGGCATGCTTGCCTTCCCCCTGAAGCGTGAAGAAAAGCTCTTTGACCGAATACATGGATCAGCCCTTCTGCCAGTTGGCATAGCCATTGGCGCGCAGCTCGCAGGCGGGGCAGGTGCCACACCCATAACCCCATTCATGGCGTTTGGTGCGCTCTCCCCGGTAGCAGGTATGGGTGTCCTCAATGATGAGCTGCGTGAGCGCCGCGCCACCCAGCGTTTCCGCCATCGCCCATGTCGCGGCCTTGTCGATCCACATAAGCGGTGTCTCGATCATGATCTCGCGGTCCATACCGAGCGAAAGCGCCTTGGCGAGCGTCTGAAGTGTGTCGTTCCGGCAATCGGGATAACCGGAAAAATCCGTCTCGCACATGCCGCCGACAAGATGGCTCGCCCCACGGCGATAGCCGAGTGCCGCCGCATAGGTCAGGAACAGGAGGTTGCGTCCTGGGACGAAGGTGTTGGGGAGCCCGTTTTCCCCCATTTCGATCTCCTGATCGCGGGTGAGCGCCGTCTCACTGATGGCACCGAGGGCGTTCAACGCCAGAACATGGTCCGGCCCCAGCTTTGGCACCCAGTCAGGGAAGACCGCTTTAAGCTGGTCGAGCACCGTCAAACGGCATTCAAGCTCCACGTTGTGCCCCTGACCATAGTCAAAGCCGATGGTTTCCACCGCATCAAAGCGCGAAAGCGCCCAGGCGAGGCAAACGGTGGAATCCTGCCCACCGGAGAAGAGAACCAAGGCTTTTGCCGGAACTGTCGTGTGTACTGTCATGGGGGGTGTTGAACCGCCTTTGAGCGCAAAGGTCAAGCATTCCAGCCTGCGTCACACTTTCATCTTACCTGGATCGGGGGCACACTCCCAAATTAGAGGGGGAAACATGAAAACAAGAGCACTGGTAATTGTGGCAGTCTTGGCGGGGGTTCCCGCGGCCTGCACGAAGGAAAGGCCAGCCGGGAGTGAGGCTGGGCAGGTTGCAGCTCAGGGGTCGTTTCTTACAGAGGCGGGCTTCGGGACGATCCGGATCAATGAAACACTGGCAGCGGACATCCCGCGCATTCAGGAAGAGACATATGGATGCACCTATGCCCGCGCGGAGACAGACAATGGTCCCGTTTTCATTATGACAATAGACGGGAAAGTTGCCCGTATCGAACTGGTAGAAAAGGGCGCCACACTGGAGAACGGTCTGGGCATCGGGAGTCTGGAAGATGAAATCATCGCGGCCTTTGGGGATAAGGCTGTTGTCGAGCCCAACAAGTATGATGAACAGGGAACGGACTATCAGATAACCCTGTCAGAAAGTGCGGGGCTCATTTTCAACGTGTCCGAAGGCAAGGTTCAGGCGTTCCGTGTGGGGCGCTATCCAGAGCTGGAGTGGGTGGAAGGGTGTTCGTGAGGGATCGCATACGCGGGAGAGCGCGGCGTGTTTCTCCTAAATCAGGACACGAACCAAGCCCCACTGCTTGGTCGCTCTGTTATCACGCAGATGTGTTGAGAGCTTAATTGTCGGTTCAGCGCGAGAATTGCTAATTCTGATCCAATAAGGTGGGCACAGACGCTCGCTTCCAATAATGGCTACATCACAAAGAACAATCGAAAGAAATGATCATGCTAAAGCCCGTCTCACTGCTGTTGCTTCGAATGGGAACCGGATTTCTCCTGTCTATATGGGGCCTGATCAAGGTCGCAGCCCCCGAAGCCTCCATTGGCGTCTCTGAAAAATACTATGGCGGTGTTCTGAGCGTCGAGATGCTTCAGGTTCCGCTCGGTGCTCTGCAAATTCTGTTGGGTCTGGCTGTTGTCTTCGGCCTGTTTCGGAAAATCGCCTATCCCGTCCAGTCAATCGTGCTGGGTCTCGGCCTGCTTGCCATCTGGAAATATATCGCCGACCCTCTCGGAATGTACCTGCTGACAGAAGAAACACGGGAAGTCCTGTTTTTCCCGTCATTGACCGTATTTGCGGCCACACTGGTTCTCCTGGCATTCAGGGAGGAAGATACGATCAGCCTGGATAAACGTCTGGGACGGTAACGTCTGCTCCAAGGGGGCGATGCACGATCACTGTCCCCTTGGCATCTTTTGCGCTCACTGAGCCAAAAAAGCGCTGAAAACACGAGAAAATGGCGGTTTCCACTTTCGTGAAGGGCCGCGCTTCGCTATGTATCCCTCAACTCAACCCACACCTGAATTGGGAGATCGCCATGAGCGCCATTATCGACATTGTCGGCCGTGAAATTCTCGACAGCCGAGGCAACCCGACCGTAGAGGTGGATGTCATCCTTGAAGATGGCTCGTTTGGCCGCGCGGCTGTCCCTTCGGGCGCATCAACCGGCGCGCATGAGGCCGTCGAGCTGCGTGATGGCGACCCGAAGCGGTACAAAGGCAAAGGCGTTCTGAACGCAGTCGATTTCGTCAATGGTGAGATTTTCGACGCCATCGGCGGCATGGACGCGGAAGAGCAGGTTCACCTGGACCGTTTGATGTGTGAACTGGATGGCACACCAAACAAGGCGCGCATTGGCGCGAACGCCATTCTTGGCGTCTCCATGGCTATTGCCAAGGCTCAGGCGGAATCAAGTGGTCTGCCGCTTTTCCGCTATATCGGTGGTCCAGCCGCCCGTGTGCTGCCCGTACCGATGATGAATATCGTGAATGGCGGTGAGCATGCTGACAATCCGATCGATATTCAGGAATTCATGATCATGCCGGTGGCGGCAGAAAGCATTGCGGATGCGGTACGCATGGGTGCTGAAGTCTTCCACCAGCTGAAAGCTGAGTTGAAAGCCGATGGTCACAACACGGCAGTGGGTGACGAAGGCGGTTTCGCGCCAAACCTTGCTTCAACGGACGCGGCCCTCGACTACATCATGAAAGCGATGGAGAAGGCGGGTTATAAGGCGGGTGAAGACATGTTCCTCGCCCTCGATGCCGCCTCGACAGAGTTCTACGACAAGGGCGTCTACAATCTCAAAGGCGAGGGCAAAAAACTTGATGCCGGCGGCATGGTGGATTATTGGGCGGACCTGGTAGGCCGCTATCCGATTATCTCCATCGAAGACGGTATGGCTGAGGACGATTGGGATGGCTGGAAAGCACTGACGGACCGGATCGGCAACAAGGTCCAGCTCGTAGGTGATGATCTTTTCGTGACCAACAAAGCACGCCTCCATGATGGCATCAAAATGGGTGTCGCAAACTCCATCCTCGTGAAAGTGAACCAGATCGGTTCGCTGACCGAGACGCTGGAATCTGTTGAGATGGCCCACAAGGCGCGCTACACGGCCGTCATGTCGCACCGTTCAGGTGAGACAGAAGATGCAACGATTGCAGATCTTGCTGTCGCTACCAATTGTGGCCAGATCAAAACAGGCTCGCTTGCGCGCTCGGACCGGTTGGCAAAATATAATCAGCTTATCCGTATCGAGGAATTGTTGGGCCCTGCCGCAGAATATGCAGGCCGCTCCATTCTGAAAGGCTAAGCCTGAAAGGCACAAACAACATGAAGGTCAGGGTAGCAATTATCGGCGGTGGGCCCGCGGGGCTCATGGCGGCTGAAGCCCTGACCGCAAGGGGCATCGGCGTTGATCTGTTCGACGCCATGCCGTCCTTGGGACGCAAGTTCCTGATGGCGGGGAAAAGTGGTCTCAACCTCACCCACGCTGAACCACTGGACACGTTTCTGTCTCACTTTGGTGAGGCTCGCGGCCATGTGGAAAATGCGGTCAATCATTTCCCGCCAGAGGCAGTGCGGGAATGGGCGCTGGAACTTGGCACCAAAACATTTGTCGGCACATCAGGTCACGTTTTTCCAAAAAGCATGAAGGCCGCCCCCTTGCTCAGGGCCTGGATCCGCCGTTTGAAATCCCGCGGCATGTGCGTTCATGTGCGCCACAAATGGACAGGGTGGGATGAGGCAGGCGCACTCCAGTTTGAGACGCCGGACGGCCTGAAAACCACAATGGCAGAAGCCACTATTCTGGCGCTCGGCGGCGCGAGTTGGCCGAAACTTGGATCAGATGCAAGCTGGGTGCCCGCACTCAAGCAAGCGAACGTGAACGTGAAACCATTCGAGCCCGCCAATTGTGGTTTCAATGTCGCGTGGTCTGATTTTTTCAAGGAGCGGTTTGCAGGCGAGCCTGTTAAGGCTGTAGCCCTGACAGCCGACGACATTCGCACCAATGGCGAGTTTGTTGTCACGGAGTACGGGGTGGAGGGCAGCGGCATCTATGCCCATGCGCGCACGCTGAGGGAGATGATGAAGGACAAGGGAGAGGCGACGCTGCGTCTCGATCTTATGCCGGATGTGCCGCTGGAAAAAGTTATCACACGACTTTCCAAACCGCGGGGCACAAAAAGCCTCGCAACCCATTTGAAGAAGACAGTTTTCCTGTCAGGAGCCAAAGCAAACCTTTTGCGCGAATGTGCAGCCGATAAGCTCGACGATGTTGACGCGCTGGCCGGCGCGATCAAGAGCCTGCCGATCAAACTCACGGGTGCCCGTCCCATAGAAGAAGCAATCTCGTCAGCAGGTGGTGTGAGCTTTGAAGCACTGGATGACGGGTTTATGCTGACAGCGAAGCCCGGCACGTTCTGCACTGGGGAAATGCTGGACTGGGAAGCACCGACCGGCGGTTATCTCCTTAATGCGTGCATGGCGACGGGCCGGACCTGCGGTGTCGCCGTTGCAGCTTATCTGAAGGCGGCGTGAGAGTGCGCCATGGCCAGGATACGCATCACACCTCAAATCGAGATTGACGAAGCTGAACTCGAAGAAAGTTTCATTCAGGCAGGTGGGCCGGGAGGTCAGAACGTCAATAAACTGGCAACCGCCGTTCAGTTGAAGTTTGATCTCGAGAAAACAGAGGCTCTGACGCATGCGGTAAAAACCCGCCTGAAGGGCCTGGTGGGACGTCGGCTTTCTTCAACCGGCGTACTGACCATTACAGCAAGAGAGTTTCGCACCCAGAGCCTCAATCGGGAGGCCGCACGCGAACGCCTGTTTAATTTCATCAAGGAGGCCGCCGTTCCGCCACGCTTTCGCGTGAAAACCCGTCCGAGCAAAACCCAGAAGAAGAAACGTTTGGATGACAAGGGAAAGAGGGGCAGCATTAAAGCGATGCGCCGAAGCCCGCCGTCGGAATAAATCGGACCGCGATGATCAGGTGCAGATCTGCCCCGGGGCCGTGCCGGTCTGAGGAGGCGTACCAAAAACAGCCCGGTGGTAGAGCGCCTTCATATCCTCGGAGCTTTCCTCATGCGCACTGGGGACACCTCTGCCCAAATCAAAGAAGCTTGAAAATTCGCTCTCGCCTGTCAGAAGAATTTCGGGCGTGTTGTCCAGATCGCCAATACCGACAATCTCCCGGTGAATATTAAAGCCAAGAAAGCCATTGAGCTTCGCTCCCTCGTGCGCCCGCATGGGCAACCGAAGGGCCTCGATACGACGAATATTGCCGGACGAGTAAGTGGCTTCAAAAATCATCAAATAGCCACAGCACCGTCTCAGCACCATCTTGTGGGCGTAGAGCATGTAGGCGTGATTGTCCGGGTGAACGAAATCAAGCATGTTGCGCCCCTGAAGCGGAATACCCATACGATCAAGAATATTCTGCCCGGCAAGTCTGTAGATAATCTGATCGTCGTCTGTCAGCTCGAAGAGTGTGATGTCCCCCATCAGCGAGGCAAGTTGCCTCATCGGAAGCTGGTCTTTGACAAGCACACCTGTTTCATCGGCAGCCTGCGCATAGCAGTCAAACAAAAGACGGAGCTTTTGCTGCGCGTGCGTTCTTGCCAGGACCTGTTCCAGGTTCATCTGCTTTACCACCATCCGAATACTTGCCCGTTAATCAGTATCCGGACACTAGATTTACAAAGTGTAACGCCGTTTTGGGATAGGGCCGTTTAGGAAATGCCTTTGTAAGTTTTTGTTAACCTTGTCCGGCGACGAAGAGATGCATGGACAAGCGTCATAAACTCGCATCATCAGGCTCGGGCGGGAGCAGCCTCGTGTGTTGCAGATTCCGGGAGGCCATACCCGATATCAACAAAAGTACTCAACTCGTATCCGACAATGAGCGCCGCGTTCTTCTCGTGCAGGTTGACTCCCGTGACCTTGTGATGAATGTGATAGCTGAGGAAGAAGTTGGCGGCCCCGGAAGTGGATTTCTTCAACGGCAGGGTCATTGTCTCTGCTTTGACACGCTGTCCGCTGACATATTCGTTCTCGTAGATCATGTAATAACCGCAAGGCAGCGAGCACATGGCCCGATGGGCGGTCAGGGATTCCAACCGCAATGCCGGTGGGATGTAATCAAGGAAATCCTTGCCGATAACATCGCGCCCCATACGCTCCAGCACGTTCTCGCCGGCGAGCCTGTAGGGGAGTGCCTGATTGTCGACAAATTCAAGCAAGGTAATGTCTGCCATCAGCGGTGCAAAGGCTCTGAATGGTAAGGCGGATTTGACACCAATGCCGTCTTCTTGTTGCGCAGATCGATAACAATCAATGAAGGCATTAAATTGTAGCGGCGCAGAAGATGAGGCACTGATTTCGTCAAAGGTCATGGTGGAACCAAAAAGCTTGCTGAAGCCATTAATCTAGGGGCCGAAATTTGAGGAAATATAAATTTCAGCAAAACCAGACGGAGATGCACCCATTTTCCGATATTGTGAATAAACCAGAATTTTTTTGTGGCTTTCCAGCTTGCCCTTTGGCCTTCAAAATTGTACGAGCGGGCGGACATGCGTAACCGGAATGACTGAAATGACCAACGAACCTCCGATCACTGTCGCCGCTCTCTATAAATTTGCGGCGCTACCAGACTATGCATCCATGCAGGAACCACTGAAAGAGCTGTGCCTTTCTCAAGGGGTTACGGGGACTTTGTTGCTGGCGGAAGAGGGGATCAACGGTACCATTGCAGGCTCCGCACAAGGCATTGCGGCCGTTATTGCCTATCTTCAGGCGGAACCCAGGTTTGAAGGCATGAGCCTTAAATATTCCCACGCCGAAGAAATGCCGTTTCATCGTCTGAAAGTCCGGCTGAAAAAAGAAATTGTGACGATGGGCAAGCCTGCGGTCGATCCCAAGCAGATCGTAGGGACTTATGTGAAGCCGGAGAACTGGAACGAACTTATCTCAAACCCCGATGTGATCGTCGTGGATACGCGCAATGACTACGAAGTCGCCATTGGTACGTTTGACCGGGCTATCGACCCGAAAACAAAAAGCTTCCGGGAGTTTCCGGACTGGGTTGAAGCACTCAAACAACGCGCAGAGGAAAGTGGCAGAACCCCGAAGGTTGCCATGTTCTGCACAGGCGGTATCCGCTGCGAAAAGGCCAGTGCCTATATGAAATCGGAAGGATTTCCCGAAGTATTCCATCTGGAAGGGGGGATCCTCAAATATCTGGAAACCGTGCCGGAAAAGGAAAGCCTGTGGCGTGGGGAATGCTTCGTTTTTGATCAACGCGTATCTGTCCGCCACGGTTTGGAATTGGGCGCGTATGACATGTGCCACGCTTGCCGCATGCCAATTTCGGAAGAAGATAAGGCATCACCAACTTATGAGTTGGGGGTCAGCTGCCCACATTGTATTGATCTGTCGACGCCTGAACAGAAAGCACGTTTCGCTGCGCGGCAGCAGCAGATGGAGTTGGCCCGAGCGCGGCAGGAAAAGCACCTGGGCGCCAGTTTTGACGGTCCCGCAGAGTCTGTCACAACCGAAGAGCCTGAGGCCTAGATATCGCGAGTGGTGAGCAATCAAGAATGACCGTGACACGCCCCGTTCTCTATTCCTTCCGTCGCTGTCCCTATGCCATGCGTGCAAGGCTGGCTCTGGATGTGAGTGGACAGGCCGTGCGTCTGCGAGAAGTGGTGCTGCGCGATAAGCCAGAAGAGATGCTGGCTGTCTCGCCCAAGGGTACAGTTCCGGTGTTGAGAACCGTCGACGGCACCATCCTTGAAGAGAGCCTCGATATTATGTACTGGGCCTTGAAGCAGCATGACCCGGAGAACTGGCTGGTTGAAGAACCCAAGAGTGCGGAACTGATTGCTGATATTGATGGCCCGTTCAAACACCATCTGGATCGCTACAAATATTCAAACCGGTATGACGGGGCTGTGGCGGAGCAGCATCGTAGTGCGGCAATGCCCTATCTTGTTGCGCTGAACGAACGGTTGGCAGAGGGCCCCTGGCTGTTGGGTGGCGACGCGCGTCTTGCAGACTATGCCATTCTGCCGTTCGTCAGGCAGTTTGCGAATACCGACCGGGACTGGTTCGACAGGCAAGACTGGCCGAACCTTAAAGTCTGGCTGGAACGCTTTCTCAGTTCTTCACGGTTCAAAAACGTGATGGGCAAGTACGCGCAGTGGAAGACGGGCGATCCGGAGATCGATTTTCCTGTCAGAACCGCCCCCTAACGACACCGCTAAACAATCCACAACTATTTGGACTCATTGAGAGAATCCCGAATCATTTTCCCTTGACGGGACGAATCGACTTGTGATTCTCTCAAGTCATGGAACGATTTGGTCTTGTCACAACCCGCGAACCTTTGAAGCTGCGCCTGCTGGTGCTGCCGATCGTCTGCGCACTTATTCTCACCTATTTTGCTTTTTCCGCCGTGGGTGGTGAACAGAGTCTGGAGAACTGGCGCGCACTGTCGGTTGAACTTGAAACGCTGAACTCAGACCTAGCGACGGTTCGCGAAGAGCGTGAACGGATGGAACATCACGTCGCGTTACTCAGGCCCGAGAGCCTGGATCCCGATCTTCTGGACGAACGCGCGCGCGCAACGTTAGGGATCGCACGCCCTGACGAACTGACAATTTATCGAGATTTGCGGTAGTCTAAACCAAATAAGCATTTGGTTTTTAAGGGAATATCTGAATTAACCGAAATTCGGTTAAACAGAAAAATTTTCACACAATCCCAAACATTGAAGTCTAGTCTGGCCCTTGTTAACCGTATCCTTCTGTGCGGCGATCAACGAATGAGGCCAGTTTCATGGCGGGCAAATCCCCCTCTACCCAACCAAAGTCCGGCGCCAGATCGGCACCCAAAACGGCAGCAAAAAAGTCGGCCACAAAAAAGCCGGCTAAGCGGAAAGGGGGCGCTAGAAACGCGACCAAGCCATCCTCTGTGCCGACGCCAAAGCCTGCGGGGAAAATCCCGGACTTCACACCTGAACAGGATCTCGATGCCTATCGGATGATGCTCACCATTCGTCGGTTTGAGGAGAAGGCCGGCCAGATGTACGGCATGGGCCTGATTGGTGGCTTCTGTCACCTCTATATCGGGCAGGAAGCGGTCGTCGTCGGCGTGCAGACCTCAGTGAAAGAGGGGGATCAGGTGATTACCGGATACCGGGATCACGGCCATATGATCGCCTGCGGCATGGATATCAAGGGCGTAATGGCGGAGCTGACAGGCCGCGAGGGCGGGCTCTCCAAGGGCAAGGGAGGCTCCATGCATATGTTCTCGCGCGAGAAGGATTTCTACGGCGGTCATGGCATTGTGGGGGCGCAAGTGTCTTTGGGTACAGGTCTGGCTTTCGCCAATCGCTACCGCGGCAATGACAATGTCTCATATGTCTATTTTGGTGATGGTGCGGCCAATCAGGGCCAAGTCTACGAGAGCTTTAACATGGCTGAGCTTTGGCAGCTCCCCGTTGTCTATGTCATCGAGAACAACCAGTACGCGATGGGCACCGCAATCAGCCGTGCCTCGGCTCAGACAGATCTGTCCAAGCGTGGCGTGAGTTTCAACATTCCCGGTGAGCAGGTGGATGGTATGGATGTGCGCGCCGTTGCAGATGCGGCAAATCGCGCCGCTGATTTCTGCCGGTCAGGCAAAGGTCCCTATATTCTGGAAATGAACACCTATCGCTATCGCGGGCATTCCATGTCTGACCCGGCAAAATACCGGGCGCGCGAAGAGGTGAACAAGATGCGCGAAGAGCATGACCCGCTCGAGCAGGTCAAGGCCCGCATTCTGAAAGCCGGAGTGCTGGACGAGGCTGCATTGAAGAAAATCGATACAGAAGTTCGGGCGCTCGTAATGGAGGCCGCGAATTTTGCACAGGAAAGTCCTGAACCGGATCCCTCGGAACTGTGGACAGATATTGTCGCGCCGTCACCAGCCGGGGAGGTGCAGTCATGAGCACAGAGATTTTGATGCCCGCCCTGTCGCCGACCATGGAAGAAGGTACGCTGGCCAAATGGCTGGTGAAAGAAGGCGATGAGGTAAAGTCGGGCGATGTGATCGCGGAGATTGAAACAGATAAGGCAACAATGGAGCTGGAGGCCGTGGACGAAGGACGGATCGGCCAGATCATCGTTGCGGAAGGCACTGAAAATGTCGCGGTGAATGCGCCTATAGCAATCCTCCTGGAGGAGGGTGAGGAGGGTGAGGAGGCCGGAGCCGCGGCGCACACCCCCGTATCAACACCGGCGTCTGCTCCCGCACCAACTCAACAGCCAGCCGGGGAAACGGCGTCAGATACGGCACCGGAAGCGCCGAAGGCTGCACAAGATCTTCGCGATCCAGACGTGCCGGAAGGTGTAACCATGCGCCCGACCACGGTACGGGAGGCGTTGCGGGATGCAATGGCCGAGGAAATGCGCTTGGACGATAATGTTTTTGTCATGGGCGAAGAGGTTGCGCAATATCAGGGGGCTTACAAGGTCACTCAGGGGTTGCTGGATGAGTTTGGTGACCGCAGGGTGATTGATACGCCGATCACAGAACACGGTTTCACCGGCCTCGGCACCGGGGCGGCGATGGCCGGCCTCAGGCCGATCGTTGAATTCATGACATTTAACTTTGCCATGCAGGCAATTGATCAGATCATAAATTCGGCTGCCAAGACCCGCTACATGTCGGGTGGACAAATGTCCTGCCCGATTGTTTTCCGCGGACCAAACGGCCCGGCCGCCCGCGTGGGTGCGCAGCACAGCCAGGATTACTCCTCCTGGTATGCGCACATTCCGGGGCTGAAAGTGGTGGCACCTTACTCGGCCGCAGATGCCAAAGGATTGCTTAAGGCGGCAATCCGCGACCCGAACCCGGTTGTTTTCCTGGAGAACGAAATTCTCTACGGCAAAACATTTGACGTGCCGGAGGTTGATGACTGGATTGTCCCCATTGGCAAGGCAAAGGTGTTGAAGGAAGGGTCAGACGCAACCATCGTTTCTTTCAGCCATGGGTTGACCTACGCACTCGCTGCGGCGGAGACACTGGAGAGTGAAGGGATTAATGTTGAGATCATCGACATGCGCACACTCCGTCCGCTGGATACTGACACAGTCATCACCTCGGTACGGAAAACCAATCGTCTGGTGATCGTGGAAGAGACATGGCCCGTCTGCGGTATCGCGTCAGAGATTGCTATGCAAGTGCAGGAAAAGGCGTTCGATTATCTCGATGCCCCCGTTCTGCGCGTGTCGGGCAAAGACGTTCCAATGCCCTATGCGGCCAACCTTGAAAAGCTTGCACTGCCAAGCGCGGCGGAAGTCGTCGCGGCAGTGAAAAGCGTCATGTATCGCTGAGGGAGAGAGCCGATGCCTGTATCAATTCTTATGCCTGCACTCTCACCCACGATGGAAGAGGGAACACTCGCCAAATGGCTGGTGAAAGAAGGCGACGAGGTAAAGTCCGGTGATCTGCTGGCTGAAATCGAAACCGACAAGGCCACGATGGAGATGGAGGCCGTTGATGAAGGGGTTATTGGAAAGCTGTTGATTGCCGAAGGAACGGAGGGGGTGCCTGTCAACGAGCCGATTGCCGTTCTGCTCCTGGAGGGAGAAGACCCGTCCGCCGCCGATAATGTTACATCGTCTGCGCCCACGTCGCCAAAGGCCGAAGCCACACTGCCAAAGGCAGAAGCCACACCGGCGGCACCTGTGACACCAAAGCGGGAAGAGACTCCCAAACCCGTGCGGCAGAAAGGCGAGCGTGTATTTGCAAGCCCGCTTGCAAAGCGGATCGCCGCCGACAGCGGGATTGATCTCTCACAGATAAAGGGTTCCGGGCCGCATGGCCGCATCGTCAAGGCAGATGTAGCAGGTCTGTCAGGGTCAGCCATCGCCGGGCAGTTAAACACCCGGCCCGTAACATCCGCACAGGCCGGGGCAAAGGCCGGGACACAGGATGGTGCCGGTGTCCGTGCTTTCTATGAAGCAGGCTCTTATGATGAAGTGCCGCTAGACGGTATGCGCAAGGCCATCGCCAGACGCCTGACACAATCCAAACAGGAAATTCCTCACTATTACCTCACCATCGACTGCGTGCTGGATGAGCTTTTGAAGGTGCGTCAGGCCTTGAACGAACAAGGTGCGGCTGAGGGTGTCAAACTGTCGGTGAACGATTTTGTGGTGAGAGCGGCAGCGCTGGCTCTGAAGAAGGTGCCTGACGCCAATGTCAGCTTTGCGGGCGACGCATTGTTGATGCATCATCATAGTGATGTCGGCATAGCTGTAGCGTTGGAAGGCGGGTTGATCACCCCGATCATTCGCCGGGCAGAAGAAAAGGGTCTGGCCGAAATTTCTGCAGAGGCCAAGCAATTGGCGGAGCGGGCAAAGGCGAAAAAACTGAAACCACAAGAGTTTGAAGGTGGAAGCTTTTCCGTTTCAAATCTCGGCATGTTTGGGGTGAAACACTTCACCGCCGTGATTAACCCGCCTCAGGCAGCCATTCTGGCCGTCGGCGCGGGGGAGCCGCGCGCGATCATTGTGAACGGTGAGGTGACAGCCGCGACAGTGATGACGGTTACGCTTTCCTGTGATCATCGCGCGATAGATGGGGCGTTGGGAGCCAGGCTCCTCAGTGCCTTTAAGACCTATATCGAATATCCCCCATCCATGTTGCTGTGAGGACCGATGAGCACTCAAACCTATGATGTTGTGGTAATTGGCTCGGGCCCTGGCGGGTATGTTGCAGCAATACGGGCTGCTCAACTGGGGCTGAAGGCAGCGGTTGTGGAGCGGGCGGAGCTGGGTGGTATCTGCCTGAACTGGGGCTGTATTCCGACCAAGGCGCTCCTGCGGTCGGCCGAAATTTATCACAACATGCAGCGCGCGGAGGAGTTTGGACTCGCCGCGGAAAATGTGACCTTTAATCCGGAAAAGATAGTGGAACGGTCACGCACCGTGGCAAAGCAGCTTTCAAACGGCATTAAAATGTTGTTGAAGAAAAACAAGGTTGAAACGCTGATCGGTGAAGGAAGGCTCGTCGGACAAGGAAAGGTATCGGTCACAAACGGCTCGGATACAAAAGAGATCAGTGCAAAGAATATTATTCTGGCAACGGGTGCGCGGGCACGCACCTTGCCGGGGTTGGAGCCGGATGGCGAGATTGTCTGGTCCTACCGGGAGGCGATGGTACCAAAGACCATGCCGAAATCACTTCTGGTTATAGGCTCCGGTGCAATCGGCATCGAGTTTGCAAGTTTCTACAATACGTTCGGCGCCGAGGTCACGGTGGTGGAGCTGATGGACAGAGTGTTGCCGGTTGAAGATGCGGAAATTTCCACCTTCGCAGCCAAAACCTTTAAGAAACAAGGAATGACGCTTCTGACGGGGGCAAAAGTAATCGGTCTCAAGAAAACAAAATCAGGCGCCGAAGCAACGATTGAACTGCCGGGTGGCAAGACGGACATCGTGCGCGTTGAGAAGGTGATTTCTGCCGTTGGCATTACGGGGAATATTGAAGATATCGGTTTGGAATCCCTGGGCATCAAAACAGACCGCGGCCATGTCGTGGTCAACGAGTGGTGTGAAACCGGCGTAGAGGGCATTTATGCAATTGGTGATCTTGTGGGTCCTCCCTGGTTAGCTCACAAGGCCAGCCACGAGGGCGTATTGGTTGCGGAGCGTATTGCGGGGATAAAAGGCGTCCACCCGATGAACACGGACAACATTCCCGGCTGCACCTATTGCCATCCGCAGGTGGCAAGTGTTGGCATGACAGAAGCGAAAGCCAAAGAGGCAGGTTATGAAATAAAGGTGGGGCGTTTTCCGTTTATCGGCAATGGCAAAGCCATCGCACTGGGAGAACCCGAGGGCCTGATCAAAACGATCTTTGATGCAAAAACCGGCGAACTTCTGGGCGCACACATGGTTGGTGCGGAAGTGACCGAACTGATCCAGGGCTATACGCTCGCCCGCCAGCTGGAAACCACAGAGGCCGACTTGATGGCAACCGTCTTCCCGCACCCGACTTTGAGTGAGATGATGCACGAATCCGTGCTAGATGCGTATGGACGCGCTCTTCATATCTGAAACCCTCAACCCACTCGGACATAAATGATGCTCGAACTGCTGACAGATCCTCAGGCCTGGATAAGCTTGGCGACCCTTGCCGTCCTGGAAATTGTCCTGGGCATCGACAATCTGATTTTCCTGACCATTCTGGCGGCACGAGCACCGGAGCACAGGCGGGATGCGGTTCGGAAATGGGGGCTTGCGGGTGCACTGATCTCCCGCCTTGTACTGCTCATGTCCATCGCCTGGGTTATCGGCCTGACGGCGCCCGTGTTCACAGCCTTTGACATGGCATTTTCATGGCGGGACATGGTGCTCTTTTTTGGCGGGCTTTTTCTGCTGGCCAAAGGCACGACAGAAATTCACGGAACTGTGGAGGGGCATGGGCATGATAATGCCGCAGGTGCGGCAACCATGAGCGTTGCCGGCGCCATTGTTCAGATTGCAATTCTCGATATTGTGTTCTCCCTCGACAGTGTGATTACCGCCGTCGGTATGGCGGAGCATGTCGAGATTATGGTTCTGGCAGTGCTGATCGCGATGGCGGTCATGCTTTTTGCGGCGGGCCCTGTCGGGCGTTTTGTCGAAGAGCACCCGACGGTCAAAATGCTGGCGCTGGCTTTTCTCATTCTGGTAGGCGCCTCTCTCATCGCCGATGGGCTGCATTTCCACATCCCACGCGGTTACATCTACTTCGCCATCGCCTTCTCAATTGGCGTGGAAACACTCAATTTGTGGGCCGCCGCGCGGCGAAAACGGCGGCGTGCGCGACAAAGCATCTCACAATGAGTAAAAACTAAAGGTCCCGATCTTAATCTTTCCGGGATACACTCTATATGTTCCCGAACGGAAAACAGCTGGACAGAAGATGGTAACGGTTCTCAACACAGTAGGTGGCACGCCGCAGCCCGGCGAGCGCGCCCGGCACCCCGAAAAGGCCAAACGTCCGGACACGCCCGTCCTGCGCAAACCGGACTGGATCCGCGTGAAAGCACCGGGTTCGCCCGTCTATGCTGAAACCCGAAAAACCGTGCGCGAAAATGGCCTTGTGACGGTGTGCGAAGAGGCCGGTTGTCCCAATATCGGCGAATGCTGGACCCAGAAGCACGCGACCATGATGATTATGGGAGACACGTGCACGCGCGCTTGTGCTTTTTGCAATGTACGTACAGGTTTACCAGATGCCCTCGACCCGGCTGAACCGGAGAACGTGGCGAACGCTGTTGAAAAACTGGGGCTTCGGCATGTTGTGATTACCTCGGTTGACCGGGATGATCTGAATGATGGTGGCGCAGCACATTTTGCAAACACCATTCAGGCAATCAGGGCGCGTATGCCATCGACGACGATTGAAATTCTGACGCCGGATTTTCTGCGGAAGCCAGGTGCGCTTGAGGTGGTGGTCGAGGCCCGCCCTGATGTGTTCAACCATAATCTTGAAACCGTGCCCCGGCTCTATCTCGGCATTCGGCCCGGCGCACGCTATTTTCATTCGCTGCGTTTGCTTCAGCGGGTAAAGGAAATCGACCCGACGATTTTCACCAAATCAGGCCTGATGGTTGGTCTGGGAGAGGCGCGTGATGAGATCATGCAGGTGATGGATGATATGCGCTCGGCCGAAATTGATTTTTTGACCATCGGTCAATATTTGCAGCCCACGCGCAAGCATGCGGCGATTGATCGTTTTGTAACGCCGGATGAATTTAAATCTTACGAAACGATTGCGCGAAGCAAAGGGTTTCTGATGGTTTCATCGACCCCGCTGACCCGGTCATCCTATCATGCGGATGCGGACTTTGCGTCTTTGCGTGCTGCGCGTGATGCAAAACTTGGTAAGGCCTGAACCGCGTGCCCTCTCATGCTGAACGGCGCAACGTCGCCCACAAGCCCGATGATCTCTTTAATCTGGTTGCCGACATCGAGTCTTACCCCGAGTTTTTACCCTGGTGCTCCGGTGTGCGCGTGCGCGAACGTAAAACGATCGGAGAGACGGAAGTCGTTATCGCGGATCTTCTCGTTTCATACAAAATGTTCCGCGAGCGTTTTCGCAGTCGCGTAACGATCAATCGTGCGGCGCGGTCCATTGATGTGGACTATGTGAACGGGCCCTTTAAACACCTCGACAATCGCTGGCGCTTTGAACCTCATCCCTCAAAGGAAGACGAGGAGACGATTGTCGACTTTCTGGTCGATTTTGAATTCAAGAGCAGGACATTGGAGCGCATGGTCGGCGGTCTGTTTGACCGGGCGGTCCGCAAGATTGTGACAGCCTTCTTCAGCCGGGCAGATGCGCTTTATGGTGAGCCCGCGCACTTACCGCTCGATCTGCCGTCGTAAGAGTTCCAATGCTGCCTGTACGGCCTGCATGCGAACTTCATCACGGCCAACATCCCCGAAACGATAGACTTCATGGATGATGCCGAAGCGTTGACGTGCTGCGGCAAAATGAACGAGCCCAACCGGTTTCAGGGGTGTGCCGCCGCCTGGTCCCGCAATTCCGGTGATTGAAACACTGACATGGGCTCGGCTTTCTTCGAGCGCGCCTTCAGCCATGGCGCGTGCAACAGGTTCGCTCACCGCGCCATGATCGGCGATCATGTCACCAGGCACGCCCAGCATATCGCGTTTGGCTTCATTGGAATAGGTAATGAACCCCCGGTCCACAACGGCCGAGGAACCGGCAACCTCTGTCAGACAACCGCCAACAAGCCCGCCAGTGCAGCTTTCTGCTGTAACAATCTTGAGGTTTTTCTCTCTCGCATCTGCAAGCACAAGTTCCGCAAGTTGCAGGATGGGACGTGGAAAAAGTGACATGCCGGTTCCTTAAATAGAGAGAAAAACAGCCGCAAGCACAGCAGCACCAGCAATGCCAGCCGCAACATCATCAAGCATGATACCCCAACCACCTGATATATGGGTATCCAGCCAGCTGATCGGCCAGGGTTTCAGCACATCAAAAAGCCGGAAGACGGCAAAGCCGGCCACCCACCAGAGAGGAGCTACAGGTATCACGCCCAGTACGAGCCAGATCCCTACAACTTCATCTACAACAATTTCGCCTGCGTCATGTGTTCCCAACGTTGCACTGTGACGGGCCGCCGCCCAGGCGCCAATTGGCAAAAGAATGAGTGCTGCAAGCAGAAGCGAGTGAGGTGTGCTGGTCAGTGTGACAATGCCCCAAGCAACGGGAAGCGCGGCAAGTGATCCCCAGGTGCCGGGGGCTTTCGGTAGCAGACCGGAACCAAACCACGTCGCAATGAGAAGGGCGGGTGAAGGCATTTCAGTCTCCGTTCAGCGGAAGCAGGACAGTCGCGATGGCTTGAGCCGCAATACCTTCACGTCGGCCCGTAAAGCCAAGGGCTTCCGTCGTGGTCGCTTTGACGCTCACCCGGGAAACATCAACCTGCAGGATCTCTGCAATTTTTTGTCGCATGGCATCGCGATGAGGTCCGATTTTCGGGGCTTCGCAAATCAACGTCACATCAAGATTGTTGATCTGCCCGCCGCGCGCCCTGACGAGTTGGCCGGCATGTGCCAGAAAAATATCAGAGGTCGCGCCTTTCCACTGCATGTCGGAGGGCGGAAAATGGTCGCCAATATCACCTGCGCCAATGGCACCCAGCAGCGCATCTGTCAGCGAATGCAGCCCCACATCGGCATCTGAATGACCCAGTAGGCCATGTGTATGGGGTATTGTGACGCCGCATAGCGTGACATGGTCACCATCGCAGAAACGGTGCACGTCAACTCCACTGCCGGTCCGGGTTTCGCGGAGCTGAGACAGGTGACGTTCAGCTCTTATAAAATCCTGTGCTTCTGTCACTTTGAAATTCTCCTCCGCACCGGGAACAAGAACAGTCTGAAGAGCGGCCTCTGCCGCGATTGCGACATCATCTGTAAACCGGTCATGTGGTGCGGCACGATGTGCCGCGAGAATAGCACCGAAGCGGAAGCCTTGGGGTGTTTGTGCGCGAACGAGCCCGTCACGCGAAACGGTCTCGCCCGCTTTCCCGGCAAGGTCGCGCCTCAGCGTGTCGATTACGGCAAGGGCAGGGAGGGCCCCGTCGGCTGTTTCCAGGCCTCTCAAAACCGCGTCGATCAGTGTCGGTGAGACGAACGGCCGCGCACCATCGTGGATCAGGACATGAGTAGGTTCATGGGCCGTGAGCGCTTCAAGCCCCGCCAGTACGGAGGCCTGCCGGCTCGCCCCGCCTGGAACGAAGGCAACCTGTTTGGGGAGGCCTTGTGAAGCGGTGTGGAAAAGAGCCGTATCATCCGGGTGAATGACGGTCAGGGTCAGGTCAATCATCGGGTGTCCGCAAAAGGCAGCCAGTGTATGGCGCAGCAGCGGAACACCGCCCAATGGACGGTATTGTTTGGGAAGGCCCGCACCCGCGCGGGTTCCCCGCCCGGCGGCCACAATAAGGGCGGCTACACGCATAACCCTCGTTTCGCACCTCGCAGGAGGCTTTGCAAGCCAGCAAGTCGATGATTTTCAGGAGAAAAGCGCATTCTTGGCTTGTGCGAACCCGCAGGACCATCTACAAATTGCATAAGATTTATGCACAAAAGAAGTTGCCTAATATATGGACATCTCCATCGGTGAGCAAAAGCTGACCAGCCGTGTTGTTCTGGCCCCCATGTCCGGTGTCACGGATTTGCCCTATCGGCTGGCGGTTGCGAAATGTGCGCCAGCCCTGCTTGTGTCGGAGATGGTTGCCAGCGATCAGCTTGCGCAGGCGCGCCCTGACGTGATGCGGCGCGCGGCCGGGGGTGGGCAATTATCCCCCCTCGTTATTCAGCTGGCAGGCAGGGAAGCGCATTGGATGGCGGAGGGTGCCAGGTTGGCGGAGGATGCCGGCGCAGATGTTATAGATATCAATATGGGATGTCCGGCCCGCCAGGTGACAAACGGTCTCTCTGGTTCCGCTCTTATGCGCGATCTCGATCACGCTGTCTCGCTGGTTGAGGCAACTGTGAAGGCGACCACAAAGCCTGTGACCCTCAAAATGCGTCTCGGCTGGGATGAGAACACAATCAACGCACCAACGCTGGCCGCTCGGGCAGAGGCGGCAGGGGTCAAGCTTGTCACTGTGCATGGTCGCACGCGGTGTCAGTTTTACAAAGGAAGAGCGGACTGGAAAGCTATCCGACAGGTGAAAGAGGCTATTTCCATTCCTCTTGTTGCCAATGGCGATATTGAGAGTGTTGAGGACGCGAAAACCTGTCTCCACCAGTCGGGCGCCGACGGTGTGATGATCGGGCGGGGCGCCAATGGCCGACCATGGTTTCTCACCGAAGTGCATAACGCGCTGGACGGGAAGCCCGCCATGCCGGCCCCGGGACCGCGGGAGCGCTGGGATATCGTCAAAGCACATTACCTCGACTCTCTGGCGCTTTATGGCCCCAACCTTGGCTTGCGCATCGTGCGCAAGCATCTGGCCGCTTACCTCGACCATGCGGGGGCAGACTGGGGCATGGATTTGAGGCAGTTGAAGTCTGACCTGCTACCCAGTTCAGACAGTGACAAGGTGCTGGGAGAACTGGAGCGCTTTTTTGCGGAAGCGGATAAACGGAGGGTGGCATGAGCAGCGAGAGCGCTAAGCAGACAATGGTAGGGTTGCCGCCGGATACAACACAGATCCTGAATGCGATGCCCAACCCCGTGCTTGCAGTGAATGAACGCATGCAGGCGGAGTTCGTCAACGATGCTGCTGAGACTTTTTTTGATGCAAGTCGCGCCGTGCTCATGCGCAATAAGCTTGCGACCTTTGTGTCATTCGGTAGTCCGCTCCTGGCCCTTATTCAACAGGTCGTGGAGAATGGAACTTCGGTGAACGAATATGGTGTCGAACTTGCTTCCCCGCGTTTTGGGGAACGGGGTGTTGATATTCAGGTGTCGCCGATCGTGGACACGCCCGGTCATGTGTTGGTGATCCTTCAGGAACGAACCATGGCGCACAAGATGGACCGGCAACTTACACATCGTGGCGCGGCACGTTCTGTTGTCGGTATGGCGGCGGTTCTCGCACATGAAATCAAAAATCCGTTGTCGGGTATCCGCGGGGCCGCACAGCTGTTGGAGCAGGTGGCGACGGAAGATGACCGGACTCTGACACGCCTGATCTGCGATGAAACAGATCGCATCTGTAAACTTGTGGACCGGATGGAAGTATTCTCCGACGAACGGCCCGTGCCAAGATTACCCACCAATATTCACGTTGTGCTCGGGCGGGTGAAACAATTGGCGCAAACCGGTTTTGCAAATGACCTGAAGATCGGTGAGGAGTATGACCCCTCGTTGCCGCCGGTGCCGGGAGATCAGGATCAATTGATACAGGTCTTTCTTAATCTTGTGAAAAACGCGGCAGAGGCGGTTGGTAAACCGGATGGCGAAATCACGCTGACAACGGCGTTTCGTCCCGGCGTTCGCCTCGCCGTGCCCGGAAGCCGGGAACGCGTGGGCCTGCCCATCGAAATCTGCGTGATCGATAATGGCCCGGGTGTCCCAAGCGATCTTCTGCCTTATCTCTTTGATCCGTTCGTGACGACAAAATCATCCGGTACTGGTCTTGGGTTGGCTCTGGTCGCCAAGATTGTTGGCGATCACGGCGGCATCATTGAATGCGACAGCCAGCCACGCAAAACGGTCTTCCGCGTTCTCCTGCCAATGCATATGGGCGATAGCGCCATGCCCGGTATGCCCGGCGAAAACTAGAAATTGAAGCAAAGAAAGATACCGACATGCCTTCTGGGACCATTCTGATTGCTGATGACGACGCTGCCATTCGGACCGTGCTAAGTCAGGCGCTGACCCGTGTCGGATATGACGTTCGGACAACATCGAACGCCGCAACATTGTGGCGCTGGGCAAGCCAGGGAGACGGTGATCTCGTCTTTACCGATGTCATGATGCCTGATGAAAATGGTTTCGACCTTATTCCGCGTATTAAAAAAGTCAGACCTGACATTCCAATTGTTGTTATCAGTGCACAGAACACGCTGATGACAGCGATTACAGCGGCGGAAAGAGGGGCGTATGAATATCTGCCCAAACCCTTTGACCTGAACGAAGTCATTGCCGTCGCGGAACGTGCGCTCTCCACACCCGGCGCAAGCGGTGTGCCGGTGCTGAAGCCGGAGGATGACGACAAAATCCCGCTTATCGGGCGGTCACCGGCCATGCAGGAAATTTATCGCGTTCTTGCGCGTCTGATGCAAACGGACCTGTCTGTCATGGTGTCGGGCGAAAGTGGTACGGGGAAAGAACTCGTCGCGAAAGCGCTGCATGACTATGGGAAGCGCCGTCAGGGCCCTTTTGTTGCCATCAATATGGCGGCCATCCCGCGAGAACTGATCGAGAGTGAATTGTTTGGTCACGAAAAGGGGGCATTCACCGGCGCCAGCCAGCGAAGCACCGGCCGTTTTCAGCAGGCCGAAGGGGGAACGCTTTTTCTGGATGAAATCGGGGACATGCCGATGGAGGCACAAACCCGTCTGCTGCGCGTCCTGCAGGAGGGGGAGTACACCACGGTTGGGGGGCGTACACCTATCAAAACAGATGTACGGATTGTGGCGGCGACCAACCGCGACCTGAAACAATTGATCAATCAGGGTCTGTTTCGCGAAGATCTGTTTTATCGCCTGAACGTGGTTCCAATCCGGTTGCCGCCTTTGCGGGAGCGGACGGAGGATATTCCCGATCTGGTTCGTCACTTCCTGAAGCTTGCCCAGGAAGAGGGACTGCCGCCCAAGTCTGTAGATGTGGAAGGCATGGACCTTCTCAAACGCTATCGCTGGCCGGGCAATGTGCGCGAACTGGAGAATCTGGTGCGGCGGCTGGCCGCGCTCTACACCGAGGAAACCATTGGCGTCTCGGTCCTCAAAATTGAGCTTGCCGAACCGACATTCGGCATACCGCCTGAACCCGCCGGCGGCGATGAAGGGCTGAGTGAACTTGTCGAACGGGCGCTTATCCGGGAGTTTGCCTCGTTTGGGGATGATTTGCCGCCAGACGGGCTGCATGAGCGTGTTTTGGCGCAGGTGGAAAAGCCCCTTTTGAGCATCTGCCTTGCCGCGACGCGAGGAAATCAGATCAAAGCCTCGCAATTGCTCGGCATTAACCGTAACACGCTGCGAAAGAAAATTCGGGAGTTGGACGTGCAGGTTGTACGCCTCCCGCGTTAGCTGTTCAGGCTCTACAACTATGAGTGATGCAATCCTGCAACATTGTTGTTGATCGGGAACGGAAGTCGAGCCAAGATGCGCACAACGCTTGGGGTTCATGACTCGAAGCGGAGGGGCGACCTGTTGCAAATTAGCTGTTTGCGTGGCGTTCCGGGTTGAGTTGCGGGTCATTCGACTGAGCATTAACGCGAAGGTTTCTCGAGGCGGAAATGGCAATCACCGACAAATCGGCTGCCTCGCAATGGACCGACAGGCTATGGGCCTGGGCGCGCTGGCCCCGGCTAGGCCGGGCCCTGCCGATCAGCCTGGTCGTTGTGGCCATGTTTTTGGGCACATTCACCTACATGACGCTGACCGGGCTCACGCCTTTCGCACCCAGCAAAGGTGTCGTGACCGTCTTGCTTCTGGCCAACTTCTTTATCGTGCTGGTGTTGGCCGCCCTTATCGGCTGGCGCGTGATCCGCCTGTATATGGAACGCCGCAGCGGCATAGCAGGTGCAAAACTGCATGCACGGCTTGTGACCATGTTTGCGTTCATTGCCGTGTTGCCGGCCATTACCGTTGCTGTGTTTGCCTCCGTCACCCTCGACCGTGGTCTTGATACCTGGTTTTCCACGCGGACACGCTCCATCATCGACAATGCGTTACAGGTCGCGCAGGCCTATCTTGCAGAGCATCATCAGGTGCTTCGCCAGGATGTGCTCGCCATGGCCAATGACCTGAACAGGGCAGCACCATACCTGCTCGAAAATCAGAACCGGACACAACAATTGCTGGCAACACAGGCGGCTTTGCGGTCACTTCCGGCTGCCTACCTGATCAACAATGAAGGACAGATTGTTGCACGTGCGACAGCAGCGATTGCGCCGGAAGTGGGGGTGCCCGGACCGGGACAGTTTGCGAAGGCCGACGAAGGGCTCGTTGTGCTCTACACCGAGAATGACGGGGATGAAATCCGGGCGCTGTTGAAACTGCCGGCTTTCGACAATCTGTATCTCTATGTGGCTCGTTTTGTGGATGCGCGTGTATTGGACCATATGGCACGAACGCAAGCCGCGGTTCGGGAATATGAAACCCTGGAAGGGGGGCTGAGCTCCGTGCAGCTGACCTTCGCCCTGATTTACGTCACGGTAGCGCTGGTAATATTGCTGGCTGCAATCTGGCTGGGGCTATGGGCGGCAAACCGTATTGTGACCCCCATCGGGCGTCTGGCCGGGGCCGCGGAAAGGGTCAGTGCTGGTGATTTGTCGGCACGTGTGACAGTGGGCACCGATGACGATGAAATCGACATGCTGTCCGCTGCGTTCAATGAAATGACACGACAGATTGAGCAGCAGCGTAACGATCTGGTGGCGGCAAACCACCAGATGGATGAGCGTCGCCAGTTTACCGAAGCGGTGCTTGCCGGGGTGAGTGCGGGTGTGTTGGGTGTTGAGGCGGATGGCGCAATCAGCCACGCAAACCGTGCAGCCAAAACCTTTCTCAACCTTAGGGAAGAAATCCTCGAAGGGCAGCGCCTGAAAGATTGCGCGCCCGAGTTTGCTGCTGTGATCGATGCTGCGCACGAACGCCCGAGCAGGACAGCGCATGAGCAGGTGGTGCTTGTCCGAAACGGACTGGAGCGCACGCTTAATGTGCGTGTAACCGGCGAGAAGGCGGAAGCCGACGATCAGGGTTTTGTGGTAACCTTCGACGATATTACAGAATTGGTGGTCGCCCAGAGAAACGCAGCCTGGTCAGACGTCGCACGGCGAATTGCCCACGAGATCAAGAACCCGCTTACGCCCATCCAGCTTTCAGCCGAAAGATTGAAACGAAAATACGGCGCGCAGATTGTCACCGATCCGGAAGTATTCAATCAATGTACGGATACAATCATTCGGCAGGTTGGTGATATCGGGCGAATGGTAGATGAATTCTCATCTTTTGCACGGATGCCGGAAGCTGTGATGCAGGAGGCGGAGTTGGGCGAAATCGTTCGGCAATCGGTGTTCCTGCAGCGTGTCGCGCATAGCGATATTCACTACGAACTGGTCTTGCCCGATGTCGAAATTCCCTTCGATGGGGATGCCCGTTTGATTGGGCAGGCGCTGACAAATGTTTTGAAAAATGCGGCCGAAGCGATTGAAGGTGCGCGTATGGACGAAACGGATGTTGAGCGCAAACCTCATCGTATCGAAACGCGCGTCAGGGCAACGAGAGAGCAAATGGTTATTACCGTTACGGACAGTGGGAAAGGGCTGCCGAAAGCGGACCGTTTCAAGCTCACTGAGCCTTATATGACAACACGTGCAAAGGGGACCGGCCTCGGGCTCGCGATCGTCAAAAAGATCATGGAAGATCATGGCGGTACGCTTGAGCTTGCAGATGCACCGCAGACAGCCGGCTGGGAAACCGGTGCAGAAATTACGCTGACATTCGCGCGGCAGGTACCCGTGGATGATGAAGACAAAACAAGCACCAATGAAGAAACCAAGGACATCGCTGTTTGATGGTCCGATGGTGGTAAACAGGGTAGAGGCAAAGAATGGCGTCTGAAATATTGATCGTCGATGATGAGGAAGATATTCGGGATCTGATATCCGGTATTCTCTCGGACGAAGGTTATGAAACACGCGTCGCATCCGATAGCGATAGTGCGCTGGCAGCTTTGGAACAAAGGTTGCCGAGCCTCGTCGTGCTGGACATCTGGCTGCAGGGCAGTCGGCTGGATGGGTTGGAAGTGCTGGACGTTATTGCTGAACGCTATCCCAATTTGCCCGTCGTTATCATTAGTGGGCACGGAAACATTGAAACAGCGGTATCGGCGATCAAGAAGGGTGCATACGATTTTATCGAGAAGCCTTTTAAGGCAGACCGGTTGATCCTTGTTATTCGTCGTGCCATCGAAGCTGATGCGCTGAAGCGGGAAAATGCGGAACTGCGAGTAAAGGTCGGGCAGGAGACGACCCTTGTCGGCAACTCGCCTTTGCTTAATCAGGTGCGCCAGACAATTGAAAAAGTTGCGCCGACCGGGAGTCGGGTATTGATTACCGGCCCGTCAGGAACGGGTAAGGAAGTTGTTGCGCGCCTGCTGCATGCTTCTTCAAGGCGTGACAAAAATTCGTTTGTAGCTATCAATGCGGCAACCATGGCGCCGGAGCGGATGGAAGCAGAACTGTTTGGCACAGAAGAGAGTGCCGCAGGGCCGCGCAAGGTTGGGGTGTTTGAGCAAGCGCATGGCGGCACACTTTTTCTTGATGAAGTCGCCGAAATGCCGTTGGAGACCCAGAGCAAGATTTTGCGGGTCCTGGTCGAGCAGACATTTCACCGGGTGGGCGGAGCAACCAAAGTGAAAGTGGATGTCAGAGTGGTCTCGTCTTCCAGCCGAGACTTGCGGGAGGAAATTGCCGCAGGTCGTTTTCGCGAAGACCTGTTTCACCGCCTCAATGTGGTTCCAATCTCCGTTCCCTCTCTTGAACAGCGCCGGGAGGACATTCCGGTTCTGGCCCAGTATTTCGTGGATCAGATTTCCAGGAGCACAGGACTGCCGCCGCGGACAATCTCGGATGATGCCATGGCCACACTTCAGTCATACGCGTGGCCGGGAAACGTGCGTCAGTTGCGCAACAATATTGAGCGTCTGATGATTTTGACCTCTTCTGACACTTCAACGATCATCACCGCCGATAAGTTGACGGATGATTCCAGTTCGTCAAACCAGATGGGTATGAGCGGCGCAGGCGGCGAACATATTATGGCATTGCCGCTTCGCGAAGCCCGCGAGACATTCGAGAGAGACTACCTGATTGCCCAGATTGGACGTTTTGGTGGAAATATCTCGCGTACAGCGGCCTTTATCGGTATGGAACGCTCTGCGCTTCACCGGAAGTTAAAGTCCTTGGGCGTGAATACCTCTGACCGGGGAACATTGGTCCTTTAGGACGATTCCCGACAATTTGATGAAGGCTCTAAAAGCATGAAGGTCATCGTTTGCGGTGCAGGGCAGGTTGGTTTCGGCATTGCCCGGCAGTTGGCGGCTGAGAACAACGACGTCACCGTTATTGATCAGTCTCCTCAACTTGTACAACGGGTCTCCGATGTATTGGATGTGCGGGCAATTGTCGGGCACGGCGCACACCCGGATGTGCTGGAGCGTGCAGGCGCACCGGATGCCGACATGCTGATTGCCGTGACATTCCATGATGAAGTGAACATGGTTGCCTGTCAGGTTGCGCATTCGGTTTTCAACGTACCGACAAAAATTGCGCGTATCCGTTCCCAGAGCTATTTGCAGCCGGGGTTTCAAGATCTGTTTGCGCGCGATCACATGCCGATCGATGTGATTATTTCACCGGAACTTGAAGTGGGGCGCGCTGTTTTGCGCCGCCTGGCGGTGCCGGGGGCGTTTGATATTCTGGAGTTTGCGGATGGGCTCGTAAATGTGGTTGGCGTGAGTGTTGAAGAAGACTGCCCGATTGCCAACACACCGCTTCGACAATTGACTGAGCTATTTCCCGATCTCAAATCCCGCGTCGTCGGGGTCGTCCGGCAGGGGAAACTTTTTGTCCCTCATAGTGACGACCAGATGATCGTCGGCGACCAGGTTTATTTTGCGTCGGACCGGAAAGAAGTTCGCCGGACCCTAGGAATTTTCGGGCATGAGGAACAGCAGGCGCGCCGTGTGCTGATTGTCGGCGCGGGAAACATTGGCCTCTACGTCGCCCAGGAACTGGAGAAGAAAAATACAGGCGTTCGCGTCAAAGTATTGGAGCGAAGTCGGGATCGTGCCGTGTTTGCCGCTGACCGGCTGCAGCGCACGATTGTCTTGAACGGTGATGGTCTGGAGCCTGAAATTCTGCGTGAGGCCGGAGTTCAGGAAACTGAAACAATCGTAACCCTCACCAATGATGATCAGGCAAATATCCTCACGTGCGTTCTGGCGAAACGGGAAGGGTGTAGCCGGGCATTGAGCCTCATCAACAATCAGACATATTCGCCACTCATGCGGTCTCTCGGCATTGATGCATTCCTGAATCCGCGCGCAACCACCGTCAGCCATATTCTGCGACATGTTCGTCGCGGTCGGATCCGCGGTTTGCAGGCCGTGCATGATGGTGCCGCCGAAGTAATCGAAGCGGAAGCACTGGAAACGTCGCCACTTGTCGGTCAGCCCTTGCGTGAAGTGGATCTGCCGGATGGCTTGATTGTCGGCGCGATTGCACGTGATGGGAATGTTATTACGCCGAACGGCTCAACAATCATTGAAGCTGGCGACAAAGTCGTCATGTTTGCCCAGCGCGACCAGGTCGCAACTGTTGAACAGCTGTTTCGTGTCAGCCTTGAGTTCTTTTAAGAACCGAAAGCCGGATCTCTTATGAACTACAGCACGGTTTTACATGCGATCGGATGGTTGATCCTGATGCTGGCTGTCGCTTGCATTCTCCCGTGGGCAACCGCGCTGCTTCTGGGGGAGCAGGCGTCTTTGATTGCCTTCTCATTTGCCTTGCTGCTCTATGCTTTTTTCGGTGGAGCACTGGTCATGGCATTTCGTGACATCAAAAAGCGGTCCTCAAAACTGGAACTGCTTGTCCTGGTGGCGAGCAGCTGGCTGAGTGTGTCGTTGCTGGCCGCCGTGCCGATCTACGGAGCAGGCGCGCTGGGCAGTTTTATTGATGCCTATTTTGAGTCCCTGTCCGGGTTTACAACAACGGGGGCGAGCGTCATCCCCTCGCTCGATGCAACGGAAAAGGCTGTGTTGATCTGGCGTGCGTCCTTGCAATGGATGGGAGGGCTTGCAACCATCGTAATGGGCGCTGCCGTTCTCGCGCCGCTTGGTGTGGGCGGTATGGAGCTGCGTGTTTCGCCTTTAACGAGAGCGGATCGGACGCGGGCGCTGGACCGGTTCAGGGGCACCGCTGAAGCCATTTTGGGGATCTACGCGTCGCTCACCGGGGCCTTCTTTTTGGTCTTGCTTGTGAGCGGGTTGCCCGCCTTCGACGCGTTTTGCCTGTCATTATCAACTATTTCCACCGGTGGTTTCACCACCACTGATGCGGGGTTAAGTGGCTATGACGCCCCGTTTGCAATGTGGGTCCTCTTCTTTGCGATGATTTTGGGCGGGACGAGTTTTGCCACACATCGTTCTGCGCTGCGCACCGGCGGGGCGGAATATCGGGACGACCCGGAAGTCACTTATTTGCTGATGGTCGTTCTGGTGGGAGGACTGTTTTTGAGCATTGCGGCCCTCCAGGGGACTGGTAGCCTGCGATACGCTATAGCGAGCGGTTTCTTCACCGCCGCCAGTCTGGCGACCAGCACCGGTTATGTCCCACCGGTCACGACCGGCTTTTCGTCGCTCTCAACCATTTTTGTGATTGGGCTTGTGCTGATTGGTGGAGCGACACTCTCCACGGCAGGCGGACTTAAACTGATGCGCCTCGCGCTGCTGCTGAAGCAGGGGGGACGGGAACTGAAGCGATTAAGCCATCCACACGGCATTATTCCCACACGGTTTGGTGGCAGGTCCGTCGGGATCCAGCTGATGAAGTCCATATGGGTGTTTTTTGTTCTCTTCCTCACCTCATATGGCTGCATCACCATCTTGTTGACCGCGACGGGGTTGACCTTTGAGGGCGCGCTGGTCGCCGCCGCCGCATCCATCGGAAATGCAGGTCCAGCCTACGATATTGTGCGATTGGGGGAGCCTGATATTGGCAGCGCCTACGCGGATATGGGGATGATGACAAAAGTGGTCTTGATGGTGGCAATGATAGTCGGCCGACTGGAATTGCTGGCACTGCTGGCATTGTTTGGCCGTGAGCAGTGGCGGTCTTGAGGGGGAAGTTCATGTCGCACATCGCATATGTGAACGGGTACTACGTACCCATCGGCATGGCAGCCGTCCATGTAGAGGATCGTGGCTTTCAGTTTGCGGATAGCATCTACGAGGTTTGTGCGGTTGTTGATGGGGAATTGGTTGATGAGACGCTGCATTTTGAGCGTCTGGTGCGTTCCCTCGCCGCTATAGAAATTCCGTCGCCGGTTACAAAGCCAGTACTAGGGTTGATTTATCGGGAGACATTACGGCGCAACAGGGTGCGCAACGGCCTGGTCTATTGCCAGATCACGCGGGGGCAGGCGCGTCGTGATCATGCTTTCCCATCGCCGAGCCCCGTGCCGACGATTGTTGTAACGGCAAAGCGGGTAGACCCGGCAAAGCTGGAGCGTATCCGCACCACCGGAGTGCCGGCAGTAACATTGCCGGACGAGCGCTGGGCGCGTTGTTCCATCAAGTCAACAGGCCTCTTGCCGAATGTACTGGCAAAGCAGACTGCCAAGAACCAGGGCGCTTATGAAGCCTGGCTGTATGATGAGCAGGGAATGATCACCGAGGGAACATCGACCAATGCCTGGATTGTTTCCAGTGACGGAATCTTGACGACCCGTCATCTTGACGAGTCAATTCTGGGAGGTGTGACGCGCAGCGTTTTTCTCGCCCTGGCGGCGGACGCCGGGATCTCCTGTGATGAGCGTCCATTCTCAGTAGAGGAGGCGAGACAGGCCCGGGAGGCATTCTCGACGGCCTCAACAGTGGGAGCGACGCCCATTGTCAGCCTGGATGGCGTGACGATCGCAGACGGAAAGCCGGGACCCATCACAAATGATTTGAACCAGCGTTACAGACTGCATCACAAAATCGGGGCTTAACTTCCCCCACCGAAATACGTAGATTGATAGAACGTGATTTGCGTTGTCGTTGGGTTAGGAGGGCGACAGGCAGATCCGTGCAGGTGCCCGTCAGGTTGTTTGTGTGGCGGGCCTTGCCAATCGGCGGCATGGCTCTAGATGTGAACGATGTGAAAAGAGCTCGTGTTGCCTAACAATAGGCACGTGCTGGACCACGAGGCTGTGAGGCGTGGGGATGCCTCCCGAGCCCGTCAACCGGCACCAACCGGAACGGAAAAAATGCCGGAAAAACCACAAAATCTACAGGACACATTTCTTAATAATGTGCGGAAAAACAAAACCACACTCACTATATTTCTGGTGAATGGCGTCAAACTTCAGGGCGTGATATCCTGGTTTGATAATTTTTGTGTATTGCTTCGCCGTGATGGTCATTCGCAACTTGTCTACAAGCACGCGATTTCGACGATCATGCCGGGGCAACCTATCTCCCTTTTTGAAGGGGAAGAACAGGATAGCTGAAAAGCTTGACCGTAGAGAGTTCGAACACAGAGTCAGGTGATGGCGTTTTTGATGAAGATGCCCTCACTGACGAGCATGCTCTCGCATCCGCTGAGGACGAGAGCGACGGAAAAACCGGACGGCGGGAACGCGCCCTTTTTCAGGTAGAAGCAGAGCCATCGACGAGAGCCTTTGTTCTGTTGCCGACGCGCAAGCGTGCCACCAGCCAGCGGCGTACCCCGGAAGCACGGCTGGAAGAAGCCGTCGGTCTGGCACACGCTATTCATCTGGACATTGTGAAGGCCGAGATTGTCACGCTCGATGCGCCGCGCCCCGCCACACTTTTTGGCAAGGGCAAGGTGGAGGAACTGGCAGAGCGCCTGAAACAGGAGAATATCGAGCTCGCCATTATCGACGGACAATTGTCACCGGGCCAGCAACGTAATCTGGAACGGGCTTGGAAGGTCAAGGTTCTTGACCGGACGGGCCTTATTCTGGAAATTTTCGGCGAGCGCGCAAGAACCCGCGAAGGCCGATTGCAGGTTGATCTGGCTCATCTTTCTTATCAGAAAAGCAGACTTGTCCGGTCATGGACCCACCTGGAGCGCCAGCGGGGTGGTGTTGGTTTTCTCGGGGGGCCCGGTGAAACACAGATCGAGTCCGACAGGCGCGCCCTGCAGGAGAAAATCACCAGGCTTGAGCAGGATATTGCCAAAGTGAAGCGAACACGGGAACTGCACCGGAAAACCCGGCGTGCAACCCCGTACCCGATCATTGCGCTGGTGGGGTATACCAACGCTGGCAAATCCACATTGTTCAACCGGATTACCGAGGCAGGCGTCTTTGCGCAGGACCTCCTGTTCGCAACACTCGACCCGACCATGCGGTCAATCGAACTGCCGAGCGGCCGTAAGGCGATCCTGTCCGACACTGTAGGATTTATCTCCGATCTGCCGACACATCTGGTGGCGTCATTCCGGGCAACCCTTGAAGAAGTGTTGGAAGCCGACATCATTTTGCACGTCCGAGATATTGCGCATGAAGAGACAGAAGCCCAAAAGGCGGACGTTATTGATGTTCTGAAGCAATTGGGAATTGATGTCTTTGCAGATGACAAAGTGCCGCTGGTCGAAGTGTTGAATAAAGTCGATCTGATGAGCGATGAAGCTGTTGCCGCACTGCATGAGCAGACGGAGCGGGATCCTAATCTTGCAGTGATTTCTGCGGCCACCGGCGTTGGCGTCACGGAACTGATGGCGCATATCGACGCGTTACTGGCGGCTGGTGCCGCGGAGTTCTCCCTGACCCTGGGTCCGGCTGACGCGGAGGCACTCGCATGGCTGCACCGGCATGGCGCGGTTCAAAGCAGCGAGATAGATGATGATGGGGTCTTCACACTGACGGTCCATCTTTCACCACCGGATGCGGGGAAATTTGGAAAACTCTATCCCCATCTGTTGTCGCCCGACACCCCATCCATACTGGCAGGCGCGGCGGAATGATGGCAGACATGGACCGACTGGCGACGCTGCTGAGAGCTGTCGCCACGGACATTATTATGCCCCGCTATCAAGCGCTCGGAAGCGGGGATATTGAGGAAAAATCCAAAGGGGATTTTGTGACCATCGCTGACCGGGAGGCTGAGTTCGCCTTGACACCGGAACTGAAGGGGATGGTACCGGGCTCGATTGTTGTGGGGGAAGAAGCCACAGCGGCTGATCCCAGCCTTTTGGATGCAGCGGATACGGACAAGCCCATCTGGTACGTGGACCCGATTGATGGCACCTCAAATTTCATCAACGGTCTGCCTGGCTTTGCGATCATGGTGGCCTTTGCTGATCGGAGTGAGGTAAGGCAGTCAGCAATCTTCTTTCCGGTATCCGGAACGCTTTATATGGCAGAAAAGGGAGCAGGTGCCTTCGTGCAGGAGGCGGGGAAGGTGGCTCTCAAGCTTCCCCGGCGTAGCGGCCCGGATGCATTGAATGTCGCGCATGCTGCTTTCTACACCAAGCATTTCCCCCCGCAATGGGATGCGCCTCTGGAGCGCTTGCAGCAGAGCGTTGCGTTAAGCACCAACGATTTGGCCGCCGCGTGCGAATATACCGACATTGCCTGCGGTCGGAAGGACCTGGCAACCTATCATCGAATGCTGCCTTGGGACCATGCGCCGGGAAGTCTTATTTTGAGAGAAGTTGGCGGCGTCGCTCGCAATATTGCGACGGGAGACGATCATCGTCCAGCACATGTCCAGGGGCCGCATGTGCTCGCCGCCACAGAACCATTGTGGCACGCTGCACGCACGCTTATGGTCTAAGCGGTCGTTTTTGTTGCTTTTTCAAGCGCCTTTTTTTCAAGCGTTTTGGCGCGCACCCACAGTGCCTCCAGCTCTTCCAGGCTCATATCGGCGAGGCTTTTCGGGGTGGCGACCATCATCTCCATGGCCCCGAAACGATTGCGGAACTTCTGGTTCGCGCGACGCAAGGCAGCATCAGGGTCAATTTTTAAATGCCGCGCATAGTTTGCGAGTACAAAAAGCAGATCACCAAATTCCTCTTCCATGTGATCGGCATCCTGCGCCTCAGTGGCTTCTCTAAGCTCAGCCATTTCCTCTTCAAACTTATCAAGAACAGGCTTTGCGCTTGACCAGTCGAAGCCCACTTTGGCAGCCCGCTTTTGCAGTTTCACCGCTTGTGTGAGTGAAGGCAAAACAACGGGCACATCCTCCAGCAGGCCTTTCGGCTTTGCCTCTTTGGCAGCCTTTTCAGCCTGCTTGATTTCCTCCCACGACGCGGCGACCTTTGCGGGAGTATCAGTCCCTCCACCCCCGTGATCGCTAAAAACATGGGGGTGACGACGGATCATTTTGGCGGAAATACCCTCAACAACATCGCGGAACTGAAATGCGTTCTGCTCTTCTGCCATCCGGGCGTGAAACACAACCTGAAGGAGGAGGTCGCCAAGCTCTTCTTTCAAGTCATCCAGATTGCCACGTTCAATGGCATCGACAACCTCGTAGGCTTCTTCAAGCGTATAGGGTGCGATGCTGCGAAACGTCTGTTCAAGGTCCCACGGACACCCCTCTTCGGGGTTGCGCAACGCAGCCATAATCTTCAGAAGCGTATCAAGCTGATCAAGGTCATCCTGTATCCGTGAAGGCATCTGTCAATCCGCAGGTCTGTCATAAATGGTTCCGGCACTGCCCAACTGGGTAACAGCCGCGGCCGCATCGCTCACGACGTGTTCATCATGCGCATGTAGGTCTCGCGCGGCAATCTTTTCGCGCAGGAGCCGTTGCTGCTCGCGATCCAGAGGGAAATTCCACATAACCGCTGCACCAGCAACCATAAAGAGCGCTGGAAAACCTGTATAAATGTAGAGCAGATGTTGCAGCGTTTCAGGAGAGTTGGCCCCGGGCTCGGGGACGAACCCGATCCAGTCCAGCAATGGATAGGTGATACCGACTGCCATGGCGGAAGCGACTTTTGCCGTCATGGTGAGAAGAGAATAATAGAGCCCCGTCCGCTGCTCACCCGTCTCCAGATTGTCGTAGTCCGTCACGTCCGCCATAACAGAGCGCAGTAGAAACGAGCCGGCACCGTACGCAATGCCATAAAACGTGTTGCCGAAGAAAAGCCACCAGAAACTCTCGCGCGGCATAAACAAAACCAGCGGCAGGGTAATCGCACCGTAAATCATCGCATAGGCGAGTGTGCGGTGTTTGCCGGACAATTCTGACAGACGTATCCAGGCTGGAATGCCAGCAAACCCGGCGATGAAATAAATGAGCAGAAGCAGACTTGCGTATTTGGGCAGTCCCATAGCGTAAGAGGCAAAGAAGATGTAGAGCGAACCGGTGATGGCGGGGGCTACACCGACCAGAAGGTCTGCGACCAGAACCCGCTGGAGCAATCGGTTCGAGACCAGGATTTTCCACGCTTTACGCAGCTCAAAACTGCTTTTTTTCTCAACCGCCCGTTCCGGTACAAGCCATGTCGCGAGCCCGATCGTGATAGGCAGCAAGAGCACGATAAACCAGCCCATTGCAGCAACCCTGTCTCGCCCGGCCGTGTGTTCCTGCACACCCTCAATAATTGCGGGCAGGGCAAGAACGGTGAACATGCCAAAAATCAGGGCAAATTCCCGCCAGCCCTGAATAGCCGAGCGCTCGTCATAATCGGTGGAAAGTTCAGCGCCCCAGCTCATGTGAGAAATCGTAATAAGTGTCCAGCCGATGTAGAGGATCACCATCCAGCCCATCAGATAGAGAGCGACATCCGACGGTCGTTGCCCCAGAATCTGTGCGCTCAGATCGCCCAGCCAGCTGAACATCCACATGCCCGTGAGCGGCTCGCTGGGCATGAAAAGCATGAGGGAGGAAAGAATAAGGAAGGGAGCAGAAAGGACAATCCAGTGCCGGCGGCGGCCCCAGCGGCTTGGAAAGCGGTCAGAGAGAACCCCCAGGATCGGATCTGTGAAAATGTCCCAGAACCGGGCAATCATGAAAATAGTGCCGACCAGGGTGAGGGAGAGTCCCATCTCTTCCGCGTAGAAAGGGGGAAGGTAGACAACAATTGGCAGGCCCAAGGCAGAAATCGGAATCGACGGCAGCGCAAACATCGCCACGCGCCAGCGTGACAGGGGGGTGTCGGTCATCTGGGTTCCTCCCGGGGAACGAATAGTGATTATTTTACTATGCTTGTCGGATAGTGACTTTTTGTCACTCTTAGCAGACAGCGCAAGTCGAGGCAAACAGACACGTTCCGTTAAGGGTCGCCCCTTAAAGTTAATCCGTCGTACGAGTCTCGTGAGGGGCAAAGACCGGTGAATGATCGTTTTCGGGAGCAGGTTCTGTGAAGCCGGACCAAAAGGCACGCACGGAAAGCGCGTTAGCGGGCTGGGATGATTTACGCATCGACCCGGCTGTGTCGCCGTCGCGTCTGGCGGCGCGGGCGCTCATGCTGGGCTATCCCGTTCGCGGGTTGAATGGCTCCCATTATCTGGATTTTGAAGCGGGCGCGGGGGCAGGGCTCGTCGCACAGGCTGCCGCATTTCCCGAAGTCGTCTTTACCTGCGCCTCACCCGACCAAAGCACCAGTGTTAAGTCTTTCGCGCTTCAGGCAAGGGCGCAGAATGTGGAAGTTCGCGATATCAATCTGGCGCGCTTTCAGGCCGATATAGACACGCATGATTTCATTGTCGCAAACGATGTTTTTGCGACCGCAAGTACGGCGGAGCGAATGGCCCTGCTTGTGCTGACAAAACAGCACCTGGCCGAAGACGGCATAGCCTGTATAGGCATTGATGTTTTTCCAGGTGGACGTCAGCGTGATGAATTACGCGAGTTGGTATTGCAAGGGGTGAAAGCTGGAGATACGGCAGAAGATCAAGTAGCGAGGGCGCGGGAGAACTTGCGCCGGCTGGCAACAGATATTGCTGCCGACAAGACCTCGAAATACGCGTACCTGCTGGAGGAACTCAAGCAGCTTCTGCGGGAAAATGATGCCGACCTCTATCGTGATGTGTTGGACCCACGCCGCCGAACATGTGCGATTGAGGATTTCTTTGCGATGGCCCAGGCCGCCAAGTTGCAGGTGGTTGGTGACGTGGATCCCCTGAAAACAAATGTCGAAATTCTACCCATCGACCAGCAGGAGGAGGTTCGCAAGCAAACGCCACCGGAAGGGGCCCCGGAAAGAGCAAGGCAAGGGCGGTTGCTCAAAACCTGTCAGCTCATTGATCTGCAGACCAATGTGCGGCACCGGAAAATTCTGCTGGTTCACGCGGAGCGCACGCCGGTTAAAACAGGTACGGCAGATCTGCTGGATGGCTTGTTGTTTACAAGCATGCTCTCCAGGCAGGATCCCCGCATGACAGATGCGGACCTTTTGCAGGCTCAACAAGTTGTTTTTGAGGGGCCGGTCCGTTATCAGACCGCGAGCATTATCGAAATTGTGACCCTCGCATTGCTGGAGCAGAACAAGCAGTTTCCCGTTGGCATGTCGCGTCTGGCGATGCATGTAATCACGGCCCTTAAAAAGGCCGGGGTTGAAAATGTGCCGACAGACCGTGTGACGCAGACAATTGCAAAACTATGTTTGAAGCTGCTGCCGATGGGCGCCTTAGTTGGGCATAAAGCAGAAACACGTGCAGCGCGCAATTTGCAGAAAAAGCCACTCCTGTCGCCATTGGCCCTGCATCAGGTCCGATTGGGGCAGGACTATATCGCCAGCCTCTCGCCTCATCGCGTCAATGTGGATGCGTCCGCTAGGTTCATCCTGTCGCGCCTTGATGGCACCCAGAACGCAGAACAGGTGATAACTGAACTTGTCAGAGCAGTTGCCAATGGTGAGTTTGAGTTGGCTTCCAACGAACCAACACCGGAAGCGCGCGCACATGCAACATTTGCGCGCATCATTGCCCACGCGGCGCGCTCAGGCCTGTTGATAGGATAGGGGCGACGACAGGGAAATGTCTCTCTGGTTCAAAGCAGTCAGTCTGCGCCGACGGCCATGTCAGAACAGAACGGATTGGTCTTTTTCTCTGCTTCAAATGTGGACATAGGCCCATGCCCGGGGATAAAGGCGATGTCGAGCCCGAGCGGGAACAGACGGTTGCGAATAGACGAGATCAGATCCTCGTGATTACCGCGCGCAAAGTCAGTACGCCCCACCGATCCCTGAAACAAAACGTCACCAACGGCTGCGAGTTTGGATGGCTCGTGGATAAAAACAACATGGCCGGGCGTGTGGCCGGGACAATGCCGCACGCGCAGTGTCATCCCGGACACCTCAACCGTGTCCTCGTCGGCAAGCCAGCGGTCGGGACGAAAGTCTCCATAGACGGGCATCCCGTATTTGGCACTCTGGTTGGGCAGGTCTTCAATCAGAAACAGATCGTCCTCATGCGGTCCCTCAATGGGAATGCCGTACTTTCTAGAAAGCTCTCCGGCCGCTGACGCGTGATCCAGATGCCCGTGGGTCAGGAGGACTTTTTCCAGAGTGACGCCAACCTGTGACAGTGCATCTTCGATTTTCTCAATGTCGCCACCGGGATCAATGACAGCACCAACCATGGTCTCATCATTCCAGATAAGCGAACAATTCTGCTGTAGCGGCGTCACCGGTACAATGGCGGCTTTCAGGGGCATGAGCTTCCTCTCAAATTTCAATGCATTGTTGTCGCAGACCGGAGGGGTCAAGTTCAAGAAAAACCAGGCAATCACGCGCTATTGCTGACTTGCGGCAATCGCGAGCCCATCCACAACAGATGTAAAAATAGCTCCATCTTCGATCTCCAGATTGGCTAAATCAGGAAGAGAGTGGCGAATAGCGTCCGTAACGATATGCATGGAACTGGAGCCACCCACGGTGACAACGCGCCCAATATTGCTTGCGGGGATTTTTGCGTTATCCAGTATCTCCTGAATAGCGGCGGCCAGCGGGGGAGTAAATCTCGCGAGGCTTTGCTCAAATCCGTCTTGAGAAAGTGGTGCATACAAGTCGGGTTCAATGATGCCCAGATCCACATCTTGGGAAGTGGCATGCCGATTATATGAAATTTTGGTTTTCTCAGCGAGAAAAGCGAGATCATGGCCAAGCCGCATTTCGAGGACTCTTACCAACCGAGAGAAAGTCTGTGGTTCGACAGCGTCGCGCAACAGGCCTTGCGCAAACAGAAGGTTTTTGGGGTCATACTGGAAGGGAATTTTTTCCCAGGTCGAAAGTTCGGCGAATATATGGGTAGGGGCTTCGATAATCCCGTCCGGAAGGCGTCGTTTAAGCTTCTGGCCACGTCCCAGCAATGGCATGAAATGATCAAAGCTGATTTGGCGGTCAAAATTGGTACCGCCCAAGCGAAGCCCGTTCGACGCAAGAACATCAATGCGGTTTGCTGCCGCTGTCCGGAAAAGCGTAAAGTCGGAGGTGCCGCCACCAATATCGACGACGAGGCCAATTGTCCCGGCATGAGCGTGGCCTGCATTTGCGAAGGCAGCCGCAACGGGCTCGAACAAAAATTTCACGCTGGAAAATCCGGCGCGCAGGTAACACGTCTCCAGATCATTCTGCGCGGCCTGATCTCGTTGAGGGTCGCCATCGTGAAAGAAAACCGGCCGCCCTGAAACAACGTGATCAAATGTTTGTCCGGTGCTCTTTTCAGCCCGGCTTTTCAGCTGTCGCAAGAACACGGTGATGATGTCGTAAAAGTCGGTCCGCCGGCCGAGAAGGGGGCGCTTCTCACTCATCAGGCTGGTACCGAGTACGCTCTTAAGAGAACGCATATAGCGGCCATCCAGGCCATCAATCAGCGCCTTGTTGGCAGCAGTCCCGAGTAGAATTTCCCGCTCGTGAAAGTCAAAAAAGACCGCGGTCGGGATCATGTTCCGGCCTGGCTCCAGTTCGATATTGACGACTTTACCGTCTGAGAAATAGGCAGCAGCTGAATTTGAGGTGCCAAAATCGACCCCCAGCCAGTTTGTCACGGCAGTCTCCATCGTGGGATGCTTTTTCAGGATGCGCGTAATGCTGCCCGGTACTCGGACAAATAATCGCGCTGAAGTTCGAAGCGCAGTGGGTAAACTGATTGGCAGATGCAGTCAAAGCGAATACCCGGATCATCTGTTCTGATGTGACTTCTGGTTTAAAAGAGTAAACGAAGTGAGTCCAAATTAACGCCGATCAGAGAAAAAACTGCTTTCCAGCAGGCTGCTCAAGGATCTTGACATGCAGTAATTTTACTGCATAACGAGTGCATGACGGATGAACAACTCGATTTCCTTTTCAAGGCACTCGCTGATCGCACCCGCCGTCGCATTATCGACCGTCTGAGCGAACGGCCTGGCCAGTCACTGTTTCAAGTTTGCTCGGCCTCTGTTGCAGAGAACGGTACTGCCTTGTCACGGCAAACGGTTTCCCAGCATCTCGACGTGCTGAAGCGAGCGGGTCTGATCGAAACCTCATGGAAGGGGCGCACCAAGGCGCATTCATTGAGTATCACAGATAATCACATAGCGGCTGCTGGGTGGCTCGCCAAGTACAAAGAGAGTGGCATCAAAAAATGAGAATATACATTTCAAGCGTCTTTGTTGACGATCAGAAGAAAGCCGTGAGCTTCTACTGTGACACACTGGGCTTCAAGATAAAGAATGATACCCCCATCGGAGAGCATCGTTGGCTCACGGTCGTATCCAGCGAACAGCCAGAAGGGGCGGAATTACTACTCGAACCCAGCGACCATCCGGCCGTAAAACCGTATAAGGCAGCGCTGGTTGCAGATGGCATTCCCGCGCATTCGTTTCGGGTTGACGACTTGAATGCGGAGTACAACAGACTGGGTGAGTGTGGTGTCGTCTTTACCCAGGAACCGATGGACGCCGGGCCCGTTCGTATGGCGGTGTTCGACGATACATGCGGCAACTTGATTCAACTGATTGAAATGGTCGACACCAGCAACGCGTAGTATCCTGCTGCGACTTGTGAGCGCGTAGCGCGACATTAGTCGCAGGGCGCTTTTTGCCGTCGCCTCCAATAAGGGGTCAGGCAAGGAGTTACCAGTATAACAAAAAGGCGCATAATGTATATTATGGAAAATATGTGAACCAGATGATTTCGACCTTAATAGCGTTGATGCATTCGCAAGCCGCTGCCAAGTATCCTGAATTGCAGAAAACTTGGATCACCGTATCCGGGCGTCTTGCGGGCCAGATATCTGGAGGACCCTTCGTGTTCGATGCGCAGCAATGTGGACACATCGATTTGCTTATTCGCTGTCTTGAGGATGAATTCGACCCTCAAAACCCGAACGTCGAACTGACCATGATGGTCGATACATACAAGGTTATGCTCTCCAATATGTGGATTGGAGCGATGTACGAAATATTCCGTAGCCTTAACCAAGTAAACAAAGAGGTTTTTGCGTCGAAAGAGCTTTCGGATATTTATCGGCACCTACGCATGCTCCGAGTCTCTATCGAAAAACATGAGATCGCGAGAGATCACAAACTAAAAGAACCCCTTCAACTCGTGGCTTCACCCAGAAATGGCGATGAAACCGATTTCAGGGAATACGATCCAAAAAGCCCGAACAAGCACTATATTCTGCCGACAAGCGTGCATCTCGATACCGGTTCGGTTGGTTGGGCACCCATAGATGTGGACGACGCGCAACGTCAACCCTGGTTATACAGAAGAGAAATCTCAGATCGTATTCTTTGTTTTTGGATGAATTTCAATGGTATCGCGCGCGTTGAGCTCAGCTCTTCGGACGACTGAGATGCATGAGCTGCGACCGAAGCTCGGTCGCCTCGCTGCGTTTAAAGCCGCTCTGTTCATAGAGCCCGTGCGCATCGTCAGTGGCGAGCATCCACAGATGAACGGTCTCAAATTGCGGATCCTCGACGATTGTCTGGATCAGCCATTTCCCCAGTCCATAGCGTCGAAAAGCCGGATCAATCAGAACATCAGATACCCAGGCAAAACGCGCCCGGTCTGTCACCAGCCGCGCGAACCCAACCTGATGTTTATTCTCATTATATATGCCATAAACATCTGAATTATCTATGCTTTTGAGGATGGTTTCTGGCTGGTTTGCCGCAGCCCAATAGGTCTTTTTAAGTGACGAGACAAGCCATTTTCGATCAAGCCGACCTGGATCTGTTGAAACTTCAAATTGTCCACGTTTCCAGGTGTTTACACTCATTTGTTAACCTTATTCCTCGTATTCAAGCACCATGCCGTCATACGCGGGTTCGCGACCGGCTGGAAGCTCTCCAGCGAGGGTCTGATAATCAAGATCAACATGGAGGTTCGTCAACACGCCACGGCGCACCTTCAAACGATCCAGCCAGGAAAGAGCTAACTCGACATGAGCATGGCTGGGATGCGGCTTGTACCGAAGCGCATCCACGATCCAGCAATCAATCCCTTCGAGAGCGGAAAAGCTCTCCTCAGGCAGTCCGACCAGGTCTGCCGAATAGGCAACTGAGCCAAAACGAAACCCGAGTGAACGGATATCGCCATGGTCCTGATCGAACGGAAGCGCAGTAATCGGGCCACCCTCCCCCTGGATCGTCACGCGTTTTCCCGGCTTCATCAGATGCGCATTCAGGATCGGTGGATAGCTCGATCCTTCAGGGGTTTGAAAGCAATAGCCAAACCGGGTCATCAGCGTTTCAGACGTGTAGGCATCCATATGCACGTCGACACGCCGCATCTTGTTGATGGCCACCATGCGCAGGTCGTCAATGCCGTGGCTCTGGTCTGCATGGTCGTGCGTGAAGAGGACACCATCAATCCACTGCGTGCCAGTGTCGATCAATTGTTCGCGCATGTCCGGCGATGTATCGACCAGCACGCTGGTTTTCTTTGCCGGATCGTCCTCCCAGCGCTCGACAAGCAGGGAACAGCGGCGGCGGCGGTTCTTGGGCTCGTGAGGGTCGCAGGCTCCCCAAAATCCCCCAATCCGTGGCACGCCTCCGGACGAACCGGATCCCAGAATTGTAAACCGCATCGTCATGTGAGTGCTGACCTTGGTACTTTTTGAAACAGACGGAAAAAATTCTCGGTCGTGGCTTCTGCAAGAGTTTCGAGCGCAATGCCGCGCAGATCCGCAACCTTGGCGGCGGTATGTGCAACAAAAGACGGCTCGTTTCGTTTGCCGCGTTTTGGCACGGGCGCCAGATAAGGAGAATCCGTTTCCACAAGCAACCGGTCCAGCGGAACAAGCGTGGCGGTTTCCTGCAGGTCAGCCGCGCTTTTGAACGTCACGATACCCGAGAGTGAAATGTAAAGCCCCAGATCAAGCGCCTTCAGACAGAGCGCTTGACTGGAACTGAAACAATGGAGAAGGGCGGGAAATGCCCCCTTCCCTGTTTCCGTGGTCAGAATTTCTGCCATATCATCATCCGCGTCGCGTGTATGGATGATCAGCGGCAGTCCGGTTTCGCGAGAGGCCGCAATATGCGCCAGAAAATTGGCTTTCTGGAGTGCCCGCGGGCTGTGGTCATAGTAGTAGTCGAGCCCGGTTTCCCCGATGCCGACAACTTTGGGATGCTGAGACAGTTCAATCAGCCGCTCGGTCGCAACGTCCGGCTCTGTTTCGGCCTCATGCGGGTGAATGCCGACAGTACAGACAATATTGTCGTATGTTTCCGCAACCTTCAGCACCTTGTCAAAATCACGCAACTTGGTGCCAATCGTGACCATAAGCCCGACGCCGGCCGCGTCAGCACGCTCAATAATCTGATCAAGCTCACCTTCAAAGTCTTTGAAATCAAGGTGACAATGGCTATCGACAAGACGTGTCATGAGGCGGCCTCAGGCTCAACAAACCGGGGAAAAACAGGTTCAGGTTTTGGCAGCGTGACGCCCGGCTTCAGCCGGTATTGGGCGCCGCAATGCGCAAAGCTGCGCGCATCGGGAGCGATGCCCAGAATGTCCAGAAGCTTGGCTGCACCGTTGGGTACAACCGGTTGTGCCAGAATTGCGATATTACGGACCACCTCCGCCGTCACATAGAGAACAGTAGCCATACGGGCCGGATCGGTTTTCTTCAAAGCCCAAGGTTCTTCACCGGCAAAATAGCGATTAGCTTCGGCAACCACATCCCAGACGACGTTGAGCGCCTTGTGAATGGCTCTCTCCTCCATATGCGCACGCGCCTGGTCCAGCATGGCATCGGCCTGTGCGAGGATCGCCTCATCTTGCGGTGTGAACGCGCCCGGCTCAGGAATGATGCCCCCCAGATTTTTATTCAGCATCGACAGGGAGCGTTGCGCCAGATTGCCCAGGTCATTGGCGAGATCTGCATTGATCCGGTTGGAGACCATCTCGTGACTATAGGATCCATCCTGGCCATAAGCGACTTCGCGACAGAAAAAATAGCGAAGCGGGTCAACGCCATAAAGCTGGGCCAGTTCGATCGGATCAATCACATTGCCAACGGATTTGGACATTTTTTCCCCGCGATTATTGAGGAAACCATGCCCGAAGATCTGGCGGGGCAATGGAAGCTCTGCCGCCATCAGCAACGCGGGCCAGATGATGGCATGAAAACGAACAATATCTTTGCCGATCACATGAATGTCGGCAGGCCAGAATTTCTGAAATAGCGGATTGCTTTCATCAGGATAGCCAAGTCCGGTAATGTAGTTCGTCAACGCATCCACCCAGACATACATAACATGCGCGTCATCACCCGGCACAGGCACCCCCCAGTCCAGTTTCGCTGTCGAACGGGAGATTGAAAGGTCCATCAGGCCGCGCTTTACAAAGGCGATCACCTCGTTGCGGCGCGACGCCGGCTGGATGAAGTCTGGGTTCGCTTCATAAAGCGCGAGCAGACGATCTGCATAGGCTGAGAGCTTGAAAAAATAGGTTTCTTCCTCAATCCATTCAACCGGGGTGCCTGTTGGGGCATATTTCTGACCGTCATCACCATCGACAAGTTCGTCTTCGCCGTAATAGGCCTCGTCGCGGATCGAGTACCAGCCGGAATATTTACCGAGGAAAATGTCGCCCGTCGCCGCAACGCGCTCCCAGAAATGTTGTACCGATTTTACATGCCGGTCTTCGATGGTCCGGATGAAATCATCGTTGGAGATGTTGAGCACCCGGTCCATTTCCTGAAACTTCGGGGCCATTTCGTCAGCCAGCTCACGCGCCGTGATATCGCGTGCGCGCGCCGTCTGCACCATTTTCTGGCCGTGATCATCCACGCCGGTTAGAAAGCGCACATCATAGCCGTCCAGCCGTTTGAAGCGGGCAATCACATCCGTTGTGATGGCTTCATAGGCATGGCCGATATGCGGGGCGCCATTGGGATAGGAAATAGCGGTTGTGATGTAAAAGCTTTTGGAAGCGGACATAAAGGGTGCTCGTGCGACGGCCGTGAGGCGGAAAAGAAGACGTCAAGCAGACTGAGTAACGCCGGACGCTGTATCTTCAAGGATCGAAAACATGTTCAAAATCACAAGCTTACGGTCCATATTCAGCGCGTCGGCGCGCCCGGCCAACTCCCCGATCTTTTCCCATACCTCGACCCAGCGATCAAGGCTGCCGCCACCGGTGAGCCGCATCATGGCTTGCCCCTCTCCCCGAACGATGTCGGGACTCAGGGCAGCTCCAGTCCCTGCGCGAACGGCCCGGGCAATCCAGTCCCGCAAAAGCTCAACAAAAACGGCGAATTGATCCCCTTCGCCCTTCTTGGCTGCCTTGTCGGCCAGAGCGTGGAGAGCGACGATATCAATGCGTGGCATCTGACAAAGAAGCTTCACCATGCCGCGATAAAGCTCCAGTCCCGTACCGTCAGCCAGGGCCAGAGCGCGGCCGGCACTGCCTTCCGCGAGTGTCTCGACGGCCGCAAGATCGGCCGGTGGAAGCGACAGTCCATTGTCTGAGAGAACGTGCGCCAGCGCATCATCACCAAGGGCGGTTAATGGCAAAACCCGGCACCGTGATCGGATTGTTGGTAAAAGCCGTCCCGGTTGATGGCTCACCAGCAGAAAAAGAGATTTGACCGGAGGTTCCTCCAGCACTTTCAAAAGCGCATTGGCTGAGCTTGTGTTCATCTCGTCTGCACTATCCACCAGACAGATGCGCCAGCCACCCGCCCCGGCACTCTTGCCGAAAAAGCTGGTGGTTTTACGCACTTCATCCACGGGAATAATGGTTTTGGCCTTCTTGGTCTTCTCGTCTACGGGACGCCGCAGCGCCAGCAGGTTGGGGTGACCCTGCGCCATGACCTGACGGACAGCAGGCATGCTGTCATCGATGGCGAGCCCGCCCGTTCCCTCACCCGGTCGCACAGCCGCTGCGGCCTGTGCGTCTGGAAAAGTCAGCAGAAACTTTGCCATCCGGTATGCCAGAGTCGCCTTGCCAATACCTTTAGGTCCGGTAATGAGCCACGCATGGTGCAGACGATTTGCCATGAACGCGTCCAAAAACTGCCGTTCGGCCTCTTCATGACCGTACAGTGTCTGGGTTTCGCGAGGGTGGCGAAAGGCGCCTAGGCGATCCGGTTCAGGTAACTCACTCATGCTTCTGTTTAGCACGAAGGCGTAAAACTGTCAGAGCTGAAATCGCGCCTTAATAACGGCCATGATCTGTTCGGCAATCGTCTCTTCGCTGCCCGTCGCATCGATCACGACACAGCGCTTCGGAGCGCGGGCTGCGATATCCAGAAATGCAGCACGCAAAGTCTCGTGGAAGGCCTGCCCCATTTTTTCGTATCGGTCTTCACCCTCCCCCCGGGCTGCTGCGCGGGCCAGACCTGCTGCGACAGGGAGGTCCATAATGAGGGTCAGGTCAGGTCGCGTGTCCTCAACCACAATATCAGTGAGGGCGGAAATGGCTGCCGCCCCGACACCCTGTGCATAGCCCTGGTAGGCCATAGTACTGTCAGCAAAGCGGTCGCACAGCACAATGTCGCCGCGTTGAAGTGCCGGGCGGATGATGCGCGCCAGATGGTCGGAGCGGGCTGCAAAATTGAGCAAGGCTTCCGTCATGCCCGACCAGCGGTCTGACGCCCCCGTGACAAGGAGCGTCCGGATTTGCTCCGCCCCTTTGGACCCACCGGGCTCACGTGTCTGGAGCACCTGTCGTCCCTGCGCTTCCAATGCGGCGGCGAGGCGGCGAACCTGTGTAGATTTGCCGGCCCCTTCACCACCTTCAAAAGTGATGAAAAGACCGGTGTTTGCGGGGTTTGTCTGGTTCATATAACCGGTTTCATTCGCCCTGGATCATCTGCAGAAGAGACGATACCGCCCGACCGAACAGGCCAATCTGTTCCACATTCGCACCAGCATAAACAGGAAAGCTTTTCGACGGCGTATCCGGTGCGGAAATGAGCAACGTCCCGACTTGTTGTCCAGCCTGAATAGGTGCCGGGATCGGTCCTTCATATTGAACGCTGACCTTCATGTCCCGGCGCGCACCGCGCGTCATGATCACCTTCACCTCTTCAGCAACCACCAGCGGCACCAGGTCATAAGTGCCCTGCCAGACTTCCGCATTCTCCACGACGGCATTTGCAGCATAAAGGTCATAGGTTTCAAACTCGCGGAAACCCCATTGCAACAAACGTTCACTCTCCTCCGACCGCTCTTTTTCGGAGTTCAGTCCGTTAATCACGAGGATAAGGCGGCGTCCGTTCCGTTCGCCGGAGGCAACAAGCCCATAACCACTTTCCACCGTATGCCCGGTCTTCAGCCCATCAACACCGAGATTGAGGTAGAGAAGCGGGTTACGGTTGGATTGTGTAATGCCATTCCAGGTGAACTGGCGCTCATTGTAGTAGTGATAATATTCACCGAGATCGTAAATGTGATGACGTGCCAGAAGAGCGAGATCGCGTGCCGTCATGAGATGTTCCGGGTCAGGCCAACCTGTTGAATTGCGGAAGGTTGCATTGGTCAGCCCGAGCTCCCGTCCACGGCGCGTCATCTCATCGGCAAAAGCCTCCTCAGATCCGCTCATACCCTCGGCAATCGCGATACACGCGTCATTTCCTGACTGGATGATCACACCCCGGATCAGGTCTTCAACTTTAATGCGGGAGTTGAGCTCCGCAAACATGGTGGAAGATCCGGAAGCCGCCCCGCCCCTGCGCCAGGCCGTTTCGGAAATAAGAAACTCGTCGTCAAGCTTGAGCCGACCTTCTTTCAACGCCTCAAACAATAGGGTCATGGTCATGAGTTTCGTCATGCTGGCTGGCGCCATCAAAACATCGCCCTCTTTTTCAAACAGGATTTCACCTGTCTCCCCATCCATCAAAATGGCGTAACTGGCTTTGGTCTCGAAAGCGGCAGCAGGAAGCGAGGCAGCCTGAAAACCGGCTAGCACAAACGTCAGAAGAGACGTCAGTACGGAGAAGGAGGAAAAACGGAAAAAGCGGGTAGTCATATGATTCTCTATTGGTTGAGCGAACGAGGCAAGATGGGCCGTAAATGGGACCGCAATATGTCGTCCGGACACGTTTGCGGGACCGGTATGTTTATTCAATCACGACACGGGCGTTGGAATGGCCGCGTCCGGTAATCTGTTGTAGAACATTGTTCGCTGCCTGCGGGTCCTGAATGGGCCCGACACGGACACGATAAAGCTCCGTACCATTGACGTTAACCGGATGCACATCAACAGGCCCAAGATCTGAAAGTTGAATTTTTAAAGCTTCTGCATTGGCTGAACTGGAAAAAGCACCGGCTTGAATGTAGGTACCCGGTGCGATCACCCCGGCAGGTGTTCCGGCTGCGGGAGCTGCATTGACTGGCGCAACGGGTGCATCGGGGATCGGGGCCATATCTGCCGCGGTCAAAGTATTGTTGGCGGCAGGTGTCAGCGCGACAGGCGTGAGCGAAGCAACCCGGACTGCTGACGTTGGCGCAGCAGCGGCACGTTCCTGATCGTTGGCATCTTCAGCCGGGGGCATGACAAAACTGTTCTCGGCCACAACAGCCTGCACATTGTCGACATCGCCTTCCAGTGGGGCTCGACGCAGGTACTGCACCCGGACGCGGGCCGTCCCTTTGTTGAGATAACCCAGAAGTTCGGCAGAGCGGCGGGACAGGTCAATCTCTCTGTTGGCCACGAAAGGACCACGGTCATTAATACGGACAATCAGCGAACGCCCGTTTTCGAGGTTTGTAACCCGGGCATAAATCGGCATCGGCAACGTCGGGTGGGCTGCTGTGATCAGATTCTGGTCGAAAACTTCACCATTGGCAGTTGGCTTGCCGTGAAAATTGGGGCCATACCACGAAGCAATCCCTTCCCGGTCATAGGCTTCGTCTTCTTTCGGTGTGTACCATTGACCGGCGACCTGGTAGGGCGAGCCGACTTTGTAAATACCTCCGCCCGTGCGCCCTGTATTGCCGATTGTTTTGGCAACATGTGTGCCCAACTGTGCTTCGGCACATCCAAGAAGCGCCGCCGGCCCCGCCACCAAAACACTCAAGACCAGCAGGCGAAACAGGGGCGCACCCCCGCGCCCGGGACGCGAGGAGCAGGGAGAAAAACGGGCGGTATAGGTATCGGGTCCGGACATCTCTAAGCTTTCCTGTCGAATCAGGGCCTTGTGAACAGCAGGTTGCGTTATAACGTGCCATAAAATGGCAAAACAGCGCTCACATGTGCTGAAGTAAATATCAAACCAGCGTCCTGCAAAAAGTTAAAAATTTGTTTAAGAAGTTCAGTGCTGTGACCCAAAAAGATACAAAATCCACGACAAGTTCCCTTACCCGCCAGCTTGTCGAGCATATTCAGGCAAAGCCGGTGAGCGAGGCTGACTTGCAGGCTGCCGCCCTGTTTACGCTGGATGCGATAGCCAACACCTGTGCAGGCACGAATTCAGACCCTGGCCAACGGTTGCTGGCATGGTCAAACGATCGGGGCAATGCGGAACTGGATACAGGCAAACAATCTTTTCTGTGGGGCGCCCTCACCCATATTCTGGAGACAGACGACCTGCATCGGCAGTCGGTTGTACATCCCGGATGTGTTGTCGTGCCACCGGCGTGGGTCGTGGCGCGGCGACGTGGCCTGACAGGCCGTGCATTCCTGACCGCTGTGCTGCACGGCTTCGAAGCGACCACCCGTGTTGGCATGGGGGTCGGGCCGGAACACTACCGGATTTGGCACAACACATCGACCTGTGGTCCGTTTGGTGCCGCGATGGCAGTGAGCACTCTCCTCCAGCTGGATGCGGAAGCGGCGACCCATGCCCTGGGGAACGCAGGCAGTCAGGCTGCGGGTGTTTGGGAGTTTCTGGAAACCGGTGCCATGACAAAACATCTGCATGCAGGGCATGCAGCGGAGGCAGGGGTTCGCGCGGCCGAACTTGCGGCCTTCGGTTTTTCCGGCCCGCCACGTATTCTGGAAGGCGAGAAAGGTTTCTTCAGGGCCGCCTGCCCTGACGCACGGCCTGACGCCGTCCTCTCCACACCGGAGGCCCCTTGGCAGCTAACGATCACGTCGATCAAACCATGGCCATCCTGCCGACATACGCATCCGGCAATCGATGCCGCCATCGCGATCCGTGGTGAATTAAAGCGTCGCGGACTGGATATTGCGGCCATCAGCAAGGTCAAGGTAGAAGTCTATCAGGCAGCACTTGATGTTTGCGATCGCCCAACCCCGAACAGTGAATATGAGGGGAAATTCTCTCTCTATCACACCGTCGCGGCAGCGCTTGGCAGAGACAGCGTCAATTTTGAGGCCTTCGATCCCCCTGCCCGCGATGCGTTGGCCGCCCTGCGCGCCAGAATTGATGTAGGTGTCGCAGAACCATATGCCACAGCCTACCCTGCATCATGGGGAAGTGCTGTGCATGTGACACTGGCAAGTGGCGAGGTGCTGACGCAGCGCAGAACCAATGCGAAAGGTGATCCGGAGGAGCCGTTGTCGCAGGCGGAGATGGTGGCGAAAGCGGAGATGCTGCTCGCACATGCAGGAGTTGAACAGCCATCATCCTTTATCAACGCCGTCTTGAACCTTGCGACAGCATCAAACTTGCCTGATTTGCCGGTTGGTCTCTGACACGTCGAAAGAAACGGGCGGTCAGGACCGCCCGTTTGCTGTGGCTTTTCATTCAATCGAAAGAAAGCACGTCTGCCGAAAGGATGTGCTTACGGCGCCAGATAAGTGAGATAGGCCTGCGCGGCGGCACCGACAAGAATGGAACCCCAAATCCAGCTTGTGCGGAAAAGAAAACCCCGCTTACCTTTCGCTTCCACCGACGCGACAGCTGCCCCGACAGATGCATCGTTTGAGCCTGCCTCTCCCGACGTTTCAGCTTCGCTTGGCGCAGGCGCGACCGGCATTGGCATCCGGGCTTCTGAAAGGCCGGAGAAAAATACATAAGTGCCCAGAATGACCATCGTCACAGCTGGAACCCACCATTGAGTGAAATCGACTTCCATAACCCTACCAACTCATTTTTCTTGTTACGTCCCCCCCGGGGCGTACGCGGAACTCGTTGGCGGCATTGTGACAAACTGCAAAGAGCTTGGCAAAGCCCAATTCTTACCAATTTCTTCACCTCAATGAGAGAAGATGGGAGGGTTAACCTTGTTTTTGCGCAACCAGACTGATTGTTTTTCAAGGGGCGCAGGCCGGACGGAGGAAAACGATGCCACATGAAAATCGTGAAATCGTATTTTCAATGAGCGAATTTATGGACGCCCTGCTGCGCTATAGCGAAATGCGTGGCGGAATTCGCTATCGGACGCACCAGATCCGCAAGGCAGGTGTCGATCCGGACAAGGGTGGTATCGTGGAACTGACCTTCGAGGACACCGAGAAACTGCGTTTCTCTGAAGCGGATATTCTCTCAGGATTGATCGCCTATTGTATTGAACACAACGTCCCTTTGCCCGCGCGCGCGGGAAAGAAAGTCCGGGTGAACGATGATGGTGTCACTTTGCATATTGAGAGCAAAACAGACTGGGTGGCGCCGGTCCCCTTGCCTATCCGCATGGGGGCTGTTCCCGCCTGAATTTTGTTTACCCCTCCCATCTGAATTTTATTTACCCAACGCATAGTTTTCTTTGTACCTGCTGAAGTTATTTGCTAAAGGGTGCCTCTGACTTCGACCTTGACGACCTTGAGTCGTCCATCTCATGGAGGGGTGGCCGAGTGGTTGAAGGCACCGGTCTTGAAAACCGGCAGGCGTGCAAGCGTCTCGTGGGTTCGAATCCCACCCCCTCCGCCATTTCCCGACAGCCATTTCTGGAAGACCCCGACAAAACGGGGGGCGGGACAACCTTCCCGAACCTGACCTGTTTCAGGCGAGGAAAGAAATGCCAGTCCAAAATTTGAACGTCGATATTCCCTCCCTTTGAAGCCGTGAGGCGTTGGTGAGGATGAGCGCAATCAACCAGGTTGCAGCATTTTGCGCTTGCCGTCACAGACATGTGATACGGCGGGTGCCGGTCGATGCGCTAAAAACTGCAGCCTTTCCGGGACAACACCGCTCATCGCGAAGTCCGACGCATGCCCCCATCCGAATGCGCGAACAGGTGTCTCCACGGAACACACGGCAGCTAACCGGCATTCGCCCACAAAAGGAGGTTCACCATGTTTGTAGTGACACTCAAATTCGACAGAAACAAAGATCAGGCAGCCCAACACATGGCCGCTCATAACGCCTGGATTCAAAGCGGCTTTGATGATGGTGTTTTTCTGCTGGTGGGCGGCCTGCAACCTAAAACCGGTGGTGCCGTGATAGCTTTCAACACATCACGCGAAAACCTGGAACGCCGGGTGCAGGAAGACCCGTTCGTCAAAGAGGAAATTGTTCGCGCAGATATCATTGAAATATCTCCGGCGCGGCTGGATGACCGTTTGTCTTTCATCCGGTCCGACACCTAGGTCAGTGATAAGCCGCGTGATCTTCTAATCCCGCGGCTTCCGCCCTCGCTTCATCGCCTGGTCTCCGGCTTTTCCACTTTTGCGTGGCGCGGCCTTTCCACCAGGCTTACCCGTTTTCTTTCCGGCAAACCGTGAAGCCCCTCTGGTGCCCGGGCGACTCTCGTCCTTGCGGAAGGGTTTGCGTTCGTCCGTGCCGGACCCTGCTGATTTCTCCCCGCCCGATGCTTCATCGCGGGGGCGATGCTTGCGAACCTTGACCGCATCTTCGCGCGTTTTCCGTGCCGCATTTTTCTGCGCGCGGGTCCATTTCTGCTTTTTCGCTCCGGCGCTTCCTGCGCGTTTCAGTGCGCGGGGCTCAGGGCGATATTCCAGCTCTTCAGGTTCGATCCGGTCTTCATCAACCTGGGTGGTGATGGAAGGTTTTGATTTCCTGGCAAGAGGTCCGGCTACTGCGGGATCTGTGTCCGTCGTTTCCGCTTCGCGCTTGCGAACACGTTCCGGCTTTGCACGAATGAGATCGTCAAGCTCCGGTGTCCAGCCTTCTTCGCGCACGTCGTCCTTTTTGGGAGCAGCCTTCCTTGCGCGCTCCTTATTGTCAGTCGGTCGTGGAGCGGAAGGCATGTTCCCGTCAGCCGGGCTGATGCGGATTGATTTTTCACCACCACCCGATGCCGCAACGCCACGCATGAAGCGATCTGCATCCTGCGCCTTGATTTCAAACAGGGTTTCCTTTTCGCCAATCTTGATGGAGCCAACTTCACGTTTGGTGACATGTCCTAAGCGACAGATGATTGGCAGCAGCCAGCGGGGTTCCGCTCGCTCCTTGCGTCCGGCGGTCATTTTAAACCAGACGCTTTCGCCAAACGCCTCGCGGGGCTCGCGGTCTTCACGCCGCTCTGAACGGTCACGTCCCTTGCGAGGGGGCTCGTCCACCATCGGTGCGTCAAGAAGGTCCTCTGCGGAGGGGAGCTCGGCCTGACATTTGGCAATATAGGCAGCGGCAACCTGCTCTGGCCCGAAACGCTCCAGCAATTGCCGGGCAAAGGAAAACGTCTCTTCATCATATTGCGCCGACAGGATGGGCGCGGTGAGAAAGCGTTCCGTGTCCTTTGTGCGAATTTCCTCAAGGCTGGGGGCCGCCCCCCAGGAAGCTTCAATGCGGGCACCCTGCAACAGCCGTTGTGCGCGCCGACGCATTGTGTGCGGGACAATAAGAGCACAGACGCCCTTCTGGCCCGCCCGCCCGGTGCGGCCGCTGCGGTGCTTCAATACATCGGCATTGGTCGGCAGATCCGCGTGGATGACAAGCTCAAGCCCCGGCAGATCGATCCCGCGTGCAGCCACATCGGTCGCAATACAGACCCGCGCCCGCCCGTCGCGCATGGCCTGAAGCGCATGGGTACGTTCGCTCTGACTGAGTTCGCCGGAGAGAGCCACAACGGAGAAGCCGCGATTGCCGAAACGGCTCGCCATCCGGTTAACTTCCTGTCGCGTTTTGCAAAACACGATGGCGCTTTGTGCGTCAAAAAACCGGAGTACATTGATAACGGAATTTTCGCGGTCGTTCGGCGCGACGGAAAATGCGCGATATTCAATGTCACTGTGTTGCGCTCTCTCTGAGACGGTTGAAATGCGCAACGCATCTTTCTGATAACGCTTGGCCATATTCGCGATGCCACGGGGAACCGTCGCAGAGAACATGAGTGTTCGACGTGTGTCTGGCGCAGTGTCCAGAATAAATTCAAGGTCCTCACGAAAGCCGAAATCCAGCATCTCGTCAGCCTCGTCAAGTATGACGGCTTTCATCGCAGACATGTCAAGCGCCCCGCGCTCAATATGATCCCGCAGGCGACCAGGCGTACCAACAACAATATGGCAGCCACGCTGCAATGCGCGGCGCTCTGAGCGCGCATCCATTCCCCCGACACAGGAGGCGATCTGCCCCCCGGCTTCTGCGAAAAGCCAGATTAGCTCTCGTTCAACCTGAAGGGCCAATTCCCGGGTAGGCGCGACAACGAGTGCCAGCGGCAGATCTGCCCGATCAAACCGTTCCCCGTCCTCAAGCAATGTTGGCGCGACGGCCAGACCAAAGGCAACGGTCTTGCCAGAGCCCGTCTGCGCAGAGACAAGAAGGTCGGCATTTTGGGTTTCAGGGGCAATGACAGCCTGCTGAACTTCTGTCAGGCCGGCATAGCCCTTCTTCTCGATAGCGCGTGCGAGGGCGGGAATAATATTCTGAGGCAAAGCCATGGGGGATGTGCTTCCATGAGTGGCGGTTGGAAGTCCCCATTTTATGGGGCCAACGGCAAACCGCGGGTATAAAGGGAATTGCCGCCCAAGCCAACGATATTTCACAGCGGCGACCGCGACATTTGTGCAGACATGTGCAGCAAACGCCCAGAATTAGACAGCTTCTTCCGCCACCACGATGGTAAGTTGCGGAAATCAAAGCTTTTTATCCACAAACTTGAAAGGGATTAAGATGGCGAGCGAGAGACAGTTCGATATTGTTGTCTATGGTGCAACGGGGTTCACAGGCCGCCTGGTTGCAGAATACCTGTCCAAACAATATGCGGACGGTACGGTCAAATGGGCAATGGCAGGCCGCAGCGCGAAAAAACTCGAAGAAGTTCGGGACCTGATTGGCGCTCCCAAAACCACCCCCTTGATTGCCGCTGACGCCAGTGATCCGGCCGCCTTGAAAGCAATGGTTGAGAGCACGAAAGTCGTTCTGACCACCGTGGGTCCGTATCAGCTCTACGGGGCACCACTGGTTGCAGCCTGTGCCGCCGCCGGCACCGACTATGTGGACTTGTGTGGTGAAGTTCCTTTCATGCGTCAGATGATTGATGCCCATCAGGAAGCAGCGCAAAAATCAGGGGCGCGTATCGTCTTCTCCTGCGGCTTTGATTCCATTCCGTTTGACCTTGGTGTTTTTTTCCTGCAGGAGCAGGCCAAGGCAAAGTTTGGACAGCCGGTACCACGCGTAAAAGGTCGCGTCCGGGCCATGAACGGCACCCTGTCCGGCGGGACGGCCGCCAGTGGTCGCGCAACCATGGAAGCCGCAGCAAAAGACAAAACCATTATGGGGTACCTGTTTGACCCCTATTCACTTGCGCCAGGCACAAAAGGTGTGGCGCAGCCGGATGGTCAGACCCCTCATGAGGACAAGGCCCTGGGCTCCTGGGTAGCGCCGTTCTTTATGGCTGTGATCAACACCAAAAACGTCCATCGTTCAAACTTCCTTTTGAACAATGCTTATGGTGCTGATTTTGCGTATGACGAGATGATGTTGACTGGCCCCGGCGAGAAAGGGAAGCAGACCGCAGATTTCATTGCAAACAACGATATGATGGGCGGCGATGACGTTCCACAACCTGGCGAAGGCCCTTCCAAGGAAGAGCGTGAAGCCGGAAATTACGATGTTCTGTTTGTCGGTGAACAGCCAGACGGGAAAACGATCAAGGTCGGCGTGACCGGCGACAAGGATCCCGGCTATGGCTCAACATCGAAAATGATTGCCGAGAGCGCTATTTGTCTGGCGAACGACGTACCGGATCTCAAAGGTGGATTTTGGACAACAGCTCCCGCCTTCGGCATGAAACTAGTTGAACGCCTGCGTGCAAACGCCGGGCTGACTTTCGAAGTCGAAGGTTAAGCACAGCGGCTGATGATGGAACGAAGGGCGGCAGGGAATGCCGCCCTTTTTGTTTGTCACGACCGCCGCCGCCGGAAGCGTTGCAGCAGCATTACATAGCCAAGTACGCCACCCAACAGCGCCGGTAGAATGACTGCAAGCAGCAAAAGGTCACGGGGAAGTCGCCCGATAAGCTGGCTGATCATGTTCCACTTGTGGAGGAAAGAGAAGGAATAGGCCTCCACAAGGGCGGCATCACTGATCCTGTCCACCAGTACGCCACTGGCGGGATCAACAAACAGACGGTCCTGTGCATAATCGATGCGCCATACGGGAAGCCGTTTGTTGCGGAAATCATAGTCAGGACCGAAATGCGTGACCAATTGACTACTCTCAACCAGTTCGGTGGATCGCCCGCTCAGCCGGGTTGAAAAATGTAACGCCATATCATGGTCATCAAGATCTGAAAGAGTGCCATCCATGGCATTGAAGTAGAGAGCAGGCTTTTCAATCGGCTGCCCTTTGTACCGGCTTTCCCTGTCCAGTCCCTGGCCATGCCGCCCCATGGGAAGACCCACCCGGTAAAGTAAGACATCGCCAGGCCCCGCCAGAAGGGTGACATTGTTGATGGGTGTGTCAGCGAAACCGGTCATCCATTGCGTGTTGCGACCAAGACGGTTCGCTGACAGGTCCATGGCTGGCCCCAGCTCCAGTCCCTTTTGTGTATCCGCAGTGCTTTGTTGCAGCAGATGATATGTGCCGCTCGCGGTAAACAGGAGGATGGGCAACCAGATGCCGTATGAAATCAACCGGTGCCAGCGCCGCTGCGGAGGCAATGTCCGGTTTTTCAGAACAAGGATCATGGCCGTGCCTGTGGCAGCCATCGTGAACAGGGAGAGCAACAGAACAAGCATGATAACAAGGCGCGCATTCTCGACTCCATCCAGCCAGGACCATGTATGCAAGAGTGCGAAGAAAGCCTGAAGACCACTCTTCCACTCGTTTGACAGACTGCCAAGTGCACCGAACTCCGTATAAATAAAGGCAGTCAATTGATCGTCGGTATCGAATGTTACACGGTAAACAGGCAAGAGCCGGTTGACCCAGGGGTAGTTCGCATCAAACGAGGTCTGAAATGATACATCACGGATAGGCGTGCTCTGCTCACCTGAATAATATCTGGCAAGCCATATCGCCTGAGCTTTGTCGTGGCCTGGAATTTCCAATCCGCTGGCAAGCTCAAAATACCGGCGGGGTTCGTAATTGTCCGTCGTGACTTGAAGCAACGGCCCTCTCTGGCCCGGGACAATTTTCACCATGATAGCATGGGTAATGTTGTTTTGGGCCAGCACTTGGGGAACAGCCTGAACACTCTCGGCTGTCATGGTGATTTGGGGTGGAAAGAACGAGGCCGCTTGCGGCCCCGTCCATGTCATGAGGATATGAAGCAATCCCGAGCCGGCGAAGAGAACCAGCGCAATACCGCCTGTCCACCCTGCCAGATTGTGCCACTTCATACTGAGTGCGCTGAGGTTGCGAGCTTTACGCATGTTTTTTCCTCAGAACTGAACGCGCACGCCGGCGAAGAAGCGACGTCCCTCACCCGGATAGAAAACAGATGTATTCCCTGCCCCGTTCACAATCGTACTGAATGTTGAGATAAATTCCTGGTCCAGCAGGTTGCGCCCGTCAACAAAGAGATGAATATCCGAGGTCACATCATAGCCGGCGTTGAAGCCGATAATGCCATAACCCGGTGTCTCGATCGTATTGGCAAAATCCACATCAGCATCGCTTGAGAGCTCCCAGTCAACGGCCACATGCCAATCGCTCTGGTCGTAACGCAATTCTGTCTGGTAGAAGTGCTTGGGCTGGCCCGCGATATCATTGTTACGGAACTGCACATCACCATCAAAATAGTAGTCGCTATAGGTATACGCATTCCGCCATTGCAATTGGTCGCCTTCGCGCGCAATGCCGTCTGCAAGGACGACATCAAAGCCCAGTTCAATCCCTTGGTGAACCGTGTCACCGGCATTGAATGTGGAAGCGGGAATGCTTGGACCAGTGGTGAATTGCAGCAGTTCATCTTTCAGCCATGCACGGTAGATACTGACATCCCATGCAAAACGTCCGCTGGCCCCGCGCGTTCCAATTTCTGCCGTCCATGCCTCCTGTGCATCAACCGGGGTGAAGCCGACCGTCCCGCCTTGTGTCAGTTCGGTAAACGTCGGTGCTTCGTGAGACTTGCTGACATTCGCGAACAGTTGCACGTTTTCAGATGGTTCGTACAAGACACCAAGCTTGGGGTTTACTGAAATATACGTCTTGCCGTCGCTCTCGTTCGGGCGCACATGGTCTTCAACTTCACGCGTGGACCAGGTTAATTGCGCACCTGTCACCAAAGCCCAGGCGGGAGTGACATAGAAACTGTTCTCGCCATAAAGCGAAACATTGCGGGATGTTTGATCCGCATCGGCAAGAAGCGCGCCGCGTGATCCCCCAATATTCTGGAAAACCTTGGCGTCAACCTCACCAAAATGGCTGGTCACACCCAGGCGATAGACGTTGCGATGTCCCGACAATTGGTATTCGCCCGAACCTTGCGCAAAGAAACCATAGTCAACGCTTTCCTGATCGATCACCCCCACGAAAGGTGTGATGGGATGAAACAGATCTTTGACATTAACGAAAGCACCGATATCAACACTATCATCATCCCCGACGTTAAACGTCGTTTTGTTGGCCAACCGTACAGAACGAATGTCACGCTGTTGGTCGGCTGTGATCGACGACGGGTCTGCAGCCTCCCGATTGTTGAGCGCTGTTTGAAGGCTCACACTGCCTGGCAATTCCTGATCCAGAACATTTGCCGAAAGATAAAAGCGTGTTTCAGCTCCTTCTGAAAGGGCTTGCCCGAAATTGCCGTTGAACTTGATATTCTCCTGATCATCATGTTCGCGGAAGCCGTCACTGGTGGTTGTGGTCAGGCTGGCAAAATAGTCCGACCCTTCAAAAACCCGCCCGGACTGATAATTGGCGCGATACGTGCTTTCCGAGCCCGCTTCAAAACGCACCTGATCGCCGGGGTTGGAATGACCGGTTTTGCTGACAATATTGATGGCACCGCCCAGGCTTGAACTTCCATACTGAAGGGCATTGGCCCCTTTGAAGACTTCCAGACGTTGTGTGGCCAGACTGTCAGCCTCCTGAAAGTCAGCAGAGCCGTCCGCCAGATTGAAGGGAATGCCATCCTGCAGGAGTGTCAAACCGCGCAGGTGAAAGCCGCGCGAAAGGCCGGAACCTCTGATGGAAAGACGAACTTCTTCTCCAAATCGCTGCTGCGCATAGACACCCGGTGTGAGCGAAAGCGTATCTTCGAAGCTGACAGAGTAACGGTCTTCAAACGCTTCAGCCGGGACGACAGCAACACCCCCCGGTGTGCGTTGGATAATCTCACGCGCCTCCGCATTGGACGGAACAGTGCGACTGCCACCAGCCAACGCGCCCTGCGCGGTGACGGTAAGCGGGTCGAGTGTGAGCTGCTCTTCTGCATGAGCAATGGACGTCAAAAAGGTGCTGGCGCAAAGAATGCGCAACAAGGATGTTGAACGGGACATATAAAAGCCTCTGACATTGAAAATGAGGACGCACAAGTGGGGCCATAAGCGCACCAGAAGGCATCAAACAGGTTGGTCAATGATTAGGCTTGTTGGGGTGGCCCGCGCGTAAGTGTAGGTGCCGATACAATAAGACGAATGAGGTGCGTGCGATCCAATGCAGGGAGGAAAACCCGCTCCTCCTCCGGGTAGTTGACAAGTGTAACACTTGTTGAGATAGCCGGTCCGGCACTGAACGCGACAAGATAGCAGAGCGCACATTGATAGCGCGGGTGAGGCTCTGCCGGCACTTTCCCCTCTTCAAAATCTGATCGGGAAACGATCTGCAATCCATCAGAGGTACACAGAAGGACATCGCCGTTCAGGGCAAAGAGAAGATCCTGTTCTGCCTGAGTAAGGTTTTCAAAACTTTGACCACTCATCCCATAGGCGAGCGAGAGCGGCAGCATTGCATTCACAAAAAGTGCAAACGCTGCCAGAGCTCCGAAAAATCTTAATTTGCCCTCTACCCACATGATTGCTGATTACGAAATCTCTCTGCGATTGGCAATCGGTTCCTCATCAAAAATAGTTCAGATGGAGAATATGCCGCGGATAGCGGTCCCCTTCTCGCGCCAAAGGCATGGTGAACGCGGCAAGCAATAATCTGCGTCCGGACAGAACGAGGAGAAGCTGGGTGCCAGCATAGCCTGTCGCGCGATGGAAGAATTAAACAAGTAAACACCATGAGAAGATATATATTTTACTTAAAAATTCCCTAGCGGAAGCCGTGGTTTCTTTAAGGGATGTTAATGGCCGACAAATAGACCTCTTGCATATTCTGTTCTTTGCAATGGTTTCTTAAACGAAAGGTGTAATTCTCCACGTCTATTGAACTGGGAGCGTTGGGGCCTGTGTCAATCGATGTGGCGAAGGCATTTCAGGGGGGAAGAGCAGCGGTCTGCACCGTTGTCATATCCGTGTGCCTGCTTGCGGCAACGCTGATGGGTCCCGCCGCCGCGATGACACCGGGGGCTTCACCCAACCCGCAAGCGACCGCCACCAATCCCGAGCTCGGCAACTACACCAATTGGAATTTCGAGGAACAAGGGGCAATCCGGCTGGTCTCTGGCTGGCGGGTGTTTCGCAACAAACTGCTCGCGCCGGAGCAACTGAGGGGATTTGACTGCAAAGGTGCCGCAACCGGCTATGCATCTGAGAGAGTATCCTTGCCGGACGTATGGGGCCCGGCTCTCACAAGTACGGTCTCCAGCGGTCATGGGGTAGCAACCTATTGCATCGAACTGAACTTGCCACAAAGTGAAAGGTTTCTCGCCCTCCGCTTCGGAACACTGCGAACAATTTCTCGCATCACCGCCGTTTACCAGGGAGATGATGCCCATCTGGATGTCATACCGCTCTACCAGAACGGTGACCCTCTGCGCGCACCAAACGTTGAATCACTCAACCCTGCCGTTCCAGTCATCTCATTGCCTTATCGCGGTGAGCGTGTTCGGATTATTGTTCAGCTCGCCAACTATGTGCACAAACAAGGTGGCCTGATCGATGTACCCACGCTTGACTATTATAGTCGGCTGGATGCCCAGCAGCGGCGTGATGCATCCTTGCCGATGGCGCTCGTTCTTGTATTGCTTATGGTCTCAATCGGCACAGTGATCATTGGTCGGATGAGCGGAAATCAGATGCGGTACAATGTGTTCGCGTTTTTGACAGCTGCTTCTGCGTTCCGCGTGTTTTCCGTCAGTGATATCATCTGGGACTACTGGCCAAGCTTCCCGCTCAGTCGAAAATATGACTTTGAATATCTGTCGCTCTTTCTGGTGCTGCCGGCCTACTACATGTTCGTGGTCATGCTGCTCGGTCGCGACAGAAACTGGTTTTTCTCAAAAATTGTTTACAGCGTCTCAGGTCTGTTCGCTTGCTTTGCTGTTTTTGCAGCGCCTTTTTTTGCTCCGGGAACTGTCACGCTGTTGCGTGAACCATTTCAGGTCTTTTGGATCATCAATGGTTTCGTCATCGCTTTCATCATTATCAGAGCGGTTGTTTTGGGCCGGGGTGAGAAGCTTGACGCTGTGATCGTTCTGTTCGCCGCCGTTGTAATGGCCGGGTATGAGCTGCTTTCTGTCTTCGGCCTTGTCCCCTTTTCGATGGAGTGGTCACAGCTTCTCGTATTGCTGGTAACCATGCTGCACGCCAGAGCCTTTGTTGTAAGTTTTCGCGGGGTTGAGGCCGAGCGCGACCAGTTGACCGAAAGCTTGCTGGAAGCGAATACAGCACTGGAGGGGCAGGCAACTGACCTTCGATTGGCTCTGAGACGCGCTGAAGAATCCTCCCGCGCCAAAAACGAGTTCCTCGCGACGATGAGCCATGAACTGCGTACACCACTGAACGCGATCATCGGATTTTCAGAAGTGATGGAAAAAGAGGCTTTCGGTCCTCTGGAGAATAAACATTACAAGGACTATGTGAAGGACATATACGGGTCCGGGCGACACCTTCTCTCGATCGTCAATGATATTCTGGATCTTGCCCGTATCGAATCCGGAAATGATGAGCTCTACGAAGACGAATTCGACCCGGTACTCGTGGTGGAGGCAATGCTTCGCATCGTGGGGCCACAGGCCGCCCTGAAGAATATTACGTGTAATCTGGAATGCGCATCTGATCTGCCGATGTTGCACGCTGACCAGCGGAAATTTAAACAGATCCTGATCAACCTGCTGAATAACGCAATCAAGTTCAATTTTGACGGAGGGCGCGTAACGGTCTCGATAGATATGGTCGACAACGGCCTTAAAATCGAGGTCAAGGACACCGGCATCGGCATGAACAAGGACGACATTCCTCGCGCCCTCGCTCGCTTCCAGCAAGTGGATAGCGAACTGGCGCGGCGTTACGAAGGGTTGGGGATTGGTCTGTCGCTGGTGGACGCATTATCGGAGCAGCACGGCGCCACCCTCGAAATCGAAAGCGAAATGGGTCTGGGCACCAGCGTGAGTGTTACCTTCCCCGAAAAACGCCTGCTCTTTCCTGCGCAAAAAGCTGCCATTTAGCAGCCGGTTTCTGGCTGCGCATCCCCACATCTGCTAGGTTTCATCCCATCGATATCAGAACAAGCCTTTCGCCGTCAGCGGCGAAACCGGTTGAAACATGTGGGTGTAAAGATGGCATTTGGAAAGCTCTTGATTGCGAATCGAGGGGAAATTGCCGTGCGAATTGCGCGGGCAGCAAACGAGTTAGGGCTCAAAACTGTTGCCCTTTTCGCCGAGGATGACAGCCAGTCCGGGCATGTATATGCCGCCGATGAAGCAATCGCGCTCAAGGGGTCAGGCGCAGGGAGCTATCTCGATATCGCGGGAATGATAGCGGCCGCGCAAAAAGCGGGCTGTGACGCGGTCCATCCGGGCTACGGTTTTTTAAGCGAGAATGTTGACTTTGCCCGGGCGTGCGCAGATGCGAACATAGCTTTCGTTGGCCCTTCGCCAAAGGCTCTTTCTCTGTTCGGCGACAAAGCGGCAGCCCGCAAACTTGCGGAGAAAGAGGGCGTCGCCCTCCTCCCCGGCACAAACAAGGCCACCAGTCTTGAGGACGTTCACGCCTTTTTTGACAAACTTGGCACTTCCGCTGCAGTAATGATTAAGGCTTTGGCGGGCGGCGGCGGGCGCGGCATGCGCCCGGTACTGGCGAAAGGCGACATTGATGAGGCCTATGCACGGTGCCAGTCCGAAGCCCAGGCAGCCTTCGGAAGTGATGCACTTTATGTCGAGCAACTGATCCGCAAGGCCCGCCACATTGAAATTCAGATTGTGGGCGATGGAAACAAAGTTATTCATCTGGGAGAACGTGAATGCTCTTTGCAACGCCGTCGCCAGAAGCTGATGGAGATTGCACCGAGCCCGAGCCTGACGCCTGACCTGCGGGCAACGCTTGCGGAGGCTGCTTGCACGCTTGCGACCGCCGCCCAGTACAACAATATCGGAACATTTGAGTTTCTCGTCGATGAGGAAAGCGGACAATATGCCTTTATGGAGGCCAACCCGCGCGTGCAGGTCGAGCACACGGTCACAGAGGAAGTAACCGGCATTGATCTGGTAAAAACACAGATCGAAATTGCCGCAGGTGCCACACTGGATGAGCTGGGTTTGAGCGAGAGCGTTCTACCACGCGGCTTTGCCGTTCAGTATCGCATCAATATGGAGCGCATGAACGAGGACGGAGACGCAATACCGACCGGCGGTACAATTAGGAATTTCAACATGCCAACCGGTCCGGGCATTCGTGTTGATACGTTCGGGTATACCGGATACACGACCAGTCCCAATTACGACAGCCTGCTGGCGAAGCTCATTGTGCATTCCTCGGGGCGCGATTATGCAAGCGTCGTCAAGAGAGCAAAACGGGCTCTCGATGAATTACAGATCGATGGTGTGGACACAAACCTGAATGTCTTCAGAAACCTGCTGGAAATGCCTGCATGTCTGGCCAACGAAATTACAACCGGTTTCATGGCAGACAATGCCGCCACATTGGCAAAGCCCCATCCGGGGAAGAGCGATCAACGGCTCCCCTCCTCAGCGGCTGATGAAGCATCGGCAAAGGCCGCAGACGGCCCTGCCGGCTCACTTCCTCTGACTTCACACCTGCAAGGTCGGGTCGTGAGTATCGATGTTGCCGAAGGCGCGAGCGTGGCAAAAGGACAGCAAATTGCGGTGCTCGAAGCGATGAAGATGGAGCATATCGTTACGGCAGCAGCAAGCGGTCTGGTCCTCAAGATTGCCGTGGCCGCGAACGACACGATCTTCGAAGGCGCACCCTTGATGTTTATCGAAGAAAAAGAAATAGGAGATCAGGAACAGATCACTCAGGACAAGGTGGATCTCGATCACATTCGGCCGGACCTGGCGGAGGTGATCGAACGTCATGAAATCGGCCTGGACCATCGCCGCCCCGATGCCGTGGCACGCCGCCGGAAACGCAACCAGCGCACGGCCCGGGAAAACATTGAAGACCTTTGCGATGAAGGATCGTTCATTGAATACGGCGCACTGGTTCTGGCAGCACAAAGACGGCGGCGCAGCATGGAAGATCTCATTCGCATGAGCCCGGCAGACGGCATGATCACAGGTGTTGGTGCGATCAATGGTGAGCATTTTGGCGATGACGCGGCGCGCGCCATGATTATGTCATATGATTTCACGGTCTTTGCCGGCACCCAGGGGGCCATGAACCACAAAAAGACAGACCGCATGCTGGAGCTTGCCCATCAATGGCAATTGCCGCTGGTCCTGTTCGGGGAAGGTGGTGGTGGCCGTCCGGGTGATACAGATACGGCAGGTGTGGCAGGGCTTGATGTCACAACGTTCAAAAAATTTGCCGAGCTGAGCGGCAAAGTGCCCATCATCTCCGTCGTATCGGGACGTTGTTTTGCGGGCAACGCTGCAATGGTTGGTTGTAGTGACGTGATCATTGCAACAGCCGACAGCAATATCGGCATGGGTGGCCCCGCAATGATCGAAGGCGGCGGTCTTGGTGTTTACAAGCCGGAGGATATTGGCCCGATCAGCGTGCAGACCGCAAACGGTGTGGTGGATATCGCTGTGAGCGACGAACAGGAAGCCGTTGCAGCAGCCAAAAAGTATCTCTCCTATTTTCAGGGAAATGTCGAAACCTGGGAGGCGGAAGATCAACGGGAACTGCGCCATCTGATACCGGAAAACAGGCTGCGTGCTTATGATGTGCGGACAGTGATCAACACACTTGCAGACAAGGAGAGTGTTCTCGAACTACGAAAAGATTTTGGCATCGGTATTCTGACCTGTCTGATACGTGTAGAAGGTCGCCCGATGGGGCTGATTGCAAATAATCCGTACCATCTGGGTGGTGCCATCGATGCCGATGCGGCAGACAAGACCGCGCGCTTCATGCAATTGTGCGAGGCGTTCGGTCTGCCTATCCTGTCACTTTGTGACACGCCGGGCTTCATGGTGGGCCCGGACGTAGAAGCAACAGCCCAGGTCCGTCATGTATCCCGCATGTTTGTGACGGCGGCAAACCTGTCGATCCCATTCTTCACCATCGTGCTCCGCAAGGGGTACGGGCTGGGTGCGCAAGCCATGACCGGTGGCACATTCCACGCCCCGTTCTTCAACGTTGCCTGGCCCACGGGAGAGTTCGGTGGCATGGGTCTGGAAGGTGCGGTTCAACTGGGCTATCGCCGGGAAATGGAGGCGATCGAAGACGAAGCAGAACGCAAAGCCTTCTACGACAAAATGGTTGCCAAGTATTATGAGAACGGAAAAGCCATCAACATGGCATCCTTTCTGGAAATTGATGGTGTTATTGACCCATATGAAACAAGACACTGGGTTGTCCGTGGGCTGAAATCCTTGCCGCCAAAACAGGCCGCAGAAGGGACCGGAAGAAATTTCATCGACACTTGGTGAGTTGCGAGAAGACACGTGGTGAGTTGCGAGAACAAGCCTTCAACAGGAGAGAAAATAGAGATGATCAGAAAATGTCATGAGGTTGACTACACCATTCTCGGCAACGACATGCAGCTGGTCGAAGTCGAACTCGACCCCGGTGAAACCGTCGTCGCGGAAGCTGGCGTCATGAACTATATGGAAGACGGGATTGAGTTTGAAACCCATCTGGGCGACGGCTCCGCGGCAGACGAAGGCATGCTGAGCAAACTCTTTTCTGCTGGCAAACGCATGATCACAGGGGAAAGCCTGTTCATGACGCACTTTACAAACCGCGGCACAAAAAAGGCTGTGGTGGCATTTGCGGCGCCATTTCCCGGAAAGATCATCGCAATCGACCAATCAAAGACCGGCGAGGTTTTGTGCCAGAAAGACTCATTTCTCGCTGCCGCGCTTGGCACAAATATCGGGATCGCTTTCCAGAAAAGACTGGGGACGGGTTTTTTCGGCGGTGAAGGGTTTGTTCTCCAGCGGTTGGTTGGTGACGGCATGGCCTTTGTGCACGCAGGCGGCACGATTGTGGAGAAGAAACTGAACGGTGAAAAATTGCGCGTGGATACCGGGTGCATTGTCGCGTTTACGCCCTCGCTGGATTACAAGATCGAGCGGGCTGGTGGCCTGAAGTCGATGATTTTTGGGGGCGAGGGAATTTTTCTCGCAAGTCTCCACGGCACCGGTACAGTCTGGCTGCAAAGCCTGCCCTTCTCGCGCCTGGCGGACCGGGTAATCGAACACGCACCCCGCATGGGCGGAAAAGATCAGGGTGAGGGCTCGGTGCTCGGCGGCACATCGCGTCTCTTTGAAAGTCGATAAGTCTCCGGCGCTAGGTTTGGGGCGCGGAGGGCCGACCGAGTTTGAAGGTCGCGCTGGCGCGGGCGACAACTTCACCATCTTCACGCCGAAGTTCAGCCTCTGCGAACGCAATTGATTTACCACGGTGTCGCACCCAGCCTTCACCAATAAGGGTGCCGACATCTGCTCTTCCCAGAAAGCTTGTCTTTAGCTCCAGCGTGACTTGTGGTGTCACCTCTTTGTTGGTGGAGCGCACGGCATGTCCGCACAGCCCGTCCAGCATGGCAGACAGGAACCCGCCATAAATACGACCGCCACGATTGACAAAATTCTCGCCTGCAAAAAAAGAGGCTTTGATGTAACCCCGCTCGGGGTCAATCGCGAGGAGCTTTTTACCAAGTGTGATGGCAGCCGGGCTTTCCCAGTCGTCTGATGGTGATTGCATAGTGATACCCGTCCGTCGGCGTGAGTGGGAACACCCGCTAGAAACGCGGTTTGGCCCGGGCAACATAGTCAGCCTGACACGTTGCATCCGCCTGAGACAATATTTCGTGTCCCTGCGCCGCGCAATGCCGGGCGGCATCAAAGCGGGCGACCCCCTTGTTTGTACAGGCTTTGATATCGGGGTCATAAAGAAAGATGCAGACAGCAACGATGTATCGCTTCTCGCACGGTAAGTCTCGCATGTAAGACTGTTCTTCAGCAGAACGACGGTCCCACCATGCTTGCGCATTTGTTTCATTTCCGGTGGTCTTGCTGTCCAGACACTCCGGAATGGTGTCGGCGACCACCGGTGCTGCAAACAAGGTCGAGACGGCTAAAGCCGAAAAACTCAACCCGATGATCATGACTAGCTTAATCAGGCACCAATGTCTCATATCTTCCCCCACCCCCTCAAAGTCACGCCGTAACGCTTTCCCCGGAACGAGAAAGCATTATTCGTATGAAGCGGAAGAATGTAAATGCTTTGTACCATCTGCCTGGTACATCGCGGTTTAGAAGACAGGGGTAAAATTCGCTACATAAGTTGCTTCGCAAGCAGCTTTCTCCGGCGAAAGGATCTCGTGTCCCTGCGCGGCACAATGACGATCTGCGCGGTATCGGGCGACCCCCTTGTTCGTGCAACCTTTCAGGTCAGGGTCGTACAGAAAGACACAGATCGTGACGATGTATTTTTCCTCGCACGGCAGTTCCAGCATATAGCGTTGCTGTTCCGGCGTGCGGCGGTTCCACCAGTTGAGCCCTTCGGTCTGGTTGGCATCGGCAGCATTGTTTGTGCAAAGGCGAACCTGCTCATACTGAGCCGCGACATCTTCAGGTAGATCGTCCAAAGGGTCAGCGCGAAGTCCCGGACAAGAAAAAGCCAGGATCAAGCTGGCGAGTGCGAGGCGTGTAACGAACATGGTGACAATCTCCCGTATCAATGTCGGGAGGATGCCAGTTTTCTTCAAACAAGTAAATAAAAATTACTAGTTTTGCAGGCGCCGCTGATAAAGAGCGAAGACCTTTTCCCAGACTGCTTCCGCCGCCTCTTCGACATAGGCGTCGCGCTCCGGGAAACAGAAACCATGTCCTGTACCTGGCCATTGCTCCAGAGCGTAATCAACCTTGTGCGTGTCAAATTCGGCTTTGATATCCGGAATAACATTCTCGGGTACCCATCGGTCTTCGGCCGCAAAACCAAAATAAACTTCGCCCTTGATACGGTTTGCAAGTTTATGCGGCGTATCCGGCTGGTCTGTCACAATGCTGACGCCATAAAGCGACGCGGCAGCGGCAATGCGTTCAGGAAATGTGCCCGCGGCACTCACAACATACTGCCCGCTCATACAATAACCGATACACCCGACCGGGCCGGGCCGCGCATCGGATTGCCCGTCAAGCCAGGACAACATCGCTTCCGTATCGGACATGACAAGCGCGTTGTTTAGCGAATACATGGCGTCAAACATTGATTTCTGAACAGCGTCATCAGATGTTTTCAGATCAAAACGCAGCCGCCCTTTGCGGTAGTACATGTCAGGTAAAAGGACGAAATATCCCTCGGACGCAATACGGCGCGCGAAGTCATACAATTCCTCGCGAATGCCGGGCGCATCCATATAAAGGATAACCGGTGGGCGCGGGCTGCCGCCATTCGGTGTGACCGTAAAGGTCTCCATATCGCCATCACGCGTACGAATGTTTACAAGCGCTTCTTTCACCACTTTCCTCCTCACAAATGTGGAAGGCCGAAGCATCCGCCCCGGCCTTCTTCAGTTACGCAGATGCTGCGGTGCTTGGGCGTGCCTTCACCCGCTCAAACCAGGCACTGACATTCTTCAGATTAGGGTTGAGCGGTTGACCCACGCTGACCCCAAAATCAAGGAAGCAATAGAGCAGAATATCAGCAAGCGTAAAACGATCTCCCGCCAACCATTGCCGACCAGCAAGTTGCGTATCCAGCCATTCAATCTTGTTCTGTGCCATTGCCTTCAAGCCGGGTGCTGCCTCGGGCACGCAAAGCATACGCGGTTCGAACATGGCCAGGCCTTCAGAAAAACGGAACCCGTTTGCCAACGGCTCACAAATGCCGAGATCAACGCGCCGGGTCCACATACGTGTTTCAACACGCTCTTCCGCCGTCGTTCCAACGAGAGCCGGTGTCGGGTTTTTCTCTTCCAGATATTCACAGATTGCTGTGATTTCGGACACAATGGCCCCATCGTCGAGTTCGAGTGCAGGCAACTGCCCTGCTGGGTTAAGCTTCAGATAGCCTTCCTGTCGATTGGCCCCACCCATCAGGTCCACTTCTTCCAGCGGGAGAGTGATGCCTTTTTCCGCCATAAACATTTTTACAACGCGCGGGTTCGGACCAATTGAATTGAACAGTTTCATTTTTGCCTCCACTTTTTTCGCCACAATTTGGCTTTGCATCGAGTCATATCGAATGAGTTCTCCCCGTGCCAGCTTTCTTCTTGCCCATTGACCCTACGAAAACGGAACGACCGCACAAATTTCCAAGCCTGTTTATCCCCGTGGCGGTAATCCCATGGCAAATTTGGTTCCACCACGAAGCTCTCGATCTGATACAAAACGGCATCAAAAAATGACAGTAAGTGCGCCCCAGATGAATGATCTCACCGCCGAAAAAGACCGGCAGCCCATTTTTTACGGCTGGTACATTGTGTTCGCCGCTTTTGTTGTGATGACCGTGTCAGCCGGGTTCGGATTTTACAATCTCTCCGTGTATCTAAGCGCTTTCGTGGCGGAACGAGGCTTTTCTGTTGGCTACACATCGGCTGCGACCGCCGCGTTTTTTATCTCATCAGGTGTAACCGGGCTTGTCGTTGCCCGGCTGATTGAGAGATATGACCCACGATGGACCGTGTCTGCGGGGGCTTTGATGACGGCGGGCGTACTCGCCAGCGCGGGCCTGGTACGCGAGTTGTGGCAGCTCTATCTGTTTTATATTCTTTTCGGCGCCGGATATTCTGCCTGCGCGCTCCTTCCATGCACCACGCTCGTGGCCAGATGGTTTGAGAAAAAGCGGTCCGTCGCCCTCTCCTTTGCTTCTACAGGATTGTCTCTTGGCGGAATTCTGCTGACCCCCCTTTCGGTAACGCTGATTGAAAAACTGGGTTTGGGCGGGGCAGCTCCCTGGCTCGGCGTTGGGCTCTTCCTGGGTATTGTACCGGTGTCGATCATCCTCTTCCGGCCGAGCCCCGCATCAATGGGGCTTGCGCCAGACGGAGAGAAAGTGTCGGACCCTACCGAAGGAACCCCCTCAGGCAGTACCGGCGTTCCCTATAGTGAAGCCCTGCGAAGCCGCTTTTTCATTTTCGGAACCATCACCTTTATGACATCCATGCTGGCTCAGGTTGGCTCTATCGCACATCAGTTTTCATTGGTATTGGGCCGTACTGCGGACAAGGAGACAGCTGCTCTTGCCGTATCGCTCATGGCGGGTGCGAGCATCGTTGGACGCCTGATGGGCGGCTGGGCTTTGCCACACCTCTCATCACGTCTTTTCATGATGGCCTTGCTGGTGGGCCAGGCCGCAGCTCTCAGCCTTTATGCTTTCGCAGATACTGTGCTGACACTGCTAACGGTGGCGGTACTGTTTGGCTTCACGGTCGGTAATCTTTTGATGATGCAGCCATTGCTCATCGCTGAAGCCTTTGGCACGGTCGCCTACGCACGTGTTTATTCCACGTCTCAATTGTTCACCACATTTGGTGTGGCAAGCGGGCCGGCCGCATTCGGGCTGATTTTCGAGACAGCCGGGGGCTACACTGCATCCTATCTTTATGGGGCTGCGGCATCGCTTGTCGGACTGGGGGCACTCTTGCTGGCAGGCCCGGTGAAAGCAGAACTGCACAAACAAACTGTCAAATGATGAAAGAGGAAACCATGTCCAATTTCGGACCCGCGGTGAAACTGAACAACCCGGCCTTCATCCACCCTACGGCCCTCGTCTATGGAAAGGTCAAGATCGATGAAGGTGCTTCTCTTTGGCCTTATGTGGTCATCCGCTCAGAGATGCACGAGGTCTACATCGGCAAGAGAACCAATATCCAGGATTTTGTGATGATCCATGTGGGGAACACCACCCCCACGCTCATTGGCAATGACTGCTCTATTACACATCATTGCACCATTCACGGTGCGGAGATTGGTGACAATTGTCTGATCGGTATCAACTCCACCATCATGGACGGCGCAAAGATCGGGAAGAATTGTATTATCGGGGGGCACACAATTGTCACCGAAGGAACGATCATCCCCGACAATTCAATCGTCATGGGCTCTCCCGGCAAGGTCGTAAAAGAGCGAGACAGCTCAGTGGCGAATATCATGAACGCTGCCTTCTATCACGAAAATGCCCTTGCCTATGCCAATGGGGAACATCGGGTCACCGAGACAGAAGCCTTTAAGAAGGCCATGACAGAGAAGCTCACCACCCTCACCTCCGCCTGACCCTTGTATGCCGCCGGGGAAACCCGGTTTGCCGTTTTCGACTGGCCAGTTCTTGCCTCAATCGTTATGCTGCGCCGCAATATTCCGCCGCGTAAACCAGTGAAAGACCGAAGCCCATGAAACTTCCATCTTCCTTCTATCAGCCCTTGGCCGTCGGTGCGCCCGCCCCATTCCGGGAATTGCCGATCGCGCTGGAGCGGATGATCCATTTTTTTCCTGCGCATAATGAAAAAGTGCATGCGAAAATTCCGGGCCTGATCCCGCAGGTGGATGTGATCCTCGGCAATCTGGAAGATGCTATTCCCGCTGAGGCAAAAGAAGCCGCACGCGCCGGCTTTATCAAAGTTGCCCAAGAGAATGATTTTGGGCAAACCGGTCTCTGGACCCGGGTGAACGCGCTCAACAGTCCATGGGCACTCGATGACATCGTGGAGATCGTGAGTGCCGTCGGCAACAAGCTAGACGTGATCATGTTGCCCAAGGTCGAGGGCGCGTGGGACATTCATTACATCGACCAACTTCTGGCGCAGTTGGAAGCAAAACACGGTGTGACCAAGCCGATCCTCGTGCATGCCATTCTGGAAACTGCGCAAGGGGTGAAGAACGTCAACGAGATCGCCGCAGCAAGTCCGCGCATGCATGGCATGAGCCTGGGGCCTGCGGACCTTGCCGCCTCTCGCGGGATGAAAACCACCCGCGTTGGGGGTGGTCATCCGTTCTATGGCGTGATCGAAGATCCAAAGGAAGACGGCAGTGCACGTGTGTTCGCGCAGCAGGACCTGTGGCATTACACCGTAGCGCGCATGGTGGACGCTTGCCTGTCCAATGGCATTCGTCCTTTCTATGGTCCTTTTGGTGATATTGCAGATACAGATGCTTGCAAGATCCAGTTCCGAAACGCATTTCTGATGGGCTGCGTGGGCGCGTGGTCGCTGCATCCTGTTCAGATCGATATTGCAAAGGATGTCTTCAGCCCGGAGGCAGATGAAGTGAAGTTCGCAATGCGCATTCTCGAAGCGATGCCGGATGGAACAGGCGCTGTAATGCTTGACGGAAAAATGCAGGACGACGCAACATGGAAACAGGCAAAAGTCATTGTTGATCTGGCAAAGCATGTTGCAAGCAGGGATCCTGAGCGGGCAACGGCCTACGGTCTCTAAGTACCTGTTTTCACGCGACTGACAAGATTCATGAACGCGGTGCATACGTATTGTGCACCGCGTTTTTTATTCCCGTTCCTATGAGCCCCGTGCCTATGAGCCCCGTGCCTATGATCGAAGAGGTCGCTCAGCCGCAATCATTCCGTCAATGGCGCCCAGCACAGCTGAGGACGGAATATCGTTTCCATCGTCACTGCCGAAATCACGTTGCGAATGTAATACATGAAGAGCGCGCGCGTCGGCCCTGTATTTGACCGGGTCATGGTGGGTGAACAGGGATACAAGGGGTGCACCCCCCACAGCAAGCATATGCCCCACACCGGAATCATTTGCGAGCGCGGCATTCATGCGCCCTGCCAGCGCCATAACCAGCAATGGACCTTTCAGGTGACGCTCAGCGTCCGTTCGGTCCCATTCGGGTAACACGGCTTGGGGCACGCGGGCGCGCACGACCGGAACCAGATCTTTTTCATCCGGCCCCAGAAGAAAAACAGGGGTCCGGTTTTTGGCGACCTGACACTCGGCAATTTCGATAAAGCGGTCCAGCGGCCAGACCTTCCGTGGGTCGCCCGCACCGGGCGCAATTCCAACATAGGTTGCCCCCGAAGGAAGCATTCTCGCTGCAAGCCGGTGCCACTCCTCGTCCAAACTGAAAACCGGGTCTGCAGCCATTGACGGTCGAACCGACACGAGGTCCAGAAAATCGATAAGCCCGTCAACAAATGACGCGCTCATGCGCATACCTTTTGGCGGGCGAACATCGGAAAAACGAAAGTCCGCCGCCCCGGACAAAAAGACATCGTGTTTGATGCGTTTGCAGATCAATGTCCGGGCGACGAGCCGCTGCGTGTCCACAACCAGATCAAACCGTCGCCCCTTCAGCGGCGTCCACAGCGTGGCAAGCTGATGCGTCTTGTCACCGATCCCGGCTTCTTCAATAACTTCGTCAATGTATCGCTGAGCAACGGCTTTAAACAGGCTCGCATAAACTGTCTTGCCCGTGCCCGCGAGCCAGGTTAAGTGAGCATCGGGAAAGCGCCGTTTGATCTCCTGAGCGAAACGGAGCTTCAGAATACCGTCGCCGATCACTTCCTCGCATGAGTAAACCAGAACGCTCCGCGGACGAAGGGAACGAACAGGCAATAGTGGGTCATTGGGTACCAAAAAAGCCTCTTCGCATCGTCCTGAACGGTAAAAGGCCCAAAACAAGCCTGATAACCCCATCTATAGAACGAACTTGAAGCCGGAACAACCAAGCAAAAAGGCGGGCCCCGGGGACCCGCCTTCTGTCACTCTCAAGCGCGTGCCGGATCAGGCAAGCTCGGTCATGGCTTCCCGCGTGAATGCCTTCAGGTCCGAAGCCCGACCTTCGCGAATTTTATTCGCCCATTCCGGGTCTACCAGGAGCGCACGGCCAATGGCGACCATATCGAACTCGTCTTTGTTCAAACGTTCCAGCAGCTTGTCGATACTGGTAGGCTCCGACCCCTCACCCGCAAAGGCTGCAATAAACTCCCCCGACAGACCAACAGATCCGACCGTGATGGTGGGTTTACCCGTCAGCTTTTTCGTCCAGCCCGCAAGGTTAAGGTCCGAGCCTTCAAACTCTGGTTCCCAGAAACGGCGCGTGGAGCAGTGGAAAACATCAACACCTGCTTCATCAAGCGGTTTCAGAAATGCAGCCAGTTCGCCCTCGGTTGGTGCGATCTTGTGCTCAAAATCCTGCTGTTTCCACTGCGAGAAGCGCAGAATGACCGGATAGTCATCACCAACTTCAGCCCGGACAGCCTTGATGATATCGACACCGAACCGGGTACGGGCGACAGCATCGTCCCCGCCATATTCGTCATCACGCTGATTGGTGCCAGACCAGAAGAACTGGTCGATCAGATAACCATGCGCACCGTGAAGTTCCACACCGTCAAAACCAATCTCACGGGCAGCACCCGCAGCACGCCGGAAGGCATCAATCACATTCTGGATGTCTTCTTTGGTCATGGGTTCGGCAATTTTTTTGCCGGGAACGAAAAGTCCGGAAGGTCCCGCACTGGGAAGATCGGGGCTGGGCGCAGTTTGCTGGTTGCGCATCGTGCCAACATGCCAGAGCTGCGGCATGATTTTTGCGCCACCTTCATGCGTTTCCGCAGCAACACGCTTCCAGCCCTCAAGCGCCTTGGCGCCATGAAAAGCGGGGATCGTGTCCGCCATGGTGGAGACCCGGTGATCAACTGTCGTGCCCTCGGTAATAATCAGGCCTGTACCGCCTTCTGCACGACGCCGGTAATAAGCTGCAACATCGGCACCCGGCACTTCGCCGGGGGAAAAATTGCGGGTCATCGGTGCCATCGCAATTCGGTTTGGTACAGTAAGGCCGTTGAAAGTGAACGGGGAAAACAGTTTGTCCAGCGAATGGTCCATAAAAGAAATGTCCTTGAAATATGTGGCGAAGGTAAATTCTGTTGCTCGTATATTGCCTTCCGGTCGCCTATGATCAAGACCATAAACGCAACATTCTGTGTAATTAGATTCAATGCTCATGTTCTTCTGTAAAATGAGCCAGTGAGGTTTCAATGAGAAGCAATCCAGCCCTCAAGAAACTGGGATTTTCAGACAAGGACCGTGCCCTCGTTATTCATACTGATGACATCGGCATGTGCCAGGCAACGGTTACAGCCTTTAAGGCCCTGTGGCAGGCAAAAGCCATTTCAAGCGGTGCGGCGATGGTACCTTGCAGCTGGTTCAATACCGCGGCTTCACTCTGTCGTGAGGACGCAACCATCGACATGGGGGTCCATGCAACATTGACCAGCGAATGGAGCGCCTATCGCTGGGGGCCGTTGACCGGAGAGGCGTTCCAGAGTGGTCTGGTGGATGAAGAGCGGCGTTTCCACAAGACATCCGGCGCCGTCGCCCGCGAGGCCCAGCCCGCAGCGGTAAAGGCAGAACTGTCAGCCCAGATCAGCCTCGCACGGGCCAGCGGTATCGCGCCGACACATATTGATACGCATATGGGATCCGTGATGCACGGCCCGCTCTATGATGTTTTTGTGGATCTCGCACTCGAAACCGGGATCCCGCCCTTTGCGCTGCGGCTGAGCGCTGCAGACTGGGAAGCCTTCGGTCTGGATACGGAAAGTGCGGACGTTTTGGGCCGCCGTGCCGCTGAGCTGGAGCAAACCGGTTTCCCGGTTTATGATTCTCTACTTAATGTCCGTCTGTCGGATGAGCAGGACCGTGTGGCCAAATCTCAAGCGGTGATTGCAGGGCTGCGCCCGGGACAATTAGGCTATTTCATTCTCCATCCGGCCCATGATACGCCGGAGTTACGCGACCTCTGTCCGGACTGGCGGTCGAGAGTCGGCGATTTTGAGATGTTTATAAGCGGTGAAATGGCCGAATTTCTCCAGAAGGAGAACATCACGATCGTGGGAACACGTGAGCTTAACCCGTTGATTTCTGGAGTTTTTTAATAAACAGGAGCTTCCTGACTTACGTCAGGCCGCTTATCCCTCTATACAGAGGGCTGCACTTTGGGCTTAAACCCGCCGACCACAGGAAGTATCAGGTTTCGCGTATGATCAATCGACAGGCAAAATTTCAGATCGGGCAAATTGTTCGCCATCGCTATTTTGCATTTCGTGGCGTGATTTTTGATGTCGACCCGACATTCAATAATACCGAGGAATGGTGGCAATCCATTCCTGAGGAAATCCGCCCTGCCAAGGATCAACCCTATTATCACCTGCTGGCTGAAAACGCAGAGCAGGAATATGTGGCCTATGTTTCGGAACAGAACCTGCTGGATGACGAAACCGGTGGCCCGGTGCGTCACGCGGATGTCGCCAGAATGTTTGGATCACTCCGAGGGGGTGTCTACACGTTGAAGGGTGAGCTTGCCCATTAATGCGCAAAGACCCCCGTCCCTATCTCGTTCGCCGTCTGCGTGATGGCTTTGATCGACTACGCGCCAGACATTTTCTTGAACCCCAGTTTGAATCCATCGGCGCGGGGCTGGATGTGTCCTACCCCCGGGGTATTGAACTGTGGGGCGCAAATATTCATGCCGGCACCTGTCTTCATTTGCGGGCATCCCGCGGCCATATGATCAGGCTTTCAACATGGGACAGCGGTACCCGGGTGGGAGAAATTCACATTGGGGACCATGTTCTCATCAGCCCTGGTAACCAGATCATCGCCTCCGAGAAAATTACAATTGGCAGCAACACCATGCTTGCCAGCGGGTGCTACATATCGGATTCCGACTGGCACGACACTTATGACCGCACTGCGGAACTGGAAAAACATGCGCCAGTAGTATTAGGCGAGAATGTCTGGTTGGGCGTACACGTGATCGTCGGCAAAGGCGTCACGATCGGCGACAACAGCATCATCGGTGCCGGTTCCGTCGTGGTGAATGACATCCCCGCCAACGTGATCGCTGCGGGCAATCCCGCCAAAGTGGTCAAGGCTCTGGATCCGGGTAAAACGTTCCGGAAGCGTGAAGCCCTCTTCGGTGATACAGACAAACTGGTTGCCGAGATGAACCAGCTGCAGAAATATCTTCTGCGAAACAACACTTACTGGACATGGCTCCGCAGCATCTTTGCACCCAGCCGAAAGGATTAGGCCAAGCGCTGTTCTGGTGCATGGTGGTTGCGACAGGCGCTTGACCCAGATCAATGAGAACTTTGGCCGGGAACGATTTCTTATGCGCATTTGTACGCAAAGGAGAAATCGATGACAGACGCTGACTTTATGTATCTTCTGATAACCCTCGGCGCGTTCGGCGCATTTGCCTGTACGCTGGCTGTCTGTTCACTCCGTGTCCCCTCCCGCGATTAAGCGAGAGGGTTACACGCCCTACAAGAAGAGCAGACGCCTGAGAGGCGCGCGCACCCCCCAAAAAAAGGGGGCGGATAAGAATTTTATGGGTATTGCGCATCCAGCCAGTTGATCGCGGCAGTCATGCCGGCGAGGCTGACGTTCAGTGCGACAGGACCTTGGCGAATGTCGGCAATGCTGACAATCATCTCGTTGCCTGATTTCAACTTCTGCACCCCTTCCGCAGTAACACCACTAAGCGACTGGCAGCCACGAGGCAGGCAGGTCTGGAGCTGCAGCGTGGCCAGCTCGTTGCCATCGATCGTCAGTTTAACGCCGTTTGGCAACACAGTGCCCAGTGGCACGATGTTGAGCAGGTAGTACCCTTTTCCAGGTTCCTTACCTATGCCGAAGAAGAGAGCCAGCGCTTGTGTTTCCTGTGAACGGATTTCAACCGAAACGCTACACACTTTGGCCTCGTTTGGCCCCGGTTGGCAGCGGCCAATCCAGTTATTGAATTTCTCGTAAGTCGAACCGTCTTCAGCCGTCACCGTCTCCGCATGCGCAAACTGGGGCGCAGCAGCCAGTACGAGTGCCACGAACAACGCTGGCAACATGCGGTAGATAGTCTTCATTCTTGAACGTCCTCGTAAAATATACGGCGTATGGGCGATTTTTCCCGACCACAACGCTTATTACCCCCCGGTAAGCGGGGCGCAGTATACGCAAATCTATCTCGCTTGCGAAGGGTCCTTCTCAAACTTGCCGATCTGCGGACGATTTGACATCGAACCGCGCCATCAGATCGCCATGAAACGGCAATAAAGGGAAGGCTTGCAGATACAGAAGAAAAACGCGACAAAATGAATGTATGTCGGGGAGGCAGGGGAAAACAATGCGTTATCTAAAAATCCGGATCATGTTTACGGCCATGTTGGCTGGCATGCTTGGTACCGCCGTGAGCCAGGCGCAAGCCGAACCGTCTCATGGTATCGCGATGCATGGACGGGTTATGCATGATGCCGACTTCACTCATTTTTCTTACGTCAATCCGGATGCACCGAAGGGCGGACATTTACGCCTCGCAGCGGTAGGCAGTTTTGACAGCCTCAACGCCTTCATCGTCAGAGGGACGGCGGGTGGTGGCATGAGAGACTATGTCTTTGAAAGCCTCATGGCTCGCGCATATGACGAACCCTTCTCTCTGTACGGCCTTATTGCAGAAAGCATCAATGTGCCGGACGACCGGAGCTGGGTTGAGTTTCGCCTGCGACCGGAAGCCCGGTTTTCCGACGGCCAGCCGGTGACGGTCGATGATGTAATTTTTACCATGGAGACTTTGCGCGACAAAGGCCGTCCCAATTACAAATACTACTATTCCAAGATCACCGAAATCGTCAGACCGGATGAAAGAAGTGTCCGGTTTGTTTTTGACGCGGAGGGTGATCGGGAAATCCCGCTCATCATGGGGCTGATGCCAATCATCCCCAAGCATATCTACGAGACAGTCAAGTTCGACGAGACAACGCTCGAACCACCCGTGGGCAGTGGTCCTTATACGATCACGGAAGTCGAACCCGGTACCCGGCTGGTCTACACACGAAATCCCGCCTATTGGGGAGAAGATCTGGCAGTCAATCGCGGACGCAACAATTTCGATAAAATTACTTTCGAGTATTTCCGGGACGCCAATGCCTCCTTTGAAGCATTCAAAGCCGGTGTTTATGACATACGCCCTGAAGACGACCCGACCCGCTGGTCAACCGGTTTCGACATTCCTGCGGTAGAAGAAGGGCGCATTTCACTCAACAGTTTCACAAAGGAAACACCGGCCGGCATGAGAGCGCTCGTCTTCAACACGCGCCGCGCCATTTTTTCGGACCGTCGGGTCCGAGCCGCGCTGAACCTGGTTTTCGATTTTGAATGGGTCAATCAGAACTTTTATTACAGCGCCTACCGTCGCACACAAAGTTTCTACGATGGTTCGGAGCTTGCAAGTACAGGTCGTGCCGCGAGCGAGAGGGAAAAAGCCTTGCTTGCCCCCTATCCCGATGCTGTGCGGGCTGAGATTCTGTCTTCAGGCTACATCGCCCCTGTGAGTGATGGTACGGAAAGGAACAGAAGCAACCGGCGCGCGGCCGTTGCCGCGCTTGCGGAGGCTGGTTGGGTTGTCCGCGATGGTGCGATGGTCCATGCCGAGAGTGGAAAGGCATTGTCCTTTGAAATTGCGGTCGCCTCCCCGGAGGATCAACGACTGGCCCTCAACTATGTTGCTGCCCTCAAAACCATCGGCGTGGACGCGCGGGCCCGTTTTGTCGACTCGAGCCAGTATCAGCAGATCAGGCAAACCTATGAGTACGACATGATCTTCAACTTCTGGTACGCCTCCCTCTCGCCTGGTAACGAGCAGAGTTTCTATTGGGGCTCGGAATCCGCAGACCAGGACGGCACACGCAACTACATGGGCGTTCGCGAGCCCGCCGTTGATGCAATGATCACAGCCATGCTTGAGGCACGCGACCGTGTGGATTTCGTCGCTGCTGTACGGGCCTTGGACAGGGTCCTGCTCTCCGGTGACTATGTTATCCCGCTCTTTCATCAACCCGACCAGTGGGTGGCCGTCTGGTCCCATATCAAGTTCCCCGAGACGACATCATTGTATGGCTATCGGGTCGATAGCTGGTGGATGGAAACGGAGACGCCATAATGTCGTTGCCTGATTTTTTGAAGGGCAGGCTTACCCTTCCCCTCATCGCCGCGCCGATGTTCCTCGTCTCCGGTCCGGCACTGGTGCTCGCGGCATGTCGTGCAGGAATTGTGGGGTCCTTTCCAACACCCAATGCCCGCACACCCGCCATCCTTGATGAGTGGCTGGACGAGATCACGCGTGGACTGTCCGGGGACAAAAAAGCCGGACCTCTGGCAGCCAATCTGGTGGTTCATCCCAGCAATACCCGTCTGGAAGACGATTTGTCGTTGATTGAAAAGTACAAAGTTCCTCTTGTGATTACAGCACTGGGGAGCCCCAAAGCGGTTGTCGAGCGGATCCACGCCTATGGCGGACAAGTTTTTGCGGATGTGAACTCGGTTCGCTTTGCGAAAAAAGCCGCTTCCGCCGGCGTTGATGGTCTTGTTCTTGTCGCTGCCGGCGCGGGTGGACATACCGGTGCCATGACGGGCTTTTCATTCGTACCTGCTGTCCGGGAATTTTTTGATGGCACGATTGTCTTGGGTGGAGGCATCGCAGATGGTCGCGCAATTCGTGCCGCAGAAGTTCTCGGTGCGGATCTGGCCTATATGGGCACGAGCTTCATAGCCACAGCGGAAAGCCTGGCGCATGCTGATTATCGACAGATGCTGATTGACAGTACGGTAGATGATCTGGTTCTCACCAATGCCATTACAGGTGTCCATGCAAACTGGTTGCGCCCGTCGCTGGAGCGGGCGGGGTTGGATGTCGCGAAACTGGAAAAAGACCCGGAGATTGACTTTACAGACCCCCAGGCCGGCGTGAAACGCTGGGCGAATACATGGTCAGCAGGACACGGCGTAGGTTTGGTGAGCAAGGTCGAACCCGTCGCGGCGCTGATTGAAAGACTCAAACAGGAATACATAGCAGCGGGAAGATGACGATGCGGTTGGGGGACGAAACCAAAGCGGCGGCCATGAAGACGCAAGGATGGTGGGGAGAGGAAACACTTGCCGACCTCTATGCGAGAAACGCAAAGGCCCATCCGGAGCGGATGGCCGTTGTCGATCCTTTGAACCGTAAAGAGATAGACGGGTTTACCCCGCGCAGGTTGAGCTATCGGGCACTGGATGAAGAGATCGCTCGCGCAGAGCGCAAATTTGCGGCGCTCGACCTTCAACCCGGCGACATAATTGCACTGCAACTCGCAAACACCGTTGAACAGGTAATTCTGTTTCTGGCGGCCATGCGTCGCGGCCTGGTTGTCTCACCTTTCGCGATCCAATGGCGAGAGCATGAACTGCGCGATGTGCTGGCTTTTGTGCAAGCCAAGGCAATCATTACAGCCCCAACAATTCGCGGATTTTCACATGGAGAAATGCTTGCGGCGCTACAGGGCGATCTGCCCACGTTGAAGCACGTTCTGGTGCTCGGCTCCGATACTGATCCCAAAATGCCAAACATCGCGGCGTACGAAACCCTGCCTGAGACCGAAACGAGTGCGCCTGATTTAGATGCCAACAACGCCGTCACAATCTGCTGGACCAGCGGAACGGAGGCACGACCGAAAGGAGTGCCCCGTCATCACAATCACTGGATATCAGCGGGGATCGCCAGCGTTGACGCAGCAAAACTTGAATACGGGTCGGTTATCCTCAACCCGTTTCCGTTTATCAATATGGCCGCCATCGGGGGTAGTTTTGTTCCATGGTTGCTGACAGCAGGTACGCTCGTTCAACATCACCCGTTTGATCTGCCGACTTTTCTGAAGCAGATCCCCCATGAGAAAGTGAACTATACGGTCGCCCCACCCGCTGTACTGACGATGCTCCTGAGTGAGGAAGCTCTTCTTGCAAGTCTAGACCTGTCGTCTCTCAAAAGCATGGGGTCCGGTTCAGCGCCTCTGCCACCTCACATGGTGAAAACGTGGCAGGAGAAGTACAATCTGCCAATTGTCAATATCTTCGGTTCCAATGAAGGTACATGCCTGTTCTCCGGCGTCGACGATGTCCCCGATCCGGAGGAACGCGCGCGCTATTTTCCCCGGTTTGGCCGCAGCGACATAAGTTGGCCAGCCCGTATCGCAGAACGTATCGAGACAAAGCTCGTTGACCTGGCAACGGGTGAAGAAATCACTGAACCGGAAAGACCGGGAGAGCTGCTTTTGCGCGGTGCCACCCTCTTTGAGGGATATTTTCGATCAGGTGAAGCCGGTGCACCTGACACACCATTCGACGAAAACGGCTTTTTCAAAACGGGTGACGTTTTTCAGATTGCGGGGTCGGAAAATCGTTTCTATCAGTTTGTGGAGCGTGCAAAGGATATCATCATCCGTGGCGGGATGAATATCAGCCCGACAGAACTTGATGTTCTTCTGGCCGCCCATCCGGATGTGGCGGAAGCGGCGGTGTTTGGCATGCCGGACCCCGTTATGGGAGAACGTATCTGTGCTGTAATCGTGTCGAAAAGTGAGGTGCCACCAACACTCGATGCAATCAACACCTGGTTGAAGGCCGAAGGGATAGCCACCTACAAACTGCCTGAAAAGCTGATCTTGGTGGACAGTTTACCGCGAAACCCTTTGGGTAAAGTGTTGCGAAGAGAGCTCGCAAAAGCCGTCTAGTGCATTGCGGGAGGAACTCTTATCGAACCTCCGCCCGCCAGGAAGGCCTCAAAACTTGTCTCCCCCGGTGAGCAGGTTATGCTTGTTCGGCAATTTCTCTGGAGGGGGATCAAGACATGGCTTACGCGCCTGAAACGCGGGCTTTCTACGATGCAGACAGCCACATTATGGAGCTTCCGGACTTTCTGAAGGCCTATGCGGATCCGGCAATCCGGGATCAGATACCTGAAGTCAGCTACAGCGCTTCACTCGTTACGGACGAGGAAGTCGCTGTTATTGTCAATCAGGGAGGCAAGCACAGTCCGGCCCATGTTCAATCGATGATCGAACTGGGCGACAAGCTTATCAACACATCTAAAGAAATTCAGGCATTGGGCGCGTTCGACGCCGCGGACAGAACAACCGCGCTGGACATGTTGGGCTTCAAGAAGCAGCTGGTTTTTGCGACCCACAGCGTAGCCCTTCCCTTCCACCCGAGTTCAAAAACCGAAGCCCGCCTGCGGTACGGCGCGACACGCGCTCACAACAGACACATGGCAGATTTCTGCGAAATGGATAATCGTCTGATGGGAGTGGGTATTGTCCCTCTGGATGTCCCTTCCCTGGCCATTGAGGAACTGGACTTCGCTCTCGACAACGGGATGGAGGCGATCTGGGTGCCGCACCGTGCGCCGATTGGGTTCGCTCCGGGACATGTCGATCTTGAACCCTTTTGGGCAAAACTGGCCGAGAGTGGTGTTCCTTTTGTTCTGCATGTAGGGGGGTCTCCCCTGCAGGCCCTGAAGGCATGGAGCAACAATGGACGCAAAGCCGTCAAGGACTGGATGGGCGGCGGTGAAAATGTCAGAAGCAAAGATGCTGTTCTCCTGCATCAGGCACCTGAAACGTTCGTCAGCATGATGGTAATAGACGGCGTGTTTGACCGTCACCCCGGTCTTCGTGGCGCCGCTGTTGAGCTGGGCGCAGCCTGGGTGCCGGAAATGTTGCACCGGCTAGACGACACAACGAGGATCTACAGTCGCGTCGACGAGAGCATACGGTTTGATCGAAAACCATCAGAACAACTTACCCAACAAATGGGGTTTACACCCTTCCCTCATGAAAATGTGGCGCGGCTGATTGAGCACTCAAACAAGGAACTTTACCTGTTCAGCAGCGACTATCCGCATGTCGAAGGTGGTCGCGACCCCATCGCCAAGTTTGAAAAATCACTGGGGGCGTGTTCCGAAGCCGTGAAAGATCATTTTTATGCAGAGAATTTCCTGAGGCTGTGGCCGGAGGCACGCACCTAGCGAAATAGCCTGTAAGCAAAGTAAAAGACCTCAGACCAGCTTCTGGTCTGAGGTGAAAATCGCTTCAAGGCTTGTCATGTTCATGCCGTGCTTGACGTAATTATAGGGGGTCAGATTGACAGCCTTAATCATGGCGCGCTCAATTTGTACGCCGTCACCCGCCGAGGGCACGAGGTCGAAATCAAGAACATTGATACAGGCCGTATCCTGCTCAAATGCCCGAACCGCATGCAGGCCGCCACCACTGGCCCACCCCAGGATCAGACGGTTGATCCCTTCATGGGCTGCAATCAGCATTGTGTGCCAGTCCGGCTCCGCGAGGAAGCGTGTCACCGCCGCGACAGATCTTTCCATCGCATCGGAAAAAAGCTCACCACCCGGTAGAAGAGACGCGTCAGGCTCTCCCGCGGCATCGAAATGAAAAGCCATTTTGGCCGCAATATCCGCCCGGCTTCTTATTTCACCAACGGTCCCGCCATGCACTTCGACGAGCCCCGGCTCAACCTGAAGCTCGGGTGTCGGCTCTGCTTGCTGCGCCAGTACAAGTTCTGCTGTCTGCCGTGTCCGTGGATAACCGGAACATACAGCCCGGTCAAAGCGAACATGGGACAAGGCCATGCCGGCCGCTTTAGCCTGCTCACGCCCCAACGGCGTCAGAGGGACGACCGACATATCACCGCCCGCCTCTCTGATCTCTTTCCCAAAATAGTCAACATGGCCGTGACGCATCAGATAGATCCGCCGCCGCCCCGTGGTTCCCGGAAGAGCTGACATCCGGCTTAAAGGGCCCCGGCAGTTTTAAGGCCTTCAATATCCGTGTCGGAGAAGCCCCAATCCTTCAGTGCGCTTTCATTATGCTCCCCAACTTTCGGCGGCAGCCCCTGAATGGCAGATGGCGTGCCGGAGAAACGAGGGGCAACATTGGGCTGTTTCACACCTTCAATTTCAACGATGGTCTGGCGCTCTTTGTTGTGCGGATGATCCATGGCTTCATCAATCGCCAAAACCGGTGCGAAGCAGATATCGGTGCCTTCCATCAGTTTGCACCATTCATCCCGTGTTTTCGTTTTGAAGACGTCGGTAAGTTTGTTTTTCATTTCGGGCCATTTGGACTGGTCCATCTGCGCATCCCAAATTTCTTCTTTGAGACCGGCAACCTCCCGAAGGATGGCGTAGAACTGCGGTTCGATGGAACCGATTGAAACCCATTTTCCATCCGAGGTTTCATAAGTGTCATAGAAATGTGCGCCGCCATCCAGCAGGTTCGTTCCATGTTCTGGCTTCCACATGCCTGATGCCGTAAAGCCATAGAACATGGCCATCAGCGATGCGGCACCATCCGTCATGGCACAATCCACAACCTGCCCCTTGCCCGTTGTTCGGGCGCTAATGAGCGCGGAGACCATGCCAAGAGCGAGATAGAGCGCGCCGCCCCCGAAATCTCCCACAAGGTTCAACGGTGGTACAGGCTTCTCTCCCGGACGGCCAATCGCATGCAACGCCCCGGTCAGTGAAATATAGTTGATGTCATGCCCGGCAGCAGGTGCGAGCGGACCATATTGTCCCCACCCGGTCATGCGGCCGTAAACCAGTTTGGGATTCCGTTTCAGACATACATCCGGCCCAAGCCCCAGACGTTCCATGACGCCAGGACGGAAACCTTCCTGCAGCATGTCGGCGTTTTCGATGAGTTTCAGGCAGGCTTCAACAGATTCCGGCTTTTTCAGGTCCAGTGCGACCGAGCGGCGACCGCGCGCGCCAACTTCATACTTGGAGCCGCCGCCGCCGCCCTTGCGGTCAATCCGGACAACGTCTGCCCCCATGTCAGACAACAGCATGCCACAAAAAGGGCCAGGCCCGATCCCGGCAAACTCAACAACTTTGACACCTGACAGCGGACCCTTGCCCATATGAAACTCCCTGGAATTTAAGAATTGATTGGCCCCAGTTTTACCGCGCGAATGATGCCCTCGCAAACGTCCAAAACCAGCACCCCCAATGACGCAGGGGCCGCCTTCGGTTACAAGGCAGCCGAACGCCCTGGCCGCACGAGGAAGTTAGGTGTCTCGGACATCACAAACCCAAATCGCTCGTAAAAGCCCGCATTTTCCGCCGTGGCGTTGAGCGTCACTGTGATGCACGAACCGCTCAACCGGTCCAGTTCATCCAGCAATGTCTGCACGAGAGCAGCACCGATCTGTTGTCCTTGAAAGGCCGGGTCCACAGCAATATCGCTCACATGCGCGTAGCTCCGGCCGTCACCGCTGGCACGTCCCATCCCCACGACAATGCCTGCGCTGGTTGCGACGACCGTCACAAGTGCATTCGCCAGTAATTGCCTGGCATCTTTCCGGCTGCGCTGCTCCCAGCCGACAGCGTTAATCAGCGTGCAGTAAGCTTCCTCGTTCAACCGGTCAATTTCGACTTTAACGGGCGAAGACAATTCAAGATCCATGCTTGGCAAGACAGTAAGAGCATTATAGACCCATTTGGAGAGAAAGAGGGTTTTGATGAACGGCTCGACAATCGGATTTTCAGGTGAACAGCCCCCCCAGCGTTTCAACATGGCGCGCTATTGTCTGGCGCATGCCGCACAGACAATGCCGGAGAAAATTGGTCTTGTAGTGGTTCACGATCCGGAGGGAGCAGAAACAGAAGTCTGGACCTATAAAGCACTTGATCTGGCTGTGCGTCGCGTCGGTGCCGGTCTGCTTGCCATGGGGCTCCACCCCGGTGATCGTTTGATGATCCGCCTGCCAAACACCAGCACCTACGCTCTCCTGTTCTTCGGTGCGCTTGCGGCAGGCATCGTTCCACTTCCTGCATCGACCCAGCTTACGCAGGAGGAAGCAGAATTTCTGAGAGCCGACTGCGGCGCAGCTGCCATCGCACTGCCGGATCAGACACAGACGGACCTGGGAAACACGAGACGGCTGAGCGAGCACGACATTGCTGCCCTACTCGCACACGCACCTGGCCCATATGCCGAAACCGCTGCAGATCAGCCCGGCTATCTGGTCTATACGTCCGGCACGAGCGGAAGCCCGAAGGGTGTTCTCCATGCCCATAGAGCTGCCTGGGGGCGCCGTCCCATGTACGGGGGGTGGTATGGAATGAGCGCCGAAGACGTGGTTCTGCACGCGGGCGCCTTTAACTGGACCTACACGCTTGGTGTAGGCTTGACCGACCCCTGGGCAAACGGTGCGACAGCCATCGTTTACACAGGCGAAAAGGACGTCACTGTCTGGCCCCGTTTGATGGAACGCTACAAGGCAACACTCTTTGCCGCCGTCCCCTCTCTCTATCGCCAGATTCTTAAATATTGTGATCTGCGCACTCACGACCTGTCCACACTCCGACACGGCCTTACAGCCGGTGAAGCATTGTCGCCCTCTTTGCTCGCACAATGGCAAGCTACAACAGGCAAAGAACTTTACGAGGCGTTGGGAATGAGCGAATGCTCCACTTACATATCAACCGGCCCATCGATGAAGGTTCGCGCCGGTAGCCCCGGTAAACCACAACCTGGTCGTTCTGTCGCCATATTGCCACTGGAGGCGGGAGATCAACCGCTACCATCCGGCGAAACAGGCCTGCTAGCAGTACATCGCACAGACCCGGCGCTCATGCTCAGCTATTGGAACCGCCCTGAGGAAGACGAGGCCGTCCGCCGCGGCAACTGGTTTGTAGGCGGCGATCTTGCACGGTTCGATGGTGATGGTTATCTCTGGTACGAAGGGCGCGCCGACGATGTTATGAACGCAATGGGCTATCGCGTGTCACCGCAGGAGGTTGAAGCGGCCCTCTCCGCTCATCCTGGGATACTCGACGTGGCAGTCTGCGAGTTGAAAGTTAAAGCTGATCTTTCGGTCATAGCCGCCTTTGTCGTGAAAAGAGGCCCTGAAGAGCTCACACCGGAGGATATTTCGACCTATGCGCAAACTCACCTTGCTGCCTACAAATGCCCCCGCGAAGTGATTTTTATCGAGGCATTGCCACGATCTGCAAACGGCAAAATTCTGCGACGTGAACTTCAAAGAAGATATGCCAAACACTCTGTCTGAGAAGACCTCACCTGATAGTATGTTTCTTTAACGGCACTCTCCAAAAACAGAGAGTCTCTCTCAGAGGGACTGACCATCATCAATTGTTGTGGCGGATCCCGTCATCAATCGACCTTGCTCACTGGCGAGCAGCAATACAATGCCATCAAGATCGCTTTCCAGGCCAAGCCTGCGCCGAGGCCAGGATTTGATCTGCTTTTGCCCGCCATCCGTTTCAAACCACTCCGAGTTGAGTTCAGTTTCGATAAACCCGGGGCAGATGGCATTTACATTGATTTTATGGCGCGCCCATTCATGGGCAAGAGATCGGGTCATCATGGCAACAGCTGCTTTGGACATGCAGTAGGTTGCCAGCCCCGGCAATACGGTGTGCGCGCCAATTGAAGCGACATTGATGATACTGCCTCCCTGTCCGCGAGCGATCATCCGCGCACCGACGCGTGTCGCCATAAAAAAGGCACCGCGCATATTTGTATCCATGACCCTGTCAAAATCTTCCGGCAAAAGGTCGACAGCACTGGCTTGTACATTCATCCCCGCATTGTTGATCAGAATGTCGATCCCCCCAAGCTCGGTCACCACTTCAGCAACACAGGCATCGATCGAAGCAACATCCGTCACATCAAGAGCGACAGGCAGCACGCGTGCGCCCATTCCCTCAAGTTCCGCAGCAAGGGCTTCGAGACGGTCGACACGCCGGCCTGTAATGACAACGGACGCGCCGGCATTCGCCAGTATCTGCGCAAAGCGCTTCCCCAGACCGCTGGTTGTGCCGGTGATGAGGGCTACTTTGCCTGTCAGGTCCTGCGCCGCTGGTGGTGTGAATGTCATTTTGCCTCTCCCAATAATTTTCCCGCATCCTAGGGGGCAAAACGCCGCCGTCAAGCAAAGGTGATAAGCCACTTTTTGCACGGTAGCCGTTCTGGGCGCATACTGCTTTCATCAAAACTGAGAAACCTTAGAAACGGGAAATCCCAAAAAAGGGGCATAAAGACATGCAACTAGACGTGATCTCGGACACAGTTTGTCCATGGTGCTACATCGGAAAAAAGCGACTGGACAGGGCAATGGCAGCCTGGGACCGCAAAGATGTAACAATCGCCGTTGACTGGCGGCCCTACCAACTAGATCCGACGATCCCGGCTGAGGGGGTTGACCGCCAAAAATACATGGAGAAGAAATTCGGCACCGAGCGCGCGAAAAGTGCCGGAAAAGTTATTGCAGAATATGGCGAAATGGAGGGGATCAATTTCGCTTTCGACAAAATCAAGCGCTCTCCCAACACGTTGGACAGCCATCGTCTGGTCAAATGGGCTGGCAGCGCAGGCAAGCAGCTTGAAGCTGTGGAACTGCTCTTCAAGCGCTATTTCGAGGATGGCGCTGACGTTGGAAGCCACGGTGTTTTGCTGGAGGTCGCAGCAGATATCGGCATGGACAAGGATCAGGTACGCAACCTTCTGGAAAGTGATACAGACCGGAAAGTGATTGAATACGAAGATCACATGGCGCGAGAGATGGGCGTGACGGGCGTACCGTTTTTCCTCTTTGAGAAAAAGTTTTCTGTCGTCGGTGCACAGGAAGTAGACACCCTGACCAAGGTATTCAGCCGCGTACAGGAGCGTCTGGTTGAAGGTGCAGCCAGTTAGGCAGAGACACCTTCTTTCGCGATCTCCGACAATTTCCGGGCGAGGCGATAAGCCCCTTCCAATCGCTCGTCCGGCATTTCCCAGACCCGCTGGAACACCAGTTTATGATCAGGACGAAGCTTCGCTCTGTCCCTTTCATCGTTGATGAATTCAACCAGACCGGCCGGGTTCGCAAATAGATTTCCTCTAAAGGTCAAAACAGCCCCTTTCGGCCCCGCATCGATTTTCTCAATCCCTGCCGCTCGGCACAAACCTTTGATTTCCACAATCTTGAGCAATGAGTTGACCTCATCTGGCAGCGGACCAAAGCGGTCAATAAGCTCTGCGGCAAAACCGTCAATGTCCTGACGGTTTTCAACCTGGGAAAGGCGGCGATAGAGCGCCATACGCGCATCGAGATCCGTTACATAATGATCGGGAATGAGAACCGGTGCACCGACATTAATCAGTGGAGACCAACTGCCACTGTCATCGTCTTCCTCACCTCGAAGTTGCGCAACAGCCTCCTCCAGCATTTCTTGGTAAAGCTCAAAGCCAACTTCACGAATATGACCAGACTGCTCATCACCTAACAGATTGCCGCCACCGCGAATATCCAGGTCATGGCTGGCCAAGGTAAAGCCCGCTCCCAGACTGTCGAGCGACTGGAGCACGCGTAGACGTTTCTCCGCGTTTGCCGTCAGTGTCCGGTTGGGCGGCGTGGTGAAATAGGCATAAGCCCGCGACTTTGAGCGACCGACACGCCCACGCAGCTGATAAAGTTGTGCGAGGCCGAACATGTCTGCCCGGTGAATGACCAGCGTGTTTGCCGAGGGAATATCAATCCCGGACTCAATAATGGTTGTAGAGAGCAAGACGTCATACTGCCCATCGTAGAAGGCCGTCATCTTGTCTTCCAGTTCTGAAGGGCTCATCTGGCCGTGCGCGGTTACAAACTTTACTTCCGGCACATGGTCACGCAAAAATTCCTCAATCTCTGACAGGTCAGAGATACGCGGGCACACGTAGAAGCTCTGCCCGCCGCGATAATGTTCGCGCAGGATTGCCTCACGAATAACAACAGGATCAAACGGCGTCACATATGTTCGCACGGCAAGCCTGTCTACCGGTGGTGTAGCGATGATTGAGAGCTCGCGAACACCGGAAAGGGCAAGCTGCAAGGTACGCGGAATAGGCGTCGCGGTCAGCGTAAGCACATGAACATCAGCTTTAAGCTGCTTCAAACGCTCTTTGTGCGCAACACCAAAATGCTGCTCTTCATCAACAATAAGCAGCGCAAGGTCTTTAAACTTTATGTTCTTTGCAAGCAGTGCATGGGTGCCGACAACAATATCAACCTGCCCGTTGGCAAGTTCTTCCCGTGTCGCACTGGCTTCCTTTGCACTCACCAATCGGGAAAGACGACCAATACGCACCGGCAATCCCTTAAACCGTTCAACAAAACTCTTGTGGTGTTGTCGCGCAAGCAGTGTCGTCGGAACGACAACCGCAACCTGCCGCCCTTCCATCGCAGCGACGAAGGCCGCCCTGAGTGCGACCTCAGTTTTGCCGAAGCCAACGTCACCACACACCAGTCGGTCCATAGGACGGCCCAGTCCCAAATCATCGATGACGGCTTCAATAGATTGAAGCTGGTCTTCCGTTTCTTCAAACGGAAAACGTGCACAGAATTCATCATATGCACCATCTTGCGGCAGAATTTTAGGGGCCGCCTTCAACTGCCGCGCAGCTGCAATCTTGATAAGCTCATTCGCCATCTCGCGAATACGTTCTTTGAGCTTGGCTTTACGGGCCTGCCACCCCGTTCCGCCCAGCCGGTCCATCTGGACCAGCATGTCATCGGAGCCGTATCGGGACAGAAGTTCGATATTTTCCACGGGAAGAAACAGCTTGTCGCCACCATGATAGACAAGTTGCAAACAATCATGCGGCGCGCCCATGACATCAATGGTTTGCAGACCGTCAAAGCGGCCAATCCCGTGATCGACATGAACAACATAATCGCCAGGGCTAAGGCTCGAAGCTTCCGTCAGGAAATTGTCTGCACGCTTCTTCCGGTGGCGGCGAACCAACCGGTCTCCCAACACATCCTGTTCGGAAATTACCGCCAGATCTTCCGTCTCAAAACCTGTTTCCAGACCCAACACCAGCAGATGGACATTTGCAGGATTTGAACCGAGAACACTCGCCCAGTCATCTGTGATGACGGCATTTCCTATATCGTGGTCTTTGAGAACACCCTGCAGCCGCTCACGTGCACCAACACTCCAGCTCGCAATGGCGATCCGCTTTTTGGCAGCGCGCAACAATCGTATGTGCCGCCCGAGCGCATCAAAAACATTGACGCCTTCCTGTTGACGTTCCGGAGCAAAGTTTCGGCCTTCCTTCGCGCCAAGATTAACGGCCGTCTGGTTTTCCGGGGTTGCAAATGGTGTGAGCGTGCGGGTCCGCCGATCCCCCATTCGCTCAACCCACTCAACTTCGGTGAGATAGAGTTGTTCAGGCGGCAAAGGCTTGAAGCTCGTACCTTCCACATTCTTCATGGAGAGAGCTTGCTTCCGCGCGTCATAATAGTCTTTGATCAGGTCCAGCCGGGCTCTGCGGGCATCATCAACCAGATGGTCAACACTCACCATGGCAGCGGGCAGAAAATCAAATAACGTGTCGAGCTGATCATGGAAAAGAGGGAGCCAATGCTCCATTCCATGATGTTTGCGCCCTTCAGAAACAGCTTCGTAGAGCGCGTCTGTCCCCGAAACCGCACCGAATGCTGTCACATATCCGCGCCGGAAGCGGCTAATCGCCTCCCCGTCCAGATGAATTTCGCTGACGGGAACCAGTTCTATTTTGCTCTGCTGGCTCGTTGTGCGCTGGCTCTCTGCGTCAAAAGCACGGATGCTCTCCAGCGTGTCTCCGAACATGTCCAGCCGAAGAGGTGATGAGGCATCGGGTGGGAAAAGATCGAGTATGCCCCCGCGCACAGCGTATTCGCCAGGCTCCCGCACCGTTCCCGTGCGGTTATACCCGTTGACAGTGAGATAGGCGGTCAAATCATCAAGGTCGATGCGATTGCCGACATTTGCAGCCCACGTCCCCGTTTCCAGAAGTGCACGTGGTGGTACACGTTGCATGGCACCGTTGACAGTCGCCAGCACAAGGCGTGGCTTACCCGTCGTAACGTTTTTGGCAAGCCGTCCGAGCGTTGCCATCCGGCGGGCCACAAGATCAGATTGAGGTGACACCCGGTCATAAGGCAGACAATCCCAGGCTGGAAAGACAAGGACTTCAACATCAGGCGCAAAAAACTCAAGGGCCTCAACAAGCCCCGCCATGCGCGCGTCATCCCGCGAAATGTGAAGATGCACAGCGTCACTTGCCCGTGCGAGGTCTGCAAGCACGAGTGCATCATAACCATCGGGCGTCTCACCGATCGTTAGGTGACCATTCGCCGAAATCAAGCGGCTTTGCGGGGGGAGCATTTTGGAAGACACTTTGTTTCAACCCTTTTCGGGAAGCCCGTCCATGAAGTCGAGCCGGCGGATACGCTCAAAAAGCGGGGTATTGTATGGCGCGGGAGGCACTTCACCCTGCGCGATCCAGCTGTAAACCGTGGCATCCGCTTCTTCGAGCAATGCCTCAAATTGATCAATTTCCGCCTCTGTCAGCGTCCCGACATGCGTATCAGCAAACGTCCCCATAATAAGGTCCATTTCCTTGATGCCGCGATGCCAGGCACGAAATTTCAGCCGCTTCCGACGAACGTCCAGCGTGTCTTCGCTCATCAAACCCTCTAATCCACTATGGAAAATTGCATGGGCGTCGGTATATAGGGTTCAGCACGCCCTGTCAGCCTTCTTCCCTTCACAAATCACCGATCTGAGGTCGCGGATCGCAGGTCGGTCCGGTACACTGAAAAGGTGCAGATTTGCCTTCCAGAGGAACCTCAAGAACATATGCGACCAGAAATTCTCTTTCCTTTGTTCGTCCCATTGTCCAGGCTTCCAGGAATTGGACCTCGTCTGGAAAAACTACTGGAAAAGCATGTCGGACCTCATGTGGTAGATCTGCTATGGCATCTCCCTTCCGGTCTTATCGACCGCCGCTACCGGCCGAAAATTGCTGATGCACGGGATGGCGAAATCGCCACCTTGGAGGTAACCATCGGGACCCACATCGCCCCGCGCACCAAACGCCTCCCTTACCGGATACATGTTTTTGACGATACGGGCGAAATGTCACTGACTTTCTTCCACGGCAAACCTGACTACCTGACAAAGACGCTGCCAGAGGGTGCCAGGCGCCTTATCTCGGGGCGCATAGAATACTATCAGGGTGAGCCGCAAATGCCCCATCCTGATCATATTGTTGCCCCCGACAAGGTGGGGGAAATGCCCCTCGTGGAGCCTGTCTACCCGTTGACCGCGGGGGTTACGCTTAAGGTGATGGCAAAAGCCACGAAGGGTGCCCTGGCCCTCGCGCCCGCCATGCCTGAATGGCAGGATCCGGCCTGGCTGAAACAGCAGGCTTGGCCTACATGGCATGAGGCACTGCTTCAGGCCCATGCACCGCAAGCAAGCACAGACCTTCAGCCAACGACACCGCAACGGTCTCGTCTTGCCTATGACGAGATGTTGGCCAATCAACTGGCCCTCGGCCTTGTCAGAACGCGAATGCGAGGACGCAAAGGCCGAATGACCTCGGGCGATGGGCGCCTGCGTTCTGCCGCACTGGCGGCCTTACCGTTTCGTCCCACCAACAGCCAGATGGAGGCCCTGGCCGACATTGACAAGGATATGGCGAGCGACAAACGCATGCTCCGCCTCCTCCAGGGTGATGTGGGGAGCGGCAAGACACTGGTCGCGCTCATGGCCATGTTGAATGCCGTGGAAACCGGCGCACAGGCCGCAATGATGGCGCCAACGGAAATTCTGGCAAGACAGCATTACACGACACTTAAGCCCCTGTGCGATGCTGCAGGCGTTCATATTGAAGTGTTGACGGGCCGCGACAAAGGGAAGAAGCGAGAGGCTTTTCTGGAAGGCCTGCGCCAGGGGCACATTCAAATTCTGCTGGGGACCCATGCGATCTTTGAAGCCGATGTTGAGTTTCATGATCTTGCCGTTGCTGTCGTCGATGAACAGCATCGGTTCGGTGTTCATCAGCGCCTTCAACTTTCTTCAAAGGGTGGGATCCCCGCAGACGTCCTTGTCATGACGGCGACGCCTATTCCGCGCACACTTGCCCTGACCCAGTATGGCGACATGGATGTAACCCGTCTGCTGGAGAAGCCGGCCGGACGTCAACCGATCACGACAAGCGGCATTCCTTTGTCGAGGCTAAATGAAATTGTTGAGGCCGTAGCGCGTGCGTTGCACGAGGGGGCACGCGTTTACTGGGTATGCCCACTCGTTGAGGAAAGTGAACATCTTGATGTCGCGGCAGCTGAGGACCGAGCCGCCATGCTGGTAGAGCATTTCGGCAACAAGGTCGGTCTGATTCACGGCCGAATGAAGGCGGCGGACAAAGACAAGGTCATGGCACGTTTCCAGGCCGGAGAGCTGACTGTGCTAGTGGCAACCACGGTAATCGAAGTTGGCGTCAACGTGCCAGAAGCGACCATTATGGTCATAGAGCATGCGGAGCGGTTTGGCTTGTCGCAACTCCATCAGTTGCGCGGCCGTGTCGGTCGGGGAACCGGCAAGTCGAGCTGCCTCCTGCTCTATCAGACCCCGCTGGGCGAAACAGCAAAAGCAAGGATCAACATCTTGCGCGAAACGGAGGATGGTTTTGTTATTGCTGAAGAGGATCTGAAACTTCGCGGAGCAGGCGAAGTGCTGGGGACGCGTCAAAGTGGCCTGCCCGGATTTCGAGTAGCCGACCCGGTTGCTCATGCAAACCTGCTGGAGGCCGCACATGATGACACGCGTTTGATCCTGCAAAAGGACCCGGCCTTGAAAACAGAGCGCGGACAGGCGTTACGCACTCTGCTCTATCTTTTTGAACGCGACGAAGCCATTCGCTACCTGGAAGGGGGTTGAGAAACCTGGACGACGGCCATGCCGTTTTCACCCTTTTTGGGGGGCTCGACCAGACCGGCTGAAATAATGAGCTTGGCGGCTTCCTCAACATTCATGTCGAGCACCTGAATATCTGACTCCGGCACAAACAGAAGGAAGCCTGAAGTGGGATTTGGTGTCGTGGGGAGAAACACACTGACGAGCTTGTCGTCCGTGTTTGCCTTCTCAAGAATTTCGCCTCTCGTTTTGGTGGTGATGAAAACCAGCGCGTAAAGCCCTTTGCGAGGGTACTCAATCAGCCCGACCTCTCGGAAAGATGATCCGCTCTGGGATATGACCGTCTCGAAAATCTGTTTGAGAGCGTTGTAAATATTGCGAACAACCGGCATGCGATCAACCAGCCGTTCCCCCCACCCCAAAATCCTGCGACCAAGAAAATTTGCGGTCAACGCACCAAGCAGCGTCAGCCCGATGAGTACGATCAGAACACCGATCCCTGGCACGGTGAAAGGCAGGTAATTATCCGGGTGATATTGAGCTGGAAAGAATCCAACGATGTATTCATCAATAAAATCGATAAACCAGCGCGTCAGGTAGATAGTGATCCAGATCGGCGCAGCCACGACAAGGCCCGTGAAAAAATACGTCCTTAACCTCGCGGCAATGCCGGGTTTCTTGCCGGGCAGCAACAAGGTATGCGCTTCTTGATCTTCAGGTACCGTCATTCTTTCTCACCCTTGCCCTTAGGTCAGCCTTACCATCCCGAGCGTTTCGTGTCAGAAATATGTGGCTGAAATGAGTCAAATCAACAAGTCTGTTGTCGAGCGGCAGAACGGATGGGGGAAAAATGGCGGAGTTTGAAGAAACACTCCATAAAATTGTAGCCGAGCACTTGAAAGCGCGCTCTGTAATCGGGTTGAAACGCCTGTCCGGTGGCGCAAGCCAGGAAACATGGTCATTCAGCATAGAAACAGACCAGGGAACAGAAGCCCTCATTCTACGGCGGGCTCCCGGCGGCGGAGATGGAAATTCAAGCGGTACGGCCGCAGGGCTGGAAACCGAAGCGAAGCTTATAGCGCTCGCCGGTAATGCTCAGGTACCAGTTCCACTTGTCCGTTACGTTGCCAAGCCACAAGATGGTCTGGGTTCCTGCTTCATCATGACCCATATCGAAGGTGAAGCGCTGGGTGCCAAAATTGTTCGCAGCGAGGAGTTCTCAAAGGTTCGCCCGGCCCTTGCACGACAGTGCGGGGAAGCTCTCGGCAGGCTCCACGCGATCTCATCCGATACACTGCCACCCAATCTCCGCCGCTCACCTGCAACCGACGAACTTAAACATTACGAGGGTGTTTACACCGCTCATGGGCACCCACACCCGGTCTTCGACCTGGCCTTCAAATGGCTTGAAGATCATCTGCCGGATGAGGGCCGAACGACCCTCGTGCATGGCGATTTCCGGAATGGGAATATCATGTTTGACCCCACGCATGGCGTCGTCGCTGTGCTGGATTGGGAGTTGGCGCATATCGGCGACCCGATGGAAGATCTCGGATGGATTTGTGTAAATTCCTGGCGGTTTGGAGAGATAGAAAAGCCGGTTGGCGGCTTTGGAAGCCGGGAGGACATGTTTGCCGGCTACGAAAGTGCAAGCGGCATCAAAGTCGACCCCGACCGTGTGAAGTTCTGGGAAGTTCTGGGGACCCTCAAATGGGGTATCATGTGCACCACAATGTATGAGGCATTCAAATCGGGTATGGACCGTTCGGTAGAGCGCGCAGCGATCGGCCGCCGATCCTCCGAAACCGAAATAGATCTTCTTTATCTCATCGCAGAAAGTTGAGACCTTTATGCAGGATTTACCAACAGCAAACGAACTGATCAGCGTTGTGAGCGAGTTTCTCAGAGAGCAACTGCTCCCGGAGCTTGAAGGGCGCAAGAAATTTCATACCCTTGTGGCAGCAAACGCACTCGATATTGTTGCCCGCGAGCTCGATACAGCACCCAAAGCTAACATCGAGGAACGCCAGCGGCTCGCAAATCTTCTCGGCGCAGAAGGCAGTCTGGCAGAGTTGAACAAAACCTTCTGCCAAGCATTAAGGTTAGGAAAGCTTGACCTGGAAACCGAAGGTGTGAAAGAGCATCTTTGGGCGACAACCCTCGCAAAGCTGAGTGTTGACCAGCCCAAATACTCCGCCTTTCGCAAAGCACAACGCGAGGGGCGCATCTGATGGTTTCGCCGCTCATAAGCCGGAAACAACATGGTGCAACCGCCATCATTTCTTTCAACAATCCACCACGCGGTTATCTCAACCTCGCGCAGGTAGAAGAACTTTCAGATGAACTGGACAAGCTTGAACAAGACGACAATATCCGGTCCATCGTCTTTACTGGGGGTGTGCCGGGTGTCTTTATTCGACACTATGATGTCGCCGAAATTCTAGCCGTCGCTACCCAGATCAGAGAAAGCCAACATGATCGGGAAAGCCTTATGGCAACGGGCGAGCGCGGAAACAGCATCTCCGCCTTATTTGACCGGATTGATGACTTCGCCAAACCAACGATTGCCGCCATTAATGGGTTTTGCCAAGGCGGCGGTTTTGAGTTTGCCCTCTGCTGCGACTTCAGAATCGCGGAGTCTGGCGATTACCAGATAGGATTGCCCGAAACCAATATTGGCATCTTCCCCGGCGCCGGCGGAACGCAGCGGCTTCCCCGTTTGATTGGTGAAGCCCGCGCCCTGGAATTGATTTTGCGCGGGCGCACGCTTTCTCCCTCGGAAGCAGCCTCACTGGGGTTGGTTCACGTTCATGTGACTGCATCCGCATTAGATCACGCTCTTCAGATCGCGGAGGAACTGAACGGCAAATCAGCACAAGCATTGATGAATGCCAAGCGCTTAGTGAAACAATCAAACTACCATGGGTTGAAAGAAGGTTGCGCGCTGGAGCGAGGCATGTTTTCTTCCCTGCTTGCAGAGAGCGACGATGCAGTTCGTTCGATGGAGGACTTTCTGGCAAATGGTGAAAACATAAATTCTCCATGAGTAGAGAAACCAGAAATGAGGCGGCAAGATGCGCAAATGGATATTTGGTGTACTGGGTGTAATTCTGATTGTCGCACTGGGCGTTCTTACCCTGTATCTCAATCCGAAACTGTCGCAACGTATTTTCCTTAAACCATCGAGCTCATTTGATGTAGCTGCGGCACCCGCCGCGCCGGACTATACAGACAGCGCATCATGGGTCGCCTTGCCGGACCGTGAGGACCAGGCGGACAACTTGCCCCCTGAAAGCGACCTTAAGGATCGACAATCCGATGCTGAAGTTGACGTCTTCTTTGTCCACCCAACCACCTATTATTCAAAAGATGGCTGGAATGCCGCTTTCGATGAAGATGGGGAGACAAGAGAACTTCTGGAAGAAGGTGTGATGCGATTTCAGGCATCCGTGTTTAACGGCGCCGCCCGCGTCTACGCCCCGCGCTATCGGCAAGCAACCCTATATTCGTTCATGGGTGAGGAGCCAGATGCCTACGCTGCACTGACTTTCGCCTATGGCGATATTGAGCGCGCTTTTACGCATTTTATATCGACCATGAACAAGGGGCGTCCCTTCATTTTGGCCTCACACAGTCAAGGCTCACTTCATGCCATGAAGCTGCTGCAGGAGAAAATAGCGGGCACTAACGTCGCAAACCGATTGGTCGCTGCTTACATTGTGGGCTTCTCCATTCCCGAAAAACTCGGGGCGGACGGTATTACCGCTTGCCGCACGGAACATCAGACCGGTTGTTACCTGAACTGGAATTCGGTGGCAGCCGACGCGGAAACAACTGGCTGGAAACAGACGACAAAAATCTGGATAGACGGGCAACTTCAACATATTGCAGGCCGCCCGATTGCATGTGTGAATCCACTCACCGGTACTCTTGGCGGTGCTGCAGACGCAAAAGCCAATCTGGGCGGGCAGCCCTTCTCCGAGGCCGGTGAGCGCTCACGTGCGCTGATACCCGAGCTAACCGGCGCAGCTTGCGAGGACGGCATGCTGATCGTGTCACCACCGACAGACGATGAAGGGCTGACTTTCGGGGTGTTTGGCGGTGACTACCATATCTACGACTACAATCTGTTTCATATGAACATACGGCAGGATATTACGCGGCGCATTTCCGCTTTCTGGAAGCGCTAAAGCAAAACCCATACGTCAAAAACAGTGAAACATTTGTCGTAAAGGTCGCGCTATGCCCGCCCCCAGTTTGCATGAAATAGAAATTGACCAGATACCATCTGATCACCCTATCGCTGTGTTCACACAGTATTTCGAAAAACATAAAAACCGACATGGTCTGCTTGTCGCGGAGGAAGTTGACGTTCTGACTTTCCCGACAGTATTGCCATGGGTACTCATTCTCGACGAGCTGGGGAGCAAAAACAGCGAAGACCACACGTTCATATACCGGTTTGTGGGCACAGGATGTGCGACACTCTTCGGCGTGGACTACACAGGTTTTCTCTTTGGCGACAGCCTGCCTCCAGAGGCGACAGAGGCACGCTATCGCGAGTTTCTCCGCGTCCAGGAGACCAGAAAACCGATCTACACCTATACCAGCGTCCCCCTTGAAGGACGTGAGTTCAAGGAAATCTACCGATGCTGCTTTCCCGCTACAAAAAGCGGATCAGATCTGGTTGACCGGTTCTATTGCGTAATTGCTGAAACAGACAGGCGAATACGCCCCAGGCCCTGAAAACGAGCCCTGAAAACGAGCCCTGAAAACGGGCCATGAAAACGGGCTATGAAAACGCGTCATTTCGGGGTAGCTATTTATTAAAACAAAAGTTCTATATTACAAACGGTGGCATAAACTCATGACCGAGCATGAGAGACGTTTTGGCGATATCAGCAATGTCCATAGAGCCCGTAGAACGCAGCCAGATCACGGCCGCACATCCCGTTAGTGTTTTAAGCCAGTATTTGGAGAAAAAGCGAAGTCAGGCTCATCATTCAACTGCAGGGCGTGTAGACCTGCTGGAAATTGTACCTCTCCTGCCCTGGCTGATGATCATCGAAGACCGCGGTCAGGGAACAGACATTGACTTCTGGATCAAGTTTGCTGGCCCCGCTATCACCGGGCTCATTGGCACCGACCCGACAGGAACCCGGATCAGTGAAGGTTTACCGACAAAAGAGCTAGCCGAGACCATACGCCGGGAGTGCCTGCATGCCCAATTATCAAAACAACCACGTTTTTCAAAAGACGAGTTCAAGATGACGGGCATGGCCAGAAAGAAAGTTTTCGTATCGGTCTACCCGCTGTCCAAATCAGCCGGCCTGACCATGGATGAGCTATTCTGGCTCATGGCACCCTGCGACACGGAGATGGACTTAAACGACGAGGGGCACGACTGAAACCTCAGGCCGGACGACAAAGATCCCCCGGCCTGCACCTGCCTTGTTCGTCAGATTCCGTGTGCTCCGATAATGGTCACAGAACACACATTCTGAGAAGGAGCCCCGCCCAGATTATGGGTCAGGCCGATTTTGGGATCTGCCAACTGGCGCTCGCCTGCACGCCCCTGAAGTTGGAGGTACATCTCGTACGCCATGCGCAAACCGGACGCCCCGATAGGATGTCCGAAACACTTCAACCCCCCGTCAATCTGACAGGGAACCTTTCCATCGCTATCATAAAAGCCGTCCATAACATCTTTCACGGCACCACCTTCTGGAGAGATGAACAGATCCTCCATGGTCACCAGCTCCGTCACGGAGAAACAATCATGCACTTCAATCATGGAGACTTCATCACGCGGCTTGTCGATACCGGCTTCAGCATAAGCTTTTTTGGCTGCTATCCGTGCCGTGTGGAAATAAGAGCCGTCCCAGCTGTTATGCTGACTCTCAAGACCATTAGAGACCGACAATTGCATCGCCTTGATCGTCACAATGTTTGACTTCCCCATTGCCTTCGCAATTTCAGGAGTTGTGACAATGGCGCAAGCAGCGCCATCTGAAACACCGCAACAATCAAAAAGCCCGAGAGGTTCCGCGATCATCGGGGCATTGATGACCTGTTCTTCGGTAACTTCGTTCCGTAAATGGGCTTTCGGGTTTTTGGCCCCATTGGCATGGCTTTTAACAGAGACGTGCGCGATTGCGCGTTTCAGATCGTCCTTGTTGACCCCATGCTTGGCGCGATAGGCCGACGCAAGCTGCGCAAAATTACCCGGCGCAGATCCGCTCGGCATCAATTGGGGATTGAGCGTACCGGGGTTGGCAACGGGCAGTCCGCCATAACCAGTGTCTTTCAGCTTCTCCACGCCAAGAGCCAAAGCGATATCTGCCGCACCTGACGCGACCGCATATGCTGCACCACGCAATGCCTCAGAACCGGATGCACAAAAGTTTTCAACCCGTGTCACGGCAATATTAGGCAGGCGCAAAGCGACAGAAAGCGGTGTGCCCCCTTTCCCGGTGCCAATCTCGTCAATATGTGTCGAGAACCAGGCCGCATCAAGCTGCGTTGGCTCAATGCCCGCATCCTTCATTGCCTCCAGATAGGCCTCAACCATCAATTCCTCTGGTCCTGAATCCCATCTCTCGCCAAATTTTGAGCAACCCATGCCCAGAATGGCAACTTTGTCCTTGATACCTCTTGCCATATGTCCCTCCCTTGGGGATGACGCTTCTGTTCAAGCGCCTGCTGTCCGTTATTCGACTTTAAAACCAAACCTGAAAAGAGACGTCACTCCGCTGCCTGCGCCTGCTTAGCCACATCCCGCACAGGTACCGCTTTCCAGAAATAGCGTTTAAACCCGCGCTGATCGTCAAAATCCTTGATACGGAAGACCATTCTAACTTCCATCCCACTATCGACTTCACCGGGAGCAACGTCTGCAATATCCATCATGATGCGCCCCCCACCTTCAAACACCATCATGCCGTAATGGTTCGGCGGGTTCATGGAAAAGCTCAGGTAATCTGCCGACCAGGAGAGGATGTGCGCCTGCCTCTCCGCAAATTTGTAAGGTTCTTGGGTATCGAGAGCCGGATTGTTTGGCGCAACTGAAATACGCGACCGTGGAAACTGGACGACACCGGTCTCCGTACACCGCCCGCCGACAAGCCCCATGATTGTATCTTCATTGCGGTACAGCGTTGTGAGTGCGGTCTTTTTATCTTGCTCACCACGCATCCCCCTTTCCCATTCAACAAGCCCGTTGAAGGTGAGGAATTTCATGTAATTCGTTTCTTCCTGACGATCGGCGAGCGCACCAAGAATGCCGCGTCTACCCGACATGTTCGAAATAAGATCGGTCACCTCAAACAGCAGCGCATCACACCCACCACCAAAATTCACCAGCAGGATTTTCTCACCCGGTTTCGCTGTCTGCAGCGTATGCACCAGCATCACAAGAGCATGAGCCGAACCGGTTTCTCCACAAACGGCACTCAGCGTGTCGGCTATCTTTGTTTGCTCCAACCCACAGGCTTTGGCCAGTTTCTGCCCGAGCTTCGGGAAAACGCACGGCATAACGAAATGCGTGATTTCAGAGGGGTTTACAGATGTTTTCTGAAGTAATGCTCGCACTGTATCAGGAACAATCGTCGAATACCCCTCATCGCGTATCCAGCGTTCTTCCCAATTATAATCAAACTCTTCGCCGCTCCCTCTAAAGTGATCCACGAAGTCAACAGTCTGGGTGTGAGAGCCCAGATATCGGGCAATAATATTGTCCCGCCCGACCGACAGCGCCGCCGCGCCATCACCAAATTCCAGCTCCTGAGCACAGGCAGCGCGCGTCTTGCGGCGGTCTGCTGCACACACAAGAGCCTGCTTCGCAGACCCTGCAGCGACAGCGCCCAGGCCCTGGAGTAGAGAGGTGGTACCCGCCCTTTGAGTTGACGCAATATCAACAGCCTGAACATCCCGGTCCAGTGTGAGGGCCGCCGAAATAATGCCGGCGTTGAGACGATCGGCAAACGGCATTGTGGTTGAGCCAAAAAACAAGGCATCCACGTGCGACCGGTCATCCGAGCGACCAAGCAGGTCGCGGGCGGCTTCAACGGCCATCGTAACCGAATCCTCGTCCCAATTCCCCATGGACCGCTCTCCGCGCCCCTTGGAAACCAGGTTTGGCGCAATCCACGCATTCGCGGCTGTAATGGATTTTCGTTGAAGACGGAGACGGGGGATATATCCACCAAAAGCCGTAAGGCCGATCTCGTTCTGGGCCATCATGTCCCTTCCCTGAATACTGTTGCATCCCTATATGATCTGGGTGCGTATCTGAAAACCCAGTATTTTGAGAAGAGTTTACCGGTTGTTTCCCTGTTCCAGCAAGAATAAGCCTGTGGCAAAAACCGACGGGCAGAAAGCCCTGCGGGACGTTACGTCATTATTGGCGTATCAGGAGCTGGATCGTAATTGGTTGACCTTTTGGGCGCAGGAATCGATTTCTGGCGGGAGGCAAGGCGCATGAGCCTGGAGACAGAACGCGCCTACCGTCGCCGTTTGCTACAGGCTCTTGGCTGGTTCTGTGTATCGCTTGGTGCCATTGGTATCGTCCTGCCCATAATGCCGACAACGGTTTTTCTGCTTATCGCTTTGTGGGCCTTTGCACGATCCTCCCCCCGGCTTCATCAATGGTTGCTCGAAAACCCCTATTTTGGCCCCTACATCGCCGACTGGGAGAGATACGGAGCCATCCCGCTGCGCGGCAAGGTGATGGCCATACTGATGATGAGTGCCAGCTACACATGGCTTTGGATCGGAACGGCAGCACCGTTCTACGTCAAAATTGGGGTGGGGCTACTGATGCTGAGCGTTGCCGTCTACGTTCTTACACGCCCCGGCCCACCCCGGATCACCTCCCCGGATAGCGAGACGTGATGGCACAACAACTTCGCTTCAGCGCGCGATAATACAGTCCTGACCCGCAGCCTTCAGAGAGCTGCAAAGGGCTTTTGCCTCATCCGCGGAGCGAAATCCGCCAATTTGTAACCGATAGTAGATACCACGTGCACCCAAATCAGCTTCAGCGATATAGGGCTGCCTTTGCCCGATAGAGGCCCCGTGCTTCCGGGCAATCTTGTCCCAGGCGTTTGTCGCATCAACGGCCGACCTGAATGACCCAACCTGAATACGGGCGCCCGTCGCTGTCCCGCCCGCACCTGCATCATTTGCAGCAGGTGTACCATTTTGCGCCAATTGAACCGGCTGGATGACTTGAGCGCGGTTGCGAGCATTTGATCCGACGGACGGATTTACAGCGGGCAGAGTGGCTGACGGGTCAATTGACGCGGTGACAAGTGATGCTTCGCTCAAGCGCTCATCACGGGCCGGAACTGCGGCACGGGAGCGCGTATGCCCATCATTCATAATCTCCCCGACATGCGCAGATGAAGCTGCCGGGGGCGATGCGAAACGGGTTACAGTTGCTGTCCATCCATCAGCTTCACGCGACGGAGGCAAGGCCTCCGCCAAGGGCGTAACAGTTACATTGCCTGTTTGAGGTTCAATTGCCGCAACTTGTGGCGGCACCAGTGTCAACGGTTTTGATGCTTCATTCGCACCTGAAATCTGCGTACGAACGGGAGAGACAGGCGGCTGACTTGGGGCCCGAACCTGCTCCACAGCTGCTGGCACAGGTTGTGGCGGTGAACTTGCAGCAGGGGGAGCTGGCAATGATGCCGTTACAATCGGGGATACCACATCCTCATTTTCACTCTCCTGCCGAGGTGCGGCCGCCACAATGGGCGCAGGGCCCCATTCCGTGAGTGCCGCACGCGCTACAGGAAAATCGGGTTTAACAGAAAGAGCCTGTTCTGCATCACGAACAGCCTCTGCCGCCGCGCCCAATTCACGATTGGACAGTGCCCGCGCAAAATATGTCAGGTGAGCGCCATCCGCCATGCCCAGTTCAAGCGCGCGGGAATAATCGGCAACCGCTTCCGTATGTCGCCCCAAATTCCGGCGTAAATTACCACGATTGTGATAGGCGGCAGCATAGTCAGGCTGCAACTCAATCGTCTTGTTGTAATCCTGCTCCGCCCTGTCCTGCTGCCCCATCTGCGCATACGCCACAGCCCGGTTATAATAGCTTCGAGGCAGCACATTTGGCGGCAGACCGCCTTGCCATATCGCATTCGTATAATCAGCGACGGCATGCCCCGTGAGGTTCAGTTTTTGGTGCGCTATGCCGCGATGATGGTAGGCGAGCGCCATACCTTCAGCACTCAACGCCCCGCTCTCAATCGCATCATTAAGATACTCAACCGCTTCAAGGGAACGACCGGATTGAAGGGCTGCTGTTCCGGCATTGAGTGACGAAATCGCGGCAACATCGACTTCGCTTGAGGCCGCGAAGGAAGGCGTTCCCATCAAAAGCAACACGGAAACCACGGAGGCTGCAACCAGCGGTGCAGCTAACCCGTGCCGTTTTTCTGCCTTGATGAACCGCCGTTTTCTATACAATTTCCCAAGCCACCAATCTGGAGGGCAACCCACGAATCAATCACGCCCTCACCTGTCAGGCTAGGTCAATGTGTCGCTTTTGTCGCCACCTGTCTCAAGAACGGCGCCGGGCTCACTCCACCGTTACCGATTTCGCAAGATTGCGCGGCTGGTCCACATCCGTTCCTTTGGCAACGGCAGTGTAATATGCCAGCAACTGGATCGGAACACTTGCAACAATCGGTTGAATAAACGGGTCGCACGACGGGATTTCAATATGGCTCATCGGCGCATCACCTGCTCTTTTCACCCCGCCCGCATCCGAGATCAGAACCACTTTCCCGCCCCGGGCAATCACCTCCTGCATGTTGGAGACGGTCTTGTCGAACAGATTGTCTGTCGGTGCGATCACGATAATCGGCACTTCCTCGTCAATCAACGCAATAGGCCCGTGCTTCAGTTCCCCTGCCGCATAACCTTCAGCGTGAATATAGGAAATTTCCTTAAGCTTGAGAGCCCCTTCCATAGCAATCGGAAAGAGCGTCCCCCGTCCCAGGTACAACACGTCACGAGCTTTCGAAATGGTATGAGAAATACTCTCGATAGGTGTACTGAGGGTCAACGCTGACGACACATGACGTGGTATTTCCAGAAGCGCACGCACCAGCTTGTGCTCTCTCTCTTCAGAAATTGCCCCGCGGGCCCTTGCCGTACCAAGAGCCAGTGCCGCAAGTACCGTCAGCTGGCAGGTGAATGCCTTTGTGGACGCGACACCAATTTCCGGCCCGGCGAACGTCGGCAGAATAACGTCAGAGGCCCGCGCAATCGTGGATTCCTGAACATTAACGACCGAGAGAATGTGCTGCTTCTGCTCTTTACAATAGTTCAACGCGGCAAACGTATCTGCTGTTTCTCCCGATTGAGAGATGAAGATCGCAAGCCCGCCTTCGGGCATCGCCGCTTCACGATATCTGAACTCGGATGCAATATCGATTTCGACCGGCACACGCGCAATCTGCTCAAACCAGTATTTTGCAACCTGTGCGGCATAAAATGCTGTCCCGCATGCAATCATCGTGACCCGCGGCACACTGGCTAGATCAAAAGGCAAGGCCGGCAAGCGGATACTCTCCGTCATTGGGTCAATATAATCCGCAAGCGTATGACCAATGACTTCAGGCTGTTCGTATATCTCTTTCGCCATAAAATGGCGGTGGTTTCCCTTGTCCACCATCTGGGATGAGGCATCTGAGATACGCAACTCGCGTTCGACCGTATTGTCATCTTCATCGTAGATCACAACGGCGGCTGCTTTGATAACAGCCCAGTCACCATCATCCAGATACGTGACACGATTGGTCATCGGCGCAAGCGCAAACGCGTCAGACCCCAGATACATCGCCCCGTCCCCGTGGCCAATGGCCAATGGACTGCCCCGGCGGGCTGCAACAATCAGATCATCCTCACCACGAAACATGATCCCCAGCGCAAACGCGCCTTCCAGCATTCGTAACGATGCCCGCGCAGCTTCAATGGCGCTGAGCCCGGTCTTCATCTGTTGGGAGACAAGGTGTGCAATCACTTCGGTGTCAGTCTCCGTATGGAAGACCGCGCCATCTGAAATAAGCTGCTCTTTCAGTTCGCGAAAGTTCTCGATAATTCCGTTATGCACGACGGCGACATCGTCGGTAACATGAGGATGGGCGTTTCTTTCCGTCGGTGCACCGTGTGTTGCCCAGCGCGTGTGCCCAATGCCAATGGATCCCGCCAAAGGCTGATCACGCAGAAGCTGGTCAAGGTTTGTCAGCTTACCTTCCGCCCGCCGCCGAACGATTTTACCGTCGATCAGTGTAGCGATACCGGCTGAGTCATATCCGCGATATTCAAGACGCCGCAATGCCTCCAGAATAACCGGAGACGCCGTTTCTTCCCCAATGACACCAATAATGCCGCACATGGGTCTAATCCTTTATTTCTTTAGACTTGTCCTGGGCCTGTCGGAACGAAGCGGCCCAACCTGCTTTTTCCATCTGACGCCCTCGCGCAACAGCGAGCGCATCACCGGCGACATCTTTTGTGATGACACTGCCTGCGCCAACACTCGCACCATCACCAATTTTGACCGGCGCAACCAGCGAACTGTTAGAGCCGATAAAGGCACCAGCACCAATATCTGTAAAGTGCTTGTTGAAACCATCGTAATTGCAGGTAATCGTCCCGGCGCCGATATTGGCTGCCGCCCCGACGCGGGCATCTCCGATATATGTCAGGTGGCTGATCTTTGCACCAGCCTCAATGTCTGCTTTCTTGGTCTCGACGAAATTGCCAACCTTTGCACCCGCCCCAAGCTTGGTACCTGGACGAAGTCGGGCAAATGGTCCCACGTCACAAGCGTCACCAACCTCCGCACCCTCAAGATGTGAGAAAGCCTTGATCGTCACATTTTCACCAACCCGCACGCCCGGGCCGAAAACAACATTGGGTTCAATCAAGCAGTCGCGTCCGATCACCGTGTCACTTGAGAAGAAAACGCTATCTGGGTCTCGCAAGGTAACACCAGATGACAACATAAAGGCCCGCCGCCGCGCCTGGAAGATTTTCTCCGCCCTCGCCAGATCAGAGCGACTGTCCACTCCCATACTCTCATCTTCACCACGGACCACCACCACACACGAAAGTCCTGCCCGGCTTGCAAGCTCAGGCACCTCCGTTAGGTAAATTTCGCCGCTGGCACCACTCACCGTCAACTTCTCCAGCAGAGACCGGAAATGCCGACGATCAATGGCCATTGCACCACCATTGCAAAGAGAGATCCCCCGCTGTTCAGCCGTCGCATCTTTTTCTTCAACAATAGAGATGAGGGCTCCGGAGCCATCACAGACAAGCCGTCCATAATTGGTTGGATCGTCGGCCTCGAACCCCAGAACCACAACCTGTGCCCCGGCTTCTATCTGGTTGCGCATTTCTCGCAATGTATCTGCTTCAAGCAATGCTGCATCGCCAAAAAGCACAAGCACAGTACCTACTTCATCCGAAACAGCTGAAAGAGATGCCTGAGCCGCGTCACCAGTCCCCCGCGGCTCGTTTTGCACAGCCGTCACCACCAGCGGCGACTGAGCGCATGCGAACGCAGAAACATCATCCATAGCCGGAGATATGACTGTAACAATACGAGCCGCTTCCAGCGCTACGCCCTTGTCGATAACATGCCCCAGCAAAGGACGGTTCGCCAACGGGTGAAGAACCTTTGGCAAAGCGGATTTCATGCGTGTGCCCTTGCCCGCAGCAAGTATCACAACTGTCGTATCGTTAACGCTCATATTTTCCGTATAATTCTTGGTGCGGGTTAAACCGGCACATCCCCCAACTGGTCCCGCGAGAATGTTGCATATCTCCCGGCCCCCTCACAATAAACAAATATTTCAGTCTTTTTCACTCTACGTGGACTGTTTCGCGGTCCTCAGCCTCCGCTTCATCTACAGTGCGAAAGTCCGGCAAAATATCATGCATCAACCGGATGACCGTCTCGTCATCGCCTCGCTGCGCGGCTTCAACCAGTTGGTTGATCTGCCTCTTTGCTTCGTCACCATCACGTGGCACCGCAATGGCGGCCATAAGCTCTTTATGGCTGGTAGGCAGAATTTCTTCAGACGTGTTGAACAGATCTTCATAAAGACGTTCACCCGGTCGTAGACCGGTAATCTTGATCTCAATATCCTGATCTGGTGTGAGTCCGGCCAGCTTGATCATCTGGCGAGCCATATCGATAATTTTGACCGGCTTACCCATGTCGAGAACCACGATTGCCCCACCCTTGTCGAGAAGTTCATCACGCAAAGTGGTCGCCTGCAGAACAAGCTCGACAGCCTCTCGAATGGTCATGAAGTAGCGCGTCATATCCGGGTGTGTGACGGTAAGCGGCCCTCCGCGCTGGAGCTGCTTTTGAAACAGAGGAATGACGGAACCAGCAGAGCCCAGAACATTCCCGAAGCGGACGGTTACAAAGCGTGTATGGTTTCGCTTCCTGCTCTCCACATCCAGCATCTGGCAGTAGGTTTCAGCAATTCGCTTGGACCCACCCATCACGCTAACGGGGTGTGTTGCCTTGTCAGTGGAGATCATGACCATGCTGGTCACATTATGTCGGATTGCAGCGTCAGCAATATTTCGTGTCCCCATGACATTGGTGAGAATAGCCTGCGACGGCTGGGATTCGAGCAAGGGCACGTGTTTCAGCGCAGCCGCGTGAAAGACGATTTCAGGCATCTCAGCCGCAAAGACACGCTCCACAAGATCGGCCTCGCGCACATTTCCCACAATGGCGGAGCGGGAAAGCGAGGGATATGCCTCGCAGACCTGACGGTCGATTTCATAAAGATTGAATTCTGAATTATCAAAGAGCGCAATGTGCCGGGGCGAAAAACTCGCAATCTGCCGGACCAGTTCCGAACCGATACTGCCGCCAGCGCCTGTCACAAGAACACTTTTCCCACTGATCAGGGCAGCCATTCCCTCCCTGTCCAGCGACGCCTGAGGGCGGCTGAGAAGGTCTTCAACATCGATCGGCCTGATGTCAATTTCCGTACTGGATGCTTTTGTTAAGCGCGACATTTCCGGCAACCGGTCAAGCCTCAATCCCTGCTCGCGCGTAAAATCGAGCAAATCGCGGATCGGATCACCACGCAGCCCCGCATCAGCAACAATGAGGCCTTTCAGAATGCTGCGATATTCCGACGTGATGTGTGGAAGGTCATCAACCGACCCCAATACCTTGACGCCGCGGATCCGCGTGCCAACAGGATTGTTGTTGGTCGTGACAATACCCAGCACCCGATATGGCGCACGCGGATCGCGCGCCATCTTACGGATAAAGGCATCACTTTCATCCGTAGCACCAACGAGGATCACCGGAACGATATTCTCGTTTGCAAGTCCGCCTTTGATCAACCCCAACTGGTTCTCGTGCCACAATCGGGCAGCCAACCGCGCCCCGACAAAAAGTGCGGTGAGAACAATCGTGTCAATCAGAACCGAAGAGCGAGGCACGCCGCTCAGCCGGCTGGTCAGAAACATAACGACCAGAAAACCCAGATTAATAAAAACAGCGGTCCGGGCCAGAAGTAGTGCGTCATCGACCGAGACATAACGCCATGGAATCCGGTGAAGGTTTGACCGCCAGATGACCAAAGCCGCGACGGCGGTGAATGCCAATGTCGACAACCCGACAAGCGGCAACGCATTCAAAAACCCGTCATCGCCTAATCGAAGAAATAGCGTTAGTGGAAAAGAAAGCGCGGCCAGAGACACGTCTACCAGGAAAATGACAATCGTCCGCCAGGCGTTCAATCCGCTGGAAGCGGGTTTGCCCATCTTATCGTGATCCGATGGCACGTTCGGCGGCCTCCCGAGGCTTTGGCATCAAGACTTCTAAATCATGACTTCTGAACAAGGAGAGGCAAATCACCCATCCGCTACAAGAAGGCCCGGTTTAGCAGAATTAGACACGATCCAGAACCCGAATCTACACCTTGGTGATGAGCTTGTTTTCCCATGCAAAAGCATGTTCCACGATTTCTTCCAGGTTATCGTGACGCGGGGCCCAACCCAACACACGCCGGGCCCGTGAAGCATCCGCGACGATAGCAGCCGGGTCCCCGGGACGTCGCGCTGCCAGAACCGCATCGATCGGCAGGCCGGTCACTTTTCGGACCGCATTAACCACTTCCGATACCGATGAGCCGTGCCCATACCCACAGTTCGCCGTGATGCTCTCTCCCCCTTGACGCAGATGGTTCAGCGCGTCCATATGCGCTGCTATCAGGTCTGAAACATGGATGTAATCCCGGATACAGGTACCATCCGGCGTATCATAGTCCGTGCCGAAGATACTCATCTGCTGGCGGAGCCCCAATGCAGTCTGCACGGCCACTTTGATCAAATGGGTGGCATCTCGGGTCGATTGTCCAGAGCGCCCGGCCGGGTCTGCTCCGGCAACATTAAAATAGCGCAAAACTGCATATTTGAGAGCATGCGCGGCGGCGACATCTTCCAGCATCCATTCTGTCATCAGCTTGGAGCGACCATAGGGAGACATGGGATTGAGGGCGACATCCTCCGTAACGGGCACACGCTCTGGCATCCCATATACCGCCGCGGTCGATGAAAAAACAAAATGCGGGATACCCTTTTGAACGGCAGTGTCAATCAATGCCCGCGTCTTGGCTGTATTGTTGAAATAATATTTCAGAGGGTCAGAGACGCTTTCGGGAACAATAATGGACCCCGCAAAGTGCACAATCGCCTGGACATCATGTTGAGCGAACAGCGAAGAAACAAGCTCAACATCTGCAATATCCCCTTCGACAAAAATCGCCCGCGCATCAACGGCAGATCTAAGTCCGGTAGACAGATTATCGAGAACAACCACTTTCTCGTTCGCGTCGGCAAGAGCCAGCACCATGTGGCTGCCAATATAACCAGCCCCACCTGTCACCAAAACGCTCATCGACATCTCCTTACCCAATATGATCGTGCCTCGGCACGCCCCTATTATAGGCGGAAGTGTGTCTCTACGTAATTAACAAGACGATCAAGGCACTGTTCAACGGCATACTTCTCGGTATTGATTGTAAGCTCCGGTGCCACAGGCGCCTCATATGGAGCAGATATTCCCGTAAAGTCGCGAATGTCACCTTTCAACGCTTTTTTATAAAGGCCCTTGGGGTCGCGTGCGATACAGGTTTCGACATCGGCGTCGATGAAGATTTCATGAAAATCCGGATGCGCAGCGTGGCGCGCCCGTCCCCGGTCGGACCTGTAGGGGGAGATAAAGGAACTGATTACAATCGTCCCGGCTTCTCGAAACAGGGCGGCAACTTCGCCCACACGGCGAATATTCTCCGCCCTGTCATCCGGTGAGAAACCAAGATTCGCTGTCAAACCCTGGCGAATATTATCACCGTCCAGAACAAACACCTGATATCCAAGGTCAAAGAGCCGCTTCTCAAGCGCAACCGCAAGTGTTGATTTGCCCGCACCAGACAAGCCGGTAAACCACAAAACACCCCCCTTGTGACCATTCCGGGCCTGACGTTCAGAGAGTGCGATACTGTGGCTTACAGGTGTCAGATTGTCCGGCTTCATCGAAATAAGCCGCCGCTGATCTGCATACCCCTCCATCACAATAAATCCGTCTGACCAAAGACCGGATGGATCTTGTATCTCGACACGCCCACACACGGAATGATCCACATAAGCATCAACCGGCAAAAGCATGTCTGACCGCAAAACCAGTTCCGCAAAAACACTTTCACCCAGCGTTCCATCACGGGCGACCGTGAGTTCTTCCGCATTGAGCGCATAGGAGACCGTCTGCACAGTCATCATCCGCTCGCCAAACCAGAAACGCACCGGCACCTTGTCCCCCGACAGCACATTCTGTCCACGCCAGAAAACACGGGCACAAAAGACGTCACTCAACAATGGTGCCTTGGCACAAGCGGAAAGAACCTCTCCTGGTTCTGGAAAAAAGGGATCAGCAAAAGAAAGCGTAAGATCAGCGCCGCCGTTTTCTCCTTTGCCCGGCAGCACACCGGCAACTCTGGCACGGCTGTTGGTGGGCGATGCCAGCAGCTCTTCTCCCGTGCAAATTTGGCCAGAGAAAAGACGTCCATCAGCACGCCAATGGTTCTGCTCAGCACTCGATTGCATCACGAGAAAGCGGACGTCATCTGAAACCTGAAGTTCCGATGTCTGAAGACGGGAGGGTCGTGGAGAAACTGCAACCTCACGCGCTATCCAGCTCTGCATCACAGAAGGGTCAAACGGTGCCGGTATAACCGAAACAATATTCAGCGCATATTCCCGTGCAACATCTCTGACCTCATCTCTCACCAACTCAAATTGCTCACGGTCAAAGTCAATTTCGTCGAACTTTTCAACGATGATGAGAACTTCGTCGTAAGCAAGAAACTTTATGAGGCGAAGCCAAAACGCATGCTCAGCACCAAAACCCGTCACCGCATTCACAACCAACACGGGCAACCTGTGCCCGTCATCGCGCGCCTGCGTCTGGTTTAACCAGCGGTTGGCATCAAAAACCATCAATCGAGAGCGCGCCAACGGCTCTATCGAGCGTAAAACATCCTCGGCAGCGAGGCCGTCATACGTAAAAGCCAGAAGTTCCACCGGAAGGGTGCGGTCCTGGGGCCATGGGTTGGCAGCAACTGTATCCGCCCCGGCGGGTCCGCGCGTTTTCGATTTGCGATTAAACATTATTCACACAAAAATATGTGAAATAAAAATTATTCCACTATTAAGATGTAGAGTTATGCGGCCTGTTCGAAAACTGCAAGGTCTCCCGATAAAAATTCCATTAGTTCTCTCTCCTATCCCGTCAGTTTCATGCTGTCCGCCCTATGCAGCCAGTCATCGAGGCGCGATTTTCCCCCTCGGCATTTTTCCTGCTCGCCGCGGACGCTGTACCCGTCGCACGGGGCGGCTTGGTGCCAGTCCAACTGTGCGCCTGCCTGGCATTTGTGCTGCTTTTTGGCGACCAGTCAGGACTCTGAGCTCGGTCTGAATTTCTGAGAGAATAGTGAGGCGTTCCCGTCGCCGATGAATGGCCAGCATCGCAATCTGCGTTGAAATCAGAAGAAGAAGCGCTATGGCGAAAGCGCTAAAACCAAACCTTGCTTCCGGTGATAAAGCCAGAAATACGTCCAAAACATCCATCTTCTTCCCCGTTTACCCTTCTATATTTAGAGATCATTGAGAGTTCCTAGTCGAAGATGGTCATAGCAAAAGCCGGGCCGGATATTATGGGCATGAAAGCGGGGGCTTTCTTGGGGTCTAGAGGGCAAAATGAGCCGGCCGAGGAGAAAGAAGCTCTGTTTTTAAGCGTAGTGCCAAAAATGGAGGCGATGGTCGCGGGCAATTTGTCGTTTGACCGAGTCTGCGACTCAGATTAACCACAATAAGGAGCGGTTTTCTTGCCCTTTTGGAGAACCTATCCTGTTGTTAAGCGGGGCCAAAATGATCGCGAACTCGACCAACCCATCCAATTTGATCAACCCATGCGTCGTCGGAAGGGCTGAGGATCGTTGTGCCCGCACCTCGTGGCTCCTGAAACCCGTAGTCTTTGTTCTCTTGGGTGGCTTGAGCCTGGCCGGCTGCGAAACCAGCGCAAGGACGAGCAGCGCCTCCACAGCTGCGGGCGGCGTCGGAGAGGAAACCCTTACTGAGCGCGTAGACAGGCTTGAAAAAGAACTTGCCAACCTCCGGATAGATTATTCTGTCGTGCGCCCCTCGATGGAGAGGATCGTGTCAGGCGAAAACGGGCTCGAAGCTCGCCTGAGTGCCATTGAAAGCGCATTTGGCCCCGTCACGGCATCAATCTCACCGCAAGCAACACAGACACCCGCTTATCAGCCACCAAGCACACCAAGTTTTCCCAGCGTTGGTATTCACCTCGCCTCCTATCGCGACCTCGAAAATGTTGAGCGCGGCTGGGCCGAACTGCAAACAAGTAATCAGGACCTGCTTTCAGATCTCGATCTTGCTGTTGTCGATTATCGAAGTGGTACCGATGGTGTATACAAGCGCCTGATCGCAGGACCTCTCGACCCAGCATCAGCCGAAAGCAGATGTGCCAGTTTGAAAGACCGCGGGGTCTGGTGCCAGGTTGTTACGATAAAACGATAGGTCGGCCCCCACTGAACAGTGCGTTCTAGCTCGCCAGAGACTCTATCGCAAAAGCTCCCTCGCCCATTCGGGGTGAGCAATCTGCTGTGACATGAACAGACCCACGATCATAATCCATTGCATAGGTCCGCTTCGGACAGGTGAAAGTCAGTTTCGTCCCAAGCTCCCGGTCAATCTTCCCGGCACGGCGCTCAATCGTGGGATAGAAATGATCAAACAACAAATTGAGCGCAATCCCCATTCCATGGTCAGCGGATTTGATAAACTTCCCGTCAATCGCATCAGGACCTACCATGTCGAGACGCACATCATAGGAAAGCGCTTGAAGCAACATTGCCTGTGTTCGTTTAAGCAGAGGAGGTGACACAATATCCTGCTCGGAATGGATCATGCGAAACTGGCATGGCCTGACAGTCGCAGCCATATTTTCCTCAAAATGCTCCCGATAGGCAACATCGCGGATCAAGGCACGGTCGGGACCAAAAAAGTCATCGCGGCCCGGTAGAATAAATTGCCACTTCTGAATGGTCGAACATCCATAAACAAGATTGCCGTCCGATATTGAGCCTTCGCAAAATCCATTATCAACGAACTTTGTAATAGTCTCGGTATAAGCGGAGGCGTCAATAACGGCGTTAATCGAATTTGGGGCGAACTTGGCAATCATGTGCGCGATATAGCCACCATGTGATGTTCCCAGACAAACGACATTCGACTGGTCAAACTCCACGCCCTTGTCGATCAGATGGTGTAACGCTGCAATATGATCCAAGGCAGCGAGCACACCAAAATTCTGATACTGGTTTCCTGGCGGTGTAAAATGTGCTTTGAGTTCATACTGATGGGCCGTATCACTTTGTAAAAGCGCCAGAACATCATTGTGTGTTTCGATTTTAAAATCGAATGCCCGCCCCAGATTGTTGGCTACATATTGCCCAAGGGCCGCAATAATAGAGTCCTTTTCGATATCAAGTGTAACAGCGCCAAACTCTTGTGATCGAAGTGGTCGGCATGTATTGCAATGACCATCAACCGATACAGCAACAAGATTGTGTTTGCTCGCGATGTAGCGCCGCAGCATCGTCGAATAACTGGCATCTTTCTCACCACCCATTCCTGGAATGATGAAAACGAGTCCATCTGCCTTCTGCCCCTCGGGCATTTCAGCAATAATTGCAACCTCGTTCGTACGATGAACACCAAGTTCAAAGTCTGGCTGCGCGGGAATGGAAAACCGGGTTTCACCCATTGTTCAAAGCCCCTCAACCCTGTGCATCGGAGACAAGAACGACCAGGTCACCAACATTGTCTAGCTCAAACAGTTTGTCACCTGGCAGGCGAAGGTCAAAAACCTCCTCAATTTTCAAAATGAGTCGGGCATGGGCGAGTGAATCCCATCCATCAATATCGTCGGCGCTGGTATCACGGTGAATATCCGAAATATCACAGCCAAGCTCCCGGCTGATAACCTGAGAGAGACGTTGAAAAACATTATCAGCGCTCACGCAATAAACTCCTGACTTTCTTTAAATTTGTGGCGCGTCGCGGATCTTGATATTTTTCCACTCGTGCTCTTCAGCAGCCACATAGGTTCGAGAAGATGAACCTCATTCGGCACCAGACCGGTTTCATCAACGATCGTGTCGCGGATCGATTTTTTGATCTGCTTGAGTGCCGCAGAACTTGTTTCACGTGTTTCCGCCAGAATAATGAGCGCATCACTGCCTATATCTGAACGATACTCACTCATGGCCATCAGCCGTCCAGGTATAATCCCCGGAACATCGCGCAGGGCGAATTCCAGATCATGTGCATAATGGTTGCGCCCATTGAGGATCAGAAGGTCATCCTTCCGGCCCGTTACAAACAGCTCGCCATTTGCCATGTAACCCAGATCACCTGAATGGTACCAACCTTCACGGAAAACAGCGTCCGTTTTGTCGGGCTGTCGGTCATACCCGCGAGCAAGACTCGGCCCGGATATACAGATTTCCCCAATCCGCCGATCAGGCAGACGGTTTCCATCCTCATCCATCGTCAGAACGGTCAGTCCATCAATCTGACGCCCACACGATTGCACCTGCACAGTCGAACCGTGTGTAGCCAGCGACGGACGCGCGATTCCTTCGTCGACAAGAGCCGCCGCATCAAGTGTTTCAACCCGTGGCGCAGAGCCAATATCACTCTGCGTCGCTGCAAAAACGGTCTCTGCCATTGCATAACACGTCTGTACAGTGCTCGCCTCAACGCCCATATCGGCAAACTTGGAAACAAAACCATTGATTGTCTCGGGACGGCATCGTTCCGAACAATTTACAAAGGCCCGCATACTGGACAGGTCCCATCGGTCTCCCGGTTTCGCACAATTCACGATATGCTGGTATCCGAAATTGGGCTGCCACGTCATCGTGGCTTTGGTCTTCTCGATATAATCAAAAAGGCTCGTTGGGCGTATAACCCATTCAAAAGGACTGAGAAGCGTGACCGGGACGCCCTTGAGCACCGGCAAAAGACAACAGGCGATTAGCCCCATATCGTGATAAAGCGGTAACCAGCTGACGATCCGGTCATCGGAAGTCAGCGCAAGAGCCTTTGCATATGAATCAATCTGGTGAAGCAAAGCTTCATGCGAAATCATGACCCCTTTCTTGGTACCGGTTGTACCGGAGCTGTGCTGTAGAAACGCGATATCGTTCCCCGCAAACTCAAGATCGGGAAGAAGGTCTGTGTCCGGCAATGCACTCGGTGTAATAACCTGCCGACCATGGTGCGGCAGAACGCTCTCAAGCGCTGCGCGAAGCCGATCAGTCGTCATGATGGCCTTGGCATCAATGCGTTTAATAACCTGTATCTGCCCATCCCAAAAATGCCCGGGCTCTTGCCGGGGGCTGGGTGGTGACATCATGGTGGGAACGGCACCGGCGAACATCGCGCCAAAAAAAGCAAAGAGCAATTCCGGACCGTGGTCAAACAGAATGATCACGCGATCCCCTTGGCCAATCCCCCGCTCACGACAAGCAGCCGCATATGGAGCCGAAGAGGCCGCAAGTGCCGAATAACTGATCGGTGTCGCTTCATCATTGACGATGACCCGCGCAAACAGCCGATGAGGCGTATTCTCCACATGTTTGAGAATACGCGACGCCATCGTGTCTCGTTCAGGTTTTTTCCAAAATGAAATCAACGCCATTGGCGACCCCGTCCAGGATGCGGAAACTCAAACCTATTTCAGACGAAACAGGGTAAATTTCGCGTAAAGATCGGGGCGCCGTCGCGCGATTTAGACAGGAATTCCGCGCTATCTGTTAAGAAAGGGCCTGCTTTTTGATTTTCTTGGCCAGCGACCATTTGTGAACTTCGGTTGGTCCATCGTAAATGCGGAACGCCCGAACCTCACGGAACAATTGTTCGACAATCGTATCGCCGGAAACACCCATACCCCCCATAACCTGAACACAGCGGTCAGCCACTCTGAACAAAGCCTCGGAAACAGCAACTTTGGTCATCGAACTTTCAACATTGCCATCCTCACCCCGGTCCAGTGTTTCTGCGCACCAGTCGATCATCAGTTCAGCTTGCTGGAGATCAATCTTGTTTTCGGCCAGCATGAACCCCACCCCCTCGTGGTCGATCAGCAGCTTGCCAAATGCCTCCCGCTTGCAGGCATAATTGACCGCGATCTCCTGCGCCCGTGTGGCCACTCCGTGCCAGCGCATGCAGTGTGAGAGACGTGCCGGGGCCAGACGAATTTGCGCATATCGAAACCCGCTTCCGGCCTCGCCCAACATTTGCTCAGCAGGCACACGAAGGTTCTCGATCGCAATTTCTGCATGCCCACCGGGCATGGAATTATCAATCGTCTCCAGAACCCGCACGATCCGTATCGCCGGGTTCGGCAGATCGACAAGAAACAACGACGCGCCCTGCGCCGACTTCGCCATGATAATGCCGACACGGGCCCCCTCTGCACCTGTAATGAAGGTCTTTCGACCATTGATGACCCAATGGTCACCTACAAGCTCTGCAACGGTCTGCATCATTGAGGGGTCTGAGCCCGCACCATTTTCGCTGGCAGGCTCCGTCATGAAGAACGCTGATCGGGCTGTCCCGGCCACAAGGGGATCCAGGAAGCGCTCCTTTTGATGAGCACTCGCAACCTTCCCCAGAAGAAACATATTGCCCTCATCGGGAGCCATTGTGTTGCAGGCCACGGGCCCCAGTGGGGACAGACCTGATTTTTTGAGGATATGAGCCGTATCAAGCTGGCTAAAATGAGACCCATCATCGCGAATATGAGGTGTTAGCACCCCGGCATCGCGGGCCTTGGCCCGCATTTCAACCACCAGATCCTCGCTGGGACCATGATGCCCCGCCCGCGGATCCCGCTCATAGGGTACGACGGTGTTCCGGACAAATTGCTCAACCACATCGCCAACCGCCAGAGCCTCTGCTGATACCGCCACGCTCATCATTCTCACTCCCCAATCTGCAAAACAGGCCACAGGCAAGAAAACACCCGCACAAGCCTGATAGCTATCAGGAATGTGTTGGTCAAGTCATTGATTTTTCTGGTGAAAATGGTGAGCCCAACAGGATTCGAACCTGTGACCTACTGATTAAAAGTCAGTTGCTCTACCAGCTGAGCTATGGGCCCGTCTGAATCGGACAAGCCGTATTCGACGGGCGGAAACTAGTGGCCAGAACCGCCCTGGTCAACTGCTTTAGGCCGCTTTTTGGCTCAAACCACGCACTAAATCGTCGCGCCGGTTAATGGCAGTGCTCACAGGCCATCTTTCCAGTGACCGCGGGCCGCACTTGGTCCGCCAGCCCCATGTTGAATGACATAGTTTCGGATGCCGCACGGATAAACCAGACGAGACCCCAGCGCGGCATCTGTCATCTGAGGTGCGATAGAAAGTGAGGGGTAAAATCGGTCGAACAATTTCACCAGGCTAACCCCCATGCCGTGCTCCAGCGTCGTGACAAACCGGCCATCCAGATCGTTTTCCCCCATCTCTTCAAGGACAACATCATGACCATATGCCGCCAGCACAGAACGCTGCTCACGCTTGAGTTCAATAGGTACCAATCGATCACGCGTAGAATGCAGCATCCGGCATTGCAGTGATCTTTCAGGGGCAATTTCTGACAAAACCTCATGATGGGGCGGCAATATCGCTTCCCGGATCATCCGCGCATCTGTTCCAAAGTAATCAGGCGCACCAACTCTGTCCGTCTGCCAGGCACTACGGGTTGCACTCACCAGCGTCAGATTGCCATCCACAGTCCGATATTCATCGCCAAGTCCAAAGCCAACATAATGCGGCATGAATTGTGGGTAGGCTGAACACTCGATAACGGCCGAAACAGTATTGGGCGCGAATTTGTGGATCAGATGAGAGATGTACCCGCCGTGTGATGTACCAAGGCAAATAATCGGGGTTTTTTCGGACCCAATCCCTTTGTCTCGCAGATCAGCCAGCACTTTGAGATGGTCGAGCGCCGCCAGCACACCGAAATTCTGATAATCCTCGCCCGGCGGTACAATAGTCCCCTTAAGCTCAAAAGCATGTTCCGTTCGGCTCCGAAGAAATGGAAGGGTCGCACTTTGCTCCGCCGATGAAAGACCGGACAGATCATCCCCTTGCAAAACCAGCGCCCCAATAGCCTTCGCAATCGACCAGGGGTCAATATCAACACGGACCTCACACCCTGCCGGATGCGCGCCCGGTCGACAATAGTAACAATGAGGCCGAACAGACACAGCCACCAGATTGTAAGTAGCCGCAATATGGCGACGTGTCAGCGTCAACAAAGCCTCGTCATTGTCGCCGCCAAACCCGGGAACAATAAAAACAATTCCCTCTGGAGAGACCTTGTCGGGCACCTCAGCGCTGTACGTAACCGGCACGGTACGCGGTACGTTGAGTTCAAAATCCGGGTGCCCTGCAATGGAACCGCTGAACGTTGGCATGCCACCTCCACAAAAGACAGATGTCCATTGGCCACCAACTTGGTAAACGCACCGTTAAACAGGATCAATATCGCCGGCAGCCTGAGTTTCCTTGAACGCTCTCCGGAAGGCTTCAAAGCGCCCTTCGGCAATGGCAGCGCGCATGTCCGCCATCAGCGATTGATAATAGGCAATATTGTTCCATGAGAGCAGCATCATCCCCAGGATTTCCCCGTTCTTGATGAGATGATGAAGATAGGCGCGCGAATAGTCCCTTGCAGCCGGGCAGGAACTCGTCTCGTCAAGCGGACGTGGATCATGCGCATGACGTGCATTCTTGATGTTGATCTTGCCATACCGCGTGAACACTTGCCCATGCCGTCCGGACCGGGTTGGCATGACACAGTCGAACATGTCGATACCGCGCGAAACGGCTTCGACAAGGTCATCCGGTGTCCCGACACCCATCAGGTAGCGGGGTCGTTCTTGCGGCAGGAGCGGCGTTGTAAAGTCGAGAACACGCAGCATTTCCGACTGCCCCTCACCCACTGCCAGCCCGCCGACGGCATATCCGTCAAAGCCTATATCTATCAGCGCCGCCGCACTCGTCCGACGTAAATCCTCATAAGTGCTTCCCTGCACGATACCAAAGAGAGCCTGCCCGTCTTTGCGGTGTGGCTGAGAGAGAAAAGCCTCTTTTGACCGTTTCGCCCAGCGTGTCGACAATTGCATGGATTTGTCGGCCTCATCATGGGTCGCTGGAAACGGCGTACACTCGTCAAGCACCATCTGAATGTCAGAGCCCAACAGACATTGGATCTCAATGCTCCGCTCGGGCGAAAGAGCGTATGAGCGGCCATCAATGTGGCTTTGAAACGTCACGCCTTCTTCTGTCATCTTACGAAGCTGTGACAATGACATAACTTGAAAGCCACCACTGTCCGTCAGGATCGGTCCCGACCAGCGCATGAACGCATGAAGACCACCCAATGCCGCGACTTCTTCCGCGCCCGGGCGAAGCATCAGGTGATAGGTATTCCCCAGCACAATGTCCGCCCCTGTCTCTTTAACCTGATCTGTATAAAGGGCTTTGACGGTACCTGCTGTCCCCACAGGCATAAACGCAGGCGTTTGTATATCGCCCCGTGGTGTGTGGATCACACCGCGTCGTGCCGCGCCATCCGTTGCTTGCAGCTCATAGTTAAAACCGGTCAAGTCTCTACGTGCTCCTAAAAATCAAACAGGCGTCGCCATAAGAATAGAACCGATACTCTTGCGCAATGGCATGCGCATAGGCCGCCTGCATTTCATCCAGAGACCGAAAAGCGGAAACCAGCATAAAGAGTGTTGATTTTGGCAGGTGAAAGTTGGTGAGAAGGATATCCACGGCTCTAAACGCATATCCCGGTGTAATGAAGATATCCGTTGCCCCTTCCCACGCCTCAACATGCCCCCCTGCTGAGGCTGCTTCAAGTAAACGCGACGACGTGGTCCCGACTGCAACCACCCGTCCACCACGCTTTTTTGCCTCCGCAATCTTGATCGCCGTCTCTTCACTGACGATGCCGGTCTCTGAATGCATCTTGTGTTCAAGCGTATCTTGGGCCGTTACCGGCAAAAATGTTCCGGCCCCCACATGCAACGTCACCCGGGCACTCTCAACGCCTTTTTCCTGAAGCCGGGAAAGCATATCGGGTGTGAAGTGTAGTCCGGCGGTGGGTGCTGCGACTGCACCCGGCTCTTTCGCAAAAAGGGTCTGATAGTCGCTCAGATCCGCATCATCCGTGGCGCGTTTACTTGCAATGTATGGCGGCAACGGCATCACACCTGCTGTCGCAATCGCTGTATCAAGCTCGGCCCCGGCGACAGGAAACTGCAAATGCACCTGCCCTCCATCACGGTCTACAACCACAGCCGAAAGCGCTTCGGAAAATACGATGACATCACCCTCTGCCAGACGTTTAGCCGGCTTTGCAAAAGCAAGCCACGCGTCGGCAGAAAAACGTTGGTGAAGTGTCACTTCAACATGAGCAGTTGCATCCCCTCGCGCCCGCGTACCGGACAGCCGCGCCGGGATCACTTTCGTATCATTGAAAACGAGCAGATCACCCGCCATCAGATAAGAAGCCAGATCACCAACAATCGCATCCTCAAGCTGGCCAACATCGGGGCCAACAACCAGCATACGCGCAGCGTCGCGCGGCTTTGCCGGCCGGAGCGCAATTCGCGCATCCGGCAAGTCAAAATCAAACGCGTCCACACGCATGGAAATGTCCGTGAGTAAAAAACGCCGTATCAGGCGTCCGCAGCTACCTGCATTTTCACAATCTTGTCTGGATCCTGCACAGGCTCACCACGCTTGATCGCATCAACATGATCCATCCCATCAATCACCTTACCCCAGACCGTATACTGGCCATCAAGGAAACGGGCATCATCGAAGCAGATAAAGAACTGACTATCCGCGCTGTTAGGATCTTGTGCACGCGCCATCGAACAAACGCCACGAACATGCGGTTCTTTAGAGAATTCAGCCCGCAGGTTTTCACCTGAACCGCCCATACCTGTTCCGGTCGGGTCTCCACCCTGTGCCATAAAGCCTTCGATCACCCGGTGAAAAACGATCCCGTCGTAAAACCCGTCACGGGCCAGTTGTTTGATGCGCGCAACATGTCCAGGTGCGAGGTCTGGACGCAGCTCAATCGTCACCCGACCATGCGTGATGTCCATGAGCAGTGTATTTTCGGGATCTTTAATGTCAGTCATTAGAAAAATTTCCTTGGTCAGATTATTCAGTAACGTCAGCAGCAACCTGCATTTTCACAATTGTATCAGGGTCCACGGGCGGCTCACCACGCTTGATGTTGTCCACAAACTCCATGCCTTCCACGACACGGCCCCAAACCGTATATTTTCCATCAAGAAAGTTTGAGTCATCCAGACAGATAAAAAACTGACTGTTCGCACTGTCTGGATGCTGCGAGCGTGCGGCACCGATCGTTCCACGGTAAAAAGGTTCGCTGGAAAACTCCCGACGGACATCAGGGTAATCGGAACCACCCATGCCCGTTCCCGTCGGATCGCCTGTCTGCGCCATGAAACCATCAATCACCCGATGAAAGACGATACCGTCGTAGAAACCTTCACGTGTCAGCGTCTTGATGCGCTCAACATGACGCGGCGCAACTTCCGGCAACAATTCGATTACAACCCTACCGTCTTTAAGGTCGAGATAGAGCGTGTTTTCCAGATCGCGGGCAAAGGCAGAAGAAACCATAAGCGTGATCGCGAGAAAGCAGGATGCCAAAGCGGTCGTAAAACGAAACATTGAAGTTTTCCTCATTCATCAAGGTCGAGAACATTGCATAAAGACAGGCACAGAATGCTCTCACTATTTGGTTATTTTACGGCAGCCAGTACTTTTTCGGCCACACGAGGGGGCACAAACCTGGAAATGTCTCCACCCATGGAAGCTATCTGACGTACAAGAGTGGATGAAATGAAACTGACTTCGGGTGTAGCGGATAAAAACACCGTCTCCACTGCTGGGTTCATGATTGTGTTCATACCCACCATCTGGTTTTCATACTCAAAATCCACGGCGCCACGTAATCCGCGAACAATAATACCCGCGCCAGCATCATCAGCTGCATCGACGACAAGCCCTGTAAAGGATCGAACTTCCAGCGTAGCCCCCAGCTCTTTTCCCAGTGGGGCTGTCTCCGCCTCGATGAGGGCCGCCCGCTCATCAAAACTCAACATGGGTGCTTTCGATGAATTGACACCAATACCCACAACCAGGTGATCAACCAGGCGAAACGCTCTGCGGATAATATCAATATGCCCGTAAGTGACGGGATCGAAAGTGCCTGGATAAAGGCCGATACGCTTCATGACTATTCCTGTTGTGATGCTTCATCCGAAGAGCTTGCCTCAGCTTCATCACCTTCCGCGCTCTCACCCAGATGTTCAACTGAAACCACCTGCTCATCTGCTCCGGTTCTGAAAATTGTCACGCCCTGGGTTGATCGTCCGGCCACACGAATATCATCAACCGGACACCGGATAAGCTGCCCCCCGTTCGTTACCAGCATGATCTCATCTTGCTCTTCCACCGGGAAGGATGCGACCAGTCGCCCGTTTCGGTCGGAAACAGTCATCGCGATAATGCCTTTACCCCCGCGCCCGGATGTCCGGTACTCAAGCGACGAACTCCGCTTCCCGAAGCCCTTTTCGCTCACCGTCAGAATAAACTGCTCATGAGCCCCGATCTCGGCATAGCGATCCGGCGACAAAGCGGCGTCATCTTCTGCTCCATCCGGCTCGCCCTCATTCTCGGATACGTCCAGAGCCTCCTCCGGCTCTTCGCCACTGGCTGCACGGCGCGCCATGTTGGCCTGCTTGAGGTAACTTCGTGCTTCCGCAGGTGTCACATCAAGATGATTCAAAATCGTCATGGAGATCGTCTCGTCATCCCCATCAAGCTTCACACCGCGAACCCCGGTCGAATTCCGGCTCGAGAAGACACGCACATCTGAAGCCGCAAAACGAATACAACGTCCGGCAGCATTGGTCAGAAGCACATCGTCATTTTCGGTGCAAATCTGTACACCGATGATTCGATCTCCTTCGTCCAGCTTCATTGCGATCTTGCCATTCCGATTAATTTGCACGAAATCGGACAGCTTGTTACGACGGACATTGCCAGAGCGGGTTGCAAACATAATATCAAGTGCATCCCAGCTCTTCTCGTCTTCCAGAAGCGGCATGACCGTCGTAATCCGCTCATGGGCTTCAAGCGGCAGAAGATTGACCATCGCCTTGCCGCGAGACTGCGGTGTTGCCTGCGGCAAACGCCAGACCTTCATCTTGTAAACCATGCCGGTCGAAGAGAAGAAGAGCACCGGCGTATGAGTGTTTGCAACAAAGATACGGGAGACGAAATCCTCATCCTTGGTCGCCATCCCGGAACGCCCTTTGCCACCGCGTCTTTGGGCACGATAGGTAGAGAGCGGCACACGTTTGATGTAACCCTGATGGCTGACCGTCACCACCATGTCTTCACGCTGAATGAGGTCTTCATCCTCAACTTCGTCAATCGCCTCAGATATGCTTGTTCGGCGCGGCGTCGCAAATTCATCCCGGATTGCTCCGAGTTCTTCGCGAATGATCGAAAGAATGCGAGCGCGTGATCTGAGGATATCAAGATAGTCGGCGATTTTCTCACCGAGAATTTTCACCTCATCGCCAATTTCATCCCGGCCAAGTGCCGTCAGGCGCTGCAATCGCAGATCAAGAATTGCGCGCGCCTGCGTCTCTGAAAGTCGATACGTACCATCTTCAGCAATTTTATGGCGTGGGTCATCAATCAGTTCGATGATCGGCGCGATTTCTCTCGCAGGCCAATGCCGCTCCATCAGCCGCTGACGCGCGGTGGAAGGATCCGGCGCTGTCCGAATAAGATTGATGACTTCGTCAATGTTGGCAACAGCAATAGCAAGGCCAACCAACACATGCGCCCGGTCACGCGCTTTGTTCAGCTCAAACTTGGTTCGCCGTGCAACAACTTCTTCGCGGAAAGCAAGGAAGGCAACAAGCATCTGTTTGAGGTTCATCTGTTGCGGACGACCATAATCCAGTGCCACCATGTTGGCACCAAACGACGTCTGCAACGGGGAAAAACGATAAAGCTGATTGAGGATAACGTCAGCAACAACGTCCTTCTTCAACTCAACAACAACCCGCATGCCCTGCCGCGAGCTTTCATCGCGAATATCCGAGATACCTTCAATCCGCTTATCACGAACAAGCTCCGCGATCTTTTCGATCATCGACGCCTTATTCACCTGATAGGGAATTTCCGTGATGATAATAGCCTGACGGTCTTTGCGGAACTCCTCGATTTCGGTGCGTCCACGCATCAAAACGGAGCCGCGCCCGGTATGGTAAGCAGACCGGATCCCCTGGCGACCAAGAATAATCCCGCCGGTTGGAAAGTCGGGCCCGGGAACGATATCAATCAGCCGCTCAATCCCGATATCCGGGTCATCAAGAATGGCAAAACAGGCATCAATCGTCTCACCCAGATTATGCGGCGGAATATTGGTTGCCATCCCAACAGCAATCCCGCCTGCACCATTCACCAGAAGGTTGGGAAAGGCGGCTGGAAGAACCTCCGGTTCACGTTCCGAATTATCGTAATTGTCACGGAAGTTGACCGTGTCTTTTTCAATATCGTTGAGCAACGCATGCGCCGGCTTGCCCATACGCACTTCCGTGTAACGCATGGCCGCAGGTGGATCACCATCAACCGAACCAAAATTCCCTTGCCCGTCCAGCAGGGGAAGTCGAAGTGAGAAATCCTGCGCCATCCGGACGAGCGCATCATAAATAGCGCTGTCACCGTGTGGGTGATACTTACCCATCACGTCACCCACCACACGGGCCGACTTACGGTAAGGTTTGTTCCATTCGTAGCCATTCTCGTGCATCGAATAGAGGATACGTCGATGCACAGGCTTCAGTCCGTCGCGCACGTCCGGCAGAGCGCGGCTCACGATCACACTCATGGCGTAGTCGAGATAAGAGCGGCTCATTTCCTCTTCGATGGAAACCGTAGTTACGTGGCCACCCCCATCACCACCGGAACCACCGGAACCACCGGAACCACCACCCTGGCCGGGCTCTTCTTCCGGCGTCTCTGTATTGTGCGTATCGGACAAATATTTGACCTTCAGGGAAACGGTTGAGGCTGCACAAACCGCTCCGGAAAAGAATAACGTTCCACTAGAAAAAAGGGGCTCCGGTTCGGCCCGAATCCCCTTCTATGCAGCCGTAAAAAGATAGCATTTCGCCCCCGCCCGCGCAAACCGCAAAGGGTACGAAAACACATGCATAAAGCATTGAAAATAAAGAGGAATTTAACCCCTTTTTCCGGCAGGCATGGGCTGGTCGCCCAACACTATCTCAGAACGGGATTTCATCATCGATTGGTGCGCCACTACCACCGCCGGAGAAGCCGTCATCCCGGTCATATCCGCCACCGGAGCCCCCAGAACCGCCTGAGGAACCACCCCAGTCTCCACCACCGCCGCCACCCGCATTGCGGCTGTCGAGCATGGTCAGCGTGGAATTGAAACCCTGCAGCACAATCTCGGTCGAATAACGGTCCTGGCCGGACTGGTCCTGCCATTTGCGCGTCTGGATCTGTCCTTCAATGTAAACCTTGGCACCTTTTTTCAGGTATTGCTCAGCCACACGGCAAAGGCCTTCATTGAAAATCACCACCCGATGCCACTCTGTCCGCTCGCGGCGCTCCCCGGAGCTCTTATCGCGCCAGGTTTCGGACGTAGCAATACGCAGATTACAGACCGGACGCCCGTCCTGCATATTGCGGATTTCCGGGTCCGCGCCGAGATTTCCTACGAGAATGACTTTGTTGACGCTACCGGCCATATTTGACGTCCCTTATGCTTATCGAATTATGGATCGGAACCTAACGCAACTGCCAGCGCCTCGCCACGCCAATCGTCAATAGCCCATAAGCGCGGGCAATCGCGGCTCCCCGGATTTGGCTTTCACGACGCTTCTTGTCAGAATCGCCATCCCGTGACATTTGTTCCTATATTGTTCTCAAGCCTGAAATAGGTCAAGCCGTGACAACACTCCTGACACAACGCCTGCAGTTGCGTCCCTATAAGCCAACCGAAGCACCGCTGCTTCAGTCCTTGATTGGCGACTTGCGCGTCTATTTCTGGCGCAAAGAGCCAGGCACACTGGCGGAGGCTGAAGCCTTGCTCATCAAGACAAGGCATCTATATGAAGCAACAGGCATGGGGGCTTGGGCCGTCTTTGAAAGAGAAACCGCCTGTTTTGTCGGTCAGTGCCTTCTTCAGCCGCTGCCCGAAACGGGCGAGCCCGAAATCGGTTATCACTTTCACGTGGCCGCTCAAGGAAAAGGATACGCAACTGAAGCCGCCAAGTGTCTGTTGGCGCACGGATTTCGGGGGTTGAGCCTTCCCCGCATCGTAGCGGTTGTCCTGCCGGACAATCTTTCTTCTCAGGCCGTCATGCGGAAACTGGGGTTGCCTTATGTTAAAGACCTCATGAAAGCAGAAATGCTCCACAATTACTTCGCACTCAATCAGCAAGATTATCTGAATTCTTCCTCTCAACCGTCGATCAAGCAGCCCCAGAAGTAGCTATAGAAAATGCAAAAAAACATCATCGTTACCGGCGCCCGCGAGCACAATCTGAAAAACATTTCGATTGAGCTCCCCAGAGACAAGTTGATCGTTATCACCGGCCTTTCCGGCTCTGGCAAATCCTCCCTCGCCTTCGACACGATCTATGCAGAAGGTCAGCGCCGCTATGTTGAAAGCCTGTCGGCCTATGCACGGCAGTTTCTGGAAATGATGCAAAAGCCCGATGTGGATCAGATCGACGGCCTGTCGCCTGCTATTTCGATCGAACAGAAAACCACGTCGCGCAATCCGCGTTCAACCGTGGGAACGGTCACAGAGATTTACGACTATATGCGCCTCCTCTGGGCACGCGTCGGGATTCCCTATTCTCCCGCAACCGGCCTGCCTATCGAGAGCCAGACTGTCACCCAGATGGTAGACCGCGTCATGGCGCTGGAAGAAGGCACACGCCTCTACCTGCTCGCCCCCATTGTACGCGGTCGCAAAGGCGAGTATCGCAAGGAGTTTGCGGAACTGCTGAAAAAAGGCTTCCAGCGCGTAAAAGTTGACGGCCAGTTCTACGACCTGGACGACGCGCCCACGCTCGACAAGAAATTCAAACACGACATTGACGTTGTCGTGGACCGGATCGTCGTACGCAGCGATCTGGGAAACCGCCTCGCGGACTCATTTGAGATTGCGCTTGGGCTTGCTGACGGTCTCGCCATTGCGGAAATGGCAGACCTGAAAGACGGCGAAACCGAAAATGAACGGATCATCTTCTCCGCCCGCTTCGCCTGCCCTGTGTCCGGTTTCACGATTGAAGAGATCGAGCCTCGTCTCTTCTCCTTCAACAATCCATTCGGCGCGTGTCCTTCTTGCGATGGCCTCGGCACCCAGTTCTTCATCGACCCGGACCTGATCATTCCAGACCATGGCTTGTCCCTGCGCAAGGGCGCCGTGGCCCCGTGGTCGAAATCAACCTCGCCTTACTATACCCAGACTTTGGACAGCATCGCCAAGCACTACAAGTTCTCCACCAGCGTGCCGTGGAGTGAGCTACCGAAAAAAGCACAGCAGGTTATTCTTTACGGCTCAGGTGATGAGAAAATCAGCTTCGCCTACGACGATGGTCTGCGCTCCTACAAAACATCAAAGCCGTTTGAAGGCGTCATCCCCAATCTGGAGCGTCGCTGGCGGGAGACCGACAGCGCCTGGGCCCGCGAAGAAATTGAAAAGTTTCAGGACGTGACCGACTGCGATGCCTGTAAGGGTTTCCGCCTGAAGCCGGAGGCACTCGCCGTCAAGGTAGGCAGCACGCACATCGGTGAAGTTTCTCAACTCTCCATCAAAGACGCAGACAAATGGTTCGCCACCATTGATCAGCAATTAAGCGCAAAGCAGAACGAAATCGCAGGACGCGTGCTGAAGGAAATCCGGGAGCGTCTTCACTTCCTCAACAATGTGGGCCTCGATTATCTCAGCCTCTCGCGCAATTCCGGCACACTGTCGGGCGGCGAGAGCCAGCGCATTCGCCTTGCCTCACAAATCGGCTCAGGCCTCACAGGCGTTCTCTACGTGCTGGACGAGCCTTCTATCGGTCTCCATCAGCGAGACAATGACCGCCTGCTTGCCACGCTCCGTCGCCTGCGCGATCTCGGCAATACGGTGATTGTGGTGGAGCATGACGAGGACGCCATCCGCACGGCGGACTATGTCGTCGACATCGGCCCCGGCGCGGGCGTGCATGGCGGCGCGATTGTTGCAGAAGGCACACCGACCGAAGTCATGGCCAATCCCAACAGTCTGACAGGCAAATACCTGACCGGCATGGAGCAGATCCATCTGCCTGCAGAGCGGCGCCCGATTTCAGACAAGCGCAAGATCACGATCACCGGCGCAAGTGGCAACAATCTGAAAAATGTAGATGCGGAAATCCCGCTCGGCACCTTCACCTGCGTCACCGGCGTCTCTGGCGGTGGCAAGTCAACGCTCCTCATTGAGACCATCTACAAAGCCATTTCCCGCAGGCTCAACAATTCGCGCCTTCACCCCGCTGCCTTCGATCAGATCGAGGGGCTAGAATTTCTCGACAAGATCATCGACATCGACCAATCGCCCATTGGCCGCACGCCGCGTTCAAACCCTGCCACCTATACGGGCTCCTTCACACACATACGAGACTGGTTCGCGGGCCTGCCAGAGGCCAAGGCGCGTGGCTACAAGCCCGGTCGCTTCTCCTTCAACGTCAAGGGCGGACGTTGCGAAGCCTGCCAGGGCGATGGCGTCATCAAGATCGAAATGCACTTCCTGCCGGACGTCTATGTCGAATGCGACGCCTGCCACGGCAAGCGCTACAATCGCGAAACACTGGAAGTAAAGTTCAAGGACAAATCCATCGCTGACGTGCTGGACATGACGGTGGACGAAGCTCAGAGCTTCTTCAAGGCCGTGCCCACCGTGCGGGAGAAGATGGACGTGCTTCAGCGCGTGGGCCTCGGCTACATCAAGGTCGGCCAGCAAGCGACAACACTTTCAGGCGGTGAAGCGCAGCGCGTCAAACTCGCAAAAGAATTGTCTCGCCGCGCCACAGGCAAAACCATCTACATTCTGGACGAGCCTACAACCGGCCTCCACTTCCATGATGTGAAAAAGCTGCTGGAAGTGCTGCACGAGCTGGTGGACACCGGCAACACAGTTGTCGTGATCGAGCACAATCTCGAAGTCATCAAGACCGCCGACTGGATCCTCGATCTCGGACCAGAAGGTGGCGATGGCGGCGGCGAAATCGTCGCGGTTGGTCGCCCGGAAGACGTGGCAGGGGAACCACGCTCCTATACCGGCCACTATCTCCGCGACTTATTGAAGCGCTCAGGCCGCGCCCCGGCCAAACCGGGGACGAAGAAAAAGCTCAACGTGACCGTCCCGCCCGAGCCGAAAGAACCAAAAAGCTCAAAGAAGTCGGCCACGAAAAAACCAACCGCTAAAAAAGCCGCCCCCAAGAAGAAGACAGCTTCAAAGAAAAAGACAACACCAAAACGCTCATCCCGCCAGGCGGCAGAGTGAGACCCGATATCAAGCCCAGTACGACACCAAAGCCAGACGCCAAGAACAATGGAACAGACAGCATGACGACATGAAAGTTTTGCTGGCCCGAACGTCCGCATTCAAGGAAACTTCACAAAGCCACAAAACGGGGGGATGGGCCATGAAACTAAACCGACGCGCGTTCCTAAAAAGCTTCACTGCCATCGCGGGCTGTTTTGCGTTCTCGGCAGCCCTGCCTTTCTCGCCCGCCCGGGCGGAGGCGCTTAAGGTGAACCCCGCCCGCTTCCCGCAAGGGCTCGCGTCCGGTGATCCGCAGCCAGACGCCATCATGCTCTGGACCCGCGCCACACCGGACATGCCGGCAGGTGATATCAGCGTTACTTGCCAAATGGCGCTTGACGATACATTCCGTTCCCTCGTCATGGAGCGGAAGTTGACCCTCGATGCGACGAGCGATTTCACAGCCCGCGTGCTGGTGGACGGCCTCATGCCGGACACCCGCTATTTTTATCGCTTCATCGCCAATGGTGAGGTGAGCCCACACACTGGCCGCACGCGCACAGCACCGGCGCCTGATAGCGAACGGGCCATCCGCTATGCCTTCACATCCTGCCAGAATTTTGAGCGCGGCTATTACGGTGCATGGGCACGACTGGTTGCCGACGATGTGAACACACCGGAAGACGAACAACTCGACTTCGTGCTCCACCTTGGAGATTTCATTTATGAAGTTATCGGCGATGTACCGGAAGGTGTGGACGCATCCCGCAAAATTCCGCCCTTCCCGGACGGATCCGCCCCCTGGGTACCGGACGGAACCAAGCAATGGTGGAAACCCGGCGCAACCTGGGCCGTCACGCTCGACGACTATCGCCATCTCTACAAGGCCTATCTGTCGGACCCGGACCTGCAGGCCGCGCGCGCCCGCTTCCCCTTCATCTGCACATGGGATGATCACGAATTCACCAACGATTGCTGGCAGACGCACGATACCTATTTTGGCGACGGGCAGCCCGCCCAGAAACGGAAACTCGCCGCCAATCAGGCCTGGTTTGAATTCATTCCGGCGATCCTCTCAGATGCACAATCAAGCGGCGGCAGCACCAACTTGGCGCGTGATTTTAGACCCGCTCTCGTGAATAACTCCGCTTATAGTGATTACGATGACGGGTTGCTGAACACAAACAAGGACAGTCTGGCTGCCCTCGCCTCCATGACGATCTACCGATCTCTCTCCTTTGGCAAGATGCTGGATCTTGTGGTAACTGATTTGCGTTCCTACAGAAGTCCGCCTGTTGTGACAGAACCGGTAAAGGAATTACTCGGCGGTGCATCGCGTATCAATGTCGTTCGGATCATCAAGGAACTCGACGCAGGCCGTACCGCCAACAATGGTGAACCGAACCAGATACTGACTTTTCAGGACAGAGAGATCGAGAACCCGCGTCGCGACGCGCCGATGGGCACCTGCATGGGGACCACACAAAAACAATGGTTCAAGGACACGTTGAAAGCGTCAAACGCCAAATGGCGTGTATGGGCAAACTCCATCCCCGCAGTTTCCATGCGGCTTAATCTCTCGCAGGTTCCCTCTGTTGATCTGGAAGACAGCTATCTGGGTGTTGATGCCTGGCAGGGCTTCCCCGGTGAACTGTCTGAGCTGATGAGTTTCGTCAAACAGGAAGGCATCACCAATCTGGTGAGCTGTTCAGGCGATTATCACACCCACGCAGCCGGTCGCCTCGCCATTGATCCAGATGCTGAAGAACCCGAATTTGTCGCCGTCGATTTTGCAACAACCAGTATCAGTTCCGGAAACCTCTTCACCGGCGCGGAAGCAAGCACACGTGAAAGCAGCCCATTCCGGCCTTTTGTTACATATCAAAGCGGGGACAGACTGGTTGAGAACTTCAACAACACCGTCGTAAATGGTGTGCGCGCCGGGCTGGTTGCAAGCTATACCGGCAGTGCCTGGCTCGCCGGTCTTTTCGCGACCCGGAAGGCAAGCCCCGGTCTCGACTACCTCGATAGCAACGCGCACGGATTTGGCCTTGCGACCATCACAGCAGAGCAGACAAAGGTCACGCTGGTGAACGTGGGCGCCATTGCCACCAAACCAGGTCCTGATGGCCAACCGATATTGCGGCGCACAACCTTTCACGTATTAAACTGGGAGAATGACAGCGCACCTTCAATTGGCACACCAACATTTGAAGGTGTCCCCGCTTTTCCTTTCGGTTGATCTGTCCTGCTTTTCGTGACAGCCGCGTCATTCTCCGCCTATCATGGGTCCCAACAAACACGGGAGAATGAACAGTGCCGATTGCGGAATATGACAAGCTTGATGGATTGGGTCTCGCAGCCCTTGTTAAAAAGGGGGAGGTAAGCGCAAGCGAACTTACCGAGGAGGCCATCGCACGCATTGAAAAGCATAATCCAGCACTCAATGCAGTCGTGACCAAGACCTACGAGATCGGACGTGCCGCCGCCGCCAACCCAACTAAGGGAGCTTTTGAAGGAGTACCCTTTCTCCTGAAAGACATTCTGGGTGACATGGAAGGTGTCGAAACCAGGTCAGGTTCACGCTTCATGTCAGGTGTTCCCGCTAAGCAGGACGCAACCCTCGTCAAACGTTTCAAGGCATCGGGCGTTTCCATCCTCGGCAAGACCAACGTGCCGGAATTCGGCCTTCTGCCCACCACCGAAAGCGCGCTCTACGGCCCTGCCCGCAATCCCTGGAATACCGATCATTCAACCGGCGGCTCATCTGGCGGTTCCGCCGCGGCCGTTGCAAGCGGTATCGTGCCCATGGCACACGCGAATGATGGCGGCGGGTCTATCCGCATCCCGGCAGCTTGTTGCGGCCTTGTCGGCCTGAAGCCAACCAGAGCCCGCAACCCGCTCGGCCCAATACTGGGTGACGTAATGGGAGGTCTCATCCACGAGCATGTTGTGACCCGCACCGTTCGAGACAGCGCCGCCATGTTGGACTGTACAGCAGGTGCAGAGGCAGGCGACCCCTATTATGCTCCACCACAAGCCCGCCCCTATCTTGACGAAGTAAGCCAGGCCCCGGGGAAGCTCCGTATCGCTTTCTCCACCACCGACCTCGGCGGTAACAAGCTCCACCCCGACTGTCTGAAAGCGATAAAGGAAAATGCCAAACTGTTGGAAAGTTTGGGCCACCATGTGGAAGAAGCTGCACCCGCCATCCCGATGGATATGATGTCCGGTGCCTTCATGGCTGTTTGGGCTGCAGGTCTCGCCGCTAACATTGACGCCTTCGCTATGGCCAATGGCAGAACACCCGGCGATAATGAACTCGAAGGCCTCACCTGGGGTCTCTATCAGGCCGGCAAGGCAGTCAGCGCTTCCGACTATCAGATGGCGCTCGGCGGGTTCCAGATGCTGGGTCGGGAGATGGCGCGTTTCCATGACCAATATGATCTCTGGATGACAACAACACTGGGCGCACCACCAATCCCGCTCGGGCGTATCGACATTACAAAGCGCGATCCACTGGAAGCTTTTGCTCCAGTCATCGACTATGTGCCGTTTACCGCGATAGAGAATGCAACCGGCCAGCCTGCCATTTCGCTGCCTCTTCACTGGAACGATGCGGGCTTACCCGTCGGCGTTATGTTTGCGGCCGCTTTTGGCGCGGAGGACATGCTCTATCGGTTAGCGGGTCAGTTGGAGCAGGCAAAGCCATGGGCAGACAAGCGCCCACCTGTGTGGGGATAGAGCGGACCCAACAATCACCAAATGTTCGGGCCAGACTGAACGGCCCAAGGGAGGAACAAATGGGACTAAAGCAATATGCAGACTATGACGGCCTTGGTCTTGCCGAGCTGGTAAACAAAGGTGAAGTTAAACCGTCGGAGCTCGTGGAGGCCGCCATTGAAAGAATTGAGGCCCACAATGGCACACTTAACGCGGTCGTCCACAAAGCGTATGACGAGGCCCGCGCAACTGCGAAAGCAAACCTGCCTGATGGGCCTTTCAAGGGCGTTCCGTTTCTCATTAAAGACTTGGGGGCAGAGGTTAAAGGCTGGCCCCGCACAAGCGGAAGCCGTTTCGTCGCCAACACGGTGGACGACAAGGATAGCGAACTCGTCAAACGTTTTCGCGATACCGGCGTTATCCTCGTCGGCAAAACCAATACACCCGAATACGGTATCACCGGCACAACAGAAAGCGCCCTGCTTGGCCCCTGCCGCAACCCCTGGAACCCGGATCATATTTCCGGTGGCTCATCAGGCGGCGCCGCGGCCGCCGTTGGCGCGGGCATTGTTCCTCTCGCTCATGCAAGTGACGGATTAGGCTCCATCCGCATCCCGGCCGCCTGCTGTGGTCTTGTTGGCATGAAAACGACAAGAGACCGCAACCCCAATGGTCAGGACGACTATGATCGCGCAATCGGCTTTAGTGTTGATCACGTTGTCTCCCGTTCGGTCCGCGACAGTGCCGCCATGTTGGATGCGATAGGCTATCCCGAAAAAGCCTCCCCCTTCGCCTATCCCGCTAAAGAGCGGCCTTACATGGAAGAGATCGAACGAAGCCCCGGCAAGCTCCGTATCGCCTATTCCGCAGAAACACCTGGCGGCAAACCGATTGATCCCGAAGTGCAAAAAGCATTCGAGCAAACTGTCGCCATGCTTGAAGGGCTCGGACACGAACTCATTGAACGCGGGCTACCTGTGGATTACCGCGCACTCTACCGTGCTCAGGGCATGGTGAGTGCAGGTAATTTTGCGGCAGGTATGCGCCGACGCGTCGAAGCCATGGGGCGCGAACCGCGAGAGGAAGAGTTGGAGCCGCTCACCTGGGCAGTCTATCGCAACGGAGGAAAAATTACCGGCGAGCAGGCTATGTTTGGCTGGCAGCAACTTCGCCTCCTCAACCGGCAGATCCTCTCCCTGTTTGAGGAGTTTGATGTGTTTTTATCCCCCGTCATGGGCACACCGCCGCCAGAGGTCGGGGTGATCGACCCTGTCCGGCTGGACCCCAGAGAAGTGAACAAAAGACAGGGGAAGTCCTTCCCCTTCACGCCACCATTCAATTTCACGGGCCAGCCGTCACTCTCACTCCCGCTGCACTGGAGTAAGGACGGGCTGCCATTGGGCATGATGTTCACCTCAAAATACAGTGATGAAGCAACGCTTTTCCGGCTTGCAGGGCAGCTCGAAAAAGAACAACCGTGGAGAAACAGGCGCCCCCCTGTCTGGTCTTAAGAGCCCTATTGCCGCCCGCGCCCAAGCCTGCTACCTCATGCGCCATGACAGACAAAGCAGCAAAACCCGTACACGTAGTAGGCGGCGGCATGGCCGGGTCCGAGGCCGCCTGGCAGCTTTCGCAAGCAGGTGTCCCCGTCATTCTGCACGAAATGCGCCCTGTGCGAACGACCGATGCTCACCAGACAGATGGCCTGGCAGAACTGGTATGCTCCAACTCATTCCGCTCGGATGATTGGGAGAACAATGCCGTTGGCCTCCTCCACGAGGAAATGCGCCGCTGCAACTCCATCATTATGAAAATGGCAGCCAAGGCCCAGGTTCCTGCTGGTAGTGCTCTCGCTGTAGACCGTGAAATTTTCTCGAACCTCGTAACCGAAGCACTGGAAGCAGAGCCGCTCGTGACCATCGAGCGCGGCGAACTGACCGACCTTCCGCCAAGCGATTGGGGTACGACAATCATCGCAACAGGACCGCTGACATCTGAAGCACTGGGCAACGCCATCGGTGAAGTAACCGGCAAGGATGAACTCGCCTTTTTTGATGCCATTGCCCCGATCGTCTACAAGGACAGCATCGACTTCGATATTTGCTGGTACCAGTCAAGATACGACAAAGTAGGCCCCGGCGGCACGGGCAAAGACTACATCAATTGTCCAATGACCAAGGAAGAGTATGACGCTTTCCTTGATGCGCTCATTGCTGGCGACAAAACCGACTTCAAGGAATGGGAAGAAAACACGCCTTATTTCGAAGGGTGCTTGCCGATCGAAATCATGGTCTCCCGAGGGCGCGAGACGCTCCGCTTCGGCCCATTGAAACCGGTTGGGCTGACCAATCCGCACAATCCGACAGTCAAACCCTATGCGATCGTCCAGTTGCGCCAGGATAACGCGCTGGCCACGCTTTACAATATTGTGGGGTTTCAAACGAAGCTGAAACATGGCGAACAAAAACGCATCTTTCAGATGATCCCGGGCCTGCAGAAAGCAGAGTTTGCACGTCTCGGCGGTCTTCACCGCAATACGTTCCTCAACTCGCCAAAACTTCTCGACGCAACTATGCGATTGAAAGCGCTGCCGCACTTGCGCTTTGCCGGGCAGATTACCGGTGTTGAAGGATATGTGGAAAGCGCCGCCATGGGGCTAATGGCAGGCCGTTTCACGGCAGCGGAAGCACTCGGCCGGATCGCGACGCCGCCTCCCCTGACAACGGCCTTTGGGGCCTTAATGGCACATATTACCGGCGGCGCAGAAGCCAGCACTTTCCAGCCTATGAACGTAAACTATGGCCTCTTTCCACCGATTGAAGCTCCCACAACGCCGGAAGGGAAAACCATTCGCGGTAAGGCGCGTGGTCGGGCGCGCAAACAATCTCTTTCGCATCGAGCCATCAATGATCTGCAATCATGGTTAGGTGAGGCCGCAGAATAGCCTAGAACCGCTTCGTCGCCAGAACGCGGATCAACCGCAACTGACGTCGAAATGCTGGCACCTCACAAGAATGATGCAACAGATCAAAATCCGTCGCGGCCATTTTCCTCAGGTAAAGTGGAACCAGCGACGCTGGCAATAACGCATGCAATTCTGAGACATTTGTCATGCGCATGCCCGCTCCAAGTTTATATCGCTCACTCGCCAGATGGCGTAACTCCGCCACCAGCGCCTTGAAGCCCGGACGCGCCACGCCGGCAAACATATCATGCGGGTCAACGTCATACGTCCGCATCAGATCAAGCGGTAAGGAAAGTCTCTCGGCCCCGGCCTCAAAAGGTATCCGGCGCAAATGCCTGACGATCCCTTCCGCGACCAGCATGTCTATTCCGACCGTCTTCGACCCCGCCATCAAGGCAAGGCGCGCTTCCAAACTCACTTTGACAAGCTGTTCAACAGATGTGACGAGATCGCGGGTCGTTGCAAAAGGTTCGGCGGTCAGTTGAGCTGAGCGAAGATCAATCATCGGAAGAAGGTCAGACGGCGAAAGTCCCCCGACAAACAAGGTGTCGACAAGAGCTTCGGCAACCTCATGCCCGGGATGGCTCGTCGGGGTCATTTGCTCCAGCGTATCACGCCACCATTGAAAGCGGATCTGACCAAGCATCGGTTCACTGACTGTTTGCGGAATATGGTCCAGTTCAGCCTCCAGCGCGCCAAGCGCTGCAAGCGGAGCCCGTCGCTCAGCTGGTGCCAGAAGAACCGAAAGATAGCGGTCATGGTCAAGCCGCCTCAACTGATCCAGACAATATCGAAACCGTTCCGGTGCCACTCAACTCTCTCTCAAATGAAAACGGGACCGCCTCTCACAGGCAGCCCCGTCAATTTGCGGAAGACGGATCACACCGTCAACCCGTGCCTCGTCATACCAAGGCTCAGTAGAGGTTCTGTGCAGATACCATCGCAAAGAGCATTGGAATGGACAGAAGTGTATTGGTCCGCGAAAAGGTCTTCGCAGTGCCTGCCGCTTTAGCTTTCGCGCCAGCGTCCGCTTCCACCATGCCGAGTGCAATCTTCTGGTTTGGCCAGATAATAAACCACACATTGAACCACATGATGGTGCCGAGCCACATGCCGATACCGATGGCAATGTTCTTCTCGACAGCAAAACCATTCGCCGCACCCAGCGTGAATGCATCAACCAGATAACCATTCATCGCGGCCAGAATGATGCCGGTCACAATGGTCGCCATGGCACCCCAGCGGAACCAGAACAGAGCCTCTGGTGCGATCACTTTAGAAATTGCAGGCTTTTGCTCGTCCGGAATTTTGCCCATGTTCGGAATCTGAACAAAGTTGAAGTACCAGAGCAGGCCGATCCACATCACCCCACTGATTACGTGCAGCCAGCGGAAAATAAACGTACCGAATGCGTGATCTATAACGCCGCCCCAATTCAGGTACATGGCCAAAAGCACAACGGTAAGAACAAAACCGGCGATCACCGTATTTCGTATTGAATCAAGAATAGCAGACATGGGTTGTCCCCCTTTGTGTGTCTCATGTGGGTTCAAGTGATCATCCCACACGGGAGGCGCCACTCTCCTCCAGCAGAAAACGGCGCAGTCTCCGGCTCGCGTCCACGAGTCGGCAATTCGAATGGAAGGATTCTAAAAGTTTCGGCTCAAAAAGCCAAGCAATCAGTATTTTTATTCTAGTTGACGGCAATCAGTGCTGCTGCAACACGCCGTCCTTCACCCAACAGAACATTATAGGTACGGCACGCAGCACCGGTATTCATAACCTCAACATGAAGTGGGATCGCTGCAAGCGCCCGCTTCAAGTCGGGTGGTAAAAAGACAAGCGTCTCCCCCGTGCCCACCAAAACCAGGTCAAACGAGCCTGCAGCATCTATCAATCGCGAGAAATTCTTCATCTGCGCCTCTGCGACCGACACAATCTCCCACGGAAACATGCCTTCATCAGGCAGCAGGATCATTGATCCGGACACGCGCTTTTTATCCAGCCTGAAACCACCGTCGCCATAGGCCTCGATGGGAGGTTGCGTACCAAAAGCAGTGTTTGAGAACTCCATAAGCGCTTAGCCTTAAGGCTTGGCCGCCGCATTGTCAGCCCCGACACTCCAGTCCCGTTTGACGCCCAGGATCAGCAGCAAAGGTGCAGCCACAAAGATTGATGAATATGTCCCGATAAATACACCCCAGATCATCGCGAAAGCAAAACCGCGAATGACTTCACCACCGAAGATGTAGAGGGCGGCGAGCGCAATAACGGTCGTCAAGGACGTCATGGTCGTCCGGGACAATGTTCCATTAATCGAAAGATTGAGCAGTTCAGCCAAATCCATCTTCTTGTATTTGCGCAGATCCTCGCGAATACGGTCATACACAACCACCGTATCATTCATCGAGTAACCGACAATCGTCAGAATGGCCGCAATAATGGACAGATTGAACTCAAGCTCAAACAACGCGAAGATACCAATGGTCAACAGAACATCATGCGCCAGCGCCAAAACAGACCCTACGCCGAACTGCCATTCAAAGCGGAACCAGATATAAACCAGCATCAGGAAGATCGCGACAGTAACAGCAAGCGTACCAGCCTCAACCAGTTCACCACTAACTTTCGGCCCCACCACTTCTACACGACGATATTCAACTCCTTCGCCAAGCTCCGCACGAATTTTTTCAACCGCACTCAAATCATTCTCGGCAACTTCGCCCTGCTGCTCCACACGGATCAGAACATCGTCCGGGGCGCCAAACGTCTGCACCTGAACATCACCCAGGTTAAGCGCCGACAATCGGGAGCGAATGTCCGAAATATCTGCAGGCCCATCCGTTCCGATTTCAATCATGGTACCGCCCTGAAAGTCGATACCGTAATTGAGACCTTTGGTCGAAAATAACGCGATAGAAGCGATAACGCCCACAAGCGAAATCGCATAGGCAAACTTGCGGAAATGAATAAAACCAAAAGACGTTTGGTCAGGAACCAGTTTCAAACGGAACATCATATTAATCCTTTAAAGCACCAGTTCCTTTGGCCGCTGAAAGCGGAACCAAAGCGCAATCATCAAACGCGTCACAACAAACGCCGTAAAGACCGACGTGAGAATACCGACCCCCAGCGTAACCGAGAAACCACGCACCGGCCCGGACCCGAGCTGGAACAGGATCGCCGCCGCGATAAAGGTTGTGATGTTCGCGTCCATAATGGTTGTCAGCGCCTTGTCATAACCAATTTCAATCGCATTGATGGGGGTTTTGCCATTTCTCAGCTCTTCGCGAATACGCTCAAAAATCAGCACATTTGCATCAACAGCCATGCCGATAGTCAACACGATCCCGGCAATCCCCGGCAAGGTCAGTGTCGCCTGCAAAATGGAAAGTGCTGCAGCAATCAATGCGACGTTCACAATGAGGGCAACATTCGCAAACACGCCAAACAGCCCGTAAGAAAGCGCTATATAGACAATGACAGCCGAAAAGCCGATCAGCGCCGCAATCTTGCCCGCTTCCACACTGTCCGCGCCAAGTCCCGGCCCGACTGTCCGCTCTTCAAGAATGTTCAACGGCGCCGGCAATGCACCGGCCCGCAACAGAACGGCAAGGTCGTTTGCGGTCTGCACGGAATAGGAGCCTGAAATCTGACCCCGGCCACCCAGAATAGGTTCGCGAATAACAGGCGACGCAATAACCTCGTTATCAAGCACAATCGCAAACGGACGTCCGACATTATTGCTCGTCACTTCTCCGAACCGACGGGCACCAGATGTATCGAACTGGAAAGTAATAATCGGCTCATTCGTCTGCTGGTCGAAGCCCGGTTGGGCATCTGTCAGGTCTTCACCACCAACCATCACCCGTTTTTGAATAAGCAAGGGTTGCGGTGGCTCATATTCGTTGGAATAGAGAATTTCAGTGCCCTGCGGCGGACGTGTCGCCAGCGCCTGTTGAGCCGTCATGCTCTGATCCACAAGACGGAAGGTCAGTTTGGCTGTTTTGCCAAGCAAGGCTTTAAGCCGCTCCGGGTCATCAAGGCCCGGTACCTCCACCACAATACGGTTATCGCCCTGCCGCTGGATCGTTGGCTCCGTCGTACCCAGTTCGTCGATACGGCGGCGAACAATCTCGATCGACTGCTCAACGGCCAGGCGAGCACGCTCCCGTTGTGATGCCTCTGTTGGCGTCAGAGTGAAATGCGTTCCATCGGCAGCCACCAGCAAATCAGCTTCCGGCAAACCGGAGAACAGATTGGCACTCACCGTATTCACAAGGCCATTCAGCGCTTCTTGCGCAGCTTCGACATCTGCCTCGTCCCGCACACGCACGCTGACAGCGCCCTGGCTCATCCCAAGCCCGGTATAACCAATCCGCTTTTCCCGCAGGGTCTGCCGCACATCGTCAACGATTGTTTCCAGCCTTTCACGCTGGACTGCACCGGTCTCGACCTCAAGCAAGAGATAAGACCCGCCTTGCAAATCAAGCCCGAGCACTATCTGGCGCTGAGGAACCCAGCCCGGGAGATCTTCAAGTGTTTCCGCAGACAGGAAATTGGGGGCGGTATAAATAAAACCAGCCAGACTCACCAGTGCGATGAGCGTAATCTTCCAGGGTGAAAATCGAAGCATGAAAGGTGCCTTTAAGCGAGGGCGGGAACAATGACGCGTTTACCCCGTCAGTCGTCCTTGTTGGAATTGGCCGGTGTCGGCGCAGGTTGCGTCTTGGACCGAACGGAGGTCAGTGTGGCTTTCAGCACGCGAACCTTCACCCCGTCAGCAATCTCAACTTCAACCTCTTCACCATCCGGCACTTTCGACACTTTGCCGAGCAAACCGCCCGCAGTCACAACAGTGTCGCCCCGCCGCACATTGTTGACCATCTCCTGATGTTGTTTTGCCCGCTGCTGTTGAGGGCGAATGATCAGAAAATAGAAAATCGCTGCCATGGCAATCAGGGGCACAAAGAGCGATGTCAGAAAATCCCCTCCGCCCGCGGCGGCGGTGTTGGCAAAAGCGGGCGTAATGAACATGTATTTCTCCGAAACTGGTCAAACAGGACGTAAATCAGGGCAAATCACCCTGCCAAATATGAACCGCCGGACTATACCGGGCTCTGCCACCTTTGCAAACAAGAGCCCTTTGTTTTCTGAGACTTAGAGCCGAAAATCAGCATCAACAGGACGACCGTCCCGCGTCACCGTTAAAGATTGACCGGCGGAGCGCAAATGCTAGGGTCCGCGCGCATCGAAACTCAGTGGAACGAGACGCATGACCGACCATCCCATCACCCGACAGGCCGCTATTCTCCCGCTTTTGGAGCGTATCGCAGACGCATTGGAGCGCATGGCTCCAGCGGCCGTTCCGCCGGTTGAACTCAATTCCGCCGACGCATTTCTCTGGTCCGGACATGAAACACGGCTGATACCGGTACCCGTCGTCTCCCGGGTGGAGATCAGCTTGCTTAAGGGCATCGACCGGACGCGGGATGCGCTTCTTGAAAACACGCAGCGCTTCGCCAGGGGCCTGCCAGCCAACAATGCACTGCTTTGGGGCGCGCGCGGCATGGGCAAAAGCTCCCTCATCAAAGCGGTTCACGCAACTGTCAATCAGGGCCTGCCCGGCAGTCTCGCCCTCATCGAAATCCACCGTGAGGATATTGAAAGCCTGCCTACGCTGATGAGTGCCCTGCGCGAGCAGAAGCGCCAGACCATCATCTTCTGCGATGACCTGTCTTTTGACCGGGATGAAACAAGCTACAAATCCCTCAAAGCCGTACTCGAAGGCGGTATCGAAGGTCGCCCGGACAATGTGCTTTTTTATGCCACATCCAACCGCCGTCACCTCATGCCGCGCGACATGATGGAAAACGAACGCTCGACCGCCATCAACCCCTCAGAAGCAGTAGAAGAGCGCGTTTCTCTGTCGGACAGATTCGGGCTTTGGCTGGGCTTCCACAAATGCAGTCAGGACGAATATCTGGAGATGGTCAAGGCTTATGCGGATTGCCACAATCTCGATATCTCGGCAGAGGACCTGCGCGCAGGCGCGATTGAATGGACCGCGACACGCGGGGCTCGCTCAGGCCGCGTCGCCTGGCAATACATCCAGGACGTTGCAGGCCGGCTCGGCCAACCTCTCAACCAGGCTTAGCTGCTCATAACCTTCAACGGATCCATTGCCTGGGATCCGCGACGGATCTCGAAATGGATCTGGGAGGACTGAACGCTACCCGTGCGCCCGGCGAGCGCGATCGTCTGCCCCTTCGTCACCGTTGCACCGCGCTGCACCAACAGTTCCCCGTTGTGAGCATATGCTGTCATCCAGCCATTGGAATGGCGGACAAGCAGCAAATTACCATAGCCCCGCAGTTCGTTACCGGCGTAAGCCACAACCCCTGACTGGGCAACCCGCACAGGCGTTCCTTCAGGCACAGCAATGTTGACCCCGTCATTGTGGAGCCCATCAGCCTTCGGCCCGAACCGCGATACGATCCGTCCTTCGGCAGGCCAGATAAACTCCCCCGTAGCAGGTGGCGGGGTGTCCAGCGGGGGCTTCACCCGCGGACGAGGTGCCCCACTGGCATCCGCAATCTGGGACTGGCCCGCCGTGCTGCCACCGGGAATACGCAATCGCTGTCCTACATGAATAGCATTGTCGCCTCCAATCCCGTTGGCGGAGCGAAGATCATCCTGCTTCACGCTATACTGGGTGGAGATGCTGTAAACCGTGTCTCCGCGCTGAACCACGTGATAGCCGGCTGACGTTCGTGCAACAGGGCGATTTGTCGGCGTTGGGCGTGCATCCCGGTTAGGGCGCGATGCAGGTCTGGAGTAATTGCTTGTTGTCCTGACATCGTCAGGCCGCGACCGTGGTCGCCCTACATCCCCCGCCGAAACATTCGACCCGGAACGATATTCATATTGCGTGTCCCACCACGGGTCAGATTGACCGGCACAAGCAGCAACGACGAAGGCAGTCGAAACAATAAAAGCAAAACGCAACCGATTGAACACAAGGTCACCGACTTCAACCAAAGGCTGGAGAACGTGGCGATAGGACATTTTCTGGGACATCGGGTCCGCCCTTTCAGCTTTCCCGCGCGACCCCCTCAACCAGGGGAACGAATCGCACAGGAAGCAGCTCTTCCTTTTTAAATCCATCCTCTTCCCGTGTCAGGCGAACAAGCTGTTGACCTTGCTTGCCACCGTCCACATCAACCGGAACCACCATAATACCGCCAATCTTAAGCTGATCAGCAAGTCCCATCGGTATTTCCGACGCCGCGGCAGTTACGATAATCCGGTCAAAAGGGGCCTGTTCCGGCCATCCTTTGCTCCCATCGCCCACCTTGGCGGTAATATTGTGGAAACCAAGAATTTCAAAACGCTTAACGGCGTCGTCAAGAAGTGTCCTATAGCGTTCGATTGTGTAAACGCGGCGGGATAATTGAGCCAGGACAGCGGCCTGATAGCCGGATCCCGTCCCGATCTCCAGAACCTTCATCCGGTCCCCAATCTCCAGCTTTTCCGTCATAAATGCGACGATATAGGGCTGTGAAATCGTCTGCCCGCACTCAATTGGTAACGCATGGTCGTCATAGGCCTGCTCACGAAAAGCACCGGTCACAAAAGTTTCCCGTGGCACCCGTTCAATGGCCGCCAACACCCCTTTTGAGCGTATACCCTGGCGCCGAAGAGCCATGACAAGCTTGATTTTGCCAGCATCAAGCTCCTCGCCGTCCGCCGAACCATGACCGGGAAACACGCTCATTACACCGTCCTACTTTGCCGAGAAAGCGGCATCAAGTTTCTTGCGCGCCGCCCCATGGGTCAGATCCAGATGTAACGGCGTGATACTGATCCGACGATCATAAATAGCGCGAAGGTCGGTTCCTTTTGACGGGTTGGACGGAATACGCTGAAACCCGGTCCAGTAGTAAGGATTGGCCCGTCCGTCTACCCGCTCCTCAATCTTGATGAGGGACTGGTCTCTTTTTCCCTGCCGCGTCACATCAATGCCACCGACAAGATGCGGTGGTACGTCAGGAAAATTCACATTCATCAATACGTCTGATTGCCAGCCAATGCCGACCAGCTTTTCGATAATCGCAGGCGCATGCGCTTCAGCTGTCGACCAATGTACATTCTGTTTGCCGTCGAACCCATAAGCCTGGCTGAGCGCTATCGAGGGAACCCCGAGAACCGTGCCCTCCATAGCCGCTGCAATCGTGCCCGAATAGGTAACATCGTCTGCAACATTTTGTCCGCGATTAACCCCGGACAAGACGAGATCCGGTTTGTTGTCATTGATCATAATGTGCTTGATCGCCATCAACACGCAGTCTGTAGGCGTGCCGGCAACGGCATACTTTTTTGACGAGATTTTCCGAAGCCGCAGCGGGTCAGACAGGGTTAGCGAATGACCGGCCCCACTTTGTTCACTCTCCGGCGCCACAACCCACACATCGGAGGAAAGGCTCTTTGCGATCTTTTCCAACACCTTCAGGCCCGGCGCATGAATGCCATCATCGTTGGAAAGCAGAATACGCATGCCATCAAGTGGCAGCTTTTTCTTTCTGGGAGATTTAGCCATCGGCGCTGATCACTTCCAGCCCGCCCAGATAAGGCTGGAGCACACGAGGTATCGCAACAGAACCATCTGCCTGCTGATAGTTTTCAAGTACGGCAACCAATGTGCGCCCGACAGCAAGGCCGGAACCATTCAGCGTATTGACAAAACGCGTACCTTTTTCATCTTTCGGACGGTACCGTGCGTTCATTCGCCTTGCCTGAAAATCACCGCAGGACGAACAGCTGGATATTTCGCGATAGGCTTTCTGGCCGGGCAACCACACTTCAATGTCATATGTTTTCTGTGCACCAAAACCCATATCGCCGGTGGACAGAACCATTGTGCGGAAAGGCAGATCAAGCCGTTTCAACACCTCTTCAGCACAAGAAAGCATCCGCTCATGCTCCGCAGCAGACTGATCTGGTGTGGTGATACTCACCAACTCCACTTTCGAAAACTGATGCTGGCGGATCATGCCTCGCGTATCGCGCCCCGCAGACCCGGCCTCAGACCGGAAACAGGCTGTATAGGCCGTCATGCGAAGAGGCAATTCTTCTTCCGAGAGGATAGCTTCCCGCACTGTGTTGGTCAGCGGCACTTCAGCGGTCGGTATCAGCCAAAACCCGTTTTCTGTCCGGAATGCATCTTCCGCAAATTTCGGCAACTGGTTGGTGCCGAACATGGCATCGTCGCGCACGAGCAATGGTGGCGACATTTCATGATAACCAAACTCTGTTGTGTGAAGATCAAGCATGTAATTGCCGATCGCCCGTTCAAGTCGGGCCAGATGGCGCTTGAGGATGACAAAGCGGGAGCCGGAAAGCTTGGCCGCTGTCTCAAAATCCATAAGGCCGAGCCCTTCTCCGACATCGAAATGCTCTTTCGCCTCAAAATTATACTGCCGCGGCTCGCCAATTGTATGCAGCACCACATTCGCGGCTTCATCCGCCCCGTCGGGCACGTCCGCGAGCGGCAGGTTCGGAATAACAGCCAGCATGTCGTGAAGCGCACGATCCAACTGCCGTTCCTCCTCCTCGCCAGCCTGGATCTTGGCTTTCAGCTCCGCCACCTCCGCCATCAGTGCGTCGGCTGTCTCATGATCGCCTTTGCCCTTGGCTGCGCCAATTTGCTTCGACGCCGCATTCCGGCGCCCTTGAGCATCCTGCGTCGCAGCTACAATTTCACGGCGCTTCGCATCCAGTTCCAGAATAGCGCTGGACTGTGCAGACATCCCGCGACGCGCAAGGCCCGCATCAAAGAGGTCTGGATTGTCGCGAATGAGCTTGATATCGAACATGAAGAAACCTTGAGATCAATCAACAGGTAAACTGTGCAGACAGGACGAATCAGGCTTTCTCCCCGTTGCCCCCGTCCGCGTCTGTATACGCGGATGGTCCGAAACCGTCCAGAAGAAGGGCTGTTTTACGTCAAAAGCCTGTCGGGAGAAAGGCGTTGTCCCGCTGCTAAAGTGAGCCCGGATCCGATCCCATCAGATCCTCCTCAGCCTCTTCCGCGTCTTCGCGCTCTTTCCGTTTGCGCTCGATCAGGGCCACAGACAGGATCGAAATTTCATAGAGCAGCAGTGTCGGCAACCCGAGCCCTACCTGGCTGACAATATCAGGCGGTGTAAGAACAGCGGCTACGGCAAAAACAATCACCACGGCATATTTTCGCCCCTTGCGCAGCTGGTCTGTCCGCACGAGCCCGGCCCGGCCTAACAGCGTCATCAGCACCGGCAACTGAAAACAAAAGCCAAACGCAAAGATCAGCGTCATGATCAGCCCGAGATACTCACTGACCTTGGCCACCAGTTCAATTGCAGCAACACCGTCTCCCCCGACCTGCTCTTGCGAGAGAAAAAACTGCATCGCCAATGGCATGATCAGGAAATAGACGAGTGAAGCTCCCATAAGAAACAAAACGGGTGTCGCAATCAGAAAGGGCAGAAACGCGCCCCGTTCATTCTTGTAGAGGCCGGGCGCCACAAACATGTAAATCTGCGAGGCAAGTACCGGAAAAGCAATGAACAAGGCCCCGAACAGCGCCAACTTCAACTGCGTAAAAAAGAATTCCTGCGGGGCTGTGTAAATCAGCTTCAACTCAGGCTTGTCACCGGCTGCCCATTCATACGGGTCAAGCAGGACGTTAAAAATGATGTCGGCGAAATAAAAGCAGATCGCAAAGCCAATAGCGATTGCGATCATGGAGTAAAGCAGTCGCTGGCGAAGCTCTATCAGATGCGAAAGCAATGGTGCCCGCGAAGCCTCGACTTCATACTCACTCATTGAGCCGCACCCTTCGGCGCACGCTCAGGAGTTGCCTGAGGTGACGCCTCATCTGACTTGGCTTCATCTCCCCCGGCCCCGATCGAATGTGCCACCCCGGTCACAGGCGACAGACCTTCAGCGGGCGTGGCCAGCGCAGACGTGCCTGTGTCCGTTTCCTTCAAAGCCCGCCCAACCGCATCCAGCGGATGCGCCATAGCCTCTTTTACCTGGGCAACCGGATTATTGGCTTTGGCATCAGCAATCTGCTTGCGCAATTCTTCCAGCTCGCTTTCGCGCGCCATCTCGTCAAAACTGCGCTGAAACTCACGGGCGGCTGCTTTGATCTTGCCTGTGTACTGGCCAATGGTTCGCATCATGCGCGGCAAATCTTTGGGGCCAACCACCAGAATGGCAAGCACACCCAAAAACAGAAGCTCGCTCCAGCCAATGTCGAACATGAAAGTCAGAACCTCACACGGGTGTCAGACCCCGGGTACCTGCAAACGCGAATATTCAGCTTGCCGTTGTTTTATCTTTGGTGGTTTCTTCGCTTGCCTGCGCCGCACTTATGCTTTTCGGGTCGGTGCCAGGCGTCGCCTCATCATCCGCCATGCCTTTGCGGAAACTACGAATACCCTTCGCCACATCGCCCATCAGTTCCGAGATCTTGCCGCGCCCAAAAAGCAGCACCACAAGAACCAATACAATGATGATCTGCCACGGACCGATCTGTCCCATTCCTAATCTCCAAACCCTAAAATCAGCTCAAAAAGGCACCTGCCGAGGCAGGGCTACCTGATAACAACGTCAAGTTCCAGCAAGCATCTCAGATTTAGCACGTTCTATCAATGCTTTAGGCCACATCACAGACAATGAACCCACAACACCTGAAGATATGGAAATGGGGTTTCTACAGAGAAGATTCAAGAAAACGCGGGAAAAACTGTCGCAATAGCCTTGTCAGGCTGTTTCCTCTTTCTCTTCCTCGGCACTCTCCAGATGTTGATCCAGTGCCTCACCATATTCCTCTGGCTCTTCCTCAGAGAAATCACCATCACCGTCCCCACCTTCAGACGATGGTGTCGGCACGTCAAAATCAGCCGGCAGGTTCGCCTCCAGCAAACCGGCAGCCTTCAATTCCTCATGACCTGGCAGATCACCAATGCTCTCCAGCCCGTAATGGATAAGAAACTCTTCCGTCGTTCCATACGTCACAGGACGACCCGGCGTCTTACGACGTCCCCGCAAACGCACCCAACCTGTTTCCATCAGCACATCAATCGTGCCCTTGGACACCGAAACCCCGCGAATTTCTTCGATCTCCGCCCGTGTAACGGGTTGGTGATAAGCGATGATTGCCAACGTCTCCAGCGCAGCACGTGAAAGTTTCTTCTGTTGCACCGCTTCACGTTCCATCAGGAAGGACAGGTCTTCTGCCGTACGGAACATCCATTTGTTAGCCAAACGTACGAGATTTACACCCCGTTCTGCATACATCGACTGAAGGTCTTCGATCAAAGCCCCAACGTCTGCTCCCTCGGGCAATCGAGCCGCGATCGAGTCAATGTCCAGTGGTTCGGCCGCCGCAAACAAAAGCGCCTCCAGCATGCGCAACTGCGCAGCATGATCAAACGCTCCGGGGAACGGCGTCACATTACCGGGGCTCGGCGCGTCGTCCCCGGTGGAGGTATCGTCCGTCTCCGCGTTGGCTGCATCTTCAGCGACATCACCTTCCGTAGCAGACGTTTCATCCATCACGCTGTCTTCCGCGGTCAGTTCAGCCGCGTCGGTATTCGCATCGGAGGTCGGGCTTTCCGTCTCTTCACCTTCAGCGACGGTCGCATTATGCTCGTTTGTCATTTGTCGTCACTCTCCTCAAACGAGGGCTCCCGCTCGTCATCATCATTATCGGCTGCCTGCAGAACCTGACTGTCGTCTTCACCAAAATCATCGACCAGATCCACCCGCGGCGTCGCGCGCTTGCGTACGAAGATCGGTTCAAAAGCCTTGCCCTGCTGCACTTCCAAGTGTCCGTCCCGAATAAACTCAAGCGAAGCACTGAATGTACTGGCGAGTGCCGTCCGGCGTTCCTTGGGCGTGGCATATTCATCCGGCAGGAAAGCCTCAATCGAGCCCCAGTCGATCATAATCCCCAGCATCTTCTGCAACCGGTGCCGCGCCTCTTCAATGGCGAAAATCGGCTGTTTCTTGATCGTCATGTGAGTAGGCTTGAGTGCCCGGATACGCTCTTCCGAATAAGCCTTCAGAAGATCATAGAGCGTTCCCACGTAAACGCTTGTTCTGTTTACACGAATACCTTCTGGTGCCCCGCGCGGAAAAACCTGTACCCCCATCCGCAAACGCTTCTGAAGCTCAGCGGATGCATTGCGCATACCCTCCAACCGGCGCAATTGGAACGCTAGGCGCGCTGCCATTTCCTCACCGCTCGGCGCATCCTCTTCCTCCGGCGGCGGCAGAAGCAGTTTGGACTTCAAAAAGGCCAACCAGGCTGCCATCACCAGATAATCAGCCGCAAGATCAAGCTCTAAACGACGGGCCTGATTGATAAATTCAAGATACTGCTCGGCAAGCGGCAGGATTGAAATCTTGGCCAGATCCACTTTCTGATTGCGCGCCAGAGCAAGCAGAACATCAAGCGGTCCCTCAAACCCATCAAGATCCACAATCAACGCATCAATAGTCTCGGCAGGTGCTGAATGCGCGACACCTTCTTCAAAATCTTGCGGCGCGGCTTCCTGAGTCACAGCATCAACAGACGGCACCCCCTCATGAGGGGCCTCACTATCTTGTGCTTCGTTGAGATTGGTCTCGGTCATCAGGGTCCAAAATACAAATTGATCGGCCTTGAATGATGCAACTCCCATCATCCTATGGCCAAAAGGCTAGACTAAGCCGATTCTCAGCTCCAAAGGGCAGTTTTAAACATCAAGTAGCTGCAAAAATCGCTCAAAACCTTCCTCAAAACTGAAGGTTTCCGGCCGCACACGGGCAGCCAGGGCATCCTCAGCCCGCAGCAAAGACTCCCCCGCCAATGGACAGGCTTCGCCCGCAACTGCCGTCATCTCTTCCATTTTGCCGTTGCAATGAAGAACCAGGTCGCACCCCGCCGCCAAAGAGGCGCACGTGCGCTCGGCGAGGGAGCCGGAAAGAGCCTGCATCGATAAATCATCCGACATAAGACACCCGCTGAACCCTATCTCGCCACGAATAATGTCACGAATAACGGTTGGAGATGTTGTTGCGGGCCGTTCAGGGTCGATCGCGCTGTAAATCACATGGGCTGTCATGGCGAGCGGTGCATTTTTCAACGCATGAAAAGCCGGAAAATCCGTTTCCGCGAGAATATCATGCGCCGTATCAACAATGGGCAATCTCTCATGGCTGTCGACGCCGGCCCTCCCATGCCCAGGGATATGCTTGATAACAGGCAGAACCCCGCCCGCCAGCAGGCCATCTACAGCCGCCGCCCCCAATGCCGCGACAATACCCGGCTCATTGCCATAAGCCCGGTCGCCAATCACGTCATGCGCGCCTGCAACAGGCACATCAAGTACAGGCAGGCAATCTACATCAACACCCAACCCATGCAGTTCCGCAGCGATCAGCTGTGCGCCCAGTCGCGTCACCTCCAACCCACGAATTGGATCTTGCGCATAGATTTCACCGAACCGTCGACCGGCTGGGTATGAACGCCAATGTGGAGGGCGCAAACGCGCCACCCGCCCGCCCTCCTGATCGATCAGAACAGGGGCATTCCAGCCAACGGCTGAGCGCAATTCGTCGCAAAGGGCCCGAACCTGAGCCGGGCTCTCAATATTGCGGGCAAACAGAATGAAACCCCACGGATTGCTATCAGCAAAAAAGCGCTTTTCAACCTCTGTGAGACGTGGCCCCTCACAGCCATAAATTGCAGCAGAAACCATAGGAAATCCTTATTTAGGACGGACGATACAATCCTGCCCCTGCGCTTTAAGGCGGTCACAAAGCGACTTCGCCGCGTCACTGGTTTCAAACCAGCCGACACGAAGACGATAGTAGATCCCACGTGCACCGAGATCTGCCCGCTGCACATCCCGGACCAGCCCGGCCATCAAACCGGGATAGGCCGCCCGCAGCTTATTAAACTCGCCCTCTGCCTGCCTCAGATCGCGGAATGCAGCAATCTGAACAACATAATTTCCGGACGAGCTCCCAACTACTGTCTCTGCCGGACGAACCGGAACCACAGGAACAGTACGAACCGGTGGCAGAACTTCCGGTGCAGGCGCTGGTTCGGACACACCACGGCCGCTACGCGCTGCAGGGACAGGGATATCCGTGGATGCCGTACCCTCCGGCCCGGGGACCAGTGTCTCCGGGTCGGGTGTTATGGAAATAGGCGGCGGCAAAACCTCAATCCGATCACGCGGCGTAACCGGCACAACAGGCTTTTCAGGCGCCGGTGCGGCTTCAATGCGCATGGGTTCCTCAGCCTGTGGCAAAAGCTGCTCAACACCACCCGGCGTAGCTTCACGCCCGTTCAGACGATCATAAATCAATTTGTCAGTGTTCGGGACTTCCAGCCCCCCTGGGTCCTCCGGCACTGTCTTTATCGGGCTGTTGTCAGCTTCAATGAGGGGCGGTGCATTGCGAATGCCCTCCTTCATCCCTTGTTGGTACGCAAGGAAAAGGATGCCGCCAAAAAGCCCGACAACCACAAAAATCCCGACAAGAATAAGCAAAACACGACCGCCGCCACCCTGCTCGGTCGCGTCGTAGGTATGGAATTCGTCTGAGGCCTCAAGCTCGTAATGCTCGTCCTCGTCGCGGCCCATAGTCGGCATTCAGCGCATTTCCTCGATAGGCTCCACACCCAGAATACCCAGGCCCGAAGCGATCACGTACCCCGCCGCGCGAATCAAAGCGAGACGTGCAAGCGTAACATTTCTTTCATCATTCAGGATAAACCGAAGCGAGGGATCATCCTTGCCCTTGTTCCATAGCGCATGGAAAGCCGAGGCAAGATCGTAAAGGTAAAACGCCACCCGGTGAGGTTCATGCGCCTGCGCCGCCGTCTCCACCAAGCGGGGAAATTGCAGCATCAGCTTGATCAGGCCAAGCTCCGCCTCATCCTTCAGACAAGTCAGGTCAGCCCCCAGCAAAGCTGCATCACTCAAATCGACACCGGCGAGCACCTCTTCAATGGCAGCATTCCGCAGAACAGAATGAATACGCGCATGCGCATATTGAACATAAAAGACAGCATTGTCTTTGGACTGCTCCGTCACTTTCGCAAAGTCAAAATCAAGCGACGCATCATTTTTCCGGTAAAGCATCATGAAGCGGACCGCATCCCGGCCAACCTCATCCACAACCTCACGCAACGTAATAAAGGTGCCCGCCCGTTTCGACATCTTTACGGGTTCACCGTTTCGCATCAGGCGAACAAGCTGGCAGATTTTTACATCAAGCTCCGCACCACCGCCGGTGACCGCTTTCACCGCCGAATGCATCCGCTTGACGTACCCGCCATGGTCGGCCCCCCAGACATCAATCAGATGCGTATAGCCGCGCTCAAACTTATGAAGATGATAAGCAATGTCCGGCGCAAAATAAGTCCAGCTGCCGTCTGACTTTTTCAACGCCCGGTCTACATCGTCGCCAAACTCGGTTGAACGAAAAAGGGTCTGCGGCTTGGCTTCCCAGTCCTCAATCGTCTTGCCCTTCGGTGGCTCCAGTACACCGACATAGATAAGCCCCTTCTCCTCAAGCTTCTTGAGTGTAGCGTCAATCTCCCCCGTCTGATGAAGCGCGCGTTCAGAGAAAAAGACCTCATGCTCAATCCCGAGCGCGGCAAGATCCCCTCGGATCAGCTCCATCATCGCGTCGACAGCCGCATCCCGAACAAGCGCCAAAGCTTCGTCACGGTCTTTCGTCAGAAGCGTATCGCCATATTCGGCTGCCAGCGCCTTGCCCACCGGGACAAGGTAATCGCCAGGATAAAGTCCCTCGGGAATATCGCCAATCTCTTCGCCCAATGCTTCACGGTAGCGCAGGAAGGCACTCTCACTCAAAACACCAATCTGCCCGCCAGCATCGTTGATGTAATATTCCCGGCAAACATCAAAGCCCGCCTTGACCAGCAGGTTTGCCAATGCATCCCCAAAAACCGCCCCACGAGTATGTCCCACATGCATAGGCCCCGTCGGGTTTGCGGATACATACTCCACATTGACCTTCTGCTCATAACCGATATCACTCGCACCATAGCTAACATTCGCACTTAGAATGTCAGCAAGGCGCGTTTGCCAGAACGCGTCCCGAAGCGTCATGTTGATAAAGCCGGGTCCCGCAATATCAACCGCCGTAAAGTGCCCGGAAGCGGTCAGCCCGGCGGCAATTTTTTCCGCCAGATCTCGGGGTTTCATCCCAGCCGGCTTGGCAAGGACCATTGCCGCATTGGTCGAAATATCGCCATGCGAAGCATCCCGTGGTGGCTCAACGCCAACGCGGGAGAGATCGAGATCGCCACCAAGCGTCCCGTCCTGCTGGAGTGCTTTCAGCACACCGGCAACAATATCCTCAAAGTGGCGGAAAATATTCATCTGGGCCTTCAAATCATACGTTACGACGGGAGCGGCGCACCATACCGGCTGGCCCCACCCCGTTCCAGCCCTTTCCGGCGCAAATCAGACTGTTTCCGGACCCATTGGGCGCGCCTCAGACCTCAGCATGCAGGTCAAAAAGCCGCCGATGTTCCAGAATAGCAAACCTGTCCGTCATCCCCGCGATAAAGTCACAGACCCGTCGCGCCGTTTTAACGCCACCTGCCCCGTCACACCCCAACTGCCATTCGTTGGGCAGAAGCTCTGGCTCCGCATGTAACAGATGGAACAGGTCTTCAACGATACGCCGTGCCTTGCTCGTCATTCGGTTCACTCGGTAGTGACGGTACATCCGCTTGAACAGGAAGGCCTTCAGCGTAGCATCGTTCTCCACCATGTCCGGCGAGAAGGCAATGACAGGTTTACTGTAGTGACGAATATCCGCCGCCGTCTCGACACCGCTGGCAGCAAGGCGGGCACGGCTTTCCGACAAAAGGTCCATAACCATGCGGCCGATCAGACTGCGAACAGCTTCGGAGATCAGCCGTCCTTCCTCCACCATCGGCGCCCCATCCATCACCTGCCGAAAAACGTCCCCCACCAGCGGAACCGCCAGTAGGTCATCAACAGAAAAAAGCCCAGCCCGTAAACCATCGTCAATATCGTGGTTATTGTAGGCAATATCATCCGCGAGGGCCGCCACCTGCGCTTCAGCGGAGGCAAATGTGTGCAGCTCCAGATCCTGCTTCTCTGCATACTCAGATATCGCCCGGGGCAAGTCTTCCGCACTCTGTGCCGCCGTGATAAGCGGACCATTGTGCTTCACGATCCCCTCAAGGGTCTCCCAGGTGAGATTAAGCCCGTCAAATGCCGCGTAGCGTTCCTCCAGCTTGGTCACAATCCGTAGCGTCTGTGCGTTATGGTCAAAGCCGCCATAATTGGCCATACAATTGTCCAGCGCCTTCTCGCCCGCGTGGCCAAAAGGCGTGTGGCCAAGGTCATGGGCGAGCGCCAGCACCTCTGCGAGATCCTCATCAAGCCCCAGAACCCGCGCCACAGACCTTGCAATCTGGGCAACCTCCAGCGAATGCGTGAGCCGGGTCCGGAAGTAATCTCCCTCGTGATAGACAAAGACCTGTGTTTTGTATTTCAGCCGTCGAAACGCTCCGCAATGGATAATACGGTCGCGATCCCGCTGAAAAGCAGAGCGGGTCGCACTCTCAGGCTCGTCATAAAGACGGCCGCGGCTCAATTCCGCCTTGGAGGCGAAGGATGCAATGGCTGCCGGGTTTGAAATACTCAAGCTGAACCCCTTGAATTTGCGCTTCCCCTGACTAACAGGCCGCGAAGGGGTTTGACAATCGAATGTCTATACTTACATGGGGTAAGTGAATTTGTTATCATGGTTCCAAACTCACCTTACGCAAAAAAGGGCATTCAGTTGAGTGAAACTGTTGACATTGAGCTTCCAGGCCTCGGCGAACCGATCACCCTTTCAGACAGGGCGGCCAAGCGGATCGCCGAGATCATGTCGGGCGAAGCGGAAGGTACAATGCTGAGGGTTGCCGTCAATGGTGGTGGTTGTTCCGGCTTCCAGTATGCTTTCACATTGGACGATACGCGCCAGGACGACGATCTGGTGCTGGAAAAAAACGGCGCCATCGTTCTGATCGACAGCGTCAGCCAGATGTATATGGGCGGCGCCGAGATTGATTTCGCCGACGATTTGATCGGTCAGGCTTTCAAAATCAACAATCCCAATGCAACGGCAAATTGCGGCTGCGGCACATCCTTTTCCATCTGAATCTATCCGTTTTTTGAGCGGACCGCGCCCGATCTTCATGCTAGGTAAAACCCAAGCATAAAAGGATCAGGCTCATGAAGATCGCAACATTCAACGTCAATTCTGTCAAAGCCCGCCAAGCCAATCTGGTTCAATGGCTGCAGGAGGCAAACCCTGACATTGTCTGTTTGCAGGAGTTGAAATGCGTAGACGACGCCTTCCCGCGCGAGGATATTGAGGCACTTGGCTACAATGTCGAAACGCATGGCCAGAAGACCTATAACGGCGTGGCTATTCTTTCCAAGTTTCCACTGGAGGATGTAACGCGTGGCCTGCCCGGCGACCAGAGCGACGAACAGGCACGCTACATTGAGGCAGTCATTTCGACAAATGCTGGCGCACTCCGCATTGGCGGGCTGTACCTGCCGAATGGCAATCCGGTCGATACGGAAAAGTATCCGTACAAACTTGGTTGGATGGACCGGCTGACGGCCCGGGCAAAAGAGCTGTTGGCGCACGAAGAAATGCTGGTACTGGCGGGCGACTACAACGTGATCCCCCATGCAGACGATTGCTATGATCCTAAGGCTTGGGCAGATGATGCTCTCTTCAAACCGGAAACGCGCGCCAAGTTTTACGAATTGCTGAACCTGGGGCTGACTGACGCTTTTCGAGCCTGCCACACAGAGCCCAATCGTTATTCATTCTGGGACTATCAGCGTGGCGCCTGGCAAAAGGATAATGGGATCCGTATTGATCATCTGCTGCTTTCTCCACAAGCTGCGGATCGGCTCACTGGTTGCGACATCGACAAGACCCCACGCGGTCGCGAAAAACCGTCGGACCACACCCCTGTTTGGATTGAGCTCTCAATCTAGGACAACGCACTGTCGATCAGTCGCTCCACCAACGCACCGCCAGCCCACGAACCAAGCGGGATTAACAGAAACAGGCCAAACCGGGTCAAACCACCCTGCGCGATTGGCCAGGCACTGACATTCTCCGTATCCCGCAGACAGGCCAAAAGCCCGGCCAACTCGTGAACAGCACCCGGTGCGCCGCGTTTAACGCGCATGCGTGCCGCCGGAATTTGCTTGCGGAACCAGTCTGCCTCCGCGTTGCGTGCGTCCCGAATGCGCCCATGAAGCCCCAGTACGGGCAGAAAAAGGCCGAGAAGCGCGGCAACCCCGCCATAAAGAATAACAGAGCCCACCAGAAACAGATAACGGTCGGCAAAGGCCAGAAACGTAAACATCGAAACGAAGCCGAGAATAATAACCGCATTCGAAAGTCCCTGTTCAGTGAACGGGGCATAGCGGCCAATATGAGAGAGCTCAATCATCCTCAACTTGCGGGCCAATAGCCAGAACCGAACAGAATCTGCGACGATTGCGTGCAACAGCAGAAAAAGCCCCGCCCCCAGAAACGGGCCGACGATACGGTGAACAAAAACCTCCGGCGACCAGAGCAGCGGATTAAACGCCTCGTAATTCCCTACAATGGGAAACTCCGCAAGCGGCGCCAGGAGAGCAATCACAAACCCTGAAATTGCAACCAGCAAAAACCGCCAAAGCGGATATCTGCCCAGATGCGCCACCGTCTCATCGATATCGGATACAGACAATTCCTCCATCTCTCTGAGTGCTGCAACTGTTTTGCGCGTTCTCTCTTCATGCCCGGCAATAGCGGCAAAAATGTAGAACGTGAGCACGCCCAGCATAAGCGCCATGGTGAATTCTATTGAAAATCCGCTCGTCGGATCACGAAACCGATCAACATGCAATCGGCCAAACAGCAACTCAACAAGGACAACAAGAAATATCCACCCTGCGCAAAGTGCAATGCCGCCTTTCAGCGGAGATACGCCAACCCGCTGGAACAGATGTAGAGCACGCGCGTTCTTGAATGACCGGTCAAGCCGTTGAAGCACACTCATCACGAAACCTCCTGCGCACCAGGCATCAAACGAACGCCTTTGCGAAGGTGACGGTAGTCGAGTACGCGGTGATCTGCCGGGTTGGGACCAGGGCTCGCGACGACAATGATCTTTGCAGCAATCGGCTGGAAATCTGCTCTGAAATGTACAGAACTTTTAACGGCAATGATGGTGCAGGTTCTCGGGTCAAGACCAAGATGACTGAACATCGCCTGATCGGCACCCTGCACTTTCTTGGAAGCAACGATGATATTCACCTCCCCGCGCCGTAGCCAGGCACTGGGTCCAAGTGACAACCGGGCCCCGTCATAAAACGGCCCTGTCGCCCGGACTTCACCATCAGAGACAGCAACAATCTCAAAAATTGCCTCAAGGGGTGTCTCCCCCGGTGTGCCGCCGGTCTTGGCCCCAAGCGCGAGGGGCGTTCTCGAACCGGCACCGGCACGGTGTGCCTGCGCCGCGCTCTCGGGATCATAAATAACACCAATAGCACTGGAGGGAAGGTTTGCCGCCACAAGCGCCTTCAACAAACCAACTGTATCTCCATTCCCCCCCGCCCCTGGGTTATCTTGTGTGTCCGCCAACACAACCGGCTTCCCGCTGTCAGCATGCATCATGGCTTCTGCAATCGCGGCTTCAGGTGTCTTCACATCACCGGCAAAACCCGTCTCATGTGAGAGCACAAGGCTAGCCAGCGTGTCTGCAATATTGTCAGCCTCCGCCTGCATTTTCCCATATGCAACAACGCTGGGTCCGCAGGTTGAAATATCAGCAGGAGAAAAACCGGTCGCAAAAGACGCACCAAGACATCCGCACGCTCCATCATAGGCAGCAACAGCCTGGTAGACGCTGCGCACAGGTTCAACAAGCGTGCAACTGCCCGACAACGGAATAAGAAAGTCCAGCTTGCGAAAGGCTTTCGCGGGACGGTATCCCAATCCCGCCAGCTCAAACAGCGCATCGGCCGCCCGCACCCCGGTATACCCCATGTCCACATGCGGATAGGTCCTGTAAGCAGTGAGGTAATCCGCCGCTTCTACCATCTCCGCCGTCACATTGGCATGAAGGTCGAGGCTGGCGACGATCAGGACATCAGGCCCGACAAGGGCCCGTACGGCTTGCAGAAGCGTGCCCTCCCCATCTTCCAGATGCTCACACACCATCGCACCATGAAGGTCCAGATAAACAGCATCAACCGCGCCTGCCATCGGGCGTAGTGCGGCCAACAGTCGCCCGCTGATTGTCTCGTATGCATCGCGCGTAACATGTGCCGATGGTGTCGCCGAACACCAGACGAGAGGTAACAATTCCACACCGAACTTTGTACCAAGCTCTCTCGCACGTGTAAGAAACCCGGAGATGGGTATGTTCATGGACGGAAAGGCAGAGAGAAGAGGATCGCCCGACTGTAGGGCCGGCCAGCTATCAGCCTGTTCAAAAGCAGCTAAGTCTGCTTTTGTCGGTGCAAATGTATTTGTTTCGTGCTGAAAGCCGCCAATGGCGATCCTCATCGGCACCTCCCGCACCTGTCAACGAGCGTCGCCAGCCTATTCGTTTGTTTCATGGGCGCGCACCCACATATCAGCTTGCAACAACCCCTCGGCACGCTCATCCGCGCTGATATACTTGTTCAGTGCCGCCATCTTCTCGTTCACAGGGGTCGCCGCCGCCGGGTCAACATATCGCCGGGCAAGGTCCAGATACATAGCCGCCTTCACCGGGTCCTCTACAACGCCATCGCCGCGCGCATGTATTTCCGCCAGCAGCAGAAAGGCGGGCACATAGGCTTTAACCTCCGCCAGAAACAGCCAGCGCAATCCTTCAGCCCGGTCGCGGGTCACGCCCTGTCCGGAACGATGCATCACCCCCAGATAATACTGCGCCTCCGCAGAGAGTTGCAGCGCAGCCTTTTCAAACCAGCCGATCGCCTCCCGGTAATCCTGCTCAATATTGGCCCGCTCATCTCCAGCATAAAAATAGTGCGCAATCTGGACCTGAGCAGCCGGATTGCCCGCAACGGCGGCTTGCATAAAATAGGGATAGGCAAGCCCGCTTGACTGTTCCAGTCCATTCCCCGACTTGTACATATGGCCAACGAGAAAAGCAGCCATCGCATGGCCGTTCTCTGCATCCTGTTTCCACTCGACCGCCGCACGGGCCGCATCACCTTGCTGGTAGTAAGACAACCCCCTGTCAAAATCAGCGAAGGCAACCGTTGTCGGTGCCAGAACAGCAAGAACGCCAAAAACGCCAAGAACGTAAGAAGAGAAACAACGGAAACGGAAAGTCAGAAATGAGTACATCATGGCTCCGAATATATCTGAATAGATGAGGCACCAACAGGGCAGAAAATCTCCATACCCGCCATTAGCAGCATTGACGTAGGCTGACGCAAGCGTCAACATTCAACCAAACAAAGTAAACAACAGGGAGAAAGCCCATGAAAGCTGCCGTTCTGCGCGAGGTGGGGAAACCACTTCAGATTGAAGATGTTCAGATCAACAAACCCGGCCCCCATGAAGTTCTGATCCGTACAAAAGCGGCCGGCGTCTGCCATTCGGATCTGCATTTTGTAAACGGAACCTATCCCTACCCCCTGCCGGCAGTGCTGGGGCATGAAAGTGCTGGCGTGGTGGAACAGATTGGGTCGGAAGTGCGCACAGTCGCAGTCGGCGACCATGTCATCACCTGCCTGTCGGCTTTCTGCGGCCATTGTGACCACTGCCTGACCGGCCATATGTCACGTTGCGAAGGTGAGGACACCAAACGCAGACCCGAGGACGAGCCTCGTCTCTCAAAGGGTACAGACCCTATGTTTCAGTTCCTCAATCTTTCATCTTTTGCGGAGCAAATGCTGATCCACGAACATGCCTGTACCAAAATCCGCAAAGACATGCCGCTTGATGTGGCAGCGCTTATCGGTTGCTCGGTAACAACTGGCGTCGGCGCCATTACCAACACCGCGCGGGTTGAACCGGGTGAGACAGTCGCCGTCATCGGGTGTGGCGGTGTTGGCCTTGCCGCCATCAATGGTGCGGCAATTGCAGGGGCTGGCCGCATCATTGCTGTCGACACACAAGGATCAAAGCTCAATCTGGCAAAAGAGTTTGGTGCAACAGACGTCGTAAACGCAAAAGATGGTGACCCCGTCGCACAGGTGATGGAGCTGACAGGCGGGGGTGTGCATCACGCCTTGGAAGCAATCGGCCTCAAAGCCACAACAGAACAGGCTTTCCGCATGCTGCGTCGTGGTGGGACGGCGACGGTTATCGGCATGATCCCGCTTGGTACCAATATTGAGCTTCACGGCGCAGACTTTCTGGCCGAGAAGAAAATCCAGGGATCGCTCATGGGCTCCAACCGTTTCCCGGTTGATATGCCCCGTTATGTGGACTTCTACATGTCCGGCCGGCTGAAACTGGACAACATGATTTCCCAGCGCATCAAGCTCGCGGATGTGAACAGCGCTTTTGAAGAATTGGAACGTGGCGAATTGGCCCGTTCCGTCATTGTCTTCGATTAAGCCGGGACAACAGACAAAAAGACAGCAAGGCGGTGCCTCACGGCATCGCCTTTGCTTTAAGTTGATGAAGCAGGCTGGCATAGAGGATAGAGAAACCTTCCTCGTCTACCGCTTTGTCATCATTCCAGGTTGCCGACACGCAATACCGCGTGCCGTCTTCAGTCAGCAGTCCCGTCGTGAGATTAATTACCCCGACATCTGATCCCCCTTTGAACGCTACAGACGCCCAATCACTCCTGCGTGCAACACCGGGATTGATTTTCATCACATCGAGATCGCCCAGATCATCCATCAATTCACAGAGCTCATTCGTCGAGAAAAACCATTCAACACCCGGAAAAGGGACCATCACCAACTCGCTGATACGTGGCAATGGCTTGTCAGCCAACGCCCGCAAGACATCCACTTTCAAATCATAATCGCCAGCAGAAAACTGCTCCCGGTAGGCATCATGATCACGGTGCTTCAGCAAGAAAAATTCTCGAGTTGTGAGAAAAGGCCGGTTACGGGGCGCGCGCCCTTCAACGCTGTTCCGGGTCACAAGATCAATCAGCGCATCTGTCGCGGTATTATCACTGACAGAGATCATCAGGCTCGCAAGAGTGTGGAGTGTCACCGGTGCCCGCTCAGGCCAATCCTGCATCTGGCCAGAAGGAAGGCTTCGCCATTTGTCTTCAAACCGGACAACCTGATCCCAATCCAGTTTACCGGCACCGATAAGCTTTTGAAGAGCCTTCAGCACCGCGAGCTTGAAAGCAGACCCGACGGCCATCGGGCGATCCATATTCAGCGCCCCCAACACGGTAGCCTCTTGCGTAACAACAACAGAGACCTCCCCTGACAGCGCTTCGAAAGCTGCCAATGCTTCGCTCAGGGAAGTTGCATAAGAAATGGGGACATCAATCAACAGGCCTGCAATCAGACCGTCATCGTCAATCGTGATATTGAACGTAAACTCACCCCCGGTGTAGAGAGCCACACACACTTCCGTACACGGGGATACACGCTGGAAGTCACCCAGACTTTCCCTCAATTCAGCAACCAGTGGCGGTACCGCAGACGCGAGCCCCTGGTGTGAGAACCAGCCACGCTCAACCTTTTGTGCCGCGAAAAGCCTCGTGGCAGCCTCCTCTGGGGTCATGCCCGATGCCGGCGCGCTCCCGATCCACCCACAGACAAGAAGAAAACCGGCCAACACTCTGGAAAGAAACAACATTTTCAACCACCTGTTCGCACTGCGCAAATCCCGCAAAAGTGTAACGGAATGTTTCAACCGCTTGAACGGCAGAAATAAGCACATAGGTCATAGAGGTCACAATTCAGTGGCATGACGAAAGGAGACACTTATGTCCTACGCCTCAGACACCGGCAAACCCGCAGATCGGTTTAGCCTGGAGAGGCTCGACGACCTGCCAAAAGGCGCCTGGATTGCCATTATGGTCGTCACATTTATCGTGGCATGGCCACTCGGCCTCGTCGTTCTTGGATATCTTCTCTGGAGTGGAAAAATGCAATCCTGGAAACATTCATATCGTTGCGGACGTCGTCGCCATCATCGCGCCAAGTCCACTGGCAACACGGCCTTCGATGATTATCGTGCCGAAACGTTGAAACGTCTTGAGGAAGAGCAACAGGCTTTCGAAAGTTTTGTGGAGCAGCTGCGCCGGGCGAAAGACCAGGAAGAGTTTGACCGCTTCATGGCAAGCAGATCAAACAATGATGGAGCAGGTGAAGGCGCACCCCACGCCTGACCGTCTCCAAACAGGTGAGACGCGCACCGCTTCCCTCCCCTTGAAGGTTTTCCCCAACCTTTAAAGGAATGCGTGAGCGCGTCTCCAACTAACGCGTTGAATGCTCCCTAAAGAGCACTTTTAAGCTTGGCATGCGCATCAGCGAGTTTTGCCCGTTCCGCCTCCGCAGAAACCTGGCGTTCCTTCTGTTCCTCAATGACCTCTTCAGGTGCATTGGCAATAAACTTCTCATTACCAAGCTTTCCCTGAATTTTCTTGATATCACCATCAAGTTTGGCCATCGCCTTTTCAAGGCGCGCCATCTCGGCCTTGAGATCAATCACATCAGCTATGGGAAGCCCCATCGTGGCTTCGTCCAGCACAAACTGAAGCGACCCCGTCGGAAGGGTTTCCGCAATAGCCACATCAGAAAGACGCGCCATGCGACTGACAAGCTCATTGTGACGCTCCAGCCGCTGGACGGTGGCAACCCCGGCACCTTTAACACGAAGAGGAATTTTCGCAGCCGCAGGCACATTCATTTCCGCACGAACAGAACGGATGTCCGAAATCAGCCGGATAACCCAATCCATTTCCGATGCGGCTGCTTCATCAACCAGACCGGACAGTTGCGGCCATTCCGCAAGCATCAGCTGGCTTTCGCGCGGGCTGCCAGCCTCCCCCGTACGCTGCCACAATTCTTCAGTGATAAAAGGCATAAACGGGTGCAGTAACAAAGTCGCCTGATCCAGAACCCAGGCAGCCATCGCACGGGTTTCCGCCTTCGCCCCTGCATCGTCCCCCTGCAACAGGGGTTTGGCAAGCTCAACATACCAATCGCAGAAGATGTTCCAGACAAACCGGTAAGCAGCCCCGGCAGCCTCATTGAAACGATACGCTTCGAGCTCCTCGGTGATTTTAGCGACCGTCTTCTGGACCTCGCCACCAATCCAGCGGTTAAGGGTCTGCGTAACCGTTGTCGGATCAAAGCCATCAACCCGTGCGCATTCATTCATCTCGCAGAAACGGGCCGCATTCCATAGTTTCGTGCCGAAATTCCGATACCCTTCAACCCGCGATTTAGCCAACTTGATATCGCGCCCCTGCGCGGCCATCGCCGCCAACGTGAAGCGAAGCGCGTCCGCTCCGAACTCGTCAACCAATTCCAGAGGGTCAATCACATTGCCTTTGGACTTGGACATTTTTGCGCCCTTCTCGTCCCGGACAAGCGCATGAATGTACACAGTATGGAACGGCACCTCGTCCATAAAATGGAGCCCCATCATCATCATCCGGGCAACCCAGAAGAAGATAATGTCAAAGCCCGTTACCAGTACATCTGTCTGATAATAGCGCTCAAGTTCCGCGGTTTTTTCCGGCCACCCAAGGGTTGAGAATGGCCAAAGCGCGGAAGAAAACCAGGTATCAAGCACGTCCTCATCACGGGTCAGCTCAACATCCGGCCCGTGTTTGGCACGTGCGGCGGCATAGGCTTCCTCCTCGTCATGCGCGACAAAGACATCTCCCTCCGGCGTGTACCATGCTGGGATTTGGTGTCCCCACCACAATTGGCGCGAAATGCACCATGGCTGAATATTGCGCATCCACTCAAAATAGGTCTTCTCCCAATTCCGGGGAACGAAGACCGTTTTGCCGGTTTCAACGGCTTCAATAGCCGGCTTGGCGAGGGTTGCCGCATCCACGTACCATTGGTCTGTGAGCCAGGGTTCGATCACATCATTTGACCGGTCCCCGTAAGGTACCATCAAAGTGTGATCCTCGATTTTGTCCAGCAACCCAAGTGCGTCAAGGTCTGCCACAACTTGCTCGCGGGCTTTAAAACGCTCCATCCCCTGATAGGCAGGCGGCACTTCCTCATTGAGACAGGCCTTCGCGTCCAGAATATTGATCTGCGGCAGATCGTGGCGTTTGCCCACCTCAAAGTCGTTAAAGTCATGCGCCGGTGTGATTTTCACTGCACCAGACCCTGTCGTCGGATCGGCATGTTCATCAGCCACAATAGGGATACGCCGCCCGACAAGCGGGAGCACCACATGACGACCAACCAGGTCCTTATAACGCGGGTCTTCCGCATTCACTGCAACAGCACTGTCACCCAGCATAGTTTCAGGGCGCGTTGTCGCCACGACTATATAATCGCGTGTTTCAAATTCGGTTGGGTTGCCATCTTCGTCATGCGCAATGGGAAACTGGAATGTAACGCCGTCTTCAAGCGGGTAACGGAAATGCCAAAGACTGCCCTGAACTTCTTTCGGCTCAACCTCCAGATCAGAGATCGCGGTACCAAGTGTGGGGTCCCAGTTCACAAGGCGCTTGTCCTTATAGATCAGACCTTCCTTGTGCAACTGGACAAAGACCTTGCGCACGGCCGCCGACAGCCCTTCGTCCATCGTAAAACGCTCGCGGCTCCAGTCACATGAAGCCCCAAGGCGACGGAGCTGATTGATAATCGTACCGCCGCTTTCGCCCTTCCACTTCCACACACGCTCAAGAAATGCCTCACGCCCCATGTCCCGGCGCCCGATATTACCTTCCTGCGCAAGCTGCCGCTCAACAACCATCTGGGTCGCAATCCCCGCATGGTCTGTACCAGGCTGCCATAATACGTCGCGACCCCGCATGCGCTCAAAGCGGATCATAACGTCCTGCAACGTGTTGTTGAGCGCGTGCCCCATATGAAGAGAACCGGTAACATTTGGTGGCGGGATCACAATGCAATATGGATCGGCGCCGCCCTCGGCACGGGCGGTTGCACCCGCTTTGAAAGCTCCGGCGTTTTCCCATTCCTTGTAGAGGCGTTCCTCAACATCTTTGGGGATAAAATTCTTTTCCAGCATGCTGGTTCTCACGAAATTCGAGGAAAATCGTCCCTGGACCAATATCTGCAGAAGACAAGACATAGGGACATGAACGGCAGGCACATCAGCCGCCGTTACAGCATATGGACCGGTCCCCCGCAAGACCCACAAGAGCCTCCTACAGGCTCTTGTGTTGAAAATCCGGCAAAAATCCAGTTCTCGAAAGGATTGTCTAACCGATCAAACAAAGCAGGCGCAGGTCCGGCAAACGAGGTTGCCGGGGCCGCCAGACCCGAAAAGCAGGCCTTAACGACCGCGCCGTGCGACTCGTTCGATCTCTTCGCGCACAAGCTGTTCGACCAGTGATGGAAGGTTTTTATCCATCCAGTCTTTCAGCATCGGCCGCAGCATATCCGCGACCAGGTCTTCCAGGGTTCGCGCATCACCGCTGGACGTCAGAATGGAACTCGCAAGGGCACCGAAAGCAGCCGCTGTCGCAGCTTCGGTTGCACCGGAAATCAATGGCTCATCCGCAGACACAGGTTCAGCCTCAACTACAGGTTCTGCCTCAAATACAGGCTCTGGGGTTTCTTCAACTTCTGCCTCAGGTTCCGGCAGCGCGAAATCAATACTGTCAGCATCGTCATCCGGCTCTTCAACGACGGCTTCAAATTCTTCTTCGGGCTCTGGTTCCGGAAGCGCTTCTTCCACGACCTCTTCCTCAGGAGCCATTTCGAGATCCATAATCTCTTCTTCAGGCTCTGGTTCGGCAGCAGGTTCGGGCTCAGGCTCTTCTTCAGGTTCAGCCATGACCATGTCTGTCAATTCCATGACATCGTCATCTTCACCCTCAGGTTCAGCGACTTCCTCCGGTTCAGCCTCGGCCACAGGTGCGGCTTCTTCTGCGCCCTCATCGTCCTCGGAAATAATCCGGCGAATGGAGGCCAGAATTTCTTCCATGGTCGGTTCTTGGCTATCGGCTTCTTCGGTCATATCCCGGTGTATCCTACTGGTTCACACTACCCAAACGAACGTCAATCCTAAGCGAGCTACCTAAATATTCAACTAAAGGCGCTCGTTTTTGACGTAATTACTCGTCATTTGTACCCCAGCCGACCCATTGATGCTTCACATCTTCGTAGTTTTCGACAGGGTCATAATACTGAACCGGCAAACCAAGCTCTCGCGCACCCAATTGCCCTGTCGCCGAGAGCAATGCATAGCCCGCGACATATTCATCGCGCTCTGCTCCTACCAGCGAAACCTGGCTGTCCAGAAGCTCCTGCTCGGCATCCAGCACATCAAGAGTCGTTCGAGACCCGACCTGAGCTTCCTGTCGCACGCCATCAAGGGCAATCTCGTTGGCCTTGACCTGTTCCCGGTTGGAAACAATTGCAGCCCGTGCCGACCGGAGCTGCTCCCATGCATTGCGAACACCTTCCTCAACTTCCCGCAGCGTTGCGTTCATCTGAAGGCGACTCTGGCTCTCCCGATGCTTGGCTTCACGAATAGCTGAATACTGTGCCCCCGACTGGTAAAGCGGAATATTGATCCGTCCCAGAAGTGAGGTTGTCGTGGAACGGCGCGTTGTCGCAGAAGGTTCCTCAGCGTGCTGGATACTGGCATCAAAAGATACCGTAGGCAGCAGGCCACCCTTTGCCGCAGAAACACCATTGCCGGCAGCACGTTCGGCATGCCGTGCCGCTTCCAGTGCCGGGTTCGACGAACTGGCGAGTTGCAGCGCCTCTGCCTCACTTTGTGGCAAAGCTGGCAATGGAGGTACCGCTTCCAGCGTCCCGGGTGCGCGCCCCACAACACGCTCATAATTCGAACGGCTGGCGATCAAGGCAGCTTCCGCGCGAATGAGATTAGTCTGCGACAGGCTCAAACGTGCCTCAGACTGGGCAACGTCCGTTCGGGTAATCTCCCCGACTGAAAAACGGTCCTGGGATGCTTCCAACTGACGCTGAAGCACTTGAACATTCTTCTGACGTAAATCGACAACCGCCAGATCCCGCATCACATTCATGTAAGCTGTTACAGCATCCAGAAGCGTTGACTGCTCGACATTGCGCAGGTTTTCACGGCCAGCCATGACGGAGGCCTCAGCCTGCCGAGCCCCATAAAGCGTCCGGCCACCGGTAAACACATTCTGGGTCAGTTGCAATGTGCCGGTCATCGGGTCCGATGTCTGTTTCCCGCCAAACCCCGCAAGTGGAATACTGGACGACGAATCCGTTGTGACAGATCCCCATGACCCGCTTGCATTCAACGAAGGACGCCAGCCCGCCAGTGCCTGTGGAACCTGCTCGTCCGTTGCCCGTTGTCCGGCGCGCGCCGCCAACAGTTCCGGGTTTGACTGATAAGCGGAGGCCAGAGCATCCATCAGATTTTCCGCATGACCAGGCGTTGCCATCATCAGCACAGCCAAGCCCGCAGACCCAAGCAGGCGGCTCATCCGCATGCCCCGACTTTGGCGTTGTTCTTGTTTCGTCGGTTCAGATTGCGTCATCTAACTCTCTCCAACAAAGGCCGCTCCTGGCAACCAGTCCCAATCCTGCCACCCTGTCCGAACATCGCGTTTCCGACGCTGCCTAGGGCTTGGGCGGGTTGCCCCTAACCGGAGCGCGCACGGATCGGTTTCCCAGCAATCCGCACACATATCATCCGCATATCGTATTTACACTCGATCTTGCGCTCGAATGGTAACCGATACATTAACGTTACTGGAAGCTAAACCCAAAAAAATGGCCCAATTTAGTCGTTCTTCTTGGTAACAGACTGTATCAGCCCGCAAAAACAGCCATTTACCAGACGGATATTAGAAGCTGAAAGCTTCGACCTTCTGAAATCCGGGCAAAAAACGCGTCCCGGCATCAAACCCGTCTCGCTGGCCAACCGCCCCGTGAACCTTGCTGTAGAGACGTGCCTTCCCGGCACCACCATCCCTTATAACGGCGACAAGACGCCCACCTTCTTTCAGCTGATCCAACAATGCCTGCGGTACCTCCGGCACGGCACCGTTCAGAACAATCACATCAAAAGGACCCTGCTTTGCATTGCCCTCGGCCAACACACCTTCTGTGACGACAGCGTTATCAGCACCAAGTTCTTGAAGCGTCTTTCCGGCCCGTTCCGCGAGATCGGGGTCACTTTCCAGGGCCACCACCGTATCCGCAAGACGCGCAAACACCGCTGTTGAATAACCCGTCGCCGGCCCTACATCGAGCACAAGGTCGCCGGGTTGGATATCTGCAAGTTCGGCCAGCTTTGCCAGCGTGCGCGGCTCCATCAGATAGCGCGCGTTTGTTGCGTCTTCTGCATCCTTCACACGCAAGTCTTCCCCAAGATAAGCAAGTGTCTGACGGGCTTCGGGTACGAATGCCTCGCGAGGCACAGCCTGCATAGCGGCAATAACGCGCGGATTGGTTACACCGGATGTCCTGACCTGGCTTTCAACCATATTATGCCTGGCGGCAGCAAACTCGCTCATCATTCCTCTGCACTTAGCCTTTGGATGTACATCAACAGTCCATCCGAATGTGAAAATATGGGGAAGAAGCAAAGAGATCGCCCCCATCCGCACCTGTCGTGGTTATACTGGCCGCCTCTTCTAAAAACAATTGCCTTCAACAATAAGCTTTTCGAAACCCTGCCTTCGTTTTTCGCGGCTCTCAGGCTGTCAAATCACATTTCGCCATTGTAGACACAGCCCGAACTTGTTATATCCCCGCAGCCCAACTGTGCTTTTGGGTCTTGGGGCCACGTGGCGGAGTGGTGACGCAGCGGATTGCAAATCCGTATACCCCGGTTCGATTCCGGGCGTGGCCTCCATATTCTTGAAAATCTCAGGATAAAAGCGGTACTTGAGCGTCATGGAAAACCGTGCGCGTTACAGAATCGCATTTTAGACCGCAAAGCCATCCCGCAACGGCGCGACCCGCTCACGTGTGGAAGAATCACCTGTTTGCTTCTGCGTCCGGGCCACAGCAATCCCCCCCCAGATCACCCCAATCAACAGATAGACGTGACGCCAATTGTCGATATCAATAATGAAAGCCTCACCCATATGTCCGGCAAAGGCCGCGACAGCGACAATTTGAACCCCCTGAATAGCGCTCGGCACAAAGGCACTTCGGACCCCCAGATAAAGCGTCAGGATCACCAACCCGACAAAGGCAAAGCCGGACAGCCAGCCCCCCGCCAGGAAAATATTCAGATAAACATTGTGAGGATCAGCCGGGGCAATTTTCGCCCATTGTGATGGGCCAACCCCCAGGGGATGCGTCAGAACTGTCTCCAGCGCCATTTCCTGCACGGCGAATCGACCACTGTCTTCCGAAACGTCATAAGACTGTGTCAGGGAAAAGCGCTGTTCAAACAGTTCGGAAACAACATTTGACGAAAGCGCCCAAACCACCACACAAGCGCCCAGGGCGATAATCGCAACCATCGCGACGCTCAACCGGGTAATCTGCCGGGCCGACGTTGCTGTCTTCCAGGTAAGCACCAGAAAAATTGCCCCCGACACAATCAGGTTTCCCCAGGCCCCTCGCGAAAAACTCAACAGGATAGCCAGAAACAAAATACCAACGACCGGGATCAGCAAAAGATCCCATCGATTGGAGGACATGGACAACCGAAACACCAGGAACAATATGGGTGCCACCAGAAACGGACCGAAAACATTCGGGTCATTGAAAGTGCTCTTTACCCGCGAATAGAGCAGAAAGCTCTCACCATTCGGCACCAGACCGAAATACGCGCCAACCCCCAACAGGGAGGCAAAGACAGCCGCCGCAACATAGGCCCACCAGATTGTACTCAAATGCCGCCCCGGATGAGCCGCCACCAGCGACGCAAAAAAAAGCGTGCTTGCCACCAGGTAAACCGAAACGAGCATAAAATTCGAGACGCGCTCGATAAACGGCGCGCCGATCCCCGAAAAACCATACCCCAGCAGAAAAAGCCCCCAGAGAATAGCGGGCATCCGCAACTGTTTGGGAAACTTCAATCCAAAAGCAAAGAAAAGCGCCATGGTCAGGCAGAGCAGAAGATCATATGGCGCCGGTGTCGCGTCCCCTGTCCGCGACTCTGTCTGCACATAAAAGCTGGATGCCAGCGTAACAAACAGAATGAAGCTGCCGATGAAAGCGAAATAGGGTGTCACGCCACCACCAATTCTAAGTGGCTCGCGATCTCCCATGTCCGTGCGCCATCCGTCCATCACATGCTCACATCAATAGGCATTCTCACCGCGCATCAATGCCCAGGGTGTGCGCAGAATGATATAAAGATCAAACAGGAGCGACCAATTGTCGATATAGTAGAGATCATACTCGGTACGACGAACAATCTTCTCGTCAGTGTCAGTTTCACCTCGCCATCCATTGACCTGTGCCCAGCCGGTGATACCGGGCTTAACGCGGTGACGGGCAAAATATCCGTCTACGACATCGCCATAAAGCTGGTCCCCCGCTTTTGCCAGAACGGCATGCGGGCGTGGCCCGACCATCGACATATCCCCTTTAAGGACAGAGAGGAGTTGCGGCAACTCGTCAATACTGGTGCGACGGATAAAGCGCCCGACCTTCGTTACCCGGTCATCGTCAGCCGTAACAAGTTTCGATGCATTCGCATCACTGCTCTCATGGCGCAGGCTGCGGAACTTATAAACTTCTACCAGCTCATTGTTGAAACCGAAGCGGCGTTGTTTAAAGAAAACCGGCCCCTTGCTGTCAAGCTTGATTGCAACAGCAATGACCGCAAACAGGGGCAAAGACAGCAGCAGCAAGACCGCTGCAATCACCCGGTCGGAAACCGTCTTCAAAACGAAGTCCCAATCTGTCAGAGGCTTCTTGTAGATATCAAGGAATGGGACATTCCCAAGATAACTGTAGGTTGATGAAGCAAAGCGCAACTTGGAATTGAGCGCACTCATACGAATATCAACCGGTAGAACCCAAAGCTTGCTCATGAGCTCTAACACACGTTTTTCAGCGGTCATGGGAAGCGCAACCAGCAGCATATCAACCCGGTTGGAACGAGCGAAACGAACAAGCTCCCCGAAACTGCCAAGTCGTGAAACACCATCAGCATCTACACTTCCACGGTCATCCGTCCGGTCATCAAAGACCCCGCAGATGTTGATATAGGTAATCCCCGACGCACGAATGGCATCAATCAGCTTTTCAGCAATCTGCCCGCCACCGACAAGAACAATGTTCTGCTGCAATCGTCCCTGTCCGGCCCAAACGGAAACAAGACGATGCGCAACCGTCCGAATAACGGCAATAGTGAGTAACCCCGCAGCATACCACCCCGTCAGCCAGACGCGAGACAACGTCTCGCTTTCCTTCATCAAAAACAGACAAACCAGGAAGAAGAGAAAAGAACCGGTCCAAACCAGAAAGGCTTTGGGTATGGTTCCCCACTCTGACTGCAAGGAGACAATGCGGTACAGACGCGAAAAATCACTCGCAATCACGTAGAATGTGGGCAGCGCGGAAATGAGCAGCGCATACAGCATCGGTCCTTGTGCAATATCTTCACGCACGTACAAAAGTGCAATCAAAAGCCCGAACTGCGAGAGGAAAACACCTTCCGACACCCGAAGAAACCCTCGGACAACACCGGGGGAAATCGTTGATTCAACTTTCGCACGACGCTCAACGCCTGGAATGGAACCTGTCGGCCGCCCTTCCCGCTCCGGCCGCCGCCCATCATATCCGATTGATGCATCCGCAGGTGCACCATGGATTGTTTGATTGTGATCACTCATTTACAGCATCCATTTTCGAAACAGGAAAGTTCGCATCCCGCATACGTCTCAAAGAAGGTTCGTCTGAAAGCGCCGCGTGGCGATAAACCATGGCAACCCCAAGTGCCATGCGGCGAACAGAGAACTCCGTCGCAACAAATTTTTGCAAGGTTTCAGCACGCCCCACATGCATTTGCGGATCATCGAGGAAACTCAGGAGTGCTTCACGCAGCGAGTCTACCGACTGAGGAGTAACAAGATGCTCTGCCTGTGCGCCAAATATTTCAGGAATACCACCTGTCCTTGTCGCGATAAGCGGTCGCCCAACGGCAGCGGTTTCCAGAGCCACATAAGGGAAACTGTCATGATGTGATGGCATCACAACAGCTCGCCCCAGTGCAAAGGCTTTGCGGGCGGGCAAGACCCCGTGCATACACACTCGATCTTGAAGCCCCAGTGCTTCAACACGCTCACGAAAAGCATTTTCATCAGGACCGGAACCAACCACAGCTACCGAGATTTCCCGTTCGTCCGAGACCTTTCGCACCGCATCCAGAAGTGTAAATATCCCCTTCAACGCGCGTAACTCACCCAGAAACAGAAAGTCTGCGGGTTTCTCTACAAGGGTAACGGGCTCGAATTCTGCCTCGGTCACACCATTATAAACGACAGCGGCACACTCTCCTCCAAACCCGAAACGTTCTTCAAAAACGGATCGCGCAAACCCGGACTCAAAGATCAGCCCATGAGTGCGTTTCATCATGAACCGCTCGGCCAGTCCAAACACCAGACCACCAGGGCTCAAAGGGGGAAAGTGAATGGTACCACCATGCGGCGTGTAAATTCGCGCAACATGCGTCGGCGCCCGCACCATGCGCGAAATAAGCCCCCCCTTGGCCCCATGCCCATGCAGAACATCAGGCTGCATATCCTCAATCAGCCACCCGGCCGACAAAAGCGCTTTCACATCGCTGACACCCGGCATCCGCCCCAGGGCAAGCCGGGTAATCCCCAGCGAACAAAAGCTCTCCAGCGCGGCAAGCCTGGAGAGAGTCAGCGTATCATTGGGTTCATCCGCACAAAGGATACCCACACGAAACCCCATCGCAGACTGGGCACGCACGAGATCGCGCACATGGCGGAATAACCCGCCAACTGGCGCACGCAGACAATGCAGGACTTTCAGTCCTGCCGGTTGGGCGTCGGCACCCGCCCTGAAATCAGCAGATGTACTCATCAGAAATATCTTTCCTTGATCAGCACCGTGTCGCCGGGTTGAACAGCTTCGCTCGATTCAACACCAATCTCGACAATCCGATCACCAAGATTGCGTGTGATAATGGCAGTTCGCTCGTTCGCCCGGTACGTGTAGCCCCCCGCTATCGCGACAGCCGTCTTGACAGACATGCCAGCCACAAATGGATACTGACCGGCATTGGTCACCTCACCCAGAATGAAGAACGGACGAAATGCCAGAACTTCCACACTCACACTCGGATCACGGAGCAAAGTCTGGGAAAGGCTGGCAACCAGCGAGGCCTCCAGCTCGTCTGTCGTCAGCCCGCGAGCGGGGACCGGCGACATAAGAGGAATGGAAATCTGTCCCGCACCATCAACGGAATATTCCCCACTCAAATCTGTCTGTCCAAATACGATCACCCGCAGCCGGTCTCCGCTGTCGAGCCTGTAGGGCGCATCCTGCCCTTGTAACGGCGTCTCAGACAAGACACCGGTGCCGGTGCACCCACCAAGCACGACAAGGGCTAAAAGGACAACAAATTGGACGGTCGAGCGCATCGCGGCAAAAACCCGTTTGCAATGGATATTGCCCACCAAATTAGAGTGAAATTGTTAATACTTCCCGACCACAGACGCAGTGCTCTTAATCAATTAGCCCAAGACGACAGCACCGCTTTTCTGGGTCTTTTCCCGCGCATGTTAAGGTTTCTGTTACCGAAAAGGCCTTTACTCTGAACTGTTCGATTTGAGCCCGCATTCTAGGCAGGCTGAATCTGTCTCGCGCGGGAAAATGAAGGTCAATGAGCGACACAACCGCAGCTCCGTCACTGTCGGCCTCTTTTGGTGATCGACGACGCGCGTCTGCATCCAGCGACATTGATCCGTGGGATATCCTGCGCGCGATCTGGGCACGCAAGGAACGCCTTGCTGTCCTCTTCGTAATCTTTATGGGCCTCGGTATTATCTGGATCATGTCGATGACCCCGACTTACGTTGCGGAGTCTCAAGTATCGATAAAACCCCGTACGGGAGAAGTCTCCCGGTTTGATAATGAGCAACGTCCGCCTGAAGCAGATGTCATTGCCATTCAAAGCGAGGTCCAGATCCTGACCTCGGGCGCACTGGTGCCCGAACTCGTCAACAAACTGAAACTGGACCAGCTGCCGGAATTCAACCCGTCACTGCGCAAACCGGGCATGCTCGGCCTTCTCGCCCAAACGCTGGGCGTAAAGAGAAAACCAGCGCCCGTATCGCCCGCTACAATTCAGGAGCAGGTCCTCGCGCGACTTTCAATCGTTCGCCTGAGCGAAAGCCGCATTATCGGGATCCGGTTTTCCTCCGAAAACGCCGCCCGCGCAGCGGAACTCGCCAACACTTATGCAGAAATCTACATCTCCCGTCAGGTATCTGACGGCAATGCCCTCAATGATGAGGCAACCAGCTGGCTGAAGTCACAAATCGACACTCTCCGAGATGAAGTGGCCATTTCTGAAGCAGCAGTTGAACAATTCCGAAGCCAGAACGGGCTGTTCCAGACGAGCAATTCCACACTGCCGCGTGAGGAACTGACCCAACTTTCAAGCCAACTTGTTCAAGCAGAGGCTGAACGCTCAACCGTCGTTGCGCGCCTGTCTCTGGCACGCGAGCTCGTCGCCAATGAAGGTGCGATCGACTCGACCCTCGAAGTCCTCCAGTCACCTCTCATCCAGAACCTGCGCCAGCAAGAGGTTCAATTGCGTGCACAGATCGCAGAATTCTCTGCCACTCTGTTGCCATCCCATCCCCGGATGAAAACGGCTGAAGCCAATCTGGCAGACCTTCGCCTGCAAATCGGACGCGAAGTCGCCAAACTCATTCGAAGCCTGGAGAACGAAGCGCACATTGCCAACGAACGTATCCGGGTCATGCGGGAGCGGGTCAACAAACTGAAGACCCGGATGAGCCGCCTTGGCCAGCAGGAAGTTGAGCTGCGGGCACTTGAACGAGAAGCTGCCGCCAATCGTACGCTGTTGGAGCAATTTCTCGCACGCTACGAAGCCGCATCCGCCCGCGCTGCGGCTGATGCCGCTGCCGCGAACGCGACCATTGTGACCAAAAGTGTCATTCCGGCCAAGCCCGCTAGCCCCAACACCCAGGCAGCCTTCGTTCTGGCCTTTGTCGGCGCGGCTTTCGGTTCTCTGGCCATTGTATTCCTGATAGAAGCGCTCGCACCCGGTTTCCGTACCCCAGAACAGGTCGAGCGCCAAACAGGTATGCCTTTCCTCGGTACGCTTCCCGATACTATCGGTGCACGTTCGGCCGCCGGTCTTGCTGCTGCCGTCGTCCGCGCGCCCTACGGGGCAGTCGCCGAGGCTATGCGGCGCCTTCAAAGCAATGTCCTGATGGCCAGAATGAACGAACGACCAGTTCGCACCGTTCTTGTGACATCATCCGTTGAGCAGGAAGGAAAATCCGGTGTCGCCGGTGCGCTTGCCCGCCTGATGGCCCAAAGCGGCTACCGTGTTCTCTTGTTGGATGCTGATCTCCGACATAGCACTGTTGCCCCGACATTGGGGTTGCAACGGACATGGGGCTTGACGGAGGTTCTGAACGGACAGGCTGATTTCGATCGCGCCGTCATGCGCGACCATTCCAGTTCGTTACATATTCTTCAATCCGGTGGACAGAGCGCAAACCCGACAGCCCTTCTGAGTTCCAACCGCATGAGTTGGCTCCTCTACGCTCTCGTTCAAACCTATGATTACGTAATTATCGACGGCCCGGCCGTCCACGCAGCATCGGAAGCACCCGCACTCTCCCAATTAACCGACGTAACGATCATGTGCGTAAAATGGGGGAAAACAAATCGTCGCGTCGTCAATCGTGCACTCAAGTTCCTCGCCGCTGCATCGACACGTCGTGTAGGTATCTTCCTGACAGGCGTTAATCGCCGTCAATACAAGAGACTGGCTGACGAAGTGACCGATCTCTAATCGGCGTACCGTCAGCCACCCGTCTTCGCTCAATCAGCCAAAGTCCCTGTGGTTGGCAAGCTTCGCCCGCAGCTTTGTAAACAACGCCCAGAGTTTCGGGTTCTGTTTAATCGTGCGCTTGGCCAGAAGAAAACCATTAGTCAGACTTTGTGCCACCACACCGCGCAATGATCGCGCTTGAATATGGTCATACAGGTCTTCGTGGATCTCGCACCATTCAGCCTTATATCCTTCATCACCAATCGTGAAGTCGAAAAGCGTTGCCTTCTTCTCCGACGCCCAGCGCATAAGCTCAACCAGAGCCTGCAAACCGGGCGCATAACGGCCAAATTTCGGCCCGTTATAGCTCGCCAGCAGATAATAGAAGCGCCCCTTGAAAACCAGACCCCAGTTACCGGCAGCATACTCACCGCCGACTTCCAGGTGGGATACATGGCCAATGCCCTCATTGAGGGATTGAGCACTCAACTCCTTGTAAAAATCGAGATAACCCGGTTGTGCAAGAAAATCAGGTGCACCTATCGCCTTCAGCGCTTCAGACTTCAACGCCACAAGGTTGTCGATCGAAGCATGAATGTCTTCAACTTTGTTAGGGTGCACATATTTTGTTTCCCCAATTTCGTTGAGCTGCTTGCGACGGCTGCGGAACTGGCGCTTGGCTTTGCTGGTACGCTTTTCATCGTAATACGTATCAAAGTCCTCACTCATCTGGGTCATGTGCGTGCCAGATGCATTGAGTTTGAGGCCAAGCTCGGTAAATGGGTTAATCTGATGACCGACCATTTTGGGCTGACGCATCAGTTCCACATAATCATGTGCCGGCAGCGTATCCAGAATATCGCTCCAGAGACGGGAAAAATCTCCCTCCGCAACACAATCGCCAAAATTGGGCGCAAGGATCGGCGCATTATAGTCGTTAACTTCGTTGCCCAGCCAAACAAGCTTGCGACCAAGCTTTGAGGTCTCAATACCCAATGGCAGGATCATCAGCGGTTTGGCAGCAGCACCCCATGCAACGACAAGCTGCATCTCAACCCCGGAACGATGGCCAATATTGCGATACCAGACATCCAGGAAATCAAACGACTGGAAGGCATAGCAATCTGCATATTCTTCAAACCGGCGCCAGACCTTCTCCGCCGAAGCGAAATCACTATATATGGTCAGGAAAACAGACGTGCTGCGACTGGCATCCATCCGGATTTCAGTAGCGGTTGACGCTTCAAATTCGTTCATTTTTGGGCCGTTCTGGGACATGGGGGCGTCTCCGTCGTCGAGAATGTGTACCAAGCTGGAACGGTTTGCCGTTCCTGTTTCGTCTTTTCCGCAATCTTTTCTCAATTAAAGACAGTCAGACTGCGCTTACACCAGACGTAGCAAAACCTGTGCGACTTTAATCAAATCTCTAGTGACGGCCCGTAAAGGCTGAGGACATCGTTACCGTGAGCTTAAAATCCACATTATTCCGCTCGGCTCTCATGTCCTTGCACATGACGGGCCTCACAGGCCTTGCACCCGCGTCTCTGTCGGGCGTAGGGGTTGTTTTCATGCTGCATCGTGTACGGCCGACAGCTGACCACGCCGGTTTCGCGCCGAATGCCATACTGGAAATCACCCCGGATTATCTGAATGCCGTTCTGATGACGGTACGCAGCCTGGGCTATGACTTCGTCTCTCTGGATGAAGCCTTGAACCGGCTGCGCACACAACAGTTCGAGCGCAAGTTTGCCGCCTTCACGCTTGACGATGGCTACCAGGACAATCTGCAGTATGCCGCCCCCGTATTTGCCAAACACGGCGCGCCCTTCACGGTCTATGTCAGCTCCGGCATGCCCGATGGCACAACTGAACTATGGTGGATGGCATTGGAGGCTGTAATCCGAAAGGCCGGAAGCCTGACCACAACGGTCAACAATACGACAGTCGATCTGCCGTGCCAAAGCGCGGCGGAAAAACAAGCTGCCTTCAATGCAGTTTATTGGCCGCTGCGAAACCTCAGCGAGGCAGATCAGCGCGCCTGGATCAGAGAGCTGTGCAAGGCGCATCACGTCGACCTGCTTGATATCACTCGCCAGGCCGCGTTGAGCTGGGACGGTGTGAGAGAGTTGCACCAACACGCCTACTGCACAATCGGTGCTCACACGGTCGATCATTTTGCCTTGTCAAAACTGACCGACGAAGATGCGCGCCGGGAAATGCTTGATGGAGCGAACCGGATAGCAGAGATGACCGGCGAATGGCCACGTCACTTCGCATACCCGTACGGCGATGAAGGCTCCGCGAGCCTGCGGGAATTCGAGCTTGCACGATTTTTGGGGTTCGATAGCGCCACAACCACCCGAAAAGGGTTTGTAACGGCAACCCAGAGCATCAACCCACACGCTATCCCTCGATTATCCCTGAACGGTGACTATCAGGATTTGCGCATGCTGAAAGTGCTGATGAGTGGATTGCCATTCGCGCTGGCCAAGTTATTGCCCTCAGTGGAAACCGCCTGAGACCTGAGACCTGAGACCTCACACGCCATCGCCGGAGCGTCGTTGACGCCAGCGTCCCCAGCGGACTTCAAAGCGCCGCCGCAGCCGCCGGACAGAGTGCAGATCGACCGATAGGATGATAATCCCAAGAGGGATCATCCAAAATCCGAGAACGGGCAAAAACCCTAAAACACCGCCGACAAGCAGCAAAAACCCGACGACGACCCGAATCGGCGCAGATCCGGGTACCTGAAACTTGCGTCCATTCACACGAACAAAAGACAAAACACGTCTCCAAACGGTCCAAAACTCAACTCAAGAGCCCTTCTACAGCCCGAGTTAGGCACGAAAGAGACAAAGCGCAAGATTTTTAGGAGTTTAGCCACGTTTTCGGACTAGCAAGGGCCCATGGGGTTTGCTATATGCACCGCTCATCAGCATGATGCATCGCTGATTTGATCCCCGGTAGCTCAGTTGGTAGAGCAATCGGCTGTTAACCGATCGGTCGCTGGTTCGAGTCCGGCCCGGGGAGCCAATTTAGAAAGCCGGTGATTAATCTCACCGGCTTTTTTCTTTGCATACAGACATCAGGATGAAAAAGTCAGCGCCAGAAGATCACCTCTCAGGGCCGCACTATCCTTATCATGCAGAAGTGTGTCGATTTCGTCGTGCGTTGATCTCCAGATCGGCACAGCACGCACCAGAAGATCCCGACCGGCCTCTGTCAGGTGAAGTCGCCTGCTCCGCCTGTCTTTCGGGTCGGGACAAATTTCCACAAGACCGCGCCGCTCCAACGGCTTCAAATTCGCCGTCAGGGTCGTCCTGTCCATGGCAAGCAAATACGCCACATCACCGATACGCGGTGGCTCAGGCCGGTTGAGTGACACAAGCAGCGAATATTGCCCATTCGTCAAATCCAATGGCCGTAACGCCTCGTCGAAACGTCGACCAACGGCCCGCGCTGCGCGTTGCAAATGCAGGCAAAGACACCTGTCTCGGACCTCGTGAGTAACTTCAATTGGTAGATCATTTCTCATATTTCATTTTATGTTGACATCAACGTATTAGTCAACTTACCTTATGCAGAACGATAAAAACAAGCGAACAAACAACTCATGCGTGCCTACCTCAATCTAGCAGTTTCAGACCTTCCAAGAACCCGCGTCTTCTTTCTCGCACTGGGCTTCAAGGTGAACGAACAATTTTGTGACGAAGCCACACTCGCCTTTGATTTATCGGAATCCAGTGGCGTTATGTTCCTCTCTCAAAGCAAATTCGCGCCCTTCACACCTCATCGCATCGCAAACGCGCACGAGGAAACTGAAATATTAACTGCCCTTCAATTGGAAACCCGCGAAGCCGTAGACAAAATGGCCTCAGCGGCGCTCTCAAATGGTGGAAACGAAATCAGAAATCCGGAAGATCATGGTTTTATGTACACACGAGCTTTCGCAGACCCTGACGGGCATATATGGGAGCCATTCTGGATGAACATGGAAGCAATGGAGGCACGCACCTGAATGCCTCAATCAGCACCCACAATCAGAACCGATGACAACGGTCTCACACTAGTTCTCGACAGAACAATTGCGGCACCCCGGTCCATCGTCTGGCGATGCTGGACCGAGGAAGCGCTTTTCAAACAATGGTATTGCCCGGCCCCGTGGACAGTGCCTTTTGCCGACTTCAACCTGAAACCAGGCGGTCGCATGAACATGCTGATGCAGGGCCCGAATGGGGAGCAGCAGGACCTGAAAGGTTGCCTGTTGGAAATAGTTCCCGAAGAACGCCTCACCTTCACCGACGCCTATACAGAGGGTTACAAACCGTCACCAAGTTCCTTCATGACCGGCTTTGTGGAACTGACCGACAGCGGCAAAACCCGCACGCAAATGACCTGGGGCGCGCGCCACGCAACACTGGAGGCGGCGAAGCAACATCTGGAAATGGGTTTCGAAGACGGCTGGACGGCCTCATCCACCCAACTGGACACGCTTGCACAAACGCTCGCAAAGCAACAAAGCTGACAAAACCAAAGCACCGGGGAGAGGAAAAATGGCATACATAGATGGAACGATTGCTGCAGTACCAACGGGCAACAAAGACGCCTATATCGAATTTTCGAAGAAAGTATCTCCCATCTTCAAGGAGCACGGCGCCCTCAATGTTGTAGAATGCTGGGGCGATGATGTGCCGGAAGGCAAAACGAACTCCATGTACACAGCAACCATGTGCAAGCCGGACGAGACCATCGTCTTTTCATGGATCACATGGCCGTCCAAAGCAGTTCGCGATACAGGCATGGCGAAAGTGATGTCGGACCCCCGCATGTCACCGGAGACAAGTCCCATGCCATTTGACGGTCAGAGAATGATCATCGGTGGCTTTGAAACCATTTTTGAGGCCTGAGACATCGGCACAAATTCAAGCTTTCCAGCGATTTTGGAGGCCGGTGATTTTGTCACCGGCCTTTCTCTTGTCACCCACCAGATTCGGACTATCCTTGTCTCAGGCGACGAGTGCGCCTGCGTAAAATGGCTATCCGTCGTCACTGCCCGTCAAGGCGGGCATCAAGCGAGGACGCGCCATGATCGAAACCGACTCTCACATTCTACGCCAGGTCCCCTTTCACGCCCGCGCCGTATTAAAGGCCGCGGGCAATCTGGCACGCGGGCAGCTCACCGTTACTCTTCCCAACGGCGAAACCCTGATCTTCACCGGGGCTGCCGCAGGAAAAGAAGCCGAAATCACCATCATTGATTATCATTTTGCCTGGTCAATCATTCTGAACGGACATTTAGGAGCCGCCGAAAGTTTTCTTCGTGGGGATTGGGAGAGCCCTGACGTTGAACGCGTGCTTGAATTGTTTGCAGATAACAGAGAAGTCTTCACATCTGTAATGAACGGCCTGTCGTTTCAACGTCTGACTGAACGGATTGCACACGGTTTCCGCAAAAACAACCGTACCGGTTCCAAGAAAAACATTCACTTCCACTACGACCTGGGCAACAGCTTTTACAAACGTTGGCTCGACCCCACCATGACCTATTCGTCCGCGCGCTTCGACTCCCCTCATCAGGATTTAAGTGCGGCACAAATGAATAAGTATCGTTCTCTCGCGCACAACATGGATCTCAAGCCAGACAGCAACCTTCTGGAAATAGGCTGTGGTTGGGGTGGCTTCGCGGAATATGCCGCAAGTGAAATCGGCTGCAAGGTAACAGCCCTGACCATCTCCAACGAACAATTGGCTTTCGCACGCGAGCGCATTGCCAGCAAAGGCCTGTCAGATCGCGTCGAGGTTCGGTTTCAGGACTACCGCGACGTTACGGAGAAGTTTGACCGTATTGCTTCCATTGAAATGTTTGAGGCCGTGGGCGAGCAATACTGGCCCGCTTACTTTTCCAAGGTCAGAGACTGCCTGACGCCCGGCGGCCTTGCCGGTTTGCAAATTATCACAATCGATGACCGTTCTTTTGAGAGTTATCGAAAGGGCGTGGACTTCATTCAGCGTTACGTCTTCCCCGGCGGTATGCTCCCCTCCCCATCCGCGCTAAAACGTCAGGTCTCACAAGCAGGACTCTCCTGGAAAACAAATGTCGAATTCGGGCTGGATTATGCAGAAACGCTCGCCCGATGGCGGGATCGCTTTCAACGCGCCTGGCCGGAAATCCGCGAAATGGGGTTTGATGAAAGATTTCGCAGGCTCTGGGATTTTTACCTTGCCTACTGTGAAGCCGGTTTCCGAACAGGAAATGTGGATGTCACTCAACTCACGCTAAGCCGCCCCTGAAACCGACACCGTTTGGTGACCGGCTGAGAAAGCGATAGGGTGAACATCCCACTGCACAGCTTTCTTCATGCCGGAGCCCTTATGCCGACAACGCTGACCCTTACGCCACGAACAGCCGCCGATATCGAAGTACTGGAAAAAACCGAACTGGCGAAAGGCTGGGGATCGCTGGAACGCTTCCGTCTTCGCCATAAAAAATATGACGCAAGCTGGTCGGAGGTGATTGACCGGGACGTCTACACTATTGGGGAAGTGGCAGCCGTTCTTCTTTATGACCCGGCATTGGACGCCGTTCTTTTGACAGAACAATTCCGGACCTGCGGCCTGAAATATGATGATGCCACATGGTTGGTGGAGATCGTTGCCGGTCTCATTGAGCCAGGAGTGGCACCCGACGAGACGGCGCGGCGCGAAGCAAGAGAAGAAACAGGCACCACCATCAGCCATCTTCATCACATCTCGACCTTCTATTCTTCGCCTGGCGGAAACGGGGAACGAATGCACCTCTATCTCGCTACGGCAGACCTGACGGGTGCCGGCGGCCAATTCGGCCTCGCCCATGAGCACGAAGACATTCGCGCAACACTGGTCACTTTTGACGACGCACTCGCCGCCTGTGACGACGGTCGAATTGTCGATGCAAAAACACTGGTCGCCCTCAACTGGCTGGCACGCCACAAACCGCGCTTTTCCCCTGAATAATGATCCCTTTCAGAGGAAACAGACCCATTTTCTTTGCAAATGGTTCACTTAACACACGACTTTTAGGCAAAACCACGTCGGCAGCGCAAAATTTCGCCTTTCTCCCCTTTGATCCTGGTCTCGAGCCAATTTACAACTACATATGGACGACTCGTCATCGGTAAAAACGCAATAACAGGGACCGTGCCTTCCATGGATATCAAGAACAGCCTGGTGGATGCCATCGGCAACACCCCCATGATCCGCCTCAAAAAAGCGTCTGAAGAAACAGGCTGCGAAATTCTGGGCAAATGTGAGTTCCTGAACCCCGGTCAATCCGTCAAAGACAGAGCCGCCCTCTTCATCATCAAAGACGCTATCGCCAAAGGCCAGCTGAAGCCGGGAGGCGTGATCGTGGAGGGAACCGCGGGAAATACCGGCATCGGTCTCGCACTGGTTGGCAATGCACTCGGCTTTCGTTCCGTGATTGTGATCCCCGAGACCCAGTCAGACGAAAAAAAGGACATGCTTCGATTGTGTGGTGCGCAGCTGATTGAAGTACCAGCCGTGCCATACAAAGACCCAAACAATTACGTCAAATACTCAGGTCGTCTGGCCGAAGAGATAGCCGCGAAAGAACCCAATGGCGCCATTTGGGCAAACCAGTTCGACAATGTGGCAAACCGTCAGGCGCATATCGAAACAACCGGCCCGGAGATTTGGACCCAGACAGACGGCAAGGTTGACGGGTTCGCCTGCGCCGTCGGCACCGGCGGTACGCTTGCGGGCATTGGCATGGCCCTGAAAGAGAGAAACAAGAATATTCAAATCGGCCTTGCGGACCCGATGGGCGCGGCACTCTACCACTATTACAAACATGGAGAGCTGAAGGCCGAGGGAACTTCCATTACCGAAGGCATCGGCCAGGGGCGCATTACGGCAAATCTCGTTGACGCTCCGGTGGATCACGCTTTCCAGATCCCGGACGACGAAGCACTTCCGATTTGTTTTGATCTTCTGAGCGACGAAGGCCTTTGCCTCGGCGGCTCCAGCGGGATCAATATTGCCGGTGCAATCCGTTTGGCCAAGGAAATGGGACCGGGACATACAATTGTGACAATCCTGTGTGACTACGGAACTCGCTATCAGTCAAAAATGTTCAACCCTGCCTTCCTCCGCGAGAAAGGACTGCCGGTCCCAAGCTGGCTTGCCTGACACATGCCTCATTCCGTCCCCCATCTGGTCTCCACCGATTGGCTCGCCGAACACCTGGACGCACCTGACATCAAGGTCGTCGATGGATCATGGTACATGCCAGCTATGGGGCGGAACCCGAAAGAAGAGTTCGCGCGCCAGCACATTCCCGGCGCGGTCTTTTTCGATCTCGACGGGATCAGCGATACCGACAGTCTCTACCCGCATATGCTGCCTTCACCAGAAAAATTCTCATCGCGCATGAAGGCCCTGGGCGTCGGTGATGGCCATCACATCATTGCATACGATGGTGCCGGGATTTTCAGTGCCGCGCGCATCTGGTGGACTTTTCGTGCCATGGGACATGAGCGCGTGTCCGTACTTGATGGCGGCTTCAAAAAATGGGTTCACGAAACCCGCCCTGTGGAACAAGGCATCTCCCAAGGTAGTGAACGCCATTACACGGCACGGGTGAATAATTTCATCGTGCGGGACAAGAATGCAATGCGGGCCAACATTGAGACAAAACGCGAGCAGGTTCTTGACGCACGCTCCCCCGGCCGCTTTGACGGATCTGCACCGGAGCCGCGCGCAGGCCTCTCTTCCGGTCATATTCCCGGCAGTCTCTCTCTTCCCTTTGATCTCCTGATCAACGAAGACGGAACCCTCAAAGACGAGACAGACCTTCGTGCACATTTCGAAGCCGCCGGTGTTGACCTCGCCCGTCCCATTACAACAACCTGCGGCTCGGGGGTCACTGCCGCCATTCTCTACCTAGCTCTAACCAGCCTTGGTCATCAGAGTGTCGCTTTGTACGATGGTTCATGGACCGAATGGGCATCAGACCCCGAAAGCCCAATCGCAACCGGATCCGTTTAACTTCATCAATGGAAAAATTGGCCAGGCTTTGAACCCCATGCGCTGCGAGATCAAGCAATGCCACGCGAAATAGAAACAACGGTTACGCATCTGGAAATGCGGGCTCGCCCACATATCCGCTCCAGTATGCCACATGGAAAGCTGGCGCTCATCCGCGCGGAAACACCACCTGTTCATTTCTACCGCTATCTCTACAACACAATCGGCCACGCCTATTTCTGGGTCAACCGACATGTGATGGATGATCAGGCTTTACTCAAGATCATCCATCATGATCAGGTCCATATTCTTGTTCTGCACGTCAATGGGGTGCCGGCAGGTTTTGCTGAACTGGACCTGCGCAAACAAACAGCTCCGGATCTCGCCTTCCTGGGTCTGATGGCAGAATTTCAAGGTCAAGGTCTCGGACGCTTTCTGCTCAACGCTGTCATTGAAACAGCATGGATGCGTCATCCTGAAAAGCTGACGGTGCAAACCTGTACCCTCGATCATCCACGGGCCTTGAGGCTCTATCAAAGAAATGGTTTTACACCCGTCCGTCAGTCTCACGTCACGCTAACTGTGCCGGATGACTTTTAGCGTGCCTGCGATCCAAGGTTTCAATCCCCGATAATCTGGGACAGAAAAGCTTTAGTCCGCTCATTCTCGGGATTCTCGAAAAAGGCCTCGGGCTCCTTCATTTCGATGATTTCACCTTCATCCATAAAAATCACCCGGTCGGCCACACGACGGGCAAACCCCATCTCATGGGTGACACAAATCATGGTCATGCCACCGTCCGCAAGGTCTACCATCACATCAAGCACTTCCTTGATCATCTCCGGATCAAGCGCCGAAGTGGGTTCGTCAAACAGCATGATTTTGGGGTTCATGCAGAGCGCACGGGCTATAGCCACCCGTTGCTGCTGACCGCCGGAAAGTTGTCCGGGGTACTTGGCCGCCTGCTCAGGAATACGCACCCGTTCCAGAAATGACATGGCCAGCGCTTCCGCCTCATGCTCGGGCATGTTGCGCACCCAGATCGGTGCAAGCGTACAATTTTCCAGCACAGTCATATGAGGAAACAGGTTGAACTGCTGAAACACCATACCGACTTCACGACGGACTTCATCAATCCGCTTCAGATCGTCACTAAGTTCTATTCCATCAACAACAATCCGCCCCTGATCATGAGCTTCAAGCCGGTTGATACAGCGAATAAGCGTCGACTTTCCAGAGCCGGAAGGCCCGACAACAACAATGCGCTCACCCTCCCGCACCGTCAGGTTGATGTCTTTCAACACATGAAAGTCTCCAAACCATTTGTGCAGTTTCTCGATCTCGATCACGGCAGTGCCTGTCATATTTGTTCCCAGCAGATCATTTCTATTTGTTGCGGTCCGTCTCGAGGCGGCGTTCCATATAAACGGAATAGCGCGACATCCCGAAACAGAAGACCCAGAACATAAAGGCCGCAAACACATAGCCGGTAACGGCTGTCTGCGGGGAGGCCCAGGTCGGGTCTGTATAATTTGCCTGCACGATCCCCAGAAGATCAAACAGGCCGATAATGAGAACAAGCGTCGTATCCTTGAACAAGCCGATAAAATTGTTCACGACACCGGGAATTACCGCCCGCAACGCCTGCGGCAAAATAATCTGTCCCATCGACTGCCAATAGGTAAGGCCAAGCGCGCGCGCTGCTTCATACTGACCTGCCGGAATAGCGGCCAGCCCACCACGCACAACCTCCGCCATATAGGCGGACGAAAAAAGCGCAACACCAATCAGCGCGCGAAGCAGCTTGTCAAAACTCATCCCCTCCGGCAGGAACAAAGGCAACATCACACTTGCCATAAACAGGACAGTAATCAGCGGCACACTACGCCACAGTTCGATAAACAGGATCGAAAGTGTGCGGACCACCGGCATCCGCGAGGCGCGTCCGAGCGCAAGCAACACCCCAAGGGGAAGCGAGGCGCCAATTCCGGTCACCGCGACAACCAGCGTAACCATCAAACCGCCCCAGGAACTGGTCTCAACAACACTCAGTCCCACAGACCCGCCATAAAGCAACACAAAGGCAAAAATCGGGAAGAGGAGAAACACATAAACCAGCACCCATCCTTTGGGGAGCTTATTGGGTGTCAGCAAGGCAACCAGGCCAAGCGCACCCAGCAAGACAGCGAGGTTAACCCGCCATTGTTCCGCATCCGGATAGCGCCCATATATGAACTGGTTGAACTTGGCCTCCACAAAGGCCCAGCATGCACCCTTCCCCGCACCGCTGCATGCAGCGCCACTCGTCCCGTCAAACACCGCATCAAACAATGCCCAATCAAGCAATGGCGGTACGGCCAGCACGAGCAGATAGACCGCAGCGATCGTGAGAAGCGAGTTCAACCAAGATGAAAACAGATTGTCCTGCACCCAGCGCAATATTCCACGGCGACGCACAGGCGGCGGCAGGCTTGGTGAGCTTTCAGATCGAACAAATGTTTCGCTCATATCATCGCTCCACCAATGCCATGCGACGATTGTACAAGTTCATCAACAACGAGGTGAACAGGCTGAGACTAAGATAAATCGTCATGGTGATTGCGATCACCTCAACCGCTTGGCCGGTCTGATTAAGCACCGTGCCTGAAAAGACCGATACGAGGTCCGGGTAGGCAATAGCCACAGCGAGAGAAGAGTTTTTGGTGAGGTTGAGATATTGACTGGTCAGCGGCGGGATAATGATCCGCAGCGCCTGTGGCACAATGACCAGCCGCAGAATTTTCCCCTCCCGCAGCCCCAATGCACGTGCGGCTTCGGTTTGCCCATGTGATACCGCCTGAATACCAGACCGGACATTCTCAGCAATAAAAGCTGCCGTATACGTGGACAGCGCCAGAACCAACGCTACGAATTCAGGGATCAGCGCCCAACCGCCCTCATAGCCAAAACGATTGAGTACCGGCCAATCAACGTGCAAGGGCAACCCCAGCGCGAAAAAAACCATCACAGGCAACAGCAGCGGCAACAGCGCCCTCAACTTCAACAATGCCGGCACGCGCATGCCAGACCGGCGCAAACGTTTGGCATAAACATGCCCGAACAAGGCAAGTACCAGCCCCAGTCCAAAAGCCGCCAACACATCGCTACTGCCCCCGCCAAAGCTGAAAGACGGAACGGAAAAGCCTCTATTATTGATAAACAGAATATCGAGAAAAGTCAGACTGTCGGCCGGGCCCGGCAGGGTGCGAAGCACAGCGAAGTACCAGAAGAAAATCTGAAGCAGAAGCGGAATATTGCGTAACGTCTCGATATAGATTGTGGCCAGCTTTGCAATCAGCCAGTTTGAAGACAATCGCGCCACACCGAGCGTAAGCCCCAGCACCGTCGCCACCACAATACCGATCACCGCAACCAGCAGCGTATTCAGAAAGCCGACCAGAAGCGCACGCCCATATGTCGATTGTTCCGAATATTCAACCAGAGAAAAAACAATCCCAAAACCCGCGGGTTTGTCCAGAAAGCCAAAACCGGTTGCCACATTCTGACGTTGCAGATTGTGAACTGTATTATCGATCACCATCCAGAACAGCGCCACAACAGCAAGCAGGACCAGAGCCTGCACCAGAACGGAGCGCACCTTCGGATTATTCAACGGATTGACAGAAGCAAGTCGTCGCGACGGTTCTTTTGATAGAGACATAAACAGCGCTTACCTGATTGGTGGTGAATATTGCAAACCACCATCTTTCCACAAGGCATTCAATCCACGTGGAATACCAAGTGGCGTGTCGACACCAACACCCCGCTCAAAGCTCTCACCATAATTGCCCACTTGCTCAATAATATTCGCAGCCCAGTCATTCGATAGACCCAACGTCTCCCCGAAACCGCCTTCAACACCCAGCAAACGTCGAATACCGGGATTATCGGTCTGCTTCATCGCCTGTACATTGGTTGAGTTCACTCCAAGCTCTTCAGCCTCAAGCATGGCGTAAAGTGACCAGCGAACAATATCTGCCCACTGATCATCTCCCTGCCGCACAGCGGGTCCCAAAGGTTCTTTTGAAATCACTTCAGGCAGCACAACATGGTCATCCTGATTCCGCAATTTTAACCGTTCAGAGTACAAACCAGATGCATCAGTCGTATAGGCATCGCAACGCCCATCGTCATAAGCCGCGATAACCTCATCAGACTTTTCAAAGGCGACAATGGAATAGGCAAGACGGTTAGACCTGAAAAAATCAGCCACGTTCAATTCCGTGGTGGTGCCGGTATTTGCGCAAATCACCGCACCATTCAATTCCATAACACTCTTGAAACCAGAATCCTTGCGAACCAGAAAGCCCTGCCCGTCATAATAATTCACACCAACGAAGTCGAGCCCAAGCGCAGTATCCCGTGTGAAGGACCAGGTTGTATTGCGTGTGAGGACATCAATTTCACCGAACTGGAGCGCCGTGAAGCGCTCTTTCGCCGATAAAGGCGTAAAGCGGGCCTTCGTCGCATCGCCAAACACCGAAGCTGCAACCGCCCGACAAATATCGACGTCAATCCCACGCCATTCCCCGGCATCGTCCAGGTTGGAGAAACCGGGTAGCCCCTGGCTCGCACCACATTGCACATACCCGCGTTCCCGCACGATTTCGAGCGTGGACCGTGTAGCAACCGGCGTAACAACAGAAGCACTGTCACCTGCCGTACCTGATGCAGGTTCTGACTGAACGCTCTCCGGCGCACGCCCGTCCCCTGCGTTGAAATAAGGCGCAAGAAGAAAGCCCACCAGACCTCCAACGACCATTGCCCCCAATGTTGGAAAAACGCGGCTGTTCATATGCCCTATCGTCCCCTCAGCACAAAAGATCCCGCCATGCGTCCGCTTTTTCCAGGAGAAATTGCAGAAATCAGCATGAGCTGCCTTTCGTTTTCTAGCCTCACCCCGCTATTCTTACAACGAACAGGCCCTTCAAGGCCAGTCACACGAACGACCAGCACAAAACGGCAACGGGTGAGCCAGAAAAATGAGCAACAAAAAACATGTGGATACAACGCTCGTAACAACCGGTCGCGACCCTGGTGCCAATTTTGGCATTATCAATACACCGGTTTACCACGCATCAACTGTGCTTTACCCAACCGTAGATGCCCTCAATCGCGAAGACGCCAAAGTGACCTATGGTCGGCGGGGCACACCGACAACTTTCGCTCTCCAGGATGCTGTGGCGGAACTTGAGGGAGGATATCGGTCTCTTGTCACACCTTCCGGTCTTTCCGCCTGCTCCATTGCCTTGCTCGGGCATCTTGGCGCTGGCGACCACCTTTTGATTACAGACAGCGTCTATGGTCCGACCCGTACCTTCTGCAACAAGGTCCTCAGTCGCTATGGCGTGGACGTGGAATATTATCCGCCAACCGTCGGTAGCAAAATCCAAAGCCTGATCAAGCCCAACACCAAAGTCATTTTTGTGGAAGCACCCGGATCACAGACTTTTGAGATGCAGGACATCCCGGCAATCGCAAAAGTCGCGCATCAGAACAACGCACGGGTACTTTTCGACAACACGTGGGCATCGCCATTATTTTGCAACGGCTTTGCCCTGGGGGCTGATATCGTTATTCAGGCCGCTACCAAGTATATTGTGGGGCATTCCGACGTAATGATGGGGATCATCACCACAACAGAAGAAGCCTGGGCCGACACCGTCAGGACGCACGGCGCGACGGGTATCACGACCGGACCCGATGATATTTATCTAGCCCTTCGCGGGCTGCGCACCCTGTCGGTGCGGTTGTACCGGCACATGGAAACGGGGTTGAAACTTGCCCATTGGCTGGGCGAAAGGCCTGAGGTTGCCCGCGTGCTACACCCTGCCCTCGTGACAGATCCCGGCCACGAGATCTGGAAACGGGACTTCAATGGAGCCTCTGGCCTTTTTGGTGTCATTCTAGAACCTGTCAGTGAAAAGGCTGTCGCCGCCATGCTGGATGATCTGGAACTTTTCGGCATGGGTTACTCCTGGGGCGGATATGAAAGTCTCATTGTTCCGGCAGATCCCCGCAAAAACCGGACAGCAACAACATGGAATGCCGAAGGCCCGTTGCTCCGTATTCACGCCGGACTGGAAGATCCAGAAGATCTTATTGCCGACCTTGAAGAGGGGTTTGGCCGCCTGCGTGCGGAAGCAAAAAAATGAAAGCCTTCGCTCTCGCTTTCTTTTTGCTGTTTGTCGCAACACCTGTCATGGCTTCCGATCGGCCCTGCGAACCGATCACTGTCTTTGCAGCGGCCAGCACCACGGACGCTCTAAACGAAATAGCTGAAACCTATGAGAGAGACACGGCCTGTTCCGTCTCGCTCGTATTTGCAAGTTCCGGCACCCTCGCCCGGCAGATTGCAGCAGGCGCCCCCGCCGACCTTTTTTTGTCCGCCAACCCTGAATGGGTGGATTGGCTCACTCAGGCAGGCCACATTAAACGGCACAATCAGATACCTTTCCTCGGGAACGATCTCGTTCTCATCGCACCGGCATCCACCTTTGCGCCTGCAAACCTGCCGGAAAACCAGCATGACCGGGTCCTGGCATTGGTTGGGAATGGTCGTCTCGCCATCGGCGACCCCCATTTTGTTCCCGCAGGCAAATATGCTGCAACGGCTCTCAGAGCACTTGGTTTGCAAAACCTGTTGGACGAAAAAACCGTCCACGCAGCTTCTGTTCGCGATGCGCTGACCTGGGTTGCGCGGGGCGAAACGACGGCAGGCATCGTTTACAGAACAGACGTCATGATCGAACCACGCGTTCAAATCATCACCAATCTCCCTCTGCCACCGGGAAGCGAAATCATCTACCCCCTTGCCCTTATAGGCCGTTCACCACACCCTGCCGCCCAAACGTTCTTTGACTATCTGCAAACTTATGAAGCCGTCGCCATTCTGGCAAACCACGGCTTTCGCCGTGTCAGCGCGGAGTAGCCGATTGTTTGATCCCCTAAGTCAAGCCGAATGGATTGCCCTTCTTCTTTCACTGCGCGTCGCAGCTGTCGGTGTTCTTTTCACTCTTCCATTTGGTTTTGCAGCAGCATGGCTCCTTGCCAAAACAAAGTTCCCGGGAAAATTTCTTTTCGACGGGCTGATGACACTGCCGTTGGTCCTGCCACCGGTTGCAACAGGTTATCTGCTGCTCGTGACCTTTGGTCTCAATGCCCCCGTTGGACGTTTTCTCTACGAAACGACTGGCGTTCGGTTGGTTTTTGACTGGAAGGGTGCCGTCCTTGTCGCTGGCATTATGGGTTTTCCCTTAATGGTGAGAACCATACGTCTCTCACTCGAAACCATTGACCAGGGACTGATAGAGGCCGCCCGAACTCTGGGGGCCACGCCCCGTCGCGCCCTTATCAGCATCGTTATCCCCCTTGCTTTGCCGGGAATTCTTGCAGGAACACTCCTGGCTTTTGCCCGTGCGCTGGGGGAATTTGGTGCGACCATCGCCTTTGTTGGTAACATACCCGGCCAGACCCAAACACTGCCGCTCGCGCTTTATAGCGCGCTCCAGTCACCGGGTGGAGAGATGTTGGGCTACCGGCTGGTCTTAATGTCCGCAGCCCTCGCCATCCTTTCCCTCGCACTGGCAGAACTGCTCGGCCACGCCCTGCGCCGCAGGCTGATGGGGGGACCTGTATGAGCGCTCATCTCAGCGTTAACATCGCCCGGCGTCTGCCTGACTTTGAACTGACTGCTGCCTTTGAAGCCGGCAATGGTGTCACCAGCCTTCTGGGCGTTTCCGGCGCAGGAAAGTCGATGACCCTCCACTGCATTGCAGGCCTTGCAGACCCGCACCATGGCAAGATCACGCTCAATGGCCAGACCCTGTTTGACCATGAGGAACATATTATTCTTCCCCCCGAAAAGCGGGAACTGGGTGTTGTCTTTCAGGAGTCCCGGCTATTTCCACATATGACGATCCGCACCAACTTGAACTACGGCGCCACGCAAACCCGAAAACCGCTCGCGGATTTCAACGAAATCGTCTCCCTACTCGACATAGAACCGCTTCTGGATCGTCGTCCTCATCATCTGTCCGGCGGTGAAAAACAACGTGTTGCAATTGGGCGCGCGCTTCTTTCGTCACCCACAGCCCTGCTCATGGACGAACCACTGGCAAACCTGGATTTGCTCCGGCGGCGTGAAATCCTTCCATTCATTGAACGTCTGAAAGACCGGTTTCAACTCCCCATACTCTACGTGAGCCATAATTTGGATGAAACCATTCGCCTTGCAGATCAGGTTTTGATCATGCGTGCCGGTCGCATCGTAGCAAGTGGGCCAACAGAAGAAACCTTGAGCCGCATCGAAGTACAATCAATCCTCTTTGGCGAAAACCAGAGCCCTGAGCCCCTGACAATTGTCAGCGGACATATAGCTGAACGCCACCCGGACGGGCTCGTATGCATCGAAACCCCCTGGGGGCGTATCGTTGCTCCCAATGTCGAAGGTAAGATCGGTCACCGACTTCGCCTGCGTATTCGCGCCCGCGACATCATCCTGTCCAAAAGAGAGCCCTCTGACCTGTCCATCAGAAACACAATCGAAGGCGAGATCGGATTGATGGCCGAAGCCGGTGACAGTCAGGTTGATGTTCTGGTACGACCAAACGGCAATCCGGATAGCCCCGTCACCCCGGCACTCTGGGCACGCATAACCAAACACGCGGCCGCAGACCTATCGCTCACCCCCGGTACAAAAGTCTGGGCATTGCTCAAGGCCGTAGTACTTGCGACCGACATTGACCTCGACGCGCTAAACTGAAGAAGGAAACAACATGGCCCGCATCGACATCAAAAGTGAGATCACTGGCAAGGTATGGAAAATCGAAGCCAAGCCGGGGGACCGCCTCAGCGAAGACGACCCCATTATCATTCTGGAATCCATGAAGATGGAGATCCCCATCATGGCGCCGGTCGATGGGACAATCATCGAGATACGGGTCGCGGAAGAAGATGCCGTCGAGGAGGAGCAGATCGTCGCCATCATGAAAGAAGCCTGACAGAAATCAGACCACACCGAAAATTTCCCTGAAGTAGGGAGAAAGAAGCTTTCCCTTAGGGTCAATTCGGTTCCGCAAAGAAACAAAATCGGACCAGCGGGGATAAAGCCCCTCAAAATCCCGCGCAGTCAGCGTATGCAGTTTGCCCCAGTGCGGGCGCCCGCCATACCGTCGAAAAATAGCCTCCGCGCCTGCAAACAATTTTCCGTAGGACTGCTTATGATACTGATGCACCGAGATAGTCACGCTATCGCGCTGATAAAACGGGCTCAACCAGATATCGTCCGCGGCAACCGTTCGATATTCAATTGGGAAAAGAAAGTTACCCCCATCCTGCCTCATATACGCAGCAAGTTCCTGTACGCAATCAGCACCCATGGCAGCGGGCACCGCATATTCCATCTCATTGAAGCGCACATTGCGATCACTCGGGAACGCATCATGTGACCAGCGCACGCGCCCCGTCCCGCTCTCACTGTCTTCACCATGTCCTGTATAACGGTCCCCACCCTGCATCGTCATACGACGCTGAAAAAATTCTCTCAGAAAGGGAGCAACGCGAGATATTTCGCACAAACGTCGAAACGCTTTGTCACTCTCACTGACAGTCCCATCCGGCGGCCGCCGCCGGGCTTTGGGAGTGGCCGCGACTTCATTCAGGGTTTTGACCAGCACCTCTTCAGCAAACGGGAACCAGAAGAACTCAAAATGCCTGTTGGAAGAAATCAGTTGTGTAAGCGAGGCGAAGAGATCGGCGACAGCCATGCGCCCTCCTTGTTCTTCTAGCGCATACCGCGGGCGGCATTGGAGCTCAATTTCACTCATCACCCCCAAGGTCCCCATGGACACCCGTCCCGCCTGAAAGAGATCACCATGGGTCTCCTCTGAACAGTCCAGGGTCTCACCGTCGGCGGTCACCAGCCGAAACGAGTGGACAGCAGCAGACAGACTTCCAAGCCCCGCTCCGGTTCCGTGGGTGCCGGTTCCGACAGCACCGGCAATCGTCTGGCGATCAATATCCCCCTGATTGACGAGCCCCAGACCCGCCGCATGCAAAAGCCCGCCAAGATGGCGAATGCTTGTCCCCGCTTTCACGCGGGCCCGTCCTGTGGCAGCGTCTGCCTCCACGAGACCCGATAGCCGGTCAAGCGTAAGCAGCGTCCCGCTTGTTTCACAGATCGGGGTAAAGGAATGCCCGGCCCCCGCGACCCGAAACGGTCCCTCTTCCGTGGCAAGCAAATGACGCAGAGATATTTCGTCGCCAGGGCTGAAAACCCCTTGAAGATCAGTCGCGACGCCGCCCGACCAATTTGTCCACCGTGCCATGTTCAGCCCTCCCCAGAACGAACCCAAGCATACAAAAGGCGGGCACGTTAGCAACGTGCCCGCCCCTTAAATTCGTCAATTCGGTCAGATTAGCGGCTTGCCGCAGCCCGAACACCGGATGGCGTAAACTCTTCTTCGTTCAGCTCGTCCGCAAAGAAGTTGATCATCGGCTCCTGGTTTTTCAAACCCTGGATGGTGTAGCGGCCAACAATCAGATCGTAGACCATTTCTGAAGCATTGAAGCAGGCAGGCACATCATAATACTGAATGATGTGACCTTCCTGCACACGCCACAATTCGCCACGAGCGTCGTAAAGATCAGCAGCAGACATTGTCCAGCTGTCTTCGTCAAAATACTTCACGCGACGCGTGTAGATATGGCGCTGCCCTTCGCGCAACTTGCCTTCAACCTGCCAGACACGGTGCAACTCATAACGCACAAGATCCTGGTTGATGTGACGATCACTGGCAATCTCTTCGTAAGTGACCGTGTCAGCGCTCAGCTTGTAGCTGTTATAGGCAACATACTTCTCACGCTTGCCTTGCATTTCCCACGTGTAGCGGTCAGGCGAGCCATTGAAGAGGTCAAAATTGTCAGCCGTCTGCAAACCCTCGGAATAGGATTGCGGGTTGTCATACGCGATCGTTGGCGCGCGACGGACGCGACGTGTACCAGGGCTGTAAGACCAGGCATTACGCGGGCCCTGAACCTGGTTGATCGTGTCATGAACCAGGATGATTTCGCCGGCGCGACGTGCAGGTGCAACAACGGTCTGCATGTATTTCAGCGAGATATTGTTCAGGTCTGCCGTTGTTTCATTTGTCGGGTCGACATAGGTGAAAATCACCTGGTCGCGAACCGTAATTGGTGTAAAGGCACCGCCGAAAGTCGGTGCAAGCGCCGCAAACTGACGTGTCAGTTTGTGTCCGCGATACCGCAGATTGTGGTTCCAGACAACTTCAACACCCTGTGTCGGAATGGGGAACGGCGTTCCCACCAGCGCACCATCAACACCATTACCATCAGCAACAAGCGACGATTCAACCGCATTACGGCGGTTCGCGGCATAAATAGCCTCAGGGAACGCGCAAGAACGACGTGTCGGATAGACATTCATCGAATACGTGTCATACGCACCCAGAAGAGCCAGCTGACCAGCCGTCAGGTTCTCTGCATACTGTGATGCATTGCTTGGCGTAATCTGGAACAAGGGTTTGTCATCAGCAAACGGGTCCGGGTGATGTTGGCCCTGAACAAAGCCCGCCGGGGGTTCAGAGATACCACCCGTCCAAGCCGGGATTGTCCCGGCAGCGTTTCCGGCCCGTTCAGACCCCATAGGTGTCAGGTCACCATCAAGCCGTGCGGCTTCGGCTTCACTTACACCCGCAGAGGCGGAAATCGTCGCGCCAAAGCTCATGGCAACGGCAAGGCTGCCGCCAATCAACAGCTTCGCACGACTTTTTGGTTGAAAATCCAATCCAAAATTCATGTTCTGCACCTTCCTGTGCTTCTCAATATCTGCATTTCACAGATTGTGGGGGAAGATCAGTGCCCCTCCCTAGGTAGGGCAAAACCGATCCGGACCTCCGGTCAATCGACCGAAGGCTTACACGCTTGTCACTAACAGAATTCTAACGGCTGGAGAAGCGACTTCCTGTCGCGTTATCCATCCTCATCTACAATATTCTCGCCAACAGGCTTGAATTGCCGGGCCATGACGGTCGCATCCTTGATTTGCTGAGCAGTCATAGCCTGAGAAACATTCTCAAGTTCCGTCGTGGCAAAGTGTGGAAATCCACCCTCAATGGAGAGCAGATAGTACATGTAAGCTTTCTCGATATCCTGCTCTACGCCTGTACCCGTTTCATACATCGTCGCGATATTGTACTGCGCCACGGCACTTCCCTGGAGGGCGGCTGCCAGATACCACTTGGCGGCCTCATCCGTATCCTTTGTTACCCCCCAACCATTGTCATACATGGTTGCAAGGTCCTGCTGGGCACGGGCATCACCACCTTCCGCGCCGAATCGAAGGAATTTCAGTGCTGTGTCGACGTCGCGCGTCACCACTTTTGCATCGAAATATTCTTCACCAAGCCGGAATGCCGCCCCTGTATCTCCGTTCTCTTCGACCGCTCTCTTCCATTCAGCAATCGCCTCTTCATAAAAGCCGCGACGATAAAGATCATGCCCGGACGCTTCATTGGGTGCCCCCGCGGCGGTTTCCGCCGCGGCCCCTGCTCCCGCCAAGGTCACGGCAAAAAACATCGCCATCAGCAAACTGCTGACCAACATAGGAACCATCCACCATTGATGCACATGCGCATCAACGGCACGCGCTTTTGCTCTCGGCTGATTTACTATGTTCCGCTTTATGATCATGGTTATTTACCCAATCTGAGAGACAGTCGTTAGGATGAAGACGCACATACATCGTTCGGTAGAGGATCGGCAAAGGATACCCCTTTTGCCAAGTTAAAGATTGGTCACTTATTCGTGTCATTGAATACGGAAAACATGGCAGAAATCGGGTCACTTGCCTCTGAAATGGGGGGTGTACTGCTCATCATCGCCGTCCTGCTGTCAATGAGCGTCGGGGCGGGCGTATTGGCATACCGGGTTAAAGGTCGTCGTTTTTTTGCATGGTTTGCAATCTCCGCCCTGACACAAGGCGTGGCTCTCACCCTGCCAGTTGGCTTGCTGATCCTGCTCGGCCTCGTGGATCCCGCTGACTGGTTCAGCGAAACCCGTACGATCACCCTGGAGAGCGTCAGGCTGCTGACTGAAATGATAGTCGTCGCGGGGATAGCAACATGGTTGGTTATTTCTTTCCTGGAACAAACCCGTTGGAAAACCTGTCCTGCATGCGACAGTCAGGTCGCGTGGCGCGCAAAAACCTGCCCGCATTGTGCTTCAAGCCAGACCATCACACCGAAAAATCAGGGCAAAATGGTCCCCGGGGCCTATCCACGCCTGAAGTCACGCACGATCCATCTGCCCGTTGAACTGGATCGCCGCCTGAGCCAGCTCACAGCTTCCATGCGTAAAGAAGGGAGACTGTCAGACGAAGCTGCGGTTTCGCAATTTGTCCGTGACATTCTCATAAAAGCTGACGCCGCCTCTGCCGAAGAGCAGAAAGCAGAGCAGACAGAGCAAGCCTAAAATACAAACAAGGCTAAGAAACATATACGCACAGAAAACGGCTAAAATCTAAGGTTTTGAGGAAGTTTTGCGCTTAAATCAGCCATTTTCATCCTCCATGATATTTCATAAATTATATGTTTTAATCTTTAAGTCACCTTCGATGAGCTATGTAAAAACTGCGTAACACCCCTTCCGCTCCAAACAACGGGAAGTATATGCGCTTAGCCAACGATGAAAATACAGCTTACGGTCTCTCGGTACTGGTCGGCCTGCTGCTTGCTATTCTCACCATCTATCTTTGGTTTCAGGTCACACGCAATGAAGAAGCATATATTGAGGAAGCCCTGAACAGACAAGCCGCCGATCTCAGCCACGTCATTGAGATTGAGCTTGCTAAAGACATCCGGGGCCTGCGCCGGATGGCCTCACGCTGGGAAGTGCGCTCAGACATGCCCCTCAGCGAGTGGCAGGCCGATGCGCAGAATTATTTACAAGACGTACCATTGCTGGAACGCCTCATCCTCACCAACGCTGACTTCCAATTAAAATGGGCAGAACCCGCGTCAACGAGTGTGGCGGAGTCGTCTCTCCAACTTCTTTTGACCGCACTACAGCCATCCTTCTACTGGAACAACGGGCTGGGCTTTGCGACCCCCTCAGATACACTGAATGTGCGCGACAAGATGATTGTCGCGGTACAGCTGGAAACTCGGCACAACACCGAAGGTTTTTTGATCGGCATCTACGATTTGCAACAACTACCGGTTGTTCTTCGAGAAAAAGCCCAATCAGAAAATTTTAACGTCGGCATATTTGCTGGTCCGGTTCCCCTGTTTCATTCCAACGAGACTGGTCGCCCTGTCGACACGGATAGAACCGTTATCCAGAACCTGTCTATGCTCAATGATCACTGGAAGATCCACGTAGTGCCGACGCAGGACTTTCTGACTTCCCAAAAAACTACCTTACCGCTCCTGGTTTTTCTCACCGGGCTCATACTGTCTCTCATTACGGCCATTACTTTCTTCCTCGGTTTCACAGCGCGGTTGCACTCCGCCTTAGTGGCGGAAACCAATACGCGCCTTGGCGTTATTCTGAACACAACAAGCGAAGGCTTTTTTGGCCTGGACCTCAGCGGGCATACGACTTTTGCCAATCCAGCGGCAGGCGAGATGCTGGGATACAAACCGGAGGAAATGCTGAACCAGCCCCAGCATGATCTCATTCACCACCACTATGCAGATGGCGCCATCTACCCCCGTGAAGACTGCAATATCTATGCAGCCCTGCACGACGGGAAAACACATACAGAAGACAATGAAGTATTCTGGCGGAAAGACGGCACCGCGGTACCTGTTGAATATACCAGCCAACCAACACTGGGGCCCAATGGCGAAATTACAGGCGCCGTCGTTGCCTTTCGCGATATCAGTTGGCGGAAAAAGGAAGAAGAAGAACTCAAGCAGAAATTTGTAAACCGCCTGACACAGTCAAATACTGAGCTGGAGCGCTTTGCCTATGTGGCTTCACATGACATGCAGGAACCCATTCGCATGATCACAAGCTTCAGCGCCATCATTGCTAAAGACTATGCCAACATACTCGACAAAACCGGCCAGCAATATCTCAAACTCATCGTCGATTCCGGCAAGCGATTGAAGGATCTGGTGGAAGACCTGCTTGAGCATTCCCGTGTCGATAATAGAGGCATTACCAAAGCAGACTTCAGCGGTGAAACAGCATTGAGAGGTGTACTCGACAATTTGTCGGAGCTAATCCACGAACGCAATGCCAAGATAACTCACGACCCGCTCCCCATTCTATATGGCAACCCGGTTCAGATTATGCGGCTCATTCAAAACCTGGTTGGCAATGCCGTCAAATACCAACCCGACGGACGGACGCCGCAAGTACACATCAGCTGTGAAAGCGACAACAACAATTGGCATCTTTCCATCAGCGATAACGGAATGGGCATAAAGCCGGAGTTTATCAATGAAATTTTCCAACCCTTCCGCCGGCTGCACACGTGGGACAAAATCGCCGGCACCGGGCTTGGCCTCTCTATCTGCAAAAAAATTGTAGAAAACCATAATGGAGAAATCTGGGTCACCTCAGACTATGGGCAAGGCTCAACGTTCCACTTCAGTCTTTCAAAGCCACCCGCTGCGGAGGTGAAAACATCATGACATCAGACACAATCAACAATAAGCACCGTCCTGCTCAGGTTCTGCTCGTCGAAGACAATTACGGCGATATTCTCCTCACGCGACGCGCATTTGCGGACGCAAAAATTTCAAACGACCTTCACGTTGCCGCTTCGGGCGAAGAAGCTGTGGAGATGTTGTACAAGAAGGGCGCTTGGGAAAATTCGCCAACGCCAGATCTCATCCTGCTCGATTTGAATCTTCCCGGAATGAGCGGTCAGGATGTCCTCAAACTCATCAAGCAGGACGACCTTCTCAAAAAAATTCCAGTCGTCATCCTGTCCAGTTCAAAGGCAGACCAGGATGTCGTTAAAAGCTACAATCTTCACGCAAACGGCTATGTGGTGAAACCCGTCAGTCTGGAGAACTTCAGCGAAGTCGTGCAGAAACTGGAACAATTCTGGTTTTCACTCGTCGTTCTCCCCTGCCCATCCGCCGATGAAAGTGACATGTAAAATAACCATAACTTAAGGCCTAACCTCGAACGACATTCTTGAAAACGTACACCCTTACACGCGCATAGATGGGCCATTTTGCGCGCACAGTTGTATGGCAACCATGGCTTGAAGCGAAGCCTTCACCCCTACAAAAAACAGTCCATAAGTTCTAGAATTAATATTTTAGAAAAGGTCCTGCAATATCCTCACTGAATTGTGAAATTCAACAAATACAAAACCAACAAAAGACGTAACACGGCCTGGCAATCCAAGTGGAGCCAACATGCGGATTTTATCGGCGGACGATAAGCTGGATATCCTGCTGATCGAAGATTCAGTCGGCGATGCAATACTGATAGAGCGTTGTCTGAACGAGGCCTTGCCCGGCTCCCACGAGTTGTGCAGGGTTGCAACATTGTCCGAAGCACTCGGCGTTCTGGAAAGTCGGGAGTTTGATATTGCACTGCTCGACAGATCATTGCCCGACGTAGACGGTTTTAGCGGCCTTTTCAGCCTTCAGAACATTGCACCAAAACTCCCCATCGTTTTCCTGACTGCCTATCATGATGAACACACAGCCCTTGAAGCGATAGGACATGGTGCACAAGATTATCTGTATAAAGACAAATTGGATGCACATATTGCAAAACGCGCTATCCAGTATGCTGTCATCAGAAAGCAGTTTGAAAGCGTTCTGATCATTCAGGCTAATTTCGATATGCTGACTGGCCTTGCCAACAGGATGTTTTTCGAAAGTCGCCTCGATATGGCGCTCGCTCGAAAAAGAAGGCGCGACAACAACGTCGCCGTACTGTTTCTCGATCTCGACCATTTTAAACAGGTCAACGATACACTCGGTCACGCCGCCGGGGATAAACTACTCCAGGATGTCGCCAAAAGGTTGAAGTCCGTACTGCGTCCGTATGATACAGCAGCAAGACTGGGCGGCGATGAATTCGCTGTCCTCCTGGAAGGATTACCAGAGATCGGTCATTGCGCGGCAGTCGCACGGAAAATCATTGAAGAGCTGGATGCCTCTTTCCGGGCTTGCAAACAGACCTGCAACGCCGGTGTCAGCATCGGTATCGCAACCTGTGACGAAAGTCAGCGATGGAGTAGCGATGAATTGATGCAACAGGCTGACATTGCGATGTACGCAGCAAAGGCAAAACCCCAAAGCGCCTATGTGCTGTACGAGCACCTTGGTCAGGCCGAATTGAAAATCCGGAAAGCTTGACCCCCGTCCCGGCCCCGCTTTTGAAAAGAAATGGCGATCCCGGCAGGACTCGAACCTGCAACCTACTGCTTAGAAGGCAGTTGCTCTATCCGGTTGAGCTACGGGACCAGATGACCAACGCATAAACGCGTCAGTGCGTCCATTGGCCGATACGGCCGAACTTGAAATTATCGGCATAAGCCTTGGGCTGTGCTTTTCGCTTTTTTGGTGGCTCAATCACCTGATAGGCAATGCCATTCGCCTGCGCATACGCGACAGCCTGCTCTTTGGTCTCAAATTTCATAACAATCTGGGAGGCCATATCACTGGTACCGGTATAGCCCATCAGCGGTTCGATTGAGCGCGCCTGCTCCGCCTCAAATTCCAAAATCCAGGTATGGGTTTTCGCCTTGCCTGACTGCATGGCTGTTTTCGCGGGTTTATAGATGCGCGCGAGCATGAGACTGTCCTGTCATATTGCGAACCTGTTGCCTCTGTATCGCCTGATTTGCTGTCAAAAACAAGAGCTTGAGGGCGTTCTCGCTCATCTTGCCGGCGAGAACCCAAAATTTGGCAAACCCGTCGTAAAGCCGTCAAGGAAAGGTCACAGAGTCCGACTAAAACCCATTCCGTAACCAGTAAGGCTTTTCCAAAGCCCCCTTTCAACCGTCAAGAGGCCCCAAATGATCGCGTTGAACATGGACCCAGACAACATCTCCCCACCAAGTCCCAGCTATACAGCCGCCGAAACAGCCCGCTTGCTCAGAACCATGGGTTTCAACTGGCTCGACATTGAATTTGTACTTGAACTGGCTCCCCACGAACCGCGCAATGGCCACATGTATTACAAACATGAAGTCCTGGAACGTTTCGTTGGCCGGGCCTTCTGGCTGACAGAAACACCTCTCCCTGAACCCCACACAGCCCCGCCTCTCCCCGCCGCCGCTTGAAGCGACAGGGAAGCGGGTGGCACAGCCTGTCGAACAAAGGTCAGTCCACCGGGTTGGCGGCAATAAAGTCCATAATGACAGCACATAGCGCGTCTGGCTGATCATGCTGCAGAAAATGGCCAGCCTGCTTGATTACAGTGTGCAGTTGTCCCTGCGCACCGGGAACTTCCGCCTGAAAGCGCTTCTCACCGCCTGCCGTGACGGGATCCATATCGCTAAAGGCCGTGAGAAATGGTTTCTCCCACTTGTGAAACACATCCCAGGCAGCCCGGTTGGCCGGGATAGCAGGATTGTCGGGTATGATGGGAACGAGTGACGGGAACTTGCGCGCCCCCGCCATGTAGTCATCGCTGGGGAACGGCGCATCGAATGCCGCCGCCTCATCATCCGGGATTCCGACCGGCGAACTGTTCTTCACCATATTGGAAACCACAAAATCTGATGCCTCTGCCGCAAACTTCACCCAATGCAGAAAGCCCATGCCATTGGTGTTTTCAACAAAATGCCTGCCCAGGCCCTCTGCTGTCGGCACCTCGATACTATCGTAGTAGGCATGCATTTTTGGCGCGAGTTCAAGCGGCACCCCCTTCGCGTCCGGCAGACCGGTATTGGCAATCGCAACCCGGCTGAAGCGCACTTCATTTTCTGCCACAACCCGCAGGCCAATCAGTCCGCCCCAGTCCTGACCGAAGAAAGTCACACCTTGCAGATTAAGCCCTGTCACAAGTGAGGTGACCCAACCCACATGGCGGGCATAGGTATAATCATCCGGTCGCGTCGGCTTATCCGACTTGCCGAATCCGATAAGATCCGGTGCAATCACGCGATACCCCTGAGCGGTAAAAAGCGGGATCATCTTCCGGTACAGATACGACCAGACCGGCTGACCGTGCATACACAAAATCACCGGCCCGTCAGATGGCCCCTCATCCAGATAATGCATCCGCACGATATGGCCTTCACCATCGTCCACCTCCATGTAATGAGGTGGAAACGGGTAGCCCGGCAGATTTGAAAACCGCTCTTCAGGCGTGCGTAATATCTCCATGGGAAGCCTCCTCCTGTTCTCAACATTCAATGTAATGACATAGACAATGTCAATAGAATGTCTCTTCAGACAATGCCGCATGCCAAACAGCAAGACGAGCCCCAATAACAGGTCTGCACACAAAGGCAGCCCATTCAGGCTCAAGTTTTCGTGAAACTGGGAGAAGTTGGTCGGGGCAGCAAGATTCGAACTTGCGACCCCCTGGTCCCAAACCAGGTGCGCTACCAGACTGCGCTATGCCCCGCCGCCGCCTTGTTAGCGCCCCTTGAAGATAAGTGCAATCAAGAAAAGCAAATTTTCACGCCTCAGCGTCAGGAATTTTGTGCCGAGCCATGATTTTGAACACGCCTGTCGCCTTCAGGACAGCCCGCTCGCCGACAAAAAGCTCCGCTTCGCAAAAGGCAACAGATTTAGTGGCCTTGGTTACACGAGCTGTCCCTTCAAGCCATTCCCCCGGCCGCGCCGAGGAAAGAAAATCGGCATTCATCCGCGCTGTCAGGGCAACCGTCTTGGTTTCGCGGAAAACCGCTGTCCCCAGCAAACCATCCGCAAAGGACATCAACATCCCCCCATGCGTGATCCCCCGCGAATTGCAATGCCGCTTCTGAATACGTACCCCGTGGCGGAAACCATCCCCCGTCACCTGGTGAAAAAAGGGACCATTGTGACTGGTGTAAGGACCGCGCGTCGTGGACGGCTGATAACCTGCCGGCGGGTTCAATGGAAACTCGTCGTCATCATGATTTGTCATAGGGAATTGTCACTCGTCACACCCGCATGCACGAGGCGGATTGCGTTACAAGAATGGAAACAGAAAACGCGAAAGCCGCTCGCTTCGGCTCAGGAAATCAACCCGCAAGCGGACCGGTCAGACGGATTTGACGCTTTCAGGTGAAATTTCGGCAACCATCAGCCCTTTGGATCCTTCGCCAAAACGCACGCGGATAACCTGTCCGGGAACCAGTTCCCGAATACCATAGCGTCGCAAGGTTTCCATGTGGACAAAAATATCCGGTGTATCCTCGCCGCGTGTCACGAAGCCATACCCGCGGGCCCGGTTGAACCATTTGACGATTGTGTCTTCAAATTCGCCAATCGGCACAATTCCCGTTTCCGGGCTGCGATCCGCCGCCCTAACGGGAACGCTTTTGATAGCGGTACTATCGTCAATTTCCAGAATTTTGTGTGCCTGAAGGCCTTTAGGGCGCTTCACCGCCTCACAAACGATGCCCGCACCTTCGTCCAGATGTTCACGACCAAACTGACGTAAACAGGATGAGTGGATAAGCACATCGCCTGTACCATCATCAGGTATCAGAAACCCGTCCCCTTTTACAGAATCGAACCACTTAACGACACCACTGACCTCTACCGTGGCCTCCGGCGATTCACTCGAAACTTCGAATCGTTCTTCCATCCCCACCACGACTCAAGACCAGGTGCGTCTCCGCAATACGGGTAACGATTCCCCTTGCCCGATCATACCAGCCGTCCTCCAAAGCTATTGCCCCCCCTGAGGCACGGATTAACTATACATATAATCCCCGTTACTTGAAACCCGCGATAATACTTTTGACCGAACTGTTTCTCCGCTGTTGCACACTTGCAGCCCCAACGATCAACCATTAAGAGTGATAGAAAAGAATGATAAGAATGACTAGCGATTGGCCGACCACTTGGAAGCCTTCCATCCTCATCCGAAGCTGCGTGACATGCTCAATTTATGTGCAATCACGCCCCATTGAGACGTAAATCCATGATTCACGCTGTTACCATGGCAACCGGGCTCTATGGCCTCTGGCTTCTTCTATCCGGCTACTACGACAATCCCCTGCTGCTTGGCTTCGGCATATTCTCCTGCGTGATCTGCGTATATATCGCTGCGCGTATGGAGGTTGTGGACCATGAATCGGTCCCTCTTCAGCTCAAATTCAGCGTCGTGACCTACCTCATCTGGCTGACGGCCGAGATCGGCAAAGCAAACTGGGCCGTCACGAAGGTGGTTCTGAGCCCCAGAATGCCGCTCAAACAACGGCTGATCCGCGTGCCGGCAAGGCAGAAAACAGATGTAGGCCGCGTAACATTCGCCAACTCAATAACATTAACCCCGGGGACCATCACCGTCGAGACAGAGCATGACGAGTTTCTGGTACACGCACTGACGGATGACGCGGCGGACCAGGCCGCTATCGCCGACATGGGCGCCCGTGTAATGGCCGTAGAGAGCAGGTCCTGATGTTCATTGCCGCAACCCTCGCCGTCGCTGTCACCATGGCCTTGATCCTCATCAGGGGATTTATGGGTCCCACGCTTTATGATCGCGTGCTCGCGGTGAATGCCTTCGGCACGGTGACTGTCCTGATGCTGGGGCTTATCGGCTATCTGACCGAACGCCCGGATTTTCTCGACATCGCGCTGCTTTATGCCTTGATCAATTTTGTTGGCACGATCGCAATCCTCAAGTTTTTCCGTTACCGCGATCTGGGGCATCATCGGCAGGAGGAAAGCAAATGATCGATCTCGCACTCGACATTGCAAGCTGGATTGCCTTCAGTCTGGGAGGTTTCTTCCTGATCGTCGGCGCAATAGGCATGCTCCGCTTACCCGATTTCTGGTCGCGCCTCCACGGTGCCGGCATCATCGACACCGCTGGGGCAGAACTTATCTTGCTCGGCATGGCCTTCCAGTCCGGCCTGACACTGATCACGGTCAAACTTGTGCTGATTGGTCTCTTCCTGTTCTTCACCAGCCCAACCGGGACACATGCTGTTGCAAATGCGGCCTACATAGCCGGGCTGCGCCCGCTCGGTCTCGTTCGTGACGAACCGTCTGACAATGAGGAGGGCGCGTCATAGAAGCCTATATCGACATCATCCTGTTCAGCTTCCTCATCATCACGGCCATTGGCATCATGATTTTGAGAGACCTGTTTGCCGTTGTCATGCTGTCGGGCGTTTTCAGCCTGCTGTCCGCTGCCCTGTTTGTGGTAATGGATGCAGTCGACGTCGCCTTCACGGAGGCCGCTGTCGGCGCGGGCATTTCAACCGTCCTCATGCTGGGAACCATGGCCTTGACGAGCCGCCAGGAAAAACCGCCGACCCACTCGCGCGCCCTGCCGCTTCTTGTCGCTTTCATTACGGGCGCTGCCCTACTCTACGGCACAGCAGATCTGCCCCCATTCGGTGCGCCGGACACACCTATTCAGATGCATGTCGCACCTGAATATATCGCACGAACCCCGACAGAGATTGGTGTCCCCAATATTGTTACGGCCGTCCTCGCAAGCTATCGCGGCTTTGATACGCTTGGCGAAACAGCCGTGGTTTTCATTGCGGGCATCGCTGTCATTTTCCTGCTTCACCAGTCCAGCCGTCGCCGGCGTGACGACGAAAACGACGAGGAGGAGGTATAAGTCATGGATCATCATTACATCCTCCGCATCATCTCCAAAATGCTGATCCCGCCGATCATGCTCTATGCATTCTATGTGCAGTTTCACGGCGACTTCGGGCCCGGCGGCGGCTTTCAGGCCGGGGTTATTTTTGCCGTTGCCTTCATCCTCTACGCGCTGGTCTACGGCGTGGAAAAACTGCGCAAAGTGCTGCCCCCGCTTATCGTCCGCGCCGGCATGGCACTCGGGGTCCTTCTATACGCAGGCACGGGAGCTTATTCGCTCTTCAAAGGATACAACTTCCTCGACTATGCAGCGCTCGCGGAACCGGGCCACGCGAAAGCAGGCCAACATCTGGGTATCCTGCTGGTCGAAGCTGGCGTCGGCCTGACCGTGGCAAGTGTCATGATCGCCATTTTCCTTGCCTTTGCATCACGCGCCCCTCAAATCAAGGATACTGACTGGTAATGTTGGACGCTATCTCAACCGACCTGATCGTCAGTCACTACAATTACTGGATGACCATCATCTTGATGATGGTCGGCCTTTACGTCGTTGTCAGTCGCGGAAATCTGGTAAAGAAAATTGTAGGTCTGAACCTGTTTCAGACATCCGTTTTCATGCTCTACATTTCCATGGGCAAAATTTTGGGTGGCACGGCCCCCATTCTGACGGACAACCCGGACGAAGTTTATTCAAACCCCTTGCCACATGTACTCATCCTCACAGCAATTGTGGTGGGTGTGGCAACCACAGCCCTTGGCCTTGCCCTCATCGTCCGCATTCGCGAGCAGTACAATACGATTGAGGAAGATGAAATTTTCGAGATTGAACTGAAGCTTGCCGCGCAAGCCTCCAAAACCGGCGAGGCGCGTTAACTCATGCTCAGTGCACTGCAACCCCATCTTCCCATACTGCAGGTTCTGGTTCCCTTCATGGCAGCGCCATTGGTCGCCTTGTTTGGCAACAGACAGATTGCATGGACCCTCGCCTTCATTGCAACGGCGGTGTCTTTTGCAATATCGGCGGCCCTTCTCGCCCAGGTCATAGATGGATCTGTCATCTCATATGAAATTGGTGGCTGGGCACCACCATGGGGGATCGAGTATCGCGTCGATGCTGCCAACGCTTTCGTCCTGCTGATTGTCTCTTTCATTGGCGCCCTCGTCTTGCCTTACGCGCGCGCAAGCATTGAAAAAGAGATCACGAAGTCAACGCATACCTATTTTTACACCTGCTATCTCCTCTGCTTCACAGGTCTTTTGGGCGTCACCATTACCGGCGACGCGTTCAACGTTTTCGTGTTTCTGGAAATCTCATCACTCTCGACATACGCCCTGGTTGCGTATGGTGCAGACAGAGACAAAAGAGCCCTCACCGCCGCCTACAACTATCTCATCATGGGAACGATCGGGGCGACCTTTTTCGTGATCGGTCTCGGCTACTTGTACATGGTCACAGGCACGCTCAACATCGTCGATCTGGGCGAACGTCTGTCGAGCGTGGGAGACACTCGCACAGTTCGCGTTGCCTTTGTTTTCATCTTCATCGGCATGGGACTGAAACTCGCCATGTTCCCGATGCATTTGTGGCTACCCAACGCCTATACCTTTGCCCCGTCCGCGGTGACGGCTTTCCTTGCTGCAACGGCTACAAAAGTCGCGCTCTACGTTCTGTTGCGTTTTTCCTTTACTGTTTTCAAACTGGAAATTCCTTTCGAGGCGCTGACTTTCCAGTATGTGGTGATGCCGCTCGCCATCGCGGCAATGTTCGCCGCATCATTCGCAGCTGTCTTTCAGGGAAATCTCAAACGACTGCTCGCCTATTCCAGTGTCGCGCAGGTTGGATACATGCTTCTCGGCATTTCGTTCCTCAGCCACACAGGCCTGACGGCAGGGATCATTCATCTTTTCAATCATGCCGTGACCAAAGGCGCTCTCTTTATGGCCGTCGGCTGCATTGTCTATTCCGTGGGATCCGCGCGCCTGGTTGATCTTCGCGGGATCGGCAGGCAGATGCCCTGGACCATGGCGGCCTTCGTGATCGGCGGTCTGAGCCTTATCGGGGTACCGCTGACTGTCGGCTTCATCTCCAAATGGTATTTGATCCAGGCAGCACTGGAAGGCGGCTCACTGGTCTTCGCGGGCCTGATTGTTGCCTCATCCCTGATCGCTGTTGTTTATATCTGGCGCGTTGTGGAAACGGCCTATCTTGAGCCTAATCCGCCGGGCCGCACTTATAGGGAAGCCCCACTCTCCATGCTGCTGCCCACATGGGCACTGGTTGCGGCAAGCGTCTATTTTGGTGTGAATTCCGAGCTGACAAGCTCTGCCGCATCGCAAGCCGCAAGCGCATTGCTCGACAGCACAACCCAAACGCAGATGCTCGAACTGTTCCCCACCAATCCCGAATTAAATGAAGGCGATGCCGAATGACACCAGACCTCGCCATTGCTCTCACAATCTTCATGCCTGCCGGCGCAACTCTTTTGCTTGCTCTGCTGGATAAATACCCCAACGCACGGGAAACGGTCAGCCTGACAACAGCTGCAACTCTCTTTCTCGTTGTTATGGCCCTGTTCCAAGACTTGAATGCAGGTGTCGTACTCACCTCCACCTGGTTCAATGTCCTGCCGGGCCTGCCCCTCGCATTCGAGATTGAGCCGCTCGGCATGCTGTTTGCCACGATCGCCTCAGGCTTGTGGATTGTAACCGCCGTCTATTCCATCGGCTATATGCGCGGCAACAAGGAGAAACATCAGACCCGCTTCTATATCTGCTTTGCGATTGCCATTTCAGCCTCTATGGGCATCGCTTTTGCGGGCAACATGTTCACCCTTTTCATTTTTTATGAAATCCTGACCTTGTCGACATACCCGCTTGTTGCGCACAAGGAAACGACTGACGCGCGCCGTGGCGCACGAACATATCTGGGCATTCTGATCGGAACATCCATCGGCTTTCAGCTCATCGCCATCATCTGGACATGGGCCGCAGCTGGCACGCTGGATTTCTCCGTGGGTGGCATCCTGCGCGACAAGATTGACCCCACGCTTCTCCCGTTTCTCCTGGCGCTTTATGCGTTTGGCATTGGCAAGGCAGCGCTGATGCCATTTCACAGGTGGTTGCCTGCCGCAATGGTGGCACCAACCCCCGTCAGTGCGCTGCTCCACGCGGTCGCCGTGGTGAAGGCCGGCGTTTTCACCATGCTTAAAGTGGGGGTCTATATTTTCGGGATCGATCTCCTGGCAGAAACAGGTGCCTCGGAATGGCTGATGTGGCTTGCGGGTTTCTCCATTATTGCCGCCTCCATCGTCGCCATGACGAAAGACAATCTCAAAGCCCGGCTGGCTTATTCGACCATCTCTCAGCTCTCCTACATTACGCTGGGGATGGCACTCGCCACGTCGCTCGGCGTGATGGGCGGTGCCATGCATATTGCCATGCACGCTATGGGCAAGATCACACTCTTCATGTGTGCAGGGGCAATTTACGTGGCCACCCATAAAACAGAAATCAGCGAAATGGATGGGTTGGGCCGGGCAATGCCCTTCACCTATGCCGCTTTCCTGATTGGCGCATTGTCTATTATCGGGCTCCCGCCTTTGGGAGGTTCCTGGTCGAAATATTATTTGATGCTCGGCGCAGCCGATACCGGCCAGCTTGTGATGATTGGCGTCTTCATGTTGAGTTCTCTGTTGAACATTGCCTATTTGTTGCCTGTCGTGGCGCGCGGGTTCTACCTCGGCGGGCGCCCTGCGCATGCCTTGAGCGCCGCCCCGTCCAGCCGGGGAGGTATTCAGGAAGCGCCAATATGGTGCGTTGTGCCCCCGTGCCTCACCGCCATTGGCTGTATTTTGCTGTTTTTCTATGCGGGCGACATCTACACGTTGATTGAACCGGTTGCCTTCCCTGCAGGCACGTTGCCCGAAGGAGCAAGTCTCCCATGAGTATGGATCGCATCATCTACACGCTCGGCGCTTTGGGCGCAGTGCTGCTGGCTGTCGACTTTGTCTATCATCGCCATGCCTATACCGCGATTGAAGGCATACCGGGCTTTTACGCCATCGCAGGGCTACTCTTGCCAGCAATCCTTCTGCTCGGGGGTATTATCTTGAAATTCCTGTTCGGTCGCTCCGAGGATTATTACGGCATTCGTGATGTGGCCGCAGAAGCCTTTCCGGCTGACCAGGTGGAAAATGGAGAGAAGAAATGATTGAACTTCTCTCTCTGACACCATTCATGATCTTTCTGCTCGGTGCAGCTCTGCTGCCGCTGATACCGCAGGGAAGCCCGCGCGCACTGTTGTCACTGTTGATCCCCGTGGCCAGCGCTTACATGATCTGGGTCACGCCGGACGGGATATTCGGCCAGGTCAGTCTGGCCGGCTGGGAACTGTCACTGCTCCGCATGGACGGCCTCTCTCGTATTTTTGGACTGATCTTCTCTCTCGCAGCCTTTCTGGCCCTGCTCTACGCATGGCACCTGCGTGATACGGTTCAACAGATCGCCACTCTGCTCTATGCAGGAGCGGCCATTGGCGCGACCTTTGCGGGCGACCTTCTCTCTCTCTTTATCTTCTGGGAAGCAACCGCCATCGCCTCCGTCTTCCTGATCTGGGCGAGACGTACCGAAGGTGCCTACTGGACAGGGCTTCGCTATCTGGTCATCCAGGTCGGTTCAGGTGTTATCCTGCTTGCAGGCATAATTCTGCATTACCGCGAAACCGGCTCTCTCGCCTTTGAAGCCATGACGTTAATGTCACCGGCAAGCTACGCCATTTTCCTGGCATTCGGCATCAAATGTGCCTTCCCGTTACTCCACAACTGGCTACAGGATGCCTATCCCGCAGCAACAGTCACCGGCACAGTCGTGCTGTCAGCTTTCACCACCAAAATGGCAATCTATGCCCTCGCACGTGGTTTTGCAGGTACCGAAATACTGGTCTATATCGGCGCGGTTATGGCCGTTTTTCCGATCTTCTACGCAATTGTGGAAAACGATCTGCGCAAGGTTCTGGCTTACAGCCTGAATAACCAGCTCGGATACATGGTCGTGGGTATCGGGATCGGGACACCACTGGCCCTGAACGGCACAGCAGCCCATGCCGTCGTTCATATTCTCTACAAAGCCCTGCTCTTCATGTCGGTGGGTGCAGTCCTGTTCCGCACGGGCACCGCCAAGGCGACAGATCTCGGTGGTCTTTGGAAAAGCATGCCTGTGACAGCCATCTTCTGCATGATCGGAGGTGCCTCTATCGCCGCCATGCCGTTGTTCGCCGGCTTTGTCACCAAGTCAGTCCTGTTGTCAGCAACTATCTACGAAGGGCATTACATTGTCTGGGGCATGCTTTTGTTTGCCGCCGCCGGTGCCCTGCATTATTGCGCGATCAAAGTGCCTTATTATGCATTCTTCGGAAAAGACTCCGGCCTTCGCCCCAAGGAAGCACCGTGGAACATGCTGCTGGCAATGGGGCTCGCAGCCATACTTTGTGTTTTCATCGGGGCCTATCCGGCACCGCTCTACGCGCTGCTTCCGTTCGAGATCGACTACCAACCTTACACATTTGATCACGTCCTGACCCAGCTGCAATTGCTGGTGTTCGCCGCGCTGATTTTTGCACTGGATCTGCGTTTTGGTTATTCGGTGCGTCCAAAGCAGAGCATTACGATCGACTTCGACTGGACATACCGGAAGTTTGGACCCGCGCTCATCAAAGCACTCCGCACTCTGATCCGGGGAACCTGGGGTCATGCTATCGCTCAGGCCAATTACCAGTTCACCCGCACATTGCGAAACCTGGAGGGTGCCCATGGCCCCACCGGGGTCTTCGCACGTGCCTGGCCCACCGGCACAATGGTGCTCTGGATCGCTGTTTTGTTTGGTGGCACACTTCTTCTGTCTTTCATCTAAGGCGCCCCAAAACGCCAACCAAGAGGATATGCCCGCATGGAAATGACTGGTGAATTTCGCATTCCGGCTCCCCAGGAGAAAGTCTGGGACGCACTCAATGACGCCGACGTACTGCGCCAGGCCATCCCCGGCGCCGAAACAGTCGAGAAAGTCAGCGATACCGAATTTTCAGCTGTCGCCAAGGCAAAGGTTGGCCCGGTCAGCGCCAAATTCAAAGGCAATGTCACCCTGTCGAATATTGACGCGCCCAACGGCTACACCATTTCCGGCGAAGGCTCCGGCGGCGCGGCAGGTTTTGCCAAAGGCTCAGCTGTCGTAAAACTGACACCGGACGGCGATGGCACACTCCTTTCCTACGAAGTGAAAGCCACCGTCGGTGGCAAGCTCGCACAGGTTGGGCAGCGCTTTATCGATTCAACGGCCAAGAAGATGGCCGACGAGTTCTTCACATCATTTGCAGCCATCACGGGCGGTGAAACCGAGCAGGTGGACGCCATTGCCCCCACTCATGTTCCCATGCTTCCCGACGAAGAGGCAGGTCTCTCCCTTTCTCCCTGGATGTGGGGCACCGTGCTGATTGCTGGCGCACTCGTGGGCATTTACCTGTTCACAATGTGACCGCCGGAGCGATCCCCCATCACAGGGAATTGCGGTCAACACCTTGACCTTGCGCTCTCCAATCCCCACACTTTAGGGAATAACCGGGGAAAGACCACGTCCCTGACCGGGTACGCTCGTCCGTGCCGTCCCCGTAATCTGACTTTGGGAGGAAACTCATGTCCGTCGTCTCCATGACGGTCAACGGCAAGCCCGTTACAGGCGAAGTCGAAGGCCGAACACTTCTGGTCGATTTTTTACGAAACAATCTGTCACTCACCGGCACCCATGTCGGCTGTGACACCAGCCAGTGTGGCGCTTGCGTTGTGCACGTGGACGGCAAAGCCGTGAAGTCTTGTACAACACTGGCCTTGCAGGCGGAAGGTGCAGCCGTCACCACTATTGAAGGGTTGGCAAAGGACGGTGACTTGCATCCCGTACAGAAAGCTTTCAAGGAAAATCATGGCCTGCAATGCGGCTTCTGCACACCCGGTATGATTATGACTGCCATCGACATGATTGAGCGCGTTCCCAATCTCAACGAGGAAAAAGTGCGAGCTGAGCTTGAAGGTAATATCTGCCGCTGTACCGGCTACCACAATATCGTGAAATCTGTTCTGGCCGCTGCGGAGGAGATGCAGCGCTAAGCCGGGTCACATCAGGGGAGGTGGATTTGAGCGAGACAGGCATCGGAAAAGCGGTTCGCCGCAAAGAAGATCAGCGCTTTATCACAGGCAAAGGTCGCTACACCGACGATATCAACCGGCCAGGGCAGTGTCATGCCTATTTTCTGCGCAGCCCCCACGCCCATGCCCGCATTCGAAAGGTTGACCTGACAGTGGCAAAGTCAGCCCCCGGTGTCGTCGCCATTTTTACCGGCAGCGACGTGGAAAAGGATGGCCTGGGCGGGCTTATTTGCGGCTGGACCGTACATTCAAAAGACGGCAGTCCCATGAAGCAGGGTGCCCACCCTATCCTCGCCCTCGACACTGTCCGGTATGTGGGAGACCATGTGGCCATGGTCATCGCTGAAACCTATCTTCAGGCGAAATCCGCGGCTGAACTGATAGAGGTTGATTATGAGGTCCTGGAGGCCGCGCCAAATGTCGCAACAGCACAAGCCTTCGATGCACCTCAGGTTCACAAGGAAGCCCCAAACAATACAAGTTTTGACTGGGAACTTGGTAACAAGGCAGAAACCGAAGCCGCGTTGAAAGCAGCTGATCGTGTCGTAACACTTGATCTCACCAACAACCGGTTGATTCCCAACGCGATGGAACCGCGCGCTGCCATTGGCGATTATAACAGCGGCACCGGGGAATACACGCTCTGGACCACCAGCCAAAACCCTCATGTCGCGAGACTGGTACTCTCAGCTTTTGTTGGCGTCGCGCCGGAGCACAAACTCCGCGTCATCGCCCCTGATGTCGGTGGCGGGTTCGGCTCCAAAATCTTTATCTATGCGGAAGAAACGGCTTGTACATGGGCATCAGCCAAAATCAACCGCCCCATCAAATGGGTCGCCGACAGAAGTGAAGCATTTCTCTCGGACGCGCACGGGCGTGATCACGTCAGTCATGCGGAACTCGCTCTCGCCGCGGATGGCACGTTTCTGGGTCTGCACGTCAAAACCAAGGCAAACCTCGGTGCCTACCTCTCCACTTTCTCAGCTTCCGTTCCAACCTATCTTTATGGAACGCTCCTTTCGGGCCAATACGCCTTCCCGGCAGTCTATGTGGAGGTGGACGGGATCTTCACACACACCGCACCCGTTGATGCCTATCGCGGTGCGGGACGCCCGGAGGCCACTTATCTGATTGAGCGGATCGTGGAAATTGCCGCCCGCGAACTCGGTCAGGACCCTGTTGAAATCAGGCGAAAAAACTTTGTCCGAACTTTTCCGCACCAGACCCCTGTCATCATGAACTATGACATTGGTGACTATGACGCCGCGCTCAACAAGGCGCTTGCACTGATCGATTATCCAGGCTTTCCCGCGCGCAAGGCAGAAGCACTCAGCCGTGGTATGCGACGCGGCATTGGTTTTTCGACCTATATCGAAGCGTGCGGGCTCGCCCCGTCTGCCGCGGTCGGTTCGCTGGGCGCAGGCGTTGGCCTTTGGGAAAGTGCAGAGGTACAGGTTGCCCCGACCGGCAAGGTCGAAGTATTCACCGGCTCCCATTCTCATGGTCAGGGGCACGAAACAACATTTGCCCAGCTGGTCTGCGAGCGTTTGGGTGTCCCGTTTGAGGATGTAGAGATCATCCATGGAGACACAGGCCGCGTGCAGTTTGGAATGGGAACTTACGGATCCCGGTCTGGCGCTGTCGGCATGAGCGCCATCTCCCAGGCTCTCGACAAGATTGAAGCGAAAGCAAAAAAAATCGCGGCTCATCTGATGGAAGCCGCGACCGAAGACATTCAGCTAAAAGACGGTGTTTTCACGATTGCCGGCACCGACAAGACGTTGCCATGGGCGGAACTTACACTCGCCGCATACACCGCTCATGGTTTTCCGCGGGGCGAAATTGAGCCAGGTCTCAAGGAAAATGCGTTCTATGACCCGCTCAATTTCACATTCCCGTCAGGTTGTCATATTTGCGAAGTCGAAATAGATCCCGAAACCGGCACCACAAAGATCGTGAACTTCGTCGCTGTCGATGATTTTGGCGTCATCATTAATCCGATGATCGTCGAAGGCCAGGTGCATGGCGGCATTGCACAAGGGATCGGCCAGGCCTTGCTGGAAGCGTGTCATTATGATGAAACCGGCCAACTGATTACCGGCTCTTTCATGGATTATTGCATGCCGCGCGCCGACGACATGCCCGACTTTAAACTGGGCTTCACCCAAACCGACTGCCCATCCAACCCTATGGGTATGAAAGGTTGCGGCGAGGCCGGCGCCATTGCCTCTCCGCCCGCTGTAATCAACGCGGTGACTGACGCTCTTGGCATTCGGGAGATTGATATGCCCGCAACCCCTGCCCGCATCTGGTCGGCCCTTGCCGCCCATTCCATTGCCGCCGACTGAGGAGATACCCCATGTATGCATTCGATTATCACCGGGCCAAATCCATTGCGGAAGCAGCGGAACAACTGACCGCCAATGACGAAAACAAAATTCTCGCGGGGGGCCAGACCCTGATCCCCACCCTCAAGCAGCGTCTCGCCATGCCAGCCACGCTGATTGACATCGGTTCAATCGCTGAGCTGCATTTCATCCGTGCGGAAGGTGATGCAATCATCATCGGCGCCGCAACACCACATGCAGAAGTTGCAGCCGCTACAGACGTCAAAAAGCACAATCCGGCGCTGGCGCATCTGGCAGGTGAAATCGGCGATCCCGCCGTTCGCCATCGTGGAACGATCGGTGGTTCACTCGCCAACAACGACCCGGCAGCTGACTATCCGGCAGCGGCACTTGCGCTCGATGCAAAAATTCAAACCAACAAGCGTCTCATCGAAGCGGACGTTTTCTTCAAAGGCATGTTCGAGACCACCCTGGAGGAAGACGAGATCATCACAGACATTACCTTTCCCCACCCTAGCAAAGCGGCTTACGTGAAATTCCCCAACCCCGCCTCACGCTACGCCATGGTTGGCGTTTTCGTGGCAGACACGCCGGCCGGTATCCGTGTCGCTGTAACAGGCGCAGGTGCGGAAGGTGTCTTCCGGGTAAAGGAAATGGAAGACGCTCTAACAAAGAACTGGTCCCCGGATGCTATTGCCGACATCAAGGTGCCGGAAGATAAGCTGCTCTCCGATCTTCACGGCGCTGCCGATTATCGTTCCCATCTCATCACTGTGATGGCAAAACGTGCTGTCGTCGCAACACTCCAGGAACCCGCTGTCGCATGACATCAGCACTTCCAACATCCATCGACGAGTGTGAAGCCCTTCTGGCAAACGGCGAGTACGTGTCGGAACGATCTCTCGCATCCGTTCTCTACCTGTCCCTCGCAATGGGAAAACCGCTTTTCCTTGAAGGAGAAGCAGGTGTCGGGAAAACGGAGATTGCCAAGGTTCTGGCCAACGTTCTGGGACGTGACCTCATTCGCCTGCAATGTTACGAAGGGCTCGACACCGCATCGGCGGTGTATGAATGGAATTATGCCGCACAAATGATCGAAATTCGCTTGGGCGAGGCTGCTGGCGGCGAAGACACCGGAGCAAACGACCGGGCAACAAACAACAGGGCAGCGCTGGCGAGATCAATTTTCGACGAGCGGTTTCTTATTCGCCGCCCCCTGCTGGAAGCGCTGACCCCTCGCCCCAACGGTCCACCCATCCTCCTGATAGACGAACTGGACCGAACGGACGAGCCGTTCGAGGCTTACCTGCTGGAACTCCTTTCAGATTTCCAGGTGAGTATCCCTGAGCTGGGCACAATCAAAGCAGTAGAACCGCCCATCGTTATCATCACATCCAACCGGACGAGAGAGATACACGACGCATTGAAACGCCGCTGTCTCTACCATTGGGTGGACTATCCAGACGCCGATCGTGAACTCGAAATCGTCCGCCTCAAGGCCCCCGGGGCGAGCGAACAACTAACCGCGGAGCTTGTTTCCTTCATACAGAAACTGCGCGAAAAAGATCTCTACAAACAACCCGGCATTGCAGAAACAATCGACTGGGCGAACGCGTTGACCCAGCTCAACGCCGTCTCGCTCAACGAAAGCAACATCAACGACACATTGGGCACCATCCTTAAATACCAGGATGACATCGCCAAAATCCAAGGGTCGGAAGCGGCTGACATTCTGGCAGAAATCCGCTCCGCTGCTGCCGAATGAACAATCCTCCCCCCGCGTCGCCCGCTCAGGCCAATCTGGCAGACAATATTGTGCACTTCTCGCGCGTATTGCGGCAGGCCGGGCTTCGCGTCAGCACAACCGGCATGACAGACGCGCTCCACGCAGTCCAGTTTGCCGGGCTGGGTACCCGCGAAGATTTCTACTGGGCGCTTCACGCCACCCTTATCAAACGGCACGAGGATCGCGAATTATTCGATCAGGCTTTTCAGGTGTTCTGGCGGGACCCCCGGCTGCTGGACCGTATGATGGCCATGGTCCTGCCGGAAATGCAAACGCCGGAGAATGAACGGGACCAGACCAGCCGTCGTCTGGCCGAAGCGTTGATGAGATCCGTCCCTCCAGCGCAAAACGTGCCGGATCCTGACATTGACATTGACGCTCGGGAAACACTGTCGGCCGCCGAAATTCTGCGAACGAAAGACTTTGAACAAATGTCCTTGTCCGAACTCGCAGAGGCGAAAAAAGAACTTCAGAAACTGAAATTCGATCACGACCGTCTTAGGACCAGACGCTCAAGACCAGACAGCAGTGGCACGCGTGTCGACATGCGCGCGACATTACGCTCTGCACTGCGCCAGGGCGAAATGATCAACCTCAAACGGAAAGCCCCGCGTTTTCGCACACCGCCTCTCGTCGTTCTGTGTGACATTTCAGGATCCATGAGTGTCTATGCGCGCATTTTCCTGCACTTTGTGCATGCACTCAACCAGCACAGAAGCCATGTACACACATTTCTGTTCGGCACCCGCCTGACTCATGTCACAAGACAGTTACGACACAAGGACATCGACCAAGCGCTGAATGCCGTCTCAACCAGCGTGGCAGACTGGGACGGGGGCACACGGATTGGTGACACTCTGCATCAGTTTAACAAGCATTGGGCACGCCGTGTATTGGGGCAAAGTGCGACGGTCCTGCTGATCACCGATGGTCTGGACCGGGATGCCGGACAGGGGCTCGCGCATGAAATGGACCGCTTGCACAAGTCGTCACGACATCTTATCTGGTTAAATCCATTGCTGCGTTATGATGCATTCGAACCGCGGGCCAGTGGCATCAAAGTGATGATGCCGCACGTGGATGCGTTTCGCCCTGTCCACAATCTGAACGCGCTCCACCATCTCGTCGCTGCCCTGAATGGCGACAAAAACCAGAGAGAGGCTGCCTGATATGATGGACGACGATGTTTTGGCGCAGGCTTTGCGCTGGTCGAAGGACGGGCAGCACGTCGCGATCGCGACCGTTGTTGAAACCTGGGGTTCCGCACCTCGCCCCGTCGGCAGTCAACTGGCCATCACCGACGAAGGCCGCTTTGTTGGTTCCGTGTCCGGCGGATGTATCGAAGGTGATGTGGTGACGCGCGCTCAGGAGATTGTCAAAACCGGGAAAGCTGAACTGCTGGAGTACGGCGTTGCCGACGCCAAAGCATGGGAGGTTGGTCTGGCCTGTGGCGGTCGTATCAAGATTTATGTCGAACCACTGCAGGAAAACTGAGTGATGAAGCAATCTCTTCTCTCAGACCTTCAGACATATCGGGCACAAAAACGCATCTGCGTTCTCGCAACAGATCTTGCGACCGGCGAGCAAATGCTGATGCTCGATCCGAAATCAGAAAAGACCGAGCTGGAACGCGCCAGCATGGCCGCGGTGAAAGCAGATAAAAGCCAAACGGTCACGACGGAAGATGGGAGGTCATGGTTCCTCAATGTCTTCAATCCGCCGCTCCGGCTAGCTATCGTCGGTGCGGTTCACATCGCCCAGCCCTTAAGCCGGTTTGCCCAGGAGACAGGCTTCGACGTGACGGTCATTGACCCTCGAGAAGCCTTCGCAGACCCGGTGCGGTTTGCAGGTGCAACGATCAATCATGCCTGGCCGGATGAAGCCTTGCAAAGCCTCGCACCCGACACACGTACCGCGATTGTCACATTAACCCATGATCCAAAACTTGATGACCCTGGCTTGCATGTGGCTCTCCGTTCTCCGGCTTTTTACATCGGTGCCCTCGGGAGTAAAAAGACGCAAGCTGCCCGCGTGGAACGCCTGACGGCTGCCGGCTTCAGCACCAACCAGATTGCACGCATCCACGGTCCCGTCGGCCTGAACATCGGTGGCAAGAGCCCTGCCGAAATCGCAATCTCTGTTCTTGCCGAAATCATCCAGACCCTGAGGCAGTAGAGGCATGATCTTCGCCGCATTTCCCATCCATGAAACACGAGGCGCGATCCTTGCTCATTCTGTGACAGCAGGCTCAACCGTCTTTAAAAAGGGACACCATCTCACATCAGAAGATATCCGGACACTGGACGTAGCGGGTATCAGAACAGTTTATGCTGCGAAGCTTGAAGCCGATGATGTTCACGAAGATGAAGCTGCAGAAAAGCTTGCCCGCGCGCTGGCCGGCGCTCACACCGTCAGTGCGAAACCGTTTACCGGACGCTGCAATATATATGCGGCGGCAAATGGCCTCGCGCGCATAAATGTCGAGCAAATCAACGCCATCAATGCCATCGACGAAGGCATAACAATCGCAACCCTTCCCCCTTATGAACCCGCGGACGACAAGCAGATGTTGGCGACGGTAAAGATCATTCCCTTTGCCGTAAAACGGGCAAAGCTGGAGCAGGCACTGGCCCTCGCCATCAATCCGGGCATCGAACTCTCACCCTACAAAGTCAGACATGCTGATCTCATCCTGACCACCTTGCCAGGCACAAAGCCTTCCCTCCTCAAAAAGGCGGAACGCGTGATCGCCGCCCGCATCGCACATTTTGGCATCAAACTGTCAGACGTGCAGACGTGCGAACACAGCGAACACGCTGTTGCGCATGTTCTTCAACAAACCACCAAGGAGAGTGAACTTACATTCATTCTGGGAGCATCCGCGATTGTGGATCGGGCGGATATTGTTCCGTCCGCCATCGCGCTGACGGGCGGCACGCTTCACCATTTCGGCATGCCCGTCGACCCGGGCAACCTGCTGCTGACGGCTGAATTCAATAACAGGCCTGTTCTCGGCCTGCCCGGTTGCGCCCGCTCGCCCAAATTAAACGGTGCAGACTGGGTGATTGCACGTCTGGCCACGGGGGCCCCCGTCCGGCCTCAGGATATCCAGAACATGGGTGTCGGTGGCTTGCTGAAAGAAATTCCCTCCCGCCCACAACCACGAAACAAGAAGCCGCCGACAGATAAAGCCATGACAAAAAAGGATCGACGGATTGCTGCACTTATTCTTGCAGCCGGGCGCTCAACCCGCATGGGTGATGCCAATAAGCTGACGCAGGAAGTCGGCCTGAAGCCCATGATCTCCCACGTGACAGATGCCACCCTGTCTGCCCATGTTGACGAAATCATCCTCATCACCGGGCATCAACAGGATCAGATAATCCACGCCCTCGGCGGCAGACCCCTGACCCATGTTCACAATCCTGATTATGCGGATGGACTGAGTACAAGCATCCAGACCGGGATCAGAGAGGCACTTGCATGCACACCACCGGTTGATGCTGCTCTCATCCTTCTGGGCGATATGCCTTTTATAACCGCTGACATGATCAACCGGCTCGTTGATGCCTATTCACCGACAGATGACCGGATGATTGTGGTCCCGAAGGTAAATGGCAAGCGTGGCAACCCCGTATTGTGGGACGCAAGCTTCTTCTCCGAACTTCAGGCACTAACGGGTGACGTGGGAGCAAAGCACCTGATTGTCGAACACGAAAACCTTGTCGCGGAAGTCGAGTTTGACAATGACGCACCGCTCACCGATATCGATACACAAGCTGCCCTGGCTGCATTGAAGCCAGATCGATAGTGCATCTATTGCCCCGGCAACATCTTTCAAAGACGGCCGAGGAAGATGGCACTTCGGGGAGACAGGCTCATCTCGCCCTTCTCGACCGTTAAACGCCCAAGCTCAAAAAGCCTTGTATGCCATCCTTCTCCATCAATCTTCTTCACGATCTCTGCTGACAAGAAGACAGCTTCCGCCGAATGATTGAAGAGACAGAGAACACGGTCCTCCTGCGTCAAACGCTCAAAGACAAGCGCTCCGTCAGTACACAAGAACCTGATCTCACCAATGGTCAGCGCCGGGTGTCTTTTGCGAAAAGCGATCACCGCTCGTGAAAAAGCCAACACCGATGATGCTTCGCACAATTGCAGGTCAACAGCACGCTTTTGGTGATAGGACGGGATCGGCAGCCACGGCGTTCCGTCTGTAAAACCTGCTTCCCTATCATCCGCGGACCATGGCATGGGTGTTCTGCATCCATCACGCCCTTTTCCGAACGGGAAATAGAGATCACCAACCGGATCACAAATCTCGTTCCGCTCAAGATCCACATCCGGGAGACCCAGTTCTTCCCCCTGATACATAAGCGCGGTTCCTTTAAGGCCCAAAAGAAGCGCAATGCCGAACTTTGCCAGATCATCATCACCTTGCCCGCCACCCCACCGGGTTACGGGGCGTGTGATATCATGGTTGGAGAACGTGACACATGGCCAAGGCCCGGCGTCACCCCCGATCACATCACGGTAGTAATTATCGAAAAGCGCGGGCGCCAACGTGCGATCTTCCAGAAAATCAAACGTATAGGCAGAATGAAGCCTGTCCGGCTCTCCGGCGTAAGTCCCGATCATTTTCGGCGTCTCAGCAAACTCTCCGAATGCCATCCGGCCCGGATATTCATCCATCACTGCACGCACGCGCTCCATCGCCCAACGGTTTTCTGCCAGTCCACTATCATGTACATGTTGTTGCAGCCGTGGGGCGTGGGCCCAGTCAAGCCACGTCCGTTCCGCTAGCGGCACGGGTGGATTGTCTCTCAATGCAGCGTCATGCACATAGGCATGTGCCACATCCAGACGAAACCCGTCCACGCCACGGTCAAGCCAGAACCGCAGTACATCCATCAAAGCATCCACAACGCGGGGTTCATGAAAATTGAGTTTTGGCTGCTGCTTCAAAAACTTGTGATGATAATACTGGCGGCGCAGCGGATGCCAGGACCAGGCAGGCCCGCCAAAAGCACTCATCCAGTTGTTGGGCGGCGTGCCATCTTCGCGCGGGTCAGCCCATACATACCAGTTAGCCTTGTCATTATCCCGAGACAACAGACTTTCCTGAAACCAGGCATGTTGATCTGAACTGTGAGCAAGAACCTGATCCAGAATAAGTTTCAACCCACGGGCATGCGCCTCAGCCAACAGCTGGTCAAAAACATCGAGATCGCCCATTTCCGGTGCCACGTCGCAATAATCTGAAACGTCATATCCAAAATCCCTGTTCGGACTGGGAAAAATAGGTGACAGCCAGATCGCGTCAACGCCAAGGTCAGCAATATAGTCAAGCTTGCGACGGATACCGTTCAGATCACCAATCCCGTTCCCCGAAGTGTCGAGATAACTACGTGGATAAATCTGGTAGACAACCGCTCCTTTCCACCATGGGTTCTTATTCTTCTCAAGCATGTTTAGCCTCCCTTTGCGCACTAAAGCATGCAAAAATCAGCAAACAAAAACAATCACAGAAGCCGGGAGCAACCACATGTCTGAGCTGACCAACCAGATTATCTTTATCACCGACATTCAGCATTTTGTCGGTGCTCCTTCTGCCAAAGCCTTGCTCGCCGCTGGCGCCACCGTCTACGGAACGGACCCCGCCTTCGCAGACAAAGCAGTACGCGACGAGATGGAAAAAGCGATACCAGGTCTTCGCACGCTGGCCGGAAGTGATCCCGTCTCCGCCGCAACAACACTCCTCCAGCAGGAAGGGCGGATTGACACACTCATCAACAATGATGCATTCCCCGCTCTCCGGGCCCCGCTGGCAGAGGCAAAAGACGAGGATCTAAGCGCGACTTTCGAGGCGCTGGTTTTTAAACCTTTTCGCGTCAGCCGCGCTGTTGCCCCTTCCATGAAACAGGCTGGCCAGGGTAAAATCCTTTTCCTCACCTCCGCCGCCCCGCTGAACGGCCTTGCGCACTACGCCATCTATGCAAGCGCACGTGGCGCAACCAACGCTCTCATGTTGTCTTTGTCCCGCGAGCTTGCGCCTGCAAATATTCAGGTAAACGCCGTTGCACCCAACTATGTTGAAAACCCGGATTACTTTCCGCCTGAACTGCTGGCCAATGAAGAGGCGAGAAAAAAGATCCTGAAAAACATTCCTCTGGCTCGCCTGGGAAAACCGGAGGAAGCGGCGGCTCTGATTGCATTCCTCGCAGGGCCTCTCTCTGGCTTTATCACCGGACAGGTTATCCCGTTTGCCGGCGGTTGGGCCAATGCCCGCTAAAGAGTACGCTAGTTGAGCTGAACTATTGGCGCGAGTGTCTCACCAATTTCAGCATGAAGAACAAGATCGGCAATCGCATCCAGCTCTGTTTCTTCACGATTGAGAATGACAAGGGTTGCACCATTTTTCTTTGCCATAATGGGAAAACCCGCCGCCGGGTAAACCTGCAAGGATGATCCGATAGCAATGAACAGATCACAGGCAAGCGTCGCACTGCCGGCACGCTCCATTTCCTTCTCAGGCATCGCCTGGCCAAACGAGATGGTTGCAGACTTGATGATCCCCGCACAGAATGTGCAATCCTGTGCGTGCCCATGTGCCTCGTAGTGTGAGCGGACTTCGGTTAGCTCGTACCGCGCACCGCAATTCAGACAGGCCGCATATGTACTGTTGCCGTGCAGCTCGACAATCTTCTCCACAGGAACGCCACTGTCCTGATGCAGATTGTCAACATTCTGGGTAATCACATGGGACACTTTCCCCATATCCACGAGCTTCGCAATGGCCATGTGCCCCTTGTTTGGAATAGCCGCTTCAAACTTGCCATCCATAGCAAACTTCCGCCGCCAGGCTTCATCCCGCATTTCCTGCGATGCGACAAATTCCCGAAAATCGATCGGGGCCATTTTCGTCCAGAGCCCGCCGGGGCTTCTGAAATCAGGAATACCGGATTCCGTGCTGATCCCGGCGCCGGTAAACACAACAACCCGGTTTGCCTGCTCAACAAGCATTTTCAGTTCCTGGCTCATCCGGCCCCCTTTCTTTTGACCTGACCCTCTATCCAATAAATGATAGGGCAAACAGCACCACCAATGAAGGACAGTATCTCATGCGTTATCTCCATACGATGGTTCGTGTTTCCGACCTCGATTCCTCACTCGAATTCTACTGCACACATCTGGGCCTCAAAAACATGGGCCGCTTTGATATCGAGGAAGGTCGTTTTTCCCTCGTTTTCCTCGCCCCTGAAGGGCAGGAAGACGCACAGATCGAACTCACATACAATTGGGATCCGGAAGAACTCGACGAAGGCCGGAACTTTGGTCATCTGGCCTACCAGGTCGATGACATTTACGAGACCTGCGCCAGATTGCAAAAAGCCGGTATCACTATAAATCGCCCCCCACGCGACGGTCGCATGGCTTTTATCCGCTCCCCGGACAATGTATCCGTTGAACTGCTCCAGGCGGGAAAACCCCTTGCACCACAGGAACCATGGGTGTCGATGGAAAATATCGGACACTGGTGATCAACCTGAACAGACCGTTCATCCGGCATTCAAATGCGTGATCCCAAACTCTCATCATTGGTCGCGGACAGGCAGGAACCCCCGCGAGAAAGGAAATGAGAGATGAAGATCACGCAGCTTCTACTAAGCGCGTGCCTCGCCTTTACGGGCTTTGCAGGCGCAACAACATTTGCTTCATCCACTGCCCATGCTCGCGATGGTGCTCACACCCATTATGGGAATGGTGGTCATCAGGCCCGTCGCCATCATCGTCAGACCCATCGGCAGCAGCATCGCAGAAGCCACCGTCGCGACAATGGCGGTGCGTTCGTGGCGGGAACGGCGCTCGGCCTGGTTCTCGGATGGTCGGGCGGTTATGGCTACCCGCGCGCCCATCACAATCGCTACACGCAATACCATCGGCCTTACTATGCCCCGCGGCACCGCAACCACCCTGCCTTCTACGGCCACACCCGGCGTCACTACAGCTATTCCGACGGCTACCACGACGGCAATGTAGGTTATCGCTCCTATGGGACACGCGGCTGTCACCCGGTGTACAAGCACGGACGCTGGAACGGGCGCCCCGCCAAAGTGGGCGGCACCATGTGCTACAACCGAAACGGGAATGCCTATGTTGTGAACGGCAGCAGGTATCTCATTCACTATGAATGAGAACCAGCGCGTGACAGCGGTTCCTGATTGAACTCCTTTTCGTGGCGGGCTAGGCTTTTTGAATGAAAGATCTGGTCCGCTCCGTTTTGTTTTTACTGGTGTGCATTACACCTCTTGCCAGCCTGGCCGAAGGGTTAGAAGACCCGCGCCAGTCCCCACACATTGGTGTGCGCGAACGCGCAAACTATGTGGACCCCCAAGCCTATTATTGGGAAGGGTTTGAACTCAAAAATGAAGGTGATTGTACAGCCGCGGTAGAACGCCTGCGCCCCCTTGCCATGAACGGACGAGGATATGAGGCCGCGCAACATGCCCTCGGCCTGTGTCTAATGTCTCTGGGCGGTCTGCCGGCAGAAAAAGGCGCCTCCTTCAACGGCAGCAACCTGACCGGGTCTGAAAACTTTATTCGCGGGCGAACCTGGGTCTTGAGAGCCGCCAATGCAGGTGATTTTCAGGCCCAAAGAACGCTGCTTGCACTCTATGCCGTGAATCTCGGTCCGGACGACAATCCTGTGGAACTGGGAAAATGGCTTCAACTCTACGCCGTCAATCCAATCCGGCTGACACTCGGTGTCTTGGAAGAAAATGACGGGTTGCGGCAGTTCCTGAAAGAATCAATTTCAAAAAGAGACCTTCTCATCGGACGCGAACAAGCCCGCAACTGGACACCAACTTTCTGGGCGCCACCCGGCGTTGTGCAATAATGAGGAACCATCTGCGCAACAGCCAAGCCCGCTTCGGCCTCGTTGCCATCTCTTTTCATTGGTTCACTGCGCTGTTGTTTCTGGGAAATATCGGACTGGGTCTCTACATGACCTCACTCCCGTTGGGTGATCCCAACCTCTTCCCATTGTTCCAGTTTCATAAATCCATCGGTATTCTGGTCTTCGCCCTTGTCCTCTTGCGTCTGCTCTGGCGCTTGATCGACAAAGCACCAGCCTTGCCTCAAAACATGCCTGCGTGGGAGAAACAAGCCGCTCGTGCTGCCCATATCGGGCTCTACGCAATACTGGTTGCCATGCCGCTCAGCGGGTGGGTGATTGTCTCGGCATCGCCTTACAATATTCCAACCCTGTTCTTTGGCGGGCTCCAGTTGCCCCATCTGGACATCATCGCCACAAGCCCTGAGAAAGACCTCTGGCTGGGGCGCGGAGAATTAACACACTGGCTTATTGCATGGGCATCCCTGGCCGGGGTCTTCCTGCATGCGGCAGCTGCGCTTAGGCACCACTTCCTGCTAAAGGATGACGTGCTACGCCGCATGTTGCCTACAAAGAACGGTACAGAAAAGGATCATACATGTTGAAGGTTCTTCAATCTGCATCGGCGCTATGGGTCGCCGCTCTATTGAGCATCACGCCGGCCCTCGCCGACAATTGGACCCTCATTCCTGACGAAAGCACGCTGACCTTCTCGGGAACGCAGGGCGGTACACAGTTCGATGGACGTTTCGAACGTTTTACAGCCAGCATTGCGCTAACCCCGGCCAATCTGGAACAAAGCGACATCGAAATCACCATCGATATGGCAAGTGCCGTTACCGGCAGCGCTGACCGCGACACCACGCTGCCCGGTAGCGACTGGTTCGACGTAAGCGCCCATCCGACGGCTTTGTTCAAAAGCACAGATATTGTCGCTGCCGAAAACGGTTACGTGGCGCACGGTACGCTTACCATGAAGGGGACAAGCCACAATGTCAGCCTTCCCTTCACGCTATCGATCAACGGTGACATCGCCCATGCGGAAGGTGGGCTCACCATTGACCGTACCAGTTTCGCAGTCGGCACTGGCGCACTCAGTGCCATGGCCGGCAATGATGTCAACATTCAATTCGACATCAAAGCCACACGCTAGGCCGTCACCCTCTCCCCTTATCCGGGCAGTTTGTCAAAAGCTGGCATACCTTCGGGAATGTGATGGAACTTCTGTGCATCGCATGTGTAGATAGCCACCATAGGCGCCTCAAACTGTTCGGGCTTGTCCATGCTCCCTACCTTCAACAGCACCATGCCAGGAGCACCAGGGGCACGTGTCAGAAGGCTTGTGCCACAGGTCGGGCAGAACTCGCGCGTAACCGCCCCGTCAATGTCAGAGCGCTTGAACTGTTTCGGTTCGCCTTTTGTGTAATGAAAACTTGCCTCCGGCATGCCCATTGTCACGTTGGGTGATCCACCGGCAATGTACTGACATTCGCGACAATGACATTGCGCCTTGAAGAGAGGATCTCCCTCAACTTCATACCGCACGCCTCCACAATAGCACCCGCCTTCAACCTTCATAATCATCTCCCTTGTTTGCAAGGGGCATCGTCGCAGATCAGCCCGCTCAAGCCAACCCGAACCGGCGTCGAAAGAAGTTAAACAGCCATGCGTTCCTGCGCGCGGATGCGGGCCCGGTACGTTCTTCTGGCAAGAGGAGAGAGAATAAGGTTGGCACGCCCTAGGGGAGTCGAACCCCTCTTTCCAGGTTGAAAACCTGGCGTCCTAACCGATAGACGAAGGGCGCGCGGTGCGGACTTAATACTCAGAGACCCCGCCGATTGCAAGGCCCTCTCTACAAAAATATGACGAAAAGGCCGCAAATTTCTGATTAAAGCCGAACAGCGTCATCAATCTGCAGTTGAACGTCGCGTCGCCCCTGCCAGTCATCCGCCTTCAGCCGCCCGGCAACATGAAAAAGAGCGGATCCCGCATCCAGAAGCGCCATCCCCAGCGGAGAATCGGCCTGCCGGAAGGCAATAGCCTTCAACCGCCCCCCGTCATCACCCGCCAAAATGCATCGGACATGATTCTGTCCAACCCGGTCCGCGCGGACAATGCGCACACGCGGGACTGCAAATCTGGGTTCCGCATTGCCTGCGCCGTAAGGTCCGGCCTGCTCCAGCATCTCAAACGTCTCACGCGATGCCGCCTTGAGGACCATCGCCCCATCCAGTTTCAACTCACGTGCCTCGCTTGCGGTCATCACATCGCCTGCGACACGGTCGGAGAGGAAGCGCGACAGTTTATCAAGCTTCTGTGCATCAACTGTCAGCCCGGCCGCCATGGAGTGACCGCCCCCATTAACCAACAAACCCGCTTCCAGCGCAGCCGTCACTGCCCGCCCCAGATCAACCCCGGGAATGGAGCGCCCTGAGCCCTTACCTTCCCCCTTCTGATCAATTGCGATCACAAAGGTCGGGCGGTCATACTTGTCCTTGATACGACTGGCGACAATGCCGATAACCCCCGGATGCCATCCCTTGTGAGCAACAATCAGCATCGGCGGTGGCTGGTTTAGTCGGGCGTCGGCAAGCATCTGCTCCACCTGGGCCATGGCTTCTTCTTGCACCATCGCCTCAATCGCCTGACGCTCCTTGTTGTACGTATCAAGCGCTGCGGCAATCTCCTCCGCCTCCAAGGGGTCATGCGTGGTTAACAGGCGCGCACCCAGATCAGCCCGTCCGACGCGCCCTCCCGCATTCACCCGCGGCCCGAGAAGAAACCCCGCATGATAAGTACCAGGCATCCCCTCCAGCCGGGAGACATCTCCCAACGCCGCCAGACCGACATTCTTTCGCGCGCCCATAATCCTGAGCCCCTGCCGGACAAAAGCACGGTTCAAACCTGTCAGGGGAACAACGTCACAAACAGTACCCAGCGCCGCAAGATCGAGCAGGTCGAGAAGTTTGGGTTCCTCACGCTCGCTCGTAAACCAGCCAGCCGCCCTCAAGGTCCGGTTCAGCGCAACCAGCAACAAAAACACTACTCCGACCGCAGCCAATTGACCGAGCCCACTCGTATCATCCAGCCGGTTGGGGTTTACAATCGCATGAGCAGGCGGCAATGCGGGCTCTGCCTGATGGTGATCGACGACCACAACATCAAGTCCCTTTTCTCGCGCAATCCCAAGCGGCTTATGCGCCATCGTGCCGCAATCAACGGTAATGATAAGAGAAACGCCAAGTTCCTTGAGCTTCATGAAAGCAGGTGCGTTAGGGCCATACCCTTCCTTGATCCGGTCGGGGATATAGACACGCAAATGCGCGCCCGCCATTTCAAAATATCTTTTAAGAAGTGCGGATGACGTGGCTCCGTCCACATCATAGTCGCCAAAGACAGCAACCTGCTCACCCGTCTGAATGGCTTTCGCGATCCGCAAGGCCGCCTTGTCCATATCTGTCACGGAAGACGGGTCGGGCAAATAATGCTTGAGTGTCGGGTCGAGATGCTGCTCGCACTGGTCGGGTTGCACACCCCGACCTGCAAGCACACGGGACAGAAGTTCTGGTACACCTGTTGACTGGGAGAACTGAAGAGCCTTGCGATCATCAGCGAGCCGGGGCATCCAGCGTCGTCCGGTCAAAGACCGGCCAACGCCCAGAAAGCCGCTATCCGACTCGTATTCCAATCAGTCTCCCATCCCGCTCAAATCAGTTCCGTGCGAACTTGGAATCCGCTCTGTGGAATGCACGAATGCGCCGCACCGTGCCCGTGTTTGAACGCATGACAATCGTATGTGTGGAAACACCCTCAGCCGTGACTTTGATACCGTCCAGCATGGAGCCGTCCGTCACGCCTGTTGCAGCAAAAATGACATCACCGCTCGCCATCTCAATCATCGAGTATTTTGCATCAAAGTCCTTGATGCCCATACGCGCCGCACGTGACTTCTGTTCTTCATTGTTGGTCACCAGACGCCCTTGCATCTGCCCACCGATACAGCGAAGCGCCGCTGCTGCGAGGACACCCTCGGGCGCGCCGCCGACCCCCATATAAATATCAATACCCGTCGATGCATCCGTTGTGGCTATCACACCGGCAATGTCACCATCTGAAATCAGCGCAACACGGGCACCAACATCGCGAATGGCAGCGATGATATTCGCGTGCCGGGGGCGATCAAGCACACAGGCTGTAATCTCGCTCACATCCACGCCTTTGGCTTTGGCAAGCGCTCGAATATTGTCTTCCGGCGAAGCATCCAGATCGACAAGACCTTCGGGATACCCGCCACCGATCGCGATCTTGTCCATGTAAACATCAGGTGCGTGAAGAAGTGTCCCCCCTTCGGCCATCGCAACAACCGCCAGTGCGTTCTGCATGTTTTTGGCAGTGAGCGTCGTCCCTTCCAGCGGATCAAGCGCGATATCGACCTTGGGTCCGTTGCCGGTGCCGACTTCTTCACCGATGTAAAGCATCGGCGCTTCATCACGCTCTCCTTCGCCGATGACGATCGTGCCCTGAATGTCCAACGCATTCAGCTCCTGGCGCATCGCATCCACAGCCGCCTGATCAGCCATTTTCTCGTCGCCGCGACCAGACAGACGTGAGGCAGCAACCGCCGCCCGCTCCGTCACCCGAGCGAGTTCCAATGCCAATGTGCGGCTGAGTCCACCTGTTTTTCCGGCAGCTTTCGACGTCATAATGATCCCCAATCCTCGTGCTTGATCCCAAGTGTCCATCGCTTGATAGCGCGGTTTTAGCTCTGTTCGATGCGGATCACAACGGGCGTGCTCACGACATCTTCATGCTCAGACAGAAGCGCCAGTGCTTTTTGCATCGTCGCTTCTTTTGTTTCGTGCGTCATCATAACAACCGGCATCCACTGACCGTCCCGCCCGCGATCCGGCCGCTGAACAATCCGTTCAATGGAAACTTCTGCTTCTGCAAGCGCACGCGTAATCTCTGCCATACTGCCAGCCCGGTCCGCCGCTTTTACCCGTAGATAATAGCTGCCTTCATAACCCGACATATCAGCCGGTCTGGACGATTTCAGCGCAGAATATGGCACGCCAAACGGCGCGTAACGGATACCCCGGGCAATATCGACAAGATCAGCAACAACCGCGGAGGCTGTTGGCCCCTCTCCCGCGCCAGGTCCTTCAAGGACCACCTGCCCGACATAAGACCCATTAACAGCAACCGCATTCGTCACACCGGAAACAGCCGCCAGGGGAGAAGAAAGAGGTACCAGTGTCGGATGAACCCGCTGCTCCACTTCACCCGCATCATTCAAACAGGTTGTCCCCAACAATTTGATCCGATAGCCGAATTCCGCCGCAAACCGAATATCATCTGCGCTGATCCGCTCAATGCCTTCAACAAAAACGGAGTCAAAATCAACTTTGTTGCCATAGGCAAGACTGGCGAGAATGGCAAGTTTGTGCGCGGCGTCTGTTCCGCCCACATCGAAACTCGGGTCAGCTTCCGCATAGCCGAGTTTCTGCGCATCAGCCAGTACATCCGTAAAGCTCGCGCCCGTCGCTTCCATCTCGGTCAGAATATAATTGCACGTCCCGTTCAGAATACCGGTCACACTCGCAATGCGGTTGGCAACAAGACCTTCCCGCATCGCCTTGATCACAGGGATACCACCGGCAACCGCCGCTTCAAAGTTCAACGCGGCACCGGTTGTTTCAGCCAGCGCGGCAAGCTCCCCACCATAGTGAGCCAATAGAGCCTTGTTTGCGGTTACCACCGATCGCCCGGCGGTAAGCGCTGCCTCAACGGCTGCCTTTGCCGGACCATCAGAACCGCCAATGGTCTCAACAAGCACATCAATCTCGGCATCCCGCGCCATCGCGACCGGATCGTCAAACCATTCCACGCCCGACAGATCGAAACCACGTTCTTTCGTCCGGTCCCGCGCACATGCCGCCGTCACAACAATCGACCGTCCCGCCAGGGCGCTCAGCCGTGCACGCTCAAGCTCCAGCTGCTTCCCGACACCGCCACCGACGGTGCCAAGGCCCGCCAAACCAATTCGCAGAGGTGTCGACATGCCTTACGCCTTCTTACCCGGATATTGAACAATCGTGCCGCCATTGGGATCGAAATTCGCAAGAACCCGATCCGCGTCTGACAGGAATTTTTTCACATTACGCACAGCCTGTCGGGTCCGTTGCTCATTTTCAACAAACCCGATCCGCACATGGTCGTCTCCGTATTCACCAAAACCAATGCCAGCGGCAACCGCCACATCCGCATGCTCCAGCAGCAATGTAGAGAAAGCGAGCGAGCCAAGATGCGCAAACTTTTCAGGGATCGGGGCCCATGCAAACATGCCCGCAGCCGGCTTGGGAATATCCCACCCGGCACGCCCCATTGAATCAATAAGAATGTCGCGACGGGTCTGGTAGATCCCCCGAATTTCTTCGATACAGTCCGTGGGTCCGTTAAGCGCAGCCGCGGCGGCAACCTGGATAGGTGTAAAGGCACCGTAATCGAGATAGGACTTCACGCGGCCAAGAGCAGAGATCAGCCGCTCGTTCCCGACAGCGAAACCGACACGCCATCCCGGCATGGCAAATGTTTTCGACAGTGAAGTGAACTCCACCGAAATATCCTTCGCACCAGGCACTTCCAACAAGGAAGGTGGCGGCGGATTATCGTCGAAATAGATCTCGGCATAGGCAAGGTCAGAGATCAGAATAAGGTCATGCTGCTTCGCAATTTTCACGACTTCTTTGTAGAAATCGAGGTCCGCAACAAACCCAGTCGGATTTGACGGATAATTCAGCACCAGCGCTGATGGCGCAGGCACCGAGTGCTTCAAAGCCCGCTCAAGGGCCCGCAGATATTCTTCGCCAGGAGGAACAGCACCCGGCAGGTGCCGAACAACACCACCTGAAATGATGAAGCCAAATGCATGTATCGGATAGGACGGGTTAGGAACCAGAATCACGTCACCCGGTGCAGAAATGGCCTGCGCGAGGTTTGCCAGCCCCTCTTTTGAACCCAGCGTGGCGATAATTTCCGTATCAGGGTTCAACTTGACCCCGAAGCGGCGCTCGTAATATCCGGCCTGCGCCTTGCGCAACCCCGGAATACCTCTTGAAGCCGAATAACGGTGCGTCCGGGGGTCGCTCACCGTTTCCACCAGCTTGTCGACAATATGCTTGGGCGTCGGCATGTCCGGGTTACCCATACCGAAGTCAATAATATCACGGCCTTCCGCTCGCGCCTTGGCTTTCAGGCGGTTGACCACCTCCAGCACATAGGGAGGCAAACGTTTAATGCGGTGAAATTCCTCGGTCATCTGGTGAAAACTCCGGCGGCAAGGCCTGGGAACGAAATAAGGGACAAAGGCCGGGAAAAGCCCCGGCGGGCGCCCTTATACCCTCAAATTTTCGCGTTATCCATTGGATTTACAAAGGATTTTGGCAACAACCTGAGGCAGGCTGGCGATTGAACAGGTAAGTCTGCTTAGTTTGCCCACGGGAAAACGGCCAAAAAGCGGCCATTCCCGGGGAATAAGTAAGCCAAATGCGTTATTCGATGAATATTTCCGCTCGCCGGTTCCCCGCCTCACCATTCGGCGCTGTTTCGTAGAAAGCAGGCTCGCTGGCCCCTTTCGCTTCCACAATCACCTGCGTCGCGGCAACTCCCTGGCGAATAAGCTCATTTGCAACAGCAGTCGCCCGGTCCATCGAAACACCAAAATTAGCCAGGCGGGCACGCGCATCCTCATTTGAAGCAATGCCCGAAGCATGCCCGACAACACGCACAACACGCCCGGTATTCAGCGCAACATCAGCGGCTTCCGCAATCAGATGACGGTCTGTCACATTCAGGCTTGTGGACCCATTGCCGAAATTGACAACATAAGGGGGAATGTTTCCAGGTCCACCCTGCGCATCTCCACTCTGGGTTGCACGGGAATATCCGCGCAACGCAAGACGTTGCCCACCATCGCGGGCAATATCACCGCGCGATGCAACCGGGCGCTCCGTTGGTAAGTGCAAAGCAGCTCCCGGACCAGGTGTCTGCCCTTGCGTCCCGGCGGGAAGCCCGCGAAGCGCATCAAGATTAACTTCTACAGGATCCACTGGATCAGCAGAACCGGCAGCGGGCGCTTGCTTTCCATAACGAGAGCTAACGACAGTCCCGGCTGCCTCCAATGCCTCATTGGCGATCGCAGGTGCCCGCGAAGGCTCAAAACTGTCTCGCGAATGGCTTGTTGGTGTAACAGCCGTTCGGGCCGATGGCGTGGCTGCGAGTGCGGGTGTCTCGGCAGGTGCAACCGCACGGGCCTGATTCACGGCAGAAACCCGGTCATCGACCCCGCTGGACGCTCTACTTTGCACTGCCTGTGTCCCCGCACGTCCCTGAACAGCGGGAACAGCTGCCCTTCTGCTCGTGCTGGCTGTGGCATTTGGTGTCGCACTCGGTACTTGAGCCGTGCCTGATGCCTGTGCCGTGCTGGGGTCAGAGGCTGGACGTGAGGCCGGCGCCTGAGGGGCCGCAGTTGCGGAGAGGAAAGCTGGGTCATCAGCACTCGGGGCTGGCAGTGGCGCCGCGCTTACATTCGCCGTCTCCGCAGCCCGCGCCGCCGGGACTTCTGCTGACTGAGATCCGGCCTCCGCGCCGGGCAAAGGCCGTGCATTGCGCTGTGCTGGCGGGATCACCCCGGCCTGATTTGTAGAAGCTGCCCCCGCTGGTGCAGCGGAGGTCGGTGATGCTACCGTTGGTGTCGTAACCGGTGCGGGTTTGGATGTCACAGGAGCCGGCGCAGGAGGCTCGGTACCACCCCGCAGCACCTCATCCGTATAGCGCGCCCGCGCCCTATCATTGGCCAGACCCTCCGCAATTGCCGTGCGCTCAGCCGCTGTAGAATAAGGCCGTGCTTCATTCGGCACGTCTGCGAGTTCAGGAAATTCCTTCTCGGTCCGCGGATCTGCCGTCGCAGCTTCCGCACCTTCATCACCATAAATAAGAGCAGGCTTTGCCCAGTCAGGCGCCGAAGAGCAGGCCGCAAGCCCCGCCATCAAAACCGCAACACCCGTTCCTCGCGCCAACCGCGCAAACGTACCGGCATCATATGAACCTGCGGTCTGACACGATGATGTCACTGAACGCCCCCAAAAGTGACTTTGCATCACTCGCTCCTCAACTGAGGCCCCGTCGCATCATCTGCACAAAATCGTACAGACAAATCAACGCGGGCCGACTGCTAGCCTGATGGCACCCTATATTATAAACCATGTTTCTGAAACCAGACCCTAGGCCAAGTTTTTAAAGTTTTTCAGTTTTTCTGCGATGAAGCGAAATCCCCTCACCTCAAAACCCCTCATCCGACCAGCGCCAACCAGACCAGCACCAATCAGACCAGCAGCAATCAGAAAAGGCGGAACCTCATGAAACGCCGCAAATCACTAAAGGATCAACCCGCACACAGCCCCCTCCAGCCAGCGTCACGTGATAATGCGCGCGCAGAGCCCGCCACGAAACACGAAACAGCAAGCCAAAAACTCAGAAGACAGACAGCTGACAGTCAGGAACTTGCACTCAACCTCATGAAAGCTACCGGCGAAGCCATTGAAGCCAGTGCAACTTTCTGGTCCGGACACAAACCCGGCACTCGGTCCGCAATCGAACTCTTTGCGCCACGCCATGCTGTTCACGCGATGGGTTCCCTCGCAAGATACTATGCCACACATCCCAAAGAAGCGGTCAAACACCAGGTTGATCTCCTCAAGCAATATGGTGCCTTGGGCTCACGCCTGTTGAAACGCGCAACAGGAGGGACGCCTGAGTCCGGACCAACAGACAAGCGCTTCCGCGACGCCAGCTGGGACGAAAACTTCATTCTGGATGCGATCAAACAATCCTATCTCATTGGAACAAAATGGCTTCTCAACCTGACAGAACATGCAGCCGGGCTCGATCCAATTACCCGCCAGCGCGCGCATTTCTATCTGCAGCAATATGCTGACGCGCTTGCGCCCACAAATTTTCTCCTGACCAACCCGGAGGCACTGCGCCTGACACTGGAGAGCAAGGGCGAAAACCTGCTCAAGGGTATCCGTCATTTCCGCGAAGACCTGGAAGCAGGCAATGGCTCCCTACAGGTTCGCCAGACAGATATGTCTGCCTTTACCCTTGGTGAAAACCTGGCACTCACACCGGGAAAAATTGTCTACCAGAACCAACTGATGCAGCTGATTCAGTATGAACCCGCGACCAAACAGGTTTATGCGCGACCGTTGCTCATCTTCCCGCCGTGGATCAACAAATACTACATTCTTGATCTAACACCTGAGAAGAGTTTCATAAAATACGCTGTTTCAATGGGTTACACGGTTTTTGTCGTAAGTTGGGTGAATCCAGATCAACATCTCGCCCAAATGACATTTGAGGATTACATGCACCATGGCGTGCTCGATGGCCTTGATGCCGTGGAACAGGCAACGGGCGCAAAAGAAGTCAATGCGATTGGCTATTGCATTGGCGGGACGCTGCTTGGCGCTTCGCTTGCCTATCTTGCCGCCCAAAAGGACAAGCGGATTAAATCCGCCACCTTCTTCGCGGCACAAGTCGATTTCACAGAAGCCGGAGACCTCAAAATATTCATCGATCCCGAGCAGATTGACGAATTGAAAGAGAAGATGGATGAAGCAGGCGGCGTGCTTGAAGGGGCAACCATGGCCCAGACTTTCAACCTGCTGCGCTCCCGCGATCTTATCTGGAACTATGTGGTCAACAATTACCTCCTCGGACGAGAACCACCTGTCTTCGACCTTTTATACTGGAACGCGGATGCTACCCGCATGCCCGAAGCCATGCACCTCTTCTATCTGAAGGAATGCTACCTCCAGAACAACCTGGCTGAGGGGCGGATGGTGTTGGGCGGAGAGAAACTCGATCTCTCCAGGATAAAAATCCCGGTCTACCTTCAATCCTCTCGCGACGACCACATTGCCCCCTATCGTTCGGTCTACAAGGGTCTCAAACTCTTTGGTGGCAAGGTAAAATTCATCATCGCAGGCTCCGGTCACATCGCCGGTGTCATCAACCCACCCGCCGCAAACAAATATCAGTTCTGGACCAATGACCAGACCCCGGACAATCCCGAGGACTGGCTTGCCACCGCATCGGAACATAAGGGCTCCTGGTGGCCGGACTGGGAACGCTGGCTGAGAGCGAAATCAGGCAAGAAGGTTCCTGCCCGCCATCCCGGCGATGGCGCCCTCTGCGTGCTTGAAGACGCACCTGGCAGCTATGTCACCGTGAAAGCAGACTGACGACAAACCATATCCGCGCAACCTGCCTTGCCAACAAAGGGAGTAGGCGCTGCGTCACGCCAAAGATAGGGTGCCGCGCAACCACAAAGCGCGGAAACAATGGAAGCGATCATACCAACAGATATGAGTCTCGGCCTCATCGCCCTCGTCCTGCTGACCGCTCTCATGCATGCAAGCTGGAATGCGATGGTCCGCGCGGGCACAGACAAGCTGAACTCACTGGCACTCATGACCGGCGCATGTGGCCTCCTCGCCCTGCCCGCCCTGCCATTCCTTCCATTCCCGACGCTGGAGACATGGAGCATTCTCGCCCTCACCCTCGTGCTCCACACCGGCTACAAACTCTTCCTCGTGCGTGCCTACACGTTTGGCGGTCTGGGCCATGTCTATCCCATCGCCCGAGGGTCAGCCCCCCTGCTTGTCGCTCTCGGTGCCTATGTCATCGTCGGCGAAACCCTGTCACCCATCGCGATCGCAGGTCTCGTCCTCGTGACCCTTGGCATCATCAGTCTGGCGTGGAGAAAACGCGGCACCTCAAGCGACGAGCGCAAGGCCACACTCTATGCCCTCATCACAGCGGGCTTCATCGCGAGCTACACCATGCTGGACGGGATCGGCGGCCGCACGGCGCAAAGCCCCTTTGTCTATGTATTTTGGCTCTTCGTGCTGGATGGCGGCATCTTCTTTTGCATTGGGCTCTACCGCCGCGGCTGGACCAGCCTTGTCACCACGCCCTCGGTCTGGAGCATCGCCTTTGGCGGCGCGAGCCTACAGCTCATCGCCTATGGCATCGTCATCTGGGCGATGAGCGTCGCGCCCTTGGGGCCGGTCTCAGCGCTGCGGGAAACAAGCGTCATCTTCGCGGCCTTCCTCTCGTCCTTCCTGCTGAAAGAACCAGTCGGCCGGCTCGGCTTCGCCGCCGCCATCATCGTCGCTTTGGGCGTCATGCTGATCCGCTTCTAGACCGCCAATCCGAGAACGTCATCCCGGACGGTCTGAAAGACCGAGCCGGGATCCAGGATGCAGAACACTACATGCGATTCAGAATGGACCCTCGGGACAAGCCCGAGGGTGACAGCTTTTGTTTGTAGCCAGTCCTTTGCCAATCATGTCACCACCCGACTTGTTCGGGTGGTCCAGAGCGTCACGTGCCACAAACTGGTGCGTCACCACACCATCAGCGACCAACAGCAAGCTTATCCCCATGCTATTCCGCGCGCGGCAGAATTGCCACTTGCCGCGTCCCAAACTGGAACGCAAGATTTGGGGTGGAAATCGTGTCTTCTTACGCTTTGGCGCTTGAGTGAGGGAATGAGGTATGTTGCGGGCAATCAATCACATCTGTCAGAAGGCATCGGCAGTCGCACTCAGTGTTGCAGCTTCTCTCTTCCTGCAGGGTACAGCGGCGCATGCCTCCACGGTGGATTTTTCGTCTTGTCTAGAACTTCAAATCGAAGTTTCTACGTTGTCTTTTCTTGAAGTGAAGGAGCGCTTACTTAGTCTCAACTACGAAACTGGTTTGAAGAGATGCTTGCCGAACGACGCTGGATGGCAGTCAGACGAACATTTCTACGTGACCGCGCAAGTCTATGCTGCCAAGGGGCTGCAAGAAGTAGAAGCGGGTATTGATGCTTCATCGATAAATAACTCTGTTATAGTTTCTTTGGCAATACTCTCCCGCGCTGCCTATGGTGGAAACTCCGATGCAGCTTTGTTGGTCGCCTATGTTAAAGACTACGACGCGCAGTCCGGTGCTTGGTTGCCAGCCTCGGCGATAAACAGACAGCGAATGGAAACAGCCTATTTGCTCGCCGCCTGTCTGGGGAGTCGTATGGCCTTTGTCAGGATGGGGGAACGTCTTTTGACTGAGCGCGGCCGTCATGGGACAGATTTACTTCGTCGTTACCAGTTCCAGGCCGATGGGTATGCGGACGCATTGACAGATGCCTTGAGGTCTGACGTTGAAGCATCAACAGAGATTATGGAATCGCTTCTGAGGCGACGGGTAAATGTAGACCGGTTCGTAGTCGATTATGCGGATACCGAAGTTCATAGTCTTGCCCGTCTTTCTCTGTCGATGGTGTCATTGGTGTATCGAGCGGAAATGATTGCGTGGGCTTCTCGCATAGCGAATGACAGGGGCTTGGACGCTGACTTTCGGTTTCAGTACGCACTTGTTGACGAGGCTGAAGGGTTCGCGACCTTACACTGCAGAGAAACTCTTATGGCGCTGCAGTATCGCAACGTCGTAGCGGTCTATCCAAAACAACTTCTATTTGTTGACCAGTTTGGAGAAGAAATTGTCCAGCCTTACTGATCGGAACAATCCAGAACCAAGGAAATAAGACGGCGCGTAACGCCCTCAAAATACTCAACTAGGGGACCATCCGAACAAATCGGGCGGTGATAGCAATTCTCGCAGGCCAAAATCACCTCACCCACGCTGTCATCCCGGACGGTCTGAAAGACCAAGCCGGGATCCAGAATGCAGAACACAACAAGCAATTCAGAATGGACCCTCGGGACAAGCCCGAGGGTGACAGCTTTTGTTTGTAGCCAGTCCTTTCCCGATCATGTCATTACCCGGCTTGTCCGGGTAATCCAGATCCACGGGCAGAAGATTACTTCACCCACAAATGTCATCCCGGACGGTCTGAAAGACCGAGCCGGGATCCAGAATGCAGAACACAATATCAGAGTCAGAATGGACCCCGGATCAGGTCCGGGGTGACGATTTTAACGCAGGACGAACACCTTTGCCCCTAAAGCCCCGCGCCCTCATCCAGCCCGAGCAGGATATTCATGTTCTGCACCGCCGCCCCTGACGCGCCCTTACCCAGATTGTCGAGCAGGGCCACAAGCCGCACCTGCTCCGTCGCCTCGTTGCCAAACACATAAAGCTTCATCTGGTTAGTGTGGTTGACGCCTTCTGGGTCAATATTGCCAAGCGCTGCTGTCTCAGCCTCTGTCGCGACGGTGACAAACCGCTCACCCTCGTAGGCGGCAGCAAGTGCATCCCGCATCATGGCGGGCGTTACCTTCGTCGGCAGCGACCAAAGCTGTACCGGCACCTCCACCAACATGCCTTGCTTGTACCGCCCCACAGCGGGCGAAAAGAGCGGCTTGTGATTGAGCCCGGTATATCGCTGCATCTCAGGCACATGCTTGTGCGCGAGCGTCAGTGCATAAAGCCGGAACGGCTGTTTCGAATGGTTTTCGGTGGACGCATCCTCAAACTCCGTAATCATGCCCTTGCCGCCGCCGCTATAACCGGAGACAGCGTTGATCGTGAGCGGGAAATCTTTCGGCAAAAGCCCGGCATCCACCAACGGCCGCACGAGACCAATCGTGCCGGTCGGATAGCAACCCGGATTACTGATCCGTTTTGAAGCCCGCACGGCATCCCGGTGCGTCTTGGACATTTCCGGGAAACCATATGTCCAGCCATCCGCCACACGAAAAGCCGTTGATCCGTCGATCACAGCGGTCTCCGGATTATCGATCAGCGACACCGCCTCTTTCGCCGCATCGTCCGGCAGGCAGAGAAACACGATGTCGGCCGCATTCAGGAGCCGCTTGCGCTCGGACACATCCTTGCGCTTGGCAGGGTCAATCTGCAAAAGCTCTATGTCGCGCCGACCCTCGATCCGCTCCCGAATAAGCAGTCCGGTCGTGCCCGCTTCGCCGTCGATAAAAACCTTGTTCATACCACCCACCATCGTCTCTCGTTCTTGAACCAACACACTATAACAAAAAGGGCGCCTCGAAAGGCGCCCTTTGTAACCAGTCTGAAGCGCAGATTAACGCTTGGAGAACTGGAAGCTACGACGCGCTTTCGCCTGACCGTACTTCTTACGCTCAACAACGCGGCTGTCGCGCGTGAGGAAGCCGGCACGCTTCAGTGTCGGACGAAGACCGGGTTCATAATAGGTCAAAGCCTTGGAGATGCCGTGACGAACAGCACCAGCCTGACCAGAAAGACCACCACCGGAAACCTTGACGATGATGTCGAACTGGTTGTCGCGCTGCGTGGCGACCAAAGGCTGACGAAGCATCATGCGAAGCACGGGACGTGCGAAGTAAACTTCGAGTTCCTTGTCGTTCACAGAGATGCGGCCTGAGCCCGGCTTGATCCACACACGAGCGACAGCGTCTTTACGCTTGCCCGTTGCATAGGCCCGGCCGTACTTGTCGAGTTTTGGTTCTGCTGGAGCAGCTTCGGCAGTGGGAGCCACAGCTTCTTTCAGGTCTTCCAGCGTGCGTACTTCTTCAGACATTACGCTGTCCTCACATTCTTGGAATTCATGGACCCGACATTGAGCACTTCCGGCTTCTGCGCCTCATGCGGATGTTCGCTCCCCGCATAGACATGAAGGTTGCTCATCTGACGACGTGACAGCGGGCCACCTGGCAGCATACGCTTAACGGCAAGCTGCAGGACACGCGTAGGGAACTTGCCACCGAGAAGCTTCTCAGGTGTCGTTTCCTTGATACCGCCCGGATAACCGGTGTGACGGTAATATTTCTTGTCGGTCAGTTTCTTGCCCGTCATCGAAACCTTTTCGGCATTGATAACGATAACATTGTCGCCGCAATCAACGTGAGGCGTGAAGATTGGCAAATGCTTGCCGCGCAACCGCATGGCGATGATGGAAGCAAGACGGCCTACAACCAGACCTTCCGCATCAATCACAATCCATTTCTTTTCCACGTCAGCGGGTTTTGCTGTGAAGGTTTTCATCCAGACCTTGCCTTAACCCTTGAAAAAGTAGACCCCTGACTAGAGGGAATCCTGAAAAACATGAAAAGGCACCCGAAAAAACGTGAGGGCACCTCGTTGGCGCGTGTTTTACCAGCCTATCCGTACCAGTCAACCGATTTCGTCCTGAAAACGGCATATAATTCAGTCCGTTAGGAATACGGTATAAGAATACCGCAAAATCAGCGGTTTGGCGGGATTGAATAGGTTGAGGTCACATGCGCCACCGGCTCATCTTCCTCCCCTTCGCTGAAAATCGAGACCTCGCCAACAGCCAGCCGCTTGCCAAGCTTCAAAAGTCGCCCTTCCGCTATCAGGTCAGAAAGTCCCGGTTTCCTCAAGAAATTGATATTGAGATTGGTCGTCACCGCGAGCGCAACCGGCCCGATATGCGCCAGAATAACCGCATACATGGCATGATCCGCCATCGCCATCATCGTAGGGCCGGAAACAGTACCGCCCGGGCGAAGGTGAGCGTCGCCCACTTTCCGGCGGATACGAACCAGCCCCGGCTCAATAGCCTCAATCAACGGTGCTTCACCGGGTTGAGACAGGGATTGTGGAAAAGCCTCCACAAAAAAGGTCTTCAACTCGTCCACACTCATAACCGGAACCAGATTGCTCGCCATATCACGCCACCTCTTCTTCTTGTTCTTTCTTGGCCGAACTTTAAAGCCAGTGTTTCCTGCACACAATTCACCCTGACGAACCGCAACAGACCCTCTATCATACGCAAAACGACCGAGGAGAATAAGCATGAGCAACGCTGCCCCGAAACAAGACGCGAGCGCCGGCACGGCAATCCTTCTGCGTGAGGACCAAAACGGGATTGCGCGGTTGACGCTCAATCGCCCGGCACAGAGGAATGCCTTGTCGGAAGCCCTGATGGTCGCCCTAACAAAAGAGCTGGAGAATATCTCAACAGACAGCAATGTCCGCGTGGTTGTTCTAGCAGCCAACGGCCCGGGCTTCTGCGCGGGCCATGATTTGCGCGAATTAACGGCCGGGCGTGAGGCCGCTGATCGTGGCCAGGCCTACTTCCAGAAGATCATGAAGCTCTGCTCTACTCTCATGACAACCATCATGCGCTCGCCCAAGCCGGTGATTGCGGAGGTGCATGGCATCGCAACCGCCGCCGGGTGCCAACTTGTCGCCTCAGCAGACCTTGCCATTGCAGCGGAGGGCGTGAAGTTCGCAACACCCGGCGTGAATATCGGGCTTTTCTGCTCAACCCCCATGGTCGCCCTATCCCGCAATGTCAGCCGCAAGCATGCAATGGAAATGCTTCTGACCGGCGACATGATCGACACAGACCGCGCACTCGACTTCGGCCTCATAAATCAAGTGGTCCCGGTCGACAAGCTGACAGAGACGGTCATGAAGCTCGCGGAAAAAATTGCCTCCAAATCCTCACTCACCGTCTCCATAGGCAAGGAAGCGTTTTACGAGCAAGCTGAAATGAGCATCGACGACGCCTATGCCTATGCGAGCGAGGTCATGGTGAAAAACATGCTGGCCCGCGATGCGGAGGAAGGCATTGGTGCCTTCATCGAAAAGCGCACCCCCCAATGGGAGGGGCGTTGATCCGTGGAGTCAGAACCCTACAGCCCCGCCCTGCTGTCACGCATCCTCAAAGAGACGAAAACGGTTGCCCTTGTCGGCGCGAGTGCCGATTGGCGCAAGGCAAGCTACATCGTCATGAAATACATGCTCTCGAAGGGCTATGAAGTCATACCCGTCAACCCGCGCGAAGCGGGAAACGAAATTCTGGGTTGCACTGTCTTTGCAACCCTGGCCGACATTCAAAGCCCAATAGATATGGTAGACATTTTCCGCAATTCAAACGCCGCAGGTCCTATCACAGACGAAGCGATCACCGTCGGTGCCAAAACGATCTGGATGCAGATTGGCGTCATCAATAATGAAGCGGCCCAGCGCGCGCGCCAGGCCGGATTGACCGTGATCATGGACCGCTGCCCAAAAGTCGAGTACAGCCGACTGTCAGGCGAAGGCGGCTGGATGGGCCTCCCGTCCAACATCATTACATCCAAGCGCACTCGGCGCGTATAATGCAGGCGCTCTGCACACACGAACAGGGACATAAAAAATGAGCGACTACGGTTTCGACACACTGGCCATTCACGCGGGCGCAGCGCCCGACCCAACGACAGGCGCACGTGCAACGCCCATCTATCAAACGACATCCTTTGTGTTTGACGATGTGGACCACGCGGCAAGCCTCTTCAATCTTCAGGCTTTCGGCAACATTTACTCACGGATCACCAACCCGACCAATGCAGTTCTTGAAGAACGCGTGGCCACCCTCGAAGGCGGTGTCGCAGGGCTCGCCGTCGCCTCCGGCCACTCAGCACAGCTTCTGGTGTTTCACACGTTGATGCAGCCGGGCGACCATTTTGTCGCCGCCAGGCAGCTCTATGGTGGCTCCATCACCCAGTTTGGGCAATCATTCAAAAAGTTCGACTGGCACGTCGACTGGGCGGATGTCACCAATCCGGAGAATGTAAAAGCCGCCATCGGTCCGAAAACCAAAGCCGTGTTCATCGAGAGCATCGCCAACCCCGGTGGCCTGGTGGTTGATATTGAAGCGATTGCCAAGATCGCACACGATGCGGGTATCCCGCTCATTGTGGACAATACTCTGGCCTCGCCCTACCTGTGCAAACCACTTTCGTTCGGGGCTGATATTGTCGTTCACTCCGCCACCAAATTTCTGGGCGGGCACGGCAATTCAATGGCCGGGCTGATCATCGACGGCGGCAAATTCAACTGGTCCGCGTCAGACAAGTACCCAACGCTTTCCGAGCCCAATGACAGTTATCACGGCATGAAAATTCACGACACGTTTGGTGACATTGCATTTGCCATCGCCTGTCGTGTCCTTGCTCTGCGTGATCTGGGCCCTGCTCTCTCGCCGATCAACGCATTCATGATCCTGACGGGTATTGAGACCTTGCCACTGCGCATGGCACGTCATACTGAAAATGCCATGAAGATTGCCGAGTTCCTCAAAAAGCACCCTGCGGTCAGCTGGGTTTCCTATGCAGGCCTGCCAGACGACAAATCACACGCGTTGATGAAGAAATACACACCCAAAGGGGCCGGTGCTGTTTTCACCTTCGGTGTGAAAGGCGGATACGATGCGGGGGTAAAACTCGTGAACAGTGTCAACCTGTTGAGCCATCTGGCAAATGTCGGCGATACACGGAGCCTCGTGATCCACCCATCCTCGACGACGCATCGCCAACTCACGGAAGAGCAGCAGATTGCGGCCGGTGCAGGGCCTGACGTGGTTCGCATCTCAGTCGGCATCGAAGACGCAGCCGACATTATTGCCGATCTGGATCAAGCCCTGAAGGCTTAAGAAGAAGAAGACACCGGGCGGCAGGTCAAACGGCCGCCCGACGCTCCACATCATGGTGATAAAGCACAGCACCGAGCAGCATGACGGCACCCAATTGATGCAAAAGCGCGACATGGATCTGCACCACCGACAAAAGCGTCACGACCCCAAGCACAATCTGAACGCATAAAGCCCCCAGAAAAAGATGCCCGCTCCGGCGCAAGTCGCCCTCATCGTGCCGCGATCGCCACCAGTACACAACAACCAGTACAGCAATGAGATAGGCCAACATGCGATGGTTGAACTGTACTGTCCGTACATCTTCAAACAGGCTCACCCAAAACGGTGAATAGGGGTAAAGGTGTCTGGGAAAAATATCCCCATCCATCAATGGCCAGGTATTGAAGGTGAAACCGGCATCAAGCCCCGCGACAAATGCCCCGGCAATAATCTGCAGATAGATAAGCCCGCCGAGCACAACAATCTGTCGCTCTCGCCCTTTGAACCCCGGCGCCTGCGGCAACGCGCGACGCCATAACGGCAGCGCAGCCCAAACCAGATAGCCGAATACAAAAAAGGCAAGCCCCAGATGCGCGGCCAATCTGTATTGTGAAACGTCCACCCGCTCGGTCAGCCCGGACATTACCATGTACCAGCCAAGTAAACCCTGCATCCCGCCCAGAACAAACATGCCCCCCAGGTGAGGCAGAAGCGCCCGCTCAACACGCTTGGTAAGCACAAAGATCACGAAGGGCACAAAAAAAGCGAGGCCAATCAAGCGGCCCAGAAAGCGGTGCCCCCATTCCCACCAGTAGATCGACTTGAACTCGTCCAGGCTCATACCCCGGTTGATCCGAATGTATTCGGGGATCTGCTGGTATTTTGAAAATTCCTCTTCCCAGACCTCTTGGGAAAGCGGCGGGATGGCACCGGTAACGGGCTTCCATTCCGTGATCGACAACCCGCTGTCGGTGAGCCGGGTTGCGCCCCCCACAACAACGATCAAGGCGACAAGAGCCGCCACACACAACAACCAGACCGCGATAATTCGCCGAGCCGCTATTTGCCGCTCAGAGGCACCTTGTCCGACATATGTATCCATAACATTCATGAGAACAGGACATAGCGCGATGGCAGACGCGCAACAAGAGGCGACAACCCAAGAACAGCGATCTGCGGCATCGGGCCGCGTGCCTTAAGATCCATCGGATCAAAAACCCAGAATCGAGAATCTTGGCCTGCCCTGCATTTTAGCGTAGAGATGCCCTCAGTTCGCCAGCGAGGTTTCAAGGCATGACCCAGCCAGACACAAAGCCCGAAATGCAATCAAACGACGTAAAGGGCGCCCCGGCACTGCCCATTGGCGTGCGCAAGCTCTTGGGCACTGTCTTTTTGCTGACGGCTCTCACAGCCTACACATTGGGGATAGTCTGGATCGGAATCACGATCCTGCCCGAGCATTGGGCGCTCCAGGGCATTTTCTTTGCTATTGCGGGCATTGCATGGGCATTTCCGGCGCGCCCCCTCATCACCTGGATGCAGCGGCCGGACGCCCGCAAAACCTGACTTCAGTCGAAGCGACCGAAGCTCATTTTGTTGAGAATTGCCATCACAGCAAGGAAAGCAACAATCGCGTAAATCGCCGTCATCTGTCTGCCTCTTTTCAATAGTGAGCGAATAATCTGAACGAATTTAAGCGGACAATGCCTGAGCACTATCCAGGTGTCCAGCCTTGAACAAATGACCGAAAGAGAAAAAAGCCGCTCCCGCGTCTCCGCAGGAACGGCTTTATCATTGGTCGGAGCGGCGGGATTTGAACCCACGACCCCTTGTCCCCCAGACAAGTGCGCTACCGGGCTGCGCTACGCTCCGTCAATCTTTCCTGACCGGTATCTTTAAACCCTGACATCTGCCAATGGCCTCAGGAAGTGCGGCACTATAGAGAGACGCTTCCGCTCAAGCAACGGGCAAAAACAGGAATAGAAAGGAAAAACGACAGAACAAAAACCAGGTTCGCCAGGCTTAGAAATCCTCAGGCTCACCGCTTAAACCCCGATCAATTTCGGTTTTAAGAGTACGCAATCGTTTAGCAATCGCCGTCAGTGCTTCCCGAAGCTCCTCATCGCTCTCGTCCGCTTCCTCTAAAGCGCGCGACGCACTTGCGCTTGCGGGAACATCATCTCCCATCGTCTCTACAGCAGCGCGCGCGAGCCCCGCGACAGAGGCTTCCCCCACACCGCGCCCGGTTTCAACAATGAAACGCACACCCTGGTCTTTAAAAACCTTCTGCACACCCTTGATTGTGTAACCGTCCTTGTAGAGCAACGCCCGGACGCCGCGCAGAAGATCAACATCTTCAGGTCGATAATATCGCCGCCCCCCACCTCTCTTTAAGGGGCGAATCTGTGAAAACTTGCTTTCCCAGAATCTCAGAACGTGCTGCGGCACATCAAGATCTGCGGCCACTTCGCTGATCGTGCGAAAAGCGTCGGGAGATTTACGGGGAGCTGTATCGATGACAGTCATAGAAACTTCTATCGCCTTTTGCTCAACCCCATGGATCCAATCAAACAGCTACACTCAATCCGCAGCCTGTTCACCGCTACTCGTTCCCCGCAAGGCTGATAAAGCCTTGTTGATACGCTCTTTCAACACATGGCTGGGACGGAACACCAAAACACGGCGTGGATTGATCGGCACTTCTTCGCCCGTTTTAGGATTACGCCCCATGCGGCCACCTTTTTGCCGTACCGAGAAAGAGCCAAATGAGGAGAGTTTCACCGTCTCACCATCGGAGAGGCTTTCACCAATTGCATGCAAAACCGACTCGACCAGATCAGCAGACTCATTCCGCGACAAGCCGACTTCCTGATATACCGCTTCACTCAGATGAGCGCGTGTTATTGTCTGCCCCATGTTCTTCCTCTCAGCGTTCGAGTTGGAGCGTAGGCGAGAGAAATTAATCCGTCAATATCAATGAGATGCAGGATTTTTCTGAAGTGACAATGAGTGTATGACAACAAGATCACGCAAGTATAGCGCGCCTGTCCCCAAAGGATCGAAACACCCGATTACCAACGAATAAGCGCTGACCCCCAGGTGAAACCACCACCCATCGCCTCCAGAAGAACAAGGTCCCCGCGCTTGATGCGCCCATCCTTGACGGCTTTGTCGAGAGCCAGCGGTACCGAGGCTGCGGACGTGTTCCCATGTTCACCAACGGTCATCACAACCTTCTCCTCTGGCAGGCCGATTCTTTTGGCGGTCCCATCCAGAATACGCTTGTTTGCCTGATGAGGAACAAACCAGTCAATGTCAGCAATCGTAAGCCCGGTCGCTTCCAGCGCTTCGTTGATAACATCGGCAATATTCACAACCGCATGACGGAAGACATCTCGCCCGATCATCCGCACATGTCCGACACTCTGTGTAGAGGACGGCCCGCCATCGACATAGAGCTTCTCTTTGTGGCGGCCATCACTATGCAGGTGGGCTGTCAGCACACCCCGGTCGGCCACGCCTCCCTCACCTTCACTCGCTGAAAGGACAATAGCCCCTGCTCCATCACCGAAGAGCACACATGTTGTCCGGTCTTCAAAATCAAGCAACCGTGAAAAGGTTTCGGCCCCGATCACCAGGGCATTCTTGAACTGTCCGGCCTTCAGAAAATTGTCCGCAACCGAGACCGCATACACAAAACCGGAGCAGACAGCCTGAATATCAAAAGCCGCCCCGTGATGAATACCCAGAGCGGCTTGCACGGTCGTGGCTGACGCAGGGAACGTATTGTCGGGCGTCGTGGTTGCCATGACAATGAGATCAATATCCTGTGCATCCATCTGCGCATGCGCCAGGGCAGCCTCAGCCGCTTTCAACGCCATATCCGACGTCAACTCGCCATCCGCCGCGAAATGCCGCTGCCGGATACCGCTGCGCTCGACAATCCATTCGTCACTCGTATCAACGAACTTGGCAAGATCGTCATTCGTAACAACGCGGGCGGGCAAATAAGACCCGACCCCGGCCACCACACTTCTGGGAATACTCACAATTAAACAGCCTCTTCTTGCGCGGGGCTCTTTTCACTGGCGGCCCCTGACGTCACATCACCCAGCAAGTGGATATCAGCAGCAATTCTGTCAACCAGACCTGCCGAGGCCACGTCCACAGCAAGGTCAATCGCCGACGCAATACCTGCCGCATCTGCCCCACCATGGCTTTTCACCACAAGGCCGTTCAGACCGAGAAACAGCGCACCATTATGCTCATTCGGGTCCAGCCGCGCACGCAGCATGGTGAACGCTGTTTGCGCAAAGAAATAGCCGATCTTGGTGAAAATCGTCCGGCTCATGGCATCTCGCAGATAGCTCACAAGCAATCGAACCGTCCCCTCAATCGTCTTCAGAGAAATATTGCCGGTGAACCCGTCTGTTACGACAACATCCACCGTCCCCTTCGCGATGTCGTCACCTTCCACAAAACCATGAAAACGAATGGGAAGATCGGAGGCGCGCAAAATCTGGGCAGCCGCTTTGACCGACTCAGTGCCCTTCATTTCCTCTTCGCCCACATTGAGCAAGCCAACGCTCGGGCGCTCCATACCAAACAGAATGCGTGCATAAGCCTGCCCCATCACCGCAAACTGAACCAGTTGCTTCTCGTCAGGGCCAATTGTCGCGCCCACGTCGAGCAAAACACTTTCACTGCGCATAGTGGGAATAACAGCCGTCAGCGCAGGGCGTTCGACATTGGGCAAGGTCTTCAAGATAACCTTTGCCATAGCCATCAGCGCGCCTGTGTTGCCAGCCGAAACAGCTGCCTGCGCCCGTCCGTCCCGAACGGCATCAATGGCCTGCCACATGGAGCTGGTTTTACGCCCGCGCCGCAACGCCTGGCTGGGCTTGTCGTCCATCGAAATGGCAACATCTGTGTGCACGATGGTAGACGCATCCGCAACGCGCGGCGACTTTTCCAGTTCGGCACGCAACTTCGCTTCATCACCAAACAGGATAAAACGGATCTCAGGATGGCGAACATGCGCAATCTCTGCGCCGGCAACAATCACGGAAGGCCCAATGTCGCCCCCCATCCCATCAAGAGATATTGTTAGTTCTCGAACCAAATCGTGAAAACCTCCGGCTTCGATGATTGAGGGCACTTGCTTGCTGAGAAGCAATCAGGCCCAAATCACGCACCACCCTGGTACGCCAAGCGCACCGACAATACCTAGTCTGAGAGCGGACACAACAAGAAATCGCCCATGTCGTGCCGTCAAAAAACTATTCTTTGGTTTTGAGATTCTTCAACACTTCAAAAGGGTTAGGCTTCTTTTCTACAACATCATCTGACGTCGCGACAGGGGCGAGTTTTGCGCCAGGCACACGCGGATACGGATTGAGCGCAAGCGCCAATTGCTCCGCAACAGCCTCTCCCAGATCCACACCTTCCGCAGGCAGTCCGTCCGGGGGCTCTTCGTCAAGAGGGTCGACGGTCACTTCCAACTGCTGCCGCCCGCTCAGGTCTTCCGGGTAAAACAGGAGCGTAATCTTCTCGTCCACAACCTCAGGCACCGGATCAAGCGTCACAACACAAGGTTGAACAACATTCGCCTGTATCCGCCCTTCTGCACGAATGCCGCGTCTACGCCAGACGGTCACAACCAGATCGGCCCGAAAGGCATCAAGCGAGAGCAGCCCAAACCGCGACGCCAGTTGCGCGCGCGCCTGTTCATTCGCGACCAGGTGAACATCCACGCCCGTATCAGGCACATCAAGGCGTGAGACCAGTCGGTAAAAACCGGGAATTTTTTCGATCGCAACCGGGTGTAGCTCTGTCATGTCACCGCTCATCGTTCGCCCTCATCCGCAGCAACAGATTCCGGTGCTGGCGGAAACAAGGCTCCTCCCTCGCGAAGCACCTCAAGCGGAACACGACTCAATTTGTCCCTGGCGACCCGCGTGTAATAGGCAAGCGCGGTCAGGCGGTCGGCCTCCACCTCAATCTCGGGGAAAATATTCCGTTTCAGCGCCCCCTCAAGTGCTGGAATATCCCCGTCACGAAAGGCCTCGTCATAGGCAGCCAATCGGCCATAAAAGGCCCGCGCCATCGTCTTGACCTTTTTCCCGACCGACAGATCGCCCACCCCGATTTCCCGAAGCGCCTGATCCATATCGTCAAACATGACATCGAAAAGACGCTGACTCAGATCGCCCGCAGCCTGGCCTTCTGCCGTCAAACGGTCGATCACGAGATACATATGCAAAACAATCAGGTCAAAACGCCCGTCCAGCGTATCCGGCACCCCCGTATTCAAGTAGAATTGGGGCATCCGCGCCTGATTAACCAATGCTCGATAGAGCAAATAGGCGCTGTCATCATCCGCGGAGAGACCAAACCACTTTTTCCAGAACATGAGCGTACTTTCCACACCCCGCCTTGTGCGGGAAAACTTGAATCTAGCCGCCGTAACAGGTACGTCAACTGGTGAGCACGGCCTCGGGGGGCCAGCCTTAATGGGAGCAACAGTTTATTCGATGATACAGCGTTTAACGGCCCAGCCCAAAGCTTTCAAGCCCACTGCTTTCAAGTCAGTCCTTTTCGCCGCTCTCCTGGCAGGAACCAGCCTCGCAGGCTGCTCTGCCACCTATGAGGATCGCGGTTATATCTACGATCAGGAGGATTTTGAGAAAATTCAGCCGGGCCTGACCAGCGAGGCGGAAGTATCGGGCCTTTTGGGCACCCCTTCCACCATTGCAACCGTGGACGGGCTTGCCTGGTATTACATTTCCTCAAAATTTGAAAAACTCATGTTCTATGAGCCCGAAGAAATCGACCGAAAAGTCGTGGTCGTCTATTTCGATGATACAAAAACCGTTGAAGATATTGGCTATTACGGCCTTGAAGACGGGCAGATTATCGACTTTAGAACCCGCAAAACCCCGACACGTGGCAAAGAGCTTACCGTTCTGGGGCAGATTTTCGGCAATCTGGGTCGGTTTAACCGCAATCAACCCACGCAACCTGGCAGATAAGATTTGGCCGCTCAGCACCCGTTGGGCGGCTTTTCATCTGTCGATTATCAACAATAAATATTAGAGACCAATTCCGTGACATCTAAGCTGAAACCCGGCGTCCAGACCGGTGCTGATTACATCGCCCTTGTTGAAGCCTGCAAACAGGGCGGATATGCCCTTCCGGCTGTCAACGTCGTCAACACGCAATCAATCAATGCAGTGCTGGAATCGGCGGCAAAGAACAAATCGGATGTCATTATCCAGCTTTCCGGTGGTGGCGCACAATTCTACGCAGGCAAAGGCATCAAGGACTCTGAGCAGGCAAAACTTCTCGGCGCCATTTCCGCAGCCGAGCACGTGCACCGCGTCGCAGAGGCCTATGGGGTCTGCGCTGTCCTGCACACCGACCACGCAAACCGCGCGCTTGTGCCATGGGTCGACGCCCTGATTGATGCCGGCGAAGCCCGCTTCAAGGCAACCGGCAAACCGCTTTTCAGCTCTCACATGCTCGACCTTTCAGAAGAAAGCCTTGAGGAAAACCTCGCAGAATGCGAACGCTTGCTAAAACGCTTGGCGCCCATCGACATGAGCCTGGAAATCGAGCTGGGTGTTACCGGCGGTGAGGAAGACGGTGTCGGCAAAGACCTGGATGAAGTCGATAACGACAAGCTCTACACCCAGCCGGAAGAAGTACTTGCCGCCTACAACCGCCTGTCACCCATCGGCCATTTCTCGGTCGCTGCCGCCTTCGGTAACGTGCACGGCGTATACAAGCCAGGCAATGTGAAACTCCGCCCGGAGATCTTGAAAGCTTCGCAAGAGGCCGTGGCAGCCGCTGCAAAAACCGGAGCACACCCGCTTCATTTCGTTTTCCATGGCGGTTCCGGGTCGGAAAAGGAAAAAATCACCGAAGCTGTCGGCTATGGCGTGTTCAAAATGAACATCGATACGGACACACAGTTCGCCTTTGCAGAACAGGTCGGCCGGTACGTGGAAACGAACCCGAGAGCCTTCAAATACCAGATCGACCCGGACACGGACGAGCCTTACAAAAAGAAGTACGATCCACGCGTCTGGCTTCGTGAAGGGGAGAAAGGCATTGTCGACCGCCTGAGCATCGCCTTCGAAGACCTGAACTCTGTTGGCAAATCACTTTCGTCAGCCATCTGACACAAACACAGCAGACATGAAAAACCCCGCGAGGCTTTCGCTTCGCGGGGTTTCTTTTTGTCTCAAGCTCAATCAGCTCATGGATGAGCAAGGATCGCAAGCAGCAGCAGCGCCACGATGTTCGTGATCTTGATCATCGGGTTAACAGCAGGACCAGCTGTATCCTTGTAAGGATCACCAACCGTATCCCCGGTCACAGCCGCTTTATGTGCGTCTGACCCTTTGCCACCATGGTGACCATCCTCAATGTACTTCTTTGCATTGTCCCATGCACCACCACCAGCAGTCATGGACAGAGCAACGAAGAGGCCTGTGATAATCACGCCGAGCAACATCGCCCCGAGAGCCGAGAAGGCAGCCGACTTGTCCGCAACCGCCAGCACAATGAAGTACAAGGCAATCGGCGACAGCACCGGCAGCAAGGAAGGAATAATCATCTCCTTGATTGCAGCCTTTGTCAGAAGGTCAACAGCCGCACCATAGTCAGGCTTTTCTGTGCCCTGCATGATACCCGGCTTCGCTTTGAACTGACGCCGGACTTCCTCAACAATCGCACCTGCGGCGCGCCCGACAGCCATCATCCCCATCGAGCCGAAGAGGTAAGGCAACAGCCCCCCGATGAAGAGCCCAACAACCACATACGGGTTGGAGAGAGAGAAGTCAGCCACCACACCCGCAAAATACGGATATGCTTCAGGGTTCGCGGCAAACAACATAAGGTCCTGCGTATAGGCGGCAAACAGAACCAGCGCGCCAAGACCGGCTGATCCGATTGCATACCCTTTTGTTACCGCTTTGGTCGTGTTACCGACAGCATCAAGGGCATCCGTTGTATTGCGAACTTCTTCGGGAAGCTCTGCCATTTCAGCAATGCCGCCCGCATTGTCCGTAACCGGTCCGAAGGCATCAAGCGCCACCACCATACCGGCCAGCGCCAGCATCGTTGTAACAGCAATCGCAATCCCGAACAGACCCGCCAGTGAGTAGGTTGCGATGATCCCTACCACGATCACAATCGCAGGAAGGGCCGTCGCTTCCATCGACACCGCAAGCCCCTGAATAACGTTGGTCCCGTGACCTGTCACAGAAGCAGCCGCCACCGACTTAACAGGGCGATAGTTTACGCCTGTGTAATACTCGGTGATCCAGATGATCAGCCCCGTAATAACAAGCCCCAGAATGCCGCAGTAAAAAAGATCCTGGCCGGTGAACGTCTGGGAGGCGACGGTCAACTCGGTAGCAAAACCAACAAGGCGTTCTGTGACATAATAAAGGGCACCAATCGACAGAACGGCTGAGGCAATAAAGCCTTTGTACAGCGCACCCATAATCGAATTGTTCGCGCCCAACCGCACAAAGAAAGTGCCGATGATCGACGTAATGATACAGGCCCCGCCAATCGCCAGCGGATAGAGCATCATGTTCATCATGTTAGCGCCGGCAAAGAAGATCGATGCCAACACCATGGTCGCAACAATCGTCACCGCATAGGTTTCAAACAGGTCGGCGGCCATACCGGCACAGTCACCCACATTGTCACCCACATTGTCCGCAATCGTTGCGGGGTTCCGCGGGTCATCCTCTGGAATGCCAGCCTCAACCTTGCCAACAAGGTCACCGCCCACATCTGCGCCCTTGGTGAAAATACCCCCACCAAGACGGGCAAAAATCGAGATCAACGATGCGCCAAAACCAAGTGCGACAAGTGCATCAACAACTTGTCTTGACCCTGGTTCCAGCCCCATATTGCCGGTGAGAATGCCGAAATAGACAGCCACAGCAAGAAGCGCCAGCCCCGCAACGAGCATCCCCGTTACAGCGCCCGACTTGAACGCAATCGCAAGACCGGCAGCCAGGCTCTGGCTCGCGGCTTGCGTGGTCCGAACATTGGCACGTACCGACACAAGCATGCCGATATAGCCAGCCGCCCCCGACAAGACCGCACCAATGGCAAAGCCGAGTGCGACTGTCAGCGACAATTGCCACCAAACAAGTGCGAAAATAACAACACCGACCATACCGATTGTCCGGTACTGACGGTTCAAATAGGCGCTAGCCCCTTCCTGGATTGCTCCAGCAATTTCCTGCATCCGCGCGTTGCCCGCGTCGGCTGCCATCACGGAACGCGATGCCCAGATGCCATACAAGACAGCAAGGACACCGCAACCGATGATTGCCCACAATGACGTGCTCATTTTTATCCTTATCCCTTCAACGGAAGTAACTTCTGACGTGAGATAAGGGTTTCGCTGGCCTCCCCCAGCAAATCCCCCCTACCAAGGTGGCAAAACTGTGCCAAACCTTAACCATCAACGCAACCATCCCGATGAGGATGGTTTTGTTGACAAAAAGAGGGAATTTGGGCGTTCAAAACGCCAGGTTGAAGAGAATCAGTCCGATGGTAACGCCGTCAAACCATCGCTCAGGATTGATTTGAGCCGTTTGCGCCCCTCCTGCTGAACGTGCTTTTTGAGAAAACCACGTTTCAGAAGGGCCCGGCGTTCAGCCCGGGGTTCTGCAACCCACTTCATGTAATCGCGTCGGCAATCATACGAACGGCAGGGGTTTGGGCGAATGTCGTAAGCTGTGCAGCCATTTTCGCGGTCGAGGAAAATGCAGTCCCCGTTAGCCTTGGTTTTCAGAATAGGCTGACCGTCCTTATAATCCAGATAGCCTTCATAAAGGCTTGGATCATCATCAAGTTCTTCAAGAATATAAATCCCCGGACTGGACTGACAGCAATTGCTGCACGAGCCGCAATCCAGCGGGTTCATGAGAATTAGCGCTTCAACCTCATCCATGGACACTGACCTCTTTCAATCAAGAAGGTCATTTTGCCCCGACAGGTATTGTCATTTGATTAACCAAGAAAATCAGGCCATCACGGGCTTCCGAACCGCAAACCAGACAAGCAGGCCCGCCGCCGCCAGAACAAACGGGAAGAGCGCGTAATTGACGGCATCCCACCCCAGCCCGTTCAAGAGGCCACCGGACGCAAAAGATGCCAGCGCCACCACGCCAAAGACCAGAAAATCGTTGGTTGCCTGAACCTTGTTCCGTTCCGGCACCGTGTAGGAGGTAGTGAGCAGCGTCGTCCCCCCGACAAAGGTGAAGTTCCAGCCAAGCCCCAGCAGAAGCAAAGCAAGAAGAAAGCGCTCAAACTCCAACCCGCCAAGCGCAACCACCCCACACCCTGTGAGGCACAAAAGCCCGACTGCAATAACCCGGACGACACCAAAACGGGCAATCAGATTGCCGGTAAAAAACGACGGGGCGAACATCATGAAAATATGCCACTGGATCACCTGACCGGCATCGCTGACATCAAATCCACAGGCCACCATCGCAATGGGCGTAGCGGTCATCACCAACGTCATGATCCCATAGCCGATCATCCCGCAGGCAACAGCAACGAACACTGCAGGCTGCGCAAATATCTCCCGGATCGGCCGGCCCGTTTCCCGCTGCTCATCAGCCCCGAGCGGCGGAATGTCGAGAAAACACATCACCACAAAGGCAAGCACCGCCAGCATGGCACAGGTCGCATAACCGCCCACAAAAGGGATCGGCCCCAGCCAATCCCGCGAGACAGAGACCAGTTGCCCGCCCACAAAAGCCGCAGCAACACCGCCCGCCATAACCCAGGAAATTGCCTTCGGTCTGAAAGCGTCACTGGCGGAATCCGCAGCCGCGAAACGGTAATAACCTGCAAAAGCCTGATAGACACCGCTGAACATCATCCCCAGGCAAAACAACGCAAACGATTGCTGCAAAAGCCCAGCGATCGCAAATGCCATACCGACCATGCTCGACAAGGTACCGAGCAAAAAGCCGTGTCGGCGGCTGGTCCGACGCATGAAGTATGATGCTGGCAAAGTTGTCAGGGCCGTCCCAATCACAAGAGCACTCCACGGCAGCGTGGCATAAGCCGGGCTCGGCGCAAGATAACCACCAGCCAGCCCCGAAAGCGTCACAAGCACCGCTGTGTTGGAACCATAAAGTGCCTGCCCAAGCGCCAGAAGTGCTGTGTTCTTTTTTGCCTGCCGATCATTAGACATATGGTTAACCCTCCACCGGGAGATAGAAACTCGGAGTGGCCGCGACCGTAGATCAACTCGCTCTCCCCATACAGGACGATGTAGCAACAAAACCGGAAAACAGACCTCGCCTCCATCCTTAGCCGTGGTCATCCCCTCCCACACGCCTCACAACATTCTCCCGTTTTTAATAAACTATTTCTTTTATCAAAATTTGTTTGGTTTATCTTAGCTCTAGTGGGGGGTAGATTTGCGTGATGTCACTGTCGCTGTATCCCCCGTAAAAACAGGGGGTAACACATTGAACATCATCAAAAAAACAGCGATCGTGGCACTTGCTCTAGCCGTCACCGCTTGCGCTAAACAACCACAATCCATTCCATTCGTTCAACCGGCCGGCAAACCAATACAAGTAATCGGGCTTGTTACACCGCATATGCCGGATCGGGCCGCAGCTCTGTTGGCGACATCGCCCGGTAAAAACGCCGCAAATGCAGCAGCAGGCGCCGGACTGATCGGCTTGGCCGTTGGGTTGGTTATTGCGGGTATTGATGCTGGAATGCAAAGCAGCCGCGAAAGCACATTAGAAGAAATGCTCAAAGCTGAATCATTCAACGCGCCGACCACTTTCTCGTCAGCCTTGCGCACCGCATTGGAAGCCAAAGGGTATCAGGTCGTCGACATACCACGCTCGTCACAGCGCAACGCCGGCAGAACATTCCAGGAAAACTATCAGGCTCCTGCGGGTCAAAATGTCGATGCGTTTTTGGATATACTGGTTGAAGGTTATGGCTACGGCGCTGCAAGCAGCGCCGCCTCGTCTCCATACCGACCTACGGTTTATACAGAAGTACGTTTGGTCAACGCTGATACGAAATCAGTCTTGATGTGGGACAAGGTCATCTACAATCCCATGGGTGACGTGGTTCGCGACGACAAGGTCATCATTCCGCCTGCACCTGAGTTTTCGTTTGTTGATTTTGACGCGGTTGAAAGAGCCCCTCAAAAAGTTGCGGAAGGTCTTGATGTCGCCTTGGTAAAAACGGCAGACACCATCGGAACTTTGTTGCGGTAATGAATAGTGTCGAACGCATTGGAGCACTTGCAATCAGCGTTATGCTGATTGCTTGTGCCCCCACAAAAGCACCAACACAAGCTGTAACGGTTTCCTTGCAATCGGTAGCCTGTAAAGATGGCTTCACCTCGTCACACGCGAGACCGATCACGCTAAATCCGAAAGAACAAACTGCGCTTGAAGTAGAGATCAGTCAGGCAAGTCCATGCAAGCTCGACGCGAATGGCAACAAACAATTGTACGAAGTCATTACATTGCCCTTCACGACGTCGCCCTACCTAGTCAGCGTGTCATCCGAGAAAATCGGTGGCAGCGCATTTGCTGCGACCGCGGTAACGCTTGATGATACAGAGCAAGTGCGCCAAGCATTCAATCATGACAGGTTTTTGAATCGGGGCCGCAAACTAATGTTGCACTTTGAGGCACATCCCGATGAGCGCTTTCTTGTGATTTCATCACATGCAGACGTAGTCGGCGATGTGCGCAAGGAAATCTCGACCGTTATCAGCAGCCAATCGCACTACAACGCAGGATTTGGAACCACCTCAACCTTATACTTCGGCAGTGAAAACGTCGGTGGCTACACGTTCTCGCATACAGGAAAAGTAGTTGTGGCAACGACGGCAGCACCGAACAGAGCGCTCAACGAACCGTCAGACGACAGAACTGCACGCCGCCGCTAGAACGGTTGACCTAAAAATGGCGAAACCCCTCGCGGGAAACGATAACGGGGTTTCCGCTATCATCCAGCAGATTGATCTTCTCAGCGGCAACACGGCCAATTTTCGTCACTTGAATAGCGGTTTTGCGTGCTGCGGCAATCACCTCCGCCGCACGATCAGCGCTGGCTGTGAACAGGGTCTGATAATCATCCCCTCCGCACAAAACCCGCTCCCACAAATCCGGAGATTGTCGAAGCGCTTCCTGCACAAACGGAGATAGCGGAATGGTATCCTGTTCAATCTCAGCGCCAACACCAGACGCCTCACACATATGTGTAAGGTCTGCTAAAAGCCCATCCGATACATCGACAGACGCGTGTGCAAAATCGGCCAGTATCGCGCCAAAAGAAACGGGGGGCTCAGGTACACGATATCGCTGCACAAGCGCCTCGTTTGCTGGTGAAGCCAGCGCCAGCGCGCCCGTGGTCACCAAAAGACCAAGCGCCGCATCTCCAATGGTGCCCGTTACATAAACATCATCACCAATCCGAGCGCCTGCCCGACGCACCATCTGCCCCGCGGCAACCTCCCCCATGGCGGTAAGTGAAAGCACGGTCGGCCCATCCACGCGAATTGTGTCACCCCCCAGAAGCTCAATATGATAAGCCGCCTGATCCTCCTCAAGCCCGGCGCAAAACGCCTCGATCCAGCCAACATCAATCCCAGGTCCCCAAGCACAAGAAAGAAGATAGGCTCGCGGACGCGCACCCTTGGCTGCAAGGTCGGAAAGATTGACACGTAAAAGCTTGCGGGCAATATCACCCGGCGGGTCATCAGGCAGGTAATGACGCCCCTCGGCAATCGCATCCTTGGTGAGAACAAGGTCGCAGCCCGAACGAGGCTTCAGGATCGCCGCATCATCTTTAAGAGAAAGTCCGCCCGGCCCGGCCAGCTTTGCGAAAAGTCGCTCAATCAGCTCAAATTCGCCGGGGCCCACAGCACTTTCATCGGGCCCAGCCATTCAAACTCTGGTCCCGCCAAGTTCCTGGTCCCGCACGCGGCGCGCCAGCCGATCCAGTACACCGTTCACGACACTGGGTTCTTCCCCATCGTCAAAAAAGGCACGCGCCACATCCATATATTCGTTGATCACGACCTTGGCAGGTACGTCCTTGCAACGCTGAAGTTCGTAAGTGCCGGCCCGAAGCGTGGCGCGAAGTGTGGCATCAATCCGGGCGAGCACCCATCCCTTGGCCAACACTTCATTGATCTTCACATCAATGTCACGCTGCTCGCGGACCACACCGCGAACCACATCATCAAAATGGGCGCCTTCTGCCCGGTGATAAACATCCCCTTCAACTTCCTGGCCAAAGCGGTGCTCAACAAATTCTTCCACCACCTCGTCAAGGTCGGTTTGCGCCACATCCATCTGATAAAGCGCCTGCACAGCCGCCAAACGGGCCGCACTGCGGCCCGTACGATGTGCATTAGGTGTCGACGGAGGAGTAGCCATCTGCGTCAAACCTCTGCGCCATAGCGCTTTTTAAGCGCAATCATGGCAAGTGCAGCCGCCGCGGCCCCGCCCCCCTTGTTTTTGTCTGATACACGTGCCCGCGCCCAGGCCTGATCGCCATTTTCAACCGTTTGAATACCGTTGCCCAGAGCAAGCTTGTCATTGACGGTGAGATCCATCAGCGCCCGCGCAGACTCGTTAGAAACAATGTCGTAATGCGTTGTCTCCCCGCGGATCACCACACCAAGCGTTACATAGCCATCATAAGGCGTCGCAAGACGCCCGGCCCGGCTAGCATCCGCACCGATTTTTACGGCGGCAGGAATTTCCAGTACGCCAGGCACCGAAACGCGCTCATAAGTCCCGCCAGCGGCCTCAATCTCAGCAATCGCGCCGCGTGCCAGCTCATCAGCCAGATCGTCATAAAAACGGGCTTCTACAATCAGAATATGCGGAACAACGCTCATCAGACTTTTTCCTTCGAGCGCGCCTGCGCTTCTTGGTGGGAGACAGCACGCTGTTCAACAACACGCAGACCATAGCCGTCAAGCCCGACAATCTGTCGCGGCGTGTCAGAAAGCAGGATCATGTCGCGAACCCCAAGATCCAGCAGAATTTGCGCACCAACCCCATATTCACGCAGTCGCCGCGGCCCTTGCTCCTCCGCTTCGCCTTTGTGAAGCAGCATATCAGAAACAACCGTCGCCGTCGTATCGCGGATCAGCACAACCGCCCCGCGTCCCTCTTTTGCAATGAGGCGCATCGAGTCTTCAATCAGACTGTTCCGTCCGCCTTTCGCACCCAACATGTCGTCAAACAGATTGATCGCATGCATGCGCACCAGAACAGGCTCCGGCGTCGACAGGTCACCCATGGTCAGGGCGATATGCTCCGCATATTCCGCCGTATTGAGGTAGACGTTCAGGTTGAACTTGCCCCCGTATTCGCTCTCAATCTCTGTCTCGATGGCACGGTGAATAAGATTGTCATGGCGACGACGATAGGCGATCAGGTCTGCAATTGTTGCAATCTTGAGCCCGTGAAGCTGTGCAAACTGAACAAGGTCCGGAAGCCGGGCCATCGTGCCATCATCATTCATAATTTCACAAATCACACCGGCCGGGTAAAGCCCGGCAAGGCGGGAAATATCGACGGCAGCTTCCGTATGACCGGCGCGCACAAGCACACCACCATCGCGTGCAACAAGCGGAAACACATGGCCCGGAGAAACGATATCAGGCGCGCTCTTTGTCGGATCAATGGCGACCGAAATCGTATGCGAACGATCATGCGCGGAAATGCCGGTCGTGATCCCCTCACGCGCTTCAATCGAAACCGTAAACGCTGTCTGATGGCGCGACTGGTTGTTCGACGACATCAGTTCAAGGTTGAGCTGCTTGGCCCGGTCCGCATTGAGCGAGAGGCAAATCAGACCCCGGCCATACTTCGCCATGAAGTTAACCGTCTCAGGTGTCGCCATCTGCGCGGGGATAACAAGGTCACCCTCATTTTCGCGATCTTCGGCATCGACCAGAACAAACATCTTGCCGTTCCGGGCATCCTCAATCACATCCTCAATAGGCGATAGAAATTCTTTAAACACGTGTCTCAGTCCTCTTGTGTCAAGCGGGCGACATAGCGGGCCAGCACATCAATTTCAAGGTTGATCTTGTCACCAACCTGCGCTCGCCCCCAGGTCGTCACCTCCTGGGTATGGGGAATAATGTTAACGCCGAAAATATCGCCTTCGACTTCGTTCACCGTCAGCGAAGTGCCAGACAGGGTGACCGAGCCTTTCGGCGCAATAAATTTTTTAAGTGCTTCTGGCGCACGAAAACGAAACCGCTTGGACTGCCCCTCATCGTGGATCCCGACAATTTCACCAACACCGTCAACATGACCGCTGACAATGTGACCACCAAGCTCGTCGCCGACCTTCAGCGCACGCTCAAGATTGATCCCCTGCCCGACTTGCCATCCACCAAGCGTTGTGCAGTCCAGCGTCTCTTTTGACGCATCCACCGCAAACCAGTGCGTTCCGTTGACGGTGCCTTTTTCCACGACAGTCAGGCAGCAACCGTCACAGGCTATCGAAGCACCCATCGCGATACCTGTCGGTTCATAGGCCGTCTCGATAACAAACCGCGTGTCACCCGGCTTCTCGATTGTGGCCACTTTGCCCACATCTGTCACAATACCTGTGAACATGACTACCTACCTCTCAATACTGAAACTTTGCAGCGTATCTTCACCGAGGGACAAGACCTGACGCAGTTCAAGCCGCGGAGATTGTTCAACCTTGTCGATCCCAAGTCCCGCCAGGGCCGCAAACCCGTCATCACCAATAAGCTTGGGCGCCTGAAACCAGTCCAACCGGTCCACCAGCGCCGCCTGCATCAAGGACGATACAAGACGGGACCCTCCTTCAACCATCAGTCGCGTAATGCCATCTGCGCCAAGTTTTTTCAGCGCAACCCCCATATCCATATGACCACCAGGTCCGGCCGGCACATCAATTAAACGGACACCACATTCTTCAAAAGCCCGCCGTCGCGCGTCTTCACCACCCGGCAAAGTCAGCACCCAGACGGGTACATCACGTGCGCTGCGAACCAGTTTCGCCGTCAAGGGCATGCGAAGCCGACCATCTGCCACGATACGGATCGGAGAGCGCCCGCCAAGGCCGGACAAACGGCATGTCAGATCAGGGTCATCCACAATCGCCGTCGCACTGCCGACCATGATTGCATCCGTCCGCGCCCGCATCAGATGAACCTGATTGCGCGCCCGTTCCCCTGTGATCCACTGGCTGTGGCCGGAATGGGTCGCGACCTTTCCATCAAGAGAGCTGGCAAGCTTTACCGTCACCATCGGGCGGCCATCACTCACCCGCCGCAAAAAACCTTCGTTAAGATAAGCGGCCTCTTCAGAAAGCACCCCCTCCTCAACTTCGATACCAGCTTCCCGCAACAGGCTGTACCCGGCACCGGCCACACGCGGATCGGGGTCGCCCAAGGCACTCACCACCCGCGCAACCCCCACATCAACAAGTGCGCCTGCACAAGGTGGGGTCTTTCCGTGATGGGCGCACGGCTCAAGCGTGACATAGGCCGTTGCACCCCGCGCGAGCGGGCCAGCGCGCCGAAGAGCTTCGGTCTCAGCATGAGGACGGCCACCGGCTTGCGTCCAGCCACGGCCCACAACGACACCATCGCGTACAATGACGCACCCAACGGCAGGATTCGGCGCGACCAGGCCCAGACCACGCTCTGCGAGCCCCAGTGCCATTCGCATCATGCTCTCGTCAAAAACAGACGCCAAATCCATGCCTCTAGCCCGGACACACAGCCCGAAAGGTCAAAATTCAATGGAAGGAAAGCGTCTCCGCTCAGTCCTCGTCCTCGGGACTGGACAATTCACCCAGAACTTCTGTGAAGTCTTTAGCTTCGCGGAAATTCTTGTAAACCGACGCAAAGCGTACATAGGCGACATCATCCAGTGATCGAAGACCTTCCATCACCAGCTCGCCAACGACCGGAGACGGGACTTCAGGTTCTCCCATACTCTCCAGACGTCTGACGATGCCGCTTACCATACGCTCAGTCCGCTCAGCCTCAACCGGGCGTTTGCGCATAGCGACTTGCACGGAGCGCATGAGTTTATCCCGATCAAACGGCACTCTTCTGCCATTTGTCTTCACAATTGTGAGCTCGCGAAGCTGAACCCGCTCAAACGTCGTAAACCGGCCACCGCAACCAGGGCAGAAACGCCGCCGCCGGATAGCCGTATTGTCCTCCGTGGGTCGGGAGTCTTTCACCTGCGTTTCATCACTACCGCAATATGGACACCGCATACTTGACTTCGCCCCCCGACCGTAAGTGGATCGTAAAATCAGCCTCTATCCTGCGGGGCAACATCACGTCCCCCCGTCAGGTCAGCCTTAGTATATCGGAAACCGCCCACAGAGTGCTTCAACTTCCTGACGAACACTCGTTTCCACATCGCCGTTCCCGTCCGCCCCGTTAGCAGCCAGCCCGTCAAGCACTTTGGCAATCAACTCACCAACCTGCTCAAATTCTGCCACACCAAAGCCGCGGGTGGTACCCGCAGGCGCGCCCAGACGCACACCAGAGGTGACAGTCGGCTTCTCGGGGTCAAAAGGGATACCGTTTTTATTGCAGGTGATATGAGCCCGCTCCAGGCTCGCCTCGGCAATGTTCCCGGTCAGCTTCTTCGGGCGCAGGTCAACAAGCATCAAGTGCGTATCGGTCCCGCCAGAGACAATATCAAGCCCGTTATCCACCAGTGTTGCAGCCAGCGCCTGCGCATTGGCAACAATCTGCTTGGCATAAGACTGGAAACTGGGGCGGAGCGCCTCACCAAAGGCAACAGCCTTGCCCGCAATCACATGCATCAACGGCCCCCCCTGAATGCCGGGGAAGATGGCGGAATTGAATTTCTTGCCCAGATCTTCATTGTTGGAAAGGATCATGCCACCACGCGGTCCGCGCAGCGTTTTATGTGTCGTCGTAGTAACAACATCCGCATAAGGCAACGGGCTTGGGTGCACACCGCCGGCAACAAGACCCGCAAAATGCGCCATATCCACCATCAGATAGGCCCCGACACTGTCAGCTATCTGGCGGAATGCGGCAAAGTCCAAGACACGCGGATAGGCAGACCCGCCTGCGATAATCACCTTTGGCTTGTGCTGCTTGGCAAGAGTCTCCACTTCGTCCATATCAACCCGGTGATCCTGCGAGCGGACACCATACTGAACGGCGTTAAACCATTTGCCCGATTGATTCGGTGCCGCACCGTGAGTGAGGTGACCACCCGCCGCCAGGCTCATCCCCAAAATCGTGTCCCCGGGCTTGATGAGCCCCATCAACGCACCCTGGTTCGCCTGAGATCCTGAATTGGGCTGGACGTTCACATAAGCACAGTTGAACAATTGCTTGGCGCGTTCAATCGCCAGATTTTCTGCAATATCAACAAATTCACACCCGCCATAGTACCGACGACCAGGATAGCCTTCCGCATACTTGTTGGTGAGAACAGACCCTTGAGCTTCCAGCACCGCTTTGGAAACGATGTTCTCCGAAGCGATCAGTTCGATCTGGTTCTTCTGGCGCCCCAATTCCTGCTCAATCGACTTGAAGACATCCGGATCGCTGTCCGCAAGCGATTTGCCAAAAAATGATGCTGTCTGATCGGAGGACGTCATGAGAAAACCCTTTATCGAAACGCTGAAAGACCTGCTTGCGAGATATAGGTGCGCAAATACCTTTGCACACCCTCATATTCGAGCCACTGCCAAGGCGCGCTAGTTAGCACATAGCACCCGCTCAAGCCAACAAAGACCGCCGGGTTACGCGCTCAGCCCCCTTGCTTCCATCAACCCTTCGCCAAAAGAAACCAGGATCCCGCGACAAGCCCCGTCAGAGGCCAAAAGATCCAGCAAGTCGAAGTTTTCAAAGAGTATCTGCAGCAAATCTCAAAAGTAAAACCGGGAGAATTCTAAACTTTCGATTGCAAACCTTAGGTTGCATCCCCGTTGCACCAAAATAAAAGTCAGAAAAGCTTGAGGCCACTCGAATAAGAACAAGAAAAACTTGATTAATCTAGCGCCATTTGTCATATAGCTCGAAGTATAGAGTCTCGTCCCCCAACCTCTCCACTGCCGGACTAATCAGATGCCCAGTGATAATGACAGTCCTTTGACGCCTGCAACCCTGAGATACGCCTCAGAGATTGTGTCCGCCTATGTCAGCAACAATACGCTGCCGATAGATGAGCTTCCGACCGCGATTCGGACAATCCATGATGTTCTCGTCAACCTGGGCGACGCGAGAGGTGGCAAGGCAACAACACAAGGCCCGGCAGTGCCTGTGGAAGAATCGATTACAGACGAATACCTCGTATGTCTGGAAGACGGGAAAAAACTCAAAATGCTCAAGCGCTACCTGCGTTCGCGTTTTGGCCTGACGCCGGAAGAGTACAAAGCAAAATGGGGGCTTCCGCTCGACTACCCGATGGTCGCGCCCAATTATGCCGCGCAACGCTCAAATCTCGCCAAGAAGATCGGCCTTGGTCAGACAGGCACCCCCCGCAAGCGTTAAGCGTAACGGTTAGGCAATCCAGCCTTTACCGCCATTCGACGTGCTGCCTTCATCCGGATCAGGTTCCGCCCGGGAAGCCTTCGCACCATCATCATGCGTGTCGGCAAACCCGCTGCGTCTGGACCCGAAGATCCCTTTCTGACGCATCACGTATCGTAACTTGTTGAGCGCAATACGCTCCAGCTCAGTCTGCGCGGTACGCACAGGCCCGGCAATCACAACTTCTATGCCGCTTTCAGCTTCAACCGCCGTCACCTTCATCGACTCGCCAACGGGAAGAAATTCAAAGAACACTTCCCGCCCGATCAACGGGTCTCCCCCGCCGGAAGCCGACGTGCCATCTTTCTGGTCGGAGTGAATTTTACGCCGCACGCTTGAGGTTGTACCTGGTCCAGACAGCATCCAGCGCCCGCACAAGGTCCTCCATCATTTCATCCGTATGCAGAGGGCAAGGCGTAAAACGTAACCGTTCCGTTCCTCGCGGTACTGTCGGATAATTGATCGGCTGGACGTAAATATTGTGATCTGCCAACAGTTCATCAGCAACCTGCTTGCATAGAACCGGGTCTTTGACCATCACCGGCACGATATGGCTTTCGCACATCATGACAGGCAGACCCGCCTCCAGAAGTTTCTGGCGCAATGTCTCTGCCCGATCCTGATGGCGCTCGCGCTCCGCATTGCTGGTCTTCAGATGACGAATACTTGCCAGAATACCGGCAACCAGAACAGGAGACAGAGACGTGGAGAAAATAAACCCCGGTGCATAAGAGCGCACGACATCAACCACAGCAGCGCTGGCGGCAATATAGCCCCCCATCACACCAAACCCCTTGGCAAGGGTACCTTCGATAATATCAACCTTGTCGAGAACGCCATCACGCTCGGCTATACCGCCGCCACGGGGCCCGTACAAGCCAACCGCATGCACTTCGTCCAAATAGGTCAGCGCGCCATACTTGCGCGCCAGGTCGCAAATTTCACCGATAGGGGCAACATCACCATCCATGGAATAGACGGATTCGAACGCAACAATCTTGGGTTGATCTGCGGGAATGGATTTCAGCAACTCCTCCAGATGAGCAAGATCATTGTGCTTCCAGACACGCTTCGGCCCACCACCACGGCGAATACCCTCAATCATGGAGGCATGGTTCAGTTCGTCTGAAATCAATACACAGTCTTTGAAAACCTTGGCCAGCGTTGACAATGTCGCGTCATTTGCAATGTAGCCGGAGGTAAAGAGCAACGCCGCTTCTTTTTGATGCAGGTCGGCAATCTCACGCTCAAGCTCAACATGATAGTGCGTCGTGCCCGAAATATTGCGCGTCCCGCCAGAGCCAGCACCGACCAGATCAACAGCCTCATGCATGGCCGCCGTTACCAGCTCGTTCTGGCCCATGGCCAGATAGTCATTGGAACACCAAACCACAATATCCTTGTCGCCGTCCGGTCCGTAAAAAGTGGCCCGTGGAAAGCTGCCGCGATGGCGCACAATGTCAGCGAAAACCCGGTAGCGCCCTTCCGACTTCAGAGCGTCCAGCGCTTCTGTGAGCTTATGTTCGTAATCCATCGGAAACTCCACCTTTGGTTGCCCATTTAACATAACACCCTCATAAGATGTTAAGCTATGGTTTATAATTCATTAACGCACGACTGGCGCCTGCATGTTGCCCTTTCAAGGCTGGGCTGAATGTGGCCTTCCGCGAGGGTCCGCACCACCTGCGAATTGTCGCATCACAATAATTTACCCGGTAGTTTGCCCGATTTTCTACCCGCAGCCGCAAAAACCGGTCGGGAAAACAGGATATGCAAAACGACCGCCCGAACGATGGCCTCAGATTAGCGCCAAAGCCCCCGTTCAACCAGAACCGATTTTAACACTTCCGGCTCATCGGTCATCAGCCCGTCCACCCCCAGATCAAGCAACCGGATCATCTCAACCGGGTCATCAATCGTCCAGACATGGACCTGCAATCCCAACGCGTGAGCACGCCCCACAAAAGCAGCATCAACAATTCTCAGGCCACTCTGCGCCACAGGCACCTGAGCGCATCCGGCCTCAAAGCCCCCCCATATGCCTGCCAACGGCCCCGACAGGCTCGAAAACCGCAGGCGGGAAGTCCCCATGGGCCCAAGCCCTGTGCAAAGGTCTGGCCCCAACTCCGATCTGATCCAACGGGTGCGCTTGTCTGAAAACGACGTCACCCCGACCCGGTGGAGGGCCGCTGTCTTTTTAAGAACAGCGACAAGCGGAGCCGCCGCATTATCCAGCTTGGGGTCGATATTGAAGCGCATCTCTGGCCAGGTCGTCAGCATGTCCTCAAAAAGCGGAATGGGTTCACGCCCCCCAACCTTTGCTTTTCGTACATCCGCATAATCCATCTCCGCGATCCGGCCGGACATATCCGTCACCCGATCCAGCACCTCGTCATGAAAGGCCAGCAACACCCCGTCACGGGTGGCATGTACGTCCGTCTCGACATACCGGTATCCCAGGTCAACCGCATGCTGGAAGGCTGGCATCGTATTCTCGGGATGAGCGCTCGTGCCACCACGATGCGCAAAAGCCAGCACACCATCAAATTCCAGATAGGGAAATTTCGCAGGCCGGCTCATCTGTGTCATCCCCGCCATCTCTCGCTCCTTCAAAATCGCCGACCAAATCAGCAATTGGAGGTTAGTACAGCAGGCGATTATTCAAAAGACCGGAGCGACAGCCTGATAAGTGAATGTGGTCATGCTGCCTATTGCGTGAGCGAGGATGTACGCACCCGTGCGTCAAGATCATAAATATCGTCGCGGAAATTCACGACACCATGCTCATCCACCCAGGCGGTAAGATACAACAGATAAATTGGAACCGACTGTGCCAGCGCGACATCAATACGGTCTCCACTCGCCACGGTCGCATCAATGCGGGCCCGGTCCCATCCGTCCGTCTCGCGCAAAAGCCATTCTGTCAGATCATGAACATCCTGCACCCGTACACAACCTGAACTATAGGCCCGGGCAGAACGACTGAAGAGACTTTTGGAAGGCGTATCATGCAGGTAAACAGCATGCGGGTTGTTGAAGTGGATTTTCACGGTCCCCAGCGAATTGCGCGGACTCGGATCCTGACGCAGGAAAACTTCACCAGACCGCACCCGTGACCAGTTAACCGAGCGGACACTCACTTCACGTCCGCCGCGATAAACGCGGATCCCCATCCGTTCCAGATAGGCCGGGTTCGCGCGCGCCTTGGGAATAAGGTCTTTATCCGCAATGCTGCGCGGTACATGCCAATAAGGATTAAGAGCAATCGTCGTAACAGCGCTGGTATATTCCGGCGTCTGTCGGTCTTCCTTGCCCACAATCACACGACGACGAAGTTCCACCTGCCCGTCTGCAACAGCTTCAACTTCCTGTCCCGCAATGTTGACGAAGACATAACGCCGGCCCAATGTTTCTGACAGCTCGTTCAACCGCTTCAGATTGATAGCCAGCTGTTTGATCCGCTCAGCCACCGGTACATTAAGCGCCTGCAAGGTCCGCGGACCAATGATCGCATCCGGCTGCAACCCATGCCGGGTCTGAAAACGACGCATACCCTGCTGCACAGGTTCGTCATACAATGCCGGATCACCACCCGAAATCGCCAGATCACCCGTCGCCACCAGTCTCTCACGGACCAGTTGCACCCGGTCATCCCGGTCGCCCGGTTCAATACGCTCGCCGGCAGGAATGACTTTCCAGCCCCCCCATTCCTGGATCTGTTCATACATCGACATCGCGCGAAGAAGAGGCCAGAATCCGGCATCCCCAAGCGTGGGAACCGTCGAAAGCGATGTCGGCGCTTCAGGTACCGTTGCCTCGCCACCGGGGCTCCACGGGTCAACCCATTCAAGCTCCCAGGGATTGAAAGCATCGTCAGCCAGCGCTGCAACAGGTGAAAACAGAAGCACAAGACAGGCTGCCAGCGCCACGCAAAAGCTCCCCAAATGGGGAGTAAGCGCTGATTTAACCGCGTCTGTCATGCTTGTCATCCTGTTTCAACCTTCCAGAGATCACCTGCAGTCTAGCCTTTCTGCCACAAAGGCCGAAAGCAAAACCGCATCAGCGTTAACATCTGCCCGAAAACATGAACAGGGCCTGACGGGATATCCCTGATCATTTGAACAAAAACAGATGCCATATGGCCAAATAACGTGTGCCGCTCCCGCAAAACACGGAAACGGCACAGATCAAGACAGTGGATCGGGAGACGCTGAACGTCCGCAACCAACCTCCTTAGAGGCGGAAACGAATCTGGTCCGTCCAGAACCGCTCAAGCTTGTTTAGCGTCTTATTGATCTGATCAAGCTCATCCATGCTGACATCACCGACTTCCGCAATTGTATCGACGTGACGATTATAAAGATCTTCAATCGTGTCGCACACATCACGACCTTTTTGGGTCAGACGAACACGGACAGAGCGGCGGTCTGCATCGGAACGCTGGTGGTTGATGTAACCTGCTTCAACAAGCTTCTTCAGATTGTATGAAACGTTCGAGCCCAGATAGTGCCCTCTGGTCCGCAATTCACCAGCCGTCATTTCCTGTTCGCCAATATTGAACAGAAGCAATGCTTGCACGCTGTTAATCTCAACGCTGCCATTCCGGTCAAGCTCATCCTTGATCACGTCAAGCAGCCGTCGGTGAAGCCGTTCAACAAATGTCAGCGCTGTTAGATATGACTGCCGCGCTTCCGGTGATGCGCTCCGTGGTGCTTCCACATCCGCTTTTTCGATCATCGCGCCCATTGAACAAACCTCTACATACTAAACTTATTTCGCGAGGCAGAAGATGCCCCCTTCGAAATTCATCATAGCCCCGAGGCCCCTAATGACGGCTTAACCGACATTTTCGATTTAATTTGAACTTGAAGAAAATCCGATCTGCCTCACTTCTCAAAAACATGAGGCAGATCAAGGACATTAGCCCCTATACAGCCTCGCTATAGGCTGCCGCTTTCATCGTGTCGGCAAGGATTTGGTAAACTTGTTTCCAAGAATTTTCGACTTCTTCGGTAAACGCGTCACCAAGCCCCTGGCCCAGCGTCCAGAGCAATGCTTCACCGACTTTCGCGTAATGTTCAGGCTGAACACCATAGGCAACATGCCCGCGCCCAAGCTTCTCAAGCGTCGGAACAACAGCCTCCAGATCATTCAACCCGGCAACCGCAATTGCCAGCGTTTTCATCAATTTACGGCCCTGGTCTTCCATATTGCCTTTAAAGAGAGGCTTCACTTCCGGCGCAATTTCAAACAAACGACCGTAAAACAGGCTCGCCGCCTGATCTGCGATCGGCTTGACGGCTTCAAAAGTCTCCTGAACGCGAACGCGGTCCATCGGGGTCATCAACATCTCCTTTTCTCGTGATGCGAGAGGGATAGTAGGAACACCCGGTAAACGCTAGCTAAACAGCCCAGTTTAAAGTGTGCCTCGCAGTAATTTGATAATCCCGGAAAAGTCGATCTGATCGTTCCCGCTGGCTTCCATCAGGCTGTAAAGCGACGCGGCTTCTGCCCCCAATGGCGTAGCAGCCTTCGCCCCCTGCGCGGCTTCCTGCGCAAGTCTGAGGTCTTTCAACATCATGCCTGCAGTAAAACCTGCCGCATAATCCCGGTTCGCAGGTGACGCCGGCACAGGTCCGGGTACCGGACAATATGATGTCATCGACCAGCACTGGCCCGACGCGGTAGAGGCAATGTCAAACAGGGTTTGACCATCCAGACCCAGCTTCTCTGCCAGGACAAAAGCCTCGCATGTCCCGATCATCGAAATCCCGAGCAACATATTGTTGCAGACTTTCGCCACCTGCCCGTTACCGGGACCGCCGGCGTGGAAAATATTCTGTCCCATCACATCGAGATACGGTTTGGCCGCATCAAAAGCGGCTTGCGCCCCGCCAACCATGAAAGTGAGCGTCCCGGCGCTCGCCCCGCCCACGCCGCCGGAGACGGGTGCATCGACCATCTGCATACCATGCGTCTCTGCTTGCCCGCTCACGTCGCGCGCACTTGTAACATCGATGGTGGAGGAATCGATAAAGAGCGTTCCCTTGTCTGCTACGGCCAGAAGCCCCTCATCGCCCAAATAGACAGAACGAACATGGGCCCCCGCTGGCAGCATGGTCACAACAACATCCACACCGCGCGCCACGTCCGACGCTGTCGCAACGGCTTCTGCCCCCGCGTCGGTCGCGCGCTTGATCGCGTCCGCTGACAGATCAAACACTTTCAGCACATGACCCGCCTTGATCAGATTTTGCGCCATGGGCCCACCCATATTGCCGAGCCCGATAAACCCGATCTTTGCGCCGCTCTTAGACATCCCAAAACCCTCCGAACGCTCAGTCAAAAATGAGCTCATTATCACCGAGCGACTCAAAATAGGCCTGTACCATTTCGTCACTCACATCATCCAGTGTGGCCGGTTGCCATTTGGGCGCCTGATCCTTGTCGATCACGACCGCACGCACACCTTCATAAAAATCATGCCCGCGCATGAACCTGTTCGTCAGACGGAATTCCAGGGCCATACAGCTTTCAAAATCGAGCGTGGCCCCAAGCCGGATCTGCTCATAGGCAATACGCGTCGAAAGGGGCGACTTGGCACGGATTGTCTCCGCCGTTGCCCGCGCCCAGTCCGTGTCAGCCTTGTCAAGACGGGCCAGAATATGCCCAACCGACGTACCTGAAAAACAATGGTCAATCACAGACCTCTGCACCTTCAAAGGCGCCTTCTCCACGGCCTGCGCTTCCGCTGCAACGCTGTCATCAACCGCCTCCCCGCCTGCAATGCGCGCAATCAGCGCGTCATGCCGGTCTGCCGGAACAAAAACATCAGCCACACCAGCATAGATCGCATCTTCCAGCTTCAGGCGAGCGCCGGTGAGACCCAGATACATCCCGATTTCCCCCGGACATCGAGGCAGAAAATACGTCCCCCCCACATCGGGAAACAGGCCTATACCCGTTTCAGGCATCGCAAACAGAATACGCTCCGACGCAATCCGGTGGCTGCCATGCGCAGACACGCCAACGCCGCCGCCCATATCAATGCCCGAAATCAGGGCGATATAGGGTTTGGGATACTGCTTGATATATCGGTTCAGCCGATATTCGTCCCGATAGAAGTCAATGACCTGCGGATCGCCGGCCTTGCCCCAGTCATGCAGCACGCGAATGTCACCGCCTGCACAAAATGCCTTCTCACCTGAAGCGCGAATGACAACAGCCTTGATGCCATCATCAACCGCCCAGGCTTCGAGCTGGGGGTGAAGCTGCTTGACCATGTTGTAGGTGAGCGCATTCAGCACTTTTGGCCGATTGAGCGTCACAAGCCCCACGACGCCACGCTGTTCAAACAGAATTTCCGGTTCGTCGCTCATCCTCAGTCCTTCAGCATTTCACGCGCAATAATCACCCGCATGATTTCATTCGTGCCTTCCAATATCTGATGTACCCGGACATCGCGCAAATGGCGCTCCAGCGGATAGTCTTTCAGATAACCGTAACCACCATGAATCTGCAGCGCCTCATTTACCACACGAAACCCGGTGTCCGTCGCAAAGCGCTTCGCCATGGCAGCAAACATAGTGGCATCGGAGGTTTTGGCATCCACTTTAACCGCTGCCTGATAAAGCAGCAGCCGTGCGGCTTCCAACTCCGTTGCCATGTCAGCAAGTTTGAATTGCAATGCCTGGAAATCCGCCAGCGCCCGACCGAACTGCTTACGCTCCTGCATATAGGCCTTTGCCGTCGCCAGAGCCGCATCAGCAGTACCTAATGAACAGGCACCGATATTCAAACGACCGCCATCAAGCCCCATCATGGCAAACTTGAAACCTTCGCCTTCAGCACCAATCCGGTTTTCGGCCGGCACCCGGCAATCCTCAAAAATCACCGCGGCGGTCGGCTGGCTGTTCCAGCCCATTTTCTTTTCATTGGCCCCGAAGGAGAGCCCCGGCGTTCCCTTCTCCACCACAAAACAGGAAACCCCTTTAGGCCCCTCCCCGCCCGTGCGGGCCATCACCACATAAATATCCGACACACCACTGCCGGAGATAAAGGCTTTCGATCCATTGAGAACATAGTCATCGCCATCACGAACCGCCTTGGTTCTTAGTGATCCCGCATCGGATCCGGCAGACGGTTCCGTCAGGCAATAGGAGGCAATTTTCGCCATGCTGGTAAGATCCGGCAAAAAGCGGGAGCGCTGCGCATCGCTGCCAAATGTATCAATCATCCAGCTCGCCATATTGTGGATGGAGAGATAGGCGGCCGTTGACGTGCAACCAGCTGAAAGCGCCTCAAAAATGAGCGCAGCATCAAGCCGCGACAATGCCGAACCACCCACATCCTCGCGCACATAAATTCCCGCGAAACCAAGTTCAGCGGCCTTACGAAGTGTCTCAACGGGAAAAACAGCATCCCGGTCCCACTCGGCGGCAAAAGGTTGCAAATCCGTCGCTGCAAAATTGCGGGCCACGTCCTGAAAGGCCTGCTGATCTTCCGAAAGATTGAACTCCATAACAACCTCCTCATCCATGCCCAAACGGCCATCACTGGCAGAGATACCAGATACCGCATGACTGTTCCGGGTGATAAAAGGCCCTTTCGCCCCTGTCAAACCAACCGGCAAAGCCCAAGATGACGCTAGGTCACGTTGCGCCATTTCACGCAAGAAGGTAAGACTTCTCCCAGCAAACGAACAAAAGAGGCAAGTCCCCCGTGACCAGATCATCCCCGCAGCCTGCTTTCCCGTCTACCCGGATGCGCCGCAATCGCCAGACTGACTGGTCACGCAGACTTGTGTCGGAAAACCAACTCAGTGTGAATGATCTCATCTGGCCGCTTTTTGTTGTGGATGGCGAAGGGCGCGAACCGGTGGCTGCAATGCCGGGTGTTGACCGGCTTTCGGTGGATGAAGCCGTGCGGGACGCGGAGCAGGCTGCAAAACTCGGCATCCCGGCAATTGCACTCTTCCCCTACACTCGGACGGAAGACAGAACCCCGGACGGAGCATTGGCCACAAACCCAGATAATCTGGTTTGCCGCACCGTGAGAGCGATCAAAAAAGCTGTGCCGAATCTGGGCATCATGTGCGATGTCGCCCTCGACCCCTACACAAGCCACGGCCATGACGGGCTCATGAGGGGGGATGTCATTCTAAATGATGAAACGGTTGAGGTGCTCGTTCAGCAATCCATCGTGCAAGCTGAAGCAGGCTGCGACATCATCGCCCCCTCTGACATGATGGACGGGCGCATCGCCGCGATCCGCGACGGACTGGACAAAGCAGATCAGGCACATGTGCAGATCATGTCCTATGCCGCAAAATATGCCTCCGCCTTTTATGGCCCGTTCCGGGATGCAATTGGCTCGACCGGAGCCCTCAAGGGCGACAAGCGAACCTATCAGATGGACCCGGCAAACAGCGATGAGGCGCTTCGCGAAGTGGCACTCGACATCGCCGAAGGGGCGGACATGGTCATGGTGAAGCCGGGCATGCCCTATCTCGATATCGTCAGCCGCGTAAAGCGCGAATTTGGCATGCCGACCTACGCCTATCAGGTATCAGGCGAGTATTCGATGCTCGCAGGCTCCGTTGAGCGCGGCTGGTTCGACAAGGACCGCGTCATGCTCGAAAGCCTGATGAGCTTCAAACGCGCCGGTGCCGATGGCGTGCTCACCTACTTTGCCCGCGACGTGGCAAAGCTTCTCACCCAGGATTGAGGACTGCCTCTTCTGCAATCGGCATCACCTCATCCACCCAGCGGCGAGCACCTTCAACCGCCACGACCGCCTCTGTCACAAAGCCATTGAAGCCGGTGGCCAGCGCCAGTGAATAAGCGCCGACAAGCCCGACCTCGATCCAGTCCCCCTCCTGAATGTCATCCGGCACGAGGAACGGACAATCAAGCACGTCCAGGCTGTCACACGTGGGCCCGAACACACGGAACGCCCGAGGTTCACCTTTTAGCGTGTGCCCACGCCCGAAAGCACGAGCAGGCATGACAAACTTGCCGATATTCACCTCTGACAGACAACCATAGATCCCCTCATTCACGTAGAGATCATCACCTTTGCGTAAATGAACCTGAAGCAACAAGGAACATCCGTCCGCCACCAGGGCCCGCCCCGGTTCGCACAAGAGCGGCATGGTAAGCCCCAGCTCTTTCACAGTTTGCGCAATCTCATTGAGCATCGCTTCCAGATCCACATCTGCTCCTGCATAGGGTGCGGGAAACCCGCCCCCGATATCCAGATGCGCAACATCCACACCCGCAGCATCTATAATGGTCTTTGCCTGGCCCAGCGCATTGCGGTAAGCCCCGACATCAACACACTGGCTGCCGACATGGAAAGTCAGAGCAAGTTTCATGCCCCGCCTTGCCACATCCTGAAGAAGGACAATGCTCTCCTCAATACTGGCACCAAACTTGGCAGAGAGGTCGTAAACCGCGCCCGTCCCGCTGGTCGCGAACCGAACACTGACTGTCACATCTGTGCCCACCACCTGCTCAATCTTGTCCAGCTCCACCACATGGTCGATCACAAAATCCTCAAGCCCATAGACGTCTGCCGCCGTATCAAGCGCACCACGCCCTTTGACCGGATGGTTGAAATAGCAGACAGCCTCGGGCAGGAGTTCGCGAACCCGCGCAATTTCGGGCAATGAAGCGGTATCAAATGAACGAATACCAGCGTCATACAAGGTTTCAAGAACCAGCGGATGCGGGTTGCACTTCACCGCATAAAGAACTTCACCGTGAAAATGATCAATAAAAGTCCGCGATTTTTCACGGATCAGATCCGGCCAGATCACGAATATCGGATAAGACGGGTCCAACCGGTCCACCATCTCCCGTACGGACGTAAAGCGCTGTATTTTCATGACCTGCGGTCCAGCCGGGCAATCAGGCTCGATGTATCCCAACGACCGCCACCCATCGCCTGGATATCGGCATAAAACTGATCAACCAGCGCTGCCACCGGCAATTGCGCCCCATTGCTGCGCGCCTCCGACAGGCAGATGGCCAGATCTTTACGCATCCAGTCTACGGCAAATCCGTGATCAAAAACGCCCTCGATCATCGTCTGGTAACGGTTCTCCATCTGCCAGCTTTGCGCAGCGCCCTTTGAAATCACGTCAATCACTGCTGCCGGGTCAAGGCCAGCCTGTTTGGCGAACTGAATACCCTCCGACAGGCTTTGCACAAGGCCGGCAATGCAGATCTGATTGACCATTTTTGTGAGCTGCCCCGCACCCGTAGGGCCCATCAGGCGAACCGATTTTGCAAACCCCTGTATCAGGGGTTCCGCTTTCGCAAAATCATCCGCGTCACCCCCCACCATCACCGTTAACTGCCCGTTCTCAGCACCCGCTTGCCCACCCGATACCGGGGCGTCCAGAAAGCCAATCCCCTTCTCGTCGGCAAGACTGCCCAGTTCCCGCGCAACTTCAGCTGATGCCGTGGTGTGATCGACGAAAATAGCCCCTTCCGACATATAGCCAAAGGCACCATTCTCGCCTGATGTGACCTCGCGAAGGTCGTCATCATTACCCACACAGGCAAAAACAAACTCCGCGCCTTCCGCCGCTGCAGCAGGTGTTTTGGCAAGCGAGCCGCCGTTTTTCTCAACCCAGTTCTCGGCTTTTGCGCCGGTACGGTTGTAGACGGTCACATCATGGCCCATCTTGGACAAATGCCCGGCCATTGGAAATCCCATGACACCAAGCCCGATGAATGCAATTTTTCTGGCCATCTTATCCCCGCTTTCTGGAATCGGATTACCGTCAACTTGTAGCGGACAAGAACAAAAAAACCAAAAGCACCCAAAAGGACAAGACCACCCGAAGGCAGACGAGGAAGCAACATGACGAAACTGTGGAAAACAGCAAAATGGACCAGCATCATCCTCGCCGCGATCCTGTCGCTCGCCGGTCTTCTCGTCATGGATCGATATGGCGCGGCCCAGCGCTCCGTCGATATTCATGAGGGCTCACTGACCCTGGCCGGCCTTAAGGAACCAGTCGACATCGTCCGTGATGAAAATGGCGTTCCACATCTTTTCGGGCGCAGCGAAGAAGATGTGAGCTTTGCCCTTGGCGTCGCACATGCGCAGGATCGGCTCTGGCAGATGGAACTGTTTCGCCGTGTCGGACAGGGGCGGCTGGCTGAAATTCTGGGCAGACCGGCCCTGCCCGCCGATCGCTACTTGCGCACACTCGGCCTCTATCGGCTGGCAGAAGATACTTTTCCCCATCTTGGCACCGACACCCAAGCCATGCTTCAGGCCTATGCAAACGGTGTGAACGCTTATCTCGACAAGCGCACACACCCCCTGCCGCCGGAGTTTCTGTTTCTGGCCCACACACCAGAACCCTGGGTTCCCGCAGACTCGATTGTCATGATCAAACTGCTGGCTCTGGGCCTGTCCGGCAACGCGACGCGCGAATTGTCACGCGCACGCCTGCTGGAGGTTTTGAACGAAGTGCAACTTACCGAGTTTGAACCGCCCTATCCGGGTGAAGCCCCCGTGGCGCTACCCGATTTCGCAACGCTTTTTGGGGAGACACCAATCCGTGCCGCGGAAGCACACATCCCGGACTTCGGCCCAAAAGGTGCATCCAACAACTGGGTTGTGAACGGCAGCTGGACCGAAAGCGGCAAACCACTTCTCGCCAATGATCCGCACCTGGGCATGCTGGCACCGTCAATCTGGTATCTCGCACACCTGGCCTATCCTGACCGCAATGTTGTAGGGGGCACAATTGCAGGCGTCCCATCCGTGGTTCTTGGGCGCAATGACAATATAGCCTGGGGATATACAAACACCGGGCCTGACACCCAGGATCTCTTTATCGAAAAGCTGAACCCGGATGATGACACTCAATACCTGACGCCGGACGGTTACACGCCTTTTGAAACACGAACGGAGACCATCAAGGTTCGTTTCGGCACAGATGAGACCATGACCATCCGCACCAGCCGTCACGGACCGGTGCTGCCTGCCGACACATTCGGCGCCGGCGACCTGACACCCGGTGGCCACGTGCTGGCCCTGGCATGGACGGCCCTCACCGCGCCCGATCACACAATCGAGGCCGGACACAACATCACCAGGGCCCGCAATTTTTCAGATTTCCGGGCTGCACTCAAACCCTATATCGCGCCAATGCAGAACATGGTGTTTGCAAGTACAGACGGGGAGATCGGCTTCATCGCGCCCGCACGTGTCCCCGTTCGGGGAGAAAATCACGACACGATGGGTCTTCTCCCCGCCCCCGGATGGGAGACCAGAAACGACTGGCAAGGATACATCCCGTTTGATGGGCTCCCCCAAACGCACAATCCGGCCCGCGGCTTTGTCATTACCGCAAACAACAAGATCGTGGATGAGGGCTATCCTTACACGATCACAAAACAATGGGACTTGCCCGACCGCGCAACCCGGATCGAAGCACTCCTGACGGCCACCCGCACCCATACCGTGGAAAGCTTCGAGATGATGCTGATGGACAATGGTTCACAGATTGCCCAGAGCTTTATCCCCCTTCTGTTGCCGCATATAGATGACGACGAAACCCGGTCAGCACTCAGCCAATGGGATCGCCGAATGGACGGCCCCCGGCCGGAACCTCTCATCTTTATTGCCTGGATGCGTGAACTGGCGCGGGAGATCTACGAAGACGAACTCGGTGCCCAGTTTTCCCGTCACTGGCGTATCAACCCGATATTCCTGGAAGCCGTCCTCACCGACAAAAACAACCAGGCCCGCTGGTGCGATGACGGACACACAGAGCAGGTAGAAACCTGCGCCGTGCAGATCACCGACGCCTTTGCCGCCGCCCTCAGCGATCTTGAAACGAGGTATGGTACAGACAGAAGCCTTTGGCGCTGGGACGCGGCACACCCGGTCACGAACCGGCATTTGCCGGGCTCTTTCCTGCCACTCATCGGTGACACATTGACTATCCGGCGCCCTTCAGCCGGCGGTAATGATACAATCAACCGCGGACAACACGTCATCTCCAGCGAACAGCCATACGATAATGTTCACGCGGCCGGGTATCGGGCAGTCTATGATTTTTCCGACCTCGACAATTCCCGTTACATGATTTCAACGGGCCAGTCCGGCAATCCGTTTTCCGTGCACTATGACGCCTTTGCCGACAAATGGGCTGAAGGCGAGACGATCAAAATCACCACGGACCGTGCACAAATTACCGGGAAGGCAACACTTCATTTAGTGCCTGCAAACGAGCGGGCAAACTGATGCACACGACACGACAAAGAACGGCTTAGGCCCCAGAACGGCTTATGCGCAAGAGTGGCCGGTGCCCGTCATCTACTGGATCGTGCCCTCGCCCGCCACACGATAGGACTTGCAATGCGGAGAGGAGTTCCGCTTGCACTCGGAGAAATACATCCGCAGCGTGGACCCTTCCATATTCATGTCGTAACAATCCTTGGTCCCGTAGGCGATAATATCTGCCTGATGACAGAACCGGTTGCCTTCGATCCACCACCGGCCGCTGCCACTTCTCGTCCGTGTTGAAGACCGTTCCTGGTGGAACGTTTTGTAATGATAATAGATGAGCTCAACATCGCTCGTACCGTCCGGGTGCAACTCGATCACCGTGTTGGTGAGCCGGTTCCCCCCTTGAATGTCCAGCCGCCCCATCTCCAGATGCAATGTCCGTCCTGTCAAACGGGCACTGATCTGGTTGCCCGTTAGCGCATTGCCCGGCCGGTTACGAATGGTCTCAGCGGCATTTCCGCCCCCGCCAAACACATCATTGCCCACCGTGCCTTGCGAGCCACCCGGCGTTACAATGTCAGCATCACCGCGCTCCGGCGTTGTTGCAGCCGCTTGTGGCTGCACGTCCTCATTGCGCCGCGTCGGCAATTGGTCAGTCCGCGCGGGCTTAGGCTCTGGCCTAACCTCTGGTTTCACTTCGGGCTTCGGCTGAGGTTTTTCCTCCGGCTCCGGCGTCGGGTCAACATCCGCATCGGCAAAGGTCGGTGTCCGCATGTCCGTGCCATCTATCTGCTTGGCAGCATCAAGATCATTGCCAACACCGGCTGCAAGTTGAAACTGGAGCGCATCACCGCCGCCCGGCCCTTCGGACCCGAAAATGCCACCCGTGATAAGATAGGCCGCGAGAACCAAAAGATGCACCAGCATGGATACCATCAGGAAGCGCCGGATATTGGGTCGCTCCCCCGCCAGAAACATATCAGGTTCAGCCACACTCATTCAGACTGCTCCGTCACAAGGTTGACCTCTCGCACGCCGACATTGCGCAACCCTTCCATCAGTTTGATCAGTTCATGTGCCGGGGCTTTTTCATCAGCCTTGATCGACACATCAAACACACCTTTCTCATCGAGAAATTTGCGCAACATGTAAGGGGCGAGATCCGCCGACATGACAGTTTCGCCGAGATAAACGAAGCCGTCAGCCTCTACATACAAGATGACATCTTCCGATGCCCGCTTGTCGTCAACCTGTCCAACAGGCAGATCCACATCAATATCGTCCGTTGGTTGCAGTGTGCCCGCCAGCAGGAAAAAGACCAGCAAAAGGAAAACCACATTGATAAGCGGCACAACAGATTCATACGGACGCCGCGGTCGTGCTTCATCAAACTCGATCATTACCTGAGCGCCTCCACTCGCGAGGTACCAATAGACTGCGCACCCGCATTCCGGGCAGCCTCCATCGCAGAGATAAGCGGCTGAACCGCAGCCTGCTTTTCAGCCAGAATGGAAACAACCGCTTCCGGGTCCCCACCCAGTTTGCGACGGATCCCGTCAGCGAGCATGTCCGGTGTCACCGGGTCGCCATCCAGCCGAAAGCTGCCGTCATTCATGATCCAGACCTCAACAACGTGGCGGTCCGTCTCCACTTCTTCCGGGTTGGGTGCAGGGGTCAGCACGGCAATAGACTGCGTTTGCAGAAAACTGCTGGCCAACATGAAGAAAATCAGCAGCAAAAACACCACGTCAATCAGTGGCGTCAGACTGACAATCCTCTTCTTGTGAACAGGCGCGTCAAACATGGCACGCTCACGCTTTCAGTGCAGAAAGGGTTCGTGAGGCCGCGTCACGCAACGCCAGTCGCGCCACATCAACCCGGCTTTCAAGCAGATTGAGCGCTGCAATCGCAGGAATGGCAACAGCCAGACCAACCGCCGTCGTCAACAAGGCTTCCCAGATCCCCCCCGACAGAATGGCAGGGTCCACCTTGTTACCGGCCAGTTGTAATTGCTGGAAGGCACTGATCATGCCGATCACAGTCCCCAGCAACCCCAATAGAGGAGAGATGTTGCCGATCACTTCCAACCAGCGGAAATAGCTCTGCAAACCACCCAGTTCATTTCCGCCGACACGCGCGATCTCCTCGTCCGCGTCCCCACCGGCGATTGACGCCTCCACCCCGGCTTGCAGGGTGCGCGCAATCGGGGAACGGGTCTTGCGCAGAATATTGGCAGCTCCTTCCTTGTCTCCCGATTTGATCTTGGCAATCGCCGCATCCACAAAAGACCGGCGCGTCAGCCCGGCCCGCGAGAACTGAAAAAGCTTCAACAGGATAATCGCAAGAGACAAGACAGACAGCGCCAGCAGAATGACGACAATCGGTCCGCCCTTATCAACCAGTGGAATCAATTCCCAGATTGTTGAACTGTCGGCCGCAGATGCCACATCCAGCAAAGCATCACCGGTAACGCCATCTGCACCTGCTCCTGGTCCCGCCTCTACGCCCGCTTGCGCTGCTTCGACATTTCCCGCTGCTTCATTACTCAAAATCTGATCTTCGGCCACTGACCCACTCCCACCCAAACGACTTATTTGCTTCGATACCGGCAAACTAGTAACATGTAATTACTAGACCATTGGGCAACCTGAAATGTCAACCCGATGCGATCAATACGTAGATGCGCAAAGCGGAACAAGGTAAACCTTAGCGCCCGCAGGTTTTTGACGTAAAAGTGCCCAATATCGAGTATGTTCAACTCCGGCGGGCAATGACCATCGGATACACCGGACAGGCGGAGGTTTCAGCGGGCAACCCGCGCGGCCTTCCTGTTCGGCCCCGCAACTAAGATGCGTCGCCACAGACGATAAGGCCAAGAGACAGAATATATGGCACGTAAAAAGACATCTGGTTCCAATGGCTCTTCCCCGGCTCAAGCTGGCAACGGAGAACCGCCAAAGACAGAGGAACAGGATTTTGAGGCCTTCCGGTTTATCGAAACCTTCTCCGATGTCGGGCGTCTGTTGGAGCAGAATTACGACCTGCGCAGCGGGTTAAGCCGCCACCAGACCCGCGTGGTGGTCGCGCTTCTCAATCAGGACGGACAAACGCAGACCGAATTGGCAAACGCGCTCGGCATCCACAAAGTCTCAGCCGGTATTTATATTTCAGAGCTGGAGGAAATGGGTCTGGTGGAACGACGCCCTCATCCCAAGGACGGGCGCGCCAAATGCATCTTTCTGACGCAAACTCTGTACGACCTGCGCGGCGGCGGCGAGGAGATCATCAAGACACTTCACGCCGGGATTATCAAAGGCCTCTCCGATACAGACTACCAGTCCTTCATGAGCAGCATGGAAATCATCAGGACAAACCTGGAAGCGCTGAAAGCGGAAGTACCGCAGACGGACGGCTGACACAGGTCTGTTGCAGACCCGGTACGAGGCAGACCCGGTACTAGGCTGACAAAGCGCGGTAGTGACCCCGGTGATAGATCAAGGGCGCATGTGTTTCGTCACGATGAAACGCGACAACCCGTCCCACAAAAATGACATGGTCACCCGCATCATGCCGCGCCTCGACCTCGCACTCGAATGCAGCAGGTGCGCCCACCAGACGCGGGCAATGATTGCTCCCCTCTTCAAGCGCAAGTCCGCCAAGGCCGTGATGGCCCGGACGGGCCAACTGCCCGGAAACAGCCTGCTGCTCCGCATTCAAAATATTGATCGTGAAGCCTTTGGCCCGGCCAAACAAATCAAACGTATCGGAGCCCTTGTCCAGGCACCACAGAACCAGCGGCGGCTCCAGCGAGACCGAGGAAAACGAGTTAATGGTCAGCCCGATGGGCGCCTCCCCGTCCACAGCCGTCGTCACAACGGCAACGCCCGTCGCAAACTCACCCAACGCATTGCGAAACGCGCGCTTCTGATCCGTCATGCCGACCTCCCGACAGGCTTATGCCCTATACGTTTTATTCAGACTGGTTGGCCAAACGTAAATATCTGTCCGTCCAGCACCGTCTCAAATGTCAATAACAGGCGTTGTAGGCAAGGCAAACACCCCGCGCAACCCCACAAACCACGCCCCGATTTGCGCATTTCATCCAATAAGCCCGTTTTGACGGCCGGAAACAGACTCAAGCGGGCGGCTTCAACGTCATATTAACGATGCGCGGCGAGAATGGCACGTGAACGGGTAAAGCCAGGACGGCTGCGAATAACCTGATGTTTCCTCCAGGGCAAATGGCGGAACATATGGAAGTAGCGGGACCAGGCATATTTTAAAGGGCAGTCTCGCAGATGAAACTCATAGTCGGCATGATAACGGTCTGTTTGTGCGTCTTTGGCGGTTATGCTGCTATGGGCGGCAAGCTTTACGTGCTTTGGCAGCCGTTCGAATTTGTCATTATTCTGGGCGCGGCAATCGGCGCGTTCATCATTGGTAACCCTGGCACAATCATCAAGGGCATGGGCGGTGTATTTGGCACCATGTTCAAAGGGTCCAAATATTCCAAAGAATCCTATCTGGAACTGCTGGGTCTGCAATTCACCCTCTTCAAACTTGCAAAAGCCAAAGGGTCACTGGCCCTTGAAGCGCATGTTGAAGACCCGCACAGCTCCGATATTTTCAACCAGTTTCCCACATTTGCAGCAGACCATCATGCTGTCGACTTTATGTGCGATTACCTGCGCATGATTACGCTCGGGACAGAAAACGCGCACGAGCTTGAAGCCCTTATGGACGAAGAGCTGGAAACCCATCATCAGGAACAGGAGCTGGCTATCGGATCTATCCAGGCGCTGGCTGATGGCACCCCGGCGCTCGGCATTGTGGCCGCCGTTCTGGGCGTGATCAAAACCATGGGGTCGATCGACCAGCCACCGGAAATTCTGGGTCACCTGATCGGCGGCGCGCTCGTGGGGACCTTCTTCGGCGTGTTTGTCGCCTATGGTTTCTTTGCCCCCATGGCCAGTTCACTCAAGTCGGCTTACGAAGCCGAAAGCAAATACTTCCTCTCCATGAAGGCAGGCCTGCTTGCACATATGAACGGCTATGCCCCGGCAGTGTCGATCGAATTTGCGCGCAAAGCCATCATGAGTTTCGACCGACCGACCTTCAAGGAAGTTGAAGATTCAACACAAAACCTCGCCACACCGACAAGCTGACCCGAAAGCCACAAATGACCCGCAACGGGCGTAGAGCATCATGAGCATCAACGAACAACCGATCATCATCAAGAAGGTCAAGAAGGCAGCTCACGCACACCATGGTGGTGCGTGGAAAATTGCCTATGCCGACTTTGTGACGGCGATGATGGCATTCTTCCTGTTGATGTGGTTGATCTCCATGACAACACCCGAGCAAAAGCAGGGCCTTGCGGATTATTTCGCACCGGCAAGCGTCAGCCGCTCCACATCGGGTGCTGGCGGCGTGATGGGCGGAACGGCCTTTGACATCGAGGGGGCCCGCATGGCCGGGTCTGCCCCCAAAGTGCTGATGACCATTTCGACGCCAGCGGCCCCCAAGAGCCCGGAATCGGAGAACCAGCGCACCGCCCAGAACGCTGAAGGCCAGAACGCCTCTGATGGCGAGGCGCCCGGCACAGCCGACTTCAATTCGCAATCGCTTGACGAAAGTCTCCAGGCGGCAAACACGCGCGAAAGCTATCAAAGCGCAGCAGAAAGTCTCCGCCAGGCGATGCAGGACATGCCGGAACTTGCGGACCTGTCGCGCAATATCATCATTGAGGAAACACCGGAAGGGCTGAACATCCAGCTGACCGATCAGGATGGTCGTTCCATGTTCCCGCCCGGACATGCCGAACCCTATGATCGCACGCGACTGGTACTGGAACAGGTTGGCCGCTTCATCCGCGACTTGCCAAACCGGATCATCATTACCGGCCACACAGATGCACAACCGCTGGATGGTGCGCCCGGCTACTCCAATTGGGAACTGACTGCCGACCGCGCAAATGCAACCCGCCGCATCTTGCTGGAAAACGGTGTAAAGCCGGACCAGATATCCCAGGTTGCCGGAAAAGCGGAAACCGAGCCGCTTTTCCCGGAAGACCCTTATCTGCCCGCAAACCGCCGTGTGGCAATTCTTCTGATGAAGGAAGCTCCAGTCACACCACCGGGCTTTTCCCCCTGAGCTTTCCGGTCCCCGAAAGCATATCCGAAACCAGGTGCGCCCTCTGCTCGCGGGATTATCCGCGGCTGACTTGTCATCGGGAGAGCTTGTCCCCACATTGAACGGGTGGAATCGGAAACGCCTGAACAACAGACGGAGACAATGATGCCCTCAGCCCGAAACGGCCTCCCTTCGAGCTCCTCACAGCACACTCGAAAGGCATCAGGCCCTGAAGGGACCACCACCAACACGATGACCGATCCGACCCTTTTTGAAGGTGTCAGACGGTCCCGTATCTACGCCTTTATCGCAGACATGCTTATTCTGGCCATCATCACAGTCGCGACTTCCATTCTCTTCGGCATATTGGGTGTACTTTCGCTCGGTCTGTTGTGGCCTGGCTTCGGCCTCATCATGCCATTTATCTTTTTTGGCTATTTTACACTGACACTCGGCGGCGAAAAATCCGCCACCCCCGGCATGCAATGGCAGGGGATCGAAATGCGCACATGGGACGGCCTGCGCCCGGGCTATGTGCAGGCTTTCGCGCAAACTCTTTTGTTTTACGTAACGGCGACACCTTTTCTTGGCCTGCTTCTGCTTGTCTCTCTCTTCAATGCGCAGAAGCGTTGCCTGCATGATTATTTGTCAGGCGCTGTTTACGTGAGAACAAGACAGCTCTAGCGCAAGCAGAAATACGCCCTTATCAGTAAAAAATTCGGGACTGGTGCTGCACGAAACTGCGGTATAATGCACGGCTTTGAAAAAAGCGACGCAAGGTTACGCCGCACAACAAGCAAACGAAGGCCGCAATTTCTTCATGGAAATACTCTCCCCCGATACGTGGCAAATGTGGGTCACATTCGCGGCAATCACTGTCGCGGTACTGATCTACAGTACCGAGCGACTCTCGCTTGAACTCACATCACTCGTCGTTATCGGCTTTTTCCTGATCTTCTTTGAACTCTTTCCGGTGCTCGATACGAACGGCAATAACCTTCTCTCCAGCCGCCAATTGTTGGCGGGGTTTGCAAACCCCGCTCTTGTCGCCGTCCTGGCCCTGCTGGTCGTCGGGCAAGGGCTCTTTCACTCCGGTGCGCTGGAAGCACCAACCCGCTGGATTGCCTCGTCAGGTAAAAACTGGCCGCAATTGACCGTACTCATCACCTTGATACTGGTCGGTATTTTCAGCGCCTTTTTGAACAACACACCCGTCGCCGTCATGTTCATCCCGGTTCTGGCAACCCTTGCAGCCCAGCTCCGCCGTCGCCCGAGCAAGGTCATGATGCCGCTGAGCTTCATCTGTATTCTGGGCGGCATGACAACGTTGATCGGGTCATCGACCAACCTTCTGGCGGCGGGCATCGCATCCCGTCTCAACATCGGTGAGATCGGCTTCTTTGATTTCACCATCCCCGGCCTGGTCCTCGCAAGCATCGGCGCGATCTACGTGCTGGTTGTCGCACCACGCTTGCTGCCGGACCGGGAGGGTTTGTCAGACGATTTCGGCCAGGGCTCCGGCAAACAATACATTGCCCAGATACACCTGACATATGGCCACCCGCTGGTTGGCGAAACAGCCGTCGCCGGCATGTTTCCCAGCCTCAAGGAAATGACAGTGCGAATGGTGCAACGTGGGGAGACCCCCATCCTGCCCCCCTTCGACGACATTGAACTGCAACCCGGCGATACCATCATCATCGCCGCAACCCGCCAGACACTGACAGACTCACTCAAGGCCCATGCCAATATTTTTCAAGGCGTACTCGAAGAACAATTACCGGGCTATGACGACGATGAGGCGCCCGCCGGGAGCGGGAAAATCACGCTGGTTGAAGCCGTTGTAGCACCAGGCTCCCGCATGATCGGGCGCAACATCGAGCAGATCGGCTTTCGCCACGAAACACGCTGCATCGTACTCGGTATTCAGCGCCGAAGCCGCATGATACGCGCCCGCATGAGCGACATTCGTCTGGAAGACGGTGATGTCCTTCTGATCCTTGGTGGCGCCCCTGACGTTCAGGCGCTGCGCCTCAACAAGGATGTGATCCCGCTGGAATGGTCTGCGACTGAAATCCCCGACCTGCGTCGTGCATGGCGAGCACGCGTTATATTTGGCGCCACAATCCTCGCCGCCGTAACCGGTGTGGTTCCGATCGAAGTGGCCTCACTGGCCGGCGCCGCCGCCATGATCGGCTTTGATGTCCTCAACATTCGCCAGGCCTCCCGTGCTGTTGACCGGCGGATCTTCCTGCTTGTGGGGGCTGCCCTTGCCATGGGGGCCGCCCTCCACCTGACCGGGGGGGCAACTTTTCTGGCTCAAGTTGTTGTGGCCACTTTCTCCGGTGCGGGACCGGCCGTCGTTTTGTCTGCCTTCTTCCTGCTGGTTGCCATCATGACCAACATGTTGAGCAACAATGCAACCGCTGTTCTTTTCGTTCCCATTGGCGCGAGCACCGCACAGGCACTCGGCATGGACCCGATGATCTTTGTGTATGCCGTTATCTTTGCCGCAAATTGCTCTTTTGCGACCCCCATGGGTTATCAGACCAACCTTCTGGTCATGGGACCGGGACATTATCAGTTTCGCGACTTCATGACGGCAGGTGGTCCGTTGATCCTGATTATCTGGCTGGCTTTCTCATTCTTTGCACCATGGTATTATGGCTTCTAGAATAGGCAGTACGGATCCGGTAAGTCCTTTTTGATATTCTGGACACCACCTCGCATCGGGAGAAAGTCTTGACCACGCAATTCGGGTCAAAATTTCCGCAATTCTACATCACAGCGCCCTCGCGCTGTCCCTATCTTGATGGTCGTTACGAGAAGAAAGTCTTCACGCACCTGATGGGAGAGAATGCGGACCTGATGAATAATGCCCTGACTCATGGCGGTTTCCGGCGAAGCCAGAACATTGCCTACCGACCGGCCTGCGATGATTGTAATGCCTGCGTTTCCGTTAGAGTACCTGTTGACCGGTTTCAGGAAACCAGGTCGTTCCGCCGTATCGTAAAGCAGAACCGGGACATCAAACGCACAACCCGCCCGGCCATCGCCACTGAGGAACAATTCAGCCTGCTGCGGTCATATCTGGATCAAAGACATATCGATGGCGGCATGTCCGACATGACCGCACTGGACTATGCCTCCATGGTTGAAGACACACCGGTCAACACATCCATTGTTGAATATCGCCGTCGACAACCGCTGGACGTGGAAGAGAAGGGAGAGCTGATCGCTGTTGCCCTGACAGACAGGCTCGAAGACGGTCTCTCGATGGTCTATTCCTTCTTCGACGCAGAGGAAGCCAGCCGCAGCCTCGGCTCTTTCATGATCCTGGACCATATCCACCAGGCAAAAGCACTCGGGTTGCCTTATGTGTATCTGGGCTATTGGGTCGAGGGATCACGCAAAATGGCCTACAAGGCCCGCTTTCGACCGGTAGAAGCCTTGCAACCGGACGGCTGGATAGACCTGCCCTGAGCCCAGGCAGATAACGATACCCGCGCCATGCAGCCACTCCCTGGCGGCACCGGCACAGACAGCGACAAGCCAAACCGCTCAACAAATTCATCCTAAAACCCGCGCTAACCCTCTCAAATCCCACAAAAAACGCCCCTCGCGACCATTGCGCAGCGGCGCGACCTGCCTATACTGGCGAACCAAATGGGGGGAAATTATCCCCGCGCGGCCAACCGCGCACATGTGGCAGGACGGGGAGCAATAAAATGGAACGGCGTAGATTCTTGACAGGGGCAGGTTTGGCCGGCGCCGGGCTGGCAGCCGCAGGCACGGCAAGTCTGGTCACACCAGCCATCGCAAGTGGCACACGCCGCCTGCGTATGGTGACAACCTGGCCGAAAAACTTCCCAGGTCTGGGCATGTCTGCCGAACGGATGGCAGATCGGATCAAAGCTCTCACCAATGGTGAAATCGAGGTCAAGGTTTTCGCAGCAACCGAACTTGTCCCCGCGCTGGAAGCCTTTGACACCGTGTCACGCGGCGGCGCGGATATGTATAACGGCGCAGAATATTACTGGCAGGGAAAATCCGTCGCCTTCAACTTTTTTACCGCTGTCCCCTTCGGCATGACAGCCAACGAGATCAACGCCTGGATATATTTTGGCGGCGGTCAGGCCCTGTGGGATGAACTGTCTGCGCGCTTTAACATCAAGGCCTTCATGAGTGCCAACTCAGGCGTTCAGATGGGGGGTTGGTTTCGCAAGGAAATCAACACGCTGGAAGATTTCAAAGGGCTAAAAATCCGCATGCCGGGCCTGGGGGGAGAAGTTATGCGCCGTCTGGGCGCTGCCGCCATCACCCTCGCCGGTAACGATATTTATCAGTCCTTGCAGGCCGGCACGATCGACGCCACCGAGTGGGTGGGCCCGTGGAACGATATTGCATTCGGTTTCGATCAGGTTGCCCCCTATTACTACTGGGCAGGCTTCCATGAGCCGGGCTCGGCTCTCGCCACTGGTTTCAATCTGGATGTCTGGAACTCGCTGACCCCGTTCCAGCAGCAGGCAATCGAAACCGCCTGCATGGCAGAGAACAATTATACGCTGGCGGAGTTCAATCACTTCAATGCGACATCGCTTCAACAGCTGATCGCCAAGGGCGAAGTGCAGCTGAAACGGTTTTCAACGGATATTATGGCCGGCCTCAAGGAACAATCGACGATCGTGCTGGAAGAGGCTGTCAGCGGCGGCGACGAACTCACCAAACGTGTTTACGAGAGCTACAAGACATCCATCGACGCATCACGCGGCTGGACACGCATCGCCGAACAGGCCTTTACGGAAGCACGTGGCTGATTTGACCCCGTTCCTGAAACTTGCAAACGGAATAGACGCACTTGCTGAACATACCGGGCGTATTGTCGCCTGGTTTTCAATGGGCATGGTGCTGGTGCAGTTCACTATCGTTTTAATGCGCTATGTGTTCGGCGTATCCAGCATCTGGATGCAGGAGAGCATCTTCTACATGCATGGCTTCCTGTTCATGCTCGCCGCAGGCTACACCCTCTATCGTGACGACCATGTACGCGTGGATATTTTCTATCGGGAAGCATCACCACGCTACAAGGCCAGCATCAATCTTCTGGGAACGATATTCTTTCTTTGGCCGGTCTGCGCCCTCATCTGGTATGCAGCCTTTCCCTATGTGGAAATTTCCTGGATCGTGCTGGAAGGCTCTCGGGAGACAAGCGGGATCCCCGCAATCTTCCTGCTGAAAAGTGCCATCCTTGCCTTCGCTGTCCTCGTATCATTGCAGGGATTGTCAACCATCATACGTGCCGCCCATACCTTGAAAACAGGTATTGCGCCCCAAAATCCCAACGCTGAAAGAACGATCAGTTCATGAGCGCAGATATTCTCGACATCGTCATGTTTGGCGCCGCGTGCCTCGTCCTGCTTTCCGGCTTCCCCGTTGCCTTCACGCTGGGTGGTGTTGCCCTGCTGTTTGCCGGGATTGGTATCTGGCTTGGCATTTTCGACGATACATTCCTCATCGCCTTGCCTCAGCGCATTTTCGGCACCATGACAAATGAGACCCTGATCGCTGTTCCCCTGTTTGTTTTCATGGGAACAATGCTGGAGCGCTCCAAAGTTGCAGAGGAATTGCTGGAAAGCATGGGACAGCTCTTCGGCTCGTTGCGTGGCGGCCTGGGGATTTCTGTTTCAATCGTCGGCGCCCTTCTCGCTGCCTCAACCGGCATCGTGGGAGCCACCGTCGTCACCATGGGCCTGCTGTCCCTGCCCACCATGTTACGCCGCGGATATGACATTCCGCTGGCAACCGGCAGCGTTGCCGCTGCCGGAACATTGGGACAAATCATCCCCCCGTCCATCGTGCTCGTGCTGCTTGGTGATGTGCTTTCAAATGCCTACCAGAAAGCGCAGCTGGAGCAGGGCATTTTTAACCCCGAAACCATGTCCGTGGGCGACCTCTTTGCCGGCGCGCTGATCCCCGGCCTGATGCTGGTCGTTTTCTATATTCTCTATCAGGTCTATCGGGCGGTCGTGCACCCCGCATCAAGCCCGGCCCTGCCTGCCGACGAAAGCCTTGATCGCGGCGAGCTTTACCGCAAAACCTTTCGGGCGCTCGTCCCCCCTGTCCTCCTGATCGTCGCCGTATTGGGTTCCATTCTGGGCGGCATCGCCACCCCGACGGAGGCCGCAGCTGTCGGCGCCGTGGGTGCACTTCTGCTCGCAGGGTATCGTCAGGCAGGGAGCAAACTTCCGGTCATTCTGGCCGCAGGTAGCCTGATCGCCATTCTTGTCCTGACATCTTTCTATGACCTCCGGATCACCCGGGACGAGATCAGCGCGGGCGACAGTTTTGCCATTCTGATTGCCGCCCTTCTTGCCGTGGGAATTGCCGTCGGCGTCATCGTGAGCGCACTTCGTCTCATCAGCACCTCTGTCCTGCAGGAAGTCATGCGTGCCACAACACGCACCTCCTCCATGGTATTTGTGATCCTCATCGGCGCGGCCCTGTTCAGTCTCGTTTTCAGGGGTCTTGGGGGTGATGAGACAGTGCAGGACTTCCTGATGCAGAACCCGGACAGCTGGACCGCGAAACTGTTTGGCGACATGGCACCCATCTTCATCGTGATGGCGGTGATGTTTGTCCTGGGTTTCTTCCTCGACTTTATCGAGATCACATTCGTGGTTGTGCCGATTGTCGGCCCTGTTCTGCTGGGCCTGGGGTTTGATCCTGTATGGCTTGGCGTGATGATGGCTATCAACCTCCAGACCAGTTTCCTGACACCTCCGTTCGGTTTCGCGCTGTTCTATCTTCGCGGTGTTGCCCCGGACACGGTACGCACCGTCCAGATCTATCGCGGGGTTGTACCATTCGTCGCGATCCAGATTCTGGCTCTTATTATTATCGCCAACTTCCCCGGGCTCGCCACATGGCTCCCACAGGTAGTGTTCGGCTAAATCGGTAAAGGCAGATCCATGGCCCTCAGAGACAAGATAAAGCCCGGCGGCGGCATGCCCAACATGCTGAACAGCTCACTCCTGATGTTTATTTTCGTCGCAGGCATCTGGATCGCCTACTCCACCGGCGCCATCAACTTTGAAGAAGATGCCGCCGTCAAGGTCACGGCCGAGCCCGGCGCACAAACCGGCGAAACCATTCCGCTTAACGTCACCGTACAACTTATCAACAACACCGACAGTCTGATGGAGCTGACGGCACCAAGCCCCTGCAAAGTCTTTAAATGGGTGCTTGTCGACAGCCGTCGCGATTTTGTCCAGGCAAAACGGGAAGAAATGTGCCCGCAGGTCCTTATGCAGGCAACCCTGGAAGGCAATCACAACACAACGGAAAACTTCGTTCTGGAGATCGACCCCAAACGCCTGAGCCCCAACAGCAGCTACGAGTTGCGCGTCAGCTACTGGAACATTGAGGCACAGACAAAAGTAGATTTCGCCATCTCGCCCAACTAGTTTTTCCGCGTCCGTCCACGGCGACCTTTAATCCAGCTTGTTGCCGAACTTTTCGCTACGCGGGAAACCCTTCGGCGGCAAACGACCGGCCTGTGCCCGCGAACCAAACCATTCTTTCAGTTCTGATTTGCTGAAACTCCGGGCCCGCCCACTCCGATCAAAGATCGTGAGACCTTCTTTCGCTGTAAACGTTTTTGCGTCGCTCAGACCACCATCCTTGTATTTCTGAAGCTTCACGCCTTTGCCGCGCGACATTTCGGGTACATCTGCCAACGGGAAGAGAAGCAGTTTCCGGTTTTCACCAATAACCGCAACATGATCGCCTTCGACCACAGCACACGCGACAGCCTCGTCTTCGACGGAAACATTCAGCGCCAGCTTGCCCGGACGGCGCAGGGCGACAACATCATCCTCCGCAATCACAAATCCATGGCCGGAACGCGATGCCACCAGCAGTTTCCGGCCAGGACGATGCACAAAGAGCATCACAATGTCCTGCCCTTCCTCCATGTCGATGAAGAAACGAACAGGCTGGCCATTGCCCCGACCACCCGGCAGACGGTCCGCAGGGATCGTGTAGAAACGCCCATCTGTCGCGAACATCAAAATCTTGTCTGTTGTCTCCGCATGGAAAACAAAGCGTTCCCGGTCACCTTCTTTATATTTCAGGTCACCCGTGTTCTCCATGTGCCCTTTCATGGCACGTATCCAGCCCTTCTCGGAACAGACAATCGTGATAGGTTCCTTCTCGATCATCGCTTCCAGCGGCACATCTTCAAGCACCGGCGCATCACCGAGATCAGACCGGCGGCGACCAAGCTCCGTCTTGGGCCCATAGGTCTTTTTCAGTGCGCTAATCTCTCCGGATATCTGGGACCATTGGTCATCATCAGACTTCAGCAGCGACTTCAACCGCTTCGCTTCCGCCGTCAGATCTTTGTGCTCTTTCTTGATTTCAATTTCTTCAAGCTTGCGAAGAGCGCGCAATCGCATGTTGAGAATGGCTTCAGCCTGATTATCTGTCAGGCCGAACTTCTTCATCATGACTTTCTTCGGCTCATCCTCTTCCCGGATAATCCGGATAATCTCATCCAGATTGAGATAGGCAATCAGATAGCCGCCCAGAACTTCAAGTCGCCGCTCGATTTTATCGAGCCGGAACTGAGATCTGCGCACCAGCACAACCTTGCGATGGTCCAGCCACGCCCTCAGCGCGTCGCGCAAATTCATGACGCCCGGCACTTGCCCGGCCGACAGAACATTGAGGTTCAGCGGAACCCGCACCTCAAGATCGGAAACCCTAAAAAGGCTCTCCATCAGGTGCTCAGGATCAACATTCCGGCTTTTGGGCACCAGCACCAGGCGCACATCTTCCGCAGACTCGTCGCGCACATCATCCAGCAGCGGCAGCTTTTTCGCCATCAGCAGATCTGCGATCTTCTCGATCAGTTTGGCCTTTTGCACCTGGTAAGGGATCTCAGTAACAACAATCTGCCACCCGCCGCGCTCCGTATCTTCTTTCTCCCAGCGCGCACGAAGCCGGAAGCTCCCCCGCCCTGTCGCATAGGCTTCGGTAATAGATGCCTTGCTTTCAACAATCACACCACCGGTCGGAAAGTCAGGCCCCGGCACCATCTCAACCATCTTGGCAGCCGTCGCATTCGGATGCTTGATCAGGTGCAACGCCGCCGTGCAAAGCTCACCAATGTTGTGAGGCGGAATGCTGGTTGCCATACCAACAGCAATCCCGTTCGAGCCATTGGCCAGAAGGTTGGGGAAAGCGCCCGGCAAAACAACGGGCTCTTTTTCCTCACCATCATAGGTCTCGCGAAAATCAACCGTGTCTTCGTCAATCCCATCCAGAAGAAGTTGCGCAATCTCCGTCAGGCGTGTTTCGGTATACCGCATCGCAGCCGCGTTATCGCCGTCAATGTTACCGAAATTCCCCTGCCCTTCGGCCAGCGTGTAACGCTGCGCAAAATCCTGCGACAGGCGTACCAGCGCATCGTAGATTGCCTGATCACCATGCGGGTGAAAACGCCCCATCACATCGCCCACAATACGGGCGGATTTTTTAAAACCTGAATTCGGGTCCAGTTTCAGTTGCCGCATGGCATAGAGAAGCCGCCGGTGAACCGGCTTCAGTCCGTCCCGCACATCCGGCAAGGCCCGATGCATAATTGTGGACAGCGCATAGGCGAGGTATCGCTCCTCCAGCGCTTCGCGCAGGTTGACGTCTTGGGCGGGTACTTCGGAGGGTGTGACTGGCTTGCTCATGGGCCCTTTATAGAGAGATTCGGGGCAAATCTGCATCCTTTCAAATTGACGAAACCCCCATGTTTCGGGGATTTATGTGCTCTCCCCGACGCCCGCACCAATCTGTGCCCTCCGCCTGCATACCCGTTAGCCCGTAAAGTCAGAACCGCCAACGGGCAAATAGCTTTCCTGCGACCAATCCCACCCCCTGCCGGACCCGGTAACGACACCCGCGTCAGCGGATATCGGCCACGCAAGCCAGCGCGACAAAAAGAAGGACAGGAAGGACAGATTGCCACAGGGCAATACCCCTCATTTCCTGTGCTAGGATTTCCGCAGGAAGATAAACTTTCAAAAAACAAGATGACCAAGAGGAATGTCACATGAGCAGTGAAGCCATCACTCAAAGCCTGGAAGCTGTCGCCGAAAAATACGGCGATCCAACCCAACTTGTGTACGCTCGCGTTTTTGAGCGTCATCCTGACCTGAAACCACTTTTCATTCTGGATCGGGACGACAGCGCCAAAGGCAATATGCTCTCTCAGGTGATCGACTGCTTTCTCGATTTCGACGGCAACCGCCATTTCGCAACCAGCATGATTTCAACCGAAATGGTCAATCACGGCCATCTGGGTATTGAGCCGAAGGTGTTCTCGTCCTTCTTCAATATTGTAAAAGAGACATTTGAAGACGTGCTGGGCGATGCATGGACGGAAGAATACGAGGCCGCCTGGTCGACACTGATCAGCGAACTGAACCGCGAAGTCGAAATCCAAAGCTCATGACAAGGTTTTGCCGTCAGACGGCACAACAGAGTTCGTAAACGGAACAAATAAAACCTGACGATAACGCCATTATAGCAGGAAGGCTGACCAATACCCCGCCTATAGGTTTGGTTTCTTTCGAAAAACCTGAATGTAAAATTCATATTTCGTCAATTAAAAGAACCAACATACCCACAAAGTTGCGAAACCATATAATTTGAATTAGTTTCTTTAATCATTCTAAGACGTGGCCGCGTAATAATCCTGACAAAGATAATCTTTGGTAAGAGGTTTCAATGCCGCCCCAAAACAGTGGTTCCAAAACTTACGACCTGAGCGTCCTGACGGCCATGTTTGTCGACGACAGTCCTTACATGCGCAAACTCATCCAGGATCTGCTTCTGCTGATGGGCATAGGCAAGGTGATAACGGCCTCAGATGGCGAATCTGCATTAGAGCTCTACAAGCAGGAAGTTCCTGACCTGCTGATTACAGATGCCAGCATGGAACCAATGAACGGTTTTGAATTTGTTCGCCGCATACGGATGGACAGTGAAAACCCGAACCCGTTTGTGCCCATCATCATGCTGTCCGGTCATGTCGAACTCGCCAATATCGAGCGCGCGCGCGACAACGGCGTCACAGAATATCTGGCCAAGCCGGTATCTGCCGATAGTCTGATGCAGCGGGTCATCAGCGTAATCGAACGACCCAGACAATTTGTAAAAGTAGGTCCCTATTTCGGCCCCGACAGGCGCCGGCACACAAGTGACGTATTCTTTGAAGGGGAACGGCGGGCGGACGCCGCCCCTGCCGACAAACCGGCTGCTGGTGCTGCAACCTGGGATCTTGAGTAACCCTGCCAACGTGTAATGACCGACATTAAATAACGATACATGAGAGACTGCCGAGAGCCAGGACCATGACCTTGAAAGCAAACGACAAGCCAGAAGAGCGGGCGAAACCGGCGTCTGACAACAGACATGCCGGCAAGAAAGGGGATCCTTGTGAATTCATCAGCCCCCCCAATCTTCTATTGGCCAAAGTCACTCATGACCCAAATCTCAAGAAGATCGTCAATCTGACCAAGAGCAATTTCAAGGTTGAAAAAAAGCAGCTCGTCAAAATGAACGCCCTGATTGCTGAAAGCCAGACCCGGTGCATCAAGGCCATGAACAGCAAAATCGTGCAGGTGGAAGAGACCTACCGCGATCTGCGAAACAGGAAAAAGCCCCCGGCCTCAGAGCTGATCAAACGCGTCCAGGACATCCACAATGCAGCGAAAGTGCTCGATCACACGCCGGTCATGCGCATCTCAACCTCGCTGTTGAAATACTTGCGAAACCTGTCCAGCGAAACCGCCTACGCACCCGATATTCTCGTTGCTCACCTGGATGCGCTGTTCAACAGAAACGCATTGGATCTGAAGCTGGATGCCCCGACAAAAATGGTATTATCAGCACTGGAAACACTGGTCGAACACGCGATGACGACACAAAAGAAAAAAGCCTGAACGAAAATCAGCTTTCAATTTTCTTATGCGCAACCTCCAGGCGTTCCACCAACCGATAACGCGCATCCGGCAAACGTCCATGAAACGGACCAAACAGATGCCGTTCCAGAAAATGCCCGGTCAGCCGCAACCCGTCGGCAACATCAGATGGCCTGGCCGTCGACAAACGCCCCCCGATCAAAAAGGCAGGCAGCTTGTATAGCCTGTCCTTATAAGGCTCACCGGCCGCCACGCTGACGGCACGCCCGGTCCGGGGTGAAACATAGGCCAGGTCTCCGGTCTCTCCCGTTGCGGCACAACGGGTGAGATCAAGACCAAAACCAAGCTCCTGCAACAGTCCGAGCTCAAACCGCACAAAAACAGCAGGCCAAACCGCCTCTTGCTCAAGTGTGTCCAAGAGCACGATAAAAGCATCATAGAGAGCGGCATGCGCTTCTCTCTCGGGCAATGCAGAAACAACGGCGCACGCCCCGCTGAGTGCGGCAAGTGACAGCGGGTCATCCATCAGAACCCCGGCACGGGCTTTGTCGAGGTCCAGTGTGAAGTTTCCCAGATGCTCCGGCAAGCGAGCACGCCAACTGACAGTAACACTGTTGCCTGGTTGCAGAACCGGCTTCATGCGGCGAGATGTACCACCACGGACAAGCCCGGCATGGCGCCCATGTTCAGCCGTGAACAGCTCAACAATCGCACTTGTTTCCCCATGCGATTTTACAGAAAGCACAACACCTTCATCGCGCCATTCCACCAGCTACACTCCAAGCCTTCCCGAAGGGATCAATCCTGCGGGTAATCCAGCCCCATCTCGCGGAACCGCTCCCGGTCATTGCCCCAGTTTTCACGAACTTTGACATAGAGGAAAAGATGCACCTTCTGCTCAAACAATTCGGTCATCTCTTCCCGCGCCATCTGCCCCACTGTTTTCAGCGTCTGGCCACCCTTGCCGATTGCGATCTTCTTCTGGCTTTCACGTTCAAGAAAAATAACCTGCTCGATCTTGACCGAACCATCCTTCTGAGCCGTCCAGCTTTCCGTTTCAACCGTCAGGGAATAAGGAAGCTCCTGATGCAGGCGCAAAAAGAGCTTCTCCCGCGTAATCTCTGCCGCCATGGAGCGTAGCGGAATATCCGCAATCTGATCTTCCGGATAATGCCACGGCCCCAGCGGCATCATGCTGGCAAGCTTCAGGCGCAGATCTTCAACACCATGACCTCTGGAGGCCGAAATCATAAAGACATCTGAAAACTCGAACGCTTCCATAAGCTTTGCCGTCAGCGCCAGCAGGGCTTCATGGCGCACAAGATCGATCTTGTTAATAGCCAGAATAGCTGAACGTCCGCTCTTCTTCAGCCCCGCCAGAATGCGTTCCACATCCTCATCAATTCCCCACTCCGCATCCACAAGTAGAACAACAGCGTCCGCGTCCGAGGCGCCGCCCCAGGCGGCCTCCACCATGGCACGGTCCAGACGACGCTTCGGTTTGAAAATGCCCGGCGTATCAACAAATACAAGCTGGGTCTTCTCATGCAGCGCAATACCGCGAATACGAGCCCGCGTTGTTTGCACCTTGTGGGTCACGATGGACACCTTGGACCCGACCATCTGGTTGAGCAACGTGGATTTACCCGCATTGGGTGCCCCGATCAGTGCGACAAAACCACATCGCATTTGCGTATCCGTATCACTCATCATCTCAATCCCTCGCGAAGAAGCATCGCTTCCGCCGCAGCTTGTTCCGCCGCCCGTTTGGAAGACCCCGAGGCCACCACCGGTGCGATATCTGCAATCATTACTTTTACTTCAAACTCTGGCGCATGGTCCGGTCCGGACCGGCTGACCTCAGTATATTTAGGCAGTCCAAGCTTCCGGCTCTGCGCCCATTCCTGCAATTCCGTTTTGGCATCCCGTGGAGGACGTTTCATCCCTTCCAGCCGGGAAAGCCAGTATCTTTCGACGAACAGTCGCGCAACCTCAAGTCCACCATCAAGATAGAGGGCACCGATGAGAGCTTCACAAATATCTGCAAGAACACTCGACCGGTCACCCGCGCCCGCCTTCTCTTCCCCAGGTGTCAAACGAACAAAAGCACTCAGGTCAAGTTCACGCGCAACCTCGGTACAGGTCTCGGCCCTCACGAGCGCATTCAGACGGACCGCCAGATCACCTTCCGGCTCCGAGGGAAAACGCTTCAGCAACACGTCTGCGATAACCAGCCCCAGAACCCGGTCACCCAGAAACTCCAGGCGCTCATAGTCGCGAACACCCGCCATGACAGCCGCACTGGAATGGGTCAGGGCCCGCACCAACAACTCGACATCGGAAAATCGGTGACCAATCCGGGTTTCCAGTTTTTTGAGATCGTCATTCATCGTGCAAAAGGTCAATCAAGACCGTCAAACAACCGCTCCCAGCGTGTCGCGCTGAACCAGTTCCAGAATGCCCACAACCGCGCGGAACCATCCGTGGAGAAGAAAATAACCTGCGCTTTGCCAACGAAATTCTCCAGCGGCACATAACCAACCGCACTGGGCACACGACTGTCACTGGAATTGTCGCGATTGTCACCCATCATGAAGTAATGCCCTGCCGGCACCCGGTATACGCCCGTATTATCGCTCACAGCATTCGGAACGCGGTCAAGTGTCGTGTAGCTCACGCCATTTGGCAGGGTTTCCCGGTATTGCGGGATTTCCCGTATCCCGCCAAATGCGTCACGCTCGATAAAGTTCTCGATCCGCTCACGCGGTACCGCAACCCCGTTTATGTAAAGGATAGAATCCCGCATCTGGATTTCATCACCCGGCAAACCGATCACCCGTTTGATGAAGTCGGTTCGGTTATCTGCCGGTGTCTTGAATACGGCAATGTCCCCGCGCTCCGGCTCACTCCCCATAATCCGGCCGTCAAACAGCCCGGGACTGAACGGAAAGGAGTGACGGGAATAGCCATAAGAATACTTCGAGACGAACAGATAATCGCCGATCAGCAATGTCGGGATCATGGATCCGCTGGGAATATTGAACGGCTGGAAGAAAAACGTCCGAATGACGAGGGCAATCAGCAATGCAAAAGAAATCGTTTTGATATTCTCGGCCCAGGCAATTTCCCTGAGACTTTTCATCTTTTCAGTCGTCGCCATGCGTGCTCACTCGCTGGATCGAAATCAGCCGCATATACGACCGAAAACCGTCAAATTCCCAAAACTCGGGCGGAACCGCGAGATTCCCTCACAAACCGCCCAAAATCGGCGGGACCATACCATATCTGCCTCAAAAGGCCCGGCCTCATTGCGACACTGCCAACAAAATGCGTCAATTTTTGGCTGGAATGGCCGGGACAGCGGAAATAATCACAAACGCCTGCGCCATCGGCCCATCATCCGTAATCGTCAGGTGGATCTGAGCCTCCATACCAGGCGGCGTCATCTCTGCCAGTCGGGCGGCAGCCCCGCCGGTCAGCGCCATTGTCGGCTGCCCGGATCTAAGGTTCACAACCCCCATATCACGCCAGAAAACACCGCGACGGATCCCTGTTCCCAGTGCCTTGGAACAGGCCTCCTTCGCAGCAAACCGTTTCGCATAGGAAGCACCCCGGTTTTTCCGCCGCTCGGATTTTGCGCGCTCGGTATCAGTGTAGAGCCGGTCGATAAAACGCTCGCCATGCCGCTCCAGTGTCCGCTCAATACGCCGAATGTCGATAATATCGTTGCCGATACCGAGAATCATAACAGGCCTCCAGAAACATCAGGCCTCCAGTGTCTCCGCGCGGGCAGCATCCATCAAGGTCCGCATCTGTAAAATAGCGGCTTCAAGCCCTACAAAGACCGCTTCTCCGACCAGGAAGTGACCAATATTAAGCTCTCGCACTGCGGGTAACGCCGCAATCGGTGTCACCGTGTCATAAGTAAGCCCGTGCCCGGCATGCACCTCAAGCCCCAAGGCTGCACCGAGTGACGCAGCATCCGTCAGACGTGCCAACTCCCGCCCTGCCGCTGCACCGTCCCCTTCGAGACAAGCATCGCAATAGGCACCTGTATGCAGTTCAACAACCGGCGCCTGTAGCGCCACCGCAGCCTCCAGCTGTTTGGGGTCTGCCTCGATAAACAAAGAGACCCGGATCCCTGCATCTGCAAGCGCGCCAACCAGGGGGCGCAGACGATTATGCCCCCCCGCAGCATCGAGCCCACCCTCGGTTGTCCGTTCTTCCCGCTTTTCCGGCACAATGCAGGCAGCATGCGGCCTGTGACGCAGGGCAATGGCCAGCATTTCTTCAGTGGCAGCCATCTCGAAGTTCAGCGGTAACTCGATCTCCGCCATCAGCCGCTCGATATCAGCGTCGACGATATGCCGCCGATCCTCCCTCAGATGCGCCGTGATACCATCCGCACCAGCCGCCGCCGCAAGACGGGCCGCCCGCACAGGGTCGGGGTGCGTCCCGCCGCGCGCATTGCGAATGGTTGCAACATGATCAACATTTACACCAAGCCGGAGGCTCTTGTCAGACGGCATCCGTCTCTCCCGTAAGGCACTCCCGGAGCTTCCTTCTCTCCGAAAGATTGTCCTAAATATCGCTGACTGAAACCGATCCATCCGTCTCGGACAAACCATCGGAGCTTTTGGCTGCCAAACGCTCCCGCCGCGCCGACTGATAGGTTTCAACCGTACTGCGTGTGAGGTAATAGACTATGCCGGCCACGACAAGGCCCAATGGAATCCCCCCCACCAGCATTGGCACCAGAACCGGCACAAGAGAGCTGAAAGCAGCACCTGAAAACATGTCGGCGCTTAAACTGGGTTCGCCCGGGGCTTCTGCTCCCTGCAACACCCAATAGCCCACATCATAGGTTGCTATCCAGATGAAGGGGAATGTCAGCGGATTACCGACAAAAGTTCCGAAGGCAGAAGCAATAAGATTGCCCCTCAAAACCCACGCAACAGCAAAGCCGATCGCGAAGTGAAACCCGATAAAAGGCGTGAAGGAGGCAAAGGCGCCCGCCGCCACACCAAGTGCCACAGCATGAGGCGTACCGCCCAAACGCCATACCCGGCGCCACCCGTACTGAAAAACACGTTTCCATCCCCGACGCGGCCAAAAGGCTTCGCGGAGCCGCTCGAGGGGATGAAGTTTAACGCGTCTTTTGAACATCGGACTTACATCTTATTTGAGACCGCGGCTGCCCGGTTTGATAGCCGGAAGCGCTGCAAGGTCATCGGGAAGCTTGTCTGCCTCATAGGCAGGAATAGAAAGTTTGGCGAGAGCCGAGAGTTTCACCCCGACCTTTGCCTTGCCGTTGGAACGGTCGATAAGACAGGCCGCTCCGACCACAGTGCCGCCCGCCGCCCGAATGGCGGTAATGGCTTCCCGTGAAGACAGGCCCGTTGTCACAATATCCTCAACCATGAGGCATTTCGTTCCCTTGGGGATGTCAAACCCGCGCCGCAGCGTAAATTCTCCATCCACGCGTTCCAAAAAGATCGACGGCACCCCAAGCTGACGACCCATCTCATAACCAACGATCACACCACCCATTGCCGGTGAGACCACCAGATCAATCGGCTTGGCGCAGTCTTCGCGCACGCGTGCCGCAAGCGCCTTGCACAATCGCGCGGCACGCTTCGCATCCATCAAAGCGCGCGCGCACTGCAGATAACGGGACGAATGAAGCCCTGAAGACAGAACAAAATGCCCCTCCAAAAGAGCACCTGCGTCCGCAAATTCCTTCAGTACCCGCTTCTCTTGCATCTTAAATCCTCTCAAGATTTCATTGCTTTTGCATTAAAGACGGCGGCCCCCAGAGCCAACCGCGTCGGCGTTTTCCATGACTTAAACACGCGCCACCATATTAACAACCGACAACCCTTTAAGCGCGTTGATAATACGGTTTGCGTGCTTGAGATCGACCACATCAAGATCAATCTCCATTTCGTAAAAATCGACGTCCCGCTGAGCCAGGGTCATATTGTTGATATTCCCCTCATAGTCAGCGATCAGGGTTGCAATAGACCCCAGCGCCCCAACCTCATTCGCCGCACGCAATTTGATACGGCAGACGAATGTGGAGGCGTCAGCGTCCTGCACATCCCATGCGACATCGACCCACCGTTCAGGTTCAGCCTCAAAAACCTCCAGAAGAGCAGAGGAAATCGGATAGACCACAACCCCCTGTCCCGGCGTCGAAATGCCGACGATCCGATCCCCAGGCAAGGGGAATGTATCTTTCGCAAAACGGATCGCATGGCCCCGCGCGCCGCCGCGCAATCGCACCAGCGGTTTCGCGTTCAGCGGATCCCCGTCCGTGTTCGTTTTGGCTTTGTACTTGGTCCGCAGCTTGCCGTCTTTTTCCGCCGGGTAGACCTGTTCCAGAATCTCATGCGCAGCGATATGGCCGTCCCCGACAGCGGCAAAAAGATCATTCAGGTTCTTGTAACCCAGATTGCCGAGGGCGCGCTCGATCATCTTGTCGCCGGCATCTTTACCCACGCTTTCAAAGAGGGAGCGCACCATTTGCCGCCCCAGCAGAATGAACTCGTCATATTGCGCCTGGCGGACGGCACGCCGGATTGCTGAGCGGGCTTTCCCCGTTACGACATAACCTTCCCATGAAGGCAAGGGATGTTGTGCCTTGGAGCGAACAATTTCCACTTCGTCGCCATTCTGCAATGTCGACCGTAGCGGCATATGCTGACCATTAATTTTGGCACCCACGCACGTATCGCCCACATCTGTGTGAACGGCATAGGCAAAATCAAGCGCCGTGGCACCACGCGGCAGGTTGATCAGCATTCCTTTGGGGGTAAAGCAGAACACCTGGTCAGAAAACAGCTGGAGCTTTGAATGTTCCAGAAACTCCTCGGCAGAGCTGCCATGCTCCAACATTTCCACAAGCTGCCGCAACCAGCCAAACGTGTCGATATAGGCCTCATTCCGCGTCTGCTCATCGGGCTCCTTGTAAAGCCAATGAGCCGCGATGCCGAGCTCTGCCACTTCATGCATCACACGTGTGCGGATCTGAATTTCAACGCGTTTTTGCTCCGGACCGACAATAGTCGTGTGGATGGAGCGATAGCCATTGTTCTTCGGCGTTGAAATATAGTCTTTGAAACGCCCGGGCACGCTCGGCCAGCGACGGTGCAATATACCCAGAATGCGATAACAATCAGCCTCGTCAGCCACAAGAACACGGAATGCAAAAATGTCCGATAATTGCTCCAGCGAGGCCGCCCGGCGTTGCATCTTGCGCCAGATTGAAAAAGGCCGCTTCTGCCGCCCACTGACATCGGCATCCATGCCACTCCCGGCAATCAGGGAGACAATTTGTTCGCGCACCCGATCAACAACGTCACCGCTTTCCGAATTGAAATCATCCAGACGATCCGTAATCGCCTTGCGCGCTTCCGGGTTGATGAACTGGAATGACAGATCTTCCAGCTCCTCACGAAATTCATGCATCCCCATTCGCCCGGCAAGTGGCGCATAAATATCGAGTGTTTCTTGCGCAATCCGGCGACGTTTCTCTTCCTTGGGGACGTGATGCAAAGTCCGCATATTGTGAAGCCGGTCGGCAAGTTTCACCAGCAACACGCGAATGTCATTCGACATCGCAAGCAGGAATTTTCGGAAATTTTCCGCCTGCTTGGCGTCTTCGCTGTCCCATTCAAGTTGGGAAAGTTTGGTCACACCATCGACAAGGGCCGCAATTTCATCGCCAAAGAGCGATGAAACTTCCTCCGGGGTCGCATCAGTATCTTCAATCGTATCATGCAGGAGGCCTGTAATAATCGTCGCGGCATCCAGGCGCAGGTCCGTCAGAATGCCGGCCACCTCAATGGGGTGCGAAAAATAGGGGTCTCCCGAATGGCGAAGCTGATTGCCATGCATTTTGGTCGCGTACACATAGGCGCGGTTAAGCAGCGCCTCGTCCGCCTTGGGATCGTAGGTGAGAACCCTATCCACCAGTTCATACTGGCGCAGCATTGCATCCAACTCCTAACAACATACCCGAATGATACGGCATAACGGCAAGCATCCCGTAAACGAAAAAACGCCGCCCTTTTGGCAAAGCCGGGCGGCGTTCTTTAGAAACGGGCAAACCCGCCTATGCCATGCCGACGATCAGTCGTATTCCTCTTCGCTCGAACGAGCTGGCGCCGGCGCATCAAGCTGAGCCTGGAGAGCCCGAAGCAACTCATCCTCACTCATGCGATCACCTTCACCAAGTGGAGCTTCACCACCCTCTTCGCCACCGGCCTGAACGGCGCCATCCACCATTTCTGGTTCATCATCATCAACCCGCTTCTGGAACGAACCGACAATGTCCTCCCGAACGTCTTCCGGCAGCACTGTTTTCTCGGCAATTTCACGAAGCGCAACGACAGGATTTTTGTCATTGTCCCGGTCCACAGTCAGCTCTGCACCAGCAGACATTGCCCGCGCACGATGAGCAGCCAACAGCACCAGATCGAAACGATTTGGGACCTTATCGACACAGTCTTCTACGGTCACGCGAGCCATGATGTCACTCTCCGGGCGCTTTGAGGAAAAGGGATTTGGCCCCTATGTAGGGAGATTGCCCCCCAAAAGCAAGCCAAAACAGCGCCTTAGCGTCAAGTTTTGAGCCTGTTTATCCTCAATCAAGCCAATCGGTGAAGCCCAGCACGCTCCTGCCTTGCCAGCCCGGCCAGCAAAGTCGCCGCAGACAGCCCTGAAACAGGGTGGCACCAGTCCGGCGCGACGTCGATCAACGGGGCAAGGACAAAGCCGCGCTCATGCGCCCGTGGATGTGGCAGCTCAAGGCCGTTTTCACCCTCCGGCGCCACCACACGCCCCTGATAATCGATAATATCCAGATCAAGTGTCCGCTCCGACCAACGCTGTTCTCGCACCCGACCAAAGGCTGCCTCAATCTGATGAAGCACCAGCAACAACGCATCCGGTTCAAGTAAAGTGGAGATTTCAGCAACAGCATTAACAAAATCCGGCTGCGGATAAGGCGTGACAGCCACCGTGCGATAGAACGGAGAGACAGCTTTGACGTGCAAGCCGTGCGCGGGAAATGCCGCCAGGGCGCCACGCAACCCGTCTGCCGGGCCACCCCACGGGCCGGGCAGGTTTGCCCCGAGAGCGATCAATATCAAGAGAGACCTCGCAATCTTGCTGTTCCAACCAAAGCCGTCTATCAGAGCCCTCTACCAGAGCGGCGGGCCACAAGACCAGCCTAAAGACCATCGGACGAGAACAGGAAGAGGAGATCGATTATGAGCGTCTGCCCACCGGAAGCGCCGTTAGATTGCCCGCACTGCCCTCGACTTGTGGATTTCCGTGTCACGAATCAAAAAGCACATCCCGACTGGTTCAACGCACCCGTTCCATCTTTTGGACCGGCGAGCGCCAGACTGCTGGTATTGGGGCTGGCCCCCGGCCTGCAAGGGGCAAACCGCACCGGACGACCGTTCACAGGAGACTGGGCAGGTGATCTTCTCTATCCCACCCTGCTCACTTTCGGCTTTGCCAGAGGGGCCTACAAGGCCGCCCCGAACGACGGGCTGGAACTTGTCGACTGCATGATTTCCAACGCCGTGCGATGCGTCCCACCACAAAACAAGCCAACCGGTCCTGAGGCCAAAGCCTGCCGCGACTTCCTGAAAGCCCGTCTCGACAACCTGCCCAACCTGACAACAATCATTGCGCTCGGCCGGGTCGCCCATGAGAACCTGATCTCGGCCCTTGAGCTCAAACGCGCAAACTTTGCCTTCGGGCATGCCGCCCGGCATCAGCTCAGCGACACACTAACCTTGTTCGACAGCTATCACTGCTCAAGATACAACACCAATACAGGTCGCCTGACAGAGGCCATGTTCCATGACGTGTTCCGTGCAGCGCGCCATCACATTGGTTCATAAGATGCGCATATTGATATTTACCGGACACGAATATTGACATTCGATCTGCCAAAATATCGTGCCCTTTTACAGACAGCGCGCTAGACTTCTTTCCAACAATCACGCCCGTCATTCAGAGCCACAAATGGGCTGCATGACGGGCTGGCACGTGACGGGGAGAAAGACAAATGTCGGCAAAGGAAGCCACAGAAGCCACACGCAAAGCCCAACAGGCGACAATTCAGCAGTTACCGGAAGACACGGGCGAAGATTTTGAACTCGCGCGCAAAGGCTTCATAGGTACGATACCGGATGCCAAAGTGCTGAACGAAGCAGGCCACGCAGTGTGGGACATGTCGCGTTTCGACTTCATCAAAGGTGATGCGCCCGACACGGTGAACCCGAGCCTTTGGCGGCAGGCAAAACTCAACGCCATTCACGGGCTTTTCAAGGTAACAGACCGGCTCTACCAGGTTCGCAACTTTGACTTGTCCAATATCACCTTTATCGAAGGTGACACCGGCTACATTGTTATCGACCCGCTCATCTCCGCCGAACCTGCTGCGGCTGCCCTGGCTCTGATGCGCCAACATCGCGGCGACAAACCCGTCACGGCCGTGATCTATACACATTCCCATGTCGATCATTATGGTGGCATCAAGGGGGTCCTCTCCGACGAGGATATCGGCAACGGCTTGCAAATCATTGCACCCGAAGGTTTCCTGCAAGCTGCGGTCAGCGAAAATGTGCTCGCCGGAAATGCCATGAGCCGACGCGCAACCTACATGTATGGCTCCATGTTGCCGCCGGGCCCGAAAGGCCATGTCGATGCCGGCCTTGGCAAAACGGTTTCAATTGGCAAGGTGAGCCTCGTACCGCCCACAAAGAGCATCTGTGAGACAGGCGAAAAACTTGTCGTGGATGGGGTAGAGATCGAGTTTCAGGTCACACCGGACACAGAAGCACCCGCGGAAATGAACTTCTATTTCCCGCAGCTCAAGGCGCTGTGCATGGCGGAAAACTGCTCATGCCACCTGCACAACATCATTACCCCGCGCGGCGCGCTGGTCCGTGATGCCAAATCATGGTCTTACTACATCAATGAAGCAATCGACCTCTACGCCGCCCGAACCGATGTTCTTTTTGCCAGCCATCACTGGCCGCGCTGGGGCTCTGATGCGAGCGTCAACTTTCTTGAAAAGCAACGCGACCTGTACAAATACATCCACGACCAGACCCTGCGCCTGGCAAACCACGGCCTCACACCGCTGGAGATAGCGGAGGACTTCAAACTCCCGCCAACACTTGAAAGCGAATGGTACACCCGCGGCTATTACGGCACGTTGAGCCACAACACCAAGGCAATCTATCAACGCTACCTTGGCTGGTTCGATGGCAACCCGGCCAATCTGCACAAATGGCCACCGGTAGAAGCGGGCAAGCGGTATGTGGCCGCGATCGGTGGTGCGGACGCAGTGCTGGAAAAAGCAAAACAGGCTTTCGACGAAGGCGACTATCGCTGGGTGTCCGAACTCGTCAACCATCTGGTATTCGCGGAACCTGGCAACGAAAAAGCCCGCAACCTGCAAGCAGACGCCCTCGAACAACTGGGCTATCAGGCTGAAAGCGGGCCTTGGCGCGCCTTCTATCTGACAGCCGCGCAGGAACTGCGTTATCCACGCCCACCGTCAGACCAGCCGCGCACCGCCGGGGCCGACACGGTGCGCGGGCTTCCTGCATCAGAACTGCTGGACTCGCTGTCCGTGCGTCTGAACGGGCTCAACGCGGGCGCAACGGAAATCACGCTCAACCTCTCGATTTCCGATACGAAGGAAACCTATCTTGTCACCGTCAAGAACGGCGTCCTTCACCACGAACCGGGTAAACAGGCAACCAACGCGGATGCCAGCATCAAACTGAAACGCCTGACCCTCGCCACACTGGCTCTGAAGGAAAAGTCAGTAAAGGAAGTCATAAGCGCAGGAGAGGCCTCCGTTGACGGAGATGCAACCGCCCTTCAGACCCTGCTCGATCTGCTCGACACATTCGACTTCTGGTTTGAAATCGTCATGCCCTGAACCGGGCACAAGCGCGAGCCCACAGCAAAACAGAAGCGGACTGAAAATTGTGCTCAAGTTTCAGTCCGTATCTGTTTGAGCCGTTCTCCGACATCCACAATCGCCTTGATGGCTGGCACCAGCTCTTGACCATGTGCGGTCAGCGAATACTCAACCGATGGAGGTGACGTCGGCTTAACACGCCGGTGAACCACCCCCTTCTCCTCCATCTCCCGCAGACGTTGCGTCAGCATTTTTGCCGACACGGGTGGGATATCAATCTGCAACTCACTGAACCGTCGCGGTCCTTCCGCCAGGTGCCATATGATGTTGGGTGTCCAGGCTCCACCGATAATCGACAGGCATTCAGTCAGGGGACACGCCTCCGGCGGGGGCTCCGCTTTGTTTTTCCGGATTTTAAGTGCCACTGATCATCTCCTTTTCCTTACCCCGCGACACAGAAACACAAGTTACCCGCGAGTAAGTCAATAATGAGCTTACCAAAAGAAACCTAATTTACAAATGTAATCAAAAACGCCATCTGAAGCCCCTCGGGAAACACCAAGAGGAGCTTTGAAATGCCAGCCGAAACAAAACTCACCCAGATGCTTGGTCTGAAAGCGCCCATCGTTCAGGGTCCGTTGGGTGGGGGGCTTTCAACCGTCGAGCTGACTGCCGAAGTCTCCAACCGCGGCGGCCTGGGTTCTTTTGGTGCACACCTCCTCACTCCACAGTCCCTGATTGAACTTGTGAGAACGATCAAAGGCAAAACGCCAAACGCTTTCGCCATCAATCTCTGGGTTTCAGATCATGACCCGGGCGGGCTCGGTGTCTCAGAAGACGCCTATGAGACCTACTGGCAGGCTTTCAAACCATATTACGACGAACTTGGCCTGGCGAAACCCGCACAGCCGGTGCACTTTCATGAGAAATTCGAAGACCAGGTTGCCGCGCTCATTGAAGCACGTCCACCGGCCTTCAGTTTCGTCTTTGGCATTCCCGCCCCTCATATTCTGAACGCTTGTCGGGAACGCGGGATAGCGACCATTGGCGCGGCAACAACGTTGAGCGAAGCGCGCGCGCTCGACGAAGCAGGCATTGATATTGTTGTCGCCACCGGGTTTGAGGCGGGTGGTCATAGGCCCTCTTTTCTGGCCGCCGCCGAAGATAGTCTCATGAGTACGGCCGCCATTGTGCAGACCGCCGCACCACGCATTGCGGCACCTATCATCGCCGCAGGCGGCATTGTAGATCAGCGCGGGGTTGATGCCGCACTGACCCTCGGTGCCACTGCTGCCCAACTGGGAACAGCTTTCCTCGCCTGCGAAGAATCCGGCACCTCAGATGCGCACCGCGCGGTCCTGTTCAGCCCCGAAGTCGTGAAGGAAACCACCCTGACACGCACCTACACCGGGCGTCTTGCTCGCGGTGTACAAAACAGGCTGATCCGGGAGCTGGAAATGCGTGCTGACGAGATCGCCCCTTTCCCTGTTCAGGCCTTCTTCGTCTCCAGGCTCAAAGCAGCCTGCGCAGAAACCAATCGAACCGATCTCACATCCCTCTATGCCGGGCAGTCTGCCCCCAATCTCAAATATCGAAATGTGGCGGACCTGATGGACGCCCTCACCCATCCGACTGCCTGATCAGGCGGATACCTTGTGCCTCAAACAAAGGAAAATCCCTATGAAACTCTATTATCTTCCCGCGTCCTGCTCACTTGCATCGCATATTGTGCTGCGCGAACTCGGCCTTGACTTCGACCTGGAACGCTATGATCCGGCAGCCGGAACAACGGACAAGGGAACGAGCTACAACACCATCAACGCCAAAGCACGCGTTCCGGCATTGGCCCTGGACAGTGGCGACCTCCTGACCGAAGGGTCAGCGATTGTTCAATATCTGGTTGCAACACACCAGCACACAGACCTGTCACTCCCCGACGATCTGATGGCCCGGGCGCGCATTCACGAAGGTCTGTCTTTTGTGGCTTCTGACTTCCACAAAACCTTCGGCCCTCTGTTTACAACAGACACTGATGACGCCGCCCAGGAGCGTGCCAAACGCACCATCGTCAAACATCTCGACTATCTGGAATCTGTGTTTGCGGATGGAAGAGACTATTTCGTCGACAACAAACTCTCCGTTGCCGACATTTATCTCTTCGTTGTTCTGCGCTGGACGGATGCAACAGGCACACCGCTCGCAGGCTGGAAACACCTGAACGCTTTCCGCGATCGGATCAACCAACGTCCCGCTGTTCAGGCCTCACTTGCCGCAGAAGGTCTCAACTAAAAAGACGCGCCAAGCCATCCGGGGAGACCACCCACCCCCGGATGCCCCCCCCAATAGCAGCCATCGTTCATTTATGGCCCCGAAACCCCGGAAGGATTTTTATTCGGTCACTCACCTAATTTGTATACGCGTTCCAATTTTTGTTGCGCAGTATCTTTTTCTATTATATAGAACGCGTTATATGAAAATATATTTTCGTAACTTAGGCAGATTTGCGCCATGGCAACAATTACAAGCATGTTTCTCAACACGATCCCGCGGGTTCTTCTCGGGCTGATCTTTCTGTTCGGCGCCATAGACGGGTTTTCGTTTATTTTCACCGGATCGCATCTGATGCTTCCCTCCACGTCGGACGCCGGGCTTGCCTTCGAACGGGCCTTAAAGGAGACGGGTTTTTTCTGGCCGTTAATGAAAACCGTACAGCTTGCAGGTGCGGTGCTTTTGCTCAGCAATAGGGCTCCGGCGCTGGGGCTTGCCCTTCTCGTCCCGATTGTCACGGTCATTGTTTTCTTCCACGCGGTACTCAATCCGAGCGGGCTACCTATGGCCGTTTTTTTGGTTCTGATCAGCGGGTTGGTATTCCGTACCCAGGCCCCTCGTTTTGTCGTTCTCTTTTCACCGGGTGTGCCCCAACAAACTGTATCCAACGGACACGTGAACGCTGGCACATGAACTATTTAGCCGAAAGTGCAAGCATTACTTCATGTCCCGCTTGTCGGCGATGACCCTCCGTCGCAAGACCCGCTCGCCGGCGGGGGCACCATCAGGCAAAAAAGCGACGACGGATCAAACGCACAGTAAAGAATATCAACCCGCCAAGACTTGCGAGAATAACAAGGCTCACGATCCCCGCCATTGTAACCAGACGACCATAGCCCGCCCGGTCGGCTGATGTGGAAATCATGATACGCTCACGCCTTTCCGGAACAATTTTGTCACCTTCCAGAAGCAGGGAACGCAGAGCCGCTGCCTTCTCGGGATAGTCATCAATCAGATTATCTGTTTCACCGGGATCCGTTGCCAGATTAAACAGCATCTCCCCATGACTGAACTCCCCCAGTCGCAACGCCCAGGACATAATAATGTCAGGCACAAAGAAACTGTTCGCGCGCTTCAACTTCCAGTCTCCCAGACGGACAGCGTCCAACCGGCGGTTCCAGGCTTCAAAATAATAGTAAGGAACAGGTGACGCAGCTTCTCCCTTGAAGAGCCCGGACACATCCCGTCCATCCAGTATCCGGTCTGCCGGTGGCGTGGCCCCGGCCAGCCGGGCAATCGTCGGCAGGAGATCAAGGGTGGAAATTGGTGCGGTGACCACCGCCCCGGAGACCTCCCCTCCCGCATAGGCAACGGTTGGTACGCGGCTTCCCCCGTCAAACGACGTGCCTTTCCCGTCGCGCAATGTACCTGCACTCCCGCCATGTTCTCCCATGGCAAGCCAGGGACCATTGTCGCTGGAGAATACAATAAGCGTGTTTTCCATGACGCCCGCCGCTTCAAGCGAAGCAACAATCTCGCCGACACTCCAGTCAAGCTCCTGCACAACGTCCCCGTAGAGCCCTCGCTGACTGGTCCCCAGAAAGTCTGGTGATGCGTAAATAGGTACATGCGGCATGGAATGTGCGACATAGAGAAAGAACGGCGCGTCTTTGTGTGTCTCGATAAAAGCCGTCGCTTTTTCCGTGTAGCGCTGTGTCAGATAAGCCTGATCAATAGGCTCATAAACAATCTCGCGATTATTGTACCAGTGGAAATTGCCCATATCATTGCTGAACGGCACACCGAAAAAAGTATCAAATCCCTGGTTCCACGGCATGTAGCGGTCATTTGACCCTAAATGCCACTTGCCCACGAGGCCCGTTGCATAACCAACATCCTTCAACATCTCGGCAATGGTGATTTCCTCGCGCGGCATGCCATCCGGGGATTCCATCTGAAACACGTGCGAAATCCCCATCCGGCGCGGATACCGGCCGGTAAGGAGCGCCGCCCTTGCCGGGCTGCACACGCTGTGACCAGAGTAGAAATCAGTAAAAATCAACCCGCGCTTGCCCAATGCATCAATATCGGGTGTCGCAATATCCGTGGCGCCAAAAGCGCCAATATCCCCATAGCCGAGATCATCAGCGAGAATGATCACAATATTGGGTTTATCGGCCAACGCGTGTGCCGCACTCCCCATAAATGCAAGCGCAGCAAACCCACACGACAAACCGAACCAGAAGTCTTTGAACATATCTCCCCCCAAAAGATTGTTCAGCGCTCACAAGGGATGTCAGCGCTTTATGAGTAGCGATCTTCGTTCCATGGATCGCCTTCATTGTTGTAGCCACGCATTTCCCAGAAGCCGGGCTTGTCTACCTCGGAAACTTCTATCCTCTGGATCCATTTTGCACTTTTCCAGAAATACCAGCGCGGGATGATCACCCGCACCGGGGCCCCATGTTCCCGTGACAAGGGCGCGCCCTCCCAGGAATGAGCCAGCAGCACATTGGCCTCACGAAAAACATCCAGTTTTACATTTGTCGTGTAGCCGTCATAGGCATGAAAAATCAGGTGCTTCGCCGACGGCAACGGTTTTACCAGATCAAGAACATGCGATGCCGCGACCCCCTCCCACCGGTTGTCATACCGGCTCCAGGTCGTGACACAGTGAATATCACTGACAAAACTTTCTTGCGGCTGCGCCATAAAGGTTTCCCAGTCCCACTGAACCGGGTTCTCCACCGCTCCGTCAACCGTCAGCCGCCACTGGGCTTTGGGCACATCTGGTTGCACCCCCAGATCGAGGACTGGCCACTTATCAACCCGGTGCTGGCCAGGCGGCAGCCGGTCCAAACGCGCCGCATCCGGCATGCCTGTCAGGTGACGGCCCTGTGCTGCCGTCTTCTCCTTCGACAGGATAAGCTTGTCCTTGATCTGCCCCAAAAAACTGGAAGAAAAGCTTGATGGTTCGCCCTGATCTTTGCTTTCGTCGCTCATTCTTCCTCCTGACTGACAATCTGGCGGATCTTAAACGAAATCCGGATTGCGTTAGCCCCTTTCACGCATCAACCGGGCCTTGTCTCTCTGCCAGCTGCGCTCTTTATCCGCCTGGCGTTTGTCGGCCATTTTCCGGCCATGCGCCAACCCTAGCTCAACCTTGACCCGCCCTTCTGCGTTGAAATAGAGCCGCAACGGGATCAAGGTCATGCCCTGACGTTGAATGGCTGCGCCTAGCTTGTCAATTTCACGTCTGTGCAAAAGAAGTTTACGGGGACGTTTCGGCTCATGATTAAAGCGGTTTGCCTGCAAATATTCAGGAATATTGACGTTCAGGAGAGACGCTTCTCCATTGCGCACCTCAACATAGGCTTCACCGAGGCTTGCCTTGCCGTCACGCAAGGATTTCACTTCGCTTCCCTGAAGAGAAATCCCGGCCTCAAACACATCTTCAATCGTGTAGTCGTGCCGCGCACGCCGATTGTCGGCAATAATCCGTTTGCCGTCTGTTGCGTTTCTTTTCTTGGCACCGCCTGCTTTGGATGACATGGCCCTCAGGCCCCGATCAATCCGGCATGGGCAAGAGCGACATCCATCGCATCGCGTGTTGCCTGCTGTACCGGCACAAGTGGCAAGCGCACATCTTCAGCACACAAGCCGAGGCGCGCCAGCGCGTATTTTGTCGGGCAAGGATTTGCCTCAATGAAAAGCGAGGTATGAAGCGGCATCAACTTGTCCTGCAACTCCAACGCCCGCGCATAGTTTCCAGCCATACATGCTTCCTGGAATTCAGCACACAGCTTGGGAGCCACATTGGCCGTCACGGAAATGCAGCCATGCCCCCCGTGCGCCATAAAGCCAAGGGCCGTTACATCCTCACCGGACAATTGACAGAAATCCGGTCCCATGGCCTGCCGCTGCTTGCTGACACGGGCAATATCCCCCGTCGCATCCTTAACCCCGATAATATTCTTCAACTCCGCCAGCCGTGCCATCGTCGGCACCTGCATGTCGATCACGCTGCGACCTGGAATGTTGTAGATCACGATAGGAATATCCACAGCGTCGTTCAGCGCTTTATAATGCGCATAAAGGCCTTCCTGGGTCGGCTTGTTATAGTAGGGCGTAACCACAAGCGCCCCGTCCGCGCCAACATCGGCCGCAAACTTGGTCAGGCGAAGTGCCTCACGCGTACTGTTGGAACCGGCACCGGCAATCACAGGTACCCGACCGGCTGTGACTTCGACGCAAAGACGAACCACTTCCATATGCTCGTCATGAGACAAGGTCGGCGACTCGCCCGTTGTCCCGCATGGCACCAGCCCGTGCGTTCCCTCCGCAATATGCCACTCCACCAGGCGCGCAAAAGCGTCTTTGTCCACTGCACCGTCTTTGAACGGGGTGACAAGTGCGACAATGGACCCTCTAAACATCTTCCTAAGCTCCTGATGAAAATACGGCTGACACGTTCCCGGCGTCAAAACCCTTGTTAAGGCGCGGAACATACAGGCAAACCGCCTGAAATCGCAACAAAATGCGCCGGACTGCGCGATAAATTAACCGGATAGGGTTTCTATCATTCGTGTCACTGGCAAGTGACCGAAGAGAAAGGTACGATTTTGTCACAGAGACGGTTCATCTGATTCAACCCACTCGTCAGATAGTCGGCCCAACACCGCCCTGAAACTGTTTTTGTAGCATTAACGAGTGTGGTCAAGCAGGACACCGAAAGGTCGAACAAAAATTGCGGTCACGTATTACGGGGTGTGCAATCCAACATTTCTCCTTTGTTACCAAAGGTCTGGCAGCGAGCCTTGCGCTCATGCTGGCAGCACCCGCGGGCGCAGATCTGGCTTATGCCAGCATCCCCGTGCCACAGGTGCGTCCGGCTCCGCCGCCACCATCAGACCTGCTGAGTGCCGCCGACGGACATGCCTTCGTCGCTGCCATGAAAGCCCATGACCGTGGGCGCTGGGGCGACATATTGAACCTGCGCCGCCAGATCACCGACCCGACCGCCCTCGCGATCCTCGATTGGCTCCGCTATCAAACACCAAAAACCGGGGTTTCGCTTGCGGAAATTGTCGCCTTTCAGGAAAGGTTTCCGAACTGGCCACGGCAGGACCTGCTTTCACGGCGTGCGGAGGAGGCTCTCGGCAACGCCCCCATGGCAGATGAGGACATCATTGCCTGGTTCAGTACACGTGAACCCCTGACCGGCGAAGGAAAAATCCGGCTGGGTGAAGCCCTGTTCGCACGCGGCAGCACCACTGAAGGCGCAGACTGGATACAACGTGCCTGGGTTGAACATCAGTTTTCCCGCGCACGCGAGGCCGAAATTCTGCGCAACTATGCCACCCACCTGACCCTGCAGGCCCACCAGGACCGGCTCAACCGTTTGCTGTGGGAACAACGTTTTGACGATAGCCGTCGCATGCTGCAACTGGTCGACGCACAGGCGCGCGCCGTTGCCAATGCCCGGCTCAAGCTGGCCGCACGGGCGCGGGGTGCCGATAGCGCCTTTGCTAACGTGCCAAGCCAACTCCGCCGGGATTCCGGCCTGGTGTTCGATCAGGCGCGCTATCTGCGACGCCGTGGACAGGACGAGAATGCCATTCCGCTGCTGATCACCGCACCCACCGCCCCGCACACCACCAGCAGCCTCGAACGCTGGTGGACAGAGCGTAAGATCCTCGCCCGCAAGGCCCTGAAAGAAGGCCAGTATCAGGAGGCCTATAGCCTCGCCGCAGGTCATGGCCATAAGAACGGCGTAGCATTCGCCGACGGGGAGTTTCTGGCTGGCTGGATTGCGCTGCAATATCTGAACAATCCAAACGCCGCCTATCAGCACTTTCAAACCCTGGAAAACGGTGTTTCCACACCCATCAGCCGCTCACGTGGGGCCTACTGGCTCGGTCGTGCAGCCGAAGCTTTGGGTAGAGCAGACGAGGCCCAAAACCATTACAAGCGAGCCGCTGAACACGGAACCACATTCTATGGACAATTGGCCCTCTCCCGCGTGTCAACGGGAGCCGAAGCCCAACTGCACTTACCCGCAGACCCCAATGCCCGCAATGCCAACGCCGCCCTGGAAGCCCAAGAGATGTTCAGGGCCTATCAGCTTCTCGACGATACTGGCGAAAATACCCTCGCGCGCAGTTTCCTGATCCAGCTTGCCAACACCCTGACTGATGCCGCCCAAATTGCGGCGCTTGCCGACAAAATGTACGAAGCGGGACAACCAAACTACTCGGTGCGGGTCGCAAAAATTGCCGCCGGGCGCAACATTTTGCTCCCCGAGCGAAGCTACCCGACCACCGCGCTCCCCAACTATGCGCAGGTCGGGCGCACCGTCGAACCTGCTCTGATCTTTGGTCTGTCGCGTCAGGAGAGTGAGTTCGATCCCCGCGCCGTCAGCCATGCCGGTGCACGCGGATTGATGCAACTCATGCCACGCACCGCGCGCGAGGTTGCACGCGATATCAACGTCCCCTACCGCCGGAGCAGACTGACCGACGACCCAAGCTACAACGCCATGCTCGGCGCAGCCCATCTGGGCGATCTGCTGGGCAATTTCGCCGGGTCCTACATTATGACGATCGCGGCTTACAATGCAGGCGCACACCGCGTGTCACAATGGGTGGAAACCTATGGCGACCCTCGCGACCCCGGTATCGACCCCATCGACTGGATCGAGAACATTCCGTTCACCGAAACCCGCAACTATGTTCAACGGGTTATGGAAAACATACAGGTTTACAGAACCCGTCTGGCCGGCAATGCGTCCGACCTCAAAATCGATGCGGACATTCGCCGCTACGACGGCTCTCAGCCTATTCTGCGCCAGCCGCCCAAGCCACAAGCAAGCCTTGCGCCCCAATCACCGGCCCTGTCTTCGGTCCAGCCATTCGCTGTCCCCACAGGACCGGGCATCATGAGCCCTGTCGCCCCCCCGGCAGCAGCGCCCGCGAACCTGGACCTCCCCCGACAACACCCCACGCGGCAAGCTTCACCGCATGCTTCTCCATCAGAGCCGCTTCCTGTACCCGCCCCCGTGCCGACCACGCATGGCACGACAAGACAGGATACGAGCCCGGATGCCACTCTTCCCGCCGAGCCGGTTCAGATCCCGGCGGCACAGGTGGAGGAAAGCCTGGACCTTCCCGCCGCCATTGATCTCAACACGCAAACAGTTCCCGCGACCAGAACCATGCGCCCGGTCGTGGATGAGGATGACCGGGCTTCACGGCAAGCCCGGGGGTTAGCGGTCCCGTCGGTAAACACCGCAGAGCAACGCATCGAACTCATTCCTCCCGCTGGTCTTGACGGGCTCGAACAACCCCGAGCCCCCTCAACACACAACACGGCGCATGACGGTTAGAATGCAATATTCAATCGGAATATCGGGCACATGACATACAAGGAAATATATTACACTTCCCAGGAAGGACTTCGGCTCTACGCCCGCGAATATGGGGATCGGCGAGCCCCTAAAATCCCCGTAATTTGCCTTCCCGGTCTGACCCGAAACGCCAAAGATTTTCATGATCTGGCAACGCGCCTGTCCGCAGAACGCAGGGTCATATGCCCTGACCTTCGCGGGCGCGGAAAATCCGAGTATGCATCAGGCTGGGCCGGTTACACCGCCGATGCGGAAATGCGCGATACGCTTGACCTGATGAGCGTGACCGGCATCGAACACGCCATCCTGATTGGTACATCGCGAGGGGGGCTGGTCTCCATGTCGATGGGATTGAACCGACCAGGCGCAATCAAGGCCGTCATCATGAATGATGTCGGCCCCGAGGTGGACCCGGCCGGTATCTCACGCATACTGGGATACCCAGGTAAGATGAAAGCGCCTGAAAGTTGGAGCGATGCCGCGATCCTTCTCCGTCAGATGAACGAACGGGAATTCCCCAATGTATCGGGCGAAGACTGGCATGCGTTTGCACGCAATACTTTTAAAGACGTAGATGGAAAACCCGCGCTGGACTACGACGCAGCCATTGGCAAAAGCCTGCAAAGGGCAGCCAAACTTCTGCGCGGGCAATTTCCAACACTCTGGAAAGAATTTCTCAGCCTGTCACATGTACCTGTGTTGCTGATCCGTGGTGAAAACTCCGATCTGCTATCCAAAGAAACAGCGGACAAAATGGTAGAAAAACACACCGACCTGACCCTCGTCACCGTAAAGGACCGCGGCCATGCACCGTTCCTGAACGAACCGGAAGTCCTGAGTGCCATCGATACGTTTCTCACCCGCCTCGACAAAACCTGACACGGTTGAGCGCTGCACTATTGTGAGCGCTTACTCGCTGAACAGCGTTACAGGCTCCCACATCGGAAACAGCGCACCCTCGATACCATCCTTCGCGGCATGTTCCAGTGCATAGGCAACGCCTGCCTCGGCCTGGAAATCCAGCACCCGCGACCACAGAAGATTGGGCATAACTGGCTGGTCGGCCAGCGGGTCAGTTAAACTGTCCCAATGTACCGCGTAGACTTTCCGTGGTTGTGTAACACGCACCACATGCTCCCAGTAATCTGACTGGTAAGACGTTGTCTGCGCAGCCACCCCCCCAACACCAAGCGCAACAATGTCGGCTTTCACACCGTCGAGACCGCCGGGAATAAACCCCGCGCTCCCTTGCAGAAGCAAACTGCCAAGAGGGTGTGCCACATGTATCGTGTAACTTCCCCCCTCCTTATAGTCGAGCGCACCAACAGGTGGCACCAATGGCTCGGCAATAACAGGTTCTTCAAGCGCCGCGTCTCGCATTGCCGCATTGGGGAACGCAAAATGCCTGGAAAGGATCATGGTTACAGTGAAGTCACCAAATCGCAGCACATCACCATCACCGATGACGCGGATCTGCTCTTCCGGCAATCCCCATCCACGCCCGATATTCGCCGTTGATTCAGATCCGACCAGCAGCCCCCCTGTCCGGCGGGCCACCTCGGGTGCATCCATCGCATGGTCAAAATGCGAATGAACCGGAATAATGGCAGCAAGTTTTCCAACACCACCGCGTTCCATCCCGTTTGCAATGGCATCAAGGTCCGGTTCAATTTTCCCTATTGCAACATCAAGCGTTGAAGGGCGTGTAAACCATCCATCAGTGAGGATCGAGGTTTCACCGTCACTGATAAGAAGATTGGTATTGCCCATATAGGTTACGGTCACAGCCCGCGCTGTCTCGTTGTTCCGCTGCTCGACATAAGCGCTGAATTTGGAGAGATCATCTCGTGTCTGTGTCAGGGCCAGAAGCGCCACACCAACAACAACAGCAAGACTGCCAAGCCCCATCAATACGTATCGAAAAACCTTCATCACTCCCCCCAAAATTCATCAAATCTTTGCTCGCACCTCCTAGCGCGCGTATCTTCAGACAAAACTTAGAAGCAATTGGCGGGACCGTCCATCATTGGCGGCCAGATAATCGCCCCGCCATTGCACCCACACGTGATCGGAGCAGATATGGAATATCAGGACATCCTCTACAGCGAGGCGGACGGAACAGCGACAATCACAATCAATCGCCCGGAAAAGTACAACGCATTCCGCGCCTCAACGATTGAGGAGCTGATTCACGCCGTCAATCGCGCAGGGTGGAACAGAGAGATAGGTGTCATTGTCCTGTGCGGTGCCGGCGAAAAAGCCTTCTGCACGGGCGGAGATCAATCCTCGCACGAGGGAGGCTATGGTGGGCGCGGCACGATCGGATTGCCGGTGGATGACCTTCATGCCGCCATGCGCGATGTCCCGAAACCACTTATTGCCAAAGTTCAAGGGTTCGCCATCGGTGGCGGCAATGTATTGTGCACCATATGCGATTTCACCATCGCCGCCGATACAGCTGTCTTCGGGCAAGTCGGCCCCAAAGTAGGCTCTGTCGATCCCGGCTTTGGCACGGCTTATCTTGCTCGTCTCGTCGGCGAAAAGAAGGCACGTGAAATGTGGTATCTGTGCCGCCGCTACACTGCCGCCGAGGCCCTGTCCATGGGTCTGGTCAATACCGTCGTCCCGCGCGCCGAACTCGATAATGAGGTAGAGCGCTGGTGTGCGGAGATAAATGCGAAGAGCCCGACAGCCATTGCAATTGCCAAGCGCTCATTCAACGCAGATACCGATCACATCAAGGGCATCGGGTCGATGGGTTTCCAGGCTCTTGCCCTTTATTACGACACCGACGAAGCCCACGAGGGGGTTGCTGCATTCAACGAAAAACGTGCCCCCGACTTCAAAAAACACGTCAAATAGAGCTCACTGCTCCGTATAGGGCTCCAACTTTGCGAGACGAAGCGAATAGGCCGTGCTGCCAACCTCGTTCATATGCCGCTTCGTCTCCAAAACACCTTCTACCCAGATGGGTTCCCAACCAAACTTCACAGCCTCTTCAGACGTGACATAAACAATCTGGTTGGGCGGTGGTGGCGGCACATGGATACAAGCGCCAAAATAGGGTACGAGGAGAAACTCTCTCACTTCGCTCATCTGATTGATATCAAGCGGCACCATAAAGCCGGGCAGTCTTATCTCCTTGCCATTCAGCTCCTCCACAACATCAAACGTGCCAATCTGTGTGGCAGCTGGCTGCGTTCCATAAGGATCATCCGGGTCAGCGCCCGGCATGGGCGTTCCATCCTCCGGCAAGTCACTTGCGGCTGCATCCGCCCGTGCACCCGCAGCTGACAGACTTTCCGCCGCCGCTGCCGCGGCCGCATAAGCCTCCTCCAGTGCCTTTTCCCCTTCAGGCGGCATCAGATCTTCCCAATACAAGGTTTCCGGTGCCGCATGAAGAGGCGACGCGGACAACAGAAAGGCCAACCCCACGAACATCGTTCGACGCATCAAACTCAAACGGGTTTGTTTCATTCCTGTTTCCTCACATTCATTTCCGCGCACGCAATAAGCGTTGTCTTCATTTTCCGTATGCCTTCAACGTCAACAACATATCCAGCCAAAACTCCCAGCCAAAACTCACAGGCGAACGGTCAGTCCGTCCGCCAGTGATTGCCTGTAAGCCCGCCAGGCCGGCAGAGCTGCCAGAATACCACCGAGAAGGATAACCCCTCCCATCGTCTTCAGGTCGAAGAAGGTAACACCCGCCTGCCCTATATGAACACCGGTTGCCTCAACCACCAGAGGCGCCGCAACAAAAATCACCAACTGAACCAGAACCAGTCCCAGCACGGCACCAGCCGCAGCCAGCAAAACAGCTTCGCTCACCAACAGCACAAATACATGAAGCGCACTTGCCCCGACAGATCGCAAAATCGCCATCTCCCGTCGCCGTTCATTAAGGCTCGTCAGAATGTTTGTCATCAGGCCGAACAAGCCGGTCAGGATAACAAATGCCGCAATGCCGGACAAAGCTGTTTCAGCCACGCTGACGACATCCCATAACTGCGTCAGCGCAACCCCGGGAATGATGGCAAGCAGCGGCTCCTGGCGGTAGGCATTAATCTCTCTTTGCGCCCTGAGGACCGCGATACGGCTCTTTAGTCCTAAAAGAAACGCTGTAATGCTTTGCGGTTCCAGATCCAGCGCTTCAACTTCTGAAGCACTCAACCGGTCACGACCCCGCGGGGCAGCACCGCCCCCCCATCCTTCGTGTATGGCTTCAATAGCGGCAAGGCTGACATGCACACTGCGATCCACCGGTGTGCCGGTACGCTTCAGAATGCCAACAACCCGGAAGGGCAAATTATCGTGCGACGCAAAGCTGACGGCCCCGATCCCGTGCGCGATAATAACCTCTTGCCCTATCGTATAAGATAATGCCTCGGCAACGTCCGCCCCGATTACCGCTTCAAACAGATTTTCAAAAGGTTGCCCCGCCTCCATTGCGAGCGGCAACCGGTCACCCGTTCGATAATGCTCAAAATAGGCGCTCGTCGTGCCGACGACACGATATCCACGATGACTGTCACCCAGCGATATGGGGATCGCCCATGCCACGTCTGGCCGGGCTGCAATCTGCTGATACGTGTCCCATGTCACATTGTTCGTCGCATCCCCTATCCGGAAAACAGAATAAAGCAGCAAGTTGATAGCCCCGCTCCGGGCCCCGACAATCAGATCTGTGTCTGAAACAGTACTGGCAAATCCGGCCTGAGCCCCCGCCCGTATTTTTTCCACACCCAGAAAAAGCGTAACACTGATCGCAATGGACAATACCGTAAGAAAAGCTGTCACACGGCGGTTCAACAGGCTTCGGAAAACAATAGGCAGCAAAGTCAGAACGGACATCAAACCACCCCCACCTGAGCAGACCGGTTCAACTCGGCCAGCGCAACCACCCGGTCAAAGCGGTCACTCAGACTGTTCTCATGGCTGACAAAAACAAGAGCCGCGTTACACGCTTTACATTCTGCCATCAGAAGGTCCAGAAACTGCCCCCTGTGGGCTTCATCGAGTGCTGACGTAGGCTCATCGGCAATAATAAGCGCTGGCGACCCGATCAACGCACGCGCTGCGGCAACACGCTGTTGCTGCCCGACACTCAAAGTGGTCACCGGTCGGTTGAGCAATGTATCATCCAGCCCCAGCGAGGTGAGCAAGCGAACAGCCTCTTCAACCACCCCGCCCCTCTTTTCAGCAGCGTTCCTGCGCACTGGAGAGAAGCGGCACGCCAGCGTGGCATTCTCAATCACGCTGAGATAAGGCAACAGATTGAACATCTGGAAAATAATCCCCAGATGGTCAGCGCGAAACCGGTCTCGCCGCCTCCCGCTCAGAGAAGAAAGCGACGTACCCAGAACATTAACTTCACCACGGTCCGCCAATAAAACGCCGCCGATAAGCCCCAACAGTGTACTTTTTCCGCTGCCGCTTGGGCCCTTGATAAAAACGGTCTCACCGCGCGCGAGAAAAAAGGCCGGAATATCCAGAACCAGCCCCTGCCCATCCCATGAGAAAGCAAGGTCACGAAGCGAAACCACAGGTTCCGCTTCGCTCTCCACGTTCAGTGTCGCTCCTGCCGACATTAATCTTCAATCTCCAGCGTCGGTACCCACGAGGTCAGTTCAGCCGAGAGCTGTTTGCCGCTGCCCAGAAAAACCGTATCGACATCCTCCAGCTCAAGCCACTTGTCAAAAAAGCCAATCCGTATGCTTTCTGGCATGTCTTCGGATTGGCAATTAAATCTGTAAGTCGCCTCAAACTCGCTGTGACCTTCCTCGTCCGCATGCTCTCCATCATGTTCGCTCGCATGCGTATCATGATGTTCGTCTTCGTGTTCATGCTCGTCCGCGTGCCCAGCCTCGCCGGAAACCGGGGCCAGCAACCCTTCAGCCTTAACCAGTGCACTTTCAAGCGCGCACTCAGTACCCTTAAACCGGAAGAGAGAGCCTCCATCTTCCAACAAGGCAATCGCGTCACGCACGGCCTTTTCCTCATCGGCATCACGCGCCATATGCTCAAAGCCAACCAGATTGATCGCCGGTGAAACAAATTCTGCCGTGATAACACGACCATCCTGCGCAATGTTCAATTGCGCAGCACCATGTTCATGCGCTGCCGCATGGCGTGTTTCTTCACCCGACGCAACATTCACGCCGCCTAGTAAAAACAACAGGCCAGCACACCCGGCAGAAACAGGGGAAAATGCACGCCGTGCATTCAAAGTTTTCTGTAACATTCTTTTCTCCATATAGACCCAAAAGGCAAACAAGGTTCAGGCAAGGAGAAAATGAGGCGGGTCCCGCGGCGAGGAAGGCGCAAGCGTTTGCGCAACAAACACGTTGAAGATTGGAGAAACAGGGTCAGTTTCTTCAAACCTGACCAGAGCCGCACCCACCGGCGTTTCAAGCAAGCGGGCGTGACCATCCAGATAAAGCATCAAGTCACAATTTGCGGGGGAATCTATGGGGTCACCATGACCATCATGAGATGAATCAGCTGATACGCGCCCGCTGCCGGAGAAAACGGCAACACGGTCCCGCCCCCCGGCCTGAACCCCATGATCATGCGCCTCAAAGCCGTACGAAGCCCCGTGAAAAAGCGCAAAGGACTGCAGCCCAACAAGAAGAAAGGCAAAAAAAGTCGCAATCTGTCTGGTAGCGCTCAGGGACACGGAGTTACTCATTTTGTCGAGATCGCTATTCAATCTCAAATGGCACGCAAAGGCCAGCCGTTTCCGCTTCCTTATCCCTCTTCATTTGGTACTCTTGATGAGAAATGGGGAGGATGGAAGATGACAGCAATCGGCGGGATGCCCTTGATCACCCTGACCGGTGGTCCCGAAACACGCGGCCTGCAGCATGGAGAGACGCTGCGGGAGAAAATCCACCAGATGGTCGACGTATATTCCGGGTTCTTCGGCCTGCCGGAAGAGCAGGTCTTTCAGACCGCCACACACTTCAAGCAAGTCATTACACGCTTCCAAAGCGATTATGCTGTCGAAATTGATGCTATCGCCAAAGCTGCCAATCTCCCCCCTCTTTGGATTTATGCATTGAACGCCCGCAGCGAATTCCTTTCCTACACACCTGCGACAGAATGCACACTCCTCCATTTTAACGGGACATCCCTACTTGGGCAGAACTGGGACTGGGAAGAAAGCCTTGAACCACTGATCACGCTGGTACGCATCGAAAGCAACAACAATACACCCGATATACTGATGATGACGGAACCCGGCATTATTGGAAAAATTGGCCTTAACAGCGCGGGCCTGGGCGTGTGTTTCAACTTCTTGCCCATCGATCGCCCGACCAATGGTGTACCCGTCCACATTCTCCTGCGTGCCCTGCTGGAATGTCGCTCAATCAGCGATGCACGTTCAACAATAGAACGCGCTGGCAACGGCCGCTCCGCCAACATCATGGTAGCGCAGAAAAACGGTGAGCGCTTCGACATGGAGTTCGCGGCGACAGAGAAGTTTGAGCTCTCGGATTCGGGGGACATTCTCGCCCACACCAATCATTTCATCGAGCAGGATCTGTTTGCGATACCCGACGTACTGAAAAACTCGACAACCCGTCTCTCCCGCGTGCAGCGGCTGGGCGATGCATACGGTGGACGAGATCGACGAACAATGGAAAAAATCCTGTCTGACACCGAAAACCCCGGCGACGCCATCTGCCAGACCTATCGCACACGTGCCCCCCTGGGACAGATGGGCACAGTATGCTCCCTGACAATGGACCTGGAGACCGGGGATATGGGCGTGCGGCTGGGCAATAATGCCCAGGGTCCGTTCGGGCATGTGTCCGTTCATACGTCCAGAACCAGGAAAGTTGCGTGACGACACGCAAAGGCATGATGAACCCGCAATCACAGAATAATCAGCAAATCAGCCCGTCCACCTTACCCACAGTGCGGAAAATGCGCGCTGCCGACATCTATGCCTGCCTGAAAGCCGGTATAGAAGACTTCCGTACAGCCCCACTCTTCGGACTGACCGTCGGCGCGCTGGTTAGCGGAATTGGCCTTGCCATCTTTCTGGGACTGACCGTGCTTGACCTTCCATGGATGGCCTATCCATTCGCCATCGGGTTTCCTCTTGTCGGCCCATTTGCAGCGGTCGGTCTTTATGCCGTCAGCCGCGATCTGGAAGCAGGAGCCGCCCCAACATGGAAGAAGGTTCTCGCCACCGTATGGGCCCAAAGACGACGGGAGCTCTCTTTCATGGCTTTTGTCATGCTCTTTGTTTTCTGGGTCTGGATGTACCAGATCCGATTGCTCATCGCGCTCTGCCTGGGTCTTGTATCATTCGCCAGTTTTGACGAATTTCTCACCGTCGTTTTCACCACCACCAATGGCTGGGTCTTTCTGGGTGTGGGTCACATTGTCGGCGCTGCACTTGCGCTTATCCTCTTTTCGATCACCGTCGTCTCCATGCCGCTTCTGCTGGAGCGAGACATCGACATTGTTACCGCCATGATTACGAGTGTGAAAGTCGTCTTCGAAAGCCCGTTTGTCATGTTGGGCTGGGGAGCTATTGTCACCCTCGCTGTCTTGATGGCGAGTTTGCCATTCTTTGCGGGGTTGCTTGTGGTGTTACCAATTCTCGGCCACGCAACATGGCATATCTACCGCAAGGCCGTCCCAACACCCTGAAACACAGAAAAACGGTGAGCGCGGCAGTTTCCCGCCGCACTTCGTCACTTCACATCAAAACAGATAGACCGCGCCTAGTTCAATTTCCGCAGATGGTATGATTTGGGACGCGTCAGATTGTGGAAGCCAATCTCCGACAATCCCCCACCACGGCCCGTGTTTTTGCACCCCGTCCAGCACAATGCAGGATCCAGATAGTCGGCACGGTTAAGAAAAACCGTCCCGGTTTCGATCTGCCGTCCAATTTTCTCAGCACGCGCGATATCCGCCGTCCACAACGATGCCGTCAACCCGTACTCGCTGTCATTCATCAGCTCAATCGCTTCAGCATCATTCTTCACCTTCATAATGCCGACGACGGGACCAAAGCTTTCTTCTCGCATCACCCGCATCGAATGATCTACATCCACCAATATTTGCGGCATGAGGTACGCCCCCTCATCCTGAGGGAACAAGGCCGGATCAATCAGCGCCTTCGCGCCCGCGGCGACAGCCTCCCGTGTCTGGGCCCGTACTTCATCTGCAAATCTCATTTGTGCCATAGGACCAAGCGTCGTCGCTTCATCAAGTGGATTGCCGAGCTTGTAACCACTGACAATCTGAATGGCCTTCTCCACAAAGGCATCATACAGGCTCTCGACAACATATATTCGCTCAATACCACAACAGCATTGCCCCGAATTATACATCGCCGCATCAATCAGCGTTTCCACGGCGGCATCAAGATCCGCATCTTCCATCACATAACCGGGGTCTTTCCCGCCGAGCTCAAGCCCCATGCCCGTGAATGTGCCTGCGGCGGCTCTTTCCATCTCGACCCCGCCTTTCACCGATCCGGTAAAATTGACAAAGCCGAAGGACCGCTCCGCGATCAGGGCGGATGTTGTCTCATGATCCAGAAACACATTGCAGAAGACATCTTCGGGCACACCCGCAAACTTGAACGCTTCAGCCAAACGTTCACCCACCAGCGGTGTCTGGCTTGCATGTTTCAACATCACCACATTGCCCGCTATAAGTGCCGGCGCGATGGTGTTGATAGCCGTCATGAACGGATAATTCCAGGGCGCCACAACAAAGACGATGCCTTGCGGCTCTCTGGCGATGTAACGCTTGAAGTCTCCACTGTCCTCAAACTCAAGCGGCGCCAGCGCCCGCTCTGCAATTTCCGCCATGTAACGTGCACGCTGGTTGAAGCCACCAAATTCTCCGCCATACCGAACCGGGCGTCCCATCTGCCAGGCAAGCTCCGGCACAATCTCGTCATTCATCGCGCCCACTTTTTCAGCCGCCTTTAAAACCAGTTCAATCCGCTCGGAAAGCGCACGGGCTGCCCAACCTTTTTGCGCCGCCCGCATCGCGGCAACACGTGTACGGGCCTCCTCCCCGGAAAGGACAGGCCGTTCAGCATAAACCGACCCATCAATCGGTGAGATACATTTAATTGTCTTCGTCATCTTCAGGCCCTTTCAAAGCCGCGGGCGATCTCATAATCCGTCACAACGCGGTCAAATTCTTCCAGCTCCCACGCGGCAGCGTGGGCGTAATGATCCACAACGTCACTACCGAAAGTACCCCGTAGCATCTTTGACCGGGTGAGCGTACCCATCGCATCTCTCAGTGTCTCGGGAATTTCCCGCCCTTTTCGTGTGTCATAGGCACTCCCGGACATCGGGGCATCCAGCGTCAGCTTTTCCTCAATCCCGGCAAGGCCACAGGCAAGCTGCATCGCAATCGCCAGATAAGGATTAAGATCCGATCCACCGATGCGACATTCAACGCGAACAGCTTTGGAATTCTCACCACATAGCCGGAACCCGGCCGTTCTATTGTCAACCGACCAGACAGCTCTCGTCGGCGCAAACGTTCCTTTCTGAAACCGCTTGTAACTGTTCACATAGGGCGCCAGAAAATAGGTAACGTCCGGCGCATATTTCAACAAACCTGCCATATAGGATTTCATCAGATCAGACATGCCAAGTTCGGCCCCGGGATCAAAGAAAACGTTTTCGCCGTCTTTCCAGAAAGACTGATGAATATGTGTGGAGCTACCGACTTTGTCTTTGTGCCATTTCGCCAGAAAGCTCGCCGACACGCCTTGCTGCCAGGCAATCTCCTTCGTCGCATGCTTCGCTATCGTGTGATAATCGCTACAATTGAGCGCGTCCGAATAGCGAATATTAAGCTCCTCCTGGCCTTCTTCTGCTTCACCTTTAGAGTTCTCGACGGGAATGCCCGCGGCCCGCAAATGGTTTCGCAACGGGCGCATCACTCCTTCGTCCCGGTTGGACAGGAGAATGTTGTAATCAGCATTGTAACCACTCAGGGTTTCAAGCGACTTATAGCCAGACGCACGGATCGCATCATAACTTTTGGTGAACAGGAAGAACTCCAGTTCCGTCGCCATCATCGGCGTAAGACCAAGCGCGCTCGCGCGTGCGATCTGGCTTTTAAGCATAGTACGTGGTGAATGCGCGACTTCCTGGTGCGTATGATGATCCAGCACATCGCACAACACCATAGCGGTCTTTTCAAGCCAGGGCATCGGACGGATAGTCCCCAGGTCCGGCTTCATAACATAATCACCATACCCTTCACGCCAGCTTGCTGATTGATATCCTTCGACAGTGTACATTTCCAAATCAGTTGCCAGCAGATAGACGCAGCAATGGGTTTCTTCCCAGGCACTTTCAACAAAATGCTCGGCAACAAAACGCTTGCCCATCAACCGTCCCTGCATATCCACAAGGCAGGCCAGGATCGTGTCAATCTCCCCCGCATGTACGGCCGTCTTCAGTGCATCAAACGTCATAAGTCCCGTCATCCTACGGGTCTCCCTTCACTACATAGCGTTCACACGAAGGCCCTGACCCCGACCTGAAAGGCCCCGGCCGGACCGATAAGAAAGGTCTTGCCAGAGCCTCATATGCAAACCACATCCCCATCACATCCGACGGGGCCATCACGTATAGCGGTATGGTCGCCCCGCCTTGGTCATATCTGCATTATATCGCTTGAAGATTTCAACCACCTTCGCCTTAACTTCGCTCTCCGCTGCAATTTCATCCCAGAATTTTAACGCAGCGTCTTCCACCGTCTGCCATTCCGCATCGGGAATCGAGGTCAGTTGCATCTTGGTACCGTTCACGCGAAGGCTGGCCTCTCCGCCCCAATACCACCATTGCCGGTAGTAATGGCTCTGGTCCATGCAGACGGTCAAAAGTTCTTTCAAATTATCGGGGAGCGCATTCCAGCGTTCCATATTGGCAAAAAACGACCCTGCCCAGGCGCCGGAAATATTGTTGGTCAGGAAGTAATTGGTCACATCAGCCCAGCCAACCGTATAATCCTCGGTAATACCGGACCAGGCAACACCGTCCAGTTCACCTGTTTGAACCGCCACTTCAATGTCTTCCCACGGAAGCGTTACGGGTACCACTCCAAATTGGGTCAGAAAACGCCCCGCCGTCGGGAACGTGAAAACTCTCTTGCCCTGCAAGTCAGCCAGACTGTGAATAGGCTCCTTGGTCGCGAAATGACAGGGGTCCCAGGCACCGGCTGAAATGTGCTTCACACCAACCTTGGCATATTCTTCTTCCCATATCTGCTTCAACCCGTACTGGTTAAAGAGCACCGGCACATCCAGCGAGTACCGGGAGGCAAAAGGAAAATAACCGCCAAACACCGTAACCTCCGTCGGCGATGCCATACTGTCATCATCCGACTGTACTGCATCAATCGTCCCGTTTTGCATGGCTCGGAACAATTCACTCGTCGGCACCAATTGGTCGGCAAAGAAAAGCTCAATCTGCATTTCTTCACCGGCAATTTTATTGAAGCTTTCGATTGCCGGCTTAATCACATGTTCCGCAAGAGCAGACCCTGCATAAGTCTGCATACGCCATTTAATTTTGGCATCTGCGCGAACCGGGGTTGAAAGGCCGGTCGCCACTGCCCCGACAGCACCCACGCCGGCTGTCGTCAAAAATTTCCGTCTTGTGGTCATCTCGATCTCCTATTGGTCTGTTTGACTAAGGTTTTTACGTTTCCACAAACTCACTCCCACGCAGGAGTGTCTTCTCAAGCAACTCTACTTTCCATACACATAATCCGGCAGCCACAAGGCCAGCTGCGGGAAAGCCATGATCAGCACCAACGCTGCAATCATCACCAGCACAAATGGCGCGATAGAACCATAAATATCACGCAACGTGATCTCCGGCGGTGCCATGGCTCGCATCAGAAACAGATTATAGCCAAACGGCGGTGTCATATAAGCAATCTGTGTCGTGATTGTATAAAGGACCCCATACCAGACAAGATCAAAACCAAGTGCATGCACCAGCGGCACATAGAGAGGGGCAACAATCACCAGCATTGCCGTATCGTCCAGAAATGTCCCCATCACCAAAAAGCTGAGTTGCATCAAAATAAGAATAGTCCACGGGTCGAGCCCCAACTGGTCGGTAAAAAGACTATCAATGGCCCGTACCGCACCCAACCCGTCAAAAACAGCTCCAAAGCCCAGGGCTGCCAATATGATCCACATAAACATGCAAGAGATCGCAAGGGTCTGCCGAACAGAATTTTCAAACACCGTCCGCGTCATCCGGCCTTTCAGCACCGCGGCCATAAATGCCGTCACCGCGCCAACGGCGGAGCTTTCAACAAGCGAGGTCCATCCGTTGACAAACGGTACCATCATCGCAAAGAAAATGGCCAGCGGTAGCAACCCCGCGCTGAGTAAACGCAGTTTCTCCCCCGTTCGCACCTGTCGTTCGTCCTCCGGCAACACAGGTCCCAACGCCGGGTTGATCCGGCAACGAATGTAAATGTAGAGGATAAAAAGGCCCGCCATCACAAGCCCCGGCACGATCCCCGCAAGCCACAATTGCCCCACAGGCTGGCGTGCAATCATGGCATAGAGAACCAGCACGACCGAAGGTGGAACAAGAATACCAAGCGACGATCCTGCCTGAATGACGCCTGTCACCATTTTCTTGTCATAACCCCGGCGCAAAAGTTCCGGCAACGCAATCGTTGCGCCGATAGCCATACCCGCGACACTCAAACCATTCATCGCCGATATCAGTACCATCAACCCTATCGTGCCAATGGCCAGCCCACCGGAGACCGGGCCCATCCACACATGAAACATTTTGTAGAGATCGTCAGCAATCCGGCTTTCGCTCAGCACATACCCCATGAAAACAAACATGGGTAACGTCAGAAGCGGATACCATTTCATAAGCTTCATCGCAGACGAAAAGGGAATTTCGCCACCCCCGGTTCCCCACAGCGCCAGCGCCGCAACAGCAGCCACCCCTCCGATTGCCGCAAAAACACGTTGCCCTGTAAACAGCATCAGCATCATCAGGGAGAACATGAACATGGCAATCATCTCATGCGACATTCAGAGTTCCTCACCTCTGATACGTGCCACATCCTTGAAAAACTCCGACAACGCCTGCAGCAGCATCAACACAATACCCGACACCATGATTGCCTTGATCGGCCACAAATAGGGACGCCAGGCCGTCGGGTTTCGTTCCCCGTATTCCAGTGAGTAAGACAGGCTGGAAAGCGCGCCGTAAAGCAGGACACCCAGATAGAAAAGCAGGAAGAGAACCGTAAAAGCGTCGAACCAGGCTTTTCTGACATCCGTCCAGTTATGATAGAACAGGTCCATACGCACATTGGACCCAAGCTGCAGAGAGTAAGGCCCGCCCAACATATAATAGGCAACCATCGAAAACTGCGCGACTTCAAGTGTCCAAAGCGATGGAAGGAAAAAAGTCTTGGAAATCGAAGACCATAGCAAGACCCCGATCATCCCGAAAATGCCATACATCACGATCCGGCCAAGCCGATAATTGACCGCATCAATTACACGAACATATCTGTGGATCAGAGGGGGCATGAAAGCCCCACTCTTGCATGGTTGCAACCACCCTTGAATGCATACACAGCCAACCTCCCGCCGACCTCCAATGCGGGGAAACTGCGTACCCAAAACAGCCGCAACACCATACCCGTCGGAAAACCGGTTTCTCAGAAGCCAAGCTTCGCCGCGTGCCGGGGGCCTGTCAATCAACAATCACGCATATAAGGGATGCCATACAATTCACGCTTAGAATTTTCACCACCCCGCAACGGGAAGACGCGTCAGGCAGAAGTGCAAATCGGCCGACCTACTAACCGGCCCAACCGATCAGCTGCGTACCACAATATCACCATGCATATCAACGAAGCGCGTCGGCCATCGCGGTATGGGACAAGACCCATTCGGCCAGAATATCAGGATCTGCCAAAACGGGTTCCGCCAGCCCATCCGCAAATTCAAGAAAGGCAGACCTGTTCGCCTCGTTCAGTCCTACGATAACGGGTATGCCCTTCTCCAGCGCCGCGCCAATCAGGTCACGAAAGCCACGCCCTTCGGCTTCATGTTTGCCAAACTTGTTGACCACGAGCAGATCAATCTTGCCCTGGGTCATGTGAGCGTCTACGAGCCCAACTGCCTCTTCCAGGGCGTTCGGGTCCAGCCGACACCCCCGCGCACTCTTGCCCAGCGATTGCGAAATACGGATCACCGGTCCGTCCGGCAACACCTTCACATCCATATCGCATCGATAGGATTCCTGCTTCTCTGTATCAATCTGAATGGTGCCAGCAATCGTGCACCCGAGAGGGATAAGTTTCTCCACCATCGCCGCCAGAGCAAGGTTGGTTCCACCGCGTGCTTTCGACATTGTGTAGGCAATTTTCATCTGGACGCCTTCCGACAGTTTACCGCAACACGATAGAGATAGACCACTACTCATGGGGAACAAAACCCCGTCTCCGCAAAATGTGAAGCCGAAACGCCGCAAGGTCTTCCCCGCTCAAACGGGCACGGGCCAGCGGCAGTACAATCGCATTTTCCACAATCAGATGTCGCCTCGCATGCGCAACAAACGACAGAAGGACTTTCCGATCCGTACGGCTCAAATCATACGTCCGCGCCAGACAGGCTCTCAGAATACGAGATACTCTCGCGACAAGTTTACCGGCCCCGGCATAATCCACATTCAAACGCTCAACAACATGCCCGATGTCATCTTCCGGCTCACAGCGTTCCAGCAGAAGCGGGAAAAGTTCCTGCGTTTCATCACGCATGTGATCGCCATATTCGGAATCGAGAAAGCTCAGCACATGCTCAACATCGAAACTCGCCGGACGTTCATCTGACGCAATATGCTCAATCTGCGCACAGATCTGCCGCTCTCGCAAATGTTCTTCCGCAATAAAGTCCAGTGGATTGTCAAAAGACGCGGGGTTACAAGGCGAAAGGCAATCTCCCCGGCCTGAACCTCGTGTACCCCGCCTCATCAGCGTCGCTCCTCAGCCAAAGGACCGGAGATTGGCATTTGAAAAACGCGTGCCAGATATTGCGGCACGCCCGATCAACTCATCAACAAACAAACGCGCATTCTCCGCCCAGCTCGCCTTCTCCATCGCCTCGGATATTTTCCCGCGCACGATTTCATACGGCAGCTCACGCCCTTCTTCAAATGCATCAAGCCGGATCACGTGAAAGCCATGTTCTGTCTCCACCGGGGCCGAGACAATTTCACCTGCCTTCAACTGACGCAGAGCCGCTTCGAAAAGTGGCACCGTATCCCCTTGTCGCAACTGCCCCAGAAAACCACCATCACTTCTGGAACCACATTGGCTGTTCGCCGCCGCAAGCTTTGCAAAGCGATCAGGGTAAGACTGTAACTCCCCAATCAGAGCCTGGGCCTTTTTCCTCGCTTCCTCACGCATCCTCTCACCTTCAAATGCGATGAGAATATGAGATGCCTCCCACAATGGGGGGGATCGAAAGCGGGACGGATCTTTGGCCCACTCCATCCTCACAGCTTCATCGCTCGGCGGCGTACAGGCCACATTGTTTTCAAGGAGAACACGGACAAGCGCATCCTCATCCGTCTCTTTCCGTTCCTGCTCATCGCTAAGGGGATCTGTTTCAAGCCCGCGGCGCTTTGCTTCCTGCAGAAGGAGCGTCCTGATCACCAGAGCGTGAGCCGCCTTCGTCCAGACGGCGGCCGGCTGAACCTTATCGCCCGGATGGTTTTGCGTTTCAGCTGCAATGGCTGTTCGGGGGATCACCTCCCCGTTCACCACAATGTCTGTGAAAAATGACTTCATCGCCTCACTCATTCTGCAGCCTCCCGATGAGACACGCGTGCAGAACGCGGTGCCTGACGGCGCGAACGAACAACCTGATATCCAGGCCGAACCAGGTAGCGTACCGGGGCAGACAACATGTGCACCAAACGTGTGAAGGGAAAGAGCACAAAAATCGTCAGTCCCAGAAAGAGGTGAAGTTTGAACACAAGCGCCACATCCTTGATGTGATCTGCCGCCCCCGCCTGAAACGTGAAAATGCCTTGAGCCCATGACATAAACTTCGTCATCTCGTGCCCATCCAAATGCTCCAGGGACACGAAAATCGTGCCGATCCCCAAAACAAGCTGGGCGAGCAAAAGACCAAGGATCAACATATCAGTCGGACCCGACGTTGCGCGGATCCGCGGGTCCGTCCACCGTCGATGGAACAGCATGCCACCCCCCACGAGCGCCATGACACCCGCGACACCGCCCGCGATGACGGCAAGAAGCTGCTTTGCCCCATGGCTGATCCCCATAAAATCAAACACCCAGATCGGGGTCAGCAGTCCGACCAGATGTCCGGCAAAAATAACAAGGACACCAACATGAAAAAGGATCGACCCCACAACAAGCTGCTTGCGGCGCAAAAACTGCGAAGACGAACTCTTCCATGTGAACGGATCCCGCTCATACCGGGCAATGGAACCAACGACCAGAACGGCCAGCGCTATGTACGGATAAATACCAAACAGAAAATTATGCATCTCTACCTCCACTACTCGGCCATCTGCCGGGGTGCGGGATTAACAGGAACATCCATCTGCGACAGCATCTCGCGAACTTGCGGACACCCGGCATTCGGGTCCGGGCCAAAAATCACCTCGGATTCTTCCCAAACCTGGTCAAGAGCCTCCAGGTCATGAGGGTCGGTGTCCGGTTGATCCAGCAGAGTGGCCAGCGCCTCGCTATCAACGTCCGCGCACGAAAGCTCCACAAGAGCGGCAAACACGGGCGCATAGTAACTCTCGCGACGCACAAGCCTCTCTCTCAAGGCCTCGAAGATATGTGCGGCATCCGCCAGTGTGTCATGCGCTTCCGACGCAGGCCGTAACGACAGATACTCCAACAATACCGGCAGGTGGTCCGGCAGTTCAGAGGTAACAGGATCAAACCCACCTTCCCGATAGGTTTCCACGAGGCTGACCATCGCACCGCCCCGATCCCGGCTTTCCCCGTGTACATGCTCAAAAAGATTAAGCGACAATGTCCGCGAGCGGTCAAAGAGCACGACAAAAATCTCTTCCAGATCGTAGATGTCCCGGTTTTCAAACGCCTGAAAAAGCGGTTGAAATGCGCGGCGCGAAAATGTTGTCAATCGCTTGTCTGACAGAACCACGGCGGAAATGTCCGGCATAGCCTCCTTCAGCTCAACCGTTGGATAGCTCAGCAACAGCGATAGTGCTTTGAGTGTCCGGTCCATCAGAATGTCTCCTTGATCTTGAGGGGTTTTTTCGAGCCGCCAAAAAGCGACCCTTTGGACACACCTGACGAGCAACCATTGCAGTCAGTAAACCCGGCACCGCCCCGAAGTTCGTAAGCATCTTCCACCTGTTCGCGATGCGTTGTTGGGATGACAAACCGGTCCTCATAATCCGCAAGCGCCAGGATCTTGTACATGTCTTCGATCTTCGCTTTGGTAAGGCCAACACGCGTGGCGATGTTTTCATCAATCACACCGTCAATCGTCTTCGCACGCATATAGGCACGCATGGCAAGCATCCTCTCCAGAGCGTCCACCACGGGGGCCTCATCCCCAGCCGTCAGCATATTGGCAAGATACTTGACCGGAATACGGAGTGAACGCACATCCGGCATCTCTCCATCCACACCAATCTGACCGGCAGCGGCCGCATTCTGGATCGGGCTGAGTGGCGGGATGTACCAGACCATCGGCAACGTCCGGTATTCCGGGTGAAGCGGAAAGGCAACCTTCCACTCCATAGCCATTTTCCAGACCGGACTTTCCTGCGCCGCTTTGATCCAATCCTGCGGAATGCCCTCAGCCTTCGCGGCGGCAAGCACTTCCGGGTCATTGGGATCGAGGAACACACCAAGCTGAGCGTCGTAGAGGTCTGTTTCATCGGCAACACTTGCTGCCTCCGCAATCTTGTCCGCATCGTAAAGCATGACACCCAGATAGCGGATGCGCCCGACACAGGTTTCAGAACAAACCGTCGGGTTTCCGGATTCAATGCGCGGGTAACAAAGCGTGCACTTCTCCGATTTGCCCGTCGACCAGTTGTAATAGATTTTTTTGTAAGGACAGCCGGACACACACATGCGCCAACCCCGGCATTTTTCCTGGTCGATAAGGACGATGCCGTCTTCCTCGCGCTTGTAAATGGCACCGGACGGGCAACTCGCAGCGCAAGCCGGGTTGAGGCAATGCTCGCAAAGGCGCGGCAAATACATCATGAACGTATTCTCATACGCTCCATAGATTTCCTTTTGCACGCCTTCAAAATTGTAATCTTTTGAACGCTTGGAGAATTCGCCGCCAAGAATTTCTTCCCAGTTAGGCCCCTTCTCGATCTTCTCCATCCGCTCCCCGGTGATCTTGGAACGCGGACGCGCCGTCGGAAATGCCTTCATCTCCGGTGCGGACTTCAGATGATCGTAATCGAAATCGAACGGCTCATAATAATCATCAATTTCCGGCAGGTCGGGGTTGGCAAATATGTTCGCCAGAATGCGCCACTTGGCGCCCTGCTTCGGTTGTAGTTTGCCGGACTTGCTGCGGGTCCAGCCGCCGTTCCAACGGGCCTGATTTTCCCAGTCAGTCGGATAGCCAGTCCCCGGCTTGGTCTCAACATTGTTGAACCAGGCATACTCAACCCCGTCACGGCTGGTCCAGACATTCTTGCACGTTACCGAACATGTGTGGCAGCCGATGCACTTGTCGAGGTTAAGCACCATCCCAATTTGCGCACGAACTTTCATTCTGCTGCCTCCTTTCCGGCATCAGAAGCTGCTGCTGGTTCATCCAACCAGTCAACCTTCCGCATTTTTCTGACAATCACGAATTCATCGCGGTTGGAGCCAACCGTACCGTAATAGTTGAACCCGTAGCTTTGCTGGGCATAACCACCAATCATATGGGTCGGCTTGAGCGTGGTACGCGTAACGGAATTGTGGATCCCGCCCCGGTTCCCGGTAATTTCAGAGCCAGGCGTATTCACGATCTTCTCTTGCGCGTGATACATGAAAAGCGTTCCATCTTTCATGCGCTGGGAGACAACAGCACGCGCGGTCAGCGCACCGTTCGTGTTGTAGACCTCAACCCAGTCATTATCGGCGATACCGGCCTTCGCGGCATCTACCTCCGACATCCAGACAACCGGCCCACCACGATTAAGCGTCAGCATCAAAAGATTGTCTGAGTAGGTCGAGTGAATGCCCCACTTCTGGTGCGGCGTGATGAAGTTCAGCACAACATGCGGGCTGCCCTCCTTCGCGTCCCGATTAACCTCATGAGTGATCGTCTTGAGATCCACAGGCGGACGATAGACGCAGAACCCCTCGCCAAAGGCGCGCATCCACAAATGATCCTGATAGAGCTGCTGGCGTCCTGTCAGTGTCCGCCAGGGGATCAACTCATGCACATTTGTGTAGCCCGCATTATAGCAGACCTTCTCACTTTCGATGCCGGACCAGGTTGGTGACGAGATAATCTTGCGTGGCTGCGCGGCAATATCGCGGAACCGGATTTTCTCGTCTTCTTTGGGAAGCGCAAGATGCGCATGTTCGCGACCAGTCGCTTTGGAAAGCGCTTCCCACGCCTTTACCGCAACCTCACCATTGGTCTCCGGTGCCAGCATCAAGATCACTTCAGACGCATCAATGTCCGTCACAATCTTCGGGCACCCTTTCGCTGGTCCCTCTTCCCAGACACCGTTCAAGTCCCGCAGATGCTGTACTTCGGGTTCAGTGTTCCAGTTGATGCCTTTGCCACCATTCCCCAATTTGTCGAGCAAGGGACCGAGCGCTACATAGCGGTCATAAAGGGCCGTATAGTCCCGCTCGACAGTGATGTACGCCGGGGCCGTTTTGCCGGGGATAAGCTCGCACTCTCCTTTCTTCCAGTCCCGAACATCCGGCTGCGCAATCTCGCCAGCCGTATCATGCAGGATGGGCAACGCAACAACATCAGTTTCCTTGCCCAACACTTCGGGCGCGACTTCCTGAAATTTCTTGGCAATGGATTTGAATATTTCCCAGTCCGATTTCGACTCATATGCCGGGTCGACCGCAGCCTGTAGCGGATGAATGAACGGATGCATATCGGATGTGTTGAGATCATTCTTCTCGTACCAGGAGGCAGTTGGCAGAACGATGTCGGAATAAACCGCTGTCGTACTCATCCGGAAGTCAATGCAAACGAGAAGGTCAAGTTTCCCCTTCGGGGCCTCATCGTGCCACTCGACTTCCCTGGGCTTCTGCCCCCCCTCTTCACCAAGATCATGCCCCAACACACCATGGTCCGTACCGAGCAGGTGTTTCAGGAAATATTCATGTCCCTTACCCGACGAGCCCAACAGGTTGGACCGCCAGACAAACAGGTTGCGCGGCCAATTCTCCGGCGCATCCGGGTCTTCACAAGACATTTCAATTTCGCCTGACTTCAACTTCTCGGCGACATAGTCCTTAACCTCAACCCCGGCGGCTTTCGCAGCCTTGGCCACTTCCAGCGGGTTCTGTTTAAGCTGCGGCGCAGAGGGCAGCCAGCCCATCCGCTCTGCCTGAACATTGTAATCAATCAGGCTCTTGTCCCACTCACCCTTCGGTGCGGTCGGCGAAAGGATCTCGTTCGATGTCAGTGTTTCATACCGCCACTGGTCCGTGTGTGCGTACCAGGCGGAGGTCGAGTTCATGTGGCGCGGGGGTCGTGACCAGTCGAGGCCGAAGGCAAGCGGGGCCCAACCCGTTTGCGGACGCAACTTCTCCTGCCCCACATAATGGCTCCAGCCACCACCGGACTGACCAATACACCCGCACATCACCAACATATTGATGATGCCGCGATAATTCATGTCCATATGGTACCAGTGGTTAAGCCCGGCACCGAGAATGACCATGGATTTCCCATGCGTCTTCTCCGCGTTGCGCGCAAACTCGCGCGCCACAGTGATAATTTTGTCCGCAGAGACGCCGGTAATTTTTTCCGCCCAGGCCGGCGTATACGGCACGTCCTCCGCATAATCTTTGGAGACCCAGTCACCACCAAGCCCGCGGTCAAGACTGTAATTTGCGCAGAACAGATCAAACACAGTCGCAACCAGCGCTTCGCCGTCTGTCGTTTGGATTTTCTTCACAGGGATATTGCGTGTCAGAACATTTGGATGTTCACACCGGACAAAATTCGCCGTGGCCTCACCGCCAAAATAGGGGAAGTCAACACCGACCACATCATCATGATCTTCCTCCAGTACAAGCGAAATCTGAAGCCGAGTGTCTCCGCCTTGCGCACGCTCTTCCAGGTTCCACTCACCCTGTTCGCCCCAGCGATAACCGATGGAGCCGTTCGGCGCGACAAAGCCACCGGACGTCTCGTCAATGGCAACCGTCTTCCAGTCAGGGTTGTTGTCCTCACCAAGCTTCCCATCAAGATCATCTGCACGAAGGAAACGTCCGGCAACCAGGCGGCCATCCTTCTCCTCCAGTTTCACCAACATCGGGAAGTCGGTGTACTTTCGGGAATAGTCCTCAAAATACTCAGCCTGACGGTCAAGATGGAACTCGCGAAGGATAACGTGCCCCATTGCCATCGCCAGAGCACTGTCCGTACCCTGTTTCGGGGCGAGCCAGATATCACCAAACTTTGCGGCTTCGGAATAGTCTGGACAGATCACAGCGGACTTGGTGCCCCGATACCGGGCTTCGGTATAGAAGTGCGCATCCGGTGTTCGTGTCTGTGGCACGTTCGAGCCCCAGAGCAAAAGGAAGCCCGCATTATACCAGTCTGCACTTTCAGGTACGTCGGTCTGCTCACCCCATGTCATGGGTGACGCAGGCGGCAGGTCGCAATACCAGTCATAAAAACTCATGCAAACACCGCCGAGCAAGCTCAGGTAGCGAGACCCAGCCGCATAAGAGACCATCGACATGGCCGGGATCGGTGAAAAACCGAAAACCCGGTCTGGGCCATATTTCTTGGCCGTGTAGGCATTGGCGGTCGCAATGATCTCTGTCGCTTCCTCCCAGTCCGCACGGACAAAACCACCCTTGCCGCGTGCTTCGACATAAGTCTTGCGCAGGATCGGATCATTTTGCAGCGCCGTCCAGGCAGCAACCGGGCTCATCGTCTTGCGCATGCGCCGCCACGCCCGAAGAAGTTTGCCGCGAATAAGCGGATTTTTCACACGGTTGGCTGAATAGAGATACCAACTATAGCTTGCGCCCCGCGCGCATCCGCGTGGCTCGTGGTTTGGCAGGTCAGCCCGCGTGCGCGGGTAGTCGGTCTGCTGTGTTTCCCAGGTTACAATCCCGGACTTAACATAAATCCGCCAGGAGCAGGAACCGGTACAGTTCACACCATGGGTTGAACGCACAATCTTGTCATGCCGCCACCGGTTTCGGTAGGTGTCTTCCCAATCCCTGCTCTCTCGGGTCACCTGTCCATGGCCACCCGCAAATTGTTCAAGCTCCTTGGATTGAAGGAAGTTAAGCCTGTCGAGTAAATGACTCATCTTATTGTCTCCTCATCGGCGGGGATTCCGCCCTTGAATCAAAGCGGGTTCAGCAGGGAACGGATGCACCCTTGCGGCTGTAGAAAAACCAGGTGACAGCCACACACAGAATGTAGAAAGCCATAAAGCCCCACAGTGCCCCATGCGGTGCGCCCGTCATGGCGATGGAAGTGCCATATGCTTTGGGAATGAAAAATGCCCCATAAGCTGCAATCGCGCTAGTGAAGGCGATGATCGCGGCGCTTTCCCGCTCCGCCTCTTTCAAACGTCCGGCTTCGCTAAGAGAAGGCTCAAGCCGGGCCACTTCCTGCCGCAAAATGGTGGGGATCATCTGAAAGGTGGAAGCGTTCCCCACGCCGGTCAAAAAGAACAGCGCCATGAAACAGGCAAAGAAACCCCAGAAATTTCCACCCGCGCCATCTGCCGGCAGGAATTGCAACACGCCCCATACAGCGATGATCATGCCGACAAACGTCCAGAAGGTCACACGACCACCCCCGAACCTGTCTGAGATCCAACCTGTACCCGCGCGGCTGAGGGCACCAACCAGAGGACCCAGAAAGGCATAAGAAAGAACATGCACATCCGGGAACAGGATTTTCGTCAACAACGGGAAGCCCGCTGCATAACCGATAAAGCTTCCAAACGTACCCGTGTAGAGAAGGCACATCACCCAATTGTGCCAGCGTCTGAAAATAATCGACTGTTCAGCGAAACTCGCCTTGGCATCGGCAATGTCATTCATGCCAAACCAGGCCGCAATGGCACTCGCCATAATGAAAGGCACCCACACAAAGCCGGCGTTCTGAACCCATAGCCGACTTCCGTCTGCCAATGTCTGCGGCTCACCGCCAAGAGTTGAAAAAACAGCGCCGGTAATTGCCATAGGCACCACAAACTGCATCACCGACACACCAAGATTTCCAAGCCCGGCATTGAGAGCCAGTGCGTTACCTTTGGTTGATTTCGGATAGAAATACGCAATATTGGCCATGGATGACGCAAAGTTGCCACCCCCGAAACCGCACATCAGGGCCAGACCCAGAAAAACAATGTAAGGCGTCTCAGGGTCCTGCACGGCAAAGCCAATACCAAGGGCCGGCAACAGAAGAGACGCTGTAGAAAGCGCAGTCCAGCGTCGGCCGCCGAAAATGGGCACCATGAAACTGTAAAAGATCCGAAGCGTCGCACCGGACAGCCCCGGCAGTGCCGCAAGCCAGAACAGTTCGTCCGTTGAATAGGAAAAACCGATTGCGGGCAGTTTTGCCACAACAACGGACCAAACCATCCAGACGGAAAACGCAAGCAACAGATTGGGAATGGAAATCCAGAGATTGCGGGTTGCAACAGCCTTACCCGTCTCATTCCAGAACTGTGCGTCTTCCGGCCGCCAGTCCGTCAGCGTGTATTGGTTGGTCTGTGGATCATTTCGTGTAATCGCCATGGGAACCTTCCTTGTGGCGTGTGAGAAAGGGTCAAGCCACCATTGATGGCTTGACCGCGGCTATGTCAGGGTTTCGTTGCAGGTATCGGGAACGGTGCCTCTGGCACATCGGAAAGGAAGCGTTCATCCGCCAGCGCAGGATGGCGCGCCCGTTCCATTTTCCGGATCGCAACATGCATCCAGATTGTGGACACAGCGACAATCACAAAAAGCAGCATGAACGGCGCTGTCCAGACGCCCGTATAATCAAGCAGGACACCAAAGGAGATCGGCAGAACGAAACCGCCCAGCCCGCCAATCATGCCGACAAGCCCCCCGACAGCCCCCACATGGTGCGGGTAATAGACGGGAATATGCTTGTAGACCGCCGCCTTGCCGAGGCTCATGACAAACCCAAGGATCACCGTCAAAGCGACGAAGAAGCCAACCGAGAGCCCGAAGTTGAATTCAATAGGCCCGTCAATACCGCGAACGATATAGCTGGTCTGTGGATAGCTCATAACGAAGAGCACAATCAGCGAGACGATAAATGTCAGGTACATGATGAAGCGTGCGCCCCACTTGTCCGACATCCAGCCACCAAGAGCCCGGAAGATCGAACCAGGCATGGAGTAAAGTCCGGCGAACACACCTGCCGTCGTCAGCTCAAGCCCATAGGCACCGACATAATAGCGTGGCAGAAAAGAAGCGAGCGCAACAAAAGCCCCGAAAACAAAAAAGTAGTAAGTCGCGAAACGCCAGACCTGCATATACTTGAGAGGTTCAAGTTGTGTTCCGGCGCTGACAGGCCCTTCCCCGGTCCGCCGGCGTTCCTCTTCCACCGGGTCGGTTTTTGCAAAGACGTAAAACAGAACAGCCGTCACCGCCAGGCAGACGGCATAGACCTGCGCTGTCCCTTCCCATCCCAGCGCCACGACCAGAAAAGGCGCTGCGAAGTTGGTAACAGCCGCGCCGACATTGCCCGCGCCGAAAATACCAAGTGCAGTTCCCTGATGCTCCTTGTCGAACCAACGGGACGTGTAGGACACCCCGACAATGAAAGAGCCACCCGCAAGGCCAAGCCCCAGCGCTGCAAGCAGAAAAATCTCATAAGTCTGAACTGATGTCAGAAGCCATACCGCAACAGCGGTAATAAGCATCTGAAGCGGAAACAGCACGCGCCCGCCATATTGCTCCGTCCACACACCAAGAAAAATCCGGCTGAGTGACCCCGTCAACACCGGCGTTGCCACAAGAAGGCCGAACTGCGTATCTGAAAGCCCCAGTTCCTGCTTGATCTTGACGCCGATAATCGAGAAAATTGTCCACACTGCAAAACACACCGTGAACGCAAAAGTACTCAACCCCAAAGCCCGGTATTGGTCTGCCCGGGTGACACCATCAAGCGTGTGCATAGCTTTCCTTCCAGCTTCCATTGCGTGATGTCGCAATTAACGTGGAAACAGAAAGCGCCCTTTGGCCCTCCGGCGGGTTGATCTATGTCAGGTGATGGGCCTTCCCAGTGCAAAACAAATCGTCTCCCAACATTGTTGGAAGGACAGACAGAAATCACACAAGGCATGCAACAAAAGTCTTGGCTTCTTGATTTGACAATCCGCCTCATTACACTTGATAAATATCAAGTTCAATAAATTGCCCCTCACGAGAGGAATCAGCGTTGAGAGAGACAGACATTCCACTGGTCAAAGACCTGCCGCTCTTTAAAGACATGCAGGACACACATTTCGACGCCTTGATGCGCGGCGGATATGTGCAGAACTTCCCGCCCCATGTGGAACTCATCACCGAAGGGGATCCCGCCGACTTCCTCCATATTGTGACCGAAGGCAGCGTAGAGCTTTTTGCGGGGTGGAACGGTCGGGAAACAACCATGGCAACGGTTGAACCCCATGCCACGTTCATTCTGGCGGCCTCAGTGAAGGATGCCCCTTATCTCATGTCCGCCCGAACGCTGGAAAAGTCCCGCCTTATTCTGTTGCCGTCGGCCGATGTTCGTACCGCCTTCGAGCGTGATAGCGCCTTCGCTCGCGCCGTCGTGACAGAGCTCGCCCAGTGCTACCGGTCCGTCGTCAAAAACACCAAAGGCCTCAAGCTCAGATCGTCAATTGAACGGTTGGCAAATTACCTGCTGCGGTGTCAGGAACGCACCGGCGGCGCGAAAAGTTTCGAGCTTCAAATTGAGAAACGGCGCCTGGCATCCTACCTGGGCATGACCCCTGAAAACCTGTCACGCGCTATCAAGTCCCTGCAGCCCTACAGTGTCCGGATTGACGGAACCCAGGTCACCATCTCGGACCCGGACGACCTTGCATCACTCGCAAAGCCCTCCCCGCTCATTGACGGTCGCGACGCCGACAGCACATCCGCCTAGAACGCACCGGGGCTCGCAAGCACCAAGGTTCACACCCGGCGCGGCGACAGCAATGCAGGCCCGTAAACCACCCCGAACCCGAAAAAACCTGCACACCAGAACAAAGCAGACAGGGAATAGAAAATCAGGCTCAAATCGCCCGCATAGCCACCCGCAATCCGGGTAACGATGGCGGCTATCAGAAACCAGTAGAGCGCTGCGGTTCCCACGCCCGCTTTCAAGGCTTGCCCGCTATGCCCGAGTGACGCCCGCGTCATCACAGCCATCGTCATCAGACCAATAGCCCCGGCCATCCAGAAATGCTGCGCTGATACAGGATCGATCCACCCCGGGTGCAGATAGGACAACCCCAAGGCAACAGCCCCCATGGGTACAAATCCGTAGCCCAGATGTAAGACCCAGACCAGTGGCTCCCCGACGGTCAAATGACCGCGCCATCTGAGCAGGCGCACGCCCTGCACACTCCCCATCACAAGCAACCCGACCCCGACACCTGAGCCCTCGCCAAGGGCAATCCAGAGCAAAAGGACCAACCCGGAAATCAGCATGGAAATCACATCCAGCCGGGGAAGAAAAACCGGTTGTGGCGGAACACCTTGTTGTCCAAGCCAGTTTTGCGTGAAAGCGGGCACGATCCGCCCGCCGATTAAAGAGATCAACATCACGGCAACGCCAAGCCCAAGCCTGAAGCCCGGTTCACCGGCCGCATAATCCCCTTGCCACGCACTCAGGTGGAACAAGCCGTTCCCGACAATAAACAAAGACAACATGACAAGAACAGGCAGGTTCCGCCAGTTTTTGCCGATGGTGATTTCGCGCCCCAGGTAGAGCACGAGTGCAATCATCAGCGAAAGGTCAACAAGGGCCACGAAGAGGGCTGGCAGATGAGCAGAAACAAACACCACACCCCGCCCCGCCAGCCAAAGACAGACAAGCCCCACAAGCCCGGCCCCTTTGAGCGGTGGTCGGCCCGTCCAGTTTGGGACCGCTGTCAGCAAAAACCCGCCAAAGACGGCTCCCAGATATCCAAACAGCATCTCATGTGCATGCCAGGAGGCTGGGTCAAATGCCGTGGGCACAACCACAACCCCACTCAGGATTCCCAGCCATAGAACCAGTGCAAAACCGGCCCACAGGCAGGCGAACAGGAAGAAAGGGCGAAACCCCATACTGAAAAAGGCGAGACTGGACAGAGAGAAGCGCATGGTGGCCATTTTCGTCACTCAGCCACCCTGATTTTCAAACATCGGAAAAAGCGTCTCGTTCTCCAGACGAATATGATCCAGAAGATCATCAATAAACTTCTGAAGCCCCGTATAAAGATCCGCCCAGCTGCGACAGGCCCCGTCTGGCAGAAAAAGATTGTTGGTCAGAGATTTAATATGGGCAATATCATCCAGATGCGCCTCATGATCTCCTCGCATGACCTGAATAGGAACCTGTATGCCAGCCTGTCGGCCTGCATTCATTGCAGGAAAGAGGATCATTTCCTCCTTGCGCATATGCTGGTCCATCGCGATCAGCAGCGTTTGCAGAAACTGCGAAAGGCCACGCGGTGCCCACTCATCGTGAACATGAACAGCCTCCACCTTTCCAGCCAGATCAATCAGCATGGGGAGTTCACGACGATGTACCTCGTGGTACCGTTCCAGAATAAAAGAAATCAGTTCATCCGGCGCGCTGCGGACCGGTGCTTCAACGACATCAATCATCATACCAGCTCCTCTGGTTCGACTTGGGTCTGCCTCAATCATCCAGCGCCTGAATTTTATGGCCTGCTGGCAGCAAGGCACTGCATAAGTCGTATGCCGATATAAAATGCATTTCAAATACTGTTTTTAAAACGCGACGATGCGCCTCACCCCTTAAGGTTTGGTCACAAAGCCGGATGAGAGACACAAAGGCAGGAATGCAACACATTGACGAAGACCGTGCCCCCTCTCTTGACAGACCAATATGCAATGGCCATTTCTCCCAAAGCCGTTTCCTGATCGGGCATCACAGGGTCTGGACTGCCTCACCCTGCCTCACCCGGAACAGAAATGACAGGACAGGAACCACAGGAGAACGTCCACAGTGCCTGAAAGCAAGTCCGTACAACGATTAACCGGTCTGGATCTTGCCCGCTTCCTCGCTTTCTGCGGCATGGTGATTGTGAACTTCAAAATAGTTATGGGGGTCGGTGTCAGCACATCACCGCTGGACATGTTCGCCATTGCCCTTGAGGGCCGGGCCGCAGCGACATTTATTGTCCTTGCCGGGTTAGGCCTTGGCCTCTCCAGCACCTATCGGGACCGAAGCCACACTGTTTCAACAACACTCGCGCGATCAGCATTCCTGCTCGCCGTTGGTCTGTTGAACATGATGATTTTTGAGGCGGACATAATCCATTATTACGCCTTCTATTTCCTGTTCGGCGTCTACCTGTTGACCTACAGCACCAAAGCACTCTGCCTGCTGATCGTGATACTGAATCTTGCTTTCATGGCACTGCTTTTCATCGTCGATTATGAAGCAGGCTGGGACTTCACAACCTTTGCATATGAAGGTTTCTGGACCCCCACCGGCTTCATCAGAAACCTGTTTTACAATGGCTGGCACCCCGTCATACCCTGGCTTGGCTTCTTCGTTCTGGGGGTCGTACTGTCGCGCCTGCCTCTGACCAGAACATCAACACAGATCATTCTCATGGGCCTCGGGCTGGCTGCATTGCTCTTTGCGGAAACCAGCGCAACCATCGCACAGCCGCTCTTGGCCGGCATGGACCCCGAGCTCGCGGAACTGGCCACAACCAGCCCGCTCCCCCCAACGCCACTCTACTTCCTGGCCGGGTCAGGCGCTGCCGCTATGGTGATCGGTCTGTGCCTGTTCATCGCGCCATGGCTCGAAAAGACCGGCATGCTGAAACTTGTCACCCCGGCAGGACGGCAAACACTCACTCTCTACATCGCACACATTCTGCTCGGCATGGGTACACTGGAAGAACTGGGCCTGCTGGGCAATCAGAGCATCGAAAACGCCCTGCTGGCAGCTTTTCTCTTTTGCCTTGCAGCCACTCTTTACGCCCTGCTCTGGGCGCGTCACTTCAAGGCTGGCCCCATTGAGACGCTGATGCGCAAACTGGCAGGCTGATAGGACCCAGCGCTAGATGACCCCCATAGCGCGCATTGCTTCTGCCACGCGGACAAAGCCGGTAATATTGGCCCCCAGAACATAATTGCCGGGCGCACCGTAAGTTTCGGCGGTTTCAGCGCAAGCATCATGAATGTTGCACATAATGGATGCCAGTCGTTCTTCCGTCTTTTCAAACGACCAGCTGTCCCGACTGGCATTCTGCTGCATTTCAAGCGCCGAAGTTGCAACACCTCCCGCATTCGCAGCCTTGCCAGGTGCAAACAGCACACCGGCCTCCTGAAAAGCATGAACAGCCTCAGGTGTGGAGGGCATGTTGGCGCCCTCTCCCACGGCAATGACACCGTTCCTGATCAGGCTTCGGGCATCCGAGCCCGTCAATTCGTTCTGCGTCGCGGATGGCATGGCAACATCACAAGGAACATCCCAGATTGACCCACCCTGGATATAGCGACAGCTGCCCTTCTTGAGGTCGGCATAAGTCGAAACCCGCTCGCGGCGCACCTCCTTGATTTCCTTGAGCAGCTCAAGGTCAATCCCGTTTTCATCCACAACGTATCCATCCGAGTCAGAGCAGGCGATCACTCTTCCACCAAACGCGCGAATTTTTTCCATGGCGTAAATTGCGACATTCCCGGAGCCGGAAACCACGCAGCGCTTTCCCTCAAAACCATCTGCCCGGGTCTCCAGCATCCGCTGAACGAAATAGACGCTGCCAAAACCCGTCGCTTCCTTGCGTGCCCGGGAGCCACCAAACGACAAGCCCTTGCCCGTCAAAACGCCGGCTTCATAGCGGTTGGTGAGCCGTTTATACATTCCGAACATGTAGCCGATCTCGCGTCCACCGACGCCTATGTCACCTGCGGGTACGTCAACATACTCACCCACATGCCGATGCAGCTCGACCATAAAGGACTGGCAAAACCGCATGATTTCACGGTCCGACCGCCCCTTCGGATTGAAGTCAGATCCACCTTTTCCGCCCCCGATAGGCAGTCCTGTCAGCGCGTTCTTGAAAGTCTGCTCAAAGCCGAGAAACTTGATGATCCCGACATTAACAGATGGATGAAAACGCAGCCCGCCCTTGTAAGGCCCCAGAGCAGAATTAAACTGAACCCGAAATCCACGATTGATCTGCACATCACCTTTGTCATCAATCCACGGCACACGGAAAATAATCTGCCTCTCCGGCTCGCAAATCCGTTCAATCAGCGCTTCATCCGCATATTCCGGATGCTTTGAGATAACCCGGCCAAGACTTTCCAGCACTTCATGCACAGCCTGATGAAACTCATGTTCTCCGGCATTACGGTGTTCAACCGTGCTGAGGATTGGCTGCAGTTTTTCATCAATCGTGTTCATGCAATAAGTCCCGACTTCTTGATGGAGGGTAATTTATATTTTGGATCACCGTCATAAGACACGGACGGCACAGCGGACAACAGATGAAAAAACGCCGCACGCAGACGGGCAGACAAACGCCAGATGGGATTACAGGTGGGGCTAAAAGACCGGATGCCCGAGAACGCGTCCCATCACCCCAACTTGCCTCCGAAATCACCATAACCCGTAGCACAAAACAGCATGGCGCAAGGATAGCATGGCATCGCCCGAAACCTCCCGCAGCGCGGCAGGCAAAGGCATGGCTATTGGAAGGAGAATGGCGGAGAGGAAGGGATTCGAACCCTCGATACGCTATTAACGTATACACCCTTAGCAGGGGCGCGCCTTCAGCCACTCGGCCACCTCTCCACCGCCGTGTATGCCCGAGCTGTGAAAGCATTTCAAGGCAGAAATCCTGAGAAATTGCCCTCAAACACGAATAATCGACACCCGGTTGCGCCGTCTCCGCTGCTTGGGCCACATGGGGAAGCCCGCACACGCATCTTCGTAAACATTCAATTAATTGAAGGGTTTACGGAAACATCACCTTCTCGTGAGAAGGTAAGTTCAAACGCAACCCCCATTGCTCTCCCCATCAATCAAGGTCGGACTTGATTAAGGAACAACATGATCGAGGCCAGAAAACCGGATAATGAGGCAGAACGCCTTGCGCACCTGCAAGCGCTCAACATGCTTGATTCAGCGATCGAAGAGCGTTTCGAGCGGATTACACGTCTGGTCTGCAATATTCTGGATGTTCCGATCTCCGCTATCTCTCTGGTGGACGACGATCGGCAATGGTTCAAGTCCGTGCAGGGGTTGAATGTCTCGGAAACACCTCGCAGCATCGCTTTTTGTTCTCATACAATCCTGGGGGACGAGGCTCTTGTTGTACCCGACGCCCTCGCCGATCACCGGTTTGCCGACAACCCGCTGGTAACCGAGAACCCCAACATTCGCTTTTATGCCGGATGCCCGCTGATCATCGAAGATGGCATTCGTATCGGGACCTTGTGTGCTATCGACAATAAACCCCGCAAAATCTCTGAAGATCAGCTTGTGGTCCTGAAAGACCTCGCCCAGATGGTCCGAAGTGAAATGAGTGCGATCACACTGAGTGACGTCAACCAACGCCTGACGGAAGAACTGAAGACAGCCGAACGCGCGGCGATGATTGACCCCCTCTCCGGCCTCTGGAACCGCCGCGGCGGCGAAGAGCTGCTTGAGAGTGAATGGGCGTCTGCCAGCCGCGCCAGCCATTCCCTTTCCATCGCCATGATTGACATCGACCACTTCAAAAAAGTCAACGACACCTATGGCCACGATATAGGTGACGTCGTCATCCGGCAGTTTGCAAAAACAATTCTCACTTCCTTGCGCCCGCGCGATGTTGTCTGCCGCTGGGGCGGCGAGGAGTTTCTGGCACTCTTCACAGACTGCGATGCGGATGGCCTGCCTGCCGTGCTGGGCCGCATCCAGCAGAACATTGAGAGTAAGCCGATCAGAACAACGCAAGGCTTGCTCGCCGTCACGGCAAGCTTCGGTGCCGCCGCCGTGCTGCCAACGCGGGACAACCATCCTCAAAGCATAATCAAGGAGGCAGACCGCGCCCTCTACCAGGCAAAAGCCGAAGGCCGCGCACGGTATGTGATCGCCAACAGCGCAGAACACGCCAACTAACCAGCACCAATCGGGGATTTTTCCCTTCTGTCACTGCCTGAATTAAGCCACACTGCAGCCCATTTCTGTAACAGCCAATTGGGGGCAATAAATGTTGGCACGAATTCTTGCAATCCTACCCGCTATCGCGATGGGTTTTAACGGCGTCATGTGGATCATCAATCCAGCAGGTGCCGCCGAGAGCCTGGGCATGCCACTTCTGGAAGGAATGGGCCTCAGCACCCAGGCCGGAGATTTCACCGCCTTCTTTATTGCCTGTTCGGCCATGAGTGCTCTCGCCGCAATCCGCCTCAACCCGACCTGGGCCTATGGCGCAGTCATGCTTCTGGGTGGCGCTGCCGTGTTCAGAACCCTCGCCTGGGGTCTGCACGGGGCTGAGTTTGCAACGGTCCTTATTATTGTGGAAGCGGTTCTGGCCGCCATGCTGATGGCAAGCACACGCTTGATGAAAAGCAACTGATCATCTTCTTTCAGGCACAAAAAAGCCCGGCACCACAGGTGCCGGGCTTTCGCATTTTTGAGGCTCAACTCATACAGCCCGCTCAACGCGCCATATTGATAATTTTTAATTGGGTAAACTCCGCCAGACCTTCGTCACCAAGCTCTGTGCCGATGCCCGACAGGCCGGACCCGCCAAACGGGATCGAAGGATCAAGTTCAGCGTGCTTGTTCACCCAGATCGTGCCGGCATCCATTTTCTCCGCAAGCGCATAAGCCCGGTCAACATCAGACGACCAGACAGACCCGCCCAGACCGTAAGGTGAGGCATTCGCACGCGCGACGGCATCGTCGGGGTCAGAATATTTGATCACCGGCAGCACCGGGCCAAACTGTTCTTCATCCACAATACGTGACCCGTCGGTCACATCTCGGACGATAGTCGGACGGATAAAATACCCCGCCCGGTCCTGCGTCTGCCCGCCAGCGATAATCTTCCCGCTCTGGCCGGCATCTGCAATCAGTTCCTGAACCTTTTCGAACTGCATCTTGTTCTGCAAAGGACCGAATTGCGTCCCCTGCTCCAGGCCGTCGCCAATGATCGCCGCATCCGCAAGGCTCGCAAGCTCATCACACATTTCATCATAAATTGATTCATGCACGTAAAGCCGCTTCATCGCGATACAGACCTGACCACTGTTCTGAAACGCACTTTGGAAGAGCTTGGGTGCCGCTTCCTTCGGGTTCACATCATCAAGAACGATACCTGCATCATTCCCGCCAAGCTCAAGCGTAATACGCTTCAACAGGCCAGCGGCGCCCGCCATCACTTTCGCCCCGGTTGCCGTCGAGCCGGTAAAAGAGATTTTTCGGATATCCGGATGCGCCGTCAACGGGGCACCAAGATCATTTGCGTCAGCCAGAACGTTCACCACCCCGGCAGGGACAATATCCTTGATGATTTCGCCCAGCCGCAGGGATGTAAGCGGTGTTGTCGGTGCCGGTTTCAAAACGATGGTATTCCCCGCAATCAGCGCAGGCGGCAGTTTGAACGCCATCAGGATCATCGGAAAGTTCCACGGCACGATCGCACCAATCACACCCAGTGGTTTGCGATGGGCTTCCACCCGGCGGCCTTCACTGTCATCCAGCACTTTGACCGGCAGATCAAGCGAAGTGAAATAGCGGAAAAAAGCCGCCGTGCCGAACACTTCTCCCGTCGCATCAGCAAGAGGCTTTCCCTGCTCCTGAGTCAAAAGCCGGGCAAGCTCCTCACCATGGGCCTCAATCGCATCTGCAATAGACAGAACAACTTTCTTGCGCTCATCAATCGACGTTGCAGACCAAGCGGGAAAAGCTGCTTTCGCCGCGGCCACTGCATCATTCAATTGAGCTTCCGATGCCCGCGCACAAGTCGCGACAACATCTTCCGTCGCAGGGTTGATGACATCCATCGTCATATCACCATCGACCATCTGGCCATTAATCAGCAGCTTGTATGAGCCCATAATTCATTCCCTTTACCTGTCTGCATCCTTGTGCGAACTGCGCATGATGTTCTGTGTTTTGATATTGGCGCGAGCTTTCCATTTCACGCCGTGCAATTCAATCCTTCATTGCAGAAGGCAAGGGAACAAAACAATCCCCTGCGTCAAAAAGAAAAAGCCGGTACGCTTGAAATCAAGGGTACCGGCTTTCTCAACATGCACAGACTGACAATCTTGTCTGTTTATCCGTGATACCGGATGAGACCTTCCTGCGCGACCGACGCCACAAGCACGCCCTCGCGACTGTAAATACTCCCGCGGTTAAAACCGCGCGCACCCACAGCACTCGGGCTGTCTTGCGTATAAAGAAGCCAATCATCGGTCTTCACCGGATGATGAAACCACATCGCATGATCCAGGCTCGCCGACTGCAGCTTGCCGGACATCCAGCTTACCCCGTGAGGGCGAATACACGTATCCAGCAACGTCATGTCAGATGCATAGGCCATGACACATTGCTGCATGGCGACATTGTCTGGAACAGGGCGTGTGGAGCGAAACCAGACCTGCAATTCCGGATCTGCCGGTTGCGGGTTGATATATTCCTGCGGGCTGACCATTCGCATTTCAATGGGGCGGGGACGCGCAAAATGCGTCCGCACGGCTTCCGGCAGTTGATCGATAATAGCTTCGCGGCGTTCACGCTCTGTCGGCAGGGTTTCAGGTGCAGGCACGTCCGGCATGCTCGCCTGATGCTCAAACCCTTTTTCCTGTATCTGAAAAGAAGCGGCAAGATTGAAAATCTGCTTGCCATGCTGAATGGCAATCACGCGCCGTGTGGTGAAACTCTTCCCGTCACGGGCCCGGTCAACTTCGTAAAGGATCGGCACTTTCGGATCGCCTGGCCTGATAAAATAGGCATGAAGCGAATGGCAAATCCGGTCCGGGTCGACGGTCTTGTATGCAGCCATCAAGGCCTGACCGATCACCTGCCCGCCAAAAACCCGCTGCCAACTCGTTTCGGGACTGTGCCCCCTGTAAAGATTGAGCTCAATTTGCTCCAGATCCAGCAGGGCGATCAGGTCTTCTACGGCGTCGCTCATAAATGTACGTCCATTCATTGGGGGGATAAACTCGGGCGGACCATAAAGCCCCCGCCCTCACCTGTCACCCCGCCGCACACCACCAAAGAGCGGAAAAAGACGACGCAATCAGCCGGTGTCGTCAGTGGGCCGACAACCATTCCCGCGCCAGGCGCTGTGCTTCGGCAATCTGGGAAGTGTCCATCTCCGCAGCAATCGCGGCACGGCTGCTGCGCGCGGCATGAGACCCTCTCATCGCGGCCAGATTGAACCATTTATGGGCATTGATAAAATCAACATCCACACCTTTGCCTGTGGCATAGATGATCCCAAGATCGTAGAGCGCTTCTGGCGCACCTGCTTGCGCGGCCATCTGGCACTGTTCCAGCGGATCCATTTCACGTCTGGCCATAAATCATTCCTCCGGTGTGGCGCCTGCTCCTTTACTCAACACTCATGCGCCGTTAGTCATAGGGTCGTTCTTCGATAGTCAGCAAATCACCGGGCCGTTGAACATTTGGTTAACGGGATAAATAAAAAGCGGCGGAAATTTCTTCCGCCGCCAAAAAATGATATTTTCTTGTCGATCCGTAACCGGAAAGTCTCTTCAGGACGCCACTTCAGGTACGGCCATTCCCTTTTGCACCGCCGGGCGCTGACCAACGACATCCACCCATTTCCGGATATGATCGAGGTCGCCAAGTGCCTCTCCCCTCGCTGCCTGAAGAGGAGCAAGCGCATAACTGATCCATGGAAAAAGCGCCATATCGGCAATAGAATATTCGCCTGCCACAAACTCGGACGTCGCCAATTGTTTGTCCAGAACCTTCAGCAAACGCACTGACTCTCCCAGGAAACGGTCAATCGCATAAGGTACTTTCTCCGGGGCCGTATTAATGAAATGGCCCGCCTGCCCAAGGATCGGTCCGATCGCCGACATCTGCCAAAAAAGCCACTCCAAAACCCTGGCACGCGCCTGGGCATCATCCGGGAGAAACTTTCCGGATTTTTCCGCGAGATAAAGCAGGATGGCGCCAGACTCAAACAGCGAAACCGGTTCACCACCCGTGTCACGATCAATGATTGCCGGAATTTTGTTGTTTGGAGAAATCGCCAGAAAATCCGGTTTGAACTGCTCATCATTCAGCAGGTTCACCGCATGGGGTGTATAGTCCAACCCGGCCTCCTCCAACAGGATGGAAACCTTGCGACCATTAGGGGTCGTCCACGTATAAAAATCGATCATCTTGTCTCTCAGCAGCACGGCGCCTCGCGGCGCGCTCATTTACACTGCCTGAAAGATGGGGACAGCCCGACACCGGCACAAGCCGCCCCGGCACTACGTCCGATCACATTCCTGAAAACCCGTGTAAAAGCGCGTCAATACTCAACCGTTACTTCAACGTGATGGTGGCGGTGAATACGGCAAACAAGCGGACGGATCGTGTAATCCCCCGCCGGGAGCGCGAAACCGACAGCCTGTTCCGGAAAAAGGAAGTCTCCAACAATTTCGTCGTTAAGACCGACGATCTGAAATCCATACGTTCCGCCCATGACACGGGTGATCTGCCCGCTCTGCGGAACCGACAATCCACGGCCCCATTGTTTGCTGGACTGAAAGACATCGTTCTCAATCCGCGTTCCCGTTCCGGTCACCTGTCCCGCGAGTGCAGACATGCCGACCTGCGTTTCCAACACAAGCGCAGCAACAAGCCCCACCCCGGTCAACAGTTTCAACTTACGCATAAGAACCCCCCAAATAACGACCACGCCGGATTTTAGCACGACACATATCGCGTCAAAAGCCCGGAGAAAAATACTGTAAATCATTGATAAAAAAGAAGAAAACTTCCGCCGCCCAAACAGAAGGAACACGGCGCACAAAAAAAACCGATGGTCGCAACCATCGGTTTTTGAGCCTCACACCTATAACGGCCGCATTTATGAGTGCCTGTCCTACAGTCTGCCGCATCAAAGGCTTCGTGCTTGCGATGAGCTGAGACTTGTTCCCCCCGGAACACAATCCCATCAGATACTTTGAACAAATGCGGGCCGTTTGGTGTCAAGTGGCGGACATTCGCCCGCCAACTCAGTTCGGATTTACTTCGAAGCAGCTTTCCGACGAGGAGCAGCTTTCCGTTTAGCGGCAGCTTTTCTCTTCGGGGCAGCTTTCTTCTTAGGGGCTGCTTTCTTCTTGGCAGCAGCCTTTTTCTTAGGAGCTGCCTTCTTCTTGGCAGCAGCTTTTTTCTTAGGAGCTGCTTTCTTCTTGGCAGCAGCTTTTTTCTTAGGAGCTGCCTTCTTCTTGGCAGCAGCCTTTTTCTTCGGTGCTGCCTTCTTCTTAGCAACAGCCTTTTTCTTCGGAGCCGCTTTCTTCTTAGCAGCTGTCTTTCTCTTCGGTGCTGCCTTCTTCGCAGCTGACTTCTTGGCAGCAGCTTTTTTCTTCGGTGCTGCCTTCTTCTTAGCAACAGCCTTTTTCTTCGGCGCTGCTTTCTTCTTCGCTTTAGGTTTCGTAGCCATAATAGTCTTCGCTCCTGATGTGCCGTTTCCAGTAACGACGAACGTGGGACTCAAACGCACACTAGTGAGCGCCCCCTCATCGCAGGACGCAGAACGCGATTACTATGAGCAACTGATTCAATACAAGCAATAGGCTGCTTCGTGCGCGTACAGTCCCCGGTACACACAGTCCTGAAAATTGGTTGACAAATGATTGAGAGAACAAGCGAAGTTTTGTTCTCTCAATCAGCATCACAACTCAAGTTTTTTAGAAAGTAGTTCGTTTACGGATTGCGGATTTGCCTTGCCACCACTGGCTTTCATGACTTGCCCGACAAACCAGCCAATGAGTTTTGGCTTCTCTTTGACTTCAGCAACCTTGTCCGGGTTTGCAGCAATTACTTCGTCAATAACCTGTTCGATTGCACCCAGGTCAGTTACTTGACGCAAGCCCTTCTCTTCCACAATTTTCGCCGGATCATCGCCAGTTTCGAACATTATCTCGAAAACTTCCTTAGCGATTCGCCCCGAGATCGTGTTGTCAGAGATCAGACCAATCAACTCACCAAGCTGTCTTGCACTCACAGGCGACGTCTCAATCGAGAGCCCCGCCTTGTTCAGCGCACCGAAGAAATCCCCCGTCACCCAGTTTGAAGCGAGCTTGGGATCACGCCCTGTCGCCACCTCTTCAAAGAAGTCCGCGGAGACTTTTTCAGAAACCAGTACCCCCGCATCATAGGGCGAAAGCCCATACTCACGCACAAAGCGCGCACGTTTGTCGTCAGGCAATTCCGGCAGATCGGCAGCAAGTGCGTCGACCATCTCCTGCTGCAAAACCAGAGGCAGCAGATCAGGGTCCGGGAAGTAGCGATAATCATGCGCCTCTTCTTTTGAGCGCATTGACCTTGTCTCACCGGCACGCGGATCAAAAAGGCGCGTTTCTTGCGCAATTTCACCGCCATCTTCCAGCACATCAATCTGGCGTCGGGCCTCATACTCGATCGCCTGACCGATAAAGCGGATGGAATTTACATTCTTGATCTCGCAGCGCGTGCCCAGCGGTTCTCCAGGCCGGCGAACGGACACATTCACGTCCGCGCGCATGGATCCTTCCTCCATGTTCCCGTCACAGGTACCCAGATACCGCAAGATAGCCCGAAGCTTCTTCACATAAGCCTGTGCTTCTTCTGACGAGCGCATATCCGGCTTGGAAACAATCTCCATCAACGCCACACCGGAGCGGTTAAGGTCCACAAAGCTCAAGGATGGATGCTGGTCATGAATGCTCTTGCCGGCATCCTGCTCCAGATGAAGTCGTTCAACCCCCACGCGCTTAACCGAACCGTCCGCCAGATCAATTTCAATCTCACCCTCCCCGACAATCGGGTACTTGAACTGTGAAATCTGATAGCCCTGCGGCAGATCAGGATAGAAATAGTTCTTCCGGTCAAAAACCGAGCGTAGATTGATCTGCGCCTTGATCCCCAGCCCGGTTCGCACGGCCTGGCGAACACATTCCTCGTTGATCACGGGCAACATGCCAGGCATCGCCGCATCGACAAGACTGACCTGTACATTCTGCTCAGCACCAAATTTGGTTGGCGCTGATGAGAAAAGCTTTGCCTGAGACATAACCTGCGCATGCACTTCAAGGCCAAGAACGACCTCCCAGGCACCGGTTGCTCCTTCAATCAGGTTCTTGTTCTCACTCATTATGCTCTCCACCATGTAGAAGGTTCGGCGGTAAAGCCTGCGGCTTCTTCAAGTACGCCCGCCGCCCGCAACAATGTCTCCTCATCGAACGTCCGGCCGATAAGCTGCAGTCCAAGCGGCAGCCCCTCCGCACTCAACCCCGCAGGCAGCGAAATACCCGGCAGCCCGGCAAGGTTCACCGGCACGGTGAAAACGTCATTCAGATACATGGAAAGCGGATCGTCCGTCTTTGCCCCCACCGCAAACGCCGGTGACGGTGCCGTCGGTGTCAGCAGAACATCGACCTTTTTGTAGGCTTCCGCAAAATCCTGTGCGATGAGCGTGCGGATTTTCTGTGCCTTGATGTAATAGGCATCATAATAGCCCGCCGAGAGAACATAGGTACCGATCAGGATGCGACGGCGTACTTCATCGCCAAACCCCGCAGCCCGTGTCTTCTCATACATATCCGTAATGTCTTTGCCCGGTACACGCAGGCCATAACGGACCCCGTCATAACGGGCAAGGTTGGATGACGCTTCCGCCGGGGCCACAATGTAATAGGCAGGCAGCGCGTACTTGGTATGAGGCAGACTGACATCGACAATCTCAGCACCGGCACTTTTCAGCCAGTCGATCCCGTCCGTCCAGAGCTTTTCAATCTCCGCAGGCATGCCGTCCACCCGGTATTCCTTCGGGATCCCGACTTTAAGGCCGCGAATATCTCCCGTCAGTGCCGCTTCATAGTCAGGCACCGCAATATCGACACTTGTCGTATCCTTCACATCATGCCCGGCCATGGAGCCCAACATGATCGCAGCGTCACGTACAGAACGGGTAATGGGGCCGGCCTGGTCCAGCGAAGAGGCAAAGGCAACAATCCCCCACCGCGAACACCGGCCATAGGTGGGCTTGAGACCGACTGTGCCCGTAAAGGCAGCTGGCTGACGTATGGAACCACCGGTGTCAGTCGCTGTCGCGCCGAGTGCAAGATGCGCCGCCACAGCAGCGGAAGACCCGCCCGACGACCCGCCAGGCACCAGGTCCGCCTCATCGCCCGAAGCCTTCCACGGGTTAATCACCGGCCCAAACCGGCTGGTTTCGTTGGACGAACCCATTGCAAACTCATCATTATTGAGCTTGCCGATCATCACAGCCCCGTCACGCCACAATTGCGCAGTGACGGTGGACTCATAAGTCGGGGTGAAATCATCAAGAATATTCGAGCAAGCCGTCGTCCGCACCCCCTCGGTGCAGAACAGATCCTTGATCCCCAGCGGAATACCTTCAAGCGGCCCTGCTGTGCCGTTTGACAGCTTCTCGTCCGAGTGCTTTGCCATGGCCAATGCCTTTTCCGGCGTCAGCGTGACATAGCTGTTGAGCTTGGAGGCAGCTTCCGCCGCATTCACATGTGCCTGCGTCAATTCAACTGCGGTAAATTCACCCGCGGCCAGGCCTTTGCGCGCATCGGCAATTGTCAGCTTTGTAAGATCAGTCATATGTGCCGCTCCTATTCCACAACTTTGGGAACGGTAAAGAACCCGTCTTCAGACAAAGGTGCATTTCGCGTGACCTGATCCTGAAGGTTTTCATGCGCGACAATGTCTTCACGCATCTTCATTTCCATCTCGACAACACTGGTCATGGGCGCCACGTGGTCGGTTTCGACCTCGCCAAGTTGCTCCACCCAATCGAGAATGGACGATACTTCCTTGGCCAGCGGAGCCAGCTCTTCTTCCGTCACAGCAATCCGGGCAAGCCGGGCGATGTGCCGGACTGTTTTTTCGTCGACCGACATGAGCCTCTCTTTTCTGAGTTGAAGGGCACAAGAAGCGCAGAAAATGCGAACGAGCGCCTTGATTTGGCGCGGAAAATAACAGACCGTCCGACCGCCCGCAACAAAGCGGCACAAACTGCCGCACTTGGCGCTGTAAAGGCTGGAAAACCGGGAATGACCGCGGAAATCGTCACAATTGAGGGATTGAGGGAAAAAGCCCGGGGCAAATCCCTGATCGGGCTCGATCTGGGCACAAAAACCATCGGGATCGCACTGTCAGACCCCCAATGGACGGTCGCAAGCCCTCGCGAAACCATCCGGCGCACCAAATTCAACGCCGATGCAGAGCGACTGGTCGAAATCATTTTGGAAGATAAGGTCGGCGGACTGGTCCTTGGACTTCCACTCAATATGGACGGCTCCGAAGGACCGCGCGTTCAGTCAACCCGCACGTTCGCCCGTAACCTCACCCCCAAAATCGATATACCCATATTTTTCTGGGATGAACGACTGTCAACCGTCGCTGTCACCCGTACCCTGCTCGAAGCGGACACAAGCCGCAAACGGCGTGACGAAGTGGTCGACAAAATGGCTGCCGCCTTCATCCTTCAAGGTGTACTTGAGCGTCTCCGGAACCCGTCATGATTGTTATCCTCAATTCACTTATTCCAGTCTTCCTTGTCATCGCACTGGGTGCCGTTATCAAACGCATCGGTTTTCTGGGAGATGAGCTTTGGGCCCCGCTCGATAAATTGACCTACTATGTCTTTTTTCCCGCGCTGCTTCTGCACACGCTGGCAAAAGCGGACCTCGCTACTTTTGACGTCTGGCCCATGGCTTACGCGCTCTGGGCCGGGCTCTTTTCAATGGTGGCTGTCCTGATGCTGCTCTATCGCTTCGGGAACCTGACCGGACAGCAATTCTCCAGTGTCTTTCAAGGTGCCGCCCGGTGGAACGGCTTTGTCGCTCTCGCGGCCATTGGCCAACTGTATGGCCCCGAAGGTGTGACGCTGGCTGCCGTCTCTTTCGCCGTCCTCGTGCCCACCGTCAATATCCTCTCTGTACTCATTCTCACCCGCTATGCAGGCGACACGCCGGCCGGCATGGGCACCGTGTTGAAACTCCTGTCCAAAAACCCGCTTATTCTTGCCTGCGCAGCCGGGATCATTCTCAACGTCACCGGCATTCGCTTGCCCGGTCCCTTGGCACCGACAGCTCAAATTCTGGGTCAGGCAGCCCTGACCATCGGGCTGATCGCCATCGGCGCGGGCCTCAGGCTGGATCATGCGATGCAGACAAAAGGGATAGTGTTCCTCACCAGCGGCCTTAAACTCATCATCATGCCGCTCTTCATGGCATTGTGGTGCCATTTGTTCGACGTAACGGGTATGGCACGGCTTGTCGTCCTGCTTTGCGGGTCCGTCCCCGGCGCAACATCATCTTACATTCTGGCGCGGCAACTGGGCGGTGACGCCACCCTCATGGCAAGCCTTATCACCGGGTCAACCATCATGGCCGCCATCACCATGCCGCTCATACTCTATGTCTTCGCCTGAAAGCCTTTGCCCGAAAGCCGCCGCTTGAGCATCACCGCTGCGGCACGGCACGGGCGAGGATGTCGCGGTAGGGCATATCGGCAGGCAACCCGCCGTACAGAGCAGCTGCCTCACCTCCAAGCCGGGAGCGGCAGTAGCTTTCAGCCACAAAGCCTGGCGCGGTCTCAAGCAACACAGCCGCCGCACCAACCTTTGCCATGTCCTCCACCACTTGGCGGGCCCGCAGCTCCAGCGTGCCGATATCGGCGAACCCGTCCTTCAACCGGTCCAGCGCCTTATCGAAATGAGCCTCCCGCCCGCGCATCCCTTCAAATTCATCCAGTACAAGGGCAAGCCCCGCCGTATCGCGCGACAAGGCACGCAAAACATCAAGGCACATGACATTGCCAGAGCCTTCCCAGATCGCGTTCACCGGCGCTTCCCGGTAAAGCCGCCCGGCAATCCCTTCCTCGACATACCCATTGCCACCCAGACACTCCATCGCCTCATAGGTAAAGCCCGGTGCACGCTTGCAGGCCCAGTATTTTGCAACCGGATTCATGATGCGGCGATAGGCAGCTTCAGCCTCACTCACGTCAGCTTCGTCAAAGGCGCGCCCAACACGGAACGAGAGAGCCGTCACACCTTCCACCTCAAGCGCCATATCCGCCAAAACATTTTGCATCAGCGGTTGGTCAATCAGGTGTTTCTGGAACACGCGCCGGTGCGAACAATGGTGCAGGGCCTGTGCCAACGCCTGTCGCATCAGCCCGGAGGATGAGACAGCGCAGTCCACACGGGTATATGTCGCCATTTCAATAATGTTTCGGACACCCCGCCCTTCCTCGCCGATCAGCCAGGCATGCGCACGCTGAAACTCGACTTCCGACGACGCATTCGACTTGTTGCCGACCTTCTCCTTCAAACGTTGAATGCGGATGGCATTAACAGTCCCGTCCGGCAAAAAGCGCGGCATCAGAAAACAGGAAAGACCGCCCGGTGCTTGGGCGAGCACCAGAAACGCATCGCACATCGGGGCGGAGAAAAACCATTTGTGCCCCGTGACGACATATTCACCGCCTGCGCCCCCACCGCCCACAGGTTCTGCCACACTCATATTGGCGCGCACGTCGGTACCACCTTGTTTCTCTGTCATCCCCATGCCAATCGTGACACCCGCCTTCAAATGCGCAGGCTGAAACGATGGATCATAGGTGCGCGACGCAACACGCGGCCCCCATGTCGCAGCCAGGTCAGGCTGGAACTGCAACGCCGGCACAGCCGCATTGGTCATCGTGATCGGGCACATATGCCCTGCCTCCACCTGCACCATCATGTAGAGTGCGGCAAGCCGGGTAACATTGCGTCCGGGGGCCGCTTCACCAGCATTGCCAAGATGATCCCACGGGCTCCCTTGAATGCCCTGTTCAACCGACAGGGCCATAAGTTGATGATAAGCGGGGTGAAACTCCACCTGATCGGCCCGGTGGCCAAAGCGATCAAAACTCTTCAGGACCGGCAGATAGGCATTCGCCTGCCGTCCCAGATCAATCACCTCCGCCCGCCCTATCTTTTCACCGAAAGCAGAAAGCTGATTCATAGCCTCACCACCACCGTGCGCACCAACCGCCGCCATCAAGGCCAGATCACTTTGAAAAAGGTTCACATCCTCAAAGGCCGGGGGTTGATTGATCACTTCATGAGTGTCAAAGCTCACATCTCTGTTCATCCGTTCTCAACTCCAAAAACACCCGATTCTCACCAGTTTAGAGGAACTCGTTTACGCTACTTTGATCCAGTTCCTTTTCCGCCCCCTTAAAGATACCAAATCCCTTGCCAACAGCAGGGGCTCCTTCTATAGAATGCCGCTTTAATGTCCGATGTTGAACACACAATCCCCGTGAACTATCCCCACCGGCACCTGCTGGGGATCGAAGGCCTGACTTCTGCTGAAATCGGGTCGATTTTGGACCTTTCAGACTTTTATGTCGGTTTGAACCGCCAAGTGGACAAGAAACGCGCCGTACTGCGCGGTCGCACCCAGATCAATCTCTTTTTTGAAGCCTCCACGCGCACGCAAAGCTCGTTTGAGCTCGCGGGCAAGCGCCTGTCGGCCGATGTTATGAACATGTCGGTCTCCTCTTCCTCCATCAAAAAGGGAGAGACGCTGATCGATACGGCAACCACGCTGAACGCCATGCACCCGGATCTGATTGTGGTGCGACACGGAGACAGTGGCGCGGTGGAACTCCTCTCTCAGAAGGTTGGCTGTTCGGTCCTCAATGCGGGGGACGGCAGCCATGAGCACCCGACACAGGCCTTGCTTGATGCCCTTACCATTCGTCGGCGCAAGGGCCGTCTCGAAGGGCTGATCGTCGCCATCTGTGGCGATATACTTCATAGTCGTGTTGCCCGCTCAAACATCCTGCTCCTCAACACAATGGGTGCCCGTGTCCGCGTGATCGCCCCAAAGACACTGCTGCCTGTGGGTATCGAACGCATGGGTGTCGAAGTTTACAATGACATGCGCGAAGGTTTGAAAGATGCCGACATCGTTATGATGCTCCGCCTGCAACTGGAACGCATGCACGGATCTTTCGTCCCGTCTGTACGCGAGTACTTTCAGTATTTCGGCCTCGACTACGAAAAGCTCGCTTTCGCAAAGCCCGACGCATTGATCATGCATCCGGGACCAATGAACCGCGGTGTCGAAATTGACAGCGCCGTCGCCGACGACATCAACCGTTCCGTCATTCGCGAACAGGTGGAAATGGGGGTCGCCGTGCGCATGGCCGCTCTCGATGCCCTGTCACGCAACTTACCGAACGAGGCTGTCCAATGAACCGCACAGTCTTCGTGAACGCGCGTCTTTGCGACCCGGCTTCAAACCTCGACCTCACAGGCGACATTCTGGTGGAGGACGGTCTGATTGTAGATATCGGACCGGACCTTGTTACCCAGGGCGCAGCATCAGATACTGAAACCGTTCCCTGCCACGGCAAGTTGCTCACACCCGGCCTGATTGACATGCGTGTCTTCACCGGTGAGCCGGGCACCGAATATCGCGAAACATTGGGAAGTGCGAGCTTGTCCGCAGCAGCAGGCGGTGTGACAACTTTCATCGTGATGCCGAACACGGAACCGGTTATCGATGATGTGGCCCTGGTTGATTTCATCAGTCGCCGCGCACGCGACACCGCGATTGTGAACGTACACCCCATGGCCGCCATCACGAAAGCGTGCCAGGGCGAGCAGATGACCGAAATAGGGCTGCTGAAAGATGCCGGTGCGGTCGCCTTCACCGATGGCGACAAACCTCTCGCCAATTCACTCGTCATGCGCCGCGCGCTCAGCTACGCCACTTTTTTTGATGCGCTCATCGTACAACATGCCGAGGACCGCACGCTGGCGGCGGGCGGCGTGATGAACGAGAGCGAGCTCGCAAGCCGTCTGGGGCTCGCCGGGCGCCCGGCCCTCGCCGAAACCATCATGATCGAACGCGACCTGCGCCTGGTGGAGCTTACCGGCGCGCGTTACCACGTCGCACAAGTAAGCTGCAAAGCATCGGTTGACGTCATCAGGCGCGCCAAAGCAGCCGGTCTGCCCGTCACCTGCGGCGTCTCCGCCTCGCATCTCACGTTGAACGAGAACGATGTCGCAAGCTATCGGACGTTCATGAAACTCCTGCCACCGCTCCGGGGTGAGGATGATCGCGTGGCGCTGGTGGAAGGTGTCGCGGACGGCACGATCGATGTGATTGTCTCCAGTCACCATCCGCAAGACCCTGAAACAAAACGCCTGCCCTTCGCACAGGCAGCCTTTGGCGCTGTCGGGCTTGAAACACTCTGGCCAGCCACACTCTCGCTCGTTCATGCCGGCTCAATCACACTGGAGCGTGCGATTGACGCCCTGACAACGAGACCTGCAAAATTACTCGGCCTCCCGTCTGGCCGTCTTCAGAAAGGCGCCCCGGCGGATTTCGTGTTGTCGGATATCAATGTGCCCTGGATACTCAATCCGGATGATCTGAAGTCCAAGACCAAAAACACGCCCTATGATGAACGGCGCCTGCAAGGCCGCGCCATTCGGACTATTGTGGGCGGCAAAACAGTTCACGTTCTGGGGGAAAACTGAGCCATGCCGGATCCGATCAGTTGGGGGGAGGCCGCTCCCTATTATGCGCTCGCTCTTGTCGTCAGCTATTTTCTGGGGTCAATCCCTTTTGGTCTGATCTTCACCAAAGCGGCAGGTCTCGGTGATATTCGCGATATCGGTTCAGGCAATATCGGTGCAACCAATGCGCTTCGAACCGGCAATCGCTGGGTCGCCGGGGGTACATTCCTGGGCGATATGGGTAAAGGAGCCCTCGCCGTTCTCCTCGCACGTCAGTTCGGACCCGACCTTATGGTCATCGCGGCCTTTGGTGCGCTGGTTGGCCACCTTTTCCCCGTCTGGCTCAAATTCAAGGGAGGCAAAGGCATTTCAACCTATATTGGCGTGCTTCTGGCTCTCGCATGGCCTGTCGGTCTCCTCTTTTGCGCGACCTGGCTTGCCACTGCCCTTCTTTTCCGTATCTCGTCGCTCGCTGCGCTGGTTGCCTCGCTGCTATCTCCAGTTTACTTTATATGGATCGATCAGTGGCAACTGGTTGAACTGAGCATAGTGCTTGTGGCTCTCGTCTTTTTCGCGCATCGCGCGAATATTCAGCGATTGCTCGCCGGCAAAGAACCGCGCATCGGCCAGAAGGACTGATCAGACCTTACCGTCACCATCAGCGCCTGCTGTCTGCAAAGCGCATGGGAGACGGGATTGGAAGGATCACTTTCACAACAGGAACGGTTTGATCGTATTCGCCTGGCGCGAAGCGACAATGTCGGCCCCGTCACCTTTCGCGATCTGATTGCCGAGTTCGGCAGCGCAAGCCTGGCACTGGCCGCTCTGCCCGAACGGGTTCGTCAGGCAGGCGGCAAACGCACAATCAAAACAGCAAGCCCCGCCCAGATTGAGAAAGAGCTGAAAGAGGCAGCAAAGCACGGCGTGCGGATCATCACAGTGGGTGAAGCGGATTACCCGGCTCTACTCCTTCAGGCCGATCCGCCACCGCCTCTTATTCTGGTCAAAGGCGCCCTCCATCTGGCGACAAAGGAATGTATCGCTCTTGTTGGCTCCAGAAACGCCTCAGGCGCTGGCTTGCGCATGGCAGGTGATCTGGCCCGTGCGTTGGGTGAAAACGACTACGTCACCGTCTCGGGCCTCGCCAGGGGTGTGGATGCGACAATCCATAAGGCAAGCCTGAAAACCGGTACGATTGCCGTCGTTGCCGGGGGAATTGACATTGTCTATCCGGAGGAAAACCGGAAACTCCATGAGGCCATCATCGAGCAGGGCCTCATTGTAAGTGAGATGCCCCTGGGCACCCAACCACAGGGACGCCACTTCCCCCGCCGCAACCGCCTCATCTCGGGCCTCTCGCGGGCGACAATTGTGGTAGAGGCTGCACTCCGGTCCGGCTCTCTCATCACTGCAAGATATGCGCTGGAACAAAACAGGGAACTTATGGCCGTGCCGGGTTCCCCTCTCGATCCGCGCGCCAAGGGGTCAAACGCCCTGCTCAAACAGGGCGCGGTGCTGGTCGAGACGGCAGAAGATGTCACCAACTGGCTTGACCAGATGCCAGCACCTCAGTTCAACGAAAGTATGGATACTATGTTCTCAGACGCCCCCAGAAAGCCGACCGAACTGCGTGACCGCGACTTACAGACCCTCATAGATCTACTGGGTCCGACACCTTTGGCGGAAGATGAGTTGATCCGCCTCTCGGGCCTGTCGGCACAATTGGTCAAGGCACATCTCTCAAATCTCGAACTCGCCGGACGGATCATCCGCGAGCCCGGCCAGAAAGTGGCCATGATAGAGGAGACATTGCTTTCGGAGGCCCACAGGACCTGAACCTAACCTGGTGATTTTGCGGGGTGTCGTCGCTTGGGTCGAACAGATGCCGCCGCGCTTGGCTGCCCCTCCGCCAGCCGGATAGCTTCTTCGGCAGCAAGCCCCATCAGGTAGGAGAGAAACGTGTACTTCTCCCCCCGACCTGCCTCACGCAGCGATTGCAGCATGTCGAATGCATAAGCCGCAAACTCATCCGCATTGGCCCGGTTTCGGATCGTTCTCTTGGAACCATGATGATTTTCCGCTACGGCCATTGGCATTGCCCTCAATGAAGTCCATAATTGAATCGTGAGTTCACTTAGCCTCACGCCAAAATACTACTAAAGGTTGATAGTAAAATACAACACACGTTTTACGTGTGTTTCTGAAAGTCTGTCTGAAGCACGCCCTCTTCACCCACGACATAATTCACAGAAATTTCGGGCTGTTTTTCATGGCCATTTGACAGGCGCTCACCTTTTCACCATGTTCCAGCCGGTTCAGTCACTTGCAAAGCACGTGACTAAACCTCAAAAATGGCCCAAATTCAGCCGTTTTCGAGTGTCTTCACCATATAAATGCTCAGGTCATCAATGGACGTCGTAATTGTTGAATCACCTTCCAAAGCAAAGACGATCAACAAATATCTCGGCAAGGATTATACCGTACTGGCTTCATACGGCCATGTGCGCGATCTCCCGTCGAAAGATGGATCGGTTTTGCCGGATGAAGACTTCGCCATGGCCTGGGACGCCGACGCAAAGTCTCAAAAACGCCTGAACGACATTGCCAGCGCCGTAAAAGGTGCCGACAAACTGATCCTCGCCACTGACCCTGATCGCGAAGGTGAGGCCATCTCCTGGCACGTGCTGGAAGTATTGAAGAAAAAGAAGGCGCTCGGCGATAAACCGGTTGAACGCGTGGTCTTCAACGCCATTACCAAGCGTTCTGTTCTCGCCGCGATGGAAAACCCGCGCGAGCTGGACCATCAGCTTATCGATGCCTATCTGGCGCGCCGTGCTCTCGACTATCTCGTCGGTTTCACACTCTCCCCCGTTCTGTGGCGCAAACTCCCGGGCAGTCGCTCTGCCGGCCGGGTGCAATCGGTCGCATTGCGCCTGATCTGCGAACGCGAACTCGAGATCGAAGCCTTCAAGGCACGCGAATACTGGACCGTCGAAGCAGACATGAAGACCGGCAAGAACGACAAGTTCACCGCCCGTCTGGTCAGCCACAAGGGAACGAAGCTCGAAAAGTTTGATCTCAACACGGAAAAATCGGCGGAGGCCGTTCGCGCCCGTGTCGAGGTTGAGCCTTTCTCCGTCCACACGGTGGAAAGCAAACCGGCAAGGCGCAACCCGCCTGCCCCTTTCACCACATCGACGCTTCAACAGGAAGCCTCGCGCAAACTCGGTTTCTCAGCCAGCCGCACCATGCAGGTTGCCCAGCGTTTGTACGAAGGCATCGACATTGACGGTGAAACCACCGGTCTCATCACCTATATGCGGACGGACGGTGTACAAATTGCTGAAGAAGCCATCGCACAGTGCCGGACCGTCATTACCAACGAATTTGGCGAAGCCTATCTCCCTGAGAAAGCGCGCGAATACAACACCAAGGCCAAGAACGCACAAGAAGCACACGAAGCCATTCGTCCCACCGATCTCGCCCGGTTGCCCAAGCACGTTGTCGCTCTGTTGAACCAGGACGAAGCACGTCTCTATGAGCTTGTCTGGAACCGTACGACAGCCAGTCAAATGGAAAGTGTTCGTCTGGAGAGAACAACCATAGAAATGCTGTCCGACGACAAGACACTTGGCCTGCGAGCCACAGGTTCCGTCGTCCTGTTTGACGGCTTCCTGAAACTCTATCAGGAAGGTCAGGATGATCCATCAGACGAAGACGAAGGGGGACGTCTGCCAAAAGTGGCCGCTGGAGATCGTCTGGGCGTAACAGAAGCACGCGCAGACCAGCACTTCACCGAGCCACCACCGCGTTTCTCTGAAGCCTCGCTCGTGAAGCGGATGGAAGAACTGGGCATCGGTCGTCCCTCCACCTATGCGAGCGTCCTCGCTGTTCTGCGCGATCGCGGCTATGTCACCATGGACAAGAACCGGTTCATCCCCGATGATAAAGGACGCCTGGTTACAGCCTTCCTGGAAAGCTTCTTCACACAATATGTGGAGTACGGCTTTACCGCTGATCTTGAAGAGAAGCTCGACAAGGTATCTGCCGGTGAACTGCACTGGAAAGATGTGCTGCGTGAATTCTGGGACGGCTTCACCGCCCATGTGGAAGGCACCGCAGATCTCCGCATTTCGCAGGTGCTGGACCGCCTGAACGAAGTGCTGGAACCCCACGTCTTCCCGGAACGCGAAGATGGGACCCCGCGTCGCTCCTGTCCATCATGTGATGGCGGGGAGCTTTCGCTCAAGGTCGGACGCTTCGGTGCCTTCGTCGGTTGCTCCAATTACCCTGAATGCAAATTCACAAGGCAACTGACCAAAGGCATGGACGGAGATGCCCCAAGCGGAGACCGCGTATTGGGTCAGCATCCCGAAACCGGACTTGATGTCGAACTCAAGAACGGGCGCTTCGGTCCTTACATCCATATGGATGCCGTGGAAGAAGGCGAAAAGCCTAAACGTGCAGGTATTCCAAAAACCTGGGCGCTTGATGAAGTTGACCTTGAAAAAGCACTACAGCTTCTCTCTCTGCCGCGGGAAGTCGGCGAACACCCTGAAGACGGTGCCATGATCACCGCCGGCCTCGGTCGGTTCGGCCCGTTCGTGCTGCACAATGGAGTCTATGCCAACCTCGACAGCCCGGACGAAGTGTTCACAGTCGGTATCAATCGCGCTGTCGCAGCAATCGCTGAGAAAAAGGCCAATCCGGGCCGCCGTCAGGTTGCCAAACCCCTTAAGGAACTCGGTGAGCACCCGGAACTCGGAGGCCCCGTCAATGTCATGAACGGTCGCTTTGGTCCTTATGTGAAACATGACAAGATCAATGCAACACTTCCACGCGGGAGCAAACCCGAAGACGTGACAATGGAAGAAGCTGTACAACTCATCGCCGAACGTGCAGCCAAAGGGCCATCAAAGAAAAAAGCGGCAACAAAGAAGAAAGCTGCGGCGAAGAAAAAGGCGCCGGCCAAAAAGAAAGCAGCCAAGAAAAAAACGACAACCAAAAAGGCCGCTACAAAAAAAGCCGCGACCAAGAAGAAAGCGGCGGCGAAAAAGAAAACTGCGCCCAAAAAGGCAAAGACAGACGAGACAAACAACGAAACCCCTGGTTCGGATGACTGATACTGGTGAGCACACCTAAAAAGCCACAAGCGAAAACCGCGCCGGACGCAAAAAAGAAACGCGCCCGGCGGCTGAAGAAAAGTGTGGAGGCCGCCCTTCCCACCCGAGAGCAGATCCTTGCCTTCGTGGCAAACGCACCGGAAAAGGTCGGAAAGCGTGAAATCGCCAAAGCGTTCGGCATCTCGGGATCTCAGCGTATCGGCCTGAAAAAGATCCTGAAAGAACTCGGTGATGAAGGCCTTTTGAAAACAACAGAACGCAAGAAGCTGACTAAACCCGGTGAGCTTGCACCTGTAACTGTTGTGGACATTGTTCGCCGCGACGCGGATGGCGAACTGCTTGGCGTACCCATGAACTGGGACGAAGACAGCGAACCACCGACGATTATTATCGTACCAGGCAGTGCGGGAGAGCGAGAGCGCGGCGCGCCTGCAGGTGTCGGAGATCGTATCCTCGCACGGATCAGCAAAACAGGCGACGAAGGCCCAAGCGACTACCCCTATGAAGCCCGGACCATCCGACGGATTGGCAAAGGCGCAGAGACCGTACTCGGTATCTTCCGGTCAACACCGACCGGCGGTCGCATAGTGCCTGTCGATAAAAAATCGCGTAACGAATACGAAGTCACCCGTCCTCATATCGGCGACGCGGAAGATGGTGATCTGGTACTGGCCGAGACCATGGCTGGCCCACGCTACTCTCCCCGGCGCGCGAAGGTTCGGGACAGTTACGGCAAGGGTGACGAACAAAGCTCCATCAGCCTGATTGCCATCCACGCCCACGGAATCCCGGACCGGTTTCCAGAACGGGTGATCGCGGCAGCACAGAAGGCCAAGCCACCAAAGCTCGACAAAAACCGGGAAGATATTCGGAAGATCTCCTTCATCACCATCGACCCGCCAGATGCACGTGATCATGACGACGCCGTGGCCGCACACGCCGACGATGATCCAAAAAACAAGGATGGCTGGGTCGTCTATGTCACCATTGCCGATGTTGCCCACTACATCCGCCCCGGAGAGGAGCTCGACAAGGAAGCACTGAAGCGCGGAAATTCCGTCTATTTTCCGGACCGGGTCGTACCTATGCTGCCGGAACGAATATCCAACGATCTCTGCTCTCTTCGCGAAAAGGAAGACCGTGCCTGCCTCGCCGTACGCATGGTGTTTGACAAGAACGGCCGCAAACTCAACCATCGTTTCATTCGCGGTCTCATGCGCTCCACCGCGAAGCTCTCCTACGCAGAAGCACAAGCCGCTTTTGACGGCAACCCGGACCCGCGTTTTGAACATCTGCAAAAGGATGTACTCAGGCCGCTCTGGGACGCCTACCAGGCCATGGCGAAAGCCCGCGACAAGCGGGGACCGCTGGCGCTCGACCTGCCAGAACACAAGATCATCATCAACCGCGAGATCGGGCGTATTGAAGACATCAAGATCGCAGACAAGTTTGAGTCCATGCGCCTGATCGAAGAATGCATGATCCAGGCAAATGTCTGCGCAGCAGAAACCCTGGAGGAGAAACGCTCCCCTCTCGTCTATCGGGTGCACGATGCACCGAGCCGCGAAAAGTTGATGGCGCTGTCCGAGTTTCTGGAAACAATCGACATCAAACTGGCCAAAGGCGCGGTCATGAAGCCGCAGCATTTCAACCAGATTTTGGAACGGGTCAAAGACAGCGAATACTCACGCATGGTGAGCGATGTGGTTCTGCGCTCGCAGGCACAAGCTATATATTCACCGGACAATCTCGGCCATTTTGGTTTGAATTTGCGCCGCTATGCGCATTTCACATCACCCATTCGCCGCTATGCGGACCTTATTGTCCATCGCGCGCTGGTCGGCGCATTGAAGCTGGGCGATGATGGTCTGAGTGACACAGACGTGAAATCACTGAGCCAAACGGCAGAACATATTTCGCAAACCGAACGCCGAGCCATGCTTGCAGAGCGCGACAGCAATGACAGGTACATCGCCTCCTATCTGGAAAAGCGTATCGGAGCAGAATTTACAGGCCGCATTTCTGGCGTAACACGCTTTGGCCTGTTCATCCGCCTGACAGAGACAGGCGCAGATGGCCTCGTCCCGATATCAAGTCTTGGTTATGATTTTTTCCATCACGACGAAGCGGCCCACGCATTAATCGGTGCCCGCACCGGCACTCGCTTTCGCATCGGAGATCCTGTCCGTGTCAAACTGGAAGAAGCCGTCCCGGTCACCGGCGGCCTCCGGTTTGAAATGGTGGAGGGCGGCACCGAACAAAAAGGCAAACGTCCGCGCGGCGCGCGCGCACCCGGACGCCCGCCCTTCAAGCGCTCAGGCAGCAGAAAGTCTCGCGGTCGCACCAAAAAATGACGCGGCAACGCGCCACATAGGCAAGCGCCACCCAATCGCCGATAGTTCACCATCAAAAGGTCGGTCGGAGGAATACCCATGACAAGCACACCGGTAAGCGCAACGGTTGAAACAGGCACAGGCTTTGTCCGCAACACACGCCCAACCTGGCAATCCATCAAACGTGGCCTGCTCTTCAAATGTCCGGCATGCGGTGAAGGGAAACTCTTCCGCAAGTTTTTGAAAGTCGCTGACAATTGCAACCATTGCGGTGAGGAACTCCATCATCACCGCGCAGACGACGCGCCTCCCTATTTCACGATCTTCATCGTGGGACACATCGTTATCCCGCTGCTCACCTGGGTGGAAATCGCTTACCAACCGGAAATATGGATCCATGCCGTTCTCTGGGTGCCGATGACAATCGGTCTCTCGCTCATTTCACTCCCGATGACCAAGGGTGGTACTGTCGGTCTGCAATGGGCACTAAAAATGCACGGCTTCGGTGGTCATCACGACTGATCCAGATCTAGGCCTCGACGGGCAATTGCTTGTACATATAGGTCGTTGCATCAAAGCGGTCTTGATCCGCTGAAAGCGCAAAACCCGGTAAAATGCCAGCGGTTTGAAACCCCAGGCTGCGGTAAAGCAGCTCGGCGTGATCGCCTGTGCGTGTATCAAGCGTAAGCAACGAGCGGCCGATACGCCGCGCCTTTTCTTCCACGATCATCATTAGGGCCCGTGCAATACCGCCCCGCCGACAGGCGGGGTGCACAAGCAGCTTTGAAACTTCCGTTCGATGCCGTTGATTGGGCAACAAATCAATCACCAGATGAACAGTGGCAACCACCCTGCCTTGCACTTTTGCCGCATAGAGCAATCGCCCTCCCTGTCTGACAGAGGGAAAGACGGACGTCCGCCAGTAAGCAGCAGCTTCCTCGATCGAAAATGGCAGCACAAACCCAACACTCGCGCCATTCGCAACACACGCCTGAAGGACGACCGCCAAATCGTTTTCATACCGCTCAAGTTCATTGGGCATCAGTTCACAAAGTTCAAACGGAGCCATGGTCACCGCCTCCCATCAATGAGAACCAGCATATATTGCGCACCACTGGTGGCGTCGGCTCTGAACTCCGTCGCGCCATTCAGGTGATAACGAAGACAATCACCTGGGCGAAGCTCGTGCGTATCACCATCGACCGTTAGCCAAAGACCACCGCTCAACAAGATCACATGGTGTTCCAGCCCTTCTATAGATGGCTTCTCGTATGTAACCTGCGCGGCCGCGGCGAGGTTGCATTGAACCACCTCCCCCAGCAGAGACTGTGTCGGTGGAGACACGACGCGCCTGGTGAACCCGGTTTCTTTATCTTCCCAAACCACCTGCGCGTCGCGACGAATAAGAGCGTCAAACCGGTTCTCCACCATTGCCAAAAGACGGGAGAGCGTTAAACCGTATGCCGAACAAAGCTTTCCCAGAACCTCAGTCGTTGGACTGACGCTTGCGTTCTCCAGTCGGGATAATGTTGCCCGGCTTACACCGCTGGTCTCTGCGAGTTGGTCGAGTGATAAGTGATGTTCATGCCGAAGGCGTTTCAGCCGCAAAGCCAATCGTCCATCGAGTGTCTCTATCATTTCGATTCCCATATAAGATAAATATTATCACATATGAGAATATTTATAGAACACATTTAGTCAATAGAATTCAGCAAATGCCCCCCACCATCAAAAGCCCATGAAAAGCCCTTACTGGACATCTTCCCCCGCAACGGGCAAATTCAGGCCCGAGGCGTGGCCCCAAGCCGCGCCTTTCGCTTGAGTACGGGAGAGAAAATGGCCGATACCAAAAAAATTGATCAAAGCGCCTTTGACCCAAAAGAAGCCCGCAGCCAGGAATACAGGGGAGACAAAACCCCCGCAGTTCGCCCCAAAGAAGCCGCCACGCTGATTATCGTCCGGCATGATGACAACCGGCCCAAAATCCTGATGGGAAAGCGCGCCGCAACGCATAAGTTCATGCCAAACAAATTTGTCTTTCCCGGTGGTCGCCTGGATCCGGCTGATTCCCGCGTGAAGGTCCATGCAGGCCTCCGAGAGCCTGTAGAACGTCGTCTTTTGGACCGTATGCGTGGTACACCAAGCGCCAACAAGGCCCGCGGCCTTGCCCTTGCCGCTATTCGCGAAACATTTGAAGAAACGGGCCTCGTCATTGGCAAAAAGGTCAGCGAGCCATTTCAGACCAAAAACAAAGAGTGGCAGGCCTACTACAATGAGCACGTAGCGCCCGACCTTTCGCACATGGAGTTCGTCGCACGGGCAATCACACCGCCCTACCGGACACGCCGTTTCGACACGCGCTTCTTTCTGATGGACGCGGGCCATATTCAAGGAGACCTCCACGACACGGATCGCGCATCCGGCGAGTTGCTGGAACTGCATTGGCTCGAAATTCCCGATGCACGGGATCTGGACCTGCCCAACATCACCCGCATGATCCTCGGAGAAATCGAAGAGCGCCTCACCCTGCCAAAGGCTGCACAGGACGCGCGTGCCATACCCTTTGTTCATTTCAAGGGCGCGGCGCCGATCCGCGATACGCTATGAACGCGCAACTGCCGACAACAGACAAGATGAAACCTGTCCGTCCGCGCGACGCGGCCTCTCTCGTCCTCATCGACAATGAGAGCACAGAACCACGCATTCTGATGGGCAAACGTCACGCGAAGATGAAGTTTATTCCCGACGCATTTGTCTTTCCCGGCGGCAAGCTTGATCCGCATGACCATGTGGCGGAGGCAGCGACACCGCTAAACGCCGACCAAAGCCTTTCCTTGACGGGTGCCGGAAATGCCAAGACAAAAGCTCTGGCCATGGCAGCCGTTCGCGAAACCTATGAAGAAACAGGCTACCTGCTTGCCGAGCAAGGCGATGTGGGGCCAACCACCGGTGATACCTGGAACGAATTCAGAGATCTGGGCCTCGCCCCCGCCCTGCATCACATTTCTTTCATGGCCCGCGCCATCACACCAAGGCAAAGCCCCATCCGGTTTCACGCACGCTTTTTCCAAGCCCCGAAATCAGCCCTCACAGGCACGCTGAAAGGAAGCGGAGAACTGACAGACCTGGACTGGTACCCGCTGTCAGAAGCCTTGAAACTCCCCATTATTGACGTTACGGAGTTCATTCTGACGGAACTGAAAAATGCGGAAAAAGGTTATCCCCGTGTCTCTCCGCCACTCTATTGTTACCTGAACAACAAACCGCGAGTGCTCGAACCCAAGCCTCGCTAAAAGGCGAGGCTCATGGCTGTACCCGATAAAGAAACACCACAAATGACACGCGATCAGAAAATGAGCCTGATCGCAGCCATTGCGTGCATATCTTCCGTCGGGATTGGCCTCGGTCTGACCCTCCCGCTCCTGGCCATCATGCTTGACCGGGAAGGCGTTTCCAGCACCCTTATCGGCCTCAACACCGCCATGCCGTCAGTCGCCTCACTCCTACTGACGCCCTTCATCGCGACTTTGCTCCGCCGCATTCCAACCGGCACATTCCTTCTCGGGTGCCTGGCCCTGTCTGCCGCCTGCATGCCGCTCTATTTCGTATTTCCCAATGTCTGGGCCTGGTTTCCGATCCGCTTTGTCAACGGCCTCGCTCTGGCCGGGCTTTTCATTACATCGGAATTCTGGGTTAACCAGATGGCAGGCGACAAGAACCGGGGCTTTATTCTGGGCCTCTACGGCACGGTCCTGTCATTAGGCTTTGCCACCGGCCCGCTTATCCTGCTCGCCGTCGGCAGCGAAGGGCTGACACCCTTCCTTATCGTCTCTGGCCTCACGTTAAGCGCTGCTATTCCGGTGACACTCGCCAGACACCTCGCACCACGGGTGGAAGAAAAGGCCAGCCGAGGCCTCCTCGCCTTCCTCATCGTCGCGCCTGCCGCCACTTTTGCGGGCCTCATTTATGGGGCCACAGAGACCAATATCTTCAACCTGCTACCCGTTTACAGCCTGCGCGTTGGCCTGTCGGAAAGTATCGCGACCCTTGTTCTGACAATCTTTGCGGCGGGAAACGTAATTTTCCAGATACCCCTGGGCCTTGCCGCAGACCGCTTCGACAAACGAACCATTCTGTTTGTTTGCGCCGGCGTGGGTTTCATCGGGACAGCCCTCCTCCCCGTCATTTCGCAATATGTCTGGCTGTTTGTGCCAGTCCTCTTTGTGTTCGGCGGTGTCGTTGTGGGCATGTACACAGTCGGGCTCGCCCTCCTTGGCTCACGCTTCAAGGGCGCAGACCTTGCCACCGCAAACTCAGCCTTCGTTTTCATGTACTCCATCGGGGCACTGGTCGGCCCGCCTGTCGCCGGCGCAGCCATGGACATTTGGGACCCGCACGGGCTTGCAATCGCAATGGCCGTCATCTGCGGTTCGTATCTGCTGCTGGTCGGCTGGCGCTGGTCGGAAACCCAGCCCCGCTCCGGCTCTGACCGGAAGGACGGCCCGGCACCTTGATAGCGTTAACAACAGCACCTAAAAAGCAGCATTTAGGCCCATACACTTGACTTATCTGCATCCATGGGTAGTCTCGCGGCAACATTTGAATGGATTCTAGAGCGAACCGCTCAACATCCTGTATTTATTGAGGAAATGGCGATGGCGAAGCCGACCACGATCAAAATCAAGCTGGAAAGCACCGCCGGGACCGGCTTTTTCTACGTCACGAAAAAGAACGCACGGACGATGACCGAAAAAATGGTCGTCAAAAAGTACGACCCGGTTGCCCGCAAGCACGTTGAGTTCAAGGAAACAAAGATCAAATAATGATCTCTGCATTCCATGTGATAAAGGCAGGCCTTAGGCCTGCCTTTTCTTTTGGGTCTGCCTTTTCTTTTGAAGCATAGGAAAAAGAGCATGTCACTGCCCCCGTTTGACGCTGTCCTGTTCGACATGGATGGCACGCTGATCAATACAGAAGCCCTCTACATGGAGGAATGGGTGCGTGCAGCCGCCCTTCAGGGATACGAACTCACCGACGCACTCTGGCACCAGTTTCTGGGCCGCCCGACCGAAGACTGTCTCACCCTGATGGCGAAACATTTCGGTCCCTCGTTTAATGTGGATGCTCATGTCAACGAATGGCGCCCGCGCCTTGCTGACAGATTGGGCGCGGAAGTCCCGCTCATGCCTGGCGCTCAAGCGCTTGTAAGCGCACTCAAAGACCGTGGTACACGACTTGCCGTCGCAACCTCCGCAACGAGAACAAGTGCACACACTTACCTCACCACGGCCGGGCTCATCGGCTTTTTTGAACACATCGTGACATGGGATGATGTTACCGCCGGAAAACCCGCACCGGACCCGTTTCTTCAAGCAGCTGAACGATTGGGCGTCGTCCCGGCCAGGTGCCTGGCGATCGAAGACACCGAAGCCGGCGTGAGGTCTGCACATTCGGCAGGCGCTTTCCCCATCATGGTTCCCTCCATCAAGCAACCCAGTGCTGATGTTCGTGAACTCTGCCATCTGGTGCTGAACGACCTGACGGAATTTCATGCGCTGATCAAATGAAAAGAAAGGGTGGCCGACCAGACACGTGACGTAACAGAGGAGGCCACTCCTACCACGCCCTGATCGGCCTTTCCCGCGGACTCAGGAGATGCGGCGGACCTGAGTACACGCGAGATCAATTATTCAAGGTAAAAGACGTACCCGCCCCGGCCAGTCTGCCAGAAGTCAGTGTCCCCAACCAACATACTATTGTGAAACATAGCACACGAACCACGCTTCATGAACATATGGTATAGAAGAAGAGCAGAACCGACTGAAATATAATGAATAATTAACCTTAAAGGTCAAGGATTTCAGCCAAATTCAAGGTTTTAGTAGAAGAAAACAAGGGAATGAAACCGGTTAAATGAAGACCTAAAGATCTAGGCGGCCTCGGCAATAACCCGGTTTCGACCATCTCTTTTGGCTTTATAAAGCGCCTGATCGGCACGCTCCATCAGCGCATCATTGGTATCATCCGGCCAGATGGCACCAGCCAGACCAATACTCACCGTCACCGACAATCGCGTCTCTTCATCAACAGGAAAAGCCCGCTCCGCGATCCTGTTGCGCAACCTTTCGGCGATGGTCAGGGCTGTTTCAGCAGCCGTATCCGGCATGACAACAACAAATTCCTCGCCACCCAGACGGCAGGCCAGATCAATCCCGCGCACATTATTGGTAACGCGCCGGGCAAATTCTTTGAGCACCTCATCACCGGCCGCATGACCATGCGTGTCATTGACCGCCTTGAAGTGGTCAATATCCAGGATCATCAGCGCCAATGGACGCCCGCTATGCGCGCCCTCTTCCATCAATGACGCCAGATGCGTCGTCATGTATCGACGGTTATAGAGACCTGTCAGCGGGTCTGTGACCGCCATCTCCATTGACCTCTTGAAATTGGTTTTCAACTGATCCTGATACCGTTTGCGACGCAATTGCGTGCCGCAACGCGCAAGCAACTCCAGCCGATCCACCGGACGGGTCAGATAGTCACACACACCCATATCAAGCGCACGGACCAATCGCTCCGTATCCCCTTCTTCCACCATGGCAAGAATGGGGGTCTGTCGCGTTGCCTCAGCCGATTTGAGTTGCGAACAAATACGAAGCCCATCCTCATGCTGCAATGACAATGACACGAGGATCAGATCAAAATCACCGTGCGTTGCCGCATCCATCAATTCAGCAGACGTGTCCGCCACGGTAACATCGTGCTGCACGCTCAGCATCTCGCAAATACGTGCGCGTTGACGCTCACGATCATCAAACACCAGACAGCGCCCGGCCAGATCCTTCGCCGGTGCGATATCCGCATCAGCAATCATGCCAATCCGCTGACCTGTCGTTTCCCGCATACGCAGTTCATCGGTCAGCGTCTTCAGACGCACCAGGCTTTTAACCCGCGCAAAAAGGGCAATATCGTTGATAGGCTTTGTCAGGAAATCGTCAGCACCACTTTCCAGCCCCTTTACCCGGTCGGATTGCTGATCGAGGGCCGTTACCATCACGATGGGAATATGGGATGTTTCGGGGGATTGCTTAAGGCGCTGACAGACTTCGTATCCGTCCATGCCAGGCATCATGACATCAAGCAGAATAATATCGGGCTGCTCCTGACGCGCAGCTTCAATCGCCTTCAATCCATCAGACGCCTGCAGAACATCGAAATATTCAGCCGTCAACTTTGCTTCCAGCAATTTTAGATTTGCCGGAACGTCATCAACGATGAGAACCCGTGCAGTCACAACCTACTCCAAAGAACCTCTAGACCGGAAACCAACCACCCAAACCATTCACTATCCAAGGAAGCGTTGAACAGTTTCCAGGAACTGCGTCACCGAAATAGGTTTGGCAATATAGGCCTCGCACCCGCCTTCGCGGATTTTCTCTTCGTCGCCCTTCATGGCGAAAGCCGTAACGGCAACAACAGGAATGGACCTCAGATTGTCATCTTCCTTGATCCACTTGGTCACCTCTAGCCCCGACACTTCCGGTAGCTGGATATCCATCAAAATCAGATCAGGGTGATTATTACGCGCAATCTCCAGTGCCTCGATACCATCCTTCGTTTGAAGGGTCTGGTATCCATGCGCATCAAGAAGATCATGGAAGAGCTTCATATTGAGCTCATTGTCTTCAACGATCAGTACCGTTTTCGACATCGCTTTCATTGCTCCAACACCCCGTGGAAATTCTGCAGATACACAGCAGCGCCGCCGGGCGCACTGACGGCAGAGACCGAAGATTCGACGAAATTTTCTGTCTCCATCAGACCCTAATATCCTTAACCAAACCTTTAAGATTTGCCCAAGATGAGCCAATATGCTGAGTAGACAATGATGTGCTGAATAATTGGTTTCGAATTGAATGAATTCCCCCATATCCCAGGAAAATGCGGAAACAATAGCGCTTCAGGCGCTGGCCCATATCGCGGCGGACGAAGACCGGATCGGGGCCTTTCTGGCCCAAACCGGGCTCGGCGTTGACGAACTGCGCGCCGCAGCAGGCGACCCCATTGTTCTTGGGGGCGTTCTGGATTTTCTGCTGAGCGATGAGGCCAGTCTGTTGGCCTTCTGCGAAACCTGCAACATGGCGCCGGAACTTCCCGGCCAGGCGCGCCGCGCGCTCCCAGGCGGTGAAGAGGTACACTGGACATGACCAACAAGGGAACAATCCCGACACAACTGCACCCGGAGGTGGAAGTTGCCCTCAGCCAGCTTGATCTGGACCCGTCACGCCCCCTCATTATCTCCGATGCGGATGAAGTCCTGCTCCAGTTCATGGCAGGTTTTGAGCGCTATCTGGATGGACGCGGGCTATGGATAGACCTTCAGTCTTTCGCCCTTTCCGGAAACATCAAGGAAAAAGACAGCAACACCCCCTTCCCCGTTGAAGATACAAAAGACCTGCTGTCAGATTTCTTTATCGCCGAGACCCACAAGCTGGAAGCGGTGGAACATGCAGCCGATGCGCTGAAAAGTCTGTCAGCCCGGGCACAAATCATCGTGCTTACAAACGTGCCGTTCGAGCAGCGCGACACCCGAGCACAAAGTCTCGCGCGCCAGGGGATGGACTACCCCGTCATCGCCAACACCGGCCTCAAGGGTGGCGCCGTCAAGTATCTGGGAGATAGGGTAAAAGCCCCTGTCTTTTTCCTCGACGACATCCCGCACAATCTGAAGTCAGTGGCGGAAGCCCACGAGCCCAGCAAACGATTGCACTTCATCGCAGATCGCCGGCTGGCAAAGCTCCTTCCACCCTCAAAACATAGCCATTTCCACTCGAGCCACTGGCCGGACGCTCAACAATTTATCGAACAGGAACTGGCCGCAGCAGGCTATTGAGGTAGGAACATGCGCATCGGTGTGGATCTCGGCGGAACGAAAATCGAAGCGATTGCCATGGCAGCAGACGGAAGCATCGCCAATCGGGTACGGGTCGCAACACCGCGTGGCGATTACGATGCCACCGTCCGCGCAATCGCAGGGCTTGTAGATGCAGTGAGCCGGAACACCCCCCAACATCTGCCTGAAGATCTGCCAGTGGGGATCGGCATCCCCGGCACAATTTCACCGGCAACAGGGCTCATCAAGAATGCCAACTCAACCTGGTTGATCGGCAAAGCCTTTGATACAGATCTGGAAGCAGCGATGAAAAGGCCGGTCCGCCTGGCCAATGATGCCGACTGCTTTGCCCTCTCCGAAGCTGCCGATGGGGCCGGCAGCGGGGCACGCAGCGTCTTCGGGGTCATTCTTGGAACCGGCGTTGGCGGTGGGCTGGTCATCAATGGCGGCCTTCTCCACGGCCCCAACGCCATTGCCGGCGAGTGGGGTCACAATCCCCTCCCCTGGCCCAAAACAAACGAACTGCCCGGTCCCCAATGCTACTGCGGCAAAAGTGGCTGCATCGAGACATGGCTGTCCGGCCCTGCACTGGAACGTGAAGCCGCCCGCAACGAAATGCCGTCAGTCGGCGCGCCGGAGCTGGCAGCCCGCGCCGCGGACGGCGATACAAAAGCGGCGGCGCTCCTGGATCAGTATCTGGACCGTCTGGCACGCGCCCTTGCCACCGTGATCAACGTGGTAGACCCCGAAACAATTGTTCTGGGAGGCGGCCTCTCTGCAATTCCCCAACTCTACCAGGCCATTCCCCGACGGTGGGGACCCCACATTTTCTCAGACGCGGTTGCAACAAAACTGGTGCAGAACAAGCATGGTGACTCAAGTGGGGTACGTGGGGCAGCATGGTTATGGCCGGAAGCTGAAAACCGGCAAATCGGAGGCAGGTAAACCACGGCACGAGGTCAAACCACGGCCCGGACCGGCAAAACCGCAAAGATGACAGAGACAAACCTCAATACGGGATATTGCCGCGACTGCCTCACGGCCGTACCATTCGGCGCGAGCCGCTGCCCCTCCTGTCATCGCCCGCGCATTTTGCGACATCCCGAACTGCACCAACTCTCCATTGCCCATATGGACTGTGATGCCTTCTACGCCGCAGTAGAAAAACGCGACAACCCGACACTGAAGGACAAGCCGGTCATTATTGGCGGTGGCAAGCGAGGCGTGGTGAGCACAGCCTGCTACATTGCGCGCACACGCGGCGTGGGTTCCGCCATGCCCATGTTCAAAGCGCTCAAAGCCTGTCCCGAAGCCATCATCATCAAACCAGACATGGCGAAATACGCCAAAGTCGGCCAGGAAGTTCGCACCTTGATGCGGGATCTGACGCCGCTGGTGGAACCAATCTCAATCGACGAGGCCTTTCTTGACCTCAGCGGCACAGAGCGGCTGCATCACGCGCCCCCCGCCTTTTCCATGCTCAAACTGGCACACCGCATTGAGAAAGAAATCGGGATCACCGTGTCCGTCGGCCTCAGCTTCAACAAGTTTCTGGCAAAGATCGCATCAGACATCAACAAGCCACGCGGTTTTTCGATTATTGGACAGAATGAGGCCATGGATTTCCTCGCCGACAAGCCAGTATCAATTATCTGGGGGGTGGGCAAAGCATTCGACGCTAAACTCAAACGTGACGGGATCACGAAAGTGCGTCATTTGCGGGACTATGAAGAAAACACGTTGATGGCCCGCTACGGCACGATGGGACGCAGGCTGTGGCGGCTTGCCCATTGTATGGATGACCGAACCATATCATCACGCGGGGAAACCAAAAGCATCTCTGCCGAAACAACATTCTTCGACGACATCAGCGACCTTGAGGCCCTCAAGGCCAAGCTCTGGCCACTATGCGAGCGGGTTGCGCGACGCGCCAAAAAATCCTCCATCGCGGGCAACACCGTAACCTTGAAGCTGAAAACGGGAGATTTCAAATCCCGCACGCGCAGTCGGTCTCTCCCCAACCCGACATTGCTTGCAGATGTGATTTACCGAACCGCCTTGCCCCTGCTCACACCTGAAATTGACGGCACGGCCTTCCGTTTGATGGGGGTCGGCATCTCATCATTGACGGCCGCCGACCTTGCGGACCCTGACGACCTGCTCGATCCCGAAGCAACCCGCCGCGCAGAGGCGGAACGCGCAATGGACCGTGTGCGCGCAAAGTTCGGGGATGAAGCCATCAAAAAAGGAAGAGGTCTCAAATAGTTTCTGCGCATCGCATCGTGCAAGATCTCAATTCAACAGGATGCTTCGGCGGGAAATATCAGCAGGGGCTCACCGTAATATAATCAAGCTCAACTAACCGTCCCTTGATGACCAGATCGCCATAATCGAGCAGCATGTCCGACGATACACCATCCTCAAACATCTGATAGGAGACCTGGTAGTCCGGCAGGCCCTGTTGATCATCGACGTTAAAATAGCTCACCTGCACCGGCCAGGCTCTTTTGCCGACAAGCGCTTTACCGTCGCCCGTCAATGTCGCCACATCGCCGGCGCCTCGCCTCTCTTTACCAATGAACGAACTGACTTCAAAATAGCGGTCTGTCTCCGCACCTTCAAAAACCTGCGCGGTTTCAAGGGACCGCCCGGCAAGCGCTGCACTGACCAGGCCCCGAACAAATTCAGACGGGAAGATAACACTCCCCGGCAATGCAAGCTTCGTTCCCGGCGGCTGACTGAAAACCGCACCCGCTCCGTCCCTTGTCCCGTCCCGTGTAGCCTCACCCGACACTGTCTCCGCGAGCGTACCATTCACGAATTGCTGTAACTCAAAACGGAAATGCTCGCCCTCTCCGCTCTCCCAGGATGACAAGCGCACGTCCCGCACCATGACCCCACCATCGGTGTCGGCAACCTGGGTGACCAGCCGTTGATTAAGCGTATAGCCTTCGCAAGAGGACCCCACCCATTCCAGCACCATGCGCCCATTCAGCCCGCCAATATCCGCACTGGACTTGGCACGTTCCAGCTCCAGGTCGTACACAGCCCGGTGAGACGCAAGCTCAATCGCGTTCGCCGGGCTCGCACCGGCAAGGATAAGCCCCGCCAAAACACCTCTTGCGACGAATGGCAATCCCCGTAATGCTGTACAACCTCGTTTCATGTCACGTCCTTCAAGTCGAAAATGTCAAATCTGCAAAAACCAAAACTGTTCATCACCCGCAAGCTTCCGCAGGCCGTCGAAGCGCGAGCGATCGAAAGCTACCACGCAGATCTTAATCTATCCGACGAGATTTACAGTCAAAAAGACCTGATTGACCGCCTCACCCGCGCTGAGACGACACCCGACGCACTGCTCGTAACCGTCACCGACCGGATTGATCGTGAGCTCATCGCAGCACTGCCGGCAAGCATACGCATGATTGCGACATTTTCCGTCGGTTACGATCAGATTGATATCAAAGCTGCCAGCGCCCGCGGAATAGCGGTTTCCAACACACCCGATGTTCTGACTGACGCAACAGCCGACATTGCACTCTTGTTGATGTTAGGTGCTGCCCGCGGGGCACGGGGCGGAGAAGCCGCAATCCGAAACGCCCAATGGAAGAATTGGGCACCCACAGGCTATCTCGGTACGCACATGACGGGAAAACGACTGGGTATCTATGGCATGGGTCGCATTGGCCGCGCCGTCGCCAGACGCGCACGTGCCTTTGACATGGAGATCCATTATCACAACCGGACCCGATTACCACAAAGCCAGGAAGACGTAGCTATCTTCCACGACAATGTGCAAAGCCTCTTTTCTGCAAGCGATTTTCTTTCGTTACACGCTGCCTCCACACCTGAAACACGCAACATTATCAACCGGGAAAGCCTGAGCTGGCTGCCGGAAGGCGCAATCCTGATCAACACCGCCCGGGGAGATCTGGTCGATGATGATGCCCTCATCAGTGCGCTTGCCAACACCTCCCTCGCCGCCGCGGGGCTCGATGTTTTCAGGAATGAACCCGACATAGACCCCCGGTACCGCGCCTTGCCCAACACTTTCCTGCTCCCCCACTTGGGCAGCGCCACGCTGGAAACACGCAACGCCATGGGCTTCTGCGCGCTCGACAATCTCGACGCATTCTTTGCAGGCCAGACACCGCCTAACCTCATCGTGTAAGTCTTTCACATCCGGTCTTCTAGGAAATTTGCGGACCGGTATGTCCTCAAACAGCCCGGCAAATTTTGCCGATACCCACACGGCCCGTAGCGCTTCAGCGCAAAAACCCGCACGGAATATAGGGTCCTGTTTTGGCACACCGTTTGCTTTTCCAACGCCACAGGCACATGCAAACCATTCGGCAATGTGCGAGGGAGAACGTCAATGAGTGAGATTTATCAGGCCAATCTGGGCGAAAGCATCATGAGCGAAAGCATTCACCCCGTGATCGACACATTGGAAATGCGCCTGCGCTGCGAGTTACTGCGCGAGGCACAGGAATCACCTGACCCCAATACCGTCGTGATCAAGGCACTGGAGTATGCTGCCGAAGCAGAGCAGAGAATTGCAGCGCTGTCTGCGCGCGTACGGACCCTTGAATCCCTCGCCAAAACGGACGAACTGACTGGCCTGTTGAACCGGCGAGGCTTTCACGATGCAGTGCGCCGTGAGCTATCAACAGCCGCCCGGTATGACGAGCAGGGTGTTTTGGCCTACATCGACCTTGATGGGTTCAAACCAATCAACGACACGTTCGGACACGCTGCGGGTGACGAAGTTCTGCGCATTGTCGGACGGCAATTGGGGACAAATATCCGCGCCACCGACGTTGCGGCCCGTCTGGGTGGCGATGAGTTTGCCATCCTGTTCGTTCGCGCCAACCACATTCCCGCACGCGAACGTGCACGAAACATGCTGGCCGAACTCAACAGCCTCCAGGTCAAATGGAAGTCAAAATTCCTGGCCGTCCGGGCAAGCATGGGGCTTGCAAACTACGATGCGGACACCGGTTTCGAAGATCTTTTTGCCCGTGCCGACCGCGCCATGTACCGAGAAAAGCGCCAATCGCGCTGATCGCCTTACTTCAAAGCTGGCTCAAACTGGGTGAGCCGGCGCAAGGCCCCGCCACCAAGCGCCAGCACCGACACATCTACCTGCACCAGTTTGCGCCCTGGAAAAGCGGATGCGATGACGGAGGCCGCCATCCCGTCCATCTCGTCACCAAAAGCAGGCACCAGAACAGCTTCGTTCAAAACACAATAATCCAGATAGCTCAGCGCCAGCTCCTCTCCGCGCAATCCTTTCTTTGGCAACTTCGGAAGGGGCACCCGTATAATCTCAAGCGCCTCACCTGATGCATCTTTCGCGGTAAGCAAATGGGCCTCATTATCCTCCAGTGTCAGGCGGTCCAGGCTTCTTTCATCCGTCGCAAATGCTGTAAGAACCTTGCCCGGCGCGCAAAAGACAGCCACCTTTGACACATGCCCGCCCGCAGAATCCGCAGACAGGCCGCCACCCAGCCAGATTATTTTACGCACACCAAGAAACAGCGCCAACCGTTCCTCTATCTCCCCTTGCGACAACTCAGGATTGCGGTCCTCACCCAGAAGATTGTCTTCGGTAACCAGCAATGTCCCAAAACCGTCTGTTGAAACGGCACCACCTTCAAGCACCATGTCCGCCGAAAAACATTTCAGTTTCTGCTGAGCCAGCAACCGGCCGGCGAGCGCCGCATCACCTGCATACCCATGCACGCGGTTGCCCCACCCGTTAAACTGCCAGGCAACCCCGCCAATGCGATCCACACCATTGGTCACATAGAGCGGCGCGGTGTCACGCGCCCAGCAATCGTCAATGGGAAGCACAACAAATTCGATATTGTCATCGCGCCCGCATGCAAATCTGGCTTGCGCTTCGTCTTCAGGGCGGACGAGGATGGAAACAGGTTCATACCCGCCGATCAGCCGCGCAATCTCGGCAACCTGCGCATACACGCTCGGCATTCTGTCATGCCATGCATCCGCCCGGGTGGGCCATTGTATCCACGTTCTTGCATGTGGCTCCCACTCGCCTGGAAGAAAAAAGCCCTCACCAGCTGGCGAATGTTGATAATCGTCCATACCACCCCCAAATTTTACCGCGAAAACACTGCGCGCACGGCTAATCTGCCGTAGACTAAACGCAATAAGCAGGTTGAAACAGGGGTGAGCAAGATGGCTGACACAATAAGCACACGACTGACGGAAATTGGCATCACTTTGCCCAAAGCAAGCGGCCCCGCGGGAACCTATGCCCCTTTTCTGATCTCCGGCAATCTTGTCTACATCTCCGGACAAGTGCCACTGGGCCCCAAGGGCCTGGAGTTTCAAGGCCAACTCGGCGACAAAATCACCAATGATGAGGGCAAAGCTGCAGCCCGCCTTTGCGCGATCAACATTCTGGCTCAACTGTCCGCTGCGCTGGATGGTAAGCTCGACCGTGTGACGAAATGTGTGAAACTCGGCGGCTTTGTTAATTCAACACCAGAATTTGGCGACCATCCGGCCATCGTCAATGGCGCGTCCGATCTGATGGTAGAGGTATTTGGTGACAAGGGCCGCCATGCCCGCTTCGCAATCGGGGTATCATCACTCCCCTTCAATGTTGCCGTCGAAGTCGAAGCGATTTTTGAAATCGCCTGAGGGTTCACACCGTGGGAGATGTCGATCAGATAGTCATGAAAGTCGTGCCACGAATGGCCGACATTGACGCAGCCTCTTGGGACGCCTGCGCAAACCCTGGTGGGGCTGTGCCAGACAACCCGTTTATATCTCACGCTTTCCTGCGTGCACTGGAGGAAAGCGGCTCCGCCTCTCTACGTACAGGCTGGGCACCACACCACCTCGTCCTGGAGGAGCCGGACGGCAGCCTTGCCGGTGTTGTGCCCATGTATCTGAAAAACCATTCTCGCGGTGAATATGTGTTTGACCATGGATGGGCTGATGCGTTTGAGCGGGCAGGCGGCAGCTACTACCCCAAGCTGCAGGTCTCAGTCCCCTTCACCCCGGCGAGCGGCCGGCGCATTCTGGCCCGCCCGGGCGTATTTCAGGAACAGGTCGAAGACCAGCTGACAGCCGGAATTGTGGAACTCGCACGGCAGTTGCAGGTTTCATCCGTTCACATGACATTCCTCACCGAACCTCAATGGATGCGCCTCGGCGATGTCGGGTTTCTTCAACGCACAGACCAGCAGTTCCACTGGTTGAACAACGGTTATGAGAGTTTTGAGAATTTTCTGGACGCCCTCGCTTCCCGAAAGCGGAAAAACCTGCGTAAAGAGCGTGAGCGTGCGCTGGAAAACGACATCGAAATAGAATGGGTAACAGGCAGCGACCTGACAGAAGAGCATTGGGATGCATTCTATCAATTCTACATCGACACAGGATCCCGCAAATGGGGAACCCCTTATCTCACTCGGGAGTTTTTCTCCGAGATTAATCAGACTCTCCCCGACAAGACGTTACTCATCATGGCAAAACGCGACGGGCGTTACATTGCCGGGGCATTGAACTTTATCGGATCCGACACCTTGTTCGGGCGGAACTGGGGTTGCCTTGAGGACCATCCCTTTCTGCATTTTGAATGCTGTTACTATCAGGCAATCGACTTCGCCATCAAACACGGGCTGAAACGGGTTGAGGCCGGCGCGCAAGGCGCCCACAAGCTGGCGCGGGGCTACGTCCCGACCCACACCTACTCAGCACATTACATTTCAAACCCCAGTTTCCGGGAAGCGGTTGATCAATACCTCCAGCAGGAACGAGCACACATTGATCACGACATCGCATATCTGAGTGACCACGCTCCTTTTCGCAAAACCGAACCATCATCCGACAGCGACTGAAAGACCTAAATCATGGCATATGATCCCAACAATATTTTCGCCAAAATTCTGCGCGGCGACGCCCCTTGTTTCAAAGTCTATGAAGACGACAAGAGCTTTGCCTTCATGGATGTAATGCCCCAGGTAGACGGCCATACGCTTGTCATTCCTAAAGCACCCGCTGAAAATCTGTTTGATCTGGAACCAGATGATTATGCAGCCCTCGCACGCTCCACACAGATCGTGGCCGCCGCCGTTAAAAAGGCAATGCAAGTGCCCGGCATCATGATCGCGCAACTAAACGGTGCGGAAGCGGGACAGACTGTCTTCCATTTTCACAATCACATCATCCCTCGCGAAAAAGGCCTGGAACTTAAATTTCATGCACGCGATCTCGCAGATTTCAAAATCCTGGAACAACAGGCGGAGAAAATTCGCGCCTGCCTCTGACACCATCATGCTTTAACTTAACGGGAGGAAGTTATGCTGAGATCGTTTAAATATGCGCTGATGGGAGCGACAGCATTTGCCGTGGCTGCGCATGCCGCAGAACCTGATCAAGTACCAACAAACAATTACTCACTCGAAACCGTCATCGAGCCATCTGCTTTTCACGGGATCCATGGCCTGACTTTCACCCGTGACAACAGGCTTCTGGCGGGCAGCGTTCTCGGTCGCACGATCTACGAGATCGACATCGAAAACAAAACAAGCTCCACCTACATCGGTGCCCCTTTGGGCATGGCTGACGATCTGGAAGAAGGCCCGAACGGAGAACTCGGCTGGACAGCCTTTCTCGAAGGAAAATACTACCTCCGAACAAAAGATGGCGAAACAAGAACACTGGCTGAAGGCCTGCCAGGCCTGAACTCAACAGCCTGGGCACCCGACGGAAGGCTTTTCACAACGCAGGTATTCCTAGGTGATGCCCTCTATGAACTTGACCCGAGCGGCAACACCCCGCCTCGAAAAATTATCGAAGGCATGGGTGGACTGAACGGGTTCGACTTTGGTCCTGACGGCAAACTCTACGGGCCGCTATGGTTTAAAGGTGAGATTGTTCGTGTGGACGTGGACAGCGGCGCAATGGAAACCATCGCCGACGGATTCAACGTACCGGCCGCCGTCAATTTCGACAGCAAAGGTAATCTCTGGGCCGTCGACACAGCCGCCGGCCAGGTGGTGCGGGTAAACGTGGAAACGGGCGAGAAAACCATTGTCGCGAACGTGGATCCGTCCATCGACAACCTGGCACTCAATGCAGACGATCGCCTCTTCATCTCGAATATGGCGGACAACGCGATCATCGAAGTCAACACCGAAACGGGAGAGACCACCCCCATCGTCAAGGGAGCCCTTGCCGTAGCCGCCGATATCGCTCACGGGTACAATGCCGACGGAGAAGAGGTCATCTTCATCGGCGACCTCTTTTCTTTTCGAGCCCTGAATGTGGCAACAGGCGAACTTAGCGAAATCGGACGTGTGTTCGGCGCAAACATTGATTACCCGATCAGCGTTGGTGTGAACGGCGAGCAGATCGCACTTGCCGGCTGGTCTGCGGGCATGGTGCAGACTTATGACACATCAACAGGTGAACTGGGCGACATCCATCATAATTTCACCACCCCTACAGATGCACTCCCCTTGCCGGGAGGCGACGTACTGGTCGCTGAATTTGCGCGCGGCACCCTTGTGCGCGTGGACAGCACGGACTGGAGCAAACGCACAGACATTGCAACGGACCTTGCAGGGCCAACCAGCCTGCTGATAAGCGCAAACGGCAAGGTTCTTGTGTCCGAGAATATCGGCGGCACAATCAGTGAAATCGATCTGGAAACCGGCGTACGCACGGTCCTTGCCAGTGACCTTCAAGGACCGGAAGGATTTGATCAGGCTGACGACGGAACGCTCTATATCGCCGAAGTGGGCACCAAGTCCATCTCCCGTATAAGCCCCGATGGAACGAAAGTAACAATCGGTGCAAACCTGCCAATCGGCTTTGCCGGTCCGGCAGACGGGCTGCCCGTCTATGTGCCGACAGGCGTAGTTCTGTCAGATAGCGGGGACATTTACTTCACCGCCGATGAAGTCGCGGGACTGTATCGCCTCACCCCTGCAAGCGAGTAAACAAAGATGGCCGGTTTTGAAACCCTGCCCATACTGGCATCGAAGGATTTGGATGAAACGCAATCCTTCTACACCAAACTCGGGTTTGACACGATCTATCATGATCCCGCGCCAACCGGCTATCTGATCATGCGGGGGCATGACATCGAGCTCCATTTCTTTCCATTCCCGGACCTCGATCCCGCAACAAATTACTGCGGCACCTACATTCGGGGCCGGGCGTTGGAGAGATTGTACGAGAAACTTGAAGTCGCAACGCACCTTCCCATCAATCCGTCTGGTATCCCGAGGGCCATGCCGCCGGAAGACAAGCCCTGGGGCATGAAGGAATTCCATATTGTTGACAGATCAGGGAATTTGCTGCGCTTCGGCCAGGAACTTTAAAATACCGGCTTCCTGTCGGGCAAAGTCAAAAAAGCCGGTGAACATCACCGGCTTTTTTCTATTCAACAAGAAGAGGTACTTTTGGAACGGAACCACCACCACTGGAGCCTCCGTCACCGTCGGGGCCCTTTGGTCCCTCTTTGGGGCCACGCCCACCCTTCTTCGATTTGCGGGATGACGCACGCGGCGGTGCCGCCTCAAACTCGAAAGAAAGCTCATCCGCTTTCTTGTCCACACCCACGCGAACAATGCCACCCTTGGTCAATTGTCCGAAGAGAACTTCATCAGCCAACGGCTTCTTGATGTTCTCCTGAATAACACGTGACAAAGGTCTTGCACCCAACTGCTGATCATATCCGCGTTCAGCAATCCACCTGTTTGCATCCTCCGTCAGCTCAATCGTGACATTTCGATCAGCCAATTGCGCTTCAAGCTGCAACACAAACTTCTCTACCACTCGTGCAATGACATCTTCCGGCAAGTTCTGGAATGGAATGGTTGCGTCCAGACGGTTACGGAATTCCGGGCTGAACAGGCGCTTGATCGCATCCTCATCCTCACCTTCCCGCTTCACCCGGCCAAAGCCGATAGGCGCCTTGGCCATATCGGACGCCCCGGCATTTGTCGTCATGATCAATACGACATTCCGGAAATCAATTTTCTTGCCATTATGGTCGGTGAGTTTTCCGTGATCCATAATCTGCAACAGAATATTGAACAGGTCTGGATGGGCTTTTTCAATCTCGTCCAGCAACAAGACACAATGTGGATGCTGGTCAACACCGTCTGTCAGCAGACCACCCTGATCAAACCCGACATAACCGGGCGGCGCGCCAATAAGCCGGGAGACCGTATGCCGCTCCATATATTCCGACATATCGAAACGCAACATTTCCACGCCCATAATGTCGGCAAGCTGGCGGGCAACTTCCGTCTTGCCCACACCCGTAGGCCCGGAGAAGAGGTACGATCCGATCGGCTTCTCAGGCTCACGCAGCCCGGCGCGCGCCAGTTTGATGGCCGACGCCAACGCTTCAATTGCCTGATCCTGGCCAAAGACAACGCGCTTCAGCTCAACACCCAGATCTTTCAGTTTCTCAGTATCCGATTTGGAAACAGACTTCGCCGGAATGCGCGCCATGGTTGCCACGACTTCTTCAATCTCTTTGACACCAACGACTTTCTTGCGACGGGTCGCCGCCTTCAGCATCTGCCGCGCACCCGCTTCGTCGATCACATCAATCGCTTTGTCGGGCAGTTTCCGGTCATGCATATACTTGGACGACAGATCGACCGCAGACTTGATCGCATCATTCGTGTAGCGAAGATCGTGAAACTCCTCAAAATAGGGTTTGAGACCCTGAAGGATTTTCACCGCATCCGGCACTGACGGCTCCGCCACATCAATTTTCTGGAACCGTCGCACCAGCGCCCGGTCCTTCTCAAAATGCTGACGGTATTCTTTGTAAGTGGTGGACCCGATACACCGCAGTGACCCGCTGGCCAGAGCCGGTTTCAGCAGGTTGGACGCATCCATCGCACCACCGCTCGTGGCACCCGCCCCGATGACCGTGTGAATTTCATCAATAAACATCACCGCGCCGGGATAATCCTCCAGCTCCTTGATGACCTGCTTGATCCGTTCTTCAAAGTCGCCGCGATAACGTGTACCCGCAAGCAAAGTCCCCATGTCGAGTGAGAAAATGGTCGCATCAGCGAGTACTTTAGGCACCTCCCCCTGAACAATCTTCCGGGCCAGCCCCTCAGCGATAGCTGTTTTGCCGACACCGGGATCACCCACATAAAGCGGATTGTTCTTCTGACGACGGCAAAGAATCTGGATCGTGCGCTCCACCTCCTTCTCGCGTCCAATCAGCGGATCAATACCGCCTTTCTTGGCCTTCTCGTTCAGATTGACGCAATAAGCTTCAAGCGCTTCAGTTGAGCTCTTGCCGGACGTTTTACCGGAGGACGGACGCACTTCGTCATCATCCTCATCATCCGCCGCGCCACGCACCGGTTTGGCCTCGTTCATGTCTGCCCGTTTGGCAATCCCGTGCGAAATATAATTGACGGCGTCATAGCGCGTCATTTCCTGCTCCTGCAGGAAGTACGCGGCATGACTCTCGCGCTCCGCAAACATGGCGACAAGCACATTCGCACCCGTCACTTCCTCGCGCCCTGACGATTGAACGTGAATGACAGCGCGTTGGATAACACGCTGAAAACCAGCCGTTGGTTTGGCGTCATCATCGCCGTCCACAATCAGGCTGGACAAATCATTGTCAATATATTGGATAAGCTGATGCCGCAGTGCATCCAGATCAACATTGCACGCCCGCATAACAGCCGCAGAATCCTGATCATCCAAAAGCGCCAGCAGCAGATGCTCCAGCGTCGCATATTCATGGTTACGCTCATTTGCGAGCGCAAGCGCCCGGTGGAGGCCTTCTTCCAAACTACGAGACAGTGATGGCACGACGTCCCTTTCTGTTGGCTATGGAGCGCAAATACCGCCCCTCATTTCCTCTTACCGCCCAAGACCCGCCAAGCCCGCTCCGAACCGTCGCAACTCAAAAGATCTCTTCTTTAGCCCCACTAAAGTCAGTGGAGATTAGCTTACCGTCTATCCTGACCCTGTCCATCGCCTATTTACTAAAAACATCAGGACACATGGTCAGGAACAAAGCCTACTTCACGATTTCGACCTCTCGGCGTCAATTCATCCGGTCCTTATTCTCTCTCCATCGTACATTGTAGCGGATGCTGGTTTTGGCGGGCGAAATCCACAACCTGCGCCACCTTTGTCTCGGCAACTTCATAGGTAAAGACACCACACACGCCGACACCATGCTGATGCACATGCAGCATGATCGTCGTCGCAGCTTCCATATCCTTGCCAAAAAACCGTTGCAGAACATGCACCACAAATTCCATGGGCGTGTAATCATCGTTCAGCAACAAAACCTTATACAGTGAAGGTTTTTTCGTCTTCGGTTTTGTCCGCGTAATGACCCCCGTCGTAGTGCCCCCACCACCCAGGTCGTCATCATTATTGTCATGTTCATTGTCAGCCATTTTTGGCGAAGACCACTTTCCACGAACCTGAAAGCCCGCTTTCATTATATGTCGGAAGAATGATTGCTCGTCTGCCCGACTCTGAAACCTCAATGTTTTCACTAAGATAAGACATGTCAGCATTTTTGAAAGGTGTCCCTCCCAATTTGACCTCAAATTTATCAAACCAGCAGAGACATTGTTTCCCAAACAAACCGATCCTTTTCAAAGTCTCGTAATAGTGCATCGAAATACGCTGGAATTAACCATTTGCTAAGGATTTCGACGATAATGTGGGAACTGGAAACCGGCCGATTATTCCCGGTTTTTGGGGGTTTTTGCAGGTTTTGAGCGCAAGGCCAACCTGCCGGAGAGCGCCCCGGGATTGAAGCAATGATTAACGACGTCGACACCGCCCACAGCACCGTTCCAGACCTGCCTGTCTGACGCGAAGCACCAAACTTTACCAAGCCGATAAATCCCGCTTGGCAAAGTTCCTGTTCTGGTGGAAGGATAAGTCGAACTGTCTCCAGAGGGGGCTGGAATGAGCAGATCAGTCAGGGTTGATTCGCGTAGCAGACGAGTACACATGCGTGTTTTCCGTCGATTTTTACCTGCTCTTTTCACAGCCTTGTTGCTCTCCCCGCTCGCTGTCACAGCAACGCCCGCATCAGCCAACAGCAAATACGCCGCCGTGGTCGTTGACGGACATACAGGCCGTCTCATCTATTCCCGCAATGCCGACCGGCCTCGCTACCCTGCATCGCTGACCAAAGTCATGACACTGTATGTCCTGTTTGAAGAGCTGGATGCAGGCCGCGTCTCACTTCACACGCCATTGCGCGTCTCTCGCCGCGCTGCGGATCAGCCTCCTTCAAAGTTGGGGCTGGAGGTCGGTTCAACCATCACCGTTGATGAAGCCATCCGGGCACTCGTCACCAAATCAGCAAACGATGTGGCCGTTGTTATTGCAGAGCATATTGGCGGTAGCGAATATCGCTTTGCTCAACGAATGACCTCCACAGCCCGTCGTCTCGGGATGAACCGCACACGCTTCATGAACGCATCCGGCCTGCCTAACAACCGCCAGCTGACCACGGCGCGCGACATGGCAAATCTGGCACAAAAAGTTCAGGAGGATTTTCCGGAGTTTTTTGCCTTCTTCTCCATCACCGAGTTCCGTCACAACGGCCGTCGCTTCACCAATCACAACCGGCTTGTCGGTCGCTATGCCGGCACAACCGGTCTCAAAACAGGTTATACACGCGCATCCGGCTTCAACCTCACCACAACAGTGGAACGGGATGGAAAATACCTGATCGGCGTTGTTTTGGGGGGCAGGTCTGCCCGCTCCCGCGACGATCACATGGTCGCAATTCTGGACAGGGCGTGGAACACGGCCATTGCCCGCAACCAGGCAGCAACCACTTACGCCTCACTGGAAGAGACCCCCATTCCCCTCCAGCGTCCCGGGGCAACCGATCTCACCGCGACAAGTTTGGTGGCAGCAGCACCACAAATGATCCTGCCAGCGCCGCCCCCACAAGGTGATATTGAAAGTGCCGTCACAATCGATCACACGCAATTGCGCGCAGAAGCCGTCACCAATCTGCGTTCAACAACTTATCCATCTGAACGGGACGCTTTTGCACCGGAAAGCTGGGTCATCCAGGTAGGTGCATATGTGGAGCCAAGCCAGGCCGTTGATCGTATCCGCGAAGCCGTCAATGCAGCCCCCTTGCAACTTACTAATGCTGTACCGATCACCATGCCCTTTTCATCACGCAACCAAACCCTCTACCGGTCTCGCTTTGGCGGATTTAACGAGCATTCTGCGCGAAGCGCATGCGAAGAGCTCAGTCGCGCGTCGATCACATGCATTGCCATTCCACCTTCCGGCTGGGGCCGTACACGTGTGGTGAAAGGCTGAAACGCAATCAACAAAAGCTGTTCGTGCTTGGCCTGAAACCCAGAACATTCACCCGGCAGCCAAGCTCACTCACCCAGTAGAAAGTCTTTGGCCGCATTCACTTCCGCCGCCAGATGCGTTGATCCCCCGTGATCAGGGTGCAGTTTCTGCATCAGAACCTTGTGCGCCCGCCGAATATCTTCCCTGTTGGCACCTGCTTCCAGTCCAAGCACTTCCAGCGCCCGGGCCCGGGTCATGCCGCCAGGCGGCGCGCTGTTGCTATAGCTCCCGGATGACCGGCGGTGGCCGAAGCCAAATCCGGGCAATCTGACAGGCAAACCCGTCAGCCAGGCTGCTGCCATAAACAAGGGAATTGCAAAACCAATCCGCCCGGCGATTATCAGCCCCAATCCGGCAAGGCCGGCGAGCACGGCCCCGCCAATACGAACAAATTTCGCGAGTTTTCTGTGGTCTGTTCGTGCAGAAAGTTGCAGCAAAACCACGCAGCCGATCACGACCACCAGAACCAGAAAAAATCCACTCACCCGCAAACTCTCCTTCCCTGTCAATCAGCCGGACGACATGACAGAAATCAGGCTGTCGCGATCCGCTGTTCATTGTCAAGGAAAGGCAGTTCGAGGGTCGTTATCAATTGCCGCACTTCTGCGCGCGCTGCGACATGCGACATCGAAAGACCACCACCGGCTTTTTCGTCGCGCAAGTCCAGAAGCGTCAAGCCGGAGGGAAACATTTCCCTGAAAATAACACGCTCCCCAAACCCCGGCGCAACCCGGAACCCGACGCGCTGGCTCAATGCCTCCAACCCTTCTTCAACACGCCTCTTGTTCTTCGCATCAAGAGACGAAAGACGGTTACGCATAATCACCCAGTCAATCGTCCCGCCATCGGCCATCGCCCGCCGTTTGCGGCTTTCCCAGACCATCTCTGAGTAAAGGCTCGGACGCCCAAGCTCATAAGTCTCCGGATTGACTTGTGCCAGCAGATCAAAATCGACAAAGCTGTCATTCATCGGCGTAATAATCGTATCGGCAACCGCATGCCCCAAACGGGAGAGAAAACTGTCACTCCCCGGACTGTCGATCACAACAACATCATTGGCCGCTGTCAGTTCCGCAAAAACGATCTCAAACCGGCCACGCTCTTCGCGCTGCTGGTCCTTCAGCGAATCCACATGGGACCGGTCAATCACCCGGTGATCGGGCACGGCCAATGGTACCCCGTTTACCTCGCTCCAGGCTTTCCGGTTTTCCACGTACCGGGTCAAAGAACGCTGGCGGCTATCAAGGTCAATAGAGCCGACCCGCAAACCTTCAGACAACAACGATGCTATAACATGCATCGCGGTCGTGGTTTTGCCCGAGCCACCCTTCTCGTTACCCAGAACGATTGTGTACCGGCTGGGAAATGCTGGAGCTTTTGTCACGGGATTGCGCACTCTCGATTTGGACGACTCAGTGGTAAGTTGGCCGGAGTTTCTGCGGAACCGCCTGACCAGTCAACAAATGAGGCAACAATGTGGTAAAGCCCCATATTGTGAACGCCCCAAGAGGAGTGAATAAGAGGAATGAAGATGCCCTCCCATTCCCTGATCCGCCTTGCAATGCGCGCCTCATTTCTTGGCGTGCTGGCCTTCGCTGGGCTCGCGCAAAACTCTTCTTCCCTCGCGCAGACTGCACCCGACACCACATATCAGGTCACAAATGTCGCGCCCGATGACGTACTGAATATCCGCGCCGTACCGGACCATCAGGCACACATCATCGGCACACTCGCCCCCGGAACTTCGGGTGTCCGCCAAACAGGCAATGACAAGCAGGTCGCTGATGCCAGATGGGTTGAGATCCATCACCAGGGTCTGACGGGCTGGGTCAATGAGCATTTCCTGAAACGGGCAGCACCGCCCGCTCCGCCGGCATTTTTTCACGAACGGCTGGTGTGCAGCGGAACAGAGCCGTTCTGGGGGCTGGAAATTGACGGTAAAAATGGCGCCCTCGACTCGCTGGCAGAAGGTCGCGCCGACATCGCGTTTGAAACCGTAAGAAACGCGCAAGGGGTCCCTGTTCTCTGGTCTTTCCGGGGCAAAGATGTGCGCACAGGCAAAACGGCTATCTCAATCCTTGAAGAAACGGGGCAATGTTCCGACGGCATGTCGGATCTGACATACCGATATTCAATCCGCCTTGATATTGAAGACGGTCCCTTTTTTGCCGGTTGCTGCAACAGGCTCCCCGGTCAACCTGACCCTTGATCTGTTCCCTCTTGACGGTAAACCATCGGGCACCCCAGTAAACTATCGAGCGTACCAGTAAACCATCTGGCGCCCAAGGGTGGGAAAACGCTAAACTGGCAGTACACGCCTATACCAAACCGGGCCCTCAAACAGGCAGCATGCACATGATCGATCAGTACAAAAGCCTTATCGCCAACTGGAGCTATCCAACCCAGGTCCGCTTCGGGCCCGGTCGGATTTCAGAACTGGCAAACGCCTGTCGTGGCGCGGGCATTCGTGCGCCGCTATTTGTGACAGACCCGGGCTTGGCCGGCCTGCCTATCGTTACCAATGCACTCGGCTTGCTGGAGGAAGCAGGGCTCTCAACAGTCCTCTTTGCAGACATTCAGGGGAACCCCGTCGCAGCAAACGTAGACAAAGGAGTCGCCCTCTACCGCGAAGGACACCATGACGGCGTAGTGGCATTCGGCGGCGGATCGGCCCTCGACACGGCCAAAGCCATCGCTTTCATGAGCGGACAGACAAGACCAATGTGGGATTTCGAGGACCGCGAGGACTGGTGGACGCGCGCCGACCCGGCAGGCATTGCAAAAGTAATTGCTGTACCAACAACGGCTGGTACCGGGTCTGAAATGGGGCGCGCATCCGTCATCACCGACGAACGCGATCACACGAAGAAAATCATCTTCCATCCGCGCATGCTGCCGGTGGAAGTCATCGCCGACCCTGAACTGACCATAGGGCTTCCCGCCTCCATCACGGCCGCAACAGGTATGGACGCGCTCTCCCACTCGCTTGAGGCCTTCTCAAGCCCGTTCTGGCACCCCATGGGTCAGGGCATCGCTCTTGAAGGCATGCGACTGGTGAAAGAATGGCTGCCCGAAGCAACAGAGAACGGCACCAACGTCACCGCACGCGCCTACATGCTGGCAGCCTCGTCCATGGGCGCAGTTGCCTTCCAGAAAGGGCTCGGCGCTATGCATGCCATGAGCCATCCGTGCTCCAGCGTGAAAGGCACCCATCACGGCCTTACCAATGCGGTATTGATGCCGTACGTACTTGTTCACAATCAATCTGTGATTGACGAGAAGCTCGCCTCCCTCGCCCGTTATCTGGACATTGGCACAATATCAACTCATTTCATCGATTGGGTGCTGAAGTTGCGCGAACGCTTGAACATTCCGCACACGCTGCAAGACATTGGCATCACATCAGACCTGATCGATGAACTGGCCCCCATGGCTCTGGAAGATCCAAGTTCAGGTGGCAATCCGGTCTCCATGACACGCGGTGCCTATGAAGAGCTGTTCAACAATGCGATCAACGGTAAACTGAGTTAAAAGAACCCATGCCTTTGGATACGACAAGCTACGCCCTTCCCGTCGCCCGCACCGTTGCCGATCTGCGCACGCAGGTTGCCCAGTGGCGAAAGGCAGACGAAACCATTGCCATGGTACCCACCATGGGCGCTCTCCACGAAGGTCACCTGTCACTCATCGACGTTGGCAGGCAAAATGGTGCGACAAAGACAATCGTCTCCATTTTCGTCAACCCGACGCAGTTTGGCCCAGGTGAAGATTTTGATGCCTATCCACGCACAGAACCGCAAGACGCCAAAAAGCTCGCCAACCTCGCCGACCTGATTTTTGCGCCCAATGGGGCGGAAATGTACCCGGAAGGTTATGCAACAACTGTGTCCGTAAAGGGCGTCACAAATACGCTGGAAGGCGAAGCCCGCCCGACCCATTTTGACGGTGTGGCGACAGTGGTTGCCAAGCTCCTCCTCGCATGCGGGCCCGACCTCGCAGTCTTCGGCGAGAAAGACTACCAACAATTGCTCACTATTCGTCGCATGGTGACAGACCTTGCCATTCCGGTAAAAATTGTCGGGGCCCCAATTCTGAGGGAGGAAGATGGGCTCGCCATGTCATCGCGTAACGTCTACCTGACAGAAGCCGAGCGCGCCGTCGCCGGTCAGCTCAACATCATCCTGAAAGAGGCCGCGGACGCCATCAGCAAGGGCGCAGCCATTGAGACGGCCTGCACCAGTGCCCAACAGAAACTGCTCGACCTGGGCTTCGCACAGGTTGACTACCTGACGGTCCGCGACACTGTTTCACTTGCCCCCGTTGCAAAGCTCGACCGGGAAGCACGCATTCTCGTCGCCGCCAAAATCGGCAAACCGCGCCTGCTCGACAATATGCCGGTGCATCTTAGGGGTTAGTCTATCCGGTGAGGCGCTACCGGTACGCCACCCTCTAACGATTTTGATTCAGACGAACAATCTAACCAACAACGTCATTGCCGGATTCATTCCGGCAATCCAGGAGCTTGGGGCAAGGCCAATGTGACCTTGCCCGGGATACCCGGAACAAGTCCGGGTATGACGCCTCATATATGTATTAAACGCATCCTTTGGGAGCGCTCCCTAAAGCAGCCCGAGCTCCATCAGCTCTTCGCGCATCTCAGCTGGCATGTCGTCAACGCCTTCAACAACGGATGCATCGCGCGGTGCGGCCTCCTTGTCGAGATAACGCCAGCCTTGAAATGGTCGTTTGGCGAGCCGTTCCGTCAAAACAATTTCCGGGTCAAGCACCAGCCCGCAATGGCTTTTGCCTTCATCATCAACGAGCGGACGTATCTCAAGCACACGCTGCCTGCACCGTACCTGCCCTTTCATCACCCAATAAAGCGATCCTCCGTCAAGCAGCTCATCAGCGCGCTTGGGCGTCATCCGGGTGACGTGCACAAGCTCTGCCGGTTGCTTCGCTGCCCGTTTGCGCGCGAGCCGGTCTGCCTGAAGCGCGATAAGCGTTTCCGGGTCTTCAACACCCACACACAGTTTAATCAGGTGAACCGTCAACCGATCTTACTTTCCGTCCGCGCTTTCACCCGGCTCCTCGAACGCAACCAGTGTCGCGCCGGCCTCAACCTGATCCCCCTCCGAAACAGCCACCAGCGCTACCGTGCCATCGCTCTGCGCCTGAATGGTCTGCTCCATTTTCATCGCCTCCAGCACGACAAGTGCACTACCTTTGCGAACAACATCACCGGGCTTCACCAGCACCTGAATAATTTTGCCGGGCAATGGTGCCGTGAACCGGCTGGAGCTGCTGCCCTCTTCCAGATCCACATCAAGCGGATCCGGGCGTGCAAACTCATAAGACGCCCCGCTTTGCATCAGGACAAACCCATGCGGTGTTTCGATAACGCCAGCCACCTGCCGCCGCTCGTTGATGAGAACCGTCATCCGGCCATCTTCAATGACACCACTGACCATAAACGGTGTGCCGTTCACGTCGATTACCCAGCCACCTGCATTATGGCGCACGTTAAGAGCCCAGGTCTCATCCCCCGTGATAAGAGAAACAGTCTCCGACCGCCCGCCGCCAAGCACCCATGCATCCGTCGTCGCCCAGGGAGAATATGGATCACCCGCAAGATCAGCCGTCGAGCGGACCTCGGTTTCGCGCATGGCAAGTTCGTGAAAAGCCGCAAGGGCCAACAATTCTGGTGCGGGCGCACGGCTTGCGGGGAGCAGGCTCTCAAGGTGTTTGTCGATAAAACCTGTATCAATGTCACCAGCTACAAACGCTTCGCTCTGCACAACTTTCGCAAGAAAGGCCGTGTTCGCGCGCAGCCCCGCAATCTCAATTGTTTCGAGCGCACGCCCCATTCGCCGAAGCGCGCCTGTCCGGGTTTCATCCCAGACAATCAGCTTCGCAATCATCGGGTCGTAGAACATGGAAACCGTGTCGCCTTCGCGCACGCCTGTGTCTACCCGCACCCCATCCGCCTCGCTCGGCAACCGCAAGCGATGAAGCGTACCCGTTGACGGGAAGAAATTTTTAGCAGGATCTTCGGCATAGAGGCGCACTTCCACCGCATGGCCGTCAATGGCGAGGTCTTCTTGGCCGCACGGCAAAGTCTCACCAGCCGCAACACGGAACTGCCATTCGACCAGATCCTGCTCCGTAATCATTTCAGTGACCGGGTGCTCAACCTGAAGTCGCGTATTCATTTCCATGAAATAGAAGGCATCTGCCCGCAGCCCTTTAGAGGCATCAGCAATAAACTCAATCGTGCCCGCGCCGCGATACTTGATCGCTTTTGCCGCAGCGACGGCCGCCGCCCCCATTGCGGCACGCATATCTTCAGGCATGTCGGGCGCAGGGGCTTCTTCCACAACTTTCTGATGGCGGCGTTGCAGTGAGCAATCGCGCTCAAAAAGGTGCACTGCATTGCCATGCGAATCCGCAAAGACTTGGATTTCAATATGCCGGGGCCGCGACACATATTTTTCAACCAGAACCCGGTCATCACCAAACGCGCTCGCCGCTTCACGCTGCGCAGATTGCAGGGCTTTCTCGAAATCGGCGGCCACGTCAACGCGGCGCATCCCCTTGCCGCCACCGCCAGCGACAGCCTTGATCAGAACTGGATAGCCGATTTTCTCAGCTTCGGCAGCCAGGAAACCTGCATCCTGATTATCGCCATGATACCCGGGCACAACCGGCACATCGGCCTTTTCCATCAGGGCTTTGGCTGCATCTTTAAGCCCCATCGCACGGATCGCATCTGCCGTGGGACCGATGAAAATAACGCCGGCCTTTTCGCAAGCCTCCGCAAATGCTGCATTCTCCGACAGGAAACCATAGCCCGGATGAATTGCCTCAGCCCCGCTCCGGCGCGCCACATCCAAAATGACATCTGCCTTCAAATAGCTCTCAGCCGCAGGCGACGCACCAATGTGAAAGGCCTCATCCGCCAGCGCCACGTGGGCGGACGCCGCATCCGCATCAGAGAAAACGGCAATCGTTCGAATGCCCATTTCCCTGGCGGTACGAATGACACGGCAGGCGATCTCGCCGCGGTTTGCAATCAATACTGAAGAAAACATATCGCCTCACATCCTGAACACGCCGGACTTTGTGTCCGGCACGGGGGCATTAAGAGTTGCGGAAAGAGAGAGAGCGAGCACCCGGCGCGTCTCTTGCGGCGCGATAATCCCGTCATCCCACACACGGGCCGTCGCAAAATAAGGATGTCCCTCATCTTCATACTGAGCGCGGATCGGTGCTTTAAACGCCGCTTCTTCTTCCGCACTCCAGGTCTCACCACGCGCCTCCATCCCGTCGCGCTTCACTGTTGCAAGGACGCTCGACGCCTGCTCGCCCCCCATCACCGAAATACGTGAATTGGGCCACATGTACAGGAAACGCGGACTATAGGCCCGGCCACACATACCGTAATTCCCGGCACCATAGGAGCCACCAATCACCACGGTGATTTTCGGCACCTGCGCCGTCGCCACGGCGGTCACGAGCTTCGCACCGTCCTTGGCAATTCCGCCTGCTTCATACTCACGCCCCACCATAAAGCCCGCAATGTTTTGCAGGAACAAGAGCGGCACGCGCCGCTGACAGCAAAGCTCAATAAAGTGAGCCCCTTTCAACGCGGACTCTGAAAACAGAATACCGTTATTGGCGATAATGCCGACCGGCATGCCATGAATGTGCGCAAAGCCTGTGACAAGTGTGCTGCCGTAAAGAGGTTTGAACTCATCAAAATCCGACCCATCCACAAGACGCGCAATCACATCACGCACGTCATATTGGATGGCGAGTGATGACGGCACGATCCCGTCAAGCTCTGCCGGATCGTATAGCGGCGCACGCGGCTCCTGAAGCTTGATGTCGATATTCTTCCGACGATTAAGCGTACCGGCAATCTGCCGCATCAGCGCCAACGCATGATCATCATTGAGCGCGTAATGGTCGGTCACGCCACTGGTGCGCGAGTGCACATCCGCGCCGCCCAGATCTTCAGCCGAGACAACCTCCCCGGTCGCGGCCTTTACCAACGGCGGTCCCCCCAGGAAAATCGTCCCCTGCTCGCGTACAATCACATTTTCGTCGGACATCGCCGGCACATAAGCACCGCCCGCCGTGCACGACCCCATCACGATGGAAAGCTGCGGAATACCCTTTGCCGACATGTTGGCCTGATTATAGAAAATCCGGCCAAAATGATTACGGTCAGGAAAAATATCTGCCTGATTGGGCAGGTTCGCCCCACCGCTATCCACCAGATAAATGCACGGCAGATTGTTTTCGAGCGCCACTTCCTGGGCACGCAAATGTTTCTTCACCGTCTCCGGATAATAGGTCCCGCCTTTAATGGTCGCATCATTGCAGACAATGACGCATTCCTGCCCGGCAACCCGGCCAATGCCCGTGATAATCCCGGCAGCATGGATATCCCCCCCATACATGCCATGCGCGGCCATCGGCGAAAGTTCCAGAAACGGTGTCCCGGCATCCAGCAGACCGTGCACCCGCTCCCGTGGCAGCTTCTTGCCGCGGGAAACATGGCGCGCGCGTGAGCGCTCATCACCACCAAGCCCATGCTTTTCACGCTGTGCGTTCAGGTCGGCCACCAGACCCTGCATCGCCTCTGCATTTTTCTTGAAACGCTCATCGCGCGGCGAAACGGAACTCTTTAGAACGGCCATGTGGCTAGGTCCTCATGCTTGAACTGGAAGCAGTTTTTGATCTGGCACCCGGATCAGGTGATGAAAGAATGACCGGAGAATACCCGGCTCAACGGCAATTCCAATGCCTATGTTATTCTAGTTTAACGCATTAGAATTCATAAATAAAATCAGATGATTAGAGAGGGGGTTTCAGAAATTGATTCAATGAACAACGCGCTCTATGGCCACCGCTGTCGCCTCTCCGCCACCAATACAGAGCGAAGCCACACCCTTTGTGACATCGTGCCGCGCCATCGCATTGAGCAAAGTCACAATAATGCGCGCGCCCGACGCGCCGATAGGATGCCCTAGCGCGCAGGCGCCGCCATAGACGTTGACCCGGTCATGCGACAGATCAAGCTCCTGCATCGCAGCCATGGCAACCACCGCAAACGCCTCATTGACCTCATAAAGATCAACATCACTGGTTGACCAGCCAACCTGCGCCAACAGCTTGTTGATGGCGCCGACAGGGGCGGTCGTAAACCAGGCAGGCGCCTGTGCATGCCCAGCCTGCC